>Ga0222428_100028_pt1 | contig 398955 bp, 331 predicted proteins | sample 2B5Ametagenome_FD_182471 | JGI IMG/M metagenome (GOLD analysis project Ga0222428, IMG submission 182471) | Enriched microbial communities from leaf-cutter ant dump, University of Wisconsin, Madison, United States - 2B5A (version 2) | ecosystem: Environmental > Terrestrial > Nest > Insects nest... | reverse complement strand
TTATTCAAATTCGGCTTTTTAGCTTTAGCATTATCTTTAACTGTAGTTGCTTGTTCTTCAGAGAAAAAAGCTGAAGGTACTGACACTGCTGCTGTTGATACTACTGTAGTTGATACAACTGCTGCTGACACTACTAAAGCTGCTGATACTACTGCTGCTGTTGATACTACTAAAGCTGCTCCTGCTGCTCACTAGTCGATAGTTGAAAAAACATAAAAAGCCTCGCAATTGCGGGGCTTTTTTTATGTTCATCTTTTTCTATAAATATTATGCTTTTCGTCCTTGACTAAACCTCAACGAGTAACGTTCCAAAAAATCCATTCGATAAATTTCGCCAATAGGAATCTCAAACTGATCTATATATATCATACGCGCATCAAATGATGCCACATAATCTATATTTACGATGTAAGATTTACTTACCCTACAAAAGCTAGCTGAGCTTATTTTACGCTGTATGTTCTTCAAATTCATAGCCGTAATTAGTTTTTGGCTTCCGCTGTAAACAATCACGTAATCTTTAAGTCCCTCAATAAACTGGATATCCTTAAAGTTGATTTTATATTGCCTTCTATCTGCCTTAATTAACAAATACTCTTCATCATCCAGCTCCAAGGCATTTTTCGGTGTTTTGGCGAGCAGCAATTTCTTATAAGCCTGTGCCTTATCAATGGCTTTGGCTAAACGTTCAATCCCAATAGGTTTTAACAGGTAATCAAAAGCATTCAAATCATAGCTCTTCAACGCATATTGCTCGTAGGCTGTTGTAAAAATAATCATGGTTTGTTTAGGGATTTGGGCTGCAAACTCCAATCCTGTCACCTTGGGCATCTGAATATCCAAAAAAATTAGATCTACTTCATTCCTTGCCAAAAAATCAGCTGCCAGAAATGCACTCGAAAACTTTCCGACAATTTCCAGATCAGAAACTTCTTCTATCAACGCTTGCAGGCCTTCTCGGGCCAAAGGCTCATCATCTACAATGATACAGGTCATATCGGAATGATTAAATTTACAACATGTTCTTTAGTGGATGTTTCTGAAGTTAAATGATAGTTATTTGCATACAACAACTCCAATCTTCTTTTGATATTAGCTAGCCCCATCCCTCCTCTTGCCATTGTAGGTCGCAAATCCTCGTCACCAACAACTGAGTTAATACACCTAAAATGCAAACGATGCTCATCGGCCACAATCAGCAAATGTACATAGCTATGTCCTCCTGTTGCATCGGCACTATGCTTTACGGCATTTTCAACAAATGTAGTGAATAAATTAGGTGGCAATAATATGGTTCTATTTCCGTGGTTAACATCTATATCAAAGGTAAAATCATCTCTCCTTATCTTCTCCAAATTGAGAAAGTTGGATAGAAAATCTAGTTCAGCACTAAGGTTGGTATACTCCTCATCATTATCATAAAGCTGGTAGCGCAAAAAATCGGACAATTTCAAAATCACCAACGATGCCTTTTGCGGGTTCACCTTTACCAAAGTATTTACATTATTCAGCATATTGAACAAAAAATGGGGGTTAATCTGGTTCTTAAGGCCATTTAACTCCATTCTTAAGGTAATATTTTTCAATTCGCTAATCCGTTCATTGTCTTTGATCCAGCGCTGTACCAATTTAATGGTAGTTGAAACCATGATAAAGGGCACGAAGAACACCACGCCAGAGATAATCACCCTCGTTAAACTAATAGGATGCCGTTCTAAAATACGATGGGGTTCAAAGTATTTTTCCATCACCGAAAACATGATAGATAACACCAAAGCTAGCAGCACCATCAGCACCGTTAAATAAGCAATGTACATGCCCTTAAAGAAAAACATGGGCACTAACAGGTAGATATTGATGTATACCAGAAAGACAATTATAGAGTAGTAAACTAACAAGCTATATTGTTCGTAATTGCCGCTATAATCATTACTGGATTTGGCATTAAACAATATCAACAATAAACTCAATAGCATGATCGCATGCCTCACGTAACCATAGTGCTTATCTATTAAAAAACTGATCAGCTTTTTATTTTGAAAAGCCTTTGAGCCATCATCCACAGAAAAATAGTCTTTCATATTCAAATCGCCTCAAAAATAGCGATATAAAAAACTTGGCATCGATATAAATTATACGAAATGGCTTTAAAATTATACCAAACCTACCTTGGTATAAAAAAACACAAGCTTGGTATAAAAAGAAATAAAACCCGCGAGACTTTCTTCTTTTTTGCAATAAAAACAAAAAATGCATTTAAGATTAACAAAGCACATCCAAAGACCTCTACCCAAAATCCTTACTTCTAAGAAAAACACGCCGTTGTCTTTTGTTTTGTTGTTTATCTGTAGCCCTTGTTTCGGGCAAAAAAGAGATAGCATTCCCGAAAAGATCACCGCCTACGTGGCCGATAAATTCCCCTCCACCCGAGTATTAAATATTGAGCACTATCAGTTAGCCTCACACAAATTCAATTCGAGCTTATTAAATGGTCCACAAGCCAGTGGTGAAATTACTAATATGTACCAAACTAAGATTAACCTGAACCCAAACTTAATCAAAAAAAGAAGATGGTCACTAGGTGGCTCATTTAGTTATCGATACATTGGTGCCACTACGGTATACACCAATCCCACAGACCAGCTACAAACCATCACCAAAAACACCTACCATTACCATACCTCTTCCTTAAACCTGGCTTACTTCGCAAAGCTTTTAGACAAGATGGTCGTCTACTCGGGCTCCGTAGTGGTTGATGGTAGTGAGAAAAATTTCGAGAGGGTAAAAGGATTGTTTACTGCTACCATGATATTGAAAGCCAACTTAAAAACCAAAATGACGCTGGGCCTAGTAGGTATTGTTGACCCCAGCGCACAAATCCCCGTTATCCCTACTTTCTCATATGAACATAAATTCAAAAGAGACTGGGTGTTAGATATTGTTTTGCCACAACGACTGCTGCTCAAAAAAGAAGTCTTTGGCAATGGCAGGATTTCCCTCGGTGGTGAACTTGATGGGACAGGCCTTTACCTTTATCAGTTCAACCGCTCGTCAGGAACTCATGAGTTTAGACAAGTTGAAATTAACATGGGGGCCATTTACGAGCATTATTTTGGCGGCTCATTCATAGGAACCATTAAAACAGGTTATAAGAGTATCACTTCTGGGCGGGTGTTCGAAAAGAGCAAATCATTTGACAACTACCTTTTTGAAGCTAAACCAAATGGCGCTATGTATTTAAACCTAGGCGTTTCCTTTAACCCTTTTGCAAAAAACAAAAAGTAAATTTCCTATTCCCATGATGAATGATATTAAAATTTTCAAAACAAATGTAGGTTGCCCAAAAGATGCCAGCTACATTATGCATTGTTTAAAAGAACTGGTTTTCGGTTGTCAATTTAATTTCGATTTGCAAGACTGTGACCGCATATTACGTATTGAGGGAAAACGCATTTCGTCCCGAAAAGTAGTAGGTAGCCTCAAAAAGTTAGGCTATCAATGCGCAGAGTTATTTTAAAATTGTCTGAAATGCCTTTTACTGTAGTACAGCATTAGTCAATTTACTTTTTCGGCTATGTTAATAGCCAACAAATGTTAACTTTGCACATCTTAATAAAAATCAGCAAAATATGACTTTATCTCCTCTACAAGCTATTTCTCCAATTGATGGCCGTTACAGAAAAACTACCGCTAAACTTGCCGACTATTTTTCTGAGTACGCATTGATTAAATATCGCGTACTGGTAGAGGTAGAATACTTCATTGCTTTAGTTGAAGCCAATGTACCTGGGACTGAAAGTTTCGACAAAAATTTGTTTCCGCAGTTAAGAGACATTTATAAGTCGTTTAATGAAGCTGACGCACAAAGTGTAAAAGACACCGAAAGTGTGACCAACCACGATGTAAAAGCGGTTGAATATTTCATCAAAGCTAAATTTGATGGATTGAACCTACAAGCCTACAAAGAGTTTATCCACTTCGGATTAACTTCACAGGACATCAATAACACGGCCATTCCTTATACATTCAAATTGGCGTTAACCGAAAGCTATGTGCCCGCTTTGGAGCAATTGATTGAAAAACTAAGCCAATTAGCAGAGGAATGGAAGAATGTACCTTTATTGGCGCATACCCACGGACAACCTGCTTCGCCAACTAAACTTGGCAAGGAGTTTATGGTGTTCGTAGAGCGTTTGAAAGTGCAGTTAGCCAACTTAAAAACCGTTCCTAATGGTGCAAAATTTGGTGGTGCTACAGGAAATTTCAATGCGCACTATATTGCTTATCCTCAAATTAACTGGGTTGATTTTTCTAACAACTTTGTGAATGATGTTTTAGGATTGAGCAGAGCACAATACACTACTCAAATTGAACACTACGACCAGTTTGCGGCACAATGCGATGCTTTAAAACGCATCAACAATATCATTATTGACCTTGACCGTGATATCTGGACTTACATTTCTAAAAACTACTTCAAACAAAAAATCAAAGAAGGTGAAGTGGGTTCATCGGCCATGCCGCACAAGGTAAACCCCATTGATTTTGAAAATGCGGAAGGAAATGCCGGAATTGCCAATGCTGTTTTCGAATTTTTAGCAGCTAAACTACCAATCTCTCGTTTACAAAGAGACCTAACAGATTCAACCGTACTTAGAAATATTGGCGTGCCTATGGCGCATACTTTAATTGCCATCAACTCAACCATGAGAGGTTTGGGTAAAATTATCCTGAACCAGCAGGCTATTGATGCTGATTTGGAAGACAATTGGGCAGTAGTTGCGGAGGCTATTCAAACCGTATTGCGTAGAGAAGCTTACCCTAATCCATACGAAGCTTTAAAAGCATTAACCAGGACTAATCAGAAAATTACCGCCGAAACCATTGCGGTATTTATTGATGGTTTGGAAGTTAGCGATAGTATCAAAGCAGAATTGAAACAAATTACACCATTTAGCTATACAGGCATTTTTTAGTTGGTTGGTTTATTGGTTTTTTAGTTGTTTGGAATTTAAACTAGCTCCTAACCACTAGTTACTAACCACTAGTTTAAATGACCTAAAATAGACATGACTTGGTATTGCAATTATATATTTTTGTATTCGTAAATTTGATTAGACATGACCATAAACGTATATACAGAGCAAACTCCCAATCCTGCAACCATGAAATTCATGGTGAACAAGCTTTTAATTAATGGCAGTGAAGATTTTGCGACCAAAGAAAGTGCTGAAAGCTCGCCTTTTGCTAAAGAACTTTTCAAGTTCAATTTTGTAAACGGTGTTTTCTTCGCTAGTAATTTTGTAACCATTACCAAAACTGAGGATGCAGAATGGAGCGACATTGAAGCGATTTTAAAAGAGTTTGTAAAAGGTGCCGTGGAAGCAGAACTGAAAATTAAGGATGCTGCAGAGGAAGCACCTAACTTTGAAGGTTCTGAAACTGAAATTAAAATTCAACAAATCCTGCACGATTATGTTCGCCCTGCGGTTGAACAAGATGGTGGTGCAATTACCTACAAATCATTTGAAGAAGGTATTGTAACGGTAGAATTGAGAGGTTCATGCAGTGGTTGTCCATCAAGTACCATTACCTTGAAATCAGGCATTCAAAACTTATTGCAGCGTATGGTGCCGGAAGTGAAAGAAGTAGTTTCTGAAGCATTGTAAGACTAAAGAACAACTTTAAATATAAAGAGAAATGGGCCTTATTTGAGGCCCATTTTTTTATGAATAACATTTTTCTTAGCATAAGAAACCCCTATTCAAATCACTTCATTAAAATACCTATTAATAAGTATTTGAGCATTTCAAGAAGATGGCGAGCTTTAACATAAAGTTAAATAACCATGAGAGCTATTTCAAAAATCAAGTTTATCTTATTCACTTTAGGCATCCTTATCACCTTTGCCTTTACAAATCCGAAAACGGATACAAAAGTTGGCGAATATTATTATGTAATTGTTTTGAAACACCGTTCGGATGAGAAGAAAATCTATATTACTGGACTTAATCGCTATGAACCTTCTTGTGGCAGAGATTGGGAAACAGAAATCAAAGCAAGAAAAGCATTTGAGACATGGCTGGTAGCCAATTACAACAAAACCAACAATTATTATGATGGCCACAGTTATGGGGGCATTATTTTTGGGAAAAGTGAGAAAATAAGCAACTATAACGACGCAAAAAGAAAAATGGATGAATACATTGCCAATACAAAAAGTAATAATTCAAATGCAGAGTTTGTATACACTACTTATACCTACAGTTGCGGAAAATAAAAACCAAAAACGATAGAAAAGTCTAAATTCTGCAACAACGTTAAGCCTTTCACCCTTCAAACAAAACAAGAGCACCTCTTTTTTCAGAACACCATGAAAAAAATAATATTATCATTTGCTTTTCTTTCATTGATTTTCACTGCAAATGCACAAACAAAAGAAGACACCATTACTTGGTTAACCGAAAAACTGAGCAAAAATGCTTACTGCGGTACGGCAAAAATCACAATAGTAGTCCTCAACGAATGTGAAATGATTTTTTCGACCATTGATGAACCTACGAAATGGACACAAGGAAAAGTATATCGAATTACAGTGCCAACATCCATCGCTTCTTTAGGCCGTAACGGGCAACTGCAATACTCTTTTGATGCAGCTAAAATATATGATGGGATAACACGAAGCACTTTTAAACAAAGCTCAACGGATAACTATTTATATATCCAAGAAGGCGAGGAAAACTTAAAAAACAGGATCGAAAAAGCGCTTAAACATCTAAGTACTTTTTGTAAAAAGAAAGAAGAAACTTTTTAAGATTGAGAAATATTTTAAACTAAAAATGCTTTTTAATGGTATCCAAGATTTCTTGAGTAACTAGACCGTTAGACGCTACAATTTCGCGAGTATTCAAATACTCATCACCACCCGAAAAATTGTGCAATTGTCCCCCAGCTTGCTTTACCAAAAATGCACCAGCAGCCATATCGTAAGAATTGAGGTTATATTCAAAATAGGCATCAAAACGACCGCAAGCTACATAAGCCAAATCAACCGCCGCTGAACCTATTCTACGCAAACCATGGCACTTCTGCATCATTTCGGTAAACAACTGAATATATTGGGGTTGCTTATCAAACTGATAGTAGGGAAACCCAGTTGCCAATAAGCATTGCGACAGATTACTAGCTTGCGACACCCTAATTTCTTTATTATTCAAATATGCAGGAGCGCCTTTATACGAATAAAACATCTCCCCCCTATTGATTTCATATACCACACCCAATACTGGTTCTAAACCTTCGTAAAGTGCAATGCTGATCGAAAACGTTGGGATCCCGTGGATAAAGTTAGTCGTTCCATCTAAAGGGTCAATAATCCAGGTAAAGGGCTGATCGTAAGTATTCTCCGTTTCATCCTCTTCAGTGATAAAACCAGCCTCTGGCAATATCTTCTTCAGGTTTTTCACCAACTGTCTTTCCGCAGTTTTATCTACATAAGAAACAAGGTCATTAAGTCCTTTATATTCTATTTTGGCATCGTCAAAGCTTAAGGATTCTTTTCTGATAAAGTTCCCCGTAAGCCTCGCAATGGCAATCACCTTATTGCACAGCAGCTCGTAGTTCATCGGCTAATAATTTGCTAGTTTATCCTTGTTTTTAGACGAATATGCGACTAGGATTATACCCCCAATAAATAAAATCAATGAGATCAACTCAGCCTGAGTAAATGGAATTCCAGCTACATTGTATTTAGAGTTTACTCTAATCAGTTCCACCAAGAAGCGCTCAACTCCAGCAAACATCATATAAATACCGAACATGATTCCAGGCACTTTTACCTTAGTCCTGATTTTCCATAAGAACCAGAAAATCAACAGAGCTGCGATTACTTCGTAAATAGGTGTTGGATATACAGGCTGTGGCAACTCATTACAGAATTTACCCACACAACCTGGGATAGGATTCCCCTCGCCCGCTACGTTGTTAGGATAAGTATAGGCCCACAACCAATCTGGCAACCAGCTAAACGGCTTAGGATTAAGGTTCACAATCCCCCAATCGCCATCACCAGAAAGGTGACAACCAATACGACCTACGCCATAAGCCAGCATCATTCCTGGCGCACCAACATCAAGCATATGAAGTGGCTTTATGCCATTTTTACGAGCAATGTAAAGCACCGCAGCACCACCACAGATTAAACCTCCATAAAAGGTTAAACCGCTAAAAGAAAGCAGGCCACCAATAGGATCTTTAACAAAGGAATCCCAATGCTCTAGGTTATCGAATATTTTAGCGCCTAAAAAGCCCCATACAGCTGCCCAAACAATCATATGGCTCATCAGCTCATGCGGACGAACGGTTACTTCAACTTTTTTAGGTGTAGGTAATTTAACTTTTTCCTTTTCTTTATATGACCAGTACACAAAAAGTGCCGCCAAGCCTAAACCGCCCAACAAATTACCTTTGGTAGAAAGTAAAACTGATTGCGAATCGGCCACAAACAATTTGTAGTTCACCATCGCATAGATCAATTTATAACCTATCAAAAAACCAAAAACACCATTGGAAACCAATTCCCAAGTACCGGCAGGTTCGCCCACAATGGTTACACGCTTTGTAGGCTTAATCAGCCCTAATGCTTCCTTGCGTTGAAGCTCCTTGCTAAAAGCCCAATAAGCGGCCAAAAAGGCCAATGCTACAAATACACCAAACGTATTAAATGGTAATGGCACTTCAATACCAAATAAATACGAAATAAAATGTGATACGGTTGGGAACATACGTAAAAAGTTTAGGCGAATATATAAAATTTGCCCATTCTTTTGCCCTTTTCAATAGCTTTTTAAGCCTTTACAAAGTCATTTTTAGAAATAGACAAGGGGTGATATTAAAAGAAGCAAATTGATGATCCATTAAGGGAATGAAGGCTTAATATTCTTAACGGTTTAAACAAATCAAATTGCAAAGCTATTCTAGCTATTTCAATCTAAAATCGTAAATCAAAAAATCGTAAATATTAATGGTGTGCGTAAACCGTTTCCAGCTCGGCAACTTCTACTTCACCATCTGCTGTAAGGGCAACCAATTTAACCTCCTTCAATTCATTAACCATTAAAGGGTCGTATTTGGCTTTTACTTTCACATAGTTTTTAGTGAAGCCATGCATGAAACCATTTTTTTGATCGTCTTCGAAAAGCACTTGGGCATTAGCTCCCACCTGCGATTCGTAGAAAGCTCTTCGCTTTTTATCAGACAGGATATGTAACATCTTATTACGCTCAAAACGAGTGCTGCCAGCTACTTTGCCTTTCATCACAGCCGCTTCGGTTTGTTCACGCTCCGAATAGGTAAACACGTGCAAATAAGAGACATCCAGACCATTTAAGAATTCGTAGGTATCCAAAAAGTCTTCTTGAGTTTCTCCTGGGAAGCCTACAATTACGTCAACACCGATACAGCAATTAGGCATCAGTTCTTTAATCTTAGCTACCCTATCCACATAAAGTTCGCGTTGGTAGCGACGTTTCATTAGTCCTAAAATTTTATTAGAACCCGATTGTAAAGGAATATGGAAATGCGGCACAAAACGTTTAGAGCTGGCCACAAACTCAATAATATCATTGCTCAGCAAATTAGGCTCTATTGATGAAATACGGATCCTCTCGATTCCTTCAACCTCATCCAAAGCTTTTACCAAGTCAAAAAAACGATCTTCTCTGTTGCCATTCCTAATCCCAAAATCACCAAGGTTTACCCCAGTAAGTACAATTTCTTTGACACCACTGGCCGCAATTTGTTGTGCTTTTTGAACCACACTTTCAATGGTATCGCTACGGCTACCGCCACGAGCCAATGGAATGGTGCAATATGTACATGGATAATCGCAGCCGTCTTGCACTTTTAAGAAAGTACGGGTCCTATCACCAATGGAATAAGCGGCAATAAAATTATGGTTTACCTTTTCAATGTCCTGTTGGTGTACTACCGCCTTTGGTTGTTTGGTCAAATCGGTAATAAACTCTACAATACGGAATTTTTCAGCTGCCCCTAAAACCATGTCAACACCTTCAATTTCGGCAATTTCCTGTGGTTTAAGCTGTGCATAACAACCTACAATGGTTACGTAGGCATTGGGTGAATATTTAAGTGCTTCTTTTACAACCTTTCTGCATTTTTTATCGGCGTGGTCTGTTACTGAACAAGTGTTGATGACATACACATCTGCCTTATCGGTAAATTCAACTACGCTGTAACCAGCATCGGTGAACAACCTGCCTATTGTTGAAGTTTCAGAGAAATTCAACTTACAACCCAGTGTATAAAAAGCTACTTTTTTCATTTAAGGCAGCAAAGATACAAAAATGTGGTTAGTTGTAGATTGCCCGAGGTAAGTTTTAGGTCATAAGTTAGGCATAGCTTGAATTTTAACTCTGCACTCAAAACCTCTTAATCGTTCCAACGGTAGCTTTCCTTTTCCAATCCAGCTAAATCAATTACCCTGTCGATAACCGTCTGTGCCACGTCCTCGATGGTTTTAGGCAAGCTGTAAAAAGATGGGTTGGCGGGGCAGATAATTCCCCCTGCCTCAGTCACTAGTTTCATATTTTGCAAATGGATGAGGCTGAAAGGAGTATCGCGTACTACGGTAATCAATTTTCTGCGTTCCTTTAGGATCACATCGGCAGCTCTCGAAATCAAATCGTTTGAAATACCATGGGCAATACGTCCCAAGGTTCCCATGGAGCAGGGTGCAATAATCATGGTATCGTACTTTGCAGATCCCGATGCAAAAGGGGCATTAAAATCCGTTTTGGCATAAAAGTCAAATGAATAGTTTTTGTAATCGTCGTTGCCTAATTCATATTGCCAAACTTCCTTGGCATTGTCAGACATCACCACCCCCACTCTTTCTATTTGTGTCGACAACTTGCTCAGATCATCTAACAATAATTTGGCATAAACTGCCCCACTTGCTCCCGTAACGGCTACTACAATTTTTCTCTTTTGCATAAGTACAAATATACAATGCCTATTTTAATGTGTAGGTAAAATCGCAAATGTGACGTTTTGATAGACTAAACAGGCTATTTACGCCGTCCCAAAAATAGGTACATTGCAAATAATTCGACTAAAAATCAACGCAGTACAACTTATAAGCATTTTTTATTTGCAGGTAAAACTAGATGTTTCTATATTTGCACCTCCTTAGAACGAAGGAATGATTCCGTAGCTCAGCTGGTAGAGCATTACACTTTTAATGTAGTGGTCCTGGGTTCGAATCCCAGCGGGATCACAAAGATCACTATCAAAACGTATAAAAACCCTGCAATCGCACGATTAGCAGGGTTTTTGCTTTTAGGGCTTTACCAAAACTCGCACGGATTCCGATAAAAAAAGTTCGTTATTAGGTGCGTCAGTTTAAAAGTCCGATTGACGCACCGAATTGTCATATCTAATTAATGTACAGGTTGTTATAATCTGTACATCTTGTATGCTTTAGTTGCCAATGCTAAATTTGTTAACCTTTAATCGTTAGATTATGAAAACTAATTTTAGCCTGCTTTTCTTCATGAAAAAGCAAAGAAACTACACAGCAGGGGGCGAAATCCCTGTCTACCTACGCATTACGGTAAATAGCAAACGTGCGGAGATTGCAACGGGCAGATCTTGTGAACCTGATCGTTGGCATTCCAGATCGGGACGGGCAACTGGAACAAAGGAAAAATACAGACTGTTCAATACATGCCTAGACCAATTACAAAATCAGGCCTACGATGCCCACCTCAAACTTGTCCAGTCTGGCAATGAAATAACCGCACAAGCGATAAAGGATATCATGATCGGCAAAATTGTAAAATCAGCAATGCTATTGGATGCGGTTTCTGAACATAACGAACGGATGGAAGCATTGGTAGGTAAAGATTATGTGAGGGGAACGCTGAACAGGTACAAGGTACTCTACAACCACCTACAGGTGTTCATTAAAATGCAATACGGATCGGATGATATCGAGGTTGGAAAAGTGGATATATCATTCTTCAACAATTTTGATTACTACCTAAGATCAAAGTCATGTGCAAACAACTATACGGTAAAGACGATAAAGAACCTTGGCAAGATCATCAATATATGCTGTGAGAACGGAACGGCAGAAAGTAATCCTATTACTTTCTACAAGGGGCGCACGAAAACAGTAGATAGGAATTTTCTTTCACAGGAAGAAATCCAGATTATACTTCAAAAGCGTTTTGTTTCCGCAAGGTTGGAAGCTATCAGGGATGTTTTTCTGTTCTGCTGTTTTACTGGGCTAGCTTATGCGGATGTACAACAGCTAAGGGAAAAGGATATAACCAAAGGTATAGATGGGGAACTATGGATCATCAAGAACCGTCAGAAGACCAAAGTAAGATCATCTATTCCACTGCTTCCGAATGCAATAGAGCTTGTAAATAAATATGTAGGCCACCCAGTCTGCTCAAACCTTGGAACAGTCTTTCCAGTACCCAGTAATCAAAAAATGAATGAGTATCTAAAGGAAATATCCGATCTGTGCGGTATAGAAAAGAAACTGACCTCACATATTGCCAGACATACCTTTGCAACTACGGTAACATTACTTAATGGTGTGCCAATTGAAAGTGTTTCAAAAATGCTCGGACATACAAATTTGAGGACTACGCAGCATTATGCGAAGATATTGGACATGAAGCTTAGTGAGGACATGGCAAACCTAAAGATCAGATTGACAGACCAGTTCGTATAATTTTTAGAGTTTGGATTTTACCTTACATTCCAATACCTTTGTTTTGAGAGCGTTAATTTAGATGGGCGGCAGTGATCTTCGGATTGCTGCCGCTTTCTTTTTGATGCAATTTTCAAATACATTTATCAAGAAAAAAGGGACTGCCTTAAAACAGTCCCTCCCAATCATTAAAAATTTAAGAAAAGAATAGCCTGTTACCACTCAGGCCATGAAAAATTTCATATTGATTACCTAATATACGATTAAAACACTAATAATCAGTAAACTGCCGTTCGTTTTTGCACCAACCTTGCCACTTTCGGCAGTATTCCCTCCGTAGATGCCAAAAGCGGGAACTGGTGCGGGCAAGAGCGTGGGCGTTCCGCAGGCCGAAAATGAGCGTGGGGAAATTAAATTAACCATTGCCATCCAAACCGTCCAATAGATATTTAGCACGATGGGCAAGTATAGCCTTATGCCACTCGGCCATGACAGCCCTAGCACTGATCTCGCCCGAAAGAATGTCCTGCTCGCTGTCCAATGACAAATCCGAAACGGTTGCATGCAGCCTTTCCATATACGGTTCATGTACGGCGAACTCTTCTTCGTTAAAGTCGAGCGTATCCAGATGCTCCAACAAGATCAGTGTCGACCAAGTTTCCTTTTCCCTCTGTCCGCTGTAATATCGTGGAAGCGATATCTCATCCACTATTTTTTGGATGAACTGCTCCATCTTGATTTCGAATATATTGCATATCGTTACAAAATCCTCTGGCAGTTCAAGTTTAATTAGCGTTTCCATATTGTTCTCCTTTTTCTTTAATAATATTATTGTAGTGCCTCAAAAAGAATTGCCGATATAGTTCGGTTTTTTTTTTAGGTTTCTGACGATAAAGTTTTTTGCGTTCAGCTTGTGCAGTTCCTTTATATATAGCTCCGTTGCCTCTGTCAAGGGTGCGATACTCTCCAGATAATCCCTTTTATTGTTCAGGTAATCGAAAAAGAACAGCTGCGCCATGCTCTCCAATGGAATTTTTAACGCAATTCTTGCCCTGATGTCCGCAATTGATATATCCGACATAAAACATTCCAGATATCTAATTGCATCAGTGGAATGCAGTTCACATAAAATCCTGTAATCTTTGCTGAAAACCAATTTCAGTCCGTCACCGATAAACAAGTACTCGGGACAGCGCCTGTATTCTGCCCTGCATTTAAACAACGTGTCTACCAGCCCTCGGCTACTTTGATACTTGTTATATTCACTATCCTTGGTGCTTATGCAGAGCGCCCCCAACTCCCTTATTGTTCGTGCGGCGGCCATGTTATACCCTATACCGATTATTTCCCCTGTGAACAATTTTACACTATCGACTGGCTTCATATCTGTTATGATACTCGTGGCTTCAGAATATCCATCTAGTGGCCCTCCTCCCATAAAGCAGTAGACCGAAACATGGTCAATAAAGGCCTGTAATACTTCCATCGGATCGAAGCTATAGAGCGTACACGCTACCCTGAAATCCATTGGCATTTCTAGGGATTGTATTTTCTTTTTTTTCATGTCCTTAAGAGTTTGTATCTAATTCGGATTTTCCTGTGAAAGTAGCTTCGCCTCGTTAATGAACAACAGCGTCCTTCTGTACAATTCCCATTCGTTACTCCAATTGTAGCTTTCATACTTACCGTAGCGTGCCATCGACTGACCTTCCGACAGCAGCGCAAACATAGTCCTATCAGCTTCCAAAGATCTTGGGAAACACAGACTGGCCGTTGGCCAGAATATAGCACATATATTCAACAGGTGTCCAAGTCGGTGCATATTGGGACTATATTGAAGGTATCTGAAGATCAGCCCCAGACAGTTTTGCTCTACAGCTTGGCACATTGCCGAAAAAGCCAGTACCATGTGTCCCTCATCCAAGAGTTCGCCAGAACTGTTACAGAGTACATCAGCTCTTGTAATCCTGTAGTTCATGCTCTGCTTTAATTTATCAGCACTATATCTGATGATATCAGATGCGATCATTTTCGGAGGGATCTCATTTCCCAATAGCAATTTGCCCGATGTGGCTATGGTATGGAAAAAAACATGCCCCTTGCGTACCGCTGTAGAGAACTCCGCCTCATTATGTATCAGGAGCAACACCGATATGTGATCGCCATATTTATTCTGTATATGATGCTGGATGTCATAGCTATAGGGATAAACGACCTCGCTGATGACCAATAGGTCATAGTGTATGCCATTTTCTTTGGTACTGGAAATACTATCGAAAATACAGTCCCTTGTGCCGTTGGATGTACGCATACCTATCTCATAAATGGCACTTGGATTAAGATAATGCGAAATGATCTCCAATATACCTGTCATTGCCTCCCCACAGGTTTGCTGTTCCGTATGCTCCGACACCTGCAAAGATATTTTGAAATCGCTCGGAACATGTGGGGCAATACTATCCGCCTTGGCAAGTAGGATTTCCATCTCTGCTTCTACGGCATTACGGAATTCCTCCGCTAACAGATACACCGCCCTTATATCTATTCCCTCGGCAGAAAATCCACTCTCGTACCTTACCGCAGAATAGGCCTTGTCCAACTTTTCCAATAGTCCACGGTCGAATATGCTATCGATAGGTATGATCCTGATCTCTGGCATCATAGAACGCAGGAACTTTAGATGTTGGCTAATGTTGTGCGTTCGCTTCTCCCTTCCACACATACCGATCTCCAAAGCCCTACAGCTCAATTCGCACACCTGATGCAACATAAAGAGTGCTACAGCGGCATCGGTATTTTCCATAAAGAACTTTGCTCCCTTATCGAACGAAGCGATGCGAGACATCGCAGCCCTAAAGTTTGCCTCGGCCTCGGCAAACCATTTTTTGATCATGTCTTCGGTAAAGGTTGGCATTTCATCTGCACCACTGGCCTCATATAACAGATTGGACACATCGCAAAATACCAGATGATAAATACTGCCCTCTCTCTGTAATTTCCTTATCTCGCTCCTGTCATAGATCTTATAGGTCAATTCCTCATTCTGTTTTATCGCCATCCTGACGAAAGGTTCGAGTTCCCCGATTTTGATGCCATCTGAAGATGATGCCACAATAATTAGGTGGAAACAATTTCTTCCACCGTGTTGATACTCCATTCCGTAGATGCGCTCTACAGCTATCGCATCGGCAATCTGCCCTGCAATAACAATCTTTTGTTCCTTTTCCATAATTCCTAGCTGCTTACCTTTTCGTATGTGATTTTTCTTCCCTCAATAGATTTATTCAGCAATAGCTTGGGGTAGCTAGACCTTGAAGTCATTTCGCCAAGCACCTTCATGACATGTCGCGGCATGATATCCAGTTCGGTCAATAGACAGCAGTGCTGATAGATTTCGATTGGCTCTTTCGCAACAGGCCAGTTATCGTTCAGTTCTACATCGAGGATCTTGCCTATTTCATCCCATTTCTTTATCTCGCTCTGTGGAAATTGGATATGGTCTGGATTTCGTTCGAAGAGCTTGAAGACCAATCTTTCCGCACCAGTACTATCCAATAGATAAAGAGCATGTTCTATGATCTTCCTGCGCTTAGTCCGAACCATGTGGCAAAGGCAATCGTCAGTTGCAACGTCCGAACTGAAAAGGATAATGCTGCCTAGGGATTTCTCACCGAGAGCGGAAAGGATACCCATGAGCATACCTATAGTTATTTTCTTGCGAGCAAGCCTTTCGAACCTGCCCATAGGGTCGCTATCTAGTCCCATCAGGAACGATACTTCATTTGGTGAATAGCCCTTTGATATCCTAAGCAACAAGATACCGTACAGTACATTTACATCCGCTAGGGATAGTTCTGCCTTATAGTGGCTTATCCGTTGCACTTTGCCACCGAGCAATCTGTCGTCTTGATTTTCCATTGTATTTAGAATTAGTGAATAATCCTAAAGTTCCAAAGGCCATTTGCCGTATCCTACCAATTATATTGGTATCTTACCACCGAAGTGTGGTTCTATACTATCTTCAAAATTTATTATATTTGCTTTATGGAAACGCCTACAAAATCTAACAAAGTGCATCTCGGCAGAAAGATCAGCCGCATCAGGGAAATACGTGGTATCAAGCAGGATCATCTTGCCATCGAACTTGGCGTAAGTCAACAGACCATCTCAAAAATTGAGCAGAGTGAAGAGGTTGAAGATTCAACTTTGGAGAAAATTGCGGCTATTCTTGGCGTTACAGTTGAAGGAATAAAAAACTTTTCCGAGGAAGCTATATTTAACTACTTCAATACATTCAACGATGAAGTTACGCAATCATTCAATACTTATCATGGATGCACATTCAATCCACTTGATAAGCTTATGGAAGCTCTCGATGCAAATAAAGAACTCTATGAGCGTTTGCTTGCTAGCGAGCGTGAGAAAATAGAGTTGTTGAAAAAAGGAAATTAAAAACTCATAATTTTAAAGAAAAAGAGACAGCTTAGATCAGGCTGTCTCTTTTGTTTATAGACATATCTTCGTTAAGATGGCAGATAACGGTTATTGTATTTCCGTAGGCGGGGATTTTTATCATTAGCACTAATATAAAGAATGAATGTTGAGCATTGTACAACAGTCTAAGCCAATCCATTTTGGCCAGCTTTTGGTGATACATTGTTAGACCATCGCCCATCTTTTGCTTTTAAAAAAATATTCCTTCCATTGCTATAAGTAGTTTCTCAATTCTGTCTTTGCATTCATTCAGAAAGTTATCACTTTTGATGATGTCGCTTTCCCAAGTGTCAAGAGACAAATTTGTATAATGAGCATAAAATGGCCACCAGTTACTTTCCTTACGAGAGAATATCGCTAACCTATTCAAATTTTCGTGAAGAGTTTTTCTATTATCCTCGGATATTCTGTAAACATTTGGATTATTACATAATCCATAATGACAACGATTACCTTCAAAAGTGAACCCTATCCAACATTTTCCTTGCCAATTTGAATTTGTTAAGTGAAATCTAACATATTGCTCCTCACTGCGTTCATAATGATATTCTAATCCTTTTTGTTTTGCAAACTCTTCCATTTTAGGATTAAAATACTTTTCAATAAGGTAGTTGTAAGTTTCAGAATAATTCTGAAAGATTGCCTTAGCAGCTCTTAAATTTTCAATTTTTGATAGAACTTCTGTTATTTCTTCTTTATTCTTTATGTCCATATCTTGATTGGTCAACTGTTTTAAGTGATTAATATATTGAATTATAGTCTCTCTAACTGTTGGGAAACGAGAAGCTAGTGCAACACATTTCTCAAGCCAATTGATTATATTTTCTTTATAAGAAATCGATAAATAAGAAATACCTCCACCACTTTGTTCTGATGCGTTACTCCCTAAAAGGGTAAGATATAATATTTGATAGCCGTTTTTATATGTTTGAGCATATCTATTGTATCTTTTTAATTGTTCTGGCTGGTCGTTTGCATAAATTTTATTTTCAATAATAATTGACTTGTTTTGATTGTCCTCAATCAAAATGTCAATTCTCCCTTCTTCAGTAGAGTGTTCTGTATGCACACGTGATTTATCAAAATCGAACTTTTCAATGGTAAAATAATCTCCTAATGTCTCGATAAAACATTCCAATAATTTAGATTTTAAACCGTGTGTTCCATTTGGATTTAAAAGTTCCGCAAGTATTGCGGAATGTGTATTTTCATAATGGTTAACACCAAAAACGCGAAACATATTAAACCGACCTCCAGTTGCATCTAAAATTTCAGAATTCTTTTTATTTATAATAGCTACTTGATTTAGTAAATTATTTATTTTCTCCATTGAATTATTTTTTTCAATATACTAACGTCTTTCGTCAAAGTTTTGGGTTGGCTATTGTCTAATGGTTTGCAAATTTGGGCACGAACAGCATTATTGGTGTTGAACCTTGCTACAAATGTCCAATCGAAGCCGTTAAGCTCCGCTTTTGGCAATACTTTGTTAGCGGTAGGTTAAAGATCTTCACCATTTGCTTCATTATATACATTGTCATAGAATATTGTAATGCTAAATTCTCCAGAACGTTTACTTACATTAACCCAAACCTTTTTTCTGAAGCATTTATAAAGCTCATGAATTTGTTTTTCTGCCAGCTTAACTATATCTGATGTTTGTAACTCACCCAATTGCTCCTTTTGGGCGTTCTGTTCGGAAGTTAACGAATCATAAGCATTTGTTTTTTGATAAAAAACCGCTTGGTATGACTTTTTTTTAACTGACAGTTCGTAAGAAATATCTTCGTCTTCGGGTATAGTGTATTTTAATAAAGTAGAGTCTTCCGTTGGTATATATTTTTGATTATTCTGAAATTGTCTTAAAAGGGCGTTGAATCTATTTTTGATATTCCCCTCAGTTGTTGGATTTGCATCCACAACCGCAAGTCTTCGTACCTTATTATTATTTGTAGCGATAACTATATATACTCTTGTACCGTTGAATTCACCCGTTAGTATATCTTTCTCACTTGGATCAATTGTAAACCCTTTATCCGTTAGTTTTTGTATCATTTCAGATTTACTTCCATCAACGGGAATGCCAAGGAACTGTGTTACATCTTTTTGGCCGAATAATGTTAATGGAAAGGCGAGTAACATAAAGCACCATATTGTTTTTTTTAAAAAAATTGTCATTACTTCTCGTCCTTTTTAATTGAGTTTGTTCTTTTAGGGCTTTCGATTGAGTTTGGTTGTCATATAATTTACCGCTAACTTAAATGAATGCGTAATAAAATTACATAAAAAGTACTAAAACTTGTTGGCTTTATGTAGTAATTCTCTGAACAATGGATCACATTAACTTTTTAATAATCATTATATAATTTATGTTATCCCCAGTTTACAGTACTAAACATTGGTAACCGTGCTGAACATTTATACATATGGAAAATTTACGTTTTAGACAGAAAAAGCGATATTTTTCAATTAAAAAGTTTCTATTTTCTGTCATACTTGACAGTAAGTTTCAAACTGCAAATGCATTTTTGCAAACTAAAAATGTCATCTATGCAATCCGTTCTCTTTCGACTGATAGTTACTTTTACGTTTTCTTTTTTTCTCTATCGGCTCGGGTTCTGGCTCGATACTGGGAGCTAGGAGTATGCCGAAAATATCTTCGCCATTGAGTTTAGTTTTCGAAACCATATCGGTAAGCGATGAAAATGAATGGTCTGCAATTTCTGCGAACAAATCTTTCGTTAGCGAACTATCATATTTGTGGTGTGTAGACGCTCTTTCTATTAAGTCTATTTGTTCCTTCTGCTTTATCGTGCCATTCTTTTGGATATTAGCATAGGCCATCTTGTCCTTTAATTGCCTATCAAATTTGAATTCTTTATCGAAGACCTCCTCGCCACATTGTTTGAAGGCTATCCGATCAAATTGTCCAAGCTTTTTGGAATGTTGCTCGTTCTTGCCCCTCGAATTGTTCATCGGACTAAGCTTGATCCTGTTTGTTGCATCCTTTCGGCTGACTATAACTTGGATATGCATCTGGTTGCCTTCTTTACGTTCGCCCCGTTTTTTCTCCCCGTTTATCACTTCCTTATCCTTATAGCCATAATAGCGGTGGTTCTCGATCTTTCCAAACCAGACAAGGTCTTTAGCCGAATTAATCCCTTCACGTTTGAAATTCTTGGCATATTCGTCCATCAATCGCTCCGTGTAGAATTTCAGTTGATCCTTTATATCCATTTCTCCATATTTTTCTGATAGGTGCCTCAATTCCTTTTGGCTGGGGCTGATATTGATCAGGAAAAACTTGGCATCGGATTTTCTCAACTTAGCTACATTTCCGTCTATGGCCTGCCGAACCTCGTAAGGTTCAATCATGCTGCCAGTATGGTTGAACCAATATTCAAGTTCCAACTTCTGGTCTATCCTGTTCTCTTTTTCAAGGTAGTGAACCAATCCTCTACTACTTCCCTTGTTGTCAGCCGTTTTGCTGTCCGTTATGTTGATATACATAGCTATAGAATTTCTACCTGTCTCCGTGCATCGTCTGCAAGCTGTTCCTTGTCCTTGGCAGCTGTCATCATCGTAAACCTTTCCCTTTCTTTGATGTAGGTATTTAGTATAGTCATGAATTTTCTTTTCATGACCTGTTTTGTTTCCGCACTATCTGCTAGGTTTTTGACGTACAGACCGATATGGGACAGTTTTTTGTCATGTGATATCTGGTTGCCCACCACTATCTCATTGTGTTTTAATATGTGGCTGTCAAAGGCGTTGAAAATCCTCTTGAGTATATCGAGCATAAAAGTAACGTCGCGCTTAATCGGTATGAGCAGTTCCGCTTCCTGCGTCCTGATAAAACCGATATATTCCCTTTGTCCCTTTAGGATGGTGTTTTTTAAAAGCTCGTCGCTGATGTCCAAAGGGTCTTTTTTGCTTCGATAGAAGTAGTCAATAATCTGTGAGAATATTAGCCTCTTTGACCTTCCGAGCTTTAGCGATATTTTTTCAAACTTGATACCATCCTGTAGTGAATACTTTACCGTATTCATTGTTTGCTGTCTATCCATATATGTACATATCCTACTATCTCAATAAATAATTATCCATTCATAAAGAACCCCTAGGGGAATTCCTTTTTGTCGTCTGTTTATGTCTTAGGAAAGGGGAAGAACCTCTGGAAGGTTCTTCAAACCCCATTTGCGCAGCAAATGGCAAGCAAACTAGGGCGCAGCCCAAGTTCCGCTTGCTCCTTTTCTTTTGGGAAAAGGACTGCCTGCAAACCGTATACCCCTCATAGTTTCCCGCCAAAATCCAACAGTCTGATCCTACTGGCAATTGTCGGATGATATGAAGGTTCATATTCCAAAAGCCCGTAATCAACCAGATCGCTCATGCAGTTGTGATAGGTGGTATATGAACGGATGGCCGAATATTTCATCAGTTCACGTCTTGACACCCTAAATAAATTCTGATTGGAAGCCTTTTCCCTGATGGCCAATATTGCGGAAAATAGACTGATATGGGACTGGCGGAAAATCTTGCTTCCGCTTGCTAGTTTAAGAAAACTGGCTAGTAATGTTGCCGTTTCCATTAAGACCTCCCGATTTCGCCCAACAACTGTTCGATATCAGAGTGTGCATAATAGAAGATACCACCCAACTTTTCATATTTCAGTACACCCTTGATACGTAGGTTTTGCAAAGTTCCAGTAGAAATTTTCAGCAGCTTCCTGACCTCTGAACTTCTAAGCCATTCTTTGTGTATGGGTTCTTCTGGTCTGATAGCCTGTTTGATTTCAGCTATCAGTTCCGTCTTAAATTGTTGGAGTTCCTCCTTTGTTAAAATTTCAATCTGCATATTATCTCCTTTTTTAGTATTCAGGACAAATCTGCAAATCGAAAGTATTTAAATCATGACCATGCGTTCGTGTTGGTCATGTCCAGTAGAGGAACTTGCTGCTATTTTTTGGTGGGGTTGGATAGTACTATCTTAAATAACTGGTGTCCTTCCTGGATAGCAGTTCCCTTTATTGGCACGTCTCCTTTTTTTTCGACAAAATAGTTTCGTGCCGTTTCGATAGGTATATCCTTTTCTCCATGCGAAAAGTATTTTGAAATCATTTTGGCAAATGGCAGTTTATGGTCGCTCCTCAAGAGTTTTCTGCTGTCGGACACCGTTAATTTCCGCATCTGCTGTATCAGGTCTATAAATGTAGGGAGATGCCCTTCCGAAATCCTAATCTTACCGTTTACCTCATACTCCTTATGCTTAGCCAGTTCGGCCTTAAGCTCTTTAATCTCTAACTTTAGGGAGTATATTTTTTCTTCTTTTTCGTTGATAACGATATGTGAAGGCCTTAAATTCCATTTGTCTAACGATTCGAGATAAGACTTGAATTTTCTAGTCTTATCAAGATTTCTTCTGTTTGACCTCTTTTTTCTTGAAAAAGGGTCTTGTCTCTCAAAATGTTTAATCCGTGTATTTACTATTTCCCATACATGCCGATAAAAATCTTCTTCATTTGCTAGATTGCTTTTCAAGCAGTAATCTAAATGATACTTATAAAAATTAGAAAATTCCCTTTCTGAGATTTTATATACTTTTAACAAAAAATGGTTGTCATCATGGCTGTGCCAAAGTCCCATAAAAGTTCCTAGGTTGTAAGGATGTTCATTGAGTGAAAATTTTTTGCGAGGACTGAAATAGCTTTTTTGCATAACGTTTAAAATTAGTGAGTTAGTAATTCGCGCTATTAATTGCTAGATTGAGGCATTATGGTTGTACTTCAAAAGATTTAAAATCTTTGTAGATTTACAAAAAATAAAGAGATATACATATATATGTATGTCTCTATACAAAGATATAACGATAACTTACTCTAAAAATTAATTACATATTTAATCAAAGATTCTATATAAATATATGTAAAATAGGGAGCTAAGCAATCTGATCGTCGTTGTACATGGACATAAATAGGTAAAATGTAGGTTGGTACAACCGACACATAGATAGTTAAAATAGAGCTAAAAAAACATGAACATTAATATTCTGAAATACGAATCAGAAATTTGGCGAACAGCCGATTTACTTATTGGAGCAGGAATCAAACAGAGTGATTTTCCCAAATATATGATGCCTTACTTCGCCCTTCTCATGGTTGAAAGTAGATTGATTCGGGAAGCAAGCCGTTTAGAGGAAGAGATCGGAAAAGATAATATTGATGATTTTGTAGAGATGTTTCAACTTGAAGGATTGGGCTATAATGACTACTTAATACGAAAAGGAAAATCTCTTAAGGACATATGCAAAAATGACAAAGCTTTTGATATAGACTTTCATGCTTACTTGAAATCTTTTGATCCTGAAACAAAGTATTTATTAGGTGTCGATAAAGGCACAGAAGAAGAAAAGTTTTTGGATATATCAGGGATCAGCGGACAACTAAAAAAGAAACGTATTCTGTTTGAAACAGTAAAATCATGGAGTGAAATTGACCTCACTCCATTTAATAACTCTGAAATTACCACACTTGAAGAGCACATTAAGCGTAAGTGGGCAGACATTTCAGCAGAAACAGCAGGTGAACAATATACCCCTGACGATATCATTTCGCTTATTTCTGAACTAATTGCTTCCAAGATTGAAGATAGTGGCAAGTTCCTTACCATCTATGACCCCACATGTGGAGGAGGCAACTTACTTTTTGGCGTTGAGGATAAAATAAAGGAAAAATTCAAGCGTCCAATTAAAACATTTGGTGAAGATTGGAGTGACAGTCTTTATGCCTTGGCTAAGATCGAAAGCCGTTTCAGGGCTGATTCTGAAATTAAATATGGGAATACACTAACCAATATCTCCTTCATAGAAAAACGCTTTGATGTAGTGGTAGCAAATCCACCTTACGGCGTAGATTGGAAAGGATATCAAAAAGACATTCAAAACGATACAACCGAGCGATTTGTGGCACTACCTTCTATTTCAGACGGGCAGTTCCTTTTCACCCAACATATTTTGTATCAGTTAGCCAATGACGGTATTTCGATAGTTGTTCACAATGGTTCAACTTTATTTAGTGGTGATGCAGGTAGCGGTGACAGCGCAATCCGTAAACACTTCTTTGATAATGACTGGGTAGAAGCCATCATACAAATGCCTACCGATGAATTTTTCAATACGGGCATTTACACCTATTTATGGGTATTCAATAAGAACAAGCCAGCCGATCGTAAAGACAGGGTTATACTCATCAATGCTAGTGAACTTTACGAGCCACTCAAAAAAAGCAAAGGTAAGAAGCGTAAGCAGATGAATCATAACAATAGAATTGAGATTGTAAAAGCCTTTACTGAGTTTCAGGACAACGCCTTTTGTAAGGTGTTTGACAAGTGGCATTTCTATTATAACCGCCAAAGCATCATGCTCACTAATGTGGATATAAATGGCTCGTATATCGAAATGCCTATGAAGGAAAGTCAAGTAGAGGAAAAATCCATCAAACTCGTCCCCATAAAGATTACCGTAAAAGATGATTCGGGTACTTCAACTATTGATAACTTTGAAATTACAGATTTTGACAAGACTAGGTACACCTCTTTAGAAGCAATGTTCAATGAGGAAATAAAGCCCAACATCGCGGCTCTGGACTACAAGGAGCAAGAGCTCAAAGTAGTAACCAAGAAAGCAACTTACAGATATGACGAAGACAGAGATACAATCATTGAGGAAACAGGCAATAAGGAAATCGAATTGGGTTGCGGCAAAATTGTCATAAAAGCGGCATACAAAAAAAACAGCAAAACCAAAGACGCTTGCATAGCAATTACAGTGGAGCTGACAAAAAATCTGCAAAAGGATTATGAAATTATCCCATACTCACCAGATGAAAGCGAAAACCAGCAAATGATTGATATTTTTATGGCAAAGTATGTATCCAAGCCTTTTGAATATCTGGACAATGTGATTGGGGTTGAAATCAACTTCAATAAGGTGTTTTATTTATCTGATAAGTTGAGAGAAGTATCTGAAATTAGTTCAGATTTGGAGGTTTTAGAAAAAGAACTGTTACACTTCGAATCCTTACTTCAATTATGAGCAATAAAGGAAATATCAAATCAACATTTTCAAAATCAGAATTGATTAACCTAACTCACATTGTTGCTCCGCTAGTCCGTGTTAGAAACTCAACTAAATCACTAACTGGCTTTCCATTCAAAAGTAATCTCTATACAGATAAAGGGATTAAATTGGTTCGGGGTATCAACGTTAAGGAAGGTGTCCTTAACTGGAATGATGTAGCTTTCTGGCCTAATCAAACTAGGGAGATAAAAAAATACTTACTTCAATCTGGAGATGTAGTAATTCAGATGGACGGATCAAAAGTCGGCAAGAATTACGCCTATATTGAAGCATCAGATTTGCCATTATTATTACTGCAGAGGGTTACACGTTTAAGGCCAATGAATGGTCTTAATTCTCGGTTTTTGTATTATAACTTTGCAAGCACAAGATTTTTTGACTGGGTATCAGCTATTAAAACTGACCCTCTCGTTCCTCATATTTCTCTTAAGGATATAGAAAATTTTGAGATTTACAGCTTTTTGCAACAGGAACAAACCGCAATAGCTAAATACCTCGACACCAAAACCCAAGCTATTGATAAAAAAATAATGCTACTGAATAAAAAAATAGGCTACTATTCAGAGTTACATAAAAGCATTATTAATGAAGCTGTTACAAAAGGGCTGCATAAAAATGCAGATTTACACATTAACGAACTTGGTTTTGCTACACCAAAAAAATGGATAAGATACCGCCTTAAAGATTTAGGCTTCCTGTATGGCGGTCTGTCTGGAAAAAATGGTGATGATTTTAACCAAGACAATAGTTCGGATAACAAAGGTTTTATTCCATTCACAAACATAGCAAACAATACCTATTTGAATCTAAGCCATTTGGGTACAGTAGTAGTCTACAAAGGCGAAAAACAGAATCAGGTTAAAAAGGGAGATATGTTCTTCCTTATGAGTTCGGAGGGCTATGACGATATTGGAAAGTCAGCTGTCTTAAAGGAAGACATTGAGGAAACTTACCTCAACAGTTTTTGCAAGGGTTATCGAGTAAACCCTCGTAAAAGCAACCCGTACTTTTTGAACTACCTAATGTTATCAGATTATTATAGACAATTGCTCATTGTGGGTGGCAGAGGGTTTACTCGCATTAATTTGAAAATGGAGAAAGTAAATGACTTTGTGGTGTTCATGCCAGATACGCTATCTTCTCAAGATGAAATCGTAAAATTCTTGGATACCAAATTGGACATTATCGCCAAAATTATTAAAAACATTCAAACACAGATCATCACCCTCAAGGAGCTTCGTCAAACGCTCATTAATGATGTGGTAACTGGCAAAGTCAAGGTAATAACGGACTAAGATGAAAGAATTAGATTTACAAGATAAATATCTCATTAACTTTCTTTGTGAAAGGCCAGATGGTCTTCATTACAAAGAAGCCAAGGCAAACACTGTCTCGCCTCAATTCTTCATTGTAGAGGATTTAAAATACTTTATTTCGGAAACCGAACTGAATAAGAGCAATTACAAAAAATTGCTCAAGAAGTTTTCAAGCGAAAAAGATCTCTTGAATGCTTTTACCCTGTTCTTGGATGAGAAGATAAAATCATCTATGAACATGGCTATTTTTATCAATACCAATAAGTCAGTAACCTTTGAGGGTATTAAGTTGCATTTGTTCTATCCAAGTGGTAGTGAATTTGAAGAAGACAAATTGTTTGAACAAAATATTTTTTCAGTAGTTCAGGAACTTCCTTATTCTTTCAAGTATGAAGGCAAGCTTCATTTTTCTTTCCGTCCAGACCTTTCCTTTTTCCTTAATGGAATATTTTTAGGTTATAGCGAACTCAAGAGCAATTGGAACAACCAGACTTCTATGAAGAATGGTAGGATGAAAGTAGTAAAAGACTACCTCAATGCTGCTCAAGAATATTTAACTATTGCCGACAAAAACGACTTGTCTCAAACGATCCGAAAAGATTTTCTCAAAATATTTGAAAAAGCCATCCACATTACTTCTACAGATATTGCAGAGACCTATGTTATTCGAAATATTTCAGCTCACTTCGATGAAATTAAAAATACAGTATTAAATGGTAGCTACGATTTTGAACAGTACGAAAAGAAAGTTTTAAAAGACTTTAAGGCCTATCCACTCAAGTCTCCAGAGAATTCTAAAACGGAACGTTTCGAGGAGGTTTTTAGAGCTCTTTATGATAAGAAAATGATAGAGAAAGAAATTCTCTACTACAACTTTATCGAAAGGGAATTAATCAAGAAAGAAGGTAACAAAACGAAAGAATATAAGCATAGTGATGGCAGGCTGATAAGCCCCAGACCTAAGCAAAAATTTGGTACCGATAAAATTCTTACCAAAATAAATGAGTTTCTGGAGCATGAAGATGAACCAGATTATTTCATTAATAAGCTAGAAGAAGAGCTTAGAGCCAAAGGTATAGGCGAAGGGCAGATCAAAGAGCTAGTTGCCAAACGGCAAAAATACCAAAACAATAAAAGCGTATATTCCCTTTTAATGCAATATGCAGCAGGATTTGGGAAGAGTAATATAATTGGTTGGACGGCTCTCCAACTAAAAGACCTTCGCAAAGATGGTCAATATATCTATGACAAAGTTATGTTAGTGGTAGATAGATTACAGCTTCGGGATCAATTAGATTCTAAATTACAAAACATGAATATACAAAAGGGTATGTTCATTGAAGCTGTTGATAAGAAAAGCTTTATAACTGCTCTTAGTAGCGACAAACGCATAGTAATTGTAAACTTGCAAAAATTTGCCTCTATAGATAACGTACTCGATGCTTCTGTAGTGAAAAAGCTGTCTAAAATGAGAATTGCCTTCCTAATAGACGAAATTCACAGAAGTAACAGTGGAGTTCAGCATGAAGAGATGATAAGTATATTTGACGAATTACAAAGTAGCTTCGACCAAAATAAGGACTATCAGAATCAGCAAACAAAAAAAAGCCTTATAGTCGGTTTCACAGCTACTCCAAGTGATCATACATTAGCTCGCTTCGGAGAGTTTAATAAATATGCAGAATCAGAAAAAATTTGGATTCCTTTCGACAGTTACACAATGCGTGAAGCCATTGAAAATGGCTACATTCTAAACCCCATCAAGGGAATAGTACCCGTATCAGCAAAAATGTATTTCGAAATACCTGAGAATGAACTCGATGGTTTTGAAGGTGATTTTGGGTACGGTTATGAAGAAATTCCAGAAGATACTGATACGGGAATAAATGAATATGGAAAGAAATATACGATTCGTAAAAAGAAAATCTATCTTAATACCCAGCGTGTTAGTGCTATTTCAAAGTTTATTGTAGAACGGTTGGTTAGCTCTGTCTACCACAACATACGGGGTTCGGCAAAAGCAATGTTAGCGGTTTCTTCTATTCCAGCGGCTATAAAGTACAAAGGCTTCATTGAAAAATATTTTGCTGAAATTGTAAAAGATAAGAAATATGAGCGCTTCGAGGAATCTCCTATTTATATCGTCTATTCAGATAGTCAAGAATATAGAAGTGCGAGTGGTCTTAATGGAGGTTTAAGTGAAGAAAAGGTACTTCAAAACTTTGCGATAAAAAAGAATGGATTAATTATCGTAGTTGATAAGTTACAAACAGGATTTGACGAACCGAAATTGCATACCTTGTTCTTAGACAAAGAAATCAAAGGTATTAATGCAATTCAGACTATTTCAAGGGTCAACAGAACAACCAAATACAAAAATGATTGCAAGATTATTGATTTCTCATACAAAAATGTAAATGTTAAAAACATAAAAATAGCATTCGAACATTTCAGTAATGTGGTAGTATCCGATTTTGATCCCTTAGGTGATGAAGACAAGTTAGCGTCCTTACACAAAGACTTGAGTACACACTCGCTATTCAAAACTTATTTTCCAAAGTTCAAAGACTATAACACTACTAATCCAGACATATCAATTATAGTCTCGCTTGAAGATACACTAGATGACTTTATCCGAAATGACAAAGAGGACTCAAAAAAACTTAAAGATAGGGTAATAAGTTATTTTAAAATCCTGAATCTAATTGAGTTTGTTATAGACGTAGATCCTAAGTATAGCGAAAAAATATCACTAGACTTCTGGCGTAAATATAACATGCTTTATAATCAAATTAACAAACAGGATGAGGTTATTGATGATGTGGAAATCTATTTTGACAACCGCATTGGGATAGTTGCACCAAATGAACCAGAAGCTAAAAACCCAAAACCTAAAAACCCGAGTCCGACAGATCCTAATCAACCGAATAAATATAAGTACAATATCCTTAAGGTAATAGAGAAACGTAATCAAGAAGAAGAAGCAATTGCTGAGCTGATAGCAGATTTTGAAAACAAAATTACATTGCTTTTTGACTTTATTAAGCAAGATGACACTGGTCAACGACTAATTGCAAAGATAAATGATGATGGAACTGCATTTTCGCAGGATGAAATATATACAGATTTTGCAAGACTGTTTCGAAAATTTACTTTGAGAAACAAGGATCTTGGAGATTTCTTCATACGGGAGACTAAAGACATTCAAAATCAACTGTGCGATGACTTTGAGAGAATTTTAAAAGAAGATATTTCCAGAAATGAAATCGAAGAGATTGCAGAGGGTTATATATATCTTTCTAGTGATGATTTACTAGCAGCGCAAAATATCTTCGTAAAATATTGCCGTTTTGCTGAGGCATTAGGATTCAAAGTAACAGACGAGGGTACTTTTGAGCAGGGTTCATGGATAAAACGAGGTATCAAGATGATCATAAAAGTTTTTAAGCACAAGGAGGTACAAGATATTTATCACAAAGGTAAGCGCAGTTTGGAACTTGCACATATAGAAAAAGTTCAAGCTGAAATTGATGAGCTTAAAATTGGTGCAGCCGCACAATTATTGGAAAGTGTCAAAGGAACTTCTAATGTAGCTGTCAAATTAGGTTCAATCGTAATGATAAAAGCGGAAACAAATGATGGAAAAGACCAAACACTGATATTTGATCTAACTGACATACAGAGGCAGAACCTTGAAAAAAATACTTTCTTGCTTAATCAGCCACAAGAATTGTTGAAATATTTAAGAGCTGATTAGTATTTACAATTAGGTATAATATCTTACTATATAACATCCGTTAGATTATTTAGATAAAAAAAATAGTTCAATTGGAAGCGAATAATTAAATTATACAAGGCAAAAAAACTACAGGGTTTATTTCATTCCCTGTAGTAAATTTACATTTCATTACATTTACGACAATGATAAGTGTATTTAAAAATTTTTTTAACAAGCCCTCTATTTTAAGGTCTTCAGAAGTTCACAATGCCATTAGTAATATGTTCAATAATTACAATGATGCTAGAAAGGATATTTCTGATTATCTTCCTTCTGATGTTCCTAAAATTTATGGGAACAAAGAGGTTTTAAGTGTTCTGAATACTTATTATCATGATAAATGTGCGTATTGTGAACAGAAAATTAAAACCTTTGTAAAACACTATAGACCAATAGCAACACATCCTTGGTTAAGTGTGGAGTGGAGTAATTTGCTACCTGTATGTAAAGAATGTAGCGCTGCGATACACAATCGATTTGAATTTGCAGGAACTCCTCTTAAATTAACGTCAGTATTATTTAGTGAAGACTTATTGTTAGCAAATAGTTCTGCTCTAGCCAAAGAAGAGCCTTTTTTATTACATCCCGAAATTGATACACCAGAGAACCATATTTACTTCGACAATAAAGGTTTCGCTGTAGGACGGACAAGCAGAGGCAGATATACGATAGATGCTCATAAGTTGAATCGTGTAAATCTTATAGCAAGAAGACAAGAGATTATTAAAGCGTTATATGTTGAGCTTTTGGAAATCTTCAATTCTTTGTTTAATGGTTTTTTCAAAGTTCGAGGTGAATTGGTGCAGCGTAATTTGCCTGAGCAATTCGAACAGTTTTTTATACGTTTATATCAATTAAGAGAACCAAGTAATGAATTTTCAAGAGTTTACCAATCCATCTGGGAGAATTTAGATAATCTCGATCAAGGTGAATTTAAAAACGATGATGCCAATTTTAGATTTCGTAATCAGATATTAATTTTCCAAAATCTTTTTATATCAAAAGTAGGACTGGGTGGACGTTCTGATCATAATGCTGTTTTATCCTTTAAGATTCAAAATATCGAAGGCATAAGAAATATTGAGCTCAACAATTTGAATCCTAAGGCGAAATGGATTTTTCTAACAGGTGAGAATGGCTATGGTAAATCAACCGTTTTAAAGGCGATTGCCGCAGGCTTAGCAGGTGATTACCTAGGGGATGAGAATTTTAGATCTATTATCAAATTACAATGCTATCAAGATGACTATCATGATTTGGAAAAACGGGATAAAAAATCTTTAGAAAGTCGGGAATTTATTTGGCAAACTGACCAATTTTTAGCCTTCAAGAAGATTGCTGCTTATGGGTCAAATCGAACAAAGATGTCAAAGGATTATTCAATTTTTGACAATCCATTAGATCACATCAAAGGTAAAAGATCAGAGTTGTTAAATATTGAGAGATATTTGACAGATACTTATGGACGCAAACCCAACGAGGTAAATACTGATGTGATTGTAGATACTCTAAAAAGAATTATTCCCCAATTAGCGAAGATAACTGTTGATAATTCAAACGACCTTCTCGAAGTCAAGTACTTTGAATATTCTGATGACGATGTTCACACTTTCAAAGAAGTGTCATTTAATCAACTTGCGACTGGAATACAGTCCGTAATCGCTTTGGTTGGGGATATACTTTGTAGATTTCTAATAAATAGAAATATAGCTGCACCAAGTGAAATTGAAGGTATCGTTGTAATTGATGAACTAGATGTGCATCTTCATCCTAAGTGGCAAAGGAAATTGCCTGAGCTTCTGTCTAATGCATTTCCTAAGGTACAATTTATTGCATCTACTCATAGCCCTATTCCATTGCTCGGTGCTCCTAAAAATAGTATTTTTCTAACTGTCGGTAGAAGCTTTGACAAAGGGATAGAAATAGATCGTCTAAACCACTTAGAGAAGGAGATTGATCATTTGACACCTAATCTTTTGTTAAATTCGGAAATTTTTGGTTTTACAGAAGTATTATCTGCTAATAATAAATCTGGTAAACTTCTTTACACTGAAGATACAAATGACGAAGTTAAATTCAATAAAAAGCTAGAAGATACACTTAAGAGTAATCTCTCGGAAGAAAAAAGAGAATCTCTAAGAAAGTTGCTTGATGGTGATAGTGATAAATAGTTATGCGTACAAATAAGTCTAAAAATGTCTCGGCTATCCCATCCTCAATTTTAAATGCAAGGACAGCTCATAATAATATTGCAAAAAGTGCAAATCATGCTGCTATATCAGATAATGTTTATAAGGGTAATCTAATAGCAATAAATGACCCGTTAGACCCATATCATGGAACACAGGAATTTGAGGTCAGATACGTTTTGAGGAGGTTATATCATAATAAATGTGCTTATTGTGAAAGCATATCTTTTAAAGCAGATGTAGAACACTATCGTCCGAAGAAACAAGTAACTAATCCAAATGGAAACAACACTGGATATTACTGGCTTTGTTACGAATGGTCGAACCTTATTCCAGCTTGTTTTGAATGTAATTCAAGGAGTGGGAAGTGGAATAAATTCCCAATATTCAATAATCGAGTTACTGCTCCAACATTTTATAAAAATGGAAACCTTAATTTCACGAAATGTAAGGCTGGTAATTCTCCATTACTTAATGAGGGGCCAAAATTATTCCATCCTGAAGTTGATATAATCGAACCATACTTTAAAGTAAATTGGGATGGCAAACTGTCTGGTGTTGGAAACTATTCTGCACGTACAGATAGTACAATTAAAACTTGCGATTTAAATAGAGCGAATCTAATATACGGTAGAAAAAAAATTATCGATGACCATGTTTCAGAGTTAGAACGAATATTTGTCTATTTTCGCAAAAATATGATTGATACTACTACATTGACCGAGATGTTAGATCAAAGGTTAGATGATATTTTGAAAGCTAGCGACATAAAAAATGTATTCTCTATAGTCTCATTTTATATCATTAACAATTTTCAATCTTTTGTTAATGGCTGCTTATCTAAGCTTGATCCATTAGAAGAACAGTTATTATTGAAGAGATTCAGTATTTTCAATTCGTAGAATAAAATTAAAGTATCTGAGATTTTTCAATCAACATCGCTTAGATTTATTTCGAAATAATTCAGAATTTGTTTTCAAGAACGTTTAATTTTTTGTATATTTATACTATAGCAATTGCAACTAAAATATACAATAAAAAGGTTCGTGATTAGGTGCGTCAGCAATCAAAACCTTTACAGATAGTCATTAAACGCAGGAAATAGGACAAGGTTCCTATCCCAGCGGGATCACAAAAAAGCAACTTCAAAAGAGTTGCTTTTTTTGTTTTTTATCCCCTTCGATGATTAGCTTTACACCGCCAAACAATGGCAACTAAGGTCCATATTTAAAATCATCATCCATCCGTTAGTTATGAAAACATACAAAGAGAATTACTTACTAATTAGTTTTATTGTTGGCTTTTTGGTGTGGTTATCAGCCACCATATTATTCAGGCTTGCTGGTCAATTTTTTTTTATTGTAGACAATACTTTCATCATGGCCGTTTTGTATTTTATTTTAATACCAGCTTTAGGTATCATTTCAACCTCTGTTTTTAATAAATTCAACTTAGGCAACCTTGAGAGCATCAAATCTGCAGCCATTATGGTTCTACCCGGCATGATAATGGATACAATATGTATACAGTTTTTTGAAAAGTTATTCCCCAATATGCCGGAAGTTTACAGTAAAACTTTTGCTTCGTGGCTAATGTTTGCTTACGCTATTGTTTTATTTTTTGGGCTTTTGAGAAAGGACCAAGTGCACAAGAATCGATGATGACAAACGCTACCAATTAAGCATGAAATGTTTTAGCGCAAGTTCGTAAAACGAAGTCTATAACAAGAATGCAGTCTCGAAACAAAAATTCAATTCATTATCTATTGATAATTTCGATTGCCTTCAAGAGTACCTCGTCCTTTTTATTCTTTATGCCTTCAATGGTAGGCTTTACAACAACGTCGGGCACAATGCCAATCCGTTGGGTTGGCCTTCCGTCTGGATAATAAACACCTATTCCAGATATTAAAGTAGTTAAACCACCAGGCAAAGGTATTTCCGAAATATTTCCATCGGCACCAGCAGTAGTACTCCCAACAACCGTAGCATTTTTTACAGCCCTGAATGCCATTGCTATGTATTCTGCCGCACTTTGTGATTTTTCGTTGACAAGCACAACCAATTTGCCTTTGTATTTGTTTCCATCACTAATAATTTTCGGTCCATCTCTGAAAGTAAATTCTCCAGGATTATCGGGATTTCCGTGGCTAATCTTTACAAATGTTGTTGGTTCAGTTACAAAATAGGAGCCCAAAGGGAATACAATGGAAGTTTTGGGATATTTACGACTATCGGCAATAATACCTTTAGTATTTTTAAAAGCTTTTTTAATCTCAGGAATATCCTCTGCTGTAACGTCACCCAAACTAATGTAACCAATATTCCCTTCCAGTAATTTAAAAGATTTTATTCTCTCTTGAGCAGCTGTATTTGAATTACTCGCCAACAGTCTCTTTTCATACAATGACAAAATTTCTTGCTTACTGTGGTTTGCAGAAATATATTTGATCTGAATAGTATTTTTCCTTGATCGCAACAAATCTGCCGAAATCCCTCTCAATATAGATATTTCATTTGAAGCTGGATAATAAGGCTTTAAACTATCAACTATTGATTCTACAGCTCTTCCATCTATGTGAGTGATAATATCACCTATTTTCAATTTGGCTTTTGACGAAAAACCAGAATTAAGATAACCAACCACCACGGGCTTATTTTCCACAAATTCAATTTTAAAAGGAGCGACAAAATCTCCTCTCCATTCAAAAATCTTATTGGCTCCTTTAAGGGCTGCGTGGCCATCATTTATTTCTCCAATAAGCTGCAAAACAGCCAGCTCATAAGCAAGTCGATCTTTTGCATCCAAAAACTTAGAGATATATTCCTTAAGAACAGAATGCCACTTTTTATCGGTCAAATGTCTATTTGGGGAAAAGTATTCTACCATATTCCAATATCTATAAAGCGACAACAACCTGAAACCTCCATCCGGATAGGACATGCCTTCATAGCTTTTTTCATTGATAAAAAGAGGGTTAAAAATATTTGGCGTAAGCGTCACATAATAATTCCCTCCTTGGTTTCTATTGTTATAAATCCCTTTAAGGAGCTGTTTTAAATGATCAGACAAATTAGATTCATCTAACCACGATAAGTCAGGCGCAAGCACCGCTTTATCCGAAGTAGGTTTACAATTTGCACACGCAACTGGTTTTCCATATTTCTCAATCCAGGCAATCAGCAGGCCATCCCTTTGTTGGTCGTTATTAACCTTAAGATATTGGGGCAAAAATCTAAAAAGTTCATAGTCCCAATTATAGTTCCCCTTAGCAACCTCTGGATGATGGTATTTCAAGAAGCCCCAAATTTTCCCCAATAAATCTAAGTTATCTACTGACACCTTATTCTGATTTGAAAAGACAATACCCGAACCCAAATCAAACTCTTTGTCTGTTACGGCCAATGTTTGCTTGTAGATCTTAAGATCGGGGTCATCCAATTCCTTACCATCTATAGATACATGTAAATGATCAAGCCACATTTTTCCTTTTCCTACTAAAATACCTCCAATTTCTATCTTATTAGTCGCTTCAGGCTTAAGGGCTAAGGTAATTTCGTATTTCGTCCAGTTAGTGGTTCCCTTTACTCCTTTATCAACCATTCCGTTATAGCCAATTTTAGGCTCTATATTGATCCATAACCCAGCGTAGCCCTCTGTTACATTCTCCGTCTTGATATAACCTGACAAACGAATAGAATCTCCCTGGTAATTGCTAGGCAATGCAATGGTTAAGGTCCTAAATTTGGATTCTTCACCAGTATTTTCAATTACAGCAGAAAATTTCCCATTTTTTGCATGGTCAGAATCTACATATATTTTATACTTAGCTCCTCCATAACCTCGCCATTTTGAAGGAAAACCATTTGTATGCTGTTCGAAATCAAGGTTTAAATACTGAACCACAGAATGTTGTGAACATCCTACCTGAGCTATAAAAAGAAAGGCAACAAAAGAGAGGAGAGTTAATTTTTTCATCTTTATTTTTAAACTACTATTTGAATGTGAATGAGCTGATATGTTACAAGTTTAAATTCAGTCGAAACCATAACATTAAACGTTTATATAGATCATATTGTACTTTTCTTTGTCTAATATCAAGTATAGCAACATTATTTTGAAGCATTAAATTAAGTAAAACCTTTAGACTTCAAAAAAAAACATGAAAGTGTTTACAAAAAAGCTTATTATCGTAATTCAATTTGTTTCAAATAAAAATGAAATTAGACACGAATCAATACGTCACAGACTATTTTAAGATGTTTGACGAAAGCCAAAAAGCGATGGCAGCAAGCATCCAATCATTAAAATGTTGCGAAGAAATTATAAAAGCGACCAAATCATCATCTATTCTTGATTGTGGTAGCGGTATTAGTACAGTATTTTTTAATTCGAAATTTGAAAATGTCACGACTATTGACCACAGTCCTCAATGGGCCAATGTGACCAAAGATTTTTTGCAAAAGAATATGCAAATAGAAATAAATATTGAATCGATTAACGCTGTTGAAGAAAAAACCTTCGATTTTGTATTTTATGACTATGGAGATATAGAAACACGAATATTTTATTTTAAGCAGGCTTTAGAAAAATGTAAAAAAGCATTTTATATAGACGACATGCACATTAATTTTTACAGAGAATATGTAGAGTCTAGAACCAAAAAATATAAACTACAATATATACCTCAAAGTGTAGATGAGCATGGCCGATATGGAGCTGTTATTATTAAATAACGTCAAAAAGAAAAATCTTATTTGATGAATAGTCACTATACATAACCATTATACCGTTGCTAACCATCAACTAAGGCAATTTCGAAATGTCCGTAGTCGTTTATTTTTTCAAAATCCCCTCCCCAAAAAAGGCCTATAGTTTTACCTAGTCTTCCTATTTCCTGCCATCTATCAAAGTCCCATAACGCTACAAAATTTTCACTTATCGGCACCAAGTCAAATGCCCGACCAAAGTTGTGTAGTGATTCACCTCCTTTTGCATTTGTTACCCCTTTATTACTTGAGAACAGCTTGTCTTGCTCTTCACAAGTCCTATATCCACTGATAACAGCCACCTCAACTCCCAGCTTCAACTCAATTAATGCAACTAACTTTTGGGCAAGAACCTGCAATTCGGGAACGAGCGATTGAATATTCAACTTAGAAGTCTTTCTCCAGATCAATTGCTCGTAAAACTTTGTTCTTTCAGCGATTTGTTTTAAATCATTTGTAAAAACATTTTCATTAATAAGGCGTCTATTATGCAGCCCGTGAAGAGTCTTATAGAAATAATTCTTAAGAATTTTATTCAATGCTCCGTCTTTATGGAAATTACCAATAAATACTGAAGGCCTTGGTACAACATAACTTAAAAACATAGCATCATAAAGATCAAGATCTTCGCTAACTTTCCCTAGAATTGTTTCGGCAAAGTCATCTACTCCCCAAATATTAGGCCCAAGTTCAATGATCTGCAAATAGAAGGTTAAAATTTCTTCTTTCGTTAAGAGATTTTTATTCTCAATTAATGCGGTTAAAATAGCTTCTTTAATTTTTCTCTTCAAACTCCTTTCGTGGTTCAAAAAAATATTCTTGCAAAATTGATTAGAAATAGTGCTACCGCCTTTAATGATCTTCTTTGCTTTCAAGTTTTTATTTAAAGCAACCACTAAGCTATCGTTACTAAAGCCTGAATGCTCAAAAAAGAAGGGATCTTCGGCAAATAAGGTTATTTCCTTTACAATTCTATTCCAATCCTTAGGAGTATCAACTACTTTAATATTTTTCGCAGATATAGTAGAATCCCTATTAATAAATTTATGCTTTTCTATCTCGTTCAGAAATAGGCCCCTTAAATCTTTTGTTTTAAGATCTTTAAAGAATTTATAGTGATTAATATTAAGGGATTTTAGTTCAAAACCTTTTAAAGCTATTCCAAAGGATACAACATTATGATCTTTAAGATTGTACAACTGGCTATTAAAGAACTTATCAGCGCTGAAAAAATCCGTTAAAAATGTGACGGGATAACTAAATTGCTTACAGATAACTTTTATGTTATCTTTTTTAAATATTAGTCCAAGTGTACCTTTGGCAACCCGTCCCAATGCATTTATGCGCATATCGCACAATTTCAACAAAACTACGCGACGATTTTTAAAAGTTTTTAATTTGAATGAAAAACGAAGGTCATCAAAATATGGGCTACTTAAACTTGCAAGGATCTTTATTCCTTGCGTCATTGGGATAAAAACAGCATTTATTTGAACCCTGGGAGATATACAACAATAGAGTAAATCTTTCTGTAATATTAATACACGATTAGTATTAACATCTTTAATTGATATTTTAAAACTCCGCTCAAATAAATTTGCATATCTTAAAGCTGTAATTACTAATATATATGCGCTCCGTCTAGCAAACAAAATTCTAATTGCGGTGGGTAAGGACAAGAAAACAAGGGGTAAAACTTTAAAGAAATTTCGCCCAGTAAACAAAATCCTATACCCCTTAATAACAATTTTAATGTTAAACTTAGTTTTTGAAAGCTTAAGACAAAACACTTTACTAAAATGAATCCTCATATACCCGATAAGTACAACATTAAACAATTCGGCATTTTAAACAAACATCAATTCGGTTTTTATCTTGAACCATTTCCTACAAACAATTATGTCCCAACCAACTTCGAGTTGATAAGTTTTAATTTAGACGTTATAATTTTTGTACTATTCAACCAAAACAAATCCAAAAGCAAGTTAAAGTATATTGTTGAAATATTGGAATGGTGCAACTACCAAATTGTAAAAAATCAAAATAGAACATACAAAGACCTTTATCTAAAAATAAAATACCTATCCGCTAAGTCGCTAGTGGAATCAAATCTTAAAACCAGTAAGGATTTGGGCTACAAAGACAGCTTTATAAATGTAATAACTGAACCACAATTTGCTTCAAACTTCAAAGAACTAGCTCATTCAAAATTCTATTCAAATTTATTCCTCTTGCTACGCATCAACTATGATTATAGTCCAAATAAGCAAATATGGTTAAATATTCTTCAGTTACTTAATATAGAACTTGCAAAACAAATAGTAATGCCCACCGCTTTTTTGAACGACACCCATTTTAAGTCATATGAAATACTCAATTTTCTGAAATATATTTCTGGCAAAGAAATTAAGACCTTTGAAAGTGTGATTTCTAATTATAGAAATATGATGTTTAAAGCTCTTTTTTCATCAAAAAATTTTGTGAGAAATGCCATTTTGATGACCAGATCAAATATGAAATTTGGGCTCATCAAAAAAGAGATAACTATTTATCAAACAAAGCACACAAAGGGCCTCAACGAAATCTACAACTTAACCATTTTTAACAGTGCAGCAACAAATAGCTTTACCGGCAAACATCCCGACTTAGATACTCCTTCTATATTTGACACCATACTGAGAGCTAACTTTCCATTTTTTATGATCAACAAAAGGATCTCTATCGACAAATTAAATGACTTTCTCAATCAAAAAATCAAGATAGAGCTTTCGCCTGCTCACATTCAATTATTTGAAACAGATATTAAAATTGCCTATCATAAAAACAAACTATCGTCAAATACAAAAACATCAAGCAAAAGCTACCTGAATTTTGAACAACAAACATTCGAGATAGAAAACCGCTTTGAAATATTGAACATTAGTTATCTAGAAAGAGAAATGTATTTACTACTAAAACAAGTAGGAAACAGCATCATCACACTGAACATAGAAATGGATCTTTTTTTAGTATTATCTGAACTAAAAAAATCAGAAAACAAAAAATCGATTAATTTTCATTTCATTCACAAAAAGGTTTCGGAAAAACTGATGAACGCAAGCTTAAAACCTGATTTTTTCTACATTAAAGAGCTTCTTAACAAAAAGCTATTATTGAAGCCAATCCAAAGTAATTGAGCTTACAAGACGTGTCTCTGAATTCAAATTGTTAAGCAGTTCGTAATTCCTACCACTATGGGCTTGAAAGTTCTTATCCTGAGATAGATAAAAATTATATTTTTTAATCCTTAAATCTTCCTCTAGCATTCCATAATGCTTAATAAGCATTGGAACTTTTGCCATATTTTTAAAATAAGGCACCGTAGGAAAATGTAAATTATGTTCGCTAAAAATTTGACATCGCCCTATATTTCTAAACATCCGCCACCTTACCAAAATCCCTTCTTTAGAAAACTGATTAGAATCTTCCAAATCAGTCCTATATTCCAAATCAGAGTTCCAAAGATTGATAAGATGAAAGGCAATCACATCATACTTATCATCCTTGATATAGTCATATAAATGACCAAATCTTAAATCAAACCTTTCATCCGCATCAATATAAAAAGCCCATTGATGGTTAAAAAAGGAGACCAGATCAAGAAGCATATTTCTATTTTCCAGATCATTAAATTCAGTTCTAACTTTTTTTACCTTTAGTAACAGTTTTTCATGCTTTGCTTCCTCAAAAGTGCCATCAGTACTTCCGTCATCTAATAAAATAATGCCATCACAAAAGCTGTCGAGATGCTTTAAAAGGTTGTTGATATTTTTTATTTCATTAAAAGTTTGAACTAATGCAATGATTTTAAATTCATCAACTTTTATATTTTCTAGAAGTTCGTAGGCAGAAAAGTTGTTTAAAAATTTCTTTAATAGATCTCTCCCATTCTCTTTTCTTAAATAATCATAATGCACTTGGAGCGAGCCTGACTCACCTACTATATCCTTGCTATTTTTAATCAATGGTGCAGTTGGATGACTAAAAAAAACATTGCTATCATTGGAAATTGTAACTTCCTTTATGCCTGCCGAATGTAACTCAAATGCCAAAGTTTTGAAAATTTCCGTAATTGTAGCTTCATCAACATTTTCAATATGTAGCTTATCGGAATTACAAAACAAACTCACGATGTTTCCGCTGTCGTCTTTTTCAACAACAGTAGCCTTATGGTTTTTATTTAGTTGTTTAATATCATTGAATCGTGTTAAACTTATCAATACATCACAAGTAAAATAAAAATACAACTTTCTACTAAGCTCAACCGCCTTTTTACATGCAGCTATCAATTTCCCCTCAGAAAATGATATAAACCTCCAATTAACTAAAGGGTAATCACCTACAATCTCACTAATTTCTTGTTTTACATTTTTGTCCTCTTCAATTAATACGACTACTTCTACGCCATTTTGTTGAAATACAGACATCGTTTCTGAATGTAACAAGGACTTTAAGCCGATATCTTTCAAATAAAGGCAAATGCAAGTATCATAATTTTTAGAGAATACATTTTTTTTCATTTCTTCTATAAGAATATCAAATATGAAAATTCTACTTAACGTTAATTGTCTACAGCAAAATTTATAGTGCTTGTTTTTTTCATCTTTATGATTTGCTTTTGATACATAAAAACGAATTCTTTCAGAATGAAATCATATGTTGTTTCAGCTTCAGTATGAATATCTATGTATTCCCCTATTTGTTCATACGCCTTTTTAAACGTTATAGGTTTACCAAACTGTGCTAAAAGGATTGATTGAAATTGGTTAATTTCAATGGGAGTGACCGTATTAAGGTTCACGGCAAAAAGATAATATTTAAGCTCATTGTTTTTGCCGAAAGCCTTCTGCACATAATTGCTATTTAAAACAAAATCACTTTCATCAAGTTGTTTTCTCATTTCGTGCTCATCCAAAGATAACAAACCAGTATCTAGCTCATTTTTTTCACCGTCTTTCAGATCTAAAGTGTTTTCAAGCATCAATTTTAGCTTATATTTTTCTAGGGAGAATGAAATTGACGGTGCATTATAGCTCTCTTTAAGGACATCCTCAAACTGCTTTTTTAAAAACAATATTTGATTTGCGATTTTCCCTTCCTTATGCCTCTGCACAAATAAATCGGATATATTATTGATGACTTCCGCTTTCATTTTATGAGAATTCTCCGGATACATTTTTTTTAGAACAACTTCCACAAACAGATTGATGAATTTAATCTTTGTTTGAGAAAATTCACGGCGCTTAATAGTAGGAAGGAGAATCGAATTTTCTTTATTATTCAATGCATAAATAAAAAAATAGCCTATACCAGCAACCCCCAAAAATAAACCAGGATTTATAGATCCATTAAGACTTGTAAAAACTGAATAATAGCCATCATTTTCTTTTTTTGCAAAAAGAATCAGTTCAGCAAATTCCTCTACGGCATTTGTATATTTTGTTTTTTCCCCTTTTTGATTAAAAAAAATAAATGCATTTCCAGCAATGCCATGACATAAGTTTAAAGACGGCCGCTTAATTTTATATTTTTTAGTTGACTGATAAGTTTTCTCTAAAGCATTACCAACTTTAAGCCCTTTCATTGAGCCAAATCTGTTACAGTTTTCCAAAAGCAACTGGCGGGTTAATCCAATACCTGGTGCGCCGTGACACCATGTTGCACAGTCTAGGGCTCTCTCATTATTTGCAGAAGTAGGAACTCCATTCTTTTCTTTACTCCTATAATCAGGCCAGTTATTAATCCCTTCCCTAAAGTGTCTGTTTTCATATTGGTAACATACAGATGCGATAAGCAACAAACTATCGTCATTCAAAAACTTACTTAATTCAAGAAATGTAAATGCGTAGCCAGCATTCCCATGGGATAGGCCACATAAAGGTGCGATACTAGAATATTTCCATTCCCAAAATATCCCATTTTTATTTAACTGAATAAGGTTAATCAGTTTAGCTGCGCCAGTCAAAACCCCCTCATAAATAGATGGATTTGGCATGATTTCATGAATCTGCATCAGGCCAATTAATGTACCGGCTAACCCACTTAAAAAATCGTATTTAATAATAGGATTATTAAAATCTGAAATGGCTTCTAATGAGATTTTTAAACTTTCGCTTAAGTAATCGTCATTATTGAGAAGTTGTCCACACAAAGCCAAAACATATGCTGTTCCTACTCTTCCTGTATAAAATGCATAGTTATTATTCGGCTTTTTTCGACTATAATGATATATCCATCTTGAAGATTCTTCTACGAGTTTTAAGTATTTATCTGATTTTTCAAAATTGTACAACTCTATAAGAAACAAGCATATGCCTGCGTTTCCGTCATAAATCGTCTCATTTTTTGGAATTTTACCATTATCTTCGGTATCATCAACTTGATTCCAATAAATTCCAAATTCATCTTTAATCGAAGAGTTCTCAAGAAATTCTGCAATTTCTTTAATCTCTTGCGTTAACTTAGTGAAGGTTTCTGGCTTCATTTAATATACTCAGGGCGTTAAAAATTATAAAATAGATATAAGACTCGTCTCGATTTAAAATTCCTAATCGATTATTGGTCATATGGCATAAACTATCATATATTAACCATACAGGTTCATCTGAATTGGCATTATTTGAATGTACGGGATAAACTATTTGATTAGATCTTTCCAATTGTTTTAAGCCAGCAGAAACATCAACATTTGCTATTCGCCACTGTTCATGATTTGAGCCATTCCAACTTGTTTCTACAAACGAAACCAGTCTTTCTTTTTGCTTCAAAAAAGCTTGATTAAATGTTTCGAGCAAATCTGTATTTTTTATCTTAAGCTGATTACATGCCATAAAAAACCAACGAAGAAAAGCAGATTTAAAAAATCTTACAGCTTCTTGTCTAGACAGGCCCATTCCTTTTGCAAAGTTGATATTTAGCTCCATTGCATATCCAATTGCTAAATCATAATCCCACTCTTCATAGTGGTCGGTCAATAAACTTAAAATAGTTGTTGAAGACTGATTAAACTGAAGCTCAGCAATCCCAATTGCTTTTGGTCCTCCATAGCGATCTATCTCCGGAACATAATCTATCCATTTAAAAGAAGTAATATCATCCCTTTCCTCAATTTTTTGGTCTAAAAAACTCGAGATCAAAGGTCCAACATCATGAAATGTTTTAACTCTTAATCTGATATGAGGGCCGTCTTCCCAGTATTTGATATAAAAGAAATTTGAGATTAGACTTTGTTCTTCAAGCAGTTTCAGCAAAGGTTTAACAACTTCAATTAAACAAGTTTCATAAGCTTTATCATAATAAATATAAACGGAGTACCATTTTTCTACCTTCATTTTTATGATCTCCATTGCACAAGATATTCTGAAACAAATTTTTTCTCATCACTTTTAAAAAGCTGATCACTTCCTGGAAGCATTTCCCTAATCACTAGCGTTTTTTCAACCTTAACGAGTTTTTTCACAAACAAATTGACAAGTAACGGAGACCTAAAATCTAAATACTGTGGTTTTCTTTCTTCAGAATGAACATCGACCTGGCTCTGTGTAACAAAAAACACTTGATCTGGTAAAGACAGTTTCCTTCTCCATTCATTTACTTCAATAAACAACTGAACTTCATCCAGCTCAGCAAACGTTGGCAAGTTTTTTTTCTGAATATGCCATGTTTTGCGCTGTATTACTATTCTATCATCTAATACAATTCTTGGGAATACAAAAGCACGGCCTAGTTTATGTACTATTTTTTTATTTACAATTGAGCAAAAATAATACAGTGACATTGAAGTAGAAGGACTATCAAAATTGCTTAAAAAGACATATAGACTTGACCTAGCTTTGATTGTCTGAAATCCCAAATCAAAAACGCTAACTTTCTTTTGAGTAGGCAAATGTACCAGTTCAACAGTATCGGTTTCATTAACATATTTAACGGCCAAGTCAGCGACTGAAATGCGTTTATCTTTTGGATAAGTACTTTGACTCCCTGGCATATTAATTTCATAATTCAACAAAGGAGGATGAATATTTGCATTGAAGTATGTAGAATCACAATTCTCTATTAGAAGTTCAGAATGCCAATCTTCTCTGCTCCAAGAGAGCACATCTGTTTGAACAGTTTTATCAAATAACGTAATAAATCTTCCGAAATATTTGTTGTGCCCTAAAAACACTCCATTTACCACACAACTTAATTGTTTCTTATCGTTAACAAAAAACTGCAAAAAAGACCCACTTGATGAATTACGCTTTATTTCAACAGCAGGAAACAAATCCTTCGTATCAAAATTAAAAACTTCTTTTTCGGGATCATCCATCTGATCAATTAGGTCACACACCTTATTTTGAAACCACAGATAGCTTACAGAGTTCAAATCCTTTGTTTCGTTTTCACTTTTATTTTTCTTATAATTCTTATAGAATTCAATTAACGGCACTTCTGCAGAAGCTGAATAGTTTTCCTTATAAAAGTCTTTTATATTTCCTTGTTCTTTCCTATAAGGATTTAGGGCCTTTAAATTACTTAAAAACAATTCGATTTTATTAGTGATGTCGGACACAGCCTGTCTGCTTATTGCTATATCCGATTCAATTAAAGTATCTTCAAATATAATTCGCTGAGGGACAAACTTGAGTTGAATTGGATCTCGATGTCTAAAAACTTCCGATGAATCCACATGGTCTTCTGGTTTTTCGGTTTCGCTCTTTTCTTGTTCACTTTTTTCATCTTCTTTTTTTTCGCCCTCAACTTCTTCCTTTTCCAAACAAAATTCTTTCAGAAAATCAAATAAGCTATTTACTTCCGATGATAACGTTTTTAAAAGATCTTGTCTAATTTCAGGTGAAGAAATTTCATACTCCAATCTGATAGCGTCTATCTTAGAAAAATAATCGCGTAACTTTTCGTAGAAAGAATCTATTTCTGGAATCCCCTCAAACATAGACAAAAGATTATCCACCCAATATTCATCTGCACCAGAGGTATTGAAATCAAATTCAATTAAGCCTAAGTTTAAGAGCTGTTTAAGGAATATTGCTACCGATTCATTCTCTAGTTTGTGATCTTCTGCAAGCTTTTCGCAAACAGATTTTAAAGTTTTAATCCCGTCTGCAACAAGAAGTTTTATTAAACTCTTAAGAAACGGGTTTTGCTGAATGGTTTGAATGGCTTCTGAATTATTAGAATTTGTAATATAAGTTAGCACACCTTTCTCCACCTGTAAAGTCTGGTTTAATACAATTGGAATATTTTGGGAAAGTACCGAGCTTCTTTTGATAATTCCAATAATAGATTTTAGCAGGGTATTATTTAAAGATACTTTACTTTTGATCCGATTGTGAACTTTAAAATTAATGGGTGTCTCGATATCTTCAATTCTTCCATGAGTTAAGTTAGTAAAACTACTAAATGGGGAAGTTTTTGCGGCTATTCTACTAATGTAAGAAATCAGTCCAATCTCCGTTTTAGAATCCCTCTTCTTACTGGATTGACCAGTTAAATATCGTTTTGCACTATCAGTTAAGATAGATGAGGACAAAATAATTCCGTTTTTAAAAGCAGGTAAACTGGCGATTTCTTTTAACGCTATTTTTGTTGAGGTATATTCAATTTTAAACGACTGTTCGAAGGAATTGTGCGCTTCAGAAAATTCTTGGGCAACTAATTCCAATTGTTCTATAGCAGCTAAAGCATTACTGAATTGAGCGTTATTTAAAATACTTTTATTGTATTTCCTGTTGTTAAAAATATCTCTTTTTAATTGTAATAATGAATTTTGAAGCGCCTTATCCTGTTCCTTTTGAATAGCTTCAAAAATCAGTTCAATGGCTTTATCTTTTAAATGATCAACTTCGTTACGTTTCTGGTCGTACTTTAATAATAAGGGAAGTGTGTCTTTAAGATTTAAGCGTTCCAGGCAACAGAATTCTTGCCCAGCTATTCTAACTAGTACATCATTAGCTATTTCCATATTTAGTTGTTATTTAAAAGGGAGCGAAATTTATTGAAGAATCTCTCTATCAGTCTTTGATCTTCGGTAATGATCTCTACATTACCTTGCATTTCCTGATTAAACTTAAGATTTTTATGATAAGAAGTTTTTAAACCATCTATAAGGCCAATGGTTACCATATAAGTCCCATTTACGGGCACTGGAGAAATACTTTTTACGACACCATTCAAAGATCCGTAGTCTGCAAATGGAAAGTTATCTAACTTAATAATAGACCTTTGTCCCACAGCAATCCTACCAAAGCCCTCCATTGGAATATAGCTCGTACAAACTAAGCCTCGGCTATCGGGATTGATAACCAATAGCCGCTCGCCCATAGTGATAAATTGATTGTCAACAATATTAGCTTGGAAAGATATTGTACCATTTGTTGGTGCTTTAAGCAAATTTAGGTATTCCCATCCTGCAATTTCCGACTTAACAGCATCCACACTGCTGATAATCTGGTTTAACAAGTCGATCTTTGATTTACTATCATCTTGTTTCAACTGTTGCATCTGTAGCTCAATTTTCGAAACCTGAAGAGAATTGTTGATTATTTGGGAAACCGTGTTTTCCAGTTCAGATTGCGCTTGAGATAATGAATTTTTTGTTTTATCAAACTCAATAGGAGCAATTACCCGCTTGATCAAAAGTGAACTATCAATAGCAAATCTTTTTTGGGCAATCTTTAACTGAGAGGTTGAATAAAGTTTTTGACGTTCAAGAGTTCTATTTAATTCTATATACCGCTGTTTATCCCGCGTAAGTGCTAAAATATGTTCGGTACTATTAAATTGATCTTTGAAATTATTATAATTATACAGGCTTTGCTTAAGATTGATAACACTTACCTGCAAAGGTCCCAATATTAAGTTCTGGTTGATAAGCCGATCGTCAATTACAGCACTTTTTAACTTCACTTGACTTTCCAAAATCTGAAGGTCTTTCGCAATGATTTTTACATCTTCATATGAAATCGAATTTTTCAGATAGCCAATTACTTCATTCTGCTTAACAAAATCTCCATCCTTTTTGTAAAGCAGCAAATTCCCACTTGTCCTCATCGAAACTTCCAAAGGAGGAATCTTTGTAGTCACAACAACTCTGGACAAAATTGTTTCTGGGTATTTGATCAACCAGGAAAAAAACAGGAGTACGAGAACAATAAAAAAAATCACAGAAGAACCTATTCTCACGATAGCAGCAGGGACCATCCCCATGATATCTTGTACTTCTGGACTGTAGCGTTTTAATTCAGACATCTTTTTCTAATACATGCTAAAATACAAATATTATCATATTTTTACTTTTCCAAGCTCTTTTTATAATGAAGAAAAAATTTCCGCTTTTCAAGCAGCTAGATCAAATGGATTGCGCTCCTAGTTGCTTATATATGATTTCAAAATACTATGGAAAAACTCCCTCAATACAACATTTAAGAAAAATATGTGACACAGGAAAAGACGGCACCACTTTGTTGTCGATTAGTGAAGCAGCCGAAAGTTTAGGTTTTAGAACGCTAAGTGCAAGAGTTAATTTTGATACTTTAATTGAAGAGCTCCCTTTGCCAGTAATTGTTTATTGGCAACAAAGGCATTTCATCATTGTTTATAAAGCGGATAAAAAATATATTCATGTAGCCGATCCTGCTTTTGGGTTAATCAAACTTACCCATCAAGAATTTATCAAAGGATGGTCAGTTGAAAATTTAACGAAAGATGAAGTTTCTGGCCTGTTGCTGGTCATAGAACCCTCAAAATCTTTTTATGAAACATCCAGTGAATCGGAAGATAAAAAATCTGGTTTACGATCTTTTTTTGGATATGTAAAGCCTTACAAGAAATTTATCTATCAGATCATGATAGGTCTTCTTGTTAACACTTTACTTTCTTTCATATTCCCATTTTTAACCCAATCGATTGTAGATGTGGGTATAAACAACAGGAATATTAGTTTTATCAATGTAATTCTCATTGCCCAACTAACACTATTTTTTAGCCAATCGCTTATAGGTGGTATAAGGAGTTGGATTTTTTTACATATGGGTAGTAGAATAAGTATTACTATTCTTTCTGATTTTATCATTAAGATGATGAGACTACCCATGTTATTTTTCGATAACAAAAGAATTGGTGATATTCTTCAAAGAATTAAGGATAACGGAAGAATTCAATCGTTTTTAACCTCCTCTTTAATTAATACGGTATTTGGAGCGCTGAATTTTTTCGTTTTCTCCATCGTTTTATTTTTCTACAATCGTACAGTATTATTGATTTTCTTAATCGGTAGTATTTTTTATTTCGGATGGATTCTTTTGTTTCAGAAAAAAAGGAAAGAACTGGATTATAAAAGCTTTGACCAAATGTCTGCCAATCAAAGTAATTTAATTGAATTACTTAAAGGAGCTCAAGAAATAAAGCAACAGAATTGCGAAACTCAAAAAAGATGGCAATGGGAAAGAATACAGGCGAAACAGTTTCGATTGGGAATGACCATATTAAAGATAAACCAAACGCAACAAATAGGTTCTTTTGTCATCGACCAGGTTAAAAACATCATGATCACTTATTTTACCGCAAAAGCGGTGATCAACGGAGAAATGACTTTGGGTATGATGATGTCTGTACAATATATATTAGGACAGCTGAACGGCCCGTTGTCACAAGCCATTAGCTTTGTTCATGATTATCAAGATGCTAAAATCTCATTAGAACGCTTACAAGATATCCATAATAATGTAGACGAAGAAGCCATTGATTCTAGTGGAATAAAACCCTCGGTTAATAACAGAGACATTGTATTAAACAACATCTCTTTTTATTATGGCGCAAAAAATGCAGGTCCGAAAGCAGTTTCAAATGTAAGTTGTGTGATACCTTTTGGAAAAACTACTGCAATAGTAGGCATGAGTGGCTCAGGCAAAACCACCATATTAAAGCTTCTACTAAAATTCTACATCCCTACTTCAGGAGAAATAAAAGTTGGCGAGCATAATTTGGCCAATATCAACCCCAAATTTTGGAGAAAAAAATGCGGCGCAGTTCTTCAGGATGGTTTTATATTTTCTGATACGATAGCACAAAATATTGCCATTAGCGATGAAGATTATGATGGAGACAAACTTTCAGAGGCCATAAAATTATCAAACCTTGACGACTACATCAATGGCTTGCCTTTAGGTTATAATACAAAAATAGGAGAAAATGGCCAGGGACTTAGCCAAGGTCAAAAGCAACGATTACTTCTTGCCAGAGCTTTTTACAACAATCCTGATTTTTTATTTTTTGACGAAGCAACAAACTCACTAGATTCTAAAAATGAAGCACAGATTATGTCAAACATCTATAGTTCATTTACGGGAAAAACGCTTGTTATTGTAGCTCATCGTTTAAGCACTGTAAAAAATGCCGACAATATCATTGTTATGGACAAGGGCGAAATACTTGAAAGCGGCACACATGAACAACTAGTTGCCAACAAAAACCTTTACTATGCACTGGTAAAAGACCAACTGGCATTAGGCTAAACAATGCTTTTTTATTTAAAAAAGAACCAACATATCACATTTGTAAAAAATTAATATACAAATAGGCAAAGCACTATATTTTATATAATTTTATTATAATCAAGTACGCTATTAAATTTATGTAACGCACAAATCATTAACGCTTTTAACCTCTTTTATTTCTCAAACTACAAAAGAAACTTTCCTTAAATACAACCTAAGCAATTCATATTTGCATGGCATAATTGGGCATATAAATTCTCTAAACCATAAACAATTAAACAAAAAAAAATGAAAAAAAAACTGAACATTGATGAGCTAAAAATTCAAAGTTTCATTACCGAACTAAAGCCAGAACATGCCCAAACAGCAAAAGGGGGAGAAGCGACGACAACAGGGGCATTAACGACAGAGTTGCTATCTATGGGTATGGGGCCAGATCTTTGTCCTATAGAGACCGTATGGGGATGCCCTACCGACGCTGATGGTTGTTATGAATCTGGAGAAGTAATTGGAGAAGCTTCAGAAGTTGTTACAGAGTACGGATGTATGCTTCCTGAAATTGTGATTTGTGGATAGTCTCCAATAAAAAGATGACTATATGATACTTGGCTGAGTATTTTAACGAAGCCGAGTATCTATTAAAATCTGACGCCCCATCCATATCTCATTCCTCGCCTTAAGTCTGAAGGCACCTACAAGAGTATCTCTATTCACATTTTTATAAAGACTAGAAAAAATGGGGTCTGTAATTATCGTGTTTAAACAAAATACTCTCATAAGTAAGCGAGCAGTTTCATACAGACCTCAAGACATTAAGCATCATTACGTTTCATTGTAAACATCAAACAAAAAAGTAATATTTCAGTAGGTAATTAATTATATTTTATATAATTTTATTATAACTCAAGTGCATTTGCAAATTTATGCAACGCACATTTTATTAACGCTTTAAACTCTTTTGTCTCTCAATTCCCAAAAGATTCCTATTGTACTTCTAACTGCAAAGCAACTTATGTTTTGTATGGTGTATTGAGCATATAAATTCTCTTAACCATAAACAATTAAAACAAAAAAACAATGAAAAAAAAACTGAACATTGATGAATTAAAGGTGCAAAGTTTCATTACTGAACTAAAGCCAGGACACGCCCAAACAGCAAAAGGGGGAGATGACGGGACAACAACTATCTTGACAACTGACACCACTCCCTTTTCATTAATTATACCAACCGCCTGTGATGACCCAACTGGAGAGGAAGGTTGCTACCACTCTGGAGAGGTAATAGGAGAAGCTTCGGAAGTTGTTACAGAATACGGATGTATGCTCCCTGAGATTGTAATTTGCGGTTAACTATTTACCCGTCAAGCAAAATCATCAACAGGATGATACTTGGTTTTACGCTTTCGTTAAAACCAAGTATTCATTAAGATCATATAAAACCCTTTCCATTCTTAACACTTCAAAAATTTTCAGACTAAATATTAATTACAAAACAGCTAATATTTTGATAGCAAACTAGAAATATAAATTCTCTTAACCATAAACAATTAAAACAAAAAAAACATGAAAAAAAAGCTGAACATTGATGAATTAAAAGTGCAAAGTTTCATTACCGAACTAAAGCCAGAACACGCCCAAACAGCAAAAGGTGGAGAGGGTGAATCATCACCTTTTATAACTACGCTTACTCCAACTATAACCATCACTTTTTATACAGAAGGTGATGGATGCTACGAGTCTGGAGAAGTAATAGGTGAAGCTTCAGAAGTTGTTACAGAGTATGGATGTATGCTCCCTGAAATCGTGATCTGTGGATAATCTTCCATTATCGATATGATACTTGGCTTAGCGAAGACGCAAGCCAAGTATCTATCAAGTCTAGATACGAAATGTTTTGATGTCAAAAAAATCTAGTAATTATAAATCAGCACCTATTTTTTGTAAAAAAATCTAAATAAACACTTGATGAAAAAACTAAATATTGATGAACTAAAAGTTCAGAGCTTTATTACCGAACTAAAGGCAGAGCATGCAAAAACGGCAAAAGGAGGTAATGAAACGACTACCACTAATACTATTACCACTACATTTTCGCCAGTATGTCCTGAAGAACCGACCGCTCCTCACGAAAATAGTGGATGCTGCGAATCTGGAGAGGTTATAGGAGAAGCTTCAGAGATAGTTACCGAGTATGGGTGTATGCTTCCAGAAATCATCATTTGTGGATAGCTACTAGTCAACCATAACGGATTAAAATTAGTATGATATGTGGTCTTACATCTTGTTAAACTAAGTGTTCATTAAAAATCAAACGATTTTTATCCATTTGCTAAAACTTTTTAAACTCGTATATCTTAAACATTTTTCACCATAAAAAACGATTGCCTCTTACTACCGCTCGGGCACATAAGATTTCTCCAATCATAACCTCTTAAGAAAAAACATGAAAAAAAAACTGAACATTGACCAACTAAAAGTGCAAAGCTTTATTACGGAACTAAAATCCGAACACGCCCAAACTGCAAAAGGTGGAAATGATGACACCACAACGCTAACCATTTCATATGTATTAGAATGTGAGTTCACAACTGCCGAAAATTGCCACGAATCTGGGGCAGTGACAGGAGAAGCTTCAGAGGTAGTTACTGAATATGGGTGCATGCTTCCAGAAATCATCATTTGTTGATAATTTCTAATTAATCAAAATGAATTAATATGATACTTGGGCTTACGTTTTTCCCAAGTATCTATTAATCTACCCGCTTACAAAAATATCCCTAATAGGATTCAAACTAATAAAAAACCATTTCATTTACATTTTCAAACGCTCGTAGCTCAAATATTTTTCATAACAAACAGCAAATATCTTTTACTATAGCATAAGTATATAAATTTCCCTAATCATAAACACTTAACAAAAAGCAATGAAAAAGAAATTGAACATCGATGAGCTAAAGGTGCAAAGCTTTATTACGGAACTAAAACCTGAACTTGCTCAAACCGCAAAAGGAGGAGATGACAATACAACAACACTTACTCCTACCCCTACAACCGTAACCATTGAATACACAGAAGCCGAAGATTGCTACGAATCCGGAGAAGTGATAGGAGAAGCCTCTGAAGTTGTTACAGAGTATGGATGTATGCTTCCAGAAATTATCATTTGCGGATAACCTTACTAGTCCTTTTTATTCTAAAAGCTTCAATAATAATTGGAGCTTTTTCTATTAAACAAGCTTAAATTTTCTAAATGTATTGGGAGAAAAAAATCTGAATGCAAAGCCTGTCTTTATCCAGCAATATAGAACTTGAATATATTTTATATTTTTGAGCTGATCAATCACATCTGGCTATCCATACAAAACAATAGCATGTTATACTTTACCAGTATTGCAATTTCACTATACCTGCTTGTACTACTTGCAGTTAAGCCCAACAAAACAATTGCCGATAAATTATTGATGATTTGGCAACTGTTAGCAACGCTTCATTTAGCCAGCTTGTACCTACAGGTTTCAGGAAATCACCTTCGTTTTCCGCATTTAATAGGCTGGGGAGATTTGTTGGCGCTTGTGCATGGCCCATTTCTATACCTCTACATCTTTTACCTGACAAAACCTAAAAAGTTCAGTCAGAAACAGTTCTTTCATTTTTTGCCAATTGCCTTTGCTTATCTTTTATGGATGCCTTTTCTAGTGGCAGATCCGACACAGAAGTTATTGAGTTATAACCAAGGTTTTTCCTCTTCTTATTATCAAACCATTGGGACCATCACCAATATCTGCATCATTGTTTCGGGAGTTGTTTACGTATTTATAGCTATTGTTCTACTTCACCGATACAAGAAAAAAATACGAGAAGAATTTTCGAATACAGATAAAATCAGCTTGAATTGGTTACGTTACCTCATTGCTGGTATCGCTGGAATTTGGTTGTTTGTTATTTTCTATCCAACTACAGAAAGTATTTACTTAAGTGCTTCGCTATACATCTGTTTCATTGGATTTTTTGGTGTACGCCAACAGCAAATATTCAAACCTACCATTACAAGTGCCCTTCCAACACCCAACCACTCCCAAACGCTAGATCCCATCGAAATAGAAACATTGCCCAACAAAACGAAATACGATTGGTCTTCACTTACAGAGGAGGACATCCAACGTATTTTCATACAACTAAATGAGGTGATGGAGCAAGAGCAACCATACAAAAATGCGGAACTGACGTTGAGCAAATTAGCCGAAACCTTACAACTAAAGGATGCTGCACTTTCTCAGGTGATCAATTCTAAATTTGGCAAGAGCTTTTACGACTACATTAATTCCCTGAGGGTAGATGAGTGTATAAAAATGATTGCTGATGAAAAGAACCAAAACTATACACTACTCTCTATAGCTTTTGATTGCGGCTTCAATTCCAAATCTTCTTTCAATCGCAATTTCCGAAAATTCACAGGTAAATCTCCTTCAGATTTCTTCAGAAAACCTGCTGAAACGCTAGGCCACAAGGTATCATAAGCAAATTGTTGTCTTCATGAGCACTTTTTTATCAGAATTAAAGAAAGACCACACATCGTACTTAAAAACAACAACTTAACATACCAAAATCAACTAAACACCCCTTCATGCAAAGCCATTAAAAGGTGCCACGAAGCCTCGTGGGGCGATTATCATTTCTCAGTGTTTCACCTTTGCAAATAAAACTCTGAAATTTTAAATCGATAATCATGAAAACAAAACTTTTTTTATTCTCCGCTCTAATTTCTACAATGATGTTCACGCTGGTATCCTGCAAAAAAGATAAGGCTGACGATCCTACTAAAGTTTATCCAAAAACAGTAAGTATCGAATACAAGTGCACGGTAACTTCGGGCACGCCAAGTGGTTTAAACATTATTCACACCAATGAAAGTGGCGGCAGCAGTACGCTCACCAACGTAGTTTTGCCTTTTAGCAAAAAAATTACCCGTACCGTAAATGCAAATGACGATGTCACCATGGGCTTTACGGCTGTTGGTCCAGGTGGAATAAAAGGAGAAATTTACGTTGATGGAAAGCTGGTAGATTCGAAAACAGCCTCATCAAACTCGTCATCTAATTCATTTACCGAAACCGTTTTATATATATGGCAATAGGTTAAACAAATCTCAACCGTGCTTGAAAATGGCATGATTGACATTACTGCTAAACGGTCTCACGCAAAGTCTCAACAAAAGTTGGGGCTTTTGCATTTTAGATGCTTTCCAACGGCAATAACGCTACTGTCCCAACATGTCTACCAGTTCGTCTTTGGATAAACTTTGGAAAAAAGCCGCATCTGTTCGGATTACGTCTTGTGCCAATTGCTTTTTCTTGTTTTGGAGCTTCATGATTTTTTCCTCTACAGTGTTAGCGCAAATTAACCGTACGGCTACCACATGCTTATCCTGTCCAATACGATACACCCTATCAATAGCCTGGTTTTCTGCGGCAGGGTTCCACCAAGGGTCTATCAAATACACATAATCGGCCTCGGTTAAATTAAGTCCTACGCCACCTGCTTTTAAGCTGATCAGGAACACACGCACTTCATCATTGGTTTGAAAGTGATGCACCTTGCTCCCTCTATCTTTGGTTTGTCCGGTCAAATATTCAAAGGAAATGTTCCTATTTTCCAGCTCGGTCTTCACCAAATCGAGCATGCCCACAAATTGAGAAAACACCAATATTTTATGTGCCTTCGATTTATTTTCAATCTGCTCAGTCAACACTTCAATTTTAACCGCATTAGCTCCCGAGTGCCCCTGTTTGAGCAGCACGGGCGAATTGCAAATTTGCCTCAACTTGGTTAGCCCAGTAAGCACGTGCATGCTGCTTTTGAGCATCTGATCATCGTTGGTGGCCGAAATAAACTCCCTCAACTCCCGCTCATACGTATCGTAAATCCTACGTTGTTCGGCATTCATTTCGCAATAAATGGTCATTTCGGTTTTTTCTGGCAACTCTTTAGCTACTTGCTTTTTGGTTCTGCGCAGTACAAAAGGTTTAATTTTCCGTTGCAGTTCAAAAGCTCGTTTACTGTACTCAAACCTATCAATGGGAATGGCATAAATATCCTTGAAATATTGCTTGCTTCCCAACAGGCCTGGGCAGGCAAAAGAAAGCTGTCCGTACAAATCGAAGGTATTGTTTTCAATAGGCGTACCTGTTAATACCACTCTATTCCTCGACTGCAATAAGCGGGCAGCTTTATATCGCTCTGAGTTGGGATTTTTAATGGCTTGCGACTCATCCAAGAAGACATAGTTGAAGTGAAAATCTTTCAGGAAACGAATATCCGAGAGCAACATGCCATACGTGGTCAATACCACTTCGTGAGCCTGCATCTCCTCACTACTTTTCTTTCTATCGGCACCATAGTGCATCCATACTTTAATGGAGGGCGCAAATTTGGCTAATTCTTCCTGCCAATTAAACAATAAAGAGGTAGGCACCACAATCAAATTAGTCCTATGCCCGTGTTTCTCCCTTTGGGATAAAATAAAAGCAATGATTTGTAAGGTTTTCCCCAAGCCCATATCATCTGCCAAACAACCACCGAAATTATAGTCGTCCAAAAAGTTGAGCCAGTTGAGTCCTTCCTTTTGGTAATCTCGCAATTGGGCTTTCAAGGTTGAGGGTACTGCTACCACCGGGATATTACCAGCACTCGAGAATTGGGCGGTGTAGTTTTTGATTTCATTTTGTACCTCCGCACTCAATTCTGCCTTTTCAAACAAATCGGCCACTTCTGTAAAATTGATCTTAGGTATTTTGATCAGTTCATCTTCTATATCTCCTGCCTTAAAAAAGCGGGCAATCCTATCCATCCATTCTAACGGTAAAATCCCCTTTGTACCGTCATCCAACTGCACAAATTTGCTTTTGTTGCGAATAGCCCGATGGATTTGTTTCAAGCTAGCCGCTTTCTTTCCAAAACCTACCTTTAGTTCGGCGTTAAACCAATCAATACCACTAATAACTTCGATACTAATTTTAGCACTGTGCGGATTAAGCTGGTTGTTCTTGATTTCGTTAAAGCCCAGAATGCTAATGCCATGATTTCTCCATATTTCAAAAGTGTTCAAAAACCAATCTTCATCTAGGAACCTGTCTTTATGGAGATAAAAATATTCTGGCCCTTCTATCTGTTCAGCGAAGTCGGGATGTTGGTCCATCACAATGGCGGTAAAACGGGTTTCATCCTCGCTATCTCGGGCAACCTTAAATTCGTTACCATTTTGGTCAGTATCAAAAAGTTGCTTTTTAGAATATACCGGAACTTCTACCGAACCATATTTCATCACAGGCGTAAGGGCTATAAAACTGCCTTCTTGATGTAGATAAATAATACGTTCTCTTAAAAATTCCTTCTCGGCCAATTGTGCGGCCGTTGCTTGGCGAATATAGCTGTAGTTGATATGCACCAACTGCTCCAAGGGTGCCAATATAGTACGTACAAACTCTTCGTATTTGGACGAATGAATGATGAGGATTTCATTATTGGCTTTAAAAAATTTAATGACCCGCAGCAAATCTGGGTGCTGTACCAAATGTAAAGCTTGTCTATAGTGCACAAAATATTCGTTTCTAAGGGCTACTTTGCCTAGCGGAAGTGCTATATCATTAAACAACAATTCAGCGGTTATCTCGTAAAAGGGTTCCTTTTTAAATACGGTGAGCTGTAGCTCTGCCTTCAGCAAAGTAAGTTCTACCGGCAATAATGATTTTGGAGAAATGCTTTCTGAAAGGCTCCTATCATGGTAGTACACTTCTAAATCCAAGGGATTTTCTACCAGAAGTTTTAGGGCTTCTAGCTCTGCCTCAGCATCTTCTTCGAGAAATTTATTCTGGAAGCTAAGCAAGGCTGTATAAAATTTAATCTCAGCGGGAACTGTTGCTTTCCAAACCAAGTTCATAGGGGCTACCTCATTAACTGGAGCCTTAATTTTACCCGACTGCGTAATGGCGGCCTCCATTAAAAGAAAGTTCAATTGATTGTAGAAACGATGTTTACCAATCACCAATATCTGCCGCTTTTTATTGGCTTGAGCAGCCATTTTTTTAAAGATGGAAGGCTGTTGAGGAGCTAGATTCTTTTGAAGCACCTGCGTATCTACTTTAAGGAGTCCTTTTAATCTATTCTCGATTTGCAGTTTCCCTTCTTGGTACTTAAACTCAAAATAGACATCCAAATTGGGTTCTGTTTCTAGCCCATATTCCCTTGCCGATGCTTGTAGCATTTGATATCGCAAAGGTTGATCGAAGAAAACACGAAGGTTCCTCATCTCCAAAATAGCATGGATGACTTCTGCTTGATGCACACAAAGTTTTTGTAAATGGTGCTCGCAAGAGCAAGAGGTACTCAAATGATCTCCCAACTGGCTCACAGCAACTTTTGGAAAATCGGCCATCGTTCGTTTGGTAAACACGCCACTGTTAAGTTCCAATGCCAAAGGATAAATTTCCTGTAAATCTTCTTCCGCTAAGACTCCGCTTTGCGTATGTTTGAGCAGCTCAATCACGGAAAAGGTACTGATATTGGTATGGGAAAGGATGATTTCTTTGGGCAGTGCTGTCATGAATGGCTTTGCCTTTTTGGCATCCATAAAAGTACATCAAAAGTTATTTAACCGCAAAGAATTGATAAGTTCCCACAGAGGAACGTAAAGATTTATGTTACCTAGCTAACTCCAATTTGGCTACCGCTTCTTTTTTCTCGTTATCCAGCAAAAGACTACTATTTTCTATCCGATAGCTTCTTACTTGTTTTAATGCTGTAAAAAACTCTCCTTCTATTTTAAGATTTGGACAGGCCATCATTGTTGCTACACCTTCCGATAGTTCAATGTTACCGCCATCTTTCAACGTATAAGTACCAGAGAAACTGTTACAGCCACCGTTTCCAATAAGCTTTCCACTTTCTTTCTGGAAAACCATTTGAGGTTCACGTTTAAACGTAGTATCGAGTACAATAGCTTTGCCGTTCAGTTCCTTCAACTTCCATTCTTTATCAAAAAGGTCTACCGCTAGTGCCGCTTGCCCCTGTTGGGCAGCAGTGGCTGTAGTATCAGTAGTGGTATTTTCTGTTTTGGTGGCGCTGCAAGCCGCTACAGCTATGGCCAAGATGATGATCAAAATGCTTTTTTTCATGATTTTTGATTTTGGTTATATACAATATCGGGTTTATTTGGATGATTTCATACGACTACCAATGGTTTTATCCTGATACACAACGTAATAATGACATTATTAAACTCAAAAATTGTTACTGACCACATTCTTAAAACTATTATATTCGTATATAGACCAATATAAATATGAAACCAACTTTAATTCTCTTACTATCTATCTATACTACCTTTCTTAACGCACAACAAAATCTCAAAAATGAGATAGACCTCGTATTGCGAAACAACAATTTCAACGGAAATGTGCTTTTGTTGGAAAACGGCAAAGAGGTTTATAAGGCTGCCATTGGTTTTGCAGATGGCGCTAAGACTAAAAAGCTAAGCACTGCTCACCGATTTCATATTGGCTCTATTGCCAAAGAGTTTAATGCAGTTGGAATCATGCTTTTGGCTGAACAGGGCAAACTAAAACTCACGGATAAAGTTAGTCGTTTCCTTCCAGAGTTTCCATCTTGGACAAATCAAATAGAGGTTCGCCATCTTTTAGCCTATACCAGTGGTGTTCCTGATGTTCGTTGGAACGCCATCAAATCTGACGCAGACAACATTAGCGATCTGATGAAAGTACAACAGTTGGAGTTTGAACCTGGCACCAAATACGCTTATAATAACAACAATGTTTTTCTTCAAAAAAGGATTATTGAAAAAGTTACAGGAATATCTTTTGACGATTTTGTGAAGCAACAGTTATTAAAACCATCCATGATGAGCCATTCATTGATAGATCCAACCGAAAAAGATCCGTTAATTGCACGAGCTTTTAATGACACAGGTGCAGAGGATGGCTTAGTTATACCTATCTCGGGCTGGGTAGCCACTACATTAGACGATATGTATAAATGGTCTCAACAGATCATTAAATATAAAATCATCTCCCCTGCTTCTACTCGCTTTTTACTAATTCCCGAAAGTCCAAGCCAACAATCGGGGTTAGGGTTTGATGGAAAGATGGAAGGTAATAACATTACTAACTTTGTGCATGATGGAACAGCCAGGAATTATCAAGCATTGTTGGTATGCCAACCTAAAAAAGGAAGAACACTCATTCTACTTAGCAACCACAAACAAAATAACTTGGGAGAAATTGATGTAGCCATACAAAAGCTCTTAGACAAGTAAAGGAAAATAAAAATTCTAAGCGCATTACGATAGATTTTAGTTCAAAAGTTAAATTGAGGTTGACGGCATGCCGCTCAACTACAAGGCCTCGTTATCCTTAGGTTGACGGCGTCCTGCAACCTGCAGCGCCAAATCATCCAAAGGTTGATGGCTTATCTCTACCTGCAGGACGTGGTTAACCTTTGGTTGATGGTGTGTCGCCAACTGTAATGAGCCATCATCTTGAAAGAGGTTTATTCGCTTAACTAACCTCATAATGACTAACACAATACCAATCAAAGAACAATCCCTAATTAGATACTTTTTCTCTTTTAAAAACTAAAACCAACATCATCGCTAATATTAAAAACAATAACAAGTCTAGGAGTAAATAAATGACCTTAAACCACTTAATACTTTCACAATCGTAGCATTTCCCACCAGTATCCTGCAAATAAACAAAAGGGAAACCAATGCAGGTTAATCCATCATGTACTCCACTATAATCACTAAATATGAGATTAGAAATCACGAACAGAACTAATCCGACAATCAACGTTAATCTTAAATATTTAAAGGATTTCAATAGTCAACTTAAAGATATTTTTAAATCAATTACAATCATTTAAATAATATCAAAAAGATATAAAAGACTAGCAGTAAGCCATGCAATAACAGTAAGCCGAGCAAAATACCCTTAAATATATTCTTTTTAAAAAATCGAAGAAGTATACTTAACAGCAACATATGTAGAATAATGTAATACGGCAGATATTTGTCGAGCGTTATTAAATATTCATATCTTCTTTCTTGCAAACTCAATCTAATTGTCTCACTAAACAACAACCTTATAGTTGCAATCATTAGAAGAATTAAAGCATAAACTCTGCCTATTTTTGAAAACCTTACCGAGACTTTTTCTTGTTGTGATGTCATAAATATTTTAATATTGGATCTTGTGTTAAAATGCTATTTTTTAAACACCTAATTCATTCCCAAAATAGTATTAACTTAGAACTAAACAAACCTAAATTTTATTGATTCGATGAAGAAACTTGCGCTTGCCCTGCTGATCTTATTTCTTTACCTACCGAGCTATGCACAATTTGAGAAATTAGAACGCGAAATAGCCGAAAGCATGGCAAAAACAGAAACTGTTGGTTTGGCTGTTGCAGTGGTAAAAAACAATCAAATCATTTATCAGCATTCCTTTGGCAAAAAAAGCATCGAAGAAGATACCCCCTTGAGCAATTCGGATATCTTTAGGATTGCTTCCATCTCCAAATCTTTTGCGGCAACTTCAATGATGCAATTGGCAGAAGCTAAAAAGCTATCCTTAGATGATGATTTTGGCAATTTAGTAGGTTTTAAAATCCGCAATCCCAAATTCCCTGAAACGGTGATTACCCTAAGGATGGTATTGTCACATACCTCAAGCATTAATGACAGTCAAGGATATTTCAACTTAGATGTGATTAACCCTTCTAAAAATCCCAATTGGGAAAAATGCTATACCGATAAGCAACCAGGAACGGGCTACCTGTATTGCAATCTCAATTTCAATATGGTGGGCGCTGTGATCGAACGCGTTACTGGGCAACGTTACGACAGTTATGTGAAACAACATATCCTTGGCCCTTTGAATGTTTACGGCGGCTACTGCATCGATTCCCTGGACTCCAAACGTTTTGTTTCATTGTACGAATATGAAAACAAGGCATTTAAGTTATCTCCAGCAGCTTATGCGCCCCGCCGAGAAGAACTGAGCACCTATCAGATGGGTTATAATACACCTATCCTATCGCCTACCGGTGGCATGAAAATATCTGCTGCAGACTTGGCCACTTACATGACCATGCACATGAACTATGGCAAAGCCAATGGCACAAGAATCATCTCTAAAAAAAGCGCTAAACAAATGCAAACACCGCTCAGCAGTCCAGAAAACTATGGTCTTGCTTTGCTCTTAACCAGCAAACTGATACAGGGTAAAACCTTAACAGGCCACACAGGATCTGCTTATGGCTTGTACAGCGCTATGTTTTTCGATCCAAAAGAAAAATTTGGGATTGTGGTCATTACCAACGGAACTAGTGCTAAGGAAGTAGATGGCTATAAAGCGATCATTAAAGAGAGTGTTAATATCCTTTACCAAAACCTGATTGCTAAATAGTAATATCATTTTTAAAAAGCCTGCGAATTTTTAATAAAACTGAGGGTGATTTAATCATCTAAAAACAACTCTGTAAATTCATTTATGCCTCTGTGGTTACCTTCAAAACCTCTAAGCAGACTAAATTACGACAAACACCAAAGTTTATTGAAAACAACCAGAACAAAGGTGATAATCCCCCAAATTGTAGATTTTTTTTCCTAAAGTTTTGCTTGCAACTTTGTAAGTAGCGCTACTCTTAGTAATTTAGTACTTTATAGAGTACGATATAGTGCATTTAAAATCTTAATCTCTCGCTTTGACCTTAATTTTCAACTATTGGTATGCTAATTGAACTGACCAATCACATGACAAAAACCCTCTTTAGATTTTTATCGATTGTGCTGAGTTTGCAGGTGCTGTTTGCAGGCACATTGTTGGCACAAGATACCAATAGCCAAACCTCTGATGAGCTGTTTACTCAGGCTAGAAATATCCCTAAAGAAAAGCAAAACTATCCTCAGATTATTGGTCTGCTGAAAACGGCTTTACAAAAAAGCCCAGACTATGCAGATATCCGTCTTTTTTTGGGAAGGGTTTATACTTGGAGCGATAAATTGGACAGTGCCCGTTATCAATTTAATCAAGTGCTTTCCAAAGAACCACAAAACATTGAAGCCTATTCGGCCATATTTGATTTGGAATATTGGAACGAGAACTATATGAGAGCTTTAGACCATGCGAACCAAGGTTTGTTGTACGACCCTAATTCAACGGAACTACTCCTCAAAAAAGCAAAGGCTCTTAATGCGCTAAAAGATAGTAGACAGGCCATGGCAGTGTTACGTGATTACAGCAAGCAAAATCCAGATCAGGATACCGTAAAAACATATTATCAAATGTTGAGGGCCCAAAACACCAAAAACCTAATTGATTTAAGCTATGAATATGTTTATTTCGATAGGCGCTTTGATGATCCTTGGCATTATGCTTCTATAGATTATACCCGAAACACTTCCTTGGGTTCGGTAACAGGCAGATTGATGTACAGCAATCGTTTTAGAAGTGATGGCTTACAGGGCGAAATTGAAGCTTATCCTTCCATTTCAAAAGGCATTTATGCTTACGTAGGGGCAGCATACTCGCAATCGGATATTTTCCCTAGGTTCAGGGCTGGCGTATCTTTATACTATACCTTACCCAAGAGCTTTGATGCCGAAACGGGTTTCAGATACTTGGATTTTAATCCTACCAAAACTTACATCTATGTATTGGCATTAGGGAAATACACTGGTAATTTTTATTTCAACTTAAAAACGTACCTATCACCAGATGTTGATGTTTTCTCCCATTCTTATACCTTTAGCACAAGGTATTATTTTTCTGACCGGTTTAACTTCATTGGTTTTCAAATTGGAGCAGGTGTATCGCCTGATGACAGGGCCAGAAATATTATGGGTACGGGCAACCTAAACACCTACAAAGTTGGCCTCAATTATTCTAGAGATTTTTTTACCAATTTCACGTTGGCGGCCACTGGTTTATGGTTCTATGAAGAGTACCGCACCAATGAATGGGGTAACCAAGTTGGTCTGGGAATTTCATTAATTAAGAGATTTTAGAATGAAGCGTGGGATTATCAGTACCATTTTATTTTACTTAGTAATTGCCTTGCCCTTGTGGATGTTTGTGATTTGGTTTTTTTGGCCGAAAACAAAGCTGGTTATTGCCATTGTAGATAAAACGGTATTATTTAAAACAGGCCAGGAACATGCTTCGCTCACTTGGGTATTACGCAACAACAAGTACTCCAAAACTTCTAAGGATTTATACAAAGTAGGTAGAGATTACTTTGGTTTCTTCCCTAACAAGAATAAAAAATATGACCTAAAAGGATTGGAAAGAGCTACTGATGAAGATTTGGAGAAACTAAGTCGCCACTCGGATATGGCCTATATTACCGATACTTATGGCATTTACTCTAAGGAGTGGTACCTGGCTAAAAACATTACCGAAAGGCAGCGTTTACTTTACGGAGGATTGTCGCCTCAGGATATGGCTTTCCTCAAAAAAATGAAGGAAAAGAAGAAGCTAATCATTACAGAGTTCAATACCTTTGCTACACCTACCTCAAATACCGTAGCCAAAGATTTTGAGCAAACCTTCAAAATCAAATGGACAGGCTGGGTAGGTAAATACTTTGACTCCTTTGATACCGTACGTAATAAAGAGCTGCCTAAATGGCTGGTTGAAAACTACAAGGCTCAAAACAATGGCCAATGGCCTTTTAAAAGATCTGGAATTGCCTTTGTTCATAAAAGTGACAAAATTGTAGTACTGGAATATGTTAACCACTTAAATGGTGAGGTGCCTTATATTTTAACACGAAAGGACGAACGTGGCAGGTACAACATCCCAAAGGCTATGAAATATCCCTTCTGGTTTGACATCATCCAAACCTCAAGGTCAAACAAAATCATCTCCTTTTATGATTTAAGAGTAAATGACGCGGGAGCCAAAATATTGGCAGACCATAACATTCCTTCACAATTTCCTGCCATTATAGAGCACTACAGAAACGACTATAAGTTTTATTATTTCTGTGGGGACTTTGCTGACAACCCTATTTCGCAAGGAGGCTCCTATTTTAAAGGTATCAGTTTGTTCCGCAAACTTTTTTATAATGATGATATTGCTGCCGAAAGGGTAAGTTTCTTCTGGGAGTTTTACCGTCCAATGATCAATAAAATACTTGACGATTATTACAAGGATATGAAAACAGAGAAAGAATAGTTTCTCTTTTGAGGCTTACCTCAAACCTCGTAGGTTTTAGAAACCTACGAGGTTTTTTTTTATAACCAAGTGTTTACAATGGTAAATGGATGTTTCTATCTCGATAAAGCATTAGGGCTATTTCTCTGTCATTCCCAACTCAACTGTTGTTGAACCGTGAACTTGCATAGACTTACGAATCTTAATTGTTTATTGTTTTCAAAAGCAAAGTTAAGGGCTTCACCGTTTATAAACTTCGTAAGTCTTTCAACTCTATAGAAAACAATAAAAAAACCTCGCAGGTTTTAACGCCTACGAGGTTCAGCTCTCATCTTTTATTCATGCTTTAAGCCTAGGGCTTAAATTTCTTATACACACTATCAGGCACTAGCTTAAGTGTTTGCGTTACCTGATTATTTTGCGATTTATATTGGTTAAACTCTCCAATCAACTGATTTTTTCGGTTATCATCCTGCATAGGCTGCAAAGCAAAATTATCACCTATGCTAAACAAAGTTTGCCCATTTAAAAAGTATTCACCCGAAACATAATCAATCAAATCGCTAACAGTTTGTTTAAGAGGATAACGGTGTACATTTCTAAACTGCCTAACCGTATCTAGTCCAGTACCTACCCAAGTAACCACATTAGGTGTTTTCATTTTATAGTTAGCCTGCAAAAACTTCATTAACGACGGTGCAATATCTAAATGGCTTGATACTGCCCTAATACTGGCACTGCGTTTAAGCATCGGCGAATAAATAATCAAAGGCACATGATAGCGATCTATTTTGGTAGACATTGGGATCTCAGGCAGCCTGTGGTCGCCGGTAATGATAAAAATGGTATTTTGATAAGCCGGGAGCTTGGCAAACTCCTGAAAGAAATATTTCAATGCCTCATCACTGTACATGATGGTAGCGTATTGGTCTTTGTAATTTCTATGTTCTCCCTTTTGTCCTTCATCAAACCCCAACTTGTTCATTTGGCTTTCCATTAAGCCATAATAGCGATCCATTTCTGGCACTTTATAAGGCGTATGCATGGAAATGGTTTGTATGTAACTTACAAAAGGCTGGCTACCTGGCAATTTGGCGTAAAAACCAATGGCTTTCTTCATCAGGTCCAAATCAGGGTAACCCCAATAAGAGTTGTGTGCTGTAGGAAATTCGCTAAAGTTAGCTTTAGAAATCAGTTCATCAACGCCTTGGGATCTGATAAAAAGGCCTTCGTTATCAAAAGCTACATCAGTACTCATTAAAAACGACGAGTGATAACCGTTATGCTTCATTAGGCCCAAAGTGGTAAAGGCTTTTGGCATACGATTGCCCAATTCATTATAGCCCTTCTCAAAAAATGGAAGCGAGCCTAAAATAGAAGGTAGCGAAGCAAAAGTACGTCCTTGTGCTGCCAAAAAGTTTTCGAAATATAAGCTTTTCCCCCTTAACTGATCCAAAAACGGCGTGAAGCTGCCTAAATATGAGTTAGGTCCACTAAAAGCCCTACCCAAACCTTCCACCTGAATAAAAACAATATTAGGTCTTCTGGCGCTGTCCACATTAAAAAAGTTCCCCAGCACGTCCACGCTATTTTCCTCTCTCAAAAAAGGATAGGCACTGTTCACATACTTCATTTGCGGACCAAGAGCATTATCACCGTCGGCACCGTCTTCAAAATAATTAGCCGCGTAAATATCTACATTTGGTTCATTGTCAAAAAAGTAGGCGTAACTGTTTTCAAAGAAGAATGCTTCTTTGTTAATGGCCACATTATAATCATAATCCTTCTTAAAATCAGCTTGTGATGGCAATGAAGAAACATTAAAATAAAGCAGCGCCAACGAAACTACCAATACTCCAATAGTAACACGGTAGTTGAAAGACCTAATCCTAGCCGCTATTTTAAGGGCAAACCATAAAAATACAAAGGGTAGTATAAAAATAACAATGCTCAAAAAATCAATGCTTAAACCTGCCGACACCGTTTGTTTAATATCAGCATATGAATAGCCATAAAAATCAGATCCAAGCGGAACCAAAGCGGTAAAAAAGTATTTAAGCAACAACAAATAAATGAGAATATAAAGGCTAAAAATGATACCCGCAGCAATGTAGATATGCTTTTTCACTTTCAATGAAAAAAAGAAAAGGAGAAAGGGCAAATAAAGCACGGGCAAGCATTTGAGCACAAAAATCACATCAAAAAACAATGATTTTATAGCCAACAGGAAAAAGCCAGAAGGAATATCGCCCTTAAGGATAATATAAGTATATTCCAATAGCTTGATAAAAAACACCGTTGCCAACAGGGCCACCGAATATTTAAGAAAGAGTATGGCACTATTCTTAAACCTGTCTAAAACTGGATATTCTGGTGCTTCAAAAAAAGTATTTTCCATATCTATCTAAATAGTCGTTGTTTGTTGTGGTACTTCTTCACTAGGAGTTTCTTTCTTAAAACCTTTACGAGTCATGGTTCCCCAATTATTCTTCCCTATAAACTTATGTATATTTCCCTTAATAGACCAATAAACGGTTAAAGGATGGTATAAAATAGGCTCTAAGAAAGCGGCCAATAACAGCTTCACCAAATCACCGCCCTTAGTATATTGTTGGTATGACATCTCTTCAAATAAAATGGCCACTGTAGAGAGTGCCAACGAAAAGAAATAAACCATGGAAATCAGGATTAGTGAAAACTCCCAATTAATGTTGCCCATTAAAGCCAGTAGTATGAAAATGCTAACACCCACAAACTCGATAATAGGTGCCAACCACTCAAAGAAAAACCAGTAAGGGTAGCTTAACATACCTAAAATACCATACCTAGGGTTAAAGAAAAGGTCTTTGTGCATCCATAGCGTTTCAATGGTACCTCTTGTCCAACGGTTACGCTGACGACCCAAAATCTGTAAATCACCAGGAGCCTCTGTCCAGCACAAGGGATCAGGAATATAAACTACTTTGAACCTCCTGTCCTGTTCGTACATATAACGTCTCATTCTTACCACCAGCTCCATATCTTCACCTACTGTACTATGATCATAGCCTCCAACTTTGATCACAATATTTTTATCAAACAAGCCCATGGCACCCGAAATAATCAACAAACCATTTAACCGGCTCCATGCCATGCGTCCCATTAAAAAGGCCCTAATGTATTCCAATACCTGGAAACGCGGCCATAAATTTTTGGGCATATTCACTTCCACCAATTTCCCATCTTCAACTTTACATGAATTGGCAATACGTACTACGCCACCCGTAGCAATTACCTGATATTTCTCTTCCAGATAAGGCTTGGCTAATTTCAATAAAGCATCTTCCTGTACAATACAATCCACATCAATGCACAAAATCAAATCTTTTCCAGCTACGTTAATCCCTGCATTAAGGGCATCTGACTTGCCCCCATTTACTTTATCAACAACAGTTAATTTTGAGAAAGAAGGTAATTTTGATTTATAAACTCCCCTGATCTCATTACACTGGATCTGATAATTTACGGCGAAGTCAACCTTCTCCAACTGATAATAATCAAAAATTCGTTGAAAGGTATTATCCTTACTTCCGTCGTTAATGATGATTACTTCATAATTGCCGTAATGTAGCGAAAGCAGCGAACGTATATTCTCAATAATGGTTGCTTCTTCATTGTAGGCGGGCGCTAAAATGGATACCGATGGCGCCAAAGGCGATACCAATATCTCACGATAGTTCACATAGCTATTCTTTTTCATATAGCCATTCATTTCAACTGCCGAAAGCAAGGTAAGCACTACGTACGACCCCATTACGAACAAAGCATAATAGAATATTGCATTATTAAAGAATGTCTCAAAAGTGGCTAAAAACTCTCTCATTAGTACTTAATACGGTGATCTAAAACGTGCTTAATCAAGGCTTGGTTCTCTAAAGTAGTTTGTTTATATATCTCCCTAAGTTTTTCTTCACCATTTTCTGGATTTCTTTTAATGGCATAAAGCGCTTCTCGTTTAATTTTAGGATCACTAGAATAAATCCTAGACGACAGAAAATCGTTATAGTTTCCTGAAGATATTTTACCTAGGGAATTTAATATTTCCAGTTTAATTTCTTCTGGCTGGTCAAAATACACTTCAAACATATGTTTTTCAGCATCTGCAAGTTCCAGCTTACCAATAATCTCTACTGATTTTTTTACTATTTTGGGATTATGGTGCTTCAAAAGACGCTGTACCTCTTCGGCAGCATCAAACTGCATAAAATGGTCAACCAACTTTAAACAAAGCATTACTACCGTATCATTTGAAGAACGCAGCCAATGAGAAAAAGAAGGGATGGTTAATTTTTTGTTTTTGGTAATGATTTCGAACAACACCACTTGGTGCCAGTCTAAAATACGCTCTTGCGCCCTATCCAAAAAGCGGAAGGGATATTGTTCCGATAGTTTGATATAAGCAGCCTGTGCTTCCATACGTAAAAGTCCATTTTCATCATCGGTGTATTTGATAATCTCTCCGGCCATCTCCGTAATGCGCATTTCATTCGCTTCACGAATGCCCTCTATCTTTATCTCCCAATTTTTGTTATTAATCTTCTTTTTTGATTTCTTATCCAAGTTTAATCGGCGATAGATAATGGAAAGTACTTCCTGTATCTTACCTGTGAAGTTTTTGTGATAAGTAAGAATCTCAGCGGTTAAAACTTGATTAACAATGGGATTACGTAATGGCAGCTTACTTATTTTAGGATAAAAATGGCTTACAATTTCTTCTGTACTATCGCCTTCATCAAAAATCACCAAATTGGCCAGCATATTATCAATATGTTCCTTCCATTTGGCCTCATCTTTCTTTCTTTTGATTTGTTGAGCACGTCTGAAACTGATATAGATATAGAGTTCCAATACCGCAATCACACAAAAAAGAATGATCAGAAGGGAAATCCTAATGTTGGAAGGGAAATAAAATAAGCGATCAGTATAGGTTTCCCTGATGTAATTGAAGATCGTTTGGAAAAAATTCATGTTTTAGGCCAATCGTTTATTAAAAAACGTTCTGCTTGATATATCTTTTGATCCTAACAGAAAGTTCGTTAAGGTTAAAGGGCTTGTAAATGAAATCGTCGGCTCCCAAATGAAAACCTTCTAATACTACATTTTCCAGACCTACCGCAGAAATTAATAACACAGGCGTATTCTTCTTTACTGGATCATTCTTGATGTAGCTCAAAATTTCCATTCCACCTACGAAAGGCATCATAATATCCGTAAGAATCAAGTCGTAGGTATTGCTTTTTACTTTTTCCATAGCTTGTCTACCATCAGCGGCAACATCCACCTGATAGCCATCTTTCTTTAGCTTAAACTCTAGCGCCTTAAGCATCAAAACTTCATCTTCAGCAATTAATATTTTCGACATTTTACTCCTGTTATATTGAATGACATTACAATTTTCTTACCAGTTATAAGGATATGCCTAAAAGCATAAATACGACGGCTATAAGCTACAAATATAGCGTAAAACACAATTTTTAGGAGTACTAAATTCCCCACAATGTGGAATACGATATTTTAAAGAGTTGTATCCAACCTATAAATCTGCCCTTTACCTCCCACCAACACCACTAGGCCATCGGCTGCTTTCACCGCATTGCAGCTTAAACCCGAAATATTTTGCCATCGTTTACCTCCATCGGTTGAAATATCCGTACCCGAAGTACCCGTAGCCACTAAAAAATCTTTGGTCACAAAGGTTACTCCCGAGCGGTAACCACTCACGGGCTGGGCTGGTTTTTTCCATTTTTTACCACCATTACTGGTCAGCAGCACATTATTTTGGTTATCCTTATCGTTCAAATAGTTGCCCCCCACCGCCACACCGTTCTTTTCATCAAAAAAATCAATAGAAAATACGCCAGTACTGCTCTCTCCTTGGATGATGGGACATTTAAATATTTTCCAGCTTTTGCCATAATTGGTAGAATGGTAGATATTAGAAACCACACCACCTGTAGCAATCCATACCTTTCCCTTTCCGGCTGTTTTGATGGAAGTTCCACTGGCCGCAAAACCAGCTTCTCCTACCTGCATCGGTTGTTTAAGCTGTTCGGAAATATTTTTCCAAGTTAAACCTCCATCATCAGTGCACAACAGTTGCATTTTATGGTTGATCGGATCGCCGAAGACTATTCCATTTTGGGCATCCCAAAAATCCATCCCGTTAAAAAATGCAGCACTATCGGTATTCTTATAATTTTCTCGCCAAGTTTTACCACCATCAACGGTAGATAAAATGTAGGCTGGTGAACCTGCATTCACCACAATGGCCTTGTGTTGATCAAAAGCTTGGATGTCTCTAAAGTCAAGTTTTTCATAGCCTTTTGGCTGCATCCATTTCCAAGTTTTACCACCATCTATTGATTTTCCAATAGTTCCCTTGGTGCCACTCACCCAAATCACTTGCTTATTTACCACTGCCAAACCACGCATGCTAATTTTGGCATCGGTAACCAAGGGCTTAAGTTGATAACTTTGGCCAACTGCAAAAAAAGGCAAAGCCAATAGTAATAATATGTTAAAGAATGAGCGCATGATGTTATTATTTTATTCTTTTCCAAACTTCGGTTCTACCTATTAATGATACGCCAATAAAACCTCGAATGCTTAATTGGTTGGCTTCTTTTAAGGTAAGTTTACAACTATATGTTTTACCAGACTTAGGATCGTAAATAGTTCCATCCTGCCATTTACCACCATCAAATTCAAAGTTTTTTAAAATTTCTAAGCCTAAAACAGGTTTATTGCGCAAACTCTCGTTAGGATTTTTTTCGTCAGTTTTGGGTTTTCCTTTTTCGTCATTAGGGTCTTTAATCCAAACCAGTTTACCAAAAAATTTCTCTCCACGTTTATAGATTTCTATTTGACCTTCGCCCGATGGATTAACCCATTTCCCTAGTATATCGTCTTTCTTTTGTGCAAATAATTGTAGCGAAAACGCTATGAACGCTATCAATAGTAAAGTTTTCCTTAACATAATCTTGATATTTAATCTTTATAAAGTTAAGGATTAAGCGCCACAAAAGTTTTAAGAAATTAAAATTAGGAGGTAATTTATTCCTGAGGGTTGAATCTCCCAGGGTATATCACAAAATTAAATTTTGGTAGTATTTGGAATTTATCTGATGCTCAAAAAGGCAATAATTCCAGCCTGAGTTTCCAATAACTGTTCTTCTGCCTGATACATATCAAAATCAGTATCATCATCTAAAGGTACAGCAATATATCCTTTTGAAAGTAATAATGCTATAATTTGATCTTTTAGCAAGATTGGTTCAAAATCACCACAAACCCGTAAAATGTGGTCACAGTCTTCAAGGTCAAAACTAGCTTCAACCTTAAAGGATAAAGCCTTTATCTCGTCAACAATTTGCTGAGCTACAAAAGTGCTGTCTATATTTGTTTTGAATACCTCAATCATAGTTTGATATTTGGTGATAAAGCAAATAAAAATCTAGTTATTCCTTAAAGAGCTATAATAAAGATACTAAAGTAAATAGCAAGATGAGCAACACTTCGTATATTTTTATCCGTGTTGCTCATTGCATTAGTTTAAGGCTTTTCGGGAAGCGCATTCATGTCCAGATAGGAAATTTCCCAAATATGTCCGTCAGGATCTTCAAAGTTACGACCATACATCCAGCCATGATCTTGTGTAGGTATTGGTGAAGCACCGCCAGCAGCAATAGCCAAACCAACGATTTCATCCACTTCTTCCCTGCTTTCGGCAGAAATACTGATCAACACCTCGGTACTTTCTTTTGCCTTCGCAATAGGTTTGTTAGTGAAGTTCTTAAAAAAATCTTCTCGCAATAGCATCACCAAAATATCATCGGATATGATAATGCTGGTTGCATTCTCATCGGTGAATTGTTGGTTGAAACTGAAACCCACTTTAGTATAAAAATCAATGGATTTGTTTAGATCTTTCACAGGGATATTCAAAAACATTTTTCGAGCCATTTTCTTTAGTTTTAGTGGTTCACAACAAAACTTCAGCTATTATTGAGCGGCTTTTCCGTCCTGCGCCTCATTATAGCTAATCATCCATTGAATTTGGAACTTATCTGTTAGCATACCATAATAATCTCCCCAAAACATATCAGCCATAGGCATTTGTACCGTACCACCTGCACTAAGGGCAGCAAAAATCCTATCGGCATCTGCACGGCTATCTACACTTATACAAAGGGAGATATTAGTTCCAGTGGTTACCTGCGGCATCGTAGATGGCACATCAGTTCCCATCAACATACTTTTACCAATAGGAAGAGAGATGTGCATAATTCCATTGGCTTCATCTTCAGGGATACCTTGATCCATACAGCCTTCCTGATCATCTGCTTGTGGAGGGGCCTGATTAAAGCGCATTAGGAAAGGAAAATCTCCGCCGAAAACGGTTTTGTAAAAATTGAAAACTTCTTCGGTATTACCGTTAAAGTTTAGATAAGGATTAATAATCATAGCTTTATTGTTTTGATTTGAATAATTGTTTGATACAAAATTAGTGGCCCTTTTTAGCTTTCCATGTTGCCGAACAGGTCAACTTTAAGGGCATTTAAGACATCTTTTTAAAAGGATATTTGTTGAAGCTGACGGGTATGCCGCTGGGTATGGTATATTACAAAATAGATGATTTCCATTCTGGTCATGTATCCCCATACAGGTACTTCGAAAGCCAAACAGGTGAGACCTAAATCTAGCTCTTTGACCAGTTTCACCAGCGTTTCACCAACATTTTTTAACTGGATTAACAAAACCTTTTGATCATAAACCTCATCTGCGGGGTCAATAAAATCTGGCGAAGTCATCTTTAAATCGAAATTGAGAAATACTTCTTTAATGCTAGCGACTTGTCTGTCGGGAGCCCCTTGTGTTTCTCGGGTTTCCCCTAACAATACGCCATCAATTCCAGTTCCCGCCAAAGCTAAATGTTGCGCCACTTGTGCAGGTGTCCAACCGCCTTTTGCTGGCTTTTGGTTAAAGGTACTTTCGTCAAAACGTTTAATTGCCTTATCTAGTTCCGAAAAAGTACTTTCTAAAGTATTCACGATTGTTTCTTTATTTTCCATGGCTTACATATATTTCATGGCATCGTAACCCAGTAACCTACGCCACAATGCAATTTGACCAATACAATTCGCTTCCCGATAGGTGTTGAAGCTCACCATTTCAAACAAAGGAAAGCTCATTTGCTCCACCGGGAAATCAATCACTTTATCCAGTTCCTCTTCGCTCACATTCAAAAGTTTCTCTCTTAATATCGGCGATATGCGTTCCCACTCTTCTTCGTAGGTTTTTAGCGAAGGATATTTTATTTCTTCTTTAATGCCTTGATGATGTTTAAACAGTTCATTGGCACTTTGCTGTAACGATAGCCCCATTAAATTGGCCAGTTCAAAACGTTCTTGCAGCAAACTTCCGGCAATCCACGCAATATGATTGGCCTTGGTATCTAAACGTTTGATAGCATCTTCGTCCTTAATACCTTCTAATACATTATGGTAATAGGTGGTGTGCATATCATACAACACCAAAAACCCGTACATTCTATCACTAATTGGTTTAATGTTCATAGCTTTAAATTTTATAACACTAATTTACAGCAGTTTCACCCAACTAACGCTTGCCATTGTCGTCAAAGTTCGGGGGCATTCGCGACATTTTTAGTAATTTAGATCAACCCAAAATATAAACATGAAAAAAATAGGATTGCTCTTAAGCAGAGATTATAAGCTGTTGAGCGTAGCGGCAGTATTAGAAGTATTCGAAACGGTCAATAAATTTTCTGCAGCCAGTAAACAAGCAGTTCCTTTTGAGATTTATCTTCTTGCTAGTGAAGAAACTATTGCACAAACCAAAGAAGCTTTAGGTTATCAGTTAACCGACTTAAAGGATGCTCCTTTAATGCAGATCATCTTAATACCAGCCTTTACTTCCGACAATATGCAGGCCTCGTTAATGGCCAACCAAAAATGTATCCCCCACCTCGTTGCACAATATCAAAAAGGGGCTTGCTTGGGCAGTTTCTGTACCGGTGCTTTTCTATTGGGAGCAAGCGGGCTTTTAAATGGTAAAATTGCCACTACCCATGTGGATGCCAGTAATGGTTTTGCGAATGCTTTTCCCGATGTAAAGCTTAAAGTTGACAAAACGGTTACGCAAGATGGGCGTTTGTATACCAGTGGTGGGGCTACTTCTTCGTTTCATTTATTGCTTCATTTGATACATGAATATTGCGGCCGGGAAATGGCCATTCGTATTGCCAAAGTATTTGCCATTGATATGGATAGAGAAAATCAATCGTACTTTAGCACCTTTCAACCTTCTAAAGACCATACAGATGAATTAGTAGCCAAAGCACAAACTAAAATAGAGCAAAACTATCAAGATGCGGCCACTATTGAAGAACTTATTAAGGATATCCCAACCAGCCGTAGAAACATTGTTCGCCGTTTTAAACTCATTACAGGCATTACACCTATTGAATATTTACAGCAAACCAGAATTGAGGCTGCGAAGCAACTGCTAGAAAAAACTAGCCAGCAAATGAATGAAATCATTTTTAGCACAGGCTACAACGATGCAAAAGCCTTTAGGAAAGTGTTCAGGAAAAGTGTTGGGATGACGCCTACGGAGTATAGAGAAAAGTTTCAGGTGAGGTAGTTATTTAATTTTCTACAGGGAATGACATCATCAAATTCTTTCCGAACTGTTGGAAGATACCCAAAGGGCAGGTTATTTTCATGTTATCAGATCTCTCCTATCGTCGAGATGACGACCCATCTTTTAGAAAGAAGCTACCACACTAAAAACCAACAATAAAACAATCCCACAATCCAACCATTACTCCTTCCTCTTTTTCTCAGCCTCCCAATATTCCTTGTTCAATTCAATGTAATGGGTCGGACTATCAATATACTTTGCATTACGATCAACGCCCTTCTCAATCAAGTTTTTTAAAGTATCAGGAATATACCTAAACATCTTATCGTAGTACTCTTGCTTGCTCATGGGCTTAGCATAGTATAAATCTTCGGGTTTGGGTTCACGAGCTTTCAATTTCGTTTTCAACAATACTTTCTCTAAATACGTACCTCTTAGCCAAACGATCAAATCCCCATCATTGGCTATGCCCACTACAAAATGTAAGCCTTGTTTTTCATCACCGCCGAGACTTGTAGACATGGTCATCAGTTGGTTCTTTTCTTTTGCCTCCTTAAAAGTATTCTCAATCAACTGCTGAGGCAAATCCAAGGTATCTCGGTAAAACTTCTTATCCCTATACGAAACGTATTGGAACACCAGTTGCTTTGGAAAACGCAAGGGATCTGATACCCGGGGAGAGTAATATTCATTTCCCCAATGACTATTAAAATTATTCACTTCTTCCCTAGTGTACGAAAACCCCTCTCCGTATTCATCAGCCCCTGGATACACAAAATAAATGTCGCGGATATAAATTGGAAAGGTATAAGGCGCACTCACACTGGCGAAAAAATAATGTCGGTCCCATGGCTTAAATTGCCATATTTTCCAAATGCTAGCCAACACCAACACCGTGGCAATACCGATATAAATTTTATTAACGAGGTTAAATTTCATAAAACAGTATTAATGTTGAAAGGCCTTGCCTAATTGTGCTACGTACCAAAATAAGCCCATAAAGATTAAGAAAATAACCAAAGCAATGCCGAAAATCCATTTACCTGCTCGATAAGCTTTTCCATGATAGCTGAAAGCATACAAGCCTACCAATACCACAAAAGCAAAGCTGGTGAATACAATAGCCTCAATCTGTTCATTTTCTGAACTAGGTGTGATATTCAGGAAAATCAGTAGCAAAAGTAAATTAACGCCAATCATCACTACCGATAAACTACTGTTCTTTTGTTTAAGCTCCTCTTTCTCCATAAAGTTCTCCCTATGATGATGTTAAATTAAAAACATTAACCATACAAATATAAAATTGCTTTGTTCGCTTCAAAGAGATTATTTTCGCAACTATAATTGATAAACCGTGAAAAAACAGCTTATTCTTTGCTATTGCCTACTTATTGCATTGCCTCTGTATGCACAAAAATCGGAAATTAAAAAGCTATCATTCGACAGTGCCGCCTTTGCGATGAGCAGAAAGCAGCTTAACTCGATGGATGCAAAACCATTTGAAAAATTAAGATATAACGTATCAGGAGCAACACTGCCTTATCGCTTACTATCTCCAAAGGAAACAAAAAATGGTGCAAAATACCCACTGATTATTGCCTTACACAATTCATCAAGACTAGGTACCGATAATGAAAATCAATTAGAACCACTGACCAGAACCTGGTTAAGCGAAGAAATGAGGGTAAAGTTTCCAGCTTTTGTATTGGCTCCCCAATTTGAAACCCGCCCCACGCAATACGCTTTCAACGAAACTTACCAAGTAATGACTGCTACGCCTCAGCAAAACCTACAAGCATTACTTCAATTGGTGATGGAATTGTCTAAGAATCCTCAAATAGATTCCAAAAGGATTTACTTGATTGGCTATTCTATGGGCGGATCAACCGTACAGCATTTACTAAGTCAAAAGCCAGAATTATTTGCTGCTGCTATTTCCGTTGCTGGAGTACCAGATTTTTCTAATTTAGCCAGCATTAAAAACAAGCCGATTTGGCTTATACACGGTAAACAAGATGATGAAAATCCTTTTTCAGGTAGCCAGAAACTTTTTGAGCAATTAAAGGGAAATACCAAAGTCCGATTTACCATTTACGAAAACTTAAACCACAACACGATTAATTATCCCTTATTAGCCACAGATGAACTGGCCAAATGGCTGTTCAAATGGGTCCTAACTAATCACTAGCTACTAATTCCTAGTACCTAATCCCTAAAAAATGAAAAACCCAGTTATCTATTTCGAAATTCCAGTAAAAGAGCTAGACAGAGCCATTAGCTTTTATCAAAATGTATTTGGCTACACTTTCGAAAAAACAGTCATTGATCATTACGAAATGGCCTTATTTCCTTTTTCTGAAGCACAAGAAGGTATCTCTGGAGCATTGGTAAAAGGCGATGTTTATCAGCCAACTACCCAAGGGGTCATCATCTATTTTCACAGCGACAACATTGAGCAAACCCTCGCCAACGCACTTGCCAATGGCGGCGAACTTTTATATCCCAAAACCTCCAATGGCGACTTAGGATATGTAGCGGAATTTAAAGATTGTGAAGGCAATAGAATTGCCCTCAACCAACCTGCATAAGTTATTTTAAGGTTTCTTTAACCTCTCCGCATTCGAGCATACTTTCACCATAATATGGATTTCTGATTTCCTTTTGGTTACTCAACCAAGAAGCACCTTTGTCGTTTAAGGCCATAGGGCAATATTCTACATATACTTCTCCCGATTGTAAGCCTACTGCTTTTACTTTCGTAAGCATTTCATTGCTCAGATCAGCAAACAAGGTTCTTTGTGCTTCGATATTAGTTGCGGCAGTAATTTTTGCAGCTAAGCTAGCCAACTTGCTACTATTGCCAATAGCTTTTGCACCAAGTTCTACCGCCATTCCTGCTTCTTTAGCACCAGCCATATCTGAATTTACCAAAGCCTTACTCAACAATAAATACTGCTGATAAACCAAGTTCAACTGCTCGTCTTTTAAACTTACTTCGTTTTGGCTAGGCTTCACAGCATCTTCCCGCTTCACCTCCTGCTGAACACCATGTTGATGTTGGTGTTCTTCTTTCTTCTCAGAAGCAGTGTTGCACGCAGCTAATAATACTGTTCCTGCTAATAAACCTACTATTACTTTCATATTTTTAATCATATTTTTATTTAACTAAACCTTTGTTTGACGCTTTAACATTTCTCTATTCTCCAGCCCCAGCAATACATCTACGTTCCACTTAAATCGGCCTTGGCCTGTTCGGAAAGCAGTAAATAAGCCTTGCTTGTTTCTTTAACAGAACAGGGCGCAGCCGTGGCTTTTTTGTCTACTTTTTCAGCTATAGGAAAAAGTAGAACCCGCGGTAGCGACGAAATCAACTAGGCCACGCCGGCTATTGAGGCGTAATTAAATCTACCGATGTGTAAACACTATCCCAAAGGATGTTTACCCCTCTTCAACACATACTCACTATACAACAAATACGCTCCGGTAACCACTACCTCTTCACCGGCACTGAGCCCCGAAGCAATCACTACACTACTTTCATTAGCTGCTCCAGTGGTTACTGCTTTAGGCTCAAAACTATCTTTGCCTGTTTTGATCCATACATGTTCACCTTTTCCATCTCTAATCACGGCATCAATAGGCAAAGTCAATCCCTTGCTTGAGCTTTCTCCATCCAATAATACTTTAACCTGTAAACCAGGTTGCCATTGTCCTCTTACATTGGGAATGCTACCCCTCATTTGAGTGAGCTGCGTTCCTGCCTGTAATGAAGGATTGATAAAGTCAACAGTCATCCATTGTACCTGATCTTCCCAACCATTCACAATCACTTTAAGTTTCTGACCGCTTTTAACCAGCTTCGCTTCATTGGGATAAAGGTCAGCCTCTACCCATAATTGTTGGTAGCCTTCCAAACGCATTAAAGGACTACCTTCAGACACATACTGTCCTTGGGTAACACTCAATTCGGCCACTACCCCACCTTGCGTAGCATAAACGGTTACATAAGGACTTTTCTGTTTGGTTTTACTTAAGCTTTGCACCTGCGCTTCCGTTTGTCCGTACAACAAAAGCTTTTGCTTTGCAGAAGCCACTAATTGCTGTTCCAATTTATCGCCAGCAAATTGTTGCTGCTGTGCCAAAGCCATTAAGTATTCCTGTTGTAAAGTGGCCAATTGTTCAGAATAAAGCTTAAACAAAGCTTGTCCTTTAGCAATGACAACACCCGTTTCCCTTACATAAAGCTGTTCTATCCTTCCTGCAATGCGGGCCGAAATATAATTACTTTGTTGTGGGTCAACCACTAGTTTTCCATTCAATACAGTCTGGTTATTCACCTGCCCGGCATCGCCCAGCTTCAAAGTGCCAATATTAGCCAACAATTGCCTTTGGGCATCTACTTTCACACTTTTATCATTACTGTTCTTTTCAAATGGCACCAAATCCATTCCACAAATAGGGCAAGTGCCCATTTCGTGCTTAACTACTTGAGGGTGCATTGGGCAAGTAAAAGTTTGAGCTGGCTTATCCGCTTCTTTAGCACCACCTTTCGCATGTGCCTCATGCCCTTTCTCGGTTTCATTACCACTGCCTTTACAGCCCAGCAATCCCCAAGACATTAACAGGGCTATCAATAAGTTTATTATAGTTCTCATCACGCTATTATTTTGATTTCACAAAACTTTCACTATCCACTAAATAAGCAGCATTTTTAGCCAACTGCCAATCAGCCACATCAGTTTTAACCTGTACCATGCCATTCATCCTCAATCCAGTTTGAACATCTTGAGCCACCATTACAGCGCCCTCTTTTTTAAACACGGTACTTTTATTACCCATGGTTAACACTGCCGATTCTGGCAGCCAATAACTACGTGGCACCAACACAGGGATTTTAGCAGTTAATATTTCACCTGCCTTAAAACCTTGCTCGTTCAGGTATACCCTAGCTAATGTAAAATTCTCACCCGCTTTAATGGTAGGTTGGATCATGCCGATAGCTGCCGTTTGAAAGGTACCTGCTCTATCTACCGTTTTAAAGAAGGCGAGCTTAGTACCTTTAGATACGAAAGCTGCCAAATCGGGCTTCAACATAAATTCAGCCAATAACTGGTTGCTTTTATAAATGGTAAACAAAGCTTCGCCAGCACTTACATATTGTCCTTCTCGCAACATTACAGGCGTACTTTCAGCTTTTGCTGGTGCAGGTACGGCACTGGCACTACTACCGCCACCACTCATTCCCGACATCCCATCGCCCCCGCCACTGCTACTTGGGGCCATGGTAGGACTTGGCGCTGTAGATCCTGCACTTGCTGCCGATTTTTCTAAAATAAAACCATCGGCAGGGCTATATACCGGAATACGATAATTGACCTTTTTGCTGCGTAATACCCCTTGAATACTTTGAGCACTCATTCCCAATAATATCAAGCGTTGTTTTGCTCGTTCTAAAAGTTGCTGATCGCCATCGCTCTGCGAAAGATAAATCAGCTCTTGTTGCGCCGCCGCCAAATCTGGTGCGTAAATCTCAAATAGTAATTGGCCTTTTTTAACGGGTTGATAATTGTATTTGATCCACAATTTTTCCAAACGACCTGCAATTCTACTGGCTACACTGGTTTCGCTGCGCAAGTCATAATTCACAATCCCCTGCGCTTCCGCCATCAAAATTTTGGTTTCGTGGCTTGCTTTTACTAAAGTTGTTTTGCCCACCACCAATTCATTCGACGGTTTAACCAATGCCTTTAAGCTACTATCAACGGTAATTTTTCCCACGTCGTGATGTTGCTTTTCAGGTTTACTCTTACAGGAAGTGACGAATAGCATCGCTATCACCAATAACATCATTATTCTACCGCCAACCTTCGTCATTTCGAGCGTAGTCGAGAAATCTTTGGACAATGAAAACCCATTCGAAAGATTTCTCTCCCGAAAATTCGGGACTGCACTCCAGTCGAAATGACGGGGGGTATTAAATTCCTCCCCCTGCCCCCTCAAAGAGGGGGATATAGGTGTAAGTATTTGCGCCCAGTGTCTCCCTTTGGAGGGAGAATTAAAGAGGGAGGTATCTCCATCCTGAAAAGCTCTACCGAAAATTCGGAACTTTACTCTAGCCGAAATGACACCAGTTAGTAACCTACTTATATAATTCCTTTTCATAATCTGCAATCATTAGGTAAAGTTTCAATTTTTCATCTAGTACGTTGCTATGCATCATATTAAGCGCCTCCCAAGCAGCAATTACCTCGGGAAGTTCCATTTTATTTTCACGATACGAAAGCACACTTACATCTAAGGTTTTCTGTAGGGTTGGGATAATCTTTTTTTCCATGGCAGCTATTTGTTGTTGCATGGTTCTAATCTGATATTGCATACCGTAAAGCATACCTTGCGTTTCCTGCAACATGGCTGCTTTTTCCATTTGCATAGCTTCCACTTCATATTGCATCCCCTTCACTTCCGATTTGTACATCTTAGAAGACCAAGGAGCAATAGGAATGCTCACCATACCCATCACGCTAAAAGCTTTGGGCATTCCGGAACCTAGCGGCGACATATGGTCAAAACGCAGCCTAAAATCGGGCTTGCTCTGTTTTCTCATCGAAGCAATATTGAGCTGCATGGATTGGATATTGTAATCCATTTTCTTAATATCTTTTCTGGCCATGGCCAAACTTGCGGTATCTAGATTTGAAGCTTCTACAAATTGGGGCTGATAAGTACTGTCGATCACAAAATCTGTATTCCCGGGCCTATTCATCATGCTGTTCAACCAAGCTTTAGCCTTGCCAATTTCACCCAATTGCATGCGTTTCATGTTTTCCGTCTCTTCCAATTTTGCGGTAGTTTGGTAAACGCTGCCTAATTTCGATTGGTTGAAAGGATACCTGATTTCCTCAATCTTCTTCATGGTCTGCATAATCTGAGTACTTTTATCCAACACCGCTATTTTTTGCTGCGCCACCAACCAAGCGTAATACAACTTTTTAGCTTGTGCCTTAAAATCATTTAAGGTTACATCCCTAGTAGCACGCTCTACCTTTGCTTTCGACTCTATGTATTTTTTTTGGGCACTTTGCTTCGCGAAGTTTGGAATATCTTGCTCTAGCTGCAACATGATCGATCCCTTGTCTCTACCATCCATTACCATTTGGCCCGGATAAGGTGTCATAAACGTCCCCACCCCAACCATGGGTGCCATCCAAGCGGTAGCAGCTTTGGCATTGTACTGATAAGCTTCTGCTTTTAAACCATACGATTTTAACAATAGGTTATTCTCATCGATGCGTTGTAAAATACTATCCAAAGGCAGTATTGGTGCTTTTTGTGCTTTTACAAACGTTGGAAACAATAACAACAAGCCTATCAATATCATTCCTACAGAGTGGAAAGTATTAAATTCCTCCCCCTGCCCCCTCAAAGAGGGGGATATAGGTGTAGCTATTTGCGCCTGATGTCTCCCTTTGGAGGGAGAATTAAAGAGGGAGGATATTTCTCCCATTCGAACGACGCTCCAGTCAAAATGACGTGAAATATTCACATTTCCTCTCTCTCCCTCTAAGGAAGAGATCCCCAGCAAGTAGCCTATTTTTTTAATGATGTACATCGTGCACCTCCAATTTTCCAAATTTTCTCAATTCATATTCTTTCGACATCAAAAAGATGAGTGGTGTCACCAACAAAATGTGGGTTGATGAAGTCAAGACTCCGCCAATCATCGGCAACACAATTGGGCGCATCACATCAACGCCTACTCCTGTGGCCCATAACACCGGCACCAAACCAAACAACGACACACAAACCGTCATCAATTTTGGCCTGAGCCTTTTAGCTGCACCATAAATCACGTATTCCCTCAAATCTTCCTTAGTAATTGTTTCTCTTGAATTGCCTTTCAGCTTAATCAACTGCTGCATGGCATCATTCAGATAAATCACCATTACAATACCCGTTTCTACCGCAATCCCAAACAAGGCAATAAAACCTACCGCTACACCTACCGAAAGGTTCACTCCCCAGAAATAAATCATGTAGGCTCCTCCAATGAGGGCAAACGGCACGGTAATCAAACTTAAAAATGCTTCTCTGATAGAGTTAAATGCAAAGTATAGGGAGAAGAAGATAATCAACAGTACCACTGGAGCAATCCACATTAAGGTTTGTTGCCCCCTAATCAAGTTTTCATATTGCCCGCTCCATTCCAAGAAATAACCTTCCGGTAAAATCCCATCCTTTTTGTTCAGTTGCTCCATAGCATCTTTCACCGTGCTTCCTAAATCCCTGTCCCTTACATTAAACATTACTGCTCCACGCAAAATGGCATTATCTGAGCTGATCATCGGTGGGCCATCCTCAAATTTCACATGGGCTACTGCAGAAAGTGGAATTTCTCCAAAACTAGGTGACTGCAAAGGAATACGCTCTATTTGCGCTACACTGTTTCGGTAGGCTTGCGCCAAACGTACACTGATCGAAAAACGCTGTCTACCTTCAATGGTATTGCCGATACTAGCACCACCCAATGCCGTTTCCACCACTTGGTTCACGTCATCAATGTTCAAGCCGTAACGGGCCAACTCTTCTCTTTTAATATCTATGGCAAGGTATTTTCCACCCGTAATAGGTTCCACAAATAAGTCACTTACCCCAGGTGTGCCTTCCAAAGCTGCTTTTACTTTTTCCGATACTGCAGCTATGGTATCCAAGTTTTGTCCAAATACCTTAATGCCCACATCCGTACGGATCCCAGTAGCCAACATATTGATACGGTTAATAATAGGTTGTGTCCATCCGTTCACTACCCCTGGAATTTGCAATTTGGCATCCAGCTCATTCACAATATCCTTTTTAGTCATCCCTTCTCGCCATTCGCTTTTGGGTTTTAGCGTAATAATGGTTTCAATCATGCTAATGGGCGAGTTATCCGTAGCTGTACTTGCTCTACCCGCTTTGCCCAGCACTTTATCTACTTCTGGTACCGATTTGATGATTTTATCCTGCACCTGTAAAATACGCTTAGCTTCGGCATTGGAAACATCGGGCAAGGTTACGGGCATAAACAAAATACTCTGCTCGTCTAACGGAGGAATAAATTCAGTACCCAATCTGGCCAGCAAAGGAATAGTGATCAATAAAGCCAAAAGGTTAATGCCAATGGTTGTTTTGCGCCATTTCAATACCCTTCTAATAATAGGTTCATAAATGCGCTCCAAAAAGCGGTTTACAGGATTGGCACTATCAGGCTTAAATTTACCTTTCATAAAGAAAGAAATCAGCACTGGCGCCAAGGTAATCACCAATAAGGCATCCACAATCATGATGAATGTTTTGGTGTAAGCCAAGGGGTGAAACAATTTACCTTCCTGCCCAGTAAGCATAAATACAGGTAAAAATGAGGTGATGATGATTACCGTGGCAAAAAATACTCCTCTCGAAACCTGTTTGCTTGATTTGGAGATAATTTCTATACGTTCTTCTTCGCTAATCCACTGTGGACTTTTGCGAAATAAATTTCTTAACCAGTTTTTCATGATGTAGTATTATTTTGATCGGCCTGCCATTGCGCATAACGCTCTGACAAGTGCTTGTAAGCATTTTCACTCATGATAATTCCATTGTCGACAATGACCCCAATAGCCAAGGCAATTCCAGTAAGTGACATGATGTTAGATGAAATACCGAAGGCATTCAACAAAATAAAACTTGCCGCTATGGTGATAGGGATTTGGATAATGATACTTACAGCACTACGCCAGTGGAATAAAAAGATAATGACCACCAAGGAAACCACTATCATCTCCTCAATTAAAGTATGTTTTATGGAGTCAATCGATTCTTTAATCAATTCTCCACGGTCATATACAATGTCGAATTTCACGCCTTTAGGTAAACCTTTAGCTACCTCGGCCATTTTGGCTTTCACTTTATCAATCACCTCGGCGGCGTTTTCACCGTAGCGCATCACCACAATACCACCTACCCGCTCGCCTTCGCCATCTTGGTCAAATATACCCAAGCGGGTTTCGCCAGTCATTTGCACCGTACCAATATCCGATACCCTGATAGGTGTACCATTTTGGTTTTTAATAGGGATACTGCCTATTTCCTCTACAGATTTGAGGTATCCCGAAGTTTTAATGATATACCCAATATCACTCATTTCAAACTTACGGCCACCCGCTTCGTTGTTGTTGCTTCGCACCGCAGCAATTACCTGAGGCACCGTAAGTTTGTAATACAGCAGCTTATTAGGATCTAAAGCAATTTGATATTGTTTTTGGAAACCACCAAACGAGGCAATTTCACTTACACCCTGTACATTTTGTAGGGCAAATTTCACGTACCAATCCTGTATGGCCCTTTGTTCTCCCAAATCAACTTCGGGTGCGTCCAGGGTATACCATAGCACGTGACCTACCCCCGTTCCATCAGGCCCTAATTGTGGTGCAGCCCCTTCGGGCAATGCTTTGGAAATGGTGCTAATACGCTCCATTACCCTTTCCCTTGCCCAATATACATCTACATCATCCTCAAAAATCACATAAATAAAGCTCATACCAAACATGGATGAACCACGCACATATTTGATTTTTGGAATACCCTGCAGGTTGGTCACCAAGGGATAAGTAATTTGATCTTCGATCAACTGTGGTGAGCGCCCCATCCATTCGGTAAAAACAATCACTTGGTTTTCCGACAAGTCTGGAATAGCATCTATGGGGTTTTTCTTTACCGCAAAAATGCCCCAAACAAATACACCAATAGCCAATACCAGCACGATAAAGCGGTTATGTATCGACCAATCTATAATTTTATGTACCATTTAAATACCCTCTTTCTTTCTTTAACAGTACGTCATTTTGACTGCAGCTTAGTCCCCCGAATTGTCGGGAGAGAAATCTTCCCTATTTAGGTTTTCTCTACTGCAGTCGAAACGACAAAAAACTTAGTGCGCTTTGCTGGTTTTTCCAGTACGGTCGTATTTGCAGCAACCTGGCAAATTTTCGTAAGTCTCGTCTTTAGCTTTATTTTTAGGAGTATCGTGTCCTAAACCAGCTACTTTTTGTTGAATGGCATCGTTGGTGATTTTAGTACTATCGTAGCTAACCGTTAAGAATTTAGTGTCTTTGTCCCAAACGGCACTGCTAATAGCAGCATCTTTTAAGCCACTTTCGATACGTTTTTTGCACATACCGCAGTTACCTAATACTTTAATTTTTTCTGTTTTAGTTTGTGCAAAAGCTGCACTTCCGATCATAGTCAATGCTACAATAGCAATCGTTTTTAATGCTTTCATGATTTAATTTTTTGTTGTTGCCCAAAATGCACGCATAGCAAAGCATAAAGGAATCAACGGGTTAATAAATTGGTTTTTGGATAATTTGGCTTGAACAGCCGATTGGGTTGTCTACTACGTCATTTCGAACGTAGGTGAGAAATCTGTAATAAATAAGCTACTAGCTAAATAGATTTCTCTTCGCTAAACCTATCAAAAAGATGGTAATAACAAAACCCAATCAAGAAAAGAAAGAGGGTATTTTAAATTCTGTAGGTACAGTTTTTAATAAAAAGGGGTAGCTGCTGCCCTAAAGGTGGGGCATTGCTACTTACTTCCTGAGCAATGATACTTACCATTGGCATCACCTCGGCCACTACAGGCTTCAATGAAGGTAAAACAAAAACTTGCTGCTCGAATTTGTAGATTTGGGCGTTGGCTTTTTGTGCCTGGTCTACCTTGGCTTGTTGTTGCACATCCTTACAACAAGATTTTTCAGAAGCTTCTTTTTTCTCCATTCCGCAGAAATCACAAGCTGCTTGTTGCGAATGCACCAGGCTCCAGTCTACCAGTTTGCCCATGCAGTAATGAAGTTGCACACCAGCACCACTGGCTACTGCCAGATAGAAAAATGCCATTAAGGTGAATACAATCTTTTTCATTACGCAGCAAATATGAACAAAAACCTTCATAGGTTTTTATATAATTTTCAAAATCTGTTATAGAATTGACAAAATTGGTTCATTAGTTCATTAGTTCATTGTTTAATTGGTTGATTGGTTAACTGGTTAATTGAAGCATAACTCTATCCACTAATTCCTAATCCAGAAGAATCGGGACTATTTCTAGCTCCTAACTACTAATTCCTAGTCCCTAATTCCCAATGAACTAATGAACCAGTGAACTAATCCCTAACAACTAGTTCCTAGCTCCTAACCACTATTTTCCTATCTTCGCTTCCAAAATTAAAACCATGATTGCACACCACGTATTATTCTGGCTAAAAGCCGATACCACCGACGCCAAAAAAGAAGCTTTCTTAAATGGCCTAAAAAGTTTAGAAGAAATAGAAGTTGTTAAAAATTTTCACGTAGGTACACCAGCTCCTATTGAGCGTGCTGTAGTTGACACCACCTACACTTTCAGCTTGATCTTATTTTTTGAAGACCTAGCTGCCCACGATGTTTACCAAGTTCATCCTATCCATAAAGCTTTTTTAGAAGAGTTTAGAGTATTCTTCGAGAAAGTAGTGATTTACGATGCTCAATAAAAATAAAAAAGCCGAAGCACAAAACTTCGGCTTTTTTTATGGCCGATTTATTCAATAGAAAAAAATATCGCCCCAGCCAAAACCTTTTTATGGATTTGCTGTTGTGTAGTTAATAAATCTTCAAAAGTTTGTTTGGTTATGCCCACGGATGGATGTCAGTGGGCTTTATTTTTTTAGATCAAGGCACCAAAGAATAGACGCTCATGCTACAGGAGCTTTTTATTGCGCTTATCGTTTTTCAACATCATATTTCTGTCTCCAAAAGTTTATTTTGTGAATCGAATACAGTACACAAACTACTATCACAAACAAATGGATAACTAACATAAAATAGTACATCGGGTCATTTGATCCATCTGAAACATTATAAAACTGCATAATAAAAACAAATACTAAATACCAAACACTTATCGTAGTGAAAAGTATTAGTAATAGTGTTTTTAACCAAAACATTTTTTTCTCATTATCATCTATTTAATTATTTGGTCAAAACCGCATAAACAGACCAAAAAGTTTTACTTAATCGCTTATTGGGTTACTCTATTAAACTGCAACACATTCCCCTTAAGCCAAACTTTCTTGTCGCTGTTTAAAGGGAAAAAATATTCTGCGTTTTTTGGAAGAGCTGAACTAAACATATTTATACCAACGGCTATAAACCTCGTTCCCTTAATACTAAGACTAACCTGGGGGCTTTCCATACTATTTATTCTTTTCAATTTCGCTTTTGCCAATATTGAGAGATCAAAACCGATAGAATTTACCTTCATCGAATATTCATTCTTTTCCAATATAACAGTATCAGCAATATTGCAAACCATTATTTGTTCATTGTCCTGATGATGACTGCGGTCCTTATTGCTTAGGCTTATAGTACCCACTATTATTAGGATTAACACCTTTAACTGTACCATAACTTAATATTTTCTTTTGTAAATCTGATAATTTGATAAGTTTAAAGTATCTAGTTTCTTTCTTCTCCTTACTTCCTGTAATCTTGAGCCAACTCTAATCACCCTTTCTTGGCGCACGCGTGCCGCGTGTGACTATTCAAAATTAATTATACGCTCAACAACTCTCTAGCCAACCAACTACCTCTACGACTTTCCCATTCCCAATTTCATAAGGCCCTTCATAAAATCTAAATTCAGTTCCTGCATTAATGTCTCCCAAAAGCATATTTGAAATAAATCTTATTTCTACTACGTCTTTTTCCCCTGGTCTTAAATCATCTCTATTTAATAAAAGTATGGAACCAGAAGTTTGCATGTTATTACCGAATTTAAATCCAGGTCTATAACCTGTCAGTATAGGCCAAGTCCTATGACCATCTTTATTGATCTTAATTTCTGCTTTTATTTTAAATAACTTGCTCATTTTTATTGATCTGTAGGTAGCTCAATCCAAAGGCTCATTAAAGACTGGGTAATCATTGGCGTACCTCACCAAAATAGTGTCACCAATATCAAATTTTGGATTGAGGCTGTCTCCAATATAACTTTTACCATTCAATTCAAATTGATAAGAATAGGAGTATTGATGAGAAACCGGACTATTCCCCATATAATTACGATGATTAATAATTACCGCTTTGATTACTTTCGAATTATTCTTTAAAAGATGATCTTTCAGTTGCCTAGTTATAAAAATCCAAGCCCAATAGCCAATTAGAGCAATAATTAAAAGAGCACCAACATAAATCCTGACTTTCTTCATAAATCTTCTTAAAGGTACCTAAGCAGAATAATAAAACTCAATGTTTGGCTTGTTTTTATTTTAAATAACAAATTCCTCGCTTAACGAAAAAGTCTTACTGCACATGAAAAGAGGCAGGGCCGACTTGGTCTTTACCTAAATTATCTAAAGGATAATGCTTATTCTAAATTAGCTCTTCTAACGGAAAATAATGAATAATTAACCAATGGGGTACAAGTCCTCCCTACGAAATCCCAAGCACAAGACTTGCGCAAAGTAGAGTGCATAAAAAAACCGCACTTCAAAATGTTCAAAGTGCGGTTGTACCGATAAAGAGGAATACTTTGAACATTTAAAACGCTTCTTATCGCTTATTGAACCCATAATTGAGGATTTGGAACGTAAAGGATTCATATAAATTGCAGTCCAAATTTATGGTGATTTTCATCAAGCAGACCTTGAGCAGATTATATTAGAACAAAAGATTTGGAGATATGAAAACAATTAGTTTTGAATTATTTCGAAAGCTAGAAACAGGATAAAAGGGTTATTTGAGAGATATTTAGCAACATTTGTTTTTTTGAGGGCATTAAAAGTATTCCTTAATACTGTGCTTGTTGTACTTGTTTTTTAAAGCTGAGGAAACACGACTGCGTTCATACTGTTTATTATAGAATTCTTCCAAAGCCAGACTCTTCAGACCATTGTTATGGTTTCCATAGTCATTTTCAATGGAGGTAATCGATTCGCAAATTTTGCGGTCTGCATTTACCGATTCATTATTGGTTAGCTTTGATCCTTCCCTTTGGAACTCACTTAACATGTTAAGTATTACATTACATCTTTCCTGAAACCAGAAATTGATTTCGAGGAACTGAAGTGTTCCCAAACGACTGCGAAGAAATATCAATGCTACACCAATTAGGCCCAAAACGATGGAAACCATGCCAATCCATACGGCTGAAAACACCGAGACCAAAGCTCCCATCATTGAAATGATAAGCATGCCACCTGAGATACTTCCAAGGAGCCTATCGATAGTTGCACACATGGCATCGATACAACATAAATCAGCAATGGGATTAATAACTAAAATGGTAAAAGCTGGTGAAAATTCAGGGTACGATCCTGAAATGGAAATTGAACTCAGTTTTGAAATGTTTGGCACCTTAAGATATTGTATTTTTAATGAAGGCAACGATAACACACAAACCGGGGATCAGGCAGTCGATGCAACTTTGACTGTTGGCCAATCAGGACTCTTTATATCCAAAACCTGCTCTAGCGATCTAGTTGATTGGGCTAATAGCACCTTTGGAACAATTTACTTAGGCTGCATTCATTAATGGGGTTGCATACAAGTTTGTGGGAAAATATCTGGTTCAAAATCTACTTAGTGCCTAATTGAATTTTCCCGGAATTTTTGTCAATCTTTTTGATTGGAATTATAAGTATTCCATGACCTTTAAATGCGTGGGGCAGCTGATTAAACCAATAAATTGTAAGTTCGTGTTGAGTAAATGAGAACGGCAGGTCATGGTAACTAGAATCCTTCATACAGCTAATCAACATGTCTTTATTTTCATCAGAGGAATATTGTTCAATCATGGCGAACAAAAAGTCTTGAAGGTTTTGATGCCCTTCTTGATCTACTGTGTCATACAGTGAAATATTCCGGTCTGGTGAAAAACAAAAGTTTAAGGCATAAACATAATGGTTGGGGTGAGCTCCACCCATTTCTGAATAATGGGTGAATTTAATACTGAGAAGTTTTTCGTCCAAATATTCAATTGCATAGTTCACTATGACTTCAAAACCATAGAGATTGCTCCTTTCCACAGCGTATTCCCAATCGGAAAACGCAAAGGTCCTCACTTCATTAACGATAGTATATCCTAGAGACTGTATGAATGAATTTACAAACGAGTTATCGAAAGTCTCCTTCTGGTTAAAGAAAGGAACTTTAATCTCGCTGCTAATTTTAAGTTCTTTGGGGAGATCAAGGGTAAGTTGCAGGTCATGATATCCAACATTATCCGCCGCTTTCTGGAGCTTTAGCAAAAGGGTTCCTCCTTCGTGCCCTGCACCACTCAATGGACCATAAGCAGGGGTTTGTCTGGTATTTTGGTTAAAATCAAGTATTACCTGCTCAGAAAGTTCATAAAAACTTAGTATCGGTTTTTCGTTCGTATCCAAAACTTTTTGTAGAGAAAGATTGAACTGACTATGCTCCCCGGATCCATCCAAAACTTTTTCCAAGCCACCTGAGGTAAGCGCTTGACGTGAAATTTTGCTTTCCAGAGCACCACTACCGCCGCCCCTAGATTTCTCAAAGATTGCTCCCGAAAAACAACTATCCGAAATCAGCGCAATATGTCTGGCTTCGGAAGCTGTGAAAAACCTGTTTAGTGTATCAATGCTAAACCAACTGGTCACATTATTTTTTGATGAATCTGAACAGAGCCAATATGAAGTAGATAGTTTTTGATTGTATTCTCCATGTCCCGCAAAATAAATCAGTATGTTGTCTTCTTCCATTGCATTAATCAGCTGATCATTAAGGTTCTGGTATAAGGAAACCAAAGTCGTAGACTCTTTGGATGAGAGAATCTCTATATCGTTAAATTGATACTTCGAAGAAAGAATATCGATGATAGCATTTACATCACTAACGCAGTTATTGAGGTCTGTTATAAGGGGATCATCATATTCATTAATGGCTATTGCAATTAATTTGTTCATAATTTATGAGTATTGTTAAACCTTGACTTTCCTATTTCGCCAATTCGAATAAGTGCTTATTAGAATACCGGGTAAGGATTATGGTATCTCCGAAACCCAGACTTCCACCCACGGCATTGGTCCAGGTTTGCACGAAAATATCTTCGATTCCATCATTGTTGAAATCTGCCCGGAAATGCTCTCTTAACGAAACTTCAAAGTTATCATATTGAAGAGATATCTCGTATTGAAAGGGATCTGTCACCTTGACCAATCCTTCGTTAATTAAATCCTGTACCGAACTGCCTTTCTCAATATAAGGTTTAAGCTTATCTTCCGTATCCATTAGAATTGATGGTGAAAGATATTCTAAATCCTGAACCGTAATACGGGGATCCTCAATAAAAGAAATTTTTGGAATTGCAGCATTCGTTAGCGCTTTCAGAAAGCTCTCCAGAAAGGTGAATCCTGAAGTATTTCTAATATCGGCATTGGTTTTGGGATAATAACCGTCTATTGTTGCCTGGTTAAACTCGTTAAGCGTTATGGGGCTTCGCAGAAGGCCTTCGTCATTAACCATGTCAATCTGGTTATCTGGAATCGGCTTGTTAGCTAACCAATCATAATCTCCATTCAGATAAAAGGTTTGTATAACACCATCAATGTAGTCGATCTCGTTTAGAAGGTCTACAGATTTGGAAGACCATTGATTCTCTTTAGCTGTCTTAAGGAGTTCAGCCATTTCATCATGACTAATTAACCCATTTGCCAGGGCTGCCTGAACTTTAGCGAAAATAGTTCCTTTGTTTTTTTTATTGCGAATGAGTTCAATTTCGCTAGCCAGAGCTTTCTGTTTTTCTTTGGAAAGTTGTATGTAAAAAAGTATTGTACTTTTTTCGAATATTGTACCGCTTTTCCTGTTATTGCATTGTACGTGCGCAGGCACAAGATTATAAAGAACATTGAGGGTAAAATCACTACCCAAACCATATTCCTCAATGGTTTGACTGAGCCTTTCATAATCATTGGTTAGCCATTCAGGAATAATATGATCAATCTGATATGATCCCCAATCAAGTGGTTGTCCGCAATAAAAACATCGGTTTTTATAAACATTCCACAATGCGGCACGGAAAACATCGTCAAATGTTGCAATACTCATTTCCTTTAAAATTATTTATCTTCATATGCAAAGTTGATAATTATAAGGGTAAATGTTCCATCGCAAATTCGTAAAAGAACTGTGCACTTGTGGAGGTGGCATAACCAATGCGGTGTAATGGCGCTTCTAATGGCGGGGGATAGCTTGTGTTATGGGACCCAAAATCAGACACAGATTTGATTGCAACAAATAAAGGTTTGTTTTTGAACCGTGTGTTTAAAGCCGCATAATAAAATCCATAAGTTTCCATATCTAACCCAATTGTTCCACTATTGGCTGCGATAATTTTATTAAACCAAGACTCTGATCTAACTAATGCATTTCCAGAGGCAAGGCTTCCAAAATGAACGTTTAGAGGTTGGTTAAACAGATTACTCTTAGGGTATTTTTGTTTAATATTAACCAGGTCGGATGTGTGGTCGGCAAATTGCTTAAGAAGGGTTAGCAATGTTCTGTCAGCCTCTATCGGTCTTTTCTTGTCTTTTTCTACGTACTCGATTTGACCATTAACCTTTTTCTCTATAACTGTTACCTGTCCATAATCAAATGCCTCCTTCGCAACTAAAATATCTCCAAGATTTGTGGTTCGCATGAGATTTCTATTCCCAGCCGCATGTCCTAGCATTACCAAAAAATTAGGATTATGCGAATTTATCATTTGTGTAGTTGCAACAGCAGCAGCTGCGCTTCCTTGATCTTGCGCTTGTGATAGCACAACCCTTATACGTTTCTTGCTTTTTTCAAAATATCCTTCTGTATAGGTATGGCTGTCATCATCGGATAGACGCATGAGTTGTGGCGATTTCAAAAGTGATTTTACCGCATTGAACTCCTCAGAGGTAGCCGTAATAATTCCTATGAGATAATCTTGTTCTTCCTTAGCTGGTTGAACTTTATCGATATGCTTTGGATTTGCCTTGCGTTCTTCGGTTGCCAGTTTTACAGCCTCGGTCATTTTATAATATGCTCTAACTAGCAATTCTTGGACCGTGGCTTCTACATTGATAAGAACACCGCTTCCATTTATTTTGGTTATTTTGCTAAATAGATTGTTTTCCTTTTTTGCCCACTTGGCTAATGCACTAATGAGGTCGATGATCTCTTGATCTGGCGCCGAGTATTCTTTAGAAAGCTTAAAATAAAGGGTTTCGTACAACTCATGGTATAAGGTATCCATTAAGCGATAAACCTCATCTGCATAAAACTCTATTCTCCAGCCTTCTCCTGGCCTAATATGTTTATGGGCTTGTGTATATTCATCCCGATTGTTGTCGAGAAAGTGTTCGACTTCGGCTTTGGTTCTTGGAATCCTTGAGAGAGTTGAAGACATCGTAATTTTTAACTTTTGCTAAAGTAGAAAATATTTTCCAGCAGTATAGGTTGTTTAATTACATATCGCGCACTATATTTTTAGTTTTTGCGAGTTGTTTAGATTTTCCTTGGCGACATGTGTATATTTTGGAGTGTATTTTTTCACCAAAATATACACACTGTGTAAAGTGAGTTTTTATTTTCCCAATAGAGATCGTTTTATCTTCGGTTGTGGTTTTACAACTTCCAAACCATCCGCTTGACAACGGTCAATCACCTTTGAAGTTACTAAAAATACCTTGTCGTTTATCGTTCGATTTCTAAGTTCAACCTTTGTTCCAAAGTCAAAAACTAACGCTTACAATGGAACAAAGAACTCTCAAAACAGCCCTAACACCGCTTCGAAAGCACTCCAGGGTGCTGTCCTTTGGAATATCAAAAATAATTTGTATAATAGGGCACTTCCGCCCCCAAAAAGTGGATGGCATCATAATTTTTAAAAGTGATTGCTATGGACTTTAGGGAAATCATCGAACAGTTAACACATTTGGAGAAGCTCGGAATAACGGGTGGAACAGCTTTTGTCTTGCATAAGCTCATCTCCTGCATCTACGGTTATATTCTTCGCAAGATACCGATTGAGGAAACAAAAAAATACACCGACGAAAATGGGAATGAAGTTGAAAGCACCAAAAAGTACCGTGCATAGAAACATGCCGTACTGGATTGACCGGCGCTTTCAGCAGGGAGATAAACGGCTTAGATGCAATGCATTCTTCATCTTAGTCGGATATATTAAGTTGAAAAACGTCTTTAAGGTGGTAATAGATTTGTTCCTGAGGCAAAGTGAATGCCCCGTACTTTTCAATGGCATACTGATCAAAGCTGGTCATCGATTTGATCAGGTTTTGTGATGAACTGTCTTTTGCAAAACGCCCTTTTTGCCGTTTCAAAAAATAGTGATAGCCCTTGATGAGTTTCTTCAGCATGAGTTTATCCTTTGACAACAGTAAAATATTATCTACAAAAAAGTCCGCCTGGATCATGGTTAATGGCATAACTTTTCTAAAATCTGCCTTAAACTTAGCAAATACCATATCTGCCTTTTGGCCTACATAATCATTAATGCCATACGTCGCTGCTTTTTGATCGGTGCAGACAATAATAGGATAGATCTTAAGTTTATTTAAAGTATTTAGTATCTGAAGTTGCCGTCCACCATCCTGCAGAACGTAGCCAATACACCTGTCGAGTTGGGCAATGCCTTTTTTCCCCTCAACATAATTTTCATCCACATGCTTTCGGAGCTTTTCGGCACTTTGCTCATCAAAAATACGGTAGTGCTGCGCCACTGATTTTACCTCGAACAAAAAGATATCTGTTTCGTTCAAAATCAATGTAAAATCAGCCAGATATACATCATCAGAGGCTACCACCCTTACCTCTGGCCTAGCCATTTGGTTGAGCAGGGTTCCCATCAGAAACTCTTCATAGTACTTTTTGCCAAAATGAGACAGCAGTCCATTCATATTCTTGAAACCTGCAAGTTGCTGATAACTCGTTTTCTTAAACAGCAGATATAAAAATGCACGTTCAGAAATAAACGAAAAATTCCGATGGTCTATGAGATAAATCGTGCCGTATGAGGTTTCAAAAAAAGGCTTAGACAGCATCATCCCCATATCAAAATTCGCTTCCCCCGCTACTTCTCTATTGATCAGCAGCTCCATTGGTTTAACATACGACAGCGAGGGATCATTTCTTTGGAACTCCGGAACCAATGCCCCGCTCCTTTCCACAAAATCGAAAATATGTCTCAGGGACATGATGAAAAAGTATATGGTCGCAAGCCCTGTCCTCTCCCTGAAACTTTTTTCCAGTTTACCAAAATCAGCGCCCAGTGATTTTTGCAGGAAATCCAGGAGCAGCAGGTGCTTGATCAGCCCAGTTCGGACAAAATCTACTTTGGATACTCGGCTCACTCCCTGCATCATCACCAGTGTCCACATCAGTTCATGCCCGGTAAATGATCGGTCCAGAATCCCATTATCGTAGTAGTATTCATTATAACTGAGCAGAACGTCAAATATGCGCTGCTCGTACTGTCCATCCTTCAGATCCTTCGTAATCAGATTGTCCTTAATGCCTTTAAATAGATCAAGCACAATCTTATCGACCACCGCAGACTGAATAAAAGTAAAACTGTGACCACTTTGGAGAAAAGCTTTCAGCCTTTCGGCTTTTTGGGGTGGCAGGCCACCAATGATACTTTCCACCGCACCATTTTTCTGGTGCCGGTACTGGTTCCTGTCCAAAGAGTTTCTCAGTCCTACCATCGTCAGGATCACCATTTCATAGTCATAGCCTTTTAATAGCTCCAGTGGAACTTCAGGAGGTTTATGTCCTGTATAAAAGGTACTATAATCGAGGACAGGCAATACTCTTTTCATCTTGATTCTAGAATATCAGATCATTTTCAACTTTAAATTTCGATATAAATACGGGTGCATTTTATTTGAACACGGATTTCTGTTAAACACCTATTTCTGTCTCCTCTTATATTCAAGAATGATGTTACTAATCCTATTTTCCCATTGACTACCGAGGTGCATGTTACAAAGCCGAGCGAATTCATCGTAATTTATCAACTCAATACGTGGATTGTGAAGTGCAAATTTGATTGCCTCTTTGGTAAAATACCCTGTCGAGACTATTGTCCCTTTTGTCGCCTTTTTATGTGAAACTACTCCCAAAAGTTCTCTAATGTCTTTGACTCCAACCTTATTCTTATACCTTTTGCATTGAATGATCAGCCTTTCCTTTTTACCTATTTCTATCTTATCACAAATAACGTCTATGCCACCATCATAGCTTCTTTTAGTAAGTTCAACCTTGTACTTTAACTTTTTGTAAAGTTTGGCAACAATCATTTCAAATTCTAACGGATTTAGATCAAGCAGCTGATCTCTTACTGGAATTACATTAATAAATTTTGCTCTAATGATCGATAAACATTCCTCTAGCGCGATCAACTGATCGTCTGGTAAAAATTGACAATTAGCAATGTAGTAGGAACTGATCACCTTGGTTGCCATATCAGGAGAATCAGGCAATAAATCAAGTACCCAGGTCAACCCCTCCCACAAACAATCATTCGGGGAACGAATGTCCATAAGCCTTCTGTAATATTCTGTTTGTTGCAGCGCATCCAGCACAGGCTCTTTTGTATTCTGAAAGTGGTCAATATAGGGCTGATCTATACCAAATGTGCAATTCCTAATGATGAACTTCCTAAGAATTGCTTTTACTTCATTTATCGAATAGTCTGCAATTCCAGCTAAAAATTCATCAACCATCTCCTTTGTCGGAAAATGGTATTTTGGATAATAAAATTCTTTATTGCTGGACAATAACTTGAGAAAGTCACTCAAAGAAAGCTTAGTTGTGTCTATAATATCCATTAACACAAACTTAACTAATATTCAATAGATTTCTCTTCAAGGTGTTATTCAGCGTCAAAATATAGAAGATTTTCGAAAGTCACGCCACCTAACAAACAGATAACGCCCCGTAAGGGGCCGCCGGCAAATTTCCGGCAGTCCACCCTACGGGGCATTTTTTAATAGTCTGAAGTTATTTCAAATAGCCCTGCGCCAAAATATTGTTCAGCCAAACCTACGCAAACTCGGCATGTTCCGCCTGTAGTTCCTCATCACAGAACAGCTGTCCATCTTCAAAGCGTATACTTTCCTGATAGATACCCATATCCGCCTGATTGTACATATAGGGAACAATTGCAATTCCAGTATGTATCTCTGTTGATAAAAACAAGAACATTTTGGACAGTTTTTATCCTATTTTAGCTAATAGTTGTATGATTTCACCGTATTAGAAATTAACTGATAGAAAACGCCCACATAACGAACATTTATTGCTTAGAAAGCTTGAATTAACAATATGAAGACACCAAACATTACTCACAATTACTACAAAGAAAGAAATGGTGTACTGAAAGTCGCAATGTTATTAAATGAATATGGGTATGTATTCAGGGAAACCTCAAATGCAGACATCGGCATTGATGGCCAAGTTGAGCATATAAATGATAATGGCGAAGCAACTGGCAAAATTATTGCGGCACAAATCAAATCCGGTGATTCATATCTAATTGACAAAGGCGACCATTTCGCATTTTACCCTGAACAGAAGCATAGGAATTATTGGTCGGTTTTTCCATTACCAGTTATATTGTTCGTTTACTATCCTGCTGAAGACAAAATTTATTTTACCGACGTTCGGTATCAACTGAACAATCCAGATCGGAAAAATCATTACATTAAGATACCTAAGACTGCATTCTTAAACGAAGTCACTTCCAAAAAGATTTTTGAGACAGCGGGTAACTTTGATATCCCATATTATTCAATAGACCAAGTATTCGAGATAATGTCGTGCACAAAGTGTAACAATATTACATTTAACATGAGTTATCTTGACTTATTTACCCAGGGACTAACTAATCTTTGTCGCCATGTGTATTTCAGTATGCAGCTCGCTATAGAAATTGCGGAATACAACAATTCCAGTGATTATGGATTAGGGATTGGCTTCGATGAACATCAATTTCTGCATGATTACGCAAAATTCATCATGAGCCAGAACCTCGCGAACATTGACTATTCTGATTATCTTATAGATTGGAGAGAAAGGCAGCTTCAACCATCCTTCATTGCTGCGCTGAATCCACGTGGTATACAGCTTCTGGAGTATATCAAGAGTGTTGAAGCAAAGTATAAAGAACACTTGCCAGCAACGACATTAATCCGAGAAAGAACGGTCGAAATGAGATTTAATACACCAGATGACTATATGAGGCTAGAAATGGGCAAAACATTAAGTAATATCCTGTCCAATGGCAAACAGTCGAAAACCAGATAAAAAAACAAACTTAAACCAAGCATGAATAATAAGCGACCTACTCCTATTGCCATAGAAGATTGGCCAGAAAGCAACCCTGAAGGAGCGTATAAAGGCATAGCAATGATTTTAATCCTCATTGGTTTCATCTCCTTTTTCGTGATCCTCAAAAATCAGCCATTAGGTTTCACGCAGAGTATACCCCATGCAGATGTAGCCGCTAATGGTAAGGAAAATACTGATTTTAAAGACTATTGGGCGATAAAAGGAACTATCGGCGATTACGCTGGCGGGATTGCCGGAACATTATTTTCACTTGCGGGATTTGCACTGCTTTATTTGTCTTTCAAAAAGCAAACCGAAGCTAATGTCACTCAATTGAAAGCCTATAATCACGATAAAGTTGAAGGTAGATTTTTCGAACTGATAAAATTACATCGGGAAAACGTTAGTGAAATCAAATTTACGGTTGGTAAAGAACGGGTAGATAAAGTATTCAAGGGCGAAACATTTACCAAATTGGATTATGTAAATTATGAAAACAGGCATTTTTTCGTTGCTTTTATGGATCAGCTGAGAACCGCTCTAAACGAATTAGGATATCTTTTTGATGACAGAACCGAAGATAACCTATATGAATTTGACTATCTCTCAAAATTACGAGCAAACCCAACGCTCATTGAACGAAAGATTGACCTTATCAAGTTTGCAAAAATCGACATCCTTTATCTCATTATATTTTTTGGTGTTGGCAGAGATGGTCAAACAACGATTAAAAGTCTGGTTGACAAAAAGTATGATGCTAATTTTGTTGATAAGCTGCTCAGAACCGCTGCTCTAAAGCCTGAAAGAGGGTCTATATATTATAGCAGATGGAGGGACAATCAAAAATCAAACGACCTGCCAGAACTCAATTCTGAACTGATTAAAGCGCATAATGGAGAAGCATCCGAGATCAATAAAAAAAATGGGTGGCTCGTTCAAGGATCAACATACACCCCATTTATACCCTACTATCCAAATGACTTTGAGAAATATTATGGTGGTCATCAATTCAGATTAGGTCATTATTTTAGGCATATTTTCCATACGATATCCTTCATTAACGATAATCCTAAATTATCCTCGGAAGAACAATATGGCTATATCAAACACTTAAGGGGTCAATTCTCAACAAATGAACAGATTTTGATTTTTTTAAATAGTCTTTCGCAATTGGGTCGGGTTTGGGAATTGGAGGATAAGAAATCGAGTGGGCCAATAATAAGATGGAAGCAATTGATCTCTGACTATATGCTCATCAAGAATATTCCTAATGATGAAATATTTCCAAACCTTAAACTATCAGATTATTATCCGGATATCACCTATGAGGGATTCGATATTCCAGATAAGAACTAAGATTAGACACTTATCTACTAGATAGAATAAAACCTTGGTTTACATCAACTACAGAATACTTGTAGAGAAGCCAATTACGACTTTAACTAAAACTTTTATGAAAGCCTTAGCCGAATTTATAAATTTCAGGGAACTTTGTCTCGAAAATGCGAAGACCGCGCTACGCTCGGCAAAAGAATTGCAAGATAAGCAGGCCAATCATATCGCCTTTCATTTATGCATACTTAGTCTTGAAGAAATTGGAAAAGTAGTTATCTGCTGGTCAAGCTATTGTAACTATCAAAAAACAAATCTTGAGAAGCCTCTTATCATTGATGACCATGTCAAAAAACTTTTTTGGGCAATTTGGTGGCCTTTACTTGGTCAGGAAATACCGACGCAGGCAGGTATAGACGAATATAAATCTTTGGCGTCAAACATTCATCAGAAGCGTTTGGAATCGTTATATACTGAAATGGCCGACACTGTGCCAGCCCATAAAAAAGTCAGTGACGCTGATTTAGCTTATCTGATTGATTTTGTAGGAGATAGATTAGACGACGCTCTGGAAAATGAAATAATTGATAAGCCTGTTTCTAAGGAGCTCGATAGTTTTATGCAATATACCGAGGAACCGGAAAAAAGAGCATTCATCTTTGGAAATGAAGCCCAGCATAAGCTTGTAGAAATGGGCGATGTTATGGAATGGATAAAATGGGTTATCGAACGAATACAATCAGATGAAAATAAAATGAAAGCCCTTTTACTAGAAGAGCTTAGCAGAGAAGTAGACGTTGACTCACCTGATTCAGAGATTCCCAAATGGGAGATTAAAATTAAGTTAAACAGTGCGCTACATACTGTTCGCCCGAAAATATTAAAAGACTATAACGAGAAATTTCCGAATTTCAGGCTAGACAAGGGGAAAGACAATAATACGGTTTTATTAACCTTAACCCTCTACAAACATGTTAAGGCCGATGAATTATGGCATTTTGGTTTTCTAATGAGCCAAATTTATATAACCGCACTTAACATCGCTACAACAGGTGTAATCTGGTGGAATGTACCTGTAGATCTGGACAAATTTTATGAACAGATTAGGGACTTGGAGAATAACACCAAAATCGAAACTCGTGTGGTATCGAAATTACACTGGCCTGAAGCCAATCAAGTATTAACATTCGACAATTTGGTACTGGCGACATTGGTGAACAATTATATTGTCAAATCCTTCAAAACACCAAATTATTGGCCATTCCAGAACTACATGCATGCAATGGCTTTATTGTCTAAGAATGACATCCATCTCAGACTTGAAAATCAGATGTTTGAAGTTCTATACCGCACATACAGAAACGTAATCATCCAATACCAGAACAATGGTCAAGTCGAAAATTTTGCCGAAGCGGGTTATCAGCAAATTAAGGCATTTTTAAAAGGGCGAGAGGGCTACGATAATATCATTGATCTCGGTGAGCATTTGATTGAAAACAAAATATTTCAAAAACAAATTACGCTGACAGAAGTATTGTCTATCAGGAACTATCTTAGCACATATTTGATGACATTAGCAGTAAGAGACAAATACAACGACAATACAGTAACACTCACTCCAATGGCTGAATCAGGAGAACCTTTGGAGTAGTTAAAAAGAATGCTCAAAGACTTTATCCTTTGAGCATTCCAAAAAATCTTTTTACAAACAATAATAGCGCTTCGTCAATCGCCTGGATATTGGTCCAATTATCCAAGTCGAAAACCTTGTACAGACCTCCGCCGAAACCGCCTGTTTGAAATTCATGAAGCAAACCGATAGAATTCAATTTCGTAGAGACATTTAATTGTTGCTGTTCTTCCGACTGTCCCGGATTCCAAAAATCTACTCTGGCACTTCCATCGGTATGAAAATGAACGTCAAGCTTAAAAATTATTCCATTGTCTTCGTAATTTTCAAAAAGCCAATGGTTTGGCCGCCAACGATAGATTTTTCTAAATGGTAAATAATCGTTTCCTATTTTTGATGAAAAGAGTTCAGCGCGATATGATTCCAATCCGGCTACAAGCTCCGCTATTGCTTTTGACTTTTCAAATCCTTCAGATTTGTTAATTATCGCATAAAAATCGTCTTTTATTTGTCTGCCTAGCCCCACTTGTGAAAGATGTTTTAAGAGTTTAATGAATTGAAAAATGAACGAGCGATTATCTTCATCGCTTACGGCATGATAGCATTTTTGCAACCAGCCATTTGCCAGATCTTTGTTTGTATTGGTAAAAGCGGCGATATTAACCATTTTACTATTGAGCTCGCCTAAATGAGTTAGCGGTGCATGTTTTATACCATTTAGCGTCAGATACACTATAGCATCAACAACGTAACCATGTCTTTTTGCATAGTTGAAATAGGTTTCCAACTGATTATCCTGATCACCAGCATTATTAATTTTGTTTTCTAAGATGATACATTTTTTTGAGGTAGCATCCTTTATCCAAACATCAATTCTACCGCGCTCACGCATAATTTCGCAAAGAACGTAGTCATCCTTATTCAAGTTTGCACCTTTATCGATCAAGAAATCTAAGAACAACTGAAGGAACACATTTCCTTGACCATGTCTTTCATCACTGTCCAGCAACATGGTAATCACATCACTATGGAAGTTTTCAAGATAGCTATTATAGGATGAGAGAGTGAATAAATTATAGCTATTACTTTTTATCTCATCTTGGAGATTTTTCATCTCATTCACTATATGATCAAATGCATTTTCAGATAGAAATTCGTCTATTCTCATAAAATATTCTTTTCAAGAGTTCAGCGCGTCGGAATCAACCAGATTTTACAACAGGACAGAATCAGTTAAAGTATTTTTGCATTTTGTACAAATAATAAATACCATCCTTTTTCGCCTCTTTAATTCGTGAATAATGTTCCATTCCTACACTTAGCCCTATTAAACCTGTGCTTATAAGTAAAATCAACGAATTCGAGATGTTTTCAGAAAAGGTTAATAACAGAGGAGCGTATGATTTTGGATCTTTCACTTCCTTAACAACATCCTGAAGAACTTTGAATTTAGAGCTATCAAGCGAATCGCTAATATTTTCAATCAATGGTCGAATCTTCAGATCAGCTATCTTTTGTGCGTTAGCATTGATATACCCGTAATCATATTGATTTAGCAGGTCGAATGTCAATGTCTCCAATTTCGTTTGAAATTCCAATAATTCATCTTTTGAGCCTTCTTTAAACCTCAATATCTCTTCTGGGGGAAATTTCCCCAAATTTGGCAATCCTAATTTCACAGCCTCCAATGCTAATGACGGAGTTACTCTAAATTCATTTTTAAATGCTTCTTGTGTTTGCTTGAATCGATCAGTTTTACTTATTTCCTTGAAAAGGTCGTGTATATATTTACTGGTGGTTAGAACATCTTTACCTTCTTCAAAATAATTTACAAAGGTTTTGAAAACCCTGGCATAGTAGGAAAGCAATCCGTTCACATTAGGATTATCTTTAAACAATGTCTCAGACAATATTGTTGCCTCGCTATTTAATTCAAGATCATAGGTTAGAACTATTTTTCCATCCTTATCTTCACTTTTATGCTCATTATGTTTTTTACCAACAAATTCTGAATGGTATAGCACTAAATCATTGATTTGCATATCACTACTGATTGACATCAGCCCAGGTTTAGGACTTTTGCCACCGCTATCAGCATCCATCTTATATTTTATGATTTTATTATTTTCAAATTCTTTAAGATGTTGTATAAAGCGGTCGTCGGTAAAATCATTCGTTGACACTACTTTAGAAGTAATGTAGGTCTTCCCACCTTTTTTGACAATCTTCGCGTCTTTTTCAGGTGCAAGTATGTGAATATGCCTCTGCTCTATAATATTGATTTCATCAAAGTATAATGCCATAGCTTTGATCTCTTCGACATTATCTTCAAGCATATGAGAGATATAGTTGACTGTTTTCATATTTGCGTTAATTATATTGATGAACACTTAAAAAAAGAAATACATGGAATGTATTTCACGACTAAAATAAAAAAAGCCTGCCGAAATCTCGACAGGCCTTCCCCAAAACAGTGTTAACTGTTAATTATTTTTCGTTCTTCAACTGCTGAACTTCAGTCCTGCCTTCGGCGGCCAGGTTCTTGATTTCCAGGTAAACCTTACGCAGACGCGTACCAGCGGCATTGTTCTTTTCGATATAAGAAAGTTGGGTTCCATAGTCTAATGCTCGTTCTTTATACAAAAAGCATACTTCGAAAGAGGCAAGCACTTTCATCGGAATAATTAACCAGACACCAGACTCGGATATAGAGAATATACTATACGTTATTTATTCTGTTAAACCGTCCGTCAATTTGAGGTCAATAATTTTTCTTCAATTAGGCATTCATTAAAAAAATTATATATGAATGCAGTATGTTACTTAAGATTGAGTACAAAAGATCAATCTAAATCATTAGAGTATCAGGAAACCATTGTCCGTGATTATTGTAAACGAAATAAACTGAAAATATTGGAAGTGTTTCGAGATAATGGAGAAAGCAGTTATACTTTTAAAAGAAATAGTTATTTGGCTCTAGAGGACTTCATTAAAAAACATAAGAACAAATGTCAATATCTTGTGGTGCTCGACCACGACCGTTTCAGCAGAAACTTACCTGAAGCATTAATCAAAATTGCTGAACTAGAAAGAAAGTATGATGTCAAGGTCATCTCGACCAATGAGCCAATTAACGTAGACACAGCCGACTCGGATGTCTTTATGAAACGGGCCTTTGAATATTTGATAGCACATAGAGAACTTCTTACCATAAAAAACAGAACTAGACTAGGTATCTTAAATGCTAAAGAAAAAGGTCGGTTTTTAGGTAAGGCACCATTTGGTTATACAAACATCAAAAAGCCATTAAACGAACAAACGATAGAAATCAATAGCTCACAAAGCTTCATTATAAAGAAAATCTTTGCTGATTTTGAGGCAGGTGTTCCGCAAAAGACAATACATAAAGAAGTATTGGGGCTTGGATTTAAAAATAGAGGAAGTAACGCTATCAATGATATTTTGAGAAACCCCGCCTATGCAGGCTTAATAAAAATCAAAGCTTTTAAAAACACGTTAGAAAAACATGTAAGGGCTCTCCACGAACCTATAATATCAGAAACAGATTTTTGGCGTACACAAAAAGTATTGGATAGAAAGCCAAAAAGACAGACTAGAGTCAACGAAGAATTTCCACTAAGAGGCGTTATCAAATGTCCTTGTGGTCGAAATCTTACTGCTGGATGGACGAAGGGAAATCGAAAATACTATTTGTACTATAAATGTGTTGATCATCCCAGCATAAATATTCCTGGAGAAACCATGCACATGAAATTTGAGGAATTATTGAAGAAAATTACACTCCAAAAACATCAAGTTGATTTACTGAACAGTTCATTAATAAGCTTATCAGATGAACTATTAAAAGACGAAAACCAGAAACAAAAGGAAAAAACAAGACAACTTCGACATCTAAGAGAAAAGACTATAAATTTAGACCAAAAATTCATAGCCGACCAAATTTCATTATCCGTATATCATAAATGCAGAGATGAGTTTAAAACTGAAAAAAAACACATCGAAAGTATGTCCAATAACCTATTGCTCAAGAAAGTAAATATTGAAAATGTATTGAAGGTATTTAAGTCTGGCAGGTTCAATTTCTACAAAGTGTATAGAAGATCGGATATCTTACAAAAACATCTTTTGGTTAGGATGATATTCAAAGATTGTTTAACATGGGATCAAGGAGTATTTACTTCTAGCTATTTTAATGAGCACCTACAATTCAATCTTAGAAAATCAAGTATAAATACACTATTAATGTTGTCACCAGCAAACAAAATAACAACTACCCAAAATAGCGAAACAGAGCTTCTAGGATTGAGAAGAGCATTAAGAAGACCGACGCAAGAAGAAACAAAAATCAAATGCCATAAAGATGAAAAGTTCATCAAATCCATAACTCAAATCATAGCCGAAATTGTAAAAAGTAGAGACAAAACTGAAAAAAATGTTCTAAGCTAATCTGCTCAAGGTATCAGAGGTCAATTTATTTTGATGAAAAACAGGCCAAATCTTAATGAATTGGTAGTCAAAATGATATAAAAATCAATAGAAAAACCGTAAAAAATCTACGATTTTGAAGTGTTTGAAAATCAAAAATTTGCAAATCAAATGTTCTAAAAATGTGACAAAAAAACGATTTAAAAAGAACGATTTTTAAAACACAAATAGCTAACAATCAGATTGTTAGCTACTAAAAAAGGGTACCCAGAAGCAGATTCGAACTGCCACGCCGTTGCCAGCGCCACCCCCTCAAGATGGTGCGTCTACCAATTTCGCCACCTGGGTATCTTAATGCTGCAAAGATATCATTTGAATTGAAAAAAATACAGGAATATTAAATTGTTTTTGAAAGCCTCACTAAACAACGAGCTAACAAAAAACCAAACTAAAACTCAATGGTTAAACCGTCATAAGCCAGCCTAATGTGATCTGGCAATTCCTTGCTCACTTCCTCATGCAATCCTAAATTATGGCTAATGTGGGTAAAGTAGGTCATCTCCGCCCCTATTTTATTAGCCATTTCAATGGCTTCAGAGAAAGTTAAATGTGAGATATGGTCTTCTTTCTGTAAGGCATTAAGCACCAAAACCTTGGTCCCTTTTATTTTTTGCAAGGACTCTTCACTAATAGTTTTGGCATCGGTGATATAGGTAAAATCACCAATCCTATAACCCAATATGGGCAATTTATAATGCATTACCTCAAATGGAACGATGGTATTTTCACCAATAGCAAACGGCTCCCCCGTAATAGTATGCAAGTTAATTTGCGGCAGACCGTGATATTTAATATCAGAAAAGATATACTGGAATTCTCTTTTTAAAGCCTCCTGCACGCGTTCGGTAGCATAAATATCTATCCGCTTTTTAAGGATGTAGTTATAAGGACGAATATCGTCCAATCCCGCCACATGGTCTTTATGTTCGTGTGTGTAAAGAATGGCATCTAGGTCATCTACTCCTGCACGAAGCATTTGGTATCTAAAATCGGGGCCACTATCAATTACAATGCTTTTATCGGCTGTTTTTACCCAAACAGAAACTCTTAATCGCTTATCCCTTTTATCGGTAGACTGGCATACCGCACATTTACAACCAATTACTGGAATGCCCTGTGATGTGCCCGTACCTAAAAAAGTAATCTTCAAAATAGTTGTTTTACGTGATTTTCGAAGATAATAAAAAAGGGCTTAAGCTACTAACCTAAACCCTTTTCGATGTATAATTAATTTTATCTCAATTATCTTAAATCAACCACTTCAACACCTGGATATTTCTTGGCATCAAAAGCAAAGGTGCTCTCAGGAACTTTAATATTGGATGAAAAAGTCTTTACGTTGTAAGTGTAAGTATTGCCATTTTTCTCGAAAATCACGATGTTGGCAATTTGCTTAGCGGCTTTATCAATACTTAAACGAACTTTAAATACATTTTTCTTAATATCAGTAGGCGATAAATCAATCATTTGATAAACCTTTGCGCCTACTTTTTGCTCACCTGTATAAATGTATTTGAAGCCTTTTTCATAAATGGTAAATATTTTGGCAGGATTTAAAGCCTCGCCACTAGGATCTACATTGGAAACCTGTACTTCTTTATCGCTTTTCAAGTAAGTCCATTGCACTTTACCATCACTGATCAACTCTTGGTTGGTCATGGCTACTTTGTATTTATTGGCATTAGCTTTTACATATAAAGTACCTTGTTGCGTCTCTTTAACCTTGGCTTGTTTGTTATCCAAAGTAAAGGTAAAATCAGTTTTCACTACATCATACGAACGATACTTTTTACTTACTTCCGCTAAAATCGCTTTCGCTTTAGGATCTGTTTGCGCTGAAGCTACTGATGTAAAAACACCTAATGCTAAAAACGCTATGATTGCTCTCTTCATTTTATTCTATTATTCTAAAATCTTTTTTAACTGTTAAGGTTACTCAAGAATTGTTCCAAAGCGTATTCATCAGGAATTAAAACTTCTCTAGCCTTGCTACCTTCAAACGGACCAACCACTCCCGCAGCTTCTAATTGGTCAATGATTCTACCTGCCCTGTTATAGCCCAATTTCATTTTCCTTTGGATCAATGAAGTAGAACCTTGTTGGTGCATGACAATTAATCTGGCTGCATCTTCAAACAATGGGTCTTTATCATCTGGATTGAATTCTTTAGAAGAACCTTCTCCATTTTCATCAATATATTCAGGCAATAAATAAGCATCAGGGTAGCCACGTTGATTACCAATAAAATCAGAAATTCGATCTACTTCTGGTGTGTCTACAAAAGCACATTGTAGCCTAATCAAGTCGCTACCAGTCGCTAAAAGCATGTCCCCCCTACCAATCAACTGATCAGCACCACCACTGTCTAAAATGGTACGAGAGTCAATTTTTGACAGTACCCTAAACGCCAATCTGGCAGGGAAGTTAGCCTTAATAGTACCTGTAATTACGTTTACGGATGGACGTTGTGTGGCCAATACCAAGTGAATACCAATGGCACGGGCTAACTGTGCTAAACGGGCAATTGGTGTTTCCACCTCTTTACCGGCTGTCATGATCAAATCGGCAAACTCATCAACCACCAAAACAATATAAGGTAGGAATCGGTGACCGTTATTTGGGTTAAGCTTGCGCTTGATGAATTTTTCGTTGTACTCTTTCAGGTTCCTCACCATTGCGTCTTTCAACAAATCATAACGCTGATCCATTTCAATACACAACGAATTCAATGTATGTACTACCTTTTTAGTATCGGTAATGATGGCATCTTCTCCACCTGGTAATTTGGCTAAGAAATGACGTTCTATTTTATTGAACAGCGTAAGCTCTACCTTTTTAGGGTCAACCAACACAAATTTTAACTGCGAAGGATGCTTCTTGTACAGCAATGATACCAAGATAGAGTTAATCCCTACGGATTTACCTTGTCCTGTAGCACCCGCTACCAATAAGTGAGGCATTTTGGCCAAATCGGCAATATAAACCTCGTTGCTAATGGTTTTACCTAAGGCAATAGGCAAATCCATATTCGATTGCTGAAACTTCTCCGTAGCCAACACGCTTCTCATGGCCACCATTTCAGGATGCGAGTTTGGTACTTCAATACCAATAGTTCCCTTACCGGGCATCGGCGCAATAATACGGATACCCAAAGCCGCTAAACTTAGGGCAATATCGTCTTCCAAGTTTTTGATCTTAGAAATACGAACGCCTGGTGCTGGAATAATTTCGTAAAGTGTTACGGTTGGACCAATCGTCGCCTTAATTTTATCAATTTCAATATTGTAGTGATTTAAGGTTTCTACGATTTTGTTTTTATTGGCCTCTAATTCATCGGCATTTACCGAGATTTTATTGGTACCGTAATTTTCTAATAAATCTAAATGGGGATACTTATAATGTGATAAATCCAAGGTAGGATCATAAGTTCCAAATTGCTCTACCAATTCATCAGATTTAGCTTCCTCTTCCGTTTTTTCAATGGTAAACGTAGGCTCTTCCACTTTTTCTTCTGTCTTTGGCGTTGGTGTAATCTCCATGGCCAAGCTAGCCGCTGGACTTAGCGTTTCCACCACAGGGGCAACTACGGGCGCAGCCACCGTTGGCGTAAGCAACACATTGGTAGGTAGCGGGATGCCTGCATTGTCATCATCTTCCTCCTCTGGTTCTTTCCTGTCAAACCTGCTAGACGTTAAAGTAATGTTCTGCTCTAACTTCTGTTGGTTTCTATACCTATCATTTAAGCTAAATTCAACTGGTTCAGATTTGGTTTCGTCTTCCAATTGGATATTTTCAGGAACTTCTGGATCAACAATCCTTCTAGGATTAGGGGCTGGTTGCTTTTCAGGTATCTTAAAATCAATATTGTAAGCAACAATAAGTACGGACAGTCCTAAAAAAATCAATAAACCTGCCACGCCAGTTCTACCAATCTGTACTTCTAACAGCTTATTGCTCCAATAACCAAACTCTCCCTCGAGGAAATGAGGGGTTTTAGCAAAAAACGAGTGTCCAAAACCGAAAGCTAAAGATAGGAACAACAAGAAAAAGAAGCTATAGGCTAATACTTTCTCGATGGCAAATATCCTTACCTTCAACAGCAAGCGATAGCCAATCACAAAAAACACAAATACGAATAGAAAAGAAGCCACACCAAACCATTCGTAAATAAATTGATGCGACAATAAAGCACCTATTTTGCCCAACCAGTTTTGTACAATGGGATCTTCAACACCACTTTGTTTTAGTTCGTCGATGCTTTTAAACAGATTACTCCATCCTCCATTGGCATCAATTACATAGCTCTGGTCTTCTTCCCAGGTAAAAATGTATGAAGTAAAGGCTACTAAAAAATAGATAGAAAAAATAATGAACAGCAAGCCGATAATTTTTACCAGTCGTCCATCCTGAAGGTTAAAATTTGGAAGATATTCGGTTTTTACTCGGGGCTCTTTAGGGCTTGTTTTTGGCCCACTTTTACCTGATTCTGCATTTTGTTTAAAAGAATTGGATTTAAATGAATTTCCCCTTACCGACATCGTATCGTTTATAATTTTAATGAACAAATATAAGAAACTGTTTATATTCTTTTACTTTCCACGTCCTTTAACTTACTTGCTTCAAAATTTGAAGCGAGGCTTTAAACCTTATTAAAGCTGTATAGTCTTAAACATGTTCAGCAATTAATTTATTGTATAGGTTTTTTATTTTAGTTTTATCCTGCATAGTTAGCTGCTATGCAGGATTTTTTGTTTTAAAAATGTTAATAAATTTTCGTTAATTTAACCTGTTGGCGAAAACTAATTTAAAAAATGGACATTACGCAACTCGAAACGCTTATAGAAAACAACCAATTAGAGGAAATTGTGGCCCTTTTGTCGCAAAAGCCCAGCCTGGCAACGCAACTGACTTCCCATCAGATTTCGCCTATGCTATTGGCCTGCTACTATAAAAAAATGGACATTGCCAATGCCATTGTAGAGTTTATGCCCGAGTTAAGCATTTTTGATGCTTGTGCAGTGGGCAAATTTGACGATGTAACCCTACTCGTTTTTAAAAATCCGAAGATCGTTAACGAATACTCGGTAGATGGTTTTACCCCTCTTGGATTGGCCTGCTATTTTGGCCACGAAGAAATTGCCCGCTTTCTAGTGTTAAAAGGCGCAGAGGTAAATCTGCCAAGCAAAAATGGCTTTAATGTTTTTCCTATTCACTCTGCTGTGGCAAGCAACAACTACAATATTGCGAAAATGCTGTTAGATGCCGGTGCTTATCCTAATGTATGCCAAAAATCAGGTGTGGCGCCATTGCACAGTGCTGCCCAATTGGGAAATATAGAAATGATTATTCTTTTGCTGGAGCATGGTGCCGAAGTAACCTTAAGAATGGAAGGTGGTAAACTACCTGCAGATTTAGCTGCCGAGAAAGGATTTGCCGAAATCGCAGAAATTTTAAGAGACGACGATTAAAGTTGTACGTTTTTAAGTCATAAGTTTTAAGCAAACAGTACTGGATCGCAAACTCTTCTACATTAATCCAGGTATAACCTACTACTTACAACCTAATACTTTTATTCCCAAACCCTCAGCCTAATACGCTTCATGTAATTCCTGATATCCAATACCACCGCTGCTAAAATGTAGAAAAGGATAGGAAAACCTACGGCTAAAAACGAAGAATAGATAAAAAACAGACGTACTTTAGCAGTACTCATATTCAATTTATTAGCCAAATAAGCTGAAACCCCAAAACTGCGTTGTTCAAAGAAAGTAACTATTCGCTGAAACATTTGATCTGATTTTATATTCTAATTTACAAAATTAATAGATAAGCACTACATTTTAAATTAGATTTTAATAACGTGACATTTCGAGGTTTTGATATGCACATGGGTAGAAATATTGGCATTCAGAAAAATCGGTGAAACGACATATGATCAACGGCATAAAAAAAACAGTCCGACAAAAGCTTGTCGGACTGTTCACTATAATTTAACCGATGGTTATTAAATATCTATTTTTTAGCATTAAGCGTAAGACCAATTTCAACATCTTTTGAAATCATCCAGTTTTCAGGGCTACCTTCTGTTTTATAATTGATTCCCCAAGCACTTCTATCGATCACAAATTTAGCTGAAGCAGTAACTGAAGTTGCAGTCACTTGAACTTTTGCAGGAAAGGTCACGTTTAATGTTTTATCCTTAAGGGTCAAGTTTCCGCTGATCAAATAATTAGCATCAGCAACTAAGCTAGCGCCATCTGCTGTGGTATATGGAGCCACTTTGGTAATCACAAACTTAGCAGTTGGAGCTTTCTCTACATCAAAGAAATCTGGGCTTTTCAAATGTCCTTCAAGATCCGTAGCTTTTTTGCCTTCTTCTGTTACCGAGGCAGGATCAACTTGAAGGGATTTCATATCTACGATAAACTCACCGCCATTTACTGAGTCTTTTTCCACCGAAATAGTTCCCGAAGTAACTTTGATTTTACCCCAACGTGGAGCCAATCCGCCTTTGTGTGCACCTTTCCAATCAACCGAAGTAGTTAGGGTGTCAATAGTGAAGTTTTCACCTTTTTGTTCAGCAGCAGTTTGCTCGGTGGTAGTTGCTGTATTGTTCGACGAACCTCCACAAGATGCTAGTAAAAAAAGCGCAGGAAGCGCAAAAAGTAATTTTCTCATTTTTCTGATTTTAATTATTAAAGTTTAGTTTAACTACAAATAATGGGCACAAAGCTAAGGCTCCTCAAATCTATAATTCTTGACCTATGTTAAGAATTTCACATCAACAGTAATATCAGCTAAAAACACTTTGTTACAACTTTTTTCTCTTAACCTCAAGCTAAATTTAACTAAAATACCCTTACTATTTATCTGTATTCTAATAACTAAGAAAAAAACTCAAAGTTTATCTCTTCAAAATTTTCAGGCCAATGCCACATTTCAAGCACTTCTTATGGTCGCAATAATTTTTCCTTAGTTGTAGCAACGCTTGCGTTTGATAAGCATTTTCTATCCCTACCCCTGCACTTTCGTATTGGGAAATCACTTTATTTTGCTCCCCAGCAATACTTTCCAGCAAATAAAATGCCCTTGTTTGATAATTAGCCTGTTGGGTATATTTCCCATAAGCAAACAAAAACAAGCTTACTGTATTGATAAGAATATTATCAATGGATTGCTTGCCCAATTGCACATTTACCTGTACTGTTTCTTTATTGAAATGGTAATGCGTTTCCCAAAATTTATTTACGGGCAAATCCTCAAACAATAGGTGCAGTTCTCTTATTTTCTTCACTTCTAACACCGAAGAAAACAAATGGTTTGATTTTACAATCAATGCCGCAAATTGCGCCAACCTTAGTGTAGGAAAATTTTGCGGACGCATTCTTAAAAATTTCCATAAAGCAATGCCGATATCACGCAAGCCATACTTTTTCTTTAAAAAAGCATATTCCTGTTTTAATAAATTAGGATATTTTTCATCAAATGCTTGGTTTAAAAACCCTGCCTGGCCAAAAACCAGCGCTTCAATCTGCAGGGCTTGGTCTTTGTGCTTGGCAAATAAATGTTGTGGCAAGCTTTGCGCCAACACCTGCATCGACAAAGCATTTACCTTGAAACCAAAGCTTTTGGCCATAAAGTGATAAAAAGTTTCGTCCCAATTACCATTCAATTGTTCCAAGCGTTCAAAAACCTCTTTGGATTTTTGTTCCATCCGTTCTACCAAAACTCTGGACAAAAAACCGTTAATCACAAAACCGTCTATTTCACCAATCTGTTTTTCGCAAGGGAAAGCATAAGGAGCTCCAATTAACAGTTGATATTTTTCCAACAACTGTTCGGTGATTCTTCCTTTTAAAGAAAGTGTAGGCAATGTAGTGCCATCTGCCGTTTGAACTTGCATATCATCATCCAGCACTACATGTAAAACTACATTGTTGTAAGCAACATCATTTTGATGACCATGGACGTACCAATCTGAAGATTTTAAATGAATTTCTACCTGCCCCACCCAAGTAGTTTCTCCAATGGCAATTTTGGCATTTGTAAAATCAGGTCCTGCGTGCTGATTGGCGTAACCGCAATTTAAAATCTGTATAGGTTGATGATCTGTTGTTTGCAGCTCAATGCTATCGTAGAGCCTCAGCTGCCATATCAAATGAATAAGTTCTTCAGGTATACGCATAGCGAAAGTTAAGGAATAAATCCTCAAACACATCAACTTAAAACTTATCGGAATGAGCTATTTTGCTTCGGCCTTTTTATAGTTGGTAATAAACACGCCTAGTATAATTAAAACGGTAGCTATTAGTAAGTCGTAAGTAACCGTTTCGTTAAGAATCAACCAACCTAAAAAGATAGCGATAATGGTATTGAAGTATGACAAAATAGAAACTTCGGTAGCACTTACTCGCTTTAAAGCATAATTGTAGCAGAAAAAACCCACTACCGAACCAAATACGCCCAGATAAACAATAGCAGCTAAGCTTTGCCATGTCCATTGGCTAAAATCCGTTGAGGGAGAAACCAAGGAAGCAATGATCAATTGGGCCACGGCAGCATAAGCAAACTGATAAAATAAATCTAAAAAGATGTTCTCGCTTTTATGCGCATATTTCTTGGTATAAATAGTTCCTGCAGCCCAGCCCGAAATGGCCATGGCCAAAAAGGTAATGCCTGTTTTATAATTAGGATCTAGCAAATCGCCAATGCCATCTCTAAAAATAAAGGCTACACCACTAAAGCCCACCAATACACCTATAATACCTTTTAAACTTGCTTTTTGTAAACCAACGGCCACACTTCCTATAAACACAATAATTGGAGAAAGCGCAGTAAGCAAAGAGGTTAATCCACTTGGGATACTTTCTTCTGCCACGGTGGTCATCCCGTTAGCCACAATAACCATTAAAGTAGCCACCAAAATTTGACGACCCAGACTTCTCCAGCCTATCCATCTAAATTGACCTTTTACCAGCAAAATAGTTAGCAATATGCTCGAAGCAACCACTTGCCTCAAGCCCGCCACAAACCACGCTGGAATGGTATGCACCGCAATGCGAATGCCCAAATAAGTGGTTCCCCACACAATGGCAATGGCAAAAAGCGCTATAACAAGTTTTACGTCTTTTTTTTGCTTCATATCAGCTTAGCAGCCGTTAAGATTTGCTCCATTTCTTGTTGAAGTGCCAAAGCCTCTTCTCTAGCTTTTTCAGCAAAATCTTCGCCATTACTTGCATAAATAATACTACGGGCCGAATTGACCAACAAACCACACTCTTGGTTTAAACCATGCTCACAAACGGCACTTAAACTACCGCCTTGTGCACCTACCCCTGGCACCAATAAAAAGTTATCAGGGGCCAACCGACGAATATTTTGAAACTCCTCGGGTTTGGTTGCACCTACTACGTACATCATTTGTTCGCTACTTGCCCATTGTGACGAGGTAGTGATTACCTGTTCATACAATTTTTGGTCATCGCTTTGCTTGGTCTGAAAATCTTTACTGCCTTCATTAGAAGTCAGCGCCAATAAAATCACCCACTTATCTTCGTAGCTTAAAAACGGAGAAACAGAGTCTTTCCCCATATAAGGCGCTACGGTTACCGAATCAAAACTCATTTCCGAACTGGCCTCGTTAAAAAAAGCTTCTGCGTACATCGCAGAGGTATTTCCAATATCGCCACGCTTAGCATCGGCAATGGTAAATACGTCTTTAGGGAAATGTTGCCAAGTTTTCACTAGCGTATCCCAACCCTTTACCCCTCTAGTTTCATAAAAAGCGGTATTGGGCTTGTAGGCCACACATAAATCGTGGGTAGCATCAATCAGCTGTTTGTTAAATTCTAGTATAGGATCCTCATATTTCAGCAAATGCTTAGGTAATTTACCCAAAACTGGGTCTAGACCTATACATAAGAATGATTTTTTACGTTGAATTTGTTCAAATAGCTGCTGCTTGTTCATTTTTTTGATGCGATTTTGTGATTGCTGCAAAGATGCTAATAATAGTTTTCAGTTCACAGTTTTCAGTTCACAGTTTTCGGTTTAGAGTAAAAACCTCGTAAGTTTTCAAAACCTACGAGGTTTGGATAATATGAGGTTTAAATAATATTAGAAAAGCAGCCGAAATGCTAAGTAACAACGTAAGTCCCGCCACAGGCTCATACGCCTACGAGGCCTTAACCACAAGGCCGGTATCCGCCAATGTCGGGTTTAGTTTGCAGGTTTTGTACACAGGTTTAAGTTCCATAAACCCGATTGAAGCGGAAATACTTTTTGACATTACTTCCTCGGCTTCCTTGTCAAGCTGAGTTTATCGAAGCGTTTTTGCGATGGAACAGATCCTTGGACGAGTTCAGGATGACAGGAGTTACAAAAAGATTGCAGCAAAAAGCGGGACCACAAAAGCCATTAAAACAAATCGCACCTTTTCAACGTTTAAAACTAAAAGAAGTATTTTTTATGAGGAGAAGTACATTAAAGTACTGACTTCATGAGTAAAACAGTCAAGTGATGATGAAAATTTTTAAGAAATCTCTTGCAGATTAAAATCCATTTTCCTACAATTGTGCCATAATTCCCAGAAAGTTTATCTGAATACCTTCCAAAAAAATCTTAGCAAGAAAATTTCTTAAATCTTTTGAGCCTCTTTTTTGGTTGTATGTTTGGGTAAACCCTAAAAATAAAATTCTCGACAAGACATAAATGTTTAGTAAAACAGAACTAACTGAAAAGCTTACTACCGAACTGCGTGAGTTAGCAAAAGCAAACGGTGTAGATAAAGCAGGTGATTTGCGTAAAAGTGATTTAATTGAAGAAATTCTTAAAAGACAAGCCGCAACGGCCGAAGTGGCAGTAACGCCAGAGCCAACTGTGGAAACAGATGCCGAAAAACCTGCCAGAAAAAGAACCCGTATTGTAAAAGAAAACAAGGAGACTGCTCCCGTTGCTGATGAGAAAAAAGCTCCAGTAGAAGTGAAAAAGGAAAAGGTGCAAAAGCCTACCCTTTTTGATGATGATTTAATTGAAATTCCAACTCCTGATTTTGAAGCAATTGCCCTAGTTACCGGACAAGACCTACAAAAACAAGAAAGCATTGCTGATAAATTAGAAAATCAGAAGAAAAAAAGAGACCGTTTGCCTAAAGATAAAGACAGCGCAACAGAAGCTGAAGTGATTGTGGTAAATGAAAAACCTGCGAAGGAAGAAAAGCCGCAAGTTGAGCAAAACCAGCAACCAAGAAAACAAAACAACAACAATAACAACGGCAACAATAACCAAAAACAGAACGAAACCAGCTATTCTAACCTAGATTTCGAAAATACCATCACCAACGAAGGTGTTTTAGAGATTATGCCTGATGGTTATGGCTTTTTACGTTCTGCAGATTATAACTATCTATCTTCTCCAGATGATATTTACGTTTCACAATCGCAAATCAAATTGTTTGGTTTAAAAACTGGTGATACCGTTAATGGCAGCATCCGTCCACCAAAAGAAGGCGAAAAATACTTCCCTTTGGTGAAAGTAATCAGCATTAATGGCCGTGTTCCTGCTGATGTACGTGACCGTGTACCTTTTGACTATTTAACGCCACTTTTCCCTACGGAAAAATTGGACTTGTTTATTGATAGCAATAACCACTCTACCCGTATCATCGACTTGTTTACGCCAATTGGTAAAGGGCAACGTGGTTTAATTGTGGCACAACCAAAAACTGGTAAAACCAATTTATTAAAAGAGGTAGCCAATGCCATTGCTAAAAACCATCCAGAGGTTTATTTGATTATCTTGTTAATTGATGAACGTCCGGAAGAGGTAACTGATATGGCACGTAGCGTAAGAGCTGAGGTAATTTCATCTACTTTTGATGAACCTGCCGAAAGACACGTGAAAATTGCGAACATTGTTTTAGAAAAATCAAAACGCTTAGTGGAATGTGGACACGATGTAGTGATCTTGCTTGACTCGATTACACGTTTGGCCAGAGCTTATAACACTACTGCACCAGCTTCAGGTAAAATCCTTTCTGGTGGTGTTGATGCCAACGCTTTACACAAACCAAAACGTTTCTTTGGTGCTGCCCGTAACATCGAAAAAGGTGGTTCGTTAACTATTTTAGCTACCGCTTTAACGGAGACCGGTTCTAAAATGGACGAAGTGATCTTCGAAGAATTTAAAGGTACTGGTAACATGGAGCTACAACTTGACCGTAAATTGGCCAACAAACGTATCTTCCCTGCAATTGACATTACTGCATCAAGTACTCGTAGAGATGACCTATTATTGGATAGAGAAGCTTTACAACGTATTTGGGTATTGCGCAACCACTTGGCCGACATGAACAGCCAAGAAGCAATGGAACTGATCCAAGCCCAAATTAAAGGCACTAAGAGTAACGAAGAATTCCTGTTAGGAATGAACGGATAATAAAAGTTTTACGTTTTAAGTGGTAAGTTTTATTTGCTTACCACTTAAAACTTATCAAGTATAACTTATAACCTATCACTCCATGTTTAACCTCCCTAATGCTTTAACCTGTGCCAACCTGTTATCTGGCTGTATAGGTATTGTGTTTTGTTTTAATGGCGATTTAAAATCTGCCGCCTATTTTGTTATCCTATCGGGAATATTCGATTTTTTTGACGGAATGGCTGCACGGGCATTAAAAATAAAGGATGGCATTGGAAAGGAACTCGATTCCTTGGCGGATATGGTGAGCTTTGGTTTTTTACCTGGTGCCATCATGTTCCATTTGTTTAAAGCGAGTGATGTTCCTTACGAATACCTTCCCTACCTGGGTTTTCTTATCACCCTATTTTCGGCATTAAGGTTAGCTAAATTTAATTTAGACACTCGTCAAACGGTAGATTTTATTGGCCTCAATACCCCAATGAATACACTGTTTATCGTATCGTTACCTTACGTAGCAGATTACCACCCACAAATTATTGGAAATTGGATGGTGTTAGCGGCTATTTCAGTGGTGAGCAGTTACTTATTGATTAGTGAAATCAGGATATTTTCTTTAAAGTTCAGCAATTTTAGCTGGGGAGAGAACAAAATCAAGTTCATCTTCATGATTTTATCTGTAGCGTTGTTTTTTTGGCAACAATTTGTGGCATTGCCATTAATATTGTTACTTTATATAGGCCTGTCCTTTGTATATTTCAAGAACAAATAAAGGGATTTTCGATGGAGTCAAATCCCTGTTTTAAAGCCTAAAGTTGTTTTTGCAATTCTGCTTTTGATTTACCTACCTGCTCCAAAATAATTTTCAATTCTTCTTTTATTTCGGCAAGTATTTGTGGAATGTTATGTACATCAATGCCTTCTTTAGCATTGCGTTCAATCAGTTGCACATAATCCCTAATGTCTTCTCTACCTACATAATAAAAAGTAGGTTTCACTTTGTGTGCAAACTCCGATGCTGCTTTCCAATCCTTTGCATCTACGGCTTTTTGCAAATCTTCCAGATAAACAGGAATTTGTTCTACCAAAGTATCAAGCATTTCAATCATAAAATCAGCGCTATCGCCAGACATCTCTTTCAAATATGACAAATCTAAATCTTCTTTACTTTTAGCCGGATCAATCATTTTGGTTATACTTTATATTTTCTGAACAGTTAATTTATCGGTCAAGTTAGCTAAAATGCTTGAAACTTTTTCTTTAAAAACAGGATGAATAAAATTTTCGGCAATTTCATTTAAAGGCTCCAACACAAATCTTCGGTTATGCATCTCTGGATGTGGCAATTGCAAAACCTCACCCTCTGAGAGCACAGTATCCCCATAAAAAATGAGGTCAATGTCTATTAAACGTTCTCCCCATCGCTCTAGTCTTACCCGCCCCATCTTTTGTTCAATAGTTAATAAGGTTTGCAGCAATTGCAATGGAGACAAGTCACTTTTTACGGCAATGGCCTGATTTAAAAAACCTGGTTGATCTGTTTTACCCCAAGCCTCGGTTTCATAAACACTCGACTTTGCAAAAACTACTCCTATCTCCTTTTCAACATGGGAAATAGCGGTTTTAAGGTTTTCCAGCCTATCGCCCAAATTAGTACCGAGTAACAAATAAGCATCTCTGCTATCTAATTTCATGTAAGGTCAATTTAACCGCAAAAGTAAATCAGCTACTTCATTTGAAATACCTAGTTTATCACAATGCTTTTTTTAACTTTACAAACTTAAATCAATAAAATTTAAAAACCTTTTCGATCTCGTTAAAATCGAAAACATTTCATCACCTTAAGAACATAATTAACATGAAAGAGTTCTTCAAGTACGTTTTTGCCACGGTAGTTGGCATTGTCATTTCGACAGTTGTTTTAGGCATTTTAGGCTTCGTGATCATTGTGGGCATTATTTCCTCTCTAGATAGCGATACCAAAGCTGTCGTCAAAGCGAACTCTGTCCTGTACCTTAACCTTGACCAGACCATTACAGAACGTACCCCGAAAGAATCTTTCGGCAGTATGTTTGGAGGCAGCAGTAAAAGCATTGGTTTTAACGACATGATTAGAGCCCTTCAAAAAGCCAAGACCGACGACAACATTCAAGCCGTTTACATTAACGTAATGGCACCAGATGCAGGTATGGCTACCCTATTGGAAGTTAGAAATGCTATCCTTGATTTCAAAACCAGCAAGAAACCTGTGATTGCCTACAGTGAAATATATAGCCAAGGGGCTTATTATTTAGCTTCGGCAGCAAGCAAGGTTTACCTTAACCCAGAAGGCGACTTGGAATTTAAAGGTTTCAAAGCGCAACTGTCTTTCTACAAAGGCGCTTTAGACAAATTGGGTGTTGAACCACAAATTATCCGTGTGGGCAACTACAAAAGTGCGGTAGAGCCTTTTATCAACACCAAAATGAGTGATTACAACCGTCAGCAAGTGAGTGTTTATATTAATGGGCTATATCAAACATTTTTAGCTGGGATTGCCGAAAGTCGTAAACTAAACACTGACAGTTTATTCCAAATTGCTGACCAGTTGAAAATCCAAGCGCCTAACGATGCTTTGGCCTATAAAATGGTAGATGGTTTAAAATATAAAGATGAAGTTTTAGATGAACTGCGAAACATTACCGGCAAAGGTAAAAAAGACGACATCAATAGCATTACCATTAACGATTACATCAAAGACCTTCCTTCGCAAGGAGATATTGCCTCTAAAAACAAAGTAGCCGTAATTTATGCCAATGGTGAAATTATTGGCGGCGAAGGTTCTGATGAACAAATTGGTTCTGAACGTATTTCACGTGCTATTAGAAAAGCTAGATTGGATGAAGATGTTAAAGCCATCGTTTTACGTGTAAACTCTGGCGGCGGTAGCGCATTGGCTTCTGACGTGATTTGGAGAGAAATTGAATTGAGTAAAAAAATCAAGCCTGTAATTGCTTCTTTTGGTGACGTAGCTGCTTCGGGCGGATATTACATCGGTTGTGCCGCCGACAGCATCTTTGTACAGCCTAACACCATCACTGGTTCTATTGGCGTTTTTGGAATATTCTTTAACGCACAAAAACTAATGAACGAGAAATTGGGAATTACTTTCGACGGCGTGAAAACCGGCCAATATGCAGACATTATGAGTGGCAATAGACCAATGACTCCAGCAGAAAGAATGATTTTGCAAAAAGGCGTTAATAATATCTACGAGACCTTCATTACCAAAGTATCCAACGGCAGAAAGAAAACTAAAGCACAAGTGGATAGCTTGGGTGGTGGCCGTGTTTGGACAGGTAAAGACGCTGTAACAAATGGCTTGGCAGATCGTATTGGTAGTTTTGGCGATGCCATCGCTTCTGCGGCTAAAAAGGCGAAGCTAAAAGATTACAAGGTGGTAGAATACCCTGAAAAAATAGACCCTCTTAAAGAGTTTTTAGGAGCAGCAAAGGATAATGTGAGTGCTTATTACGCCAAGAAAGAGTTTGGCGAGAACTATGTGCTTTACCAACAAATGAAAAAAGCACTTAGCCAAACAGGTATACAAGCTAGATTAGACCACGAGATTATCATTAAGTAAAGAGAGATTTTAGTTAGCCTTTGGATTAATGTGGTAACCGCAATTACGCCAAATGCAACATGTACTGTAAGATGGAAAACAAACCCATAGCACGCACACTAAGGTTATTGTCGCAATTAATGGAACTTCATAATGAAAATCCATTTAAGGTGAAATCTGTAGCCAATGCAGCTTTTAAAGTAGACAAATTACCTTTTGCCATAGCTAGCAAACCGACTGGTGAGATTGATAAAGTAGACGGGATTGGCAAAAGCATTGCCGCTAAAATTATTGAGCTGCTGGAAACGGGCACCATCCAAGAGCTAGAAACCCTGACCAGCCAAACGCCACCAGGCATTATTGAAATGCTGGCGATTAAAGGTATAGGACCAAAAAAAATAGGCATTATTTGGCACGATCTACAAATAGAAAGTGTTGGAGAACTTTATTATGCCTGCAATGAAAACAGATTGATAGAAGCCAAAGGTTTTGGACTAAAAACGCAGGAAGAAATCAAGAAGGTACTGGAGTTTAGAATGGCTGCCAACGGCAAATTCTTGTATGCACAGGCTGAACCTATCATTAACGATTTACACGAAAAGCTAGCCATTTGGTTGCGTCAAGCAGATATGCTTGCCCTACTAGGGATTGCTGGTGATTTCAGAAGAGCTTGTGAAATTATTGACGAAGCAGTACTGATTATTGGTACGGAAAGTCCCGACTTGCTAATTTCGCAACTATCTACTTTTCAGTTGGGCTTTGAAGAAACCAGCACCAATGTGTTTACGGCACAAACTGATGATGGCTTAAATGTAAAGCTATTTGTAGTACCTACAGCACAGTTTTACCTCGAATATTTTAAACTCACAGGAAACGAGGCGCATGTAAACCAAGTACTGGCCTTAGCTGGTGACCATGCCTTCCATGCCGAAGAAGATATTTATGAGAAAGCAGGGCTCGATTTCGTTTTACCTGAATTACGTGAAGGGCTTGACGAAATAGAACTGGCCAAAAAACATCAGTTGCCTGTACTCATTACCGATAAAGATTTAAAAGGCAGTTTGCACAACCACTCTGATTGGAGTGACGGCGTACACACCTTAGAAGACATGGCACTATACTGCCGTGATGTTTTGAAGCTCGAATATTTGGGCATGTGCGATCACTCCAAATCTGCATTTTATGCCAATGGTTTAAATGAACAACGCGTTTATGCGCAACACCAACAAATTGACGAGTTGAACAAAAAGCTAGCTCCTTTTAAAATTTTCAAGGGTATAGAAAGTGATATTTTATACGATGGTTCGCTTGACTATAGCGACGATATTTTAAAAACTTTTGATTTTGTGGTGGCTTCTGTGCACAGTCAATTGAAAATGACGGAAGAGAAAGCTACCGAAAGATTAATTACTGCCATAGAAAATCCTTACACTACCATTTTGGGGCATCCAACTGGCCGCTTACTATTGAGTAGAAAGGGCTATGATGTTGACTTCAAAAAGGTGATAGATGCTTGCGCTGCCAATAACGTGGTGATAGAGATCAATGCCAATCCACTTCGTTTGGATTTAGACTGGCGCTGGCATCGCTATGCCTTGGAAAAAGGTGTATTGCTATCTGTTAACCCAGATGCACACCGCAAAGAAGGCTTTTTGGACATGCGTTATGGCGTATTAGTGGGCCGCAAAGGTGGCTTAACCGCCGAAAAATGCTTGAACGCTTTTTCATTACAGCAAATCAGCGATTTCTTTACCAGTAAGCGATAATGAATAAAAAAAGTGTTTCGATAGTCATTCCCAATTACAATGGCCGCCATTTGCTGGAAGAATTTCTTCCCTTTACAGTACAGGCCATTAAAAATGCAGCGGTTGATTACGAAATTATTGTGGTAGATGATGCCTCTAAAGATAACTCGATTGCTTTCTTGGAAGAGCACTATCCAGAAATTATCCTATTGAAAAATGAAATCAACAAAGGTTTTTCGGCTACCTGCAACAAGGGTATCATGCAAGCTACCAAAGAGCTGATGTTGATTTTAAACTCTGATATTCAGCTGAGCCCAAATTATTTCGACAACCAATGGCAATGCTTTGAAGATGAAAACACCTTTGGTGTAATGGGTCGCATTATTGATACTGGTTCGAATACGCATGATGGACCAAGACTGCCACAAAGGTTTGGCTTTAAGTTTAAACAGAACAAAATTTACGAAACAACAGATCAAGCTCAACCCGCTCCCACTATTTTTCTGTCTGGAGCTAATGCCCTGGTTTGTTCAAAAAAAATCAAACAAATTCTCGGGTTCGATGAGATTTTTTCTCCCTTCTATTTCGAAGATGTCGACCTAAGTTTACGTGCTTGGCGTTTAGGCTGGCAATGCTACTATGCCTTTGCCTCAACCTGTTACCATATCGGATCATCCACCATTAACGCCAATAACCTCAAAAAAAGCGTTAAAGCAACCTATTATCGCAACCGATACATTTTGCATGGTATTCACCTAAACAAAACACAGTATACTTGGTTTAAAGTACAAACCTTTATCTTTGAGGTTTTACCCAAAATACTCATGGGGCAATTTTGGGTTTGGAAAAGCTACAGTGCATTGAGTGCTTACCAAGAAAAGATAACCAGTTCCAAATTAAGACTCGACAAGCAGTCTAAAAACACAGGGACAAAACTTTCTCTTTTTTCGCTCAGCGCAAAAATTAATGCGATATTGAAAAGTGGGAACTATCAAGTTTCCTAAAAATTTCTTGAATGATTAAAGCAATTGTAATTACTCCAGTCAAAAACGCTATCGAAAATACGCTTCAAACCATTGCGGCGATCAAGCAAAGCAACATAGCGCTGGAGTATATTGTATATAACGATTTTAGCAATGCAGAAACCAAGGAGGCGCTGACCAAAAGCGCTACCGAACTGGGTTTTGAATTGGTCAATTTAGAGGATATTACCGACACACCATCACCAAATTACAACCTGGTATTGGAAGATGCACAAAAACGTGCTATCGCTAAAAACATTCCTTTAATTGTAGTAGAATCTGACGTTGAGGTAAAACCCGATACGTTTAGCAAGCTACTTGATTTTAATGAAAAGCAGAGCGATTCGGGAATGATTGGCGCCGTAACCGTTGACGAAAAGGGTGAAATCAATTTTCCTTACCTTAAATTTAAAGGCAGAAAAGAAGCTTATACCCTCACCAACAGGAGCCTCAGCTTTTGCTGTACATTGATGACCATCCCTTTTCTCACCAGCTATAGTTTTAGCGAATTAGACCGCAGCAAAGATTGGTACGACACCATTATCTCCAAAAAATCAATTGCCTTAAATTTCAGGAACTACATTTTGTTTAATGCCCCTGTTTATCATAAGGCGCACGGTAGTCGCCCTTGGAAGCAATTGAAGTACACCAACCCTTGGAAATACTATTGGCAAAAATTCACCAAAGGAAGAGATAAAATCTAATGCTGGTTACCGATGTAAAAAGTATTGAATACCAACACCACGTGCCATTTGTGGTTTGGACTTTTTGGGCAGGTAATGCCATGGAAGGCAACCGTCTACTAAGTTTCCAAATTTTACAGCAGAACATTGGCGTACCTATTTTTTTGGTGAGTCCGCAAAATTGGCATCAGCTAGAATTACCTGAACACCCATTTCATTCAGCCTTCTCCTATCTTAGCGTCGTTCATCAATCAGATTATATCAGGATTTACTTACTGCATCATTATGGTGGCGCATGGCACGATATTAAAGCCACTGAGGTAAGTTTTGCTGCTTGCTGGGAGCAATTTGAAGATCCAGAAATTTACATGATTGGGAGGAAAGAAAGTAAAAATGGTCCCGCAAGGGTTCATGACCAAAATGGAAATTGGATGCCCGATTTCTATGAAGATCTGATCTCGGTAACTGCATGGATTGGCAAAGCAGGAACACCACTTTCCGAAGAATTGCTTAATAACCTCCATTTGTTGTTAGATGAAAACTTGGAACAGTTAAAAAAATATCCTGCCAAACACCCTAGGGAAAGAGCATTAAAAGGAAACAACTTTTTTAGCAGGAACACAGAGCGAGTAAAGAATTTATTTACCGGCCGACAAAGCAACTATCCACTGCCTTGGACGGTTTTTGGAAATCTTTTTCATCCCCTAAACCTAAAATATAAGGCACATGTAAGTACCAATTTGCCTGTTAATAGCGTAAAAAATGCTGGAGTTTACCATCGATAATCTACGGCCTGCTAACTTATACGTCATTGCGAGTTTACGAAGCAATCTTACAACGATAAATACCTACAACTAGCTTTAGGATTGCTTCGTAAACTCGCAATGACGCCATATTAATGTTCCGTCATGCTGTCCCGAACATTCGGGATCAGCATCAGTTTTGAACGTTCAAGCTCACTTCAACAATCCAAAAAATCTCAACAACTTATTATATCTTTTTGATTGGCGGCGTTGGAAACGCAAAGGGCCATCCAAATAACGATACACAAAATCACGATGGTGCGTATTGATATAATCAATCAGTCGCTGCTTTTTTTGTTTATCCATCCCTTTTCTACGTGAATTTGGACTAATGCGATAATAAAATCCAGTGATGGCTAACTGTACTACTTTTCCGCCATTTTTGAGCATAGCAATCCAAAATACCCAGTCTTCACTTACCCAGCGTAAATCTTCAGGATAACCACCACAGGCTTCCCAGTCACTTTTCCGGTATAGAGCACTGACAAAGATCATGTTGTCCTTCGCTAGACTTTCCAAGTTGAAAGGCTTTAAATTCCATTTACCCGTTTTAGCACCAAACTTTTCGGCTTGGCAATACACTACTTTAACTGTTGGATCTAGCTTAAAAGTATGGATGGCTTGAGCAATATAATCTGCAGAAATAAGATCATCACCATCCAAGGGCAAAATAAACGTACCACTGGCTTTGTTAATGGCATGGTTACGAGCCACTGAAGGGCCACTATTTGATTGCTTGTAAAATTTGATCAGAGGATATTGCTTAGCCAGTTCTTCAATTACCTGTATGGTTTGATCTGTTGAACCGTCATCTACGATAATGATTTCGATAGGCAGATAAGTAGAGGCCAATACCGAATCAACCGTTTCTTCAATCAATAAAGCCTGATTGTAACAGGGAATAATTACGCTAACGGTAAAATCGTCTTGCTTGGCCATCATGGCTTAAAGATAAGCTTTACTTCATGTTTTGAAAAAAATAAGCTCCACTAAGCTTTGAAACATGAGTAAGCCACAGGTGCACAGATTGTTTATTTATAGATATATTCGTTTCAATCCTCCCCCTTACCCTGTCAAAGAGGGGGACACAAAGCTGCATATCCTTCTCTTCGATGGGGTGCGCAGATGTAACCCTATGTGTCTATGTGGTCACATTTTTTTGTTATTCGCGTTTTCTAAATGAACCCCATAGAAAACTCTACAGTATTAATAAGGTTTTGTGAAATAATATTTTGCCCCCTCAAAAAGGGCAACACAAAATCGCATATCCCCCTCTTTGAGGGGCAGGGGGAGGAAATTTATATAGATAAAATTAAGCGCCCCCATATTATTTAGTAATTTGCGCAAACAAAAACACACCTTTGATACTTTAAACCTAATGAAGCAACTTTTTATTGTTAGACATGCGAAGTCTGATTGGGGAGACGCTAACCTAAGAGACTTTGATCGGCCATTGAACCATCGTGGCCATAAAAACGCTCCTGAAATGGTCAATCGTTTAGTGGAAAAATCCATTAAGCCCAATGCCATTGTAAGCAGTCCTGCCCTTAGAGCACTCACTACCGCTAAATATTTTGCTGCAGGTTGGCAAATGCCAGCCGAACAATTAAACACCAATGCCAATATTTACGAAGCAGGTATAAAGACCTTATTAAAGGTGATAAATGATTTTGATTCGGGATTTGAAAAAATAGCGTTATTCGGGCATAACCCAGGTTTAACAGACTTACTGAATTACCTTACGGGTGAATACATTGTGAATATGCCCACCTGCAGCGTAGCCATTATTGAGTTTCCATTTAATGATTGGAAACTGATCAGTGGCGGCACAGGGAATTTGGTGTTATTTGATTACCCGAAAAGTGGGTTGGATTAAAACCTCTCTGTCCTCTGGACATCTCTCCCCTGTTAGGGGTGAGAGTCGACATAGGAACATTCACTGCCACACAAGGCCAGAAGAAAAGCTAAATGTGATTATACTCATCGCTTCTCTTAATGCCTAATGGCAAGGGTTTTGATTAAAACTGAAGGTGCTTAACGGTTAAGCCTCCATTGATCAGTTGTTTTAATGAATCGATACCGATTCTAAGGTGTGTCTCCACATAGTTAGCAGTCACCGAGCTATCGCTCTCGCTAGTTTTTACCCCTTCAGGAATCATTGGTTGATCTGAAACCAATAATAAAGCTCCAGTAGGAATTTTATTAGCAAAACCAGTGGTAAAAATAGTAGCAGTTTCCATATCTACGGCCATGGCACGCAAGCCCTTCAAGTATTTCTTAAATTCTTTGTCATGCTCCCAAACCCTACGGTTAGTGGTGTAGCAGGTTCCAGTCCAATAATCACGAGAGTGCTCTCTGATGGTTGTGGAAATGGCTTTTTGTAGAGCGAAGGCCGGTAGTGCAGGCACTTCAGCAGGTAGGTAATCGTTGGAGGTACCTTCTCCCCTAATAGCTGCAATTGGAAGAATTAAGTCACCGATTTGATTTTTCTTCTTTAAACCACCACATTTCCCTAAAAACAATACTGCTTTTGGTTGAATGGCAGTCAACAAATCCATCATAGTGGCCGCTAATGGACTTCCCATACCAAAATTGATAATGGTAATCCCGTTGGCAGTAACACTTTGCATAGGCTTGTCTAAACCATAAATAGGTGCATTGTCATTCCATTCAGAAAACAAAGTCACGTACTTGCTAAAATTGGTTAACAGAATGTACTGACCAAACTCCTCTAACGGGCGACCAGTATAACGAGGTAACCAGTTCTTTACGATATCTTCTTTGCTTTTTAAGCCTTTTCTAACTGGAGTTTCAACCTCTTTTACCTTTTTGGCCTTGTTTACTACTTCTTCATCTTTCTTTACATCTTTTTCTTCATTCATAAGTTTTCTCCTTTCTTTAAATTTATAAAATAATAATTAACATTTTTCATAAGATAAACCATTAAAAGCTTAAGTATACCCATACTTGACTTCCTAATGTTAAACCTATCTTTTAGTTTCTAAAATAATAGGTTAAAAAAAATCCCGAACAAGTCGGGATTAATATTTTTATGCAGCTTTAAGTTTTTTGAAATCTGATTTCTCAAACTTTTCTTTAGCATAGTCGAGTGTAATCTCCAACTCTTTCACCTCATTGTCAGACGGCGTTTCAAACATGGCATCCAACATAATGGATTCGCAAATAGACCTCAGCCCCCTCGCTCCAAGCTTATATTCCATCGCCTTATCCACAATGAACTCTAAAACTTCATTATCAAACTTTAAGTTCACATTTTCATAATTGAACAGCTTCACATATTGTTTAATCAAAGAGTTTTTAGGCTCTGTAAGGATGTTTCTCAACGCTTCCTTATCCAACGGGTCCAAGTGCGTTAAAACTGGCACACGTCCAATTAATTCAGGAATTAAACCAAACGATTTCAAATCCTGTGGCGTGATGTATTTGTAAAGGTTTTTAAGATCTAAATCCACCTCATCTTTCTTTACCTTATAACCCACTGCCTGCGTACGCAAACGATTGGCAATTTTCCTTTCAATACCATCAAAAGCACCACCACAGATAAACAAAATGTTATTGGTGTTTACTGCGATCATTTTTTGGTCGGGATGCTTTCTACCTCCTTGTGGCGGTACGTTAACAATAGTGCCTTCCAAAATTTTCAACAAAGCTTGTTGTACACCTTCTCCACTTACATCTCTAGTGATGGATGGGTTGTCACTTTTACGAGCTACCTTATCTACCTCATCAATGTAAACAATTCCACGTTCGGCTGATGCTACGTCATAATCAGCAGCTTGCAGCAAACGGGTTAAAATACTTTCAACGTCCTCACCCACATATCCTGCCTCAGTAAGTACCGTAGCATCTACAATACAAAATGGCACGTGTAATATCTTGGCAATGGTTTTGGCTAAAAGGGTTTTGCCTGTACCAGTTTCACCCACCAACATGATGTTAGATTTTTCAATCTCTACCTCGTCTTTGTCTATCTTTTGGCTCAAGCGCTTGTAGTGGTTGTACACCGCTACCGAAAGCACTTTTTTTGCATCGTACTGGCCAATTACATATTGGTCCAAGTGTGCTTTAATTTCGGCTGGCTTTAAAAGCTTGAACGTTTCATCAAAAGCTTTGCCTTTTTTGTTGCCTAGCTCTTGCGCTAGCAGTACGTTGGCCTGATTTACACATTTATCGCAGATGTAAGCATCCAATCCCTCAATCAGCATCAGGGTTTCATTTTTTGGAGTACCACAAAACGAGCAATGTGAATCTTTTCCTTGTCTAGCCATTTTCAGTTTTCAATTTCAATTTTCAATTTACAGTTTTTCAGTTTGGGCAGTTATTGCTTACTGTCAACCGTTAACTGATTTACTTATTCGATCCTAACACTTCATCAATCATTCCAAAACCTTTTGCTTCTTCCGAAGTCATCCAGTAATCACGGTCTGAAGCTTTCTCTACCCATTCGTAAGTTTGGCCAGAGTGCGATGAAATGATCTCATATAATTCTTTTTTCAATTTAAGCATCTCTCTCAAATTGATTTCCATATCTGATGCTACACCTTGCGCACCTCCTGATGGCTGGTGAATCATCACTCTAGAATGCTTTAACGCTGCACGTTTGCCTTTAGCGCCCGCCACCAATAAAACTGCTCCCATAGAAGCCGCCATACCAGTACAGATGGTTGCTACATCTGGCGAAATATATTGCATGGTATCGTAAATGCCTAAACCAGCATAAACAGAACCACCAGGTGAGTTGATGTAGATTTGAATGTCTCTATGTGCATCTACCGATTGCAAGAACAATAACTGAGCTTGAATGATATTAGCATTTTGGTCATAAACGGCATCACCTAAAAAGATGATACGATCCATCATCAAACGAGAGAAAACGTCCATTTGAGCAACGTTCAACTGACGCTCCTCAATGATATAAGGAGTCATTGATTTTGGTGAATTGTTGGTAGCACCAATAAATCTATCTACGTTCAATCCGTTAATGCGATGGTGTTTAACGGCATATTTTCTAAATTCGTCTTTATCTATTTTCATGATCGGGTCTTGAGTTATGCGTTTGGTGATTAGCGTTATCTGCTATCCCAAAGCTAAATTATTTCAGTAAATATTTTCTAAGATTCCTTAATTTTCGTGCCAATCTCCGCACTCCGCTAAAATAGCAGATTATACGACAATATGAAACACCTTATTTATTAATGAAATCTTATCCATCGTTTATTTACTCTTCAAAAAACCTATTCAAACACTTTGAAAAACATAAAATGAATGGCTTTTATATAACAAGAGTCCCGATGATGTCGGGACTCTTGTATATTTTATCTACTGACAAACGGTCAGTTTATTGATTACTTCAACTCAGTAAATTTGTTGTAAGTAATTTCTTTCTCGTTTAAAGTAGCTACCGATTTAATATAATCGAAAACTTTCAATGCCTTCACTTCTTCGAAAATACGGTTAGCATTTTCTTTCTCTTGCAAGAAGTTAGCCGCATATTGTGCCAATTGGTCTTCTGGAAGAGGGGTTGGGCTGTACATTCTGAATTGCGCATCTAAACGTTGTTTAGCAGCTTCAAAAACGTCTTTGTAATCAATTTTAATATCGTTGTCTTTGATGATTTTATTTTCGATCAAAGTCCATTTCAAGTTTTTAGCAAAATCATCATAACCTTGAGCCAACTCTTCGTCAGTTAATTTTTCGTTGGTAGCTTTTAACCACTTACGTAAAAACTCATCTGGCAATTGCATTTTGGTTTGCTCAGTTAATTGAACGTAAATGTCATTTTGCAATCTACGGTCAGCATCTTGTTTAAACATCGACTCAATTTCTTCCGTGATTTTAGCCGTGAAACCAGCCTCATCTTTTACAGCGTCAGCACCGAAAATTTTATCAAAGAACTCTTGGTTCAAATCAGCTTCCTCTAAACGGTTTACGTTTTTAACGGTCACTTGGAATTTAGATTTCAATTCAGCAGCATCTTCTTCGCTGATGTTCAATAATTTTGCAATTGCAGCAGCATCACCACCAAAAGCCTTATTTACATCAAGTTCCAAAGTATCATCTTTTTTAACACCTACTAAGGTTTTCAAGATTTTTTTGTCGGTAACGGCATCAGTACGGATAGAACCAGTAGCTGAAATACCACCTTCAAACTCAGAACCATCGTTAGCCAATTGCTTCAATTCAGCATAAAGGATATCACCTTCCGCAGAAACTTCAGGATTGGTCATTTTACCGTAGCTTTTACGGATATTTTTGATACGCTCGCTTAAAGTCTCCTCGTCAGCTTTAACGTTGTATTGCGTAAATTTATCTTTTGATGATACTTCGATATCAACAGCAGGTGCTAAACCTAGCTCATAAGCAAAGTTGAAAGTATCGTTATAATCCCAGTTGTATTGGTTTTCGTCTTCTTGTACAGGAAGTGGTTGACCTAAAATCTCAACACTGTTATCAGTTAGGTATTTTGAAATGTTATCGTTCAACATATTGTTGATTTCCTCTACCAAGATGCTTTTGCCGTACATTCTTTTAATGTGTGCAGCTGGCACCATTCCTTTACGGAAACCAGGTAAATTAGCCTTTTTAGCTTGCTCCTTAATCGCTTTCTCTACGTTTGGAGTATAATCTTCAGGGGCTAAAGTAATTTTAACTAAAGCATTTAAATCGTCAATTTTTTCCTGTACGATATTCATTTCTAAGATTTTAGTATTGAGTATTTAGTATTAAGACATTGGGATATGATCTTACACACACTCGGTTTGCATTTTAATTTATCAACCTCTTTTTAAAATAAAACCGTCCCAATTTGCATTGGAACGGTTAATCTTTAGTGCGGAAGAAGGGACTCGAACCCCCACGCCGTGAAGCGCCAGATCCTAAGTCTGGTGCGGCTACCAATTACGCCACTTCCGCAGTTAGGATTTATTTAGGACTGCAAAAATAGAAATTACATTGATTATTCCATAACAATTGACAAAAAAAATTCCATTTTATTTCACAAAACCACCTAAGCCATTCATATTCAACCAAATTAAAATCACTAATATCCAGCTCCGCTAATGGTTAAGCTTTCGGCTCCTGCTGCCACCTGCACTTTTGACGCCTTTACCTCAAAATATTTAACTGCTGGGCACATCATTTCTGTATAGCGTGTTTTCTTAAAAGGCACGGCCATTAGCTTTCCATCGATCCATCTATATAAGTTGGTCGCTTTCCATTCGGCGTTTAGCACTTTAGTTTTGGTCGCTTGTACAGGCTTGCCTTCATTACCCACTTGGTCAATGGCGTTTACCCGTTTAAACTCTCCCACGTCTTTTAGCAAATACCCGTCGCAATCAAATTCCCTTTCAAATCTCTTGCCAGCTCCCTCTACTACAAATCGCACTTTTTTATCCGCAACTAAAACCAGCGACATTTTTATTTCCTCTCCCGGATACCAGTAGTAAGCTTTCTGTGCAGGCGCATTTTCAAAAACAGCCAGCTGCCCACTTTCATGTCCTGTACGCCTTAAAAACGGCCTAAAGGCTTTACGTTCTTTAGAAACCTGCCCGTTCTCTTCCTTAATCACTTCCCAAGCCATGCCTATGTCTGTTTCCTGATTACCCATACTACCGCCCAAATAAATAGATGGATTATCCAAATACTGCCCAGGCTTTTTAGGATGCACCCGCTGTTGGTCAAATTCGATACGAGGCAGCACTACCGTTCCTTCAATACCCCGCCAATAATCATGGCTCGAAACTAATTTACGATAATAGGCACCTTCAAAGCAAGGCTTTTGTGCTACAGGCAATATTTCATTGGCAATACTAATATCAGCCGTTTCATTAAGCTTGGCTGTTTTACTTACGCCACAAGCTAGCAAGCCTATGCTCAACAAAGAAAATCCAATATTTAAAACTCGCATAATTCAAAAATTTAAAAACTAAATTATAATTTTTAAATTATTTTAAAAATAGATTCCAAAAGTTATTCGCTAAGTATTTGATTTTGAAAATCAAAGAAATATTGCACCGCTTTCACCAAACGGCTTCCATACCACGAAAACATCTCTCCATCAACCAAAATCACTTTGGCCTGGGGCAAAACCTGTTGAAGTTCTTCGATGTGCTTTTCCTTAAATGGATACGGCTCTGAAGATAGAAAAACAAATTGCGGATTAAGCGCTACCAACTCTGAAACACTAACTTCTGGGTATCTGCTTTCAATTAACACATTACGCAGCCCAATTTTCCTTAAAATATCATCAATAAAGGTATTTCTTCCAGCAAACATATAGGGGTCTTTCCAAATCACATAAGCCACCGTTTGGTCAATACCTTTGCTCAATGCCAAAGTCTGCAAATCGTTAAAGCCGGCATTAATCAAATGGCTCAAATAGGCCGCTTCGGGCTGCCTATCTACCAAATTTCCAATATCGGTAATGGTTTGCATGGCATCTTCCAAATGATAAATATCACTCATCCACACCGGAAACTCCTGTTGCAGCAGTTCAATATCGGCCTTGCTATTTTCTTCCTTGTTGCCAATAATCAAATCGGGCTGCAGCTCCCTAATCACCTCAATCCTCAATTTTTTAGTACCCCCAACCTTTTGTTTAGCAGCAAACATTTCTATCGGATGTATGCAAAACTTTGTAAGGCCAACAATTTGCTCACTCAAGCCCAGCTCAAACAACAACTCCGTTTGCGAAGGCACCACCGAAACAATCCGCTTAGGTGGCCAGTTAATAGTCATCTCATTGCCAAGCTGGTCGGTAAAGGTCTTTTGCATTTCACAAAGATAGGCTATTCCCAAAAAGATTTGAAAGTGAAAGCCCATACAACTATCGGTAAACAGCCCTGCTATCCAGTACAACCAATTTGAAATTGGTTTCCCTTCCTATCAGGCTTATTGAACTGCGTTTCTTCAAAAAATGTAATACCAATCTCAAAAGGCACTGCTTTTTGACATCCAAACAAACAAAAACCACTTTTATACCTTTTTATAGTAGGATACTTTAGAGATTAGCATGAGCAAAACAATTATTATTTCGAACAGACTACCCGTAAAAATCACCAAAAACAACGGAAAATACAGCTTACTAAGCAGCGAAGGTGGCCTAGCCACTGGATTGGGCGATGCCTACAAAAACGGCAATATGCTGTGGGTAGGCTGGCCCGGCATCGACATTCCGCCGAAAGACCAACCACAAATCAAGGAAAGATTGGCCAAAATGAATTTGGTTCCTGTGTTCCTTACCCAAGAAGAAATCAACCTTTTTTACGAGGGATTTTCCAACGAAGTTTTATGGCCAGTTTTCCATTACTTGGTAACATATGCTCGTTTTGAGCAAGTCTACTGGGATAGCTATATTTCGGTAAACGAAAAGTTTGCAGAAGCTACACAAAGTATATTTACAGAAGGCAATAAAATATGGATACAGGATTATCAGTTGTTGTGCCTGCCATCCATGCTAAGAAACCGACTTACAGAAACCACTATCGGTTTTTTCCAACATATTCCCTTCCCCTCTTTCGAGATTTTCAGGCTTATCCCATGGCGAGACAAGTTGATTGAGGGCATGCTGGGCGCCGACTTGATTGGTTTTCACACCTACGACGATGTAAGGCATTTTTTAAGCGCCGCCTCTCGTTTAACGCCTGTCCACTTCTCGTCAAACATCATTTCTCTAAACAACAGACAAATCATTGTAGAACCTTTTCCCATGGGAATCGATTTCGAAAAATTTGAGAAACTACCATTACAACGACAGGTACTCGCCGAAATAGATAATCTTCAAACAGAAAAACAGGGCAGAACAATTCTTTCTATTGACCGCTTAGATTACAGCAAAGGAATTCTGGAGCGCATTAGGGCTTTTGAGCTACTCCTACAACTTCACCCAAAGTTTATTGGAGAAATTACTTTGTTTATGATTGTGGTCCCCTCTAGAGACACCGTTGCTCAATACAAAGAACTCAAAGAAAAGATCGACCAATTAGTGGGTAACATCAATGCCAAATACCGAACACTCGATTGGATTCCTATCAGTTATTTTTATCGCTCATTCTCCATTCAAAGCTTATCCGCTCTTTACAGTACGGCCGATATTTGTTTGGTAACCCCCATGCGGGATGGCATGAACCTGGTGAGCAAGGAATATGTAGCTAGCCGAAGAGACGAAACAGGCGTCTTAATTTTAAGCGAGATGGCAGGTGCGTCAAAAGAGTTAAACGATGCACTTATCGTAAATCCCAACAACATAGGCGACATCATGAACGCCATTGTAACCGCACTACAAATGCCCTTAGAAGAACAAAAAAGGCGCATGAAGAGTATGCGGGCTTTGGTCAAAAAATTTAACGTAAACCATTGGGTCAACAATTTTTTAAGCCGAATGGACGACGCAAAACTTTTGGAACATTCTTTACGCACCAAACATGCGGTTAACAAAGTAAGTCAAGGGATCATCAGCAGGTATGCTGCAACCCAAAAACGCATTATCTTTTTAGATTACGATGGTACTTTGGTTGGTTTCAAAGCCAATATAGATGAGGCCAGTCCAGATGAAGAGTTATTGACTTTACTGGAGAACTTTGCGAAAGACCCTGCCAATGCTGTGGTGGTCATCAGTGGCCGTAACCACAAAACACTCGAACAGTGGTTTGGCCATTTGAACATCAGCATCATTGCAGAGCACGGCGCTTGGCAAAAAAAACAAAATGACCATTGGCATGCCCTACCATTACTCAACGATCAATGGAAAGCCGAAATCAGAAATATCTTGGATACTTACACCGATAGAACGCCTGGATCGTTCATTGAAGAAAAAAGCTTTTCGCTCGTTTGGCATTACCGCAAAACAGAGCAAGGCTTGGGAGAGCTCAGAGCCAACGAAATCATCAATAACTTAAGAGTGCTTGCGGCCGATAAAGGCTTACAGATTATGCCTGGCAACAAAGTAATTGAATTCAGGAACATGGAGGTTAATAAAGGCAAAGCTGCGTTAAACTGGCTACATGAAACTGAACATGACTTCATTTTAGCTATGGGCGATGACCATACCGACGAGGATATTTTTAAAGCAATGCCTCACAATGCCATTACCATTAAAGTTGGTAGCGAAGTCTCAGAAGCAAAGTTCTATTTAAATGACCACCAAGAAGTAAGAGATTTACTTCAATCGATATTAACAGAAACTAAAATTACGCTAAAGAACGTTTCAGCATAAACATTCCGTCATTTCGACCGCAACGTAGTGAGTGGAGAAATCTTTGAACATTACACTAAGAGCAACATAAATTTAACCGCAAAGAATTAGGAAGTATTCGCAAAGAAAGCATCCTTCTAAAGCCTTCGCGTTCTTTGCGTAACTCTTATTTTCCTTTGCGGTTAAAAATACGGTCATTAACTTGCCTACAAAAACGCAGGTCTATCCAATTTCTTCGCAATACGATAAGCAGCGTTCATTAAGCCAACATGGCTATAAGCTTGCGGGAAATTACCCCATTGGCTACCGGTTTTCGCATCCACATCTTCACTAAACAACAATAGATGGTTAGAAAAGGAGATGATATTTTCAAAAGCTTGAATGGCTTCATCAAGTCTACCTACACAAGCAAGCGCTTCTACATACCAAAAAGCACAAATCAAGAAGGTAGTTTTAGGTTTGCCAAAATCATCGGCATGCAGATAACGGTAAAACAACCCATCTTCTGTTTTCAGTTCTTTCTCTAATCCAGCCAAATGGTCTTTCGCACGTTGAGAAGAAGGATCCAAATAATTCATCACAATGAGTTGAAGCGTACTTGCATCCAAGTGTTTGCTGCCTACGGCATTGGTATAAACCTTACGTTCTTCATCGTAGCAGGCCTCAATATGGGCAGCGGCTTTATCAATCAACAGCTTTGCCCTATCTTCCAACGCTTGGTTTCCTATGGTTTTAGCCATTTTTAATGCTGCATTAGCACCCGCCCACTGAAATAAGTTACTATAGCAATGCATATTTGCAATGTTCCTAAACTCCCAAATCCCGGCATCTTTTTCATCAATGGTCATCTCAATTTTCCTAAGCACACCGTCTATCCAACGAACAGAATCACCTCTTTCAGAAAATACAAAACGATGGTCGGTATAAAGGGGCAGCATAGAAATAAGCACCTGACCGTTAATATCATTTTGGATATGCTCATAAGCCTGGTTACCCACACGAATAGGCTGCTCGCCCAAATAACCTTTCAAATGATCCAATGTCTCTTCTACAATATGACGCTTGCCGGTAATGCCATACAAAGGTTGGTAGCGCTTATCCGTATCAAAAGTAATATCGGAAATGTAGTTGAAGTACTTTTCCATTTCCTCAAAGTGACCAATGTGGTTTAAAGAAGTCAGCGTATAATAAGAATCACGGAGCCAGCAATAACGATAGTCCCAATTCCGAGTACTTCCAGGCGATTCGGGCAAACTAGTAGTACTTGCTGCTATAATGGCCCCAGTATCTTCGTATTGATGTATTTTGAGCACCAAAGCCGAACGAATGACATAAGGCTGGTAAAAACCTGCAATAGACGAATGTTTGATCCAAATGCGCCAATAGGCGGTCGTTTCTCTCAAAAACTGCTCGGCAGTGGCCACAATAGGTGCATCCAAAGTATAGCCATAAGTAAAAATGAGGTATTTTACATCATTGAGTACAAAATCCTGTTCATCTAAAATATAGTTTAAAGAAACATTAGTGGTTAAGCGCAAATCTTCATCGCAGCCTGTATAATCGATATGATTGCTGCCAACGGCCGCCTTCATTTTATTCCGTCCATAATCGCAAACGGGCTCACAAGCCACTTTTATCCTCGGATTGCCCTCCAAAGGTTCTATCTTTCTAATGAGCATCAAGGGCTTAAAATACCGCTCGTGCAAATGGAACCGAGGTGCAAAATCCGTAACCCTATACCTACCATCCGCAGCGGTAATCTCTGTTCGCAATACGTTGGTGTTTTCCACATAATATTGATGGGAACTGTAATCTGAAGTAGGCAAAATGGTACACCTCCCTCCTTTTTCTTCATCGAGCATACTGCCAAAGACAAAGGAGCTATCGAACTTTGGCCAGCATAGCCAACTGATATTAGTATTTTTATGGATGTGAGCGATGTACGAGCAATTACCGATAATTCCGGTTTGATATAAATGTGTAGCTGTCATAAAAAAATGGGATGTTTATGATTACAACAGCAAAAGTGCTCGATGGTTTAGAAAAGACCGAAATCGCATAAAAAAAGCGGGCAATTACCCACTTTCTTATTTTATTTTACCGACTAAAATAAGTCGACAACAACCTCTTAGTATTTGGAGATTAAATCACGGTACCATCTGGCACTATTGCTCCTTTTTTAACGACTACAATTCCATCCTTAACGACATAAAAACCATAATCGCCTTCGGCCAAGTGTGCACCACCGTTGATACGCACATCGTTTCCTATTTTCGAGTTTTTATCGATAATGGCATTGTTGATATAGCAACGATCCCCTATACCAAGCAAAGGAATTCCCGCTCTACTTGCTTCATTAATCTCATCAAGCGTTTGATAACGGTCGCTACCCATCACATAGCAGTTAGCAATGGTAGTTCCTCGTCCAATACGTGCCCTGATTCCCAACACGGCGTGCTCTACCCTACTGGCCTGAACAATACAACCTTCGGCAATAATGGTTTTTTCCAGAGTAGTACCCGAAATTTTTGAGGGAGGCAACATCCTCGATCTTGTAAAAATGGTATGGGCAGTATCAAACATATTGAACTGTGGCAAATCATCCGTTAGGCCTAAATTAGCTTCAAAAAATGATGAAATATTACCGATATCTGTCCAGTAGCCTTCATATTGATAACTCAATACTTTGCTATTTTCCAAAGCTCTTGGGATAATTTCCTTACCAAAATCCTTCTCCTCTGGATTTTCGTTTAACATCTTGATCAATACCTCTCTGTTAAAGACATAAATCCCCATGGAGGCCAAGAAATGTTTACCGTAATGTGCCATTTCCTCTCCTGTATCAGAAGTCCAATCAGGCAACAATTCCGTTTTAGGTTTTTCGATAAACGAAGTGATGATACTATTTTCGTCAGTTTTCATGATGCCAAAATCCGTAGCATCTTTAGCGGTAACCGGAATAGTAGCAATAGAAATCTCTGCTTCAGCATCAATATGGGCTTTTAGCATATCCTTAAAGTCCATTTGGTACAATTGATCCCCAGAAAGAATCAAGATGTAATCAAACTCGTGGCTAACAATATGGTGCATACATTGACGCACGGCATCGGCAGTACCCTGAAACCAAGCTGGATTATCTGGGGTTTGCTCCGCAGCCAAAATATCTACAAAAGCCTTTGAGAAATGACTAAAATGATACGTGTTTTTGATGTGCTTATTTAGCGACGCCGAGTTAAATTGCGTGAGCACGAACATACGGTGTATGCCAGAATTTAAGCAGTTGGAAATCGGGATATCGACCAAGCGATATTTTCCAGCAATTGGCACAGCTGGTTTTGATCTGGTTAATGTTAATGGCGACAATCTGGAACCTTGACCGCCCCCTAAAATCACTCCTAATACTTTTTCCGTCATAGCATTTGTTTTTACATTTGGTATATATCTATATATCGTTGTGCCGAACTATCCCAAGAGTGGTCTATCGACATCATATATTTTCTAATTTCCTTCACTTTTTTCTGATCGAGATAAAGCTCATATGCCCTACCAATGGCATGTCCAACATCCCAAACGCTGGTTTGATCATGGCAAATGCCAAAACCTCCATCCCCAATATCAATTACGGTATCCTTTAAACCTCCAATGCGCCGTACAATAGGAATGGTTCCATATCTTAAGGCATACATTTGATTAAGGCCACAAGGCTCCACTCTGGAAGGCATCAACAGAAAATCTGCACCAGCATAAATCTGATGTGACAAAGCCTCGTTATAACCAATATAGGCATTATACCTGCCAGGATATTGATGGGTAATCTCGTTCAGTCGATCTTCCACATGCGGATCTCCCGACCCTAGCACTAAAATATTAATTTCGCCATCGCTTTGTGCCAAGGCATTGTAAAAAATATCAGGTAAAAGATCCGCACCTTTTTCCCCTACCAAACGACCAATAAAGGTGTAAAGCGGCTTATCTGGATCAAGGTTAAAAACACGACAAAGTTCTTCTTTGTTTGCTTTTTTTCCACTTTCCAAAGTTCTGGCGTTGTAAGTTTTCACCACCATTGAATCTTTTTGTGGATTCCACACTTCGATATCTATACCGTTAAGCACTCCAATAGATTTTCCTCGCTCTTGTGCCAATAAACTTTCTAGTCCGTTAGCCGCATGGCTAATTTCATCCAAATAACTTGGTGATACGGTAGTGACCCTCCAAGCACATTTAATAGCCGCAGCCAAAGGATTAATGGCACTGCTCCAATCTAACTTGCTGGTGTTGATCAAATCAAAAGGTGGCAGATAATGTAGTTTGTCCCAACCAAATTGCCCTTGATATTGCGCATTATGAATGGTAAGTACCGTTGGAATCTGATTGAGCTTGCTAAATTGAAAGCAATTGCTCATCATAAAAGGAATTAATCCAGCATGATGATCATGAACATGTACCGCATCAGGCTGATGTTCCCATTGGGCCATCCAATCTAGTGCAGCAATTTGGAACGCCAGAAAACGTTCGGTATCATCGCCATACCCATACACACCATCCCTGTCAAACAAACCAGCGATATGTACCAAATAGAGATCAAAACCTAGTTTATTGGTGGTTTCTCTTAATATTCGAGCTTGATAATTGGTGGTTCCTACTTTTACCCAGCCATCATAAACTGTTTCAAACTGGTTTTCATATAAAAACTTAGAATTGTAAGCAGGCATTACCACTTTGGCTACGTGGCCAAGTTTATTCTGATATTTGGGCAAAGCACCCACAACATCGCCCAAACCACCTACTTTAGCAACAGGATAACACTCGGCACTTAGATGTATGATCTCCATAAATGATACTCGGATAGAAATTGTTTTAAATTAGGCAAATGATTGAGTATTGCAAACTTTTAGGTTAAATAAATTTCTAAAACTGTGGAAGATCAGTTTTGCCGTGGATGCACAGACAAACAACAGGGATACAATTTAAGACGAAACTTATAAAAAGAAAAAGCTGGGCTTAGGGCCCAGCTAATCACAACCAAACAAAAATATTACGCTAGGTAATAAGCTTTTAATATTCTTCTTGTGCCATAATAGCATAGAACTGATGGATGGAATTGAACTGCGGATGCAATGACACCACATTTCCAAACACCAACAATGCTGGCGAACTCAATTTCTTTTCTTCTATTAATTCTTCGATGGTGTCTACAATACCCACTACCACGTTCTCTTCTTTCGACGAGCCATTTTCGATTACTGCTACTGGCAAGTTTGCTTTGCCTTCGGCCTTAAATATTCCGGCAATTTCTTTGATTTTTTCGATTCCCATCAATACAACGATGGTCGCATTTGATTTTGCAGCCACGTACAAATCTGGGGATATTTGCCCTTGAGCATTGGTTCCTGTAACTACCCAGAAACTTTCACTCATGTTACCATAAACCATCGGGATTTTTTGCAATCCTGGTACACCAAGCGCACTAGAAACACCCGGTACAATTTCCGTTGGAATACTATAAGATTCTGCCACATGAACTTCTTCGTAACCCCTTGCAAATACAAAAGGGTCTCCGCTCTTTAGCCTTACAACATGACCGTAGTTTAAAGCATAATCTATCATCAATTTGTTGACTAATTTTTGAGAGAAAGATTCATCATCCGACTGTTTACCCACATAAACCTTAATGGCATTTTCTGGGGCATGATTTAATAAAGCTTCGTTTACCAAGGCATCGTACAAAACCACATCAGCAGTTGCCAATGCTTTTACACCTTTTAAAGTTAACAAGTCAGGATCACCAGGACCTGCACCAACCAAAGTTATCTTAGGTTCTATCGAATTTCTTTCTACTTTTTGTAAAATCATCTTTGCTCTTTTTTAATCAACAATACAAAAATATATAAAATCTACCGATTTAGTAGTATTTATTTAAAAAATAAAATAATGTGTTGATTTACAGCTAAATATTTTTTTTATAAAAGAGTAAATCTTATAAACGTTATAATATCCTACCTCTGGAAAGACTAATGTGACATGAGGTTACGTCAAATTTCTATCCCTGAACCAAACCTCATCTGGCTTAGCAGAGAAACCCTGCATTTTTTCGACTAAGACGGCTGGATCAGCTTCGTTAAATACCAAATCCCTATTTGCTTGCTTTAAAAAACGATGTTGTACCATCATGTCCATTTGCGCAAATAGCGGATCGTAAAAACCACCAACATTCAATACGCCAATGGGCTTAGCGTGCAGTCCCAATTGTAACCAAGTGAGTACTTCAAAAAACTCCTCTAAAGTTCCGAATCCCCCTGGTAAAATCACAAACCCATCAGATAAATCAGCCATTTTTTGCTTACGCTGATGCATGTTTTCGGTAACAATCATTTGTGTAATTCCTTTGTGCCCCACTTCCTTGTCCATCAAAAACTGCGGAATTACTCCCGTTACTGTTCCGTTTAATTTCAATACTTCATCAGCAATAACACCCATTACCCCTACGCTACCACCGCCATAAACTAATGTAATTTCTTGAGCCACCATTGTTTTTGCTAAATCAACAATCGCTTGCTTTAATACTTCGTCTCCGTTGAAATTTGCGCCACAGTAAACGCAGAGTGATTTAATTTTTTCCATGTTGTAAAAAATGTAGGCGAAGATAAGCTTTCTTATTTTTTCCATATTAAATCTTATTCTCAAATTCTAAGATTTCTCTTCGTTCCTCATCGAAATGACGATAGTTTTTTATCATCAATAAAAAAAATGGCCGGCACAAGTACCGACCATTCATCCTCATTATTAGTTAATTTTAGGTGATTGCTTAAAAAGTATATCTCACCGTAGCACCATAAGTTCTTGGGTCTCCCAATACCCCGGCGTACAAGCCTGAGTTTCCTGCTGCTGCTTGTAATTGCTCGAAATAGTTAGTGTTTGCCAAATTACGTCCCCACACGAATAGCGAGAATTTCTCCGATCTAAACCCTATTCTTGCATTTAGCAAAGTATAACCATTTATGAACAAGACTTTTGACGGTGTAGGATTTGAAGAATAGCCTGAACGGTAGCTCACGTCACCCGCGATAAAATACCTGCCTTCTTTCTCAATCAAATTCCCTGCAGTGCTCAATTCAGCTCCACCAGATATATTCCATTTAGAAATACCAGGTAAGCGACCTCCAGAGGCATCTTTAAAAGCTACTTGGGTTGAAACGCCGTTGATTACTTCAGTGTGGCCAGTTTCCTCCAATGGCAATGGTGCATTAGTGAACTTCACATATTTACCATCCAAATAAGCAACTGCAGCATTTAAGGTTAAAAACCTGCCTGCCTGATAGCTACCATCTACTTCTATACCCCTTACTCTTACTTTTTCGGCATTGGCTAAATATCCCCTGTTTACCCCCAATTGAGGCGATTGTACATTGGTTTGGTAATCTTTAATATCAGTATTAAAGGCCGTGATGTTTAACAAAGCGCCAGCAGTTGGTTTGGTTTTCAACCCTAATTCATAATGTTGTACATATTCTGGTTTTACTCTCGCTACTGAAATATCCGCAGCACCAGATGAAGTAGTTGGCAAACCGCCCACATTTACCCCTACAGGCTTATATCCAGTTGAATAGGTGGCAAAGGTATTTAGCCTATCGCTAGGTCTGTACGACAAGGTTAAGTTACCTGAAAGATTATTGTTTTCAGTGCTGATGTTAAACTGCTGATTGGCATAAACTGCAGCTTTTAATGCTAGCAAATTAGCATCCGTGGTTTGCAAACCTCCATAAGTTTGTCTATCGTAATCCACATCTTTTTTATCATAAGTAAACCTAATGCCTGGCAACACGTGAAATTTATCAATCACTTCCCAATCTACTTGAGCAAAAGCCGCTGCACTTAAAGATTTGATGGTTGAATTGGTTCTGATCCCAAATCCATCCAACAAGCCTGGTGTTGAGTATAGTGCTTGCTGTCCCGTAGCACTTGTCTGCACAAAACGCCATTGATCTTTGCCTACTTCTTCGGTTTGCCCTAAGCCCTGCAAGTTTTGACCAAGCACAAATACACCTACTACCCCACTTAACTTATCGGTAATATCACCTGCATATCTCACCTCTTGCGAATATTGATCGTGACGGGTATTTCCTTGCGATTTAGTCAGTGCAGAAAACTGAGTAAAGTCCCTATCGTTGGTAGGATCCCAGTTCCAGAACCTCCAAGCGGTGGTAGAAGTCAATTTGCCCTTACCTATTTTATAATCGGCATTTAGGGAAACTCCGCCGATGGACTGATTATGTCTCCATGGTGTATTGGTATAAATTTCTCTTGAAAAAGGATCAATTTTTGGTTGTTGATAACCTAAATCAGAAACAATTTTAGCATACTGGCGATAAGCGCTTCTTTCGGTAGTAGTTACTCCAGCAACGACCAAAGGATAACCTGCTGGATGCTGTACGCTCACATCTCCGCTTAACAAAAACTCTAACTTTTCATTTGGTGTGTATAAAAATTGCGCTTTAGCACCCAAATTATTTTGTCCACTATATTTACGTTCTTCTGGAACGTTCCATATCGTACCATCACGTTGTGTACCTGATATCGATATTTTAGCCGCAAGATTTTTGGCCAATGGTCCAGTTACGGTTGTTTTGGCTTGAATAAAATTATAGTTACCATAGCTCAATTCAACTTTTGCACTTGGGATTAAGCTTGGTTTTTTAGTGGTAATATTAAATGCTCCTGCGGTGGTATTCTTGCCGAACAAAGTTCCCTGCGGGCCTCTAATTACCTCAATTTGATCAATATCAATAAAATCGGTTGAAGTTGCTGCTGGACGGGCATGGTAAACACCATCTACATAAAAACCTACACCTGGGTCTATCCCATCGTTGGTTAAACCAAACGTTGAGCCCAAACCTCTGATATTTAAAGTGGTGTTTCTCGCATTTGATGCATAAAGTTGCACTGAAGGCACCAATTCTTTCAATCGGTTGACGTTAAAAGCGCCCGCATTTTCAGCTGCCTGTCCGCCAATTACTGTAATAGGAATAGGTACTTCTTGTAATACTTCTGAACGGCGTCTGGAAGTCACCACAATTTGATCTAGCTGTGAAGCCTCCAACAAAACGAGCTCTAAAGGCGTAGTGGTAATGGTTAATACTTGGAAATCTTGCGGTTTAAAACCTACTGAACTTACCTGAATATAAAAAGGTACTTCTGGAACTTGGGCTAATCGGAATTCGCCTTTTTCATTGGCGCTTGTCGAAATATTAGCGCCCCTGATTTTTATAGTGGCATGGGGAACTGGAGAGCCGTCAGCCCGTTTGATTACTCCCGTTAAGGCAGTTTGGGCGAAAGCGAAGTTGGCCGAAAGAGAGAAGATTAAGGTTAAAACAGTGAGGTAAATGTAGTTTCTTAGTTGATAAAGTTTGATTTTCATTTTTTGTATAAAGTGTTACGAGGTTTGCTGTATGGGTATTTTTAAATAATCGAAAGCATTTTTCATCATACAGCAACACATGGGATTAAGAGATCTTTTCATATTTCCAATTTTAAATTATATATAATATCTATAGATTTAGTAGACAAATATATTAAAGATTTTACAATCCAAAATTTTATTTTGAAAAATTTAGCAAATAGTCTCTTATGATAAATGTTCAATTCCGCAATTTTCGGATTTTATCCACTGTTTCCTATTTCAATATTTGCAGGTATAAACTGGTTGTTGGGTATTCAAAAACAAGCTGACAGCAAATAATAAGATATATTATGCAAAGATTTAAAGACAAATTCGCACTCATCACAGGTGGCACCAATGGAATGGGTTTCGCCACTGCCAAACAATTCATCAACGAAGGTGGACATGCCATCATTACTGGTCGAAGCGACAAAACTGTAAATGAAGCTATGGAAAGGTTGGGTGAAAATGCTTACGGGATTGTTTCCAATGCAGGTAAAATGGAAGATATTTGGAAGCTACATGAGAAAGTAAGGCAATACACCGATACGATCCATTTACTTTTTGTAAATGCAGGCTATGGAAAGTTCTCTAGTGTAACCGATGTAAGCGAATCACATTTTGATGAATTATTTAACATGCTGGTGAAAGGAACATTTTTTACCGTACAGCAATTACTTCCACTGATGTCAAGAGGTAGTGCCATTATATTCAATACTTCATTTGTTACAGCAGTTGGCATGTCCAATTTTTCTGTTTATTCTGCAGCCAAATCAGCGGTATCTTCCTTTATCAAGACCTTTTCAGCCGAACTTGCAGGTCAAGGAATACGAGTGAATGGTATCAGTCCAGGTCATATCAAAACCAACATTTTCAATAATACAGGCTTAAGCAAAGATGACATTGATAATGCCTTGCAAAATATTATCCCAACCATTCCTTTTAAAAGGCTGGGCGAACCTGAAGAAATTGCTAAAACAGTGCTCTTTCTAGCATCTCAAGAAGCTTCATATATCCATGGAGAAGAAATAAGAGTAGATGCCGGAATTTCCCACATCCGCTAGAGAATTAACTGTTCATAAAAAAGCGGGGCTATCGTAACCGATGCCCCGCTCTGTATATAACTTACAAATAATGTATACCTCGCTATGCCGCTAAAGCTTACTTACTTGTATAATTTGGTGCTTCTTTAGTAATGGTGATATCATGTGGATGACTTTCACGCATACCAGCAGCAGTGATTTGTACAAATTGCGCTTCTTGTAACTTATCGATGCTAGCTGCACCAACATAACCCATACTTGCACGTAAACCACCAATATATTGGTACATTACCTCGGCCAAAGTACCTTTGTATGGCACACGGCCTACGATACCTTCTGGCACCAATTTCTTAATATCGTCTTCTACATCTTGGAAATAACGATCTTTTGAACCTTGCTCCATCGCTTCGATAGATCCCATGCCACGGTACGATTTAAACTTACGTCCTTCGTAAATGATGGTTTCACCTGGGCTTTCCTCCACACCTGCAAACAACGAACCCGCCATTACCGTACTAGCTCCAGCGGCAATAGCCTTTGCAATATCACCAGTATGTTTAATTCCACCATCGGCTATTACTGGAACGCCTGTACCTTTTAAAGCCTTGGCACACTCAAAAACTGCATATAACTGAGGTACCCCTACCCCAGCAATAATTCTGGTAGTACAAATAGAACCTGGGCCAATACCTACTTTAACCGCATCAGCACCAGCGTCGGCCAAAGCTTTTGCTGCAGCGCCAGTTGCAATGTTACCGGCAATCACTTGTAGTTCCGGATATTTAGCTTTTACTTCTTTTAACTTGTCAATCACCCCTTTTGAGTGGCCGTGAGCCGTATCAATGGCAATCACGTCAACTCCAGCTTTTACCAAGGCATCCACACGTTGCATCGTGTCAGCAGTTACACCAACCGCAGCACCTACGCGTAAACGACCTTTTTCGTCTTTACAAGCTACTGGATAGTTTTTAACTTTTTGAATATCCTTAAAAGTGATCAAGCCGCTCAAAAAGCCTTGCTCATCTACTACAGGTAATTTTTCGATTTTATGATTTTGTAAAATCTCTTCCGCTTCTTTTAAGGTAGTTCCTTCAGGAGCGGTAATCAAGTTCTCCCTGGTCATTACCTGCGCAATAGGCTTGCTCATATCCTTTTGGAAACGTAAATCCCTATTGGTAATAATGCCTACCAGTTTATTATCCGAAGTAATTACTGGAATACCGCCAATTTTGTGTTCCTTCATAATCTTAAAAGCATCTGCAACAACCGATGTTTCTAACAAGGTCACAGGATCTTGGATCATACCACTTTCCGAACGCTTTACTTTACGAACCTCTTCGGCCTGTTTCTCAATGCTCATGTTTTTATGAAGCATCCCCAATCCACCGTTTTGGGCAATGGCAATGGCCAATTCCGCTTCGGTAACGGTATCCATCGCTGCCGAAACCAAAGGAACGTTCAACTGGATTTTTTTGGTTAAGAAAGTGCTAGTGTTAACATCTCTAGGCAATATTTCAGAATACGATGGTACTAAAAGCACGTCATCATAAGTTAAACCTAAAGCAATAAATTTTTGGGGATCGAGTTGCATAGCAAATAAATTACGAATTATTATTTGCCGGGCAAAGATACAATATTTCTGGTTAAAATGAAATCCCAATTGTTATATTTTGGTAAAGCAATTGTTGTTTTTCTTTGACAATTTCTGTCCCGCTGTCCAGTACTATCTTTTTGTGGCTTCTTACTTGTCATTCTGAGGAACGAAGAATCCTTTCTTAGAGCAAACAACTTACAGATCCTTCTCCCGAAACTTCGGGAGAAGGATGACAAGCTAAAACTAAAAGAATCTCCATTACCATCAAGTTTATTCTACCTAAAACGGTACAACTATTCGTGTCAGTTTGTAGCGTTTATCAAAAGTACTGCGTATTGGAATATAAAACCTAAATTATGAGCAAACCAAACCCGTACCTTATTTATATGCTGTTATTTGGCTTATTTTTCTTCTTTGGCTGTAAAAAAGGGAAAAACTATAGCAAAACCAAGGATGAGCAGGAGCTTCAACAGTTAATGGTAAAAATTAAAGCCTCAGCGGAGAGCAGCAAATGTGGCGACAATGTTGAAATCTTGAGCATTGCAGTAGGCGAAAAAGCTTGCGGTGGACCAAAAATTTATGTACCCTACACCTCCAGTATTAATGTTGATGAGTTTAAAAACTTAGTCGCAAAATATACGGAGCTGGAAAAAACATACAACAAAAAATGGAATATCGCCTCTGATTGCGCTTTGGCTCAACCTCCAAAATCGGTAACCTGCCAAAATGGAAAACTTATTGTTCAATATAACTAATCCAAATAGCCTAATATGAAACGTCTCTTTTTAAAACTGACTGCAGCAATCTTTTTTTTTAGTTATTTAAGCTGCAGCAAAGACATTATCGAAAACAAAAAAACGTTAGATAAACTTTACGAAGTTTATAAAGATGGACAAATCAGCGTTTGCAAATACAAAGGCGAAACGGTTTATAGTGCCATGCAAAATGCTTACGACACCCCAGGGGTGATATATGATAAAAATGGCAACACTATAGGCAATTGTAATTATGCTTGGGGACAAGTAGATGTGATGTGCAAAGAGGTAACAAATTGCAAAATAATTTATATGGTAAAAGATAATATTTGGGGCCAGCCAGCAACAAATGTTTTCAAATTAGGTAGGTAGTATCATTAAACTTAAAACTAATTAATCATGGAAAATTTGTATTTATATATTAAAGTTTCATTTCAATTCTTCTTCGACAGATATTTATCCTAATTTCAATACAACAATTAGGAATTATTTAGATGAGGAATTTATTTGTTGCAATCCTATTACTGGTTGCAAGTTTCAGCTACGCACAGAATTTTAAATATGCTTTTGTAACTGATACGCATATTGGTACAGCAACTGGTGAGGAAGACTTACGAAGAACCGTTACTGATATCAACCAACAAAAAGACATCGATTTTGTGCTTGTAACTGGCGACATTACCGAGATGGGCACCAATGAAGAGCTCAAATTGGCGAAAGAAATCCTCGCTAACCTCAATAAGCCTTATTATGTCATCCCGGGAAATCACGATACTGGATGGTCGGAATCTGGTGGAGTTTCTTTCATTACTACCTTTGGCTATGACAAGTTTACCTTTGATCATAAAGGCTACCGTTTTATTGCTTGTGCTTCGGGACCTTATGTACGCATGAGCGATGGACATATTCCTCGTGATGCGACGGTTTGGCTCGATAGCTTGCTGAAAAAAACACCAACATCAATGCCTGTAGTTTTTGTGAACCACTACCCTATCGATAACAGTCTTGACAATTGGTATGAGGTTACCGATCGTTTAAAAACCAAAAATATTCAATATGCCATTTGTGGTCATGGACACCAAAACAAAGCTTACAATTTCGAAGGTATAGCAGCTACGATGGGCCGTTCCAACCTACGCGCTAAAGACAGCATTGGCGGTTACAACATTGTAAACATGGCCAAAGACACCGTATACTTTGCCACTAAAAAACCTACTGAACAACTACTACCAGCTTGGCGAAAAATTGCGCTTAGAACTTTTGTTAAGGATGGAAAGACTTATGAAAGGCCAGATTTTTCTATTAACAAGAAGTATTCCAGCGTAAAAGCGGTTTGGACTTACCATTCTAATGCAAACGTAGTTAATACTCCAGCATACAGCACTGATTTAGTAATTTTTGGAAATAGCTTAGGCTTGGTTGAAGCATTAAACCGAAAAACAGGAAAACCTGTTTGGACTTATCAAACCAAGGGAGCCATTTACTCTTCTCCGGTCATCACCAATGGATTAGTCATTTTTGGCTCTGGCGATGGCAAAATCTACGCGTTGAATTTAAAAGATGGCAAAATGGCTTGGAAAACTGCGGCTGGAAAATCTGTATTAGGGTCGCCTATAGTTGAAGGGAAAACGCTATTTATTGGAGCAAGCGATAACTCTTTTAAGGCTCTGGATGTTAAAACCGGAAAGCCAAAATGGGAATTTACTGAAGTAGAAGGTACTATTGTAGGCAAGCCACTCCTTTACCAAGGAAAAGTCATTTTCGGTTCATGGGGCAGACATTTATATGCCTTGGACATTAATAAAGGTAATTTAATATGGAAATGGAATAATGGCAGTAGCAATAGAATGTTCTCACCAGCGATGGCCACTCCTGTAGCCACTAAAGGAACCATTTACATTGCAGCGCCTGATCGTGTTTTAACTGCTATTGATGCCAATACTGGCAAAACTTTGTGGCGAAATAGTCAAGCTAAAGTTCGCGAATCCATCGGCATTTCCGCGGATAGTACTTTAGTGTATGGCAAAACCATGCAGGACGAAATTGTAGCCTACAAAACCTCCCGAACAGACGAAGGTTTAGCTTGGCAATTTAATGCAGGCTATGGCTATGAACATACACCTTCAGACCTGATCGAAAAAAATGGCAAGCTATTTTTTGGGACTAAGAATGGAACGGTCTACTGTATAGATCCGTTAGAACGAAAAACCTTATGGGCATACAAAATAGATAACTCGATGGTGAACACTTTTAAAGCAATTGACGATAAAACATTGTTGGTAAGCACTATGGACGGAAAGGTAACGTTAATTACTGGAAAATAGCTAAAGAGCCTATTTCACAATATATAGCATAAAAAAGTCCCGCATGTGCGGGACTTTTACATTTATTTCTTTCCTACCACCACTCTGGCCATCGCGTTCCAATCCAAATATCGATTGGCCATCTCTTTCAAATCCTGAGCAGTAATGTTTTTAACAGTTTCTATGTATTTGTCATAGTAGCTATAGCCCAATCCGAAAAAGTGGATATTTTTGAATTTATCGGCGTGAGAAAAAGCATTCTCCAAACTGCCAAGCATTGAGCCCAACATGTAGTTTTTAACCAAATCCAGTTCTTCATCAGCAACTAGCTCCTCTCTTAAAAGCGTAATTTCCTTTTCAATTTCTTTTAAGGCATCAGCACATACGTGGGCACCAACCTCCGTAGCTAAAAAGAAATAACCTGCATGTTTTAACGAAGCAATGCCTGAACCAATACCGTAAGTATAGCCCTTGTCTTCACGTATGTTAGCCATTAATCGAGAGCCAAAATAGCCACCAAATACACAGTTCAATACTTGCAAAGCAGGAAAATCTTCATGAGTACGATTAATACTCAAATTACCCATTCTAATGGCAGACTGTAAGGCTTCTGGTTTTTCTATGTAAATATCTTGCCCCCCTTTAGCCGAAAAACTGAAATGATTTCGATCGAAACTTTGGTTGTTTTCCCAAGCACCACCAAAAACCCTATCCAATACGTTAAAATCCTTATCTAAAAATTTTCCAGCAATAATAATGGTACAATTTTGTGGTTGAAAAGCTGCTTTAAAATAAGCAAGTAAATCTATTTGCTGTAATTGGTCGTAATCTGAAGGATTAATATCGGAGCCATAAGACGTGTCCCCAAAAATAGCGTGGGCAAAAGTTTTACGGGCCAAATAATCGTTCTTTTGCAAACTCACCTGCAATTTTTGCTTCTGGTTTTGCTGATAGATTTCCAATTCGTGTTGCGGAAAAACACTCTCGTTTAGCACCGAATATAAAATGGGCAATACCGAAGACAAGTGCTTGGTCAGTGTGTAAAGCGTAATGGTCGTAAAATCGGCACTATATTCTGTCTGCAAAAAAGCGCCGTAATAATCAACACTATCCGCAATTTGTTTTGCTGTTAGTTTTGAGGTCCCACTATTAATCAGGCCATTTACCGCTACCGCTTGCAGGGGCTTTTGCTCACTCCAGTTTCCATTTTCAAAAATAAATTCAATACGCACCAACTCCTGTTCGCCAGCATTTAAAATATAGACTGAGAGCCCATTAGCCAGTTGTTTAGAAGTGGGTTGAATAAAATTAATATCACTTACCTGATTAAATGCAGGAGCTACTATTCTGTTAAGCATTGGCTAAATAATATAAGGTTGATGATTTTTCTTTCTTAAATGTGGTGTTGGCCACGGCTCTAATCTGCTCGGCTGTTATTCCCAAGTATTTATTAATTTCTACGTTTAACGACGCAGCATCGCCCAAAAGTTCGTAGTAAGCCAAGTTCATTGCCTTATCCAACAAACTCATTTCAGCAAATACCATAATCGATTCGGATTTGTTTTTCACCTTAGTCAACTCATCATCACTCACCAGCTCTGTAGCAATAAGTTCAAGTTCCTTCCAAATGGCCTTTTCAGCCACTTCCATAGTCACTCCCTCTACCAGTTTACCTTCTACCACAAACAAACCTTCATCTAAACTGCTGGTGATATACGCATTGATTTCGCTAAACAACTTTTGTTCCTTAAGTAAACTGTTAAACAACCTCGACGATTGTCCTTGTGATAAAATATCCGATAGTAAATCGAAAACTTGGTAGTTGGCATCTGTTCTGCCCGACATTTTAAATACTTTATAAATTGCATTCAAAGGGACATCTGCCTTTACGGTCAAACTTCTTTCCGCTACTTGCTCTGGTTCCTGAGGAAGGTTCCTTTCATATTTGTCTCCTGATGGAATGGGTCCAAACCATTTCTCGGCCAATTGCTTCACCTCATCGGTTTTCACATTACCACCTACTACCAAAATAGCATTCTGAGGATTATAATGCTTCTTGAAAAACGCTTTCACATCTTCCATTTTCGCATTCTCAATCTGCTCCAAATCCTGTCCAATGGTTGCCCAACGGTAAGGATGCTTTTGATAAGCCAAAGGACGCAGCTTTAACCAAACATCGCCATAAGGCTGATTAAGATAACGTTGCTTAAACTCCTCGCAAACCACATTACGTTGAGTTTCCAAACTCTTTTCCGAAAAAGCCAAACTCAACATCCTGTCGCTCTCCAACCAAAAAGCCGTTTCAATATTGGCCGCAGGAAGGGTAATGTAATAGTTAGTGATGTCGTTGCTGGTAAAGGCATTGTTTTCGCCTCCCACGCGTTGCAAAGGTTCATCGTAGCTTGGAATGTTCACAGAGCCTCCGAACATTAGATGCTCAAACAAATGCGCAAAACCTGTTCTTCCCTCCTCTTCGTCCCTGGCACCAACATCATAAAGTATATTTAAAACTGCCATTGGCGTGGTTGCATCTTCGTGCACCAAAACTTTTAAACCATTGGACAGCGTAAAACGATTAAAATTTACCATAGGCAACAAAGATAATCGAATTGTTGAATTGCCAAATTGTTCAATTGTTGGTAGAGTGTAAATATGAATTGTATGGTAATTTATAAGTTAAAATTCGTTAATCTGAGCAATCTCATCTTCTGTTAATACTGATAATACTTACCTTTGTGTTATGAATACAGGAGAATTACTGCAAAGGGCACTTAACTTCGACTTTTTGAGCAAAGAGGAAGGTGTATTTTTATATCATAATGCCAGTACCGCCGAATTGGCTTACGTGGCAAATGAGCTTAGAAAAATACAAGTACCCAGTGGTAAGGTAACTTGGCAGATTGACCGCAATGTAAACACCACCAACGTTTGTATTGCCAACTGCAAATTCTGTAACTTCTTTCGCAGGCCGGGGCACGATGAAAGCTACATCACCGATATTGAAACCTATAAAGTAAAGATTGAAGAAACTTTCCGTTTGGGCGGCGACCAATTGCTGCTACAAGGCGGCCACCACCCTGATTTAGGTCTTGAATTTTACACAACCTTATTTAAGCAACTTAAAGAGCTTTATCCCAATTTAAAACTACACGCTTTAGGCCCCCCAGAAATTGCACACGTAGCTAAACTGGAAGGTATTTCACATACTGAAGTTTTAAAAGCGATGAAAGAAGCTGGCTTAGATTCATTACCTGGGGCCGGTGCCGAAATTTTAAACGACAGGGTAAGAAGGCTCATCTCCAAAGGAAAATGTGGTGGACAGGAATGGCTTGATGTAATGCGTGCCTGCCATCAATTAGATATCACCACTTCCGCTACAATGATGTTTGGTCATGTAGAAACCATCGAAGAGCGTTTTGAGCATTTGGTTTGGATCCGTGAGGTACAAAGTGAAAAACCTGCTGATGCCAATGGCTTTTTGGCTTTTATTCCTTGGCCTTTCCAAGATGACGGCACTTTATTGAAACGTTTAAGAGGCATTAGCAATAATGTAACTGGCGATGAATATGTGCGAATGATCGCGTTAAGCCGGATCATGCTACCCAACGTTAAAAATATACAGGCTAGCTGGTTAACCGTTGGCAAATCGGTAGCGCAACTTTGTTTACATGCTGGAGCCAACGATTTCGGTTCGATCATGATCGAAGAGAATGTGGTTTCTGCCGCAGGAGCGCCACATCGTTTTACGGCAAATGGCATACAGACGGCTATTAAAGAAGCTGGTTTTGAGCCTCAATTGCGTGGACAGAAATACAACTATCGAGAACTGCCTGAACATTTGGAAGAACAAGTGATCAATTACTAACGGTTACTTAAAATTATTCAGATGAAAAGAATTGCCCTGATCTGTTTTTTCGCCTTATGGAGTGTATTTGTTTTTGCTCAAAAAAATTGGGTGAAACAAAAGCTTACCAGCCACTTTACGGCAAGTTTCCCATCTACTCCAAGCCAAACCGCCAGCACTACCTTTGCCCTAAAAGATAGTACACATGTGATATACACGGCTACTTATAGCTTTATCGCACAAAATTTAAAGGTAGAAGAAAAGGTATTTGAAAAGCTGGCGGCCACTAACGAATTTGCGGGTGAATTTTTGAGCACATTACAGGCTACACTCCCTCAATACAGTTTAGAAAAACTACAGCTTAAACAGCATAAAAACTACGTTAACTATCTTACTTCTGGTAGAAACGAGACGGAGAAAAAAACGATTTTCATGAATATCGTTTTTGTGAATGGCGTATACTACAGCCTTTCATGCATTATTCCTGACGGTGAAAAGCTTGATAACAAGGATACTTTTTTGAATGGTTTTCAAGTCACCAAATAGAAAAAGGCTTTCAAAAAGTTTTCTTCTCAATTGCTAAATAACAGCGTAAAAAGAGAAACCTCCCGAAAGCCCTTGGTATTTTTTGATTAATTACAATCTAAATCCTGGTTTGAGGAATAAATTAGCAATGGTTACTACTTCGGCTTTGGTTAAAAACTCATCAAAGGATTCTGCTGCGGCAGCTCTAGTTACCGCTGTTCCATTAATAGCTGTAATTTCTACTCCAGCTTGCAAAGTGGTATTTTCCCTAGCATAAACAGGATCCACCGCTGCAATTCCAGTATCGTTAGAAACACCTCCCGCACCTAAACTAATCCAAGGTTTTAATCCAGTAGCACCATTTGCCGCCAACATTTGTCGCAAGTGTGAAGCATGTCTAGCTTCTACCGAGTGAATTTGTAGCGCAGTGGTTAAAACGGCATTTCCTTTCAAAACAGGAGCTTGGCCTTTATAGGCTCTTACACCAGTATCTTCAAAAGCAGTAGCAACTTTTAAAAAGGTCACATAGTCCGAATAAACCGTTCCAAAAGTACCTCCTGCGGTAAAATCAAAATTATCGTAAATCAATTCTGTTCTTGCCGCACTTCCCAATGCACCCTTAAGTAAATCCACATGTGCTTTTTCGTGATTCCGTATGGTAGTAATTGCGCCATTTGGTGCACCAGCTGGGACTAGTGTTGGTGTAGCCACTAAGGCATGATTGTAAAAATGATACTCCAAATATTCCAAAGTAAGGGCAAAATTCAACACCTCGTTAACTGCTGCTGGGGTGGTTTGACCATAAGCTTTGGTAAACAATGAGCCTAAAGCTAAAGGCATTGCAGCTAAAGAAATTTTCTTTCCAATTTGGAAAAAATCTTGCATTGCTTTTCTTCTAGGATTTATTCTTTCATAAATCTCACCATCAACTTTTTCAATCTCATCTAATATGCTTAAAATATTCATAATTTCTAGGTTTTAAGGTTACAGGTTAATTACGTTAATTTTGGTTTTGATATATACGCTAGCTGCTGCAAGCACTTTATCAGGCGTTAATGCACCATCTAAACCGCCGGCTACATTGGCTCCTAATGAAGTCAAACTGGTTAAGTCGGCAAAACTTCCGTTACTGATTTGATCCCGCACCCATGCCGCATGCCTAGCCTCTACTGAAACAATTTGTCCAGCAGCCACTAAGTAGGCGTCTGTTTTTAACCTTACCCCAGCCCCGTTGTAGGCTGCAACCCCTAAATCCTCAAATGTTTTTGCTGCAGCAAGTACACTTGCGCCATCAGTGAAGTTGATAGAAGAAAAATCGACTTCTAAGCTTCCAATAGCCGCAGTACCCAATACCTTTTTGAAAAATTCGCGGTGTGCAATCTCATGAAACTGAACATCTTGAAAATAGTTTTTTTGAGCAGTAGTAAAACTTGAAGGTGGATTTGAGGCTACTTTAATGTAAAACGCTGCTTCCAATTGTTCCAAAGCATAAGCATAATTGAGCACACCAAAATCGTCTTTAAAATCCAGTGTAGTACCAAAGGACATGCTTGGCGATCTATCTTTCTTACATCCAGCAGCAACTAACGCCACTACTGCGGCACCAGCACCAGCGTATTGCAAAAAGGCTCGTCGTTGGAGCCGTGCATCTAAAATATCTGTTTCTTTCGGAGATGTTTCGTGGTTCTCTTTTAAATTTTCCATAACACGGGTTTTTAGGGTTTTAGTTAAAAGGTTATTTACCACACATACGAGGTCTACCAAAATCTGGATTTCACAAAAGCAGAAATATTTCCGATTACCTTCATTTTTTGATAAATTGAGCCAAACTAAACGATGGGTGCACTAAACACAATTATTGTTGACGATGAGGAATTTGCACGTTCTTCATTGTATTTCTTGTTGCAGGAAAACTGCCCAGAGGTGAATATTTGTGGCATTGCAAAGTCGGTTAGCGAAGCTAGAGCACTGTTACAGAGCTACAATGTGGATCTTATCTTTTTAGATATTGCCATGCCAGGCGAAAACGGCTTTTCGTTAATTCCACAGGCACAAGAAGCAAATGCTACGGTTATTTTCACTACAGCCTATGACCAATATGCCCTAAAAGCAATCAAAGCAAACGCTATTGACTACCTTTTAAAACCCATTGATATTGAAGAACTGATTGCAGCCGTGGAGAAAGCGGTAAAACATCAACAACTCAACCAAGCATTGCACCAAAATACTGGGCTTAAAAATCTGGAAGCAGAACTAAAGGAGCAAAAGGGGATCAATAGATTAACTTTACCTAGTGGACAAGGTTATCGCCTAGTAGATGTTGATGACATTATCCACATTGAAGCTGATAGTAACTATTCTATCTTCCATCTTAAAAACAAAGAAAAAATAACTGTTTCTAAAGTATTGAAGGATTATGAAGAGATCCTTCCAGAGGAACGTTTTTTCAGAATTCATAAATCAAGTATCGTAAACCTTAAATATGTAAAGGAATACAACAATAAAAACGGTTTAGTGTTGCTATTAGAAAATGGAGAAAATCTCGTGGTATCAAGAAGGCGAGCGAGTGATTTCTTTGAAAAAATAAAAACCTATGCGCTACTGCAAAGTGAAAAATAAACCTGCAATATGGCTGACAGGTTTTTTATTGGTCATTCTAAACAGCTTAAACACCTTTGCACAAACGGTTTACCTTCCCCATTATAGTACCAAAGATGGTTTACCTAGCAATAATTGTTTTTATATGCTACAGGACCAAAAAGGCTTCATTTGGATTGCCACTGATGCTGGGGTAAGTAGATTTGACGGCGCAGTTTTCGAAAACTTTTCGGTGGATGATGGATTGCCCGATAATCAAATTCTACAATTAAGAGAAGACAGCAAAGGCCGTATTTGGTTCATGGCCCTTAATGGCCAGTTGAGCTATTTCCTGAATGGTAAAATCCATAACGAGAAAAACAATCCCAACTTAAAGAATTTAAGTTTTAATGGCGTAGTTATCTCATTTTTGGAAGACAGCAAAGGAAGGTTATGGTTTGGCACTAACAACAACGTTATTGGTATTTGGGATGGCACAAAAACAAGCAAAATAGTGTCTAACGATGCTCATTTCAAATATCAAAATGCCTACCTATACGAGGATTACAACAACAATATAAAGGCTTTTACCAGTAATGCGGCATTTATATATAAAAATGGGAACTTCACCCTAACTCATCAACAACGTTATCCACTGTCTTATAAAACAATTTACCAACGCAAAAACGGTATTTATTTCTTGGATAAGGAAGGTCTAAATCATTTGAGCAATACTGGCATTCATCAAATACTAGACATTGAGCAAAAGTTGCTGGAATCTAATTTAGGCTATATGTACATGAACGATAGTGAACTTTGGATTTGTAACGAGACAGGTGTTAAGGGAATGAGATACGATGGCAGAAGCGCCAGCTTTTTACAAGGCATTAACGTAAACCAGGTGATTGAAGACAGACAGGACAACCTTTGGTTTACTACTAAAAATGGCATTTACAAACTTCCCCAGCTCAAGGATCAGCTATACACCTTCAACCGAGAAGACGGACTAAATAACAGCATGATCAAAAGCATCGTGAAGGATAAATACAATCGACTGTGGTTAGGAGCCAACAATGGCATCATCAATATACTGGATCTAAAAACAAAAAATAGCGTTCAAATTAATTTACCTCATCCAGAACAGTACAACGTCATCAAACAGTTGGTGCTCGACAAAAAAAAAGCTAAAGTCTTCTTCGCTTCAGATTATGGCTTAGGAACGGTGAACAGTAATTATCCTGTAAGCAAAGATTTCAAATTCTTACGAGAGACGAACAACAACATGTTTGTGGTCAAAAATTTCACTATCGATACCACCTCTAAGCTTACGCTGTCCATGTCTTCGGGAGTAGTGATCATCAACGACAGGAATAAACTTGAATTTTCTGTATTGAAATACAAGGAGCAGCAAGATTTTTTTAGAGACCGCTCCTATAGGGTTTTTTATGATAAAGGACAAAACCTATGGTTTTCTAACATCAGCGGCTTATCAGAGTTTAACCACAACAAGTTGAATAAGCATTACGAAAAATATCCTCTGCTCACCAAAAGGATTAACGATATGCGCCAATTACCAGATGGTAGTATTGCGATGGCTACAGATGGCTATGGCATTATCATCTTTAAAAATGGCAAAATCACACAACTTATTGATTATAAAAGAGGACTGAGCAATAACATCATTAATAAACTGTTTGTACGGGATAACAATCTTTGGGCAATTAGTAACACAGGAATCAACAGAATATCATTTAATAAAGGAAAAGCTACCGTTAGTGCCTTTGATGACGTGAACGGAATCTTATCCGACAATTTGAACGATCTCTATATCGACAAAGACACCGCCTACTTTGCCACCAATAACGGATTGGTTTATTTTGCCTACAACCATCTGCTACAAACCTCTCAAGCACCAAAAGTTTACATTACCTCGGTGATTAACAATAAGCAGTCACTTGACCTTAACAGTCGTTTTAAGCTAAAACCTATTGAACAGAGTTTAATCATCAACTATAGCGCTATCGATTTTAACAGCAAAAATATAAGCTATAGGTACAGATTAAAAAATAATGGAAACTGGATCGAAACCAAAAATCGCAGGCTAGAGCTTTCATCACTCGAACCAGGCGAATATGTTTTTGAGGTAAGTGCAAAAAACCAGAACAGCCACTGGAGCGAACCTGCTAAAATTAAACTGATTCTGGAAAAGAAATTTTATCAAACTTGGTGGTTCATTGGTGTTTTGTTGGCACTTGGCGGCTATCTCATTTACGTAATTAGTGTAACCATTACCCGAAGACAAAAAAATAAGGAGCAGGAACAATTACTACTTAAAAATAAAATCCTGATGTTGGAACAACAGGCATTACAGGCCATGATGAACCCTCATTTTGTGTTTAATGTGATGAATTCTATTCAGCATTTCATCAATACCAAAAACACCGCTTCGGCCAATAAAGTACTTACCGGCTTTGCTCGTTTGATTAGAAAAAATCTGGAAATCTGTACACAGAGTTATATTTCTTTGGATGAGGAAATCAACTACCTCAACCTATATCTTAACTTGGAGAAAAATCGTTTTGGCGAAAAATTCCACTTCGAAATCCATGTGGATCCGCAAATAGATAAAGAAGAAACACAAATTCCTTCGATGTTACTACAGCCTTATATCGAGAATGCCATTTGGCATGGCATTATGCCAAAAGAAGAAGGCGGAACAGTGACCATCAACATTAGTGAACAAAGTGATGAAACTTTGCTCATCAGGATTATTGACGATGGTATAGGCATTGACAACTCACTAGCTGCAAAAAAAGAGGGGCACCAGAGTAAAGGCATGGATTTAACCAAGGAAAGAATTAACCTGTTAAACAAAATTGAAGCAAAATCGATACAGTTAGACATTAAACAGCACGGAAAAACAGGCACTATTGTCTCTATTTCTATTCCATTCTCCCCTTAAAATACCGTTTACTCAAATATTACTACCACTCACTAAATAAGCGTGCATCTTCGGCATTTTTGTATTAAACTTGTTATAAGAAATTAAGCAAACATTCATTGTTTGTTCTGAGAGCGTTCTTATAGAATTGACTAAAGATATTTTTTAACCTAACCTAAAAGTATATCTCAATTCAGGTTTCATTTGTGTGTTAAAAGCGTCCCGATTTTTTAATTAGGACGCTTTTTTATTTTATGCCCTATTGCTTTTGCAACACAAAAAAATATCTCTAAAAAATTCAAAAAAAATTTTCCAAAAATGGTTTTTATTCTATTTTTGGGCCTGCGAAAAAACGAAACAAACAACGCTGTTTTCTATTTTAAAAAAGATTTTTGTAACTTTAATTAGCGCATTTAACTTTCGAACTATTAACAATTTTTTGTGTAATGAAAACGCCAAAAAAACCTATTCAAGACAAGCCGACTGGCAAGCCAAATTCTAAGAAAGAAGAGATGGATGAAGAACTAGATGACGTCCAAGATGAGAAAAACGTAGACGAGGACGAAGATGACTTTGACATGCCTCTAGACGACTTCGACAATTTCGATAGTTATGACGAAGATGATGACGAAGATTATTAAGAAAGCAGTTCTATAAACATTATCACAAAAAGCATCCTAAACAGATGCTTTTTGTTATTTTAGCCCCACATGAAAGTAATAGCAGTTAACAACAATCAAACGCAAAAACAATTTCTTGATGTGGTAGAGCCCCTTTACCGCAATGACAAAGCATACATAAGACCTCTAGATCAAGACGTTGAAAAAATATTTGATATCCAGCAAAATTCATTCTTTAAGCATGGACAATGCACACGGTGGATACTGTTAAACAACAAAGACCAAGTCATTGGAAGAGTTGCTGCTTTTATTAACGAGAAAAAAGCCTATGGCTATGAAGTTCCTACTGGCGGAATGGGCTTTTTTGAATGTATTGATGATCAAACCGCAGCAAACCTACTTTTTGACACGGCCAAAGCATGGCTAATTGAACGTGGCATGAAAGCCATGGAAGGCCCCATCAATTTTGGCGAAAACGACAGTTTCTGGGGGCTTTTGGTAGAGGGTTTCATCCCCGCATCATATGGGATGAACTATCACTTGCCTTACTATCATCAATTATTTAAAAACTATGGATTTGAGACAGCCTACGAGCAGCTCACCAACATTATAGATTTAACTATCCCCTTTCCTGCCCGATTTACTAAAATAGCCAACTGGGTAGCTGCTAAGCCTGGCTATACTTTTGAATATTTCAAAAAAGACAAAGCAGACAAATACATTAGCGATCTGATGGAGATTTACAACGATGGCTGGAAAGATTTTGAAAACTTTGTGCCCATCAAAAAGGAAATCCTTCAGGAGAGCTTTAAGCAAATGGAAGTGATTATGGACGAGAAGTTAATTTGGTTCGCTTATGTAAACGGAGAACCCGCTTCTTTTACCGTACTTATTCCAGATGCCAACCAAATGATTAAGGATTTTAACGGAAAGCTTGGTTTACTACAGAAATTAAAATTTGCTTACAGGCGCTGGGTTGGCGTTAAACGCATGAGAGCAATTGTAATGGGCACCAAAACAGCCTATCAAAAACACGGCTTAGAATCGGCTCTATTCATCAAACTTGGAGAACATGTATTGCCTAAAAACCAATATACTGAGCTAGAACTATCTTGGGTTGGTGATTTTAACGAGAAGATGTTGGCTATACACGAAGCCACCGGCGCAAAATTCGGCAAAAAGCATTTGACGTTGAAGAAAGCTTTTTAAATAGCGCCACCATTGTCACACTGAGATTGTCGAAGTATCATTACTAATAGTCAAAAAGGCTTCGACAAGCTCAGCCTGACAAGTAGTATTATTTAGTGCCACTACAATCCCAACTTATCGTACAAATCAATTACTTTCTTCTGGAGTTTTATGATCTCAGCTTCTTTTTCGGACAAGTTTTTTTGTAAAGCCTCCATCTCCTGTGAAACCGTAGTCGCTACTTCTGTAGAAATCACAGAAGCTATCGAAACTTCAAAATACTTTGCGATTTGAATTAAACGAGACAGATTAATATCCGTTTGTCCATTTTCAATTTTTGAAAGCGCGGCTACTGAAATACCCAATGCCTTGGCTACTTCAGTTTGCCCCTTTCCAAGGTCCAGTCGCAGCTGCCTAATGTTGCTTCCTACCTCCGTAATTAAATGCTGACTGGCCAAAATAAACTAATTGGTTTTTAACTCACCGGCCAGTTTTGGCAAATCGAGCCCAGCATAGGTGCCAGAGCTCATCAACAGCAAGTTAGTTTGATGATAACTGAGGCTTTTCAAATAAGTTTCTAGCTTCGTCGAATCGTCAAAAAACAACAATTTATTGTCTTCAAAAGCCTCTTTAATCTCCGCTTCAGTTAATGGTTGCATTTTTTTCTGCTCAAAAGTCTTTGCATCAATATACACAATGGCAACATCAGCATCCTTCATTGCACCGCTATATTCCTTCAAGAATTCTTTATTCAAGCTGCTAAAAGTATGTAGTTCCATAAGTGCTACCAATTTCCTATCTGTAAATTGTGCTTTAACCGCATGAATCGTCGCTTTCAACTTAGAAGGCGAATGGGCAAAATCTTTATAGATATTAGTTTGATTTACAGCTTTAACCAATTCTAATCTTTTCGCCGCACCAGCAAAAGAAGCGATAGCTTCGTTGAATCCATCCTCCGAAATACCTAGTTTGGCACAAACTTGCTTGGCTGCGTTTAAGTTCATTAAATTATGATCTCCAAACACATTTAAAGGCGTTTCTTGCGGCAACAAATAAGTCACTCCATTTTTCACCTCATGAGCTGGAATACCATAAGGAATTTTCTCCACATCAGCTGTTGATTTTAACACGGTTTGATTTAATTCCTCATCCACTTCACAATAAATCAAAGTGCCTTTTGGCGTGATGGTTTCAATAAATTTAGCGAACTGATCCACATAATCAGCAAAGGTTGGAAATACGTTGATATGGTCCCAAGCAATGCCACTAATCACCGCAATATTAGCATGATACAAATGGAATTTCGGTCTTCTATCAATCGGAGAAGCCAAATACTCATCGCCCTCGATGACCATAATCGGTGCAGCATCAGTAATTTTCACCATGGTATCAAAACCAGCCAACTGCGCTCCAACTAAATAATCGAAATCCCTTTGATGGTAATTTAGCACGTGCAAAATCATAGAGGTAATGGTGGTTTTGCCATGGCTCCCCCCAATCACTACCCTGATTTTATCTTTCGATTGCTCGTAGATATATGCTGGATAGGAGTAAATTTTCAACCCCAATTCTTGAGCTTTCAGCAATTCGGGATTATCTACACGAGCATGCATTCCCAAGATGATCGCATCAATATTTGGCGTGATACGGCTTTCATCCCAACCCATTTCGGTTGGTAACAAACCATATTTATCCAAACGACTTTTAGAGGGTTCGTAAACCACATCATCTGAACCACTTACTTCGAAACCTTTTTTATGTAATGCTATCGCCAAATTGTGCATGGCAGCACCACCGACAGCTATTAAATGTATCTTCATAAACCCTCCTAACCTCCCTAAAGGGAGGAACTTATTTTCAATCCTACAAACCCTATGCCCCCTTTAGGGGTTGGGGTTATTTCTTTACAAACTTCGCAGCTACCCAATCACCCAATTTTTTATGGTTTTGGTAAACTAAGCCATATTGTTCTGCATGTGATTTAATGATATCCAAATCTGGCGTTTCATAAAATCCACTAAATAAAATCAATCCACCATCTTTAAGTACGGCAGCGTAGCTTTCTATCTGATCTAAAAGGATATTCCTATTGATATTCGCTAAAATGATATCGAAAGTTGTTTGAGGAATTACCTCTTTACTACCATGTAGAGAAACCAGGTTTTCAATATCGTTTAACTTTGCGTTTTCTATGGCGCTTAAATAGCAAACTTCATCGTAATCTATCGCTACAACATCCTTCGCTCCCCTTTTTGCCGCCAAAATACCCAAAATTGCTGTACCTGCACCCATGTCCAATACCGAAGCATTGGTCACATCAGTTTCAAGCACATATTGCATCATCATGGTAGTGGTTTGGTGGTGTCCCGTACCAAAAGCCATTTTAGGATCAATCACTATTTCATATTGATATTGCGGCTGAGCTTCATGAAAAGTCGCCCTTACGTAGCAATCGTCACTAATGATCAGTGGGCTAAAATTCTTTTCCCACTCTTCATTCCAATTTTGAGGAGCAATTTCCTGCACTTCATAACTAACTGTAAAATCCAGTTCTTCCACTACTTCTTTTAGCTTAGTTTCCTCAAATTGATCAGCAATGATGAAGGCATCGAAACCTTCTGTAGAATCTACAAAGGAATCGAAGCCAATTTCGGCCAGTTGGCCTACTAAAAGATCTTGCTGGTACTCTTCGATTTGCTCGAAGCTAAAACTTACCTGTATATAATCCATTAAGAATTTAATGCTTTAACAATGTCCGTAAAATCACGTGATTTTAATGAAGCGCCACCAATTAAACCGCCATCAATATCAGCCTGTGCAAAAAGCTCAGGTGCATTTTTAGCATTACAGCTTCCTCCATACAAAATCGTGGTATCATCGGCAGCATTCACGCCGTATTTTGCTTCCACTTTAGAACGGATAAAAGCGTGGATATCTTGAGCTTGTTCTGGCGTAGCCGTTAAGCCCGTGCCAATGGCCCAAACTGGTTCATAAGCCAATACTACTTTAGCGAAATCTTCGGCACTTAAACCGAATACACCTTCTTCTAATTGAGTTTCAATAACGTTGAAATAGCTGCCGTTATTTCTTTCATCTAAAGTTTCTCCAATACAAAAAATTGGAGTTAAACCATTGGCTAACGCAGTAACTGTTTTCTCAGCTAATAGTTGGTTGCTTTCAGCAAAATATTGTCTGCGCTCAGAGTGACCAATAATCACATATTCTGCACCTGTAGATTTGATCATTTTTGCAGAAATCTCTCCTGTATAGGCACCGCTTTCATTTTGATGACAGTTTTGTGCACCAATTTTAACCACACCCGACGATAGTTGTGCTAGGCTATTCAAATGAATAAATGGAGAGCAGATTACCGCAATTTGGTCACCTTTTTTCTCGTCTCTTACCATGTTTACAATTTCAGAGAACAATGAAACTCCTTCATTGTAGTCATTATTCATTTTCCAGTTTCCAGCAACTATTTTTTTTCTCATATCTATATTGGGGTTTTAAAGTTTGAATGTTGTAATGTTGTAATGTTAGCGTCTAAAACCTTTCATCTCTAACTTTCCAACGCTTAAAATCGTAAATTTAAAAGTGTCTATATTGTTTTGTGATTTCAAAGATGTGTGTAATGATTCCTCTTTCTATTTCATCTAAAACGGTGTCTCTGCGTTCATACACTTTCTCTGTAGTTTCCAACATTTTATCTAAAGCGTAAACGTCGAAACCGTGCGAACCTCCCCACGAAAAATCTGGGATGAAATTGCGAGGGAAACCTGCTCCAAAAACATTAGCACTTACACCTGCTACCGTACCGGTATTGAACATGGTATTAATGGCGCATTTTGCATGGTCGGCCATAATTAAGCCACAAAACTGCAATCCCGTTTTTCGGAAAGTTTCTTTATCGTAGTCCCATAGGCGCACTTCGGCATAGTTGTTTTTCAAGTTCGAATTATTACTATCGGCACCAATATTACACCACTGCCCCATTACCGAGTTACCCAAATATCCTTCATGGCCTTTTGAGGAATATCCCCAAATCACGGCATTGTTAATTTCTCCACCTACTCTACTGAATGGACCAATGGTTGTTTTTCCATAAATTTTAGCCCCCATTTTAACCTGAGAATCATGGCATAAAGCAAATGAACCACGGATGTGGCAGCCTTCCCAAACCTGACTGTTCTTGCCCAAATAAATGGGGCCTTGCAAAGTATTAAAAGTCGAACATTCCGCAGTTGCGCCTTCTTCTACAAAGATGTGCTCTCCCAAAATAGTATTGGTACTGCTCAATTTTGCAGAAGTCCTGCCTTTGGTAAGCAAAGCAAAATCTTTTTGGAGTTCAATATCGTTATATCCAAAAATCTGCTCTGGATAGTCAATCTTTACAAAACCATCTAAATAAGCAACTCTTTCCAAATTGCTCATTGCTACCGAATAATTGAGAATGGCAGATGACTTGTAAGCGATCACCACATCGGCAGCATGTAACACCTGACCATCTTTTAAGCCTGTTATCGCTTCCAACAGCTCTGCATCCGGACAAATAGCACCATTAATAAAGAGTGTTGCCTCTGCCAGCGGATATTTTTTGCTCAGGTATTCTTCCGTTTGGAAGCCAAATGCTGCGTCAAGATACTTTCCCCATTTTTCCGCAATAGTTAGGATACCTACTCTTAAATCGGCCACAGGTCGTGTAAAAGTTAGTGGCCTAAGCAACGGCCAAGATTTATCATCAAAAAGATTGATTACCATAAGGTACAAAAATAAAAAAAGTCCCGGGCTTACGCTCGGGACTTTCAAAAAATATCTCTTTAGCTAAATTATTTTTTAGCGTAACGGTTTTTGAATTTATCGATACGACCTGCTGTATCAACCAATTTCATTTTACCAGTGTAGAAAGGGTGAGAAGTATGAGAAATCTCTAATTTGTAAAGAGGATACTCGTTACCATCTTCCCATTTAACAGTTTCTTTAGTCTCAACACAAGATTTTGTTAAGAAAGCATAGTCGTTAGACATATCTTTAAATACAACAAATCTGTAGCTTGATGGATGCAAATCTTTTTTCATAATTTATTTATTTTCTTTATCGAAACGTTCAGTAATAACCTTTGCAATTTGCTGGCAAATTATACTTAGCGGCGTTTCTTTCTTTTAAACTTAATTTTAAGAGGTGCAAATATCGAACAATTATTTTTGATATGCAAGTGATAAACAGAATATTTTATGTATTTCTTTCGATTATTTTTCAAAATAAAACAAAACTTATATGAAGCAATACTTTTAAAAAAACTGTTATCCAAAGAAAGTAATTCTTTTTTATATTGGTATAGCAATCTTGATCTATAATGAACAGAAGAAACTTTTTAAAAGCTGGAACCGCGGCAGGTGTAATTTCTACCGTTGGCATTGGCACTGCAAACGCATTAAGTACATCAGCAACTGAAAATGACCAAAACAATTTTAAAGACAATTTCAGTTTAAACGAAGCAAGCATCACGCAATTGCAGGTAATGATGCAAAGTGGCAAGCAGAGTTCAAAATCATTAGTTAAGGCTTATTTAAAAAGGATTCAAGAGTTAGACAAAGCTGGACCGAAGTTAAATACGGTTATAGAATTAAATCCAGATGCCATAAGTATCGCAACTGCGATAGATGAAGAAAGAAAAGCTGGCAAAGTTAGAGGGCCGTTACACGGCATTCCAATCCTGATTAAAGACAACATCAATACTGCTGATAAGATGCAAACCACCGCCGGTTCTTTGGCTTTAGAGGGAAATATCGCTAACAGCGATGCCTTTATTGTGAAACAACTGAGAGATGCCGGAGCAGTAATTATAGGTAAAACCAATTTAAGTGAGTGGGCAAATTTCCGATCAACACGGTCTTGCAGTGGTTGGAGCAGCAGAGGCGGGCAAACCAAAAATCCATATATTTTAGACAGAAGCCCAAGCGGCTCTAGTTCTGGGTCTGGCTCAGCAGTAGCAGCCAATTTATGTACGGTAGCCATAGGCACAGAAACCAATGGCTCTATCATTGCGCCATCCTCATATAATGGGATTGTGGGGTTTAAACCCACAGTTGGCTTGGTCAGTAGAACCGGAATTATCCCGATATCTAAAACACAAGATACCGCTGGACCAATGACCAGAAATGTAACAGATGCCGCTATCCTATTATCTGCAATTGCTGGATTCGACCAAGAAGATGAAGCATCTATCAACAAAACAGCTAAAACAGACTATACCACTTATCTCAAAACTGATGCTTTAAAAGGAAAAAGAATAGGCATAGAGAAAAGCTTTTTAACAGGTCACGAAGGTGTGGTTGCTTTATACAAAAATGCTATTGAGAAGCTGAAAGCATTGGGAGCAACCGTTGTTGAAATAGAATTAAACAAAGAGCTAAGGGCTATTGGCGGCGCCAGCTTAACCGTTTTACAAGCCGAATTTAAAGATGGTGTAAATACATATTTAGCAAAAGCAAATGCCAAGGTAAAAACCTTAAGCGAGGTGATTGCATTTAACAAAAGTAATGAGCCAAAGGCGATGCCATATTTTAAACAAGAAACTTTAGAAGCTAGCGATAAAGCAGTTAGCCTAGATAATACTGCTTACAAAGATGCAGTTACCAAAACCACTTCATCAAGAAAAATCATTAGCGACTTAATGGATAAAGACAAACTAGATGCGATTGCAGGCACCAGCTTCGGCATCCCATCTTTAATTGATTTGTTTAACGGTGATTACAGTGGTGGGTTTTATTTTGCAAGTCCTGCGGCAATGGCTGGCTTTCCTCACATTACTGTACCTATGGGTCAAATCAACGAATTACCTGTTGGGTTTTCGATCATGGCAAAAGCCAATCAAGATGGTGAGATTTTAGGAATGGGTTATGCTTTCGAACAAGCTACAAAGCACAGAAAATTGCCTAAGTTCATTAGAAATTCCAATTTCTCATCTGGAATATAAGCACACAAAAAAAGAGAAAACTTTAACTCAAAAGTTTTCTCTTTTCAAAGCCCTTAAGAACTTACAAGTGTATATTATTAAAACATCGGAATACTTTCCGAAACTAAATCGGCATCGAAAATTGCCCTGGCTTCGCCTTGCTTAATAAATCGTGTACCACCGTTACTGCCGTCAATATTAATTAAGCCAAAACGAAGATTTCTAATGAGTGTACCGTCTCTCTGTCCACTAATAATAATTCCGAATATGGCTGAATTTGTTCCAGAAACAGACTTCACTTTTCCATAAATATTAAAGTCATTTCCCTTACCACTAATTGCCGTCACAATACTGGTATCGGCGTCGTTCAACAAAAACTTACTAATCAATTTGATGCCATTGTTTTTGTCTTGCGAGAAAAACTTAATCTGTACATCCTTAAAAAGCATTCCAGCGGGATCTGTTGGTCTATTACTTTTAACTAACTGCATGGGTCTAAAAGAAAATGCACCTTCCATATTCGGCGGGTAAATATCATGGCTTAAGGTAATTCCCAACTTGGCAAGTGTATCTTGGTATTGCTTGGGAATAATTTCGTTAATTTTCTTTACCAGTTCTTCTTTTTTAATGGCCTCAACAATTTCGTCGCTTTCCCCATCTTTTTTACAAGCAAAGAACATCATGGTGCAAAGCGCTAAAAGTAGCGTAGTTTTCATTTTATTCATTTCAGTATGGTTTTAATCCTGGATTAATTTCCAAACCAAAATTGAAAGTAAAAAACACGTCAACACATACCACAACGAGGTATTTTACAACCGATTACAAAAAAACTATTTTAATCCTTGCTGTATTGCTTTCAAAATCGCCTCGGCTCTTGATGCCACATGCAATTTTTTGTAGATATGCTTAATATGGGTACGCACTGTTTCGTAGCTGATGAAAATTTTTTCGGCAATGTCCTTATAATTATGACCATCTACCACCAACGAAAGGATTTCTTTCTCGCGAGTACTCAAGTCAAAATCAGTATCTGCTGGCTGAACTAAAATCACATTTTTACGCACAAAGAATCCCATTACTTTTTGCGCAATAGAGGTAGACATTGCACCACCGCCACCATAAACTTCCCTTATGGCCTCCAACTGTCTTATGGGGCTGTCGGTTTTAAGAATATATCCTGAAGCACCAGCGCACAATGCATTAAATATCTTATCGCTATCGTTAAAAACGGTCTGGATCAATACCTTTATTTCCGGAAACTCCTCTCTTATTATTTTTGTGGCTTCTATGCCATTTAAACCAGGCATTTCAATATCCATCAAAACTACGTCTGGCTGACTAAAATTAATATCGGCCAACACTTGGTTGACGTTGGCAAAAGAGCCAGTACACACAAACCCCGGTGATCCATTGATAATGGTCTGCAGAGCTTCTCTTATCAATTTATTGTCTTCAAATATCACCACCTTGATGTCCATGTCCATTTATTTTAATATCCTTTAACCTTATAACTAAAACAAACACTCGTTCCAACTCCTAATTCACTTGATATTGCCAGCTGCAGATTGATTTCTTTTGCCCTATTTTTCATATTGAGTAAACCATTCCCTTTTGTTTCTTCTTCCACCAAAAATCCCTTTCCATTATCTATAATAGCAACCACCAGCATTTTATGTTTAATTTCAAATGCCACCTCCAGCACTTCTGCTCCGCTATACTTTACCGCATTATTAATGGCTTCTTTGCATATCAAGTAAATATTTTTACGAGACTGCATGGGCAATTTCAATTCGCCTAACTTCCCTACTTTGTTAAAATTTAACCGAATTTGCTTAGCGTTGGTGATTTGGATTGCAAACTCCCTTAGTCGTTCAATCAAATCTACCAAATGATCTTGCAAAGGATTTACGGTCCAAACGATGTCATTGAGTTTTGCAACCATCTCCGTAGCGTTATCTTTAATGATATTAAGGGAATTTTCTGCTTGCATTTGTTCCCCTTGGTCAATTTGCTCTTTAGCAATATAACTGTACATACCAATTCCGCTCAAGGTTGCGCCAACTTCATCATGCAAATCTTGACTAATTTTTGTTCTCAGATTTGCTAATTTTAAACGCTGAAGTGCATAATAACGATAAGCTACAAAAGCAATGGTCAATACACAAAGCACTAATAACAAAACGTATATTCGAGTGTTGGCCAAGCTTTGCTTATTCTTCGACTCTGCCAACTCTAATTTAAAAATGGTCTTCTCATTATTGATCCCCGTTAACAATAAGGACTGTATTTGCTGGTTATTTCGATGGTAAGTTGCCGTTTCTCTTTTGGATTTTAGCTCTAGGGTCTTATTAAGCAATTGTATATCTCCATATTTACGATAGAGTTTAATGGCAATTTCCAAAAACATTGCAGCATAAAAGTCGTTCAGTTGTGGATATTTACGCAACACCAAAAAACCTTCATCTAGATAACCAAAGGCCGCCTCCTTACCCCCTTTTGCGGCAGCGCATTCCGCCATACCGCTGTAAGCTGTCAATTCCACATCAAACTCATCCGCCTTGATGGCGTACAATTTGGTAAGCCTAAAATACTTATATGCACTATCTACTTGCTTATTTAACAGATAGGCATTCCCAATATTTAAAGCACCTGTTGCCATCCCTCTACCAGAATTAATTTCTCTGGCCTTTTTTAAGGATAAAAGGCTGTAATAGATGGCACTATCTGGTTCATTCAGCTTTTCGAAGGTTTCGGCCAAATTCCCTAAAATATGATGCGGCTTGGTTAAATCCATGTACACCTTTTTGTAGGGGGGCTGTTTAGCAAAACTCAAAGCTTGTTTAAAAGCCATCCGTGCTTGTTCTAATTTATTTCCATTTAAATGAAACAAGCCTATAAAGTTGTAAGAATCAGCCATGAGCACACTATCTCTCAATATCTTAGCAATATTCTCACCTTTTAAAGATTCTTGCAATCCTAACAGATGTAAATTATTATAGTAGTATATTTCTGCCTGACAGGTAGTGAGATAGTAGGAAAATTGAGTAGGCTTTCTAGCACTATCTATTGAATAGATTTTATTTAGGCAGTATTGAGCCGAATCGTATTGATCGTTGCTCATATAGTCATACGCCTTGTTTAAAATTTGTTTTTGAATGATAGTACTTTCTTTTTTCTCTAAACCTTTTTGTCCGTAAATTGAACTACTTAACAACAACAGCAAGAAAAAAAGAAACCTATTTTTCATTCTACGAGAGTTACAGCCGCAAGCAAGCCTACAAATATTTGCAATATAAATACTTAACCCTAAAAAACCGATACCCCATTGGGGTATTTATCAAATAAAAAGAAATTCACTTTTCGAACTTTTAACTGTAACAAAGCTGCCTTAAAAATTGGCTAAAAAGCCTCTATTCGTTATATTGCGAACTTACCTATTTCGAAAACCCTTAATTTTTATTCATGGAGTTATACTATTCGTTTTCTGTTCTCATTGTTCTTGCCTCATTTTTTTCCTACCTAAATCTTCGATATCTAAAGCTGCCTTCTACCATTGGCATTATGATTATCGCCATGTTATCCTCTATCATATTGGTTATTACCGGGCATTTGTTCCCTGATACTTTTACGCATTTCTCCAATCTTTTACGAGATGTAGATTTTACCGAGGTACTGATGGGAGCCATGCTAAATTTCCTCTTGTTTGCTGGTGCTATCCATATTAACCTTAAGGATTTAAAGGAACAAAGAGGCCCCATCGTTATTTTTTCTACGGTGAGTGTGGTCATTTCCACTTTCGTGGTTGGCGGGCTACTATTCTATATCGCCCCTATGTTCCACCTCAACATTCCATTTTTATATTGTTTGCTATTTGGGGCTTTAATTTCTCCAACAGATCCCATTGCGGTAATGGGTGTTTTAAAAGAAGCCAAAGTAAAAAAATCGCTCGAAACCAAAGTAGCAGGCGAATCACTTTTTAATGACGGTGTAGCCGTTGTAGTTTTTGCCGTGATTTTGCAACTAACCCAAAGCAGTGATATTGATATCTCATTCGGAAATATCTCTTGGCTATTAATTAAGGAAGCTGCTGGCGGATTTATTGTAGGTGCGTTATTAGGCTTAGGTGCTTCAAACGCCATGCGCAAAATTGACGATTATAAGGTTTCCGTGCTAATCACTTTATCGGTAGTTATGGGCGGCTATCTAATTGCAAGGGCTATGCATATTTCTGGTCCGCTTACCATGGTTGCTGCGGGTATTGTGATTGGTAATTATGGGAAAAGAACGGCGATGTCGGCCACTACCAAAGATTATTTGAACAAATTTTGGGAGTTGATTGACGAAATTTTAAATGCCATTTTATTCCTTTTCATCGGTTTTGAACTTTTGATTATCCCTAACATCACCAACTACTGGCTAATGGGCGGAATTAGTATTATCGTGGTACTTTTCGCAAGGTTTATCTCTATCTATATTCCTGTTAAGGTTATTCCTTTTAGAAACAAATTTAGCAAGGGGACTATCAAAGTATTGGTTTGGGGAGGCTTAAGAGGTGGTGTTTCCATTGCCTTGGCACTTTCTATTGACGAAGGCCCACATAAACCAGTTATCTTGGCCATTACCTACTTTATTGTAGTGTTCAGCATCATTGTTCAAGGCCTTAGTGTTGGCAAAGTAGCCACAAAGGCGCTTTCGAAAGAGGAGGAATAAATATTCTTTCTTACATGCAACGTCCTTTAAGTTTCATTGTCTTATGTCCAAAAACTAAAAGATGAAACTTAAAGGAATTGTTATTCTGCTACTTTATGTTTTTAATGTTAGCGCTCAACAAAAACAACTCGACAGTTTATTTACTGCAAACTTCAAAAATGGCCGATTTGATGGTTCGGTATTGATTACAAAAGCTAATCAGGTTATTTTTGAAAAGCAATATGGGCTAGCTAATAGACAATTCAGCGTCCCAATCAATAAAGAAACACGCTTTTCTATTGCATCCATTACCAAACTATATGTTTCTGTACTAGCGCTTAAATTAAAGGAACAAGGGAAATTAGACTTCAACAACACTATCGATGTTTATGTACCAGCCTTACTGCCTAAGTACAACACAAAAATCAAGGTGAAAGACTTAATTCACCACACTTCGGGTTTACCCAACGAGAAAATACCCGACTATATGGTGAAGCTGTCTCCTAAAGATTTTATTATTAAAAGGATTAAAGACACGCTATTATTTGAACCTGGCAGCAAATACAGATACAACAACGTCAATTTCATTTTGCTTACCGCTATTTTAGAGCAAGTATCAGGAAAGCCTTGGGCAGTACTACTTGACGAGCTGATTGTAAAGCCTTTGAAACTTAAAAACACGGGAGTAACCAGTAGAGATTCTGTCATCAACAATTTGGCATACGGCTACTACAACTATTCTTTTGGCAACGAAAAAGTGAAGGACCCACTACAGAACAACTACCCCTTGTACATTGAAAATTATGCGGGTGCAGGCGCAATGTTCAGCACTCCTCGTGAGTTACTCCAATTTAGTTTGGCATTGGAGCGTGGGCAAATTATTAATACACCATCGTTACTAGCGCTTTATCAACCCTTGAAAGAAATCGGTTTAGTAGAAAACAGAGATTATTACGTTTCTCCAGGAGGCTATGTGGGCGAGGAAATTATAGCAGGCAAAAAAAACGTCATTATTGAACGTAATGGTAACATCGGAGGCTTTAACCATACCTATCTACAGTTACCAAACGTCCAATATAAAGTGATTATTTTTTGCAATACGGATGCTGGAAATCTAAAAAAGATAACCAATGAAGTGGTTTCTATCATTAACCGCTAGAAGGCTTACTGTATTTATTCCATATTTCCAATTTTGCCTTTTGCCGAGCGATATAGGCATCGGCAATAACTTCTCCTGAACTGGAATTTTCCGCACTTTCCAAGAGTTTTTTAAGCTTATCTTGGTCAACATCGGCACGGTAAAGGATTTGCACCAACTTTGAGAAATCGTCTTCCACCAAATATTCGAAGGCTCTCACCAGTGCTTCACGCAAGTGGGCTTCGGATATTTCTTCGGGCAAATCAAAATCTTTGCCCACCATTTTCACTAAGGACATTCCACTCATCTGATTTCCTGACAAAGTTCTATCAAAACACCATTTGTTGCTTTAGGATGCACAAAACAAATCAATTTATTATCTGCGCCTTTTTTCGGTTGCTCGTTAAGCAATACAAAACCTTCACTCTTCAATCTTTCCATTTCGGCATAAATATCGTCTACATCAAAAGCGATGTGATGTATCCCCTCTCCTTTTTTGCTTATGAATTTGGCAATAGCACTTTCTTCGGCAGTTGCCGCCAAAAGTTCAATTTTATTTTCACCCACTTTAAAGAAGGCTGTATCAACATTTTCGCTTTCAACGGTTTCTGTTTTATAGCAATTTGTACCCAATAATTTTTCGTACAATGCGGATGCTTGCTTCAAATCATTAACAGCAATACCAATGTGTTCTATCTTGTTCATAGATTTAACGTTATCAGAATGTAAAAATGCAGGTTTTAACTATAGCTTCATAGCTATTATTTATAATTGTTCGGAAAGTTTTTTCGTATCTTTGTATATTAATTAAGACAAGAATTAGATAATGGAACTTCCTATTTACTTAGATAATAACGCTACTACTCCTTTAGACCCAAGGGTTTTAGAAGCTATGTTACCTTACTTTACTTCTAAGTTTGGTAATGCAGCCAGCCGTAACCATGCTTTTGGCTGGGTGGCTGAAGAGGCAGTAGACTACGCCCGTGAACAAGTTGCAAAACTGATTGGCTGTACAGAAAAAGAAATCATCTTTACTTCTGGCGCTACTGAAGCAGACAACTTGGCCATCAAAGGTGTTTTTGAAATGTATGCAGACAAAGGTAATCACATCATTACCGCTACTACAGAACATAAAGCGGTGTTGGATACTTGCAAGCATTTGGAAAAGCTGGGTGCAAAAATTACTTACCTAAATGTAAAGGAAGACGGCTTAATTGACCTTCAAGAGCTTGAAGCTGCAATGACTCCTGAAACCATTTTGGTATCTATCATGTATGGCAACAACGAGATTGGCGTAGTACAACCAGTGAAAGAAATTTCTGCCATTGCACACAAACATGGCGCTTTGTTCATGACTGATGCGACACAAGCTGTAGGTAAAATCCCAGTAGATGTAAATGCAGACGGTATTGACTTGATGGCTTTCAGTGCACACAAAATGTACGGACCAAAAGGTATTGGTGCTTTGTATGTACGCAGAAAAGGACCAAGAGTTAAAGTTACCGCTCAAATGGACGGCGGTGGTCATGAGCGTGGTATGCGTTCAGGAACCTTAAACGTACCTGGTATTGTAGGTTTAGGTAAAGCTTGTGAACTTTGCCGTTTAGAAATGGACGAAGAAGCTAAACGTTTATCTGCTTTACGTGATAAATTAGAAAGCGCATTAACGGTATTGGAAGAAAGTTATGTAAATGGTAACGTAAATCACCGTTTGCCACACGTTGCCAATATTTCGTTTAAATATGTAGAAGGTGAAGGTTTAATGATGGCCATGAAAGATTTAGCAGTTTCTTCAGGTTCTGCTTGTACTTCTGCTTCATTGGAACCATCATATGTATTAAAAGCTTTGGGCCTTTCTGATGATTTGGCACACTCTTCGATACGTTTTGGTTTAGGCAGGTTTACAACTGAAGAAGAAGTTGACTACGCAGTGGAAAATACCAAAAAAGCAGTTAACCATTTGAGAGATCTTTCTCCACTTTGGGAAATGTTTAAAGAAGGTATTGACCTGAGCAAAATTGAGTGGGCAGAACACTAAGGAAAGTTACGATTGTAGATTTACGAATTACGATTTGAAATAGACAATCATTAAATAAATAAAGAATATCATATTTACGATGGCAGGAAATCTAAAATCGTAAATCTAAAATCTAAAATATCATGGCATATTCAGAAAAAGTGATTGATCACTATACCAACCCTAGAAACGTTGGTACTTTAAATAAAGAAGCTAAAAACGTAGGTACTGGCTTAGTAGGTGCTCCAGAGTGCGGTGACGTAATGCGTTTACAAATTGAAGTCAATGATGATAACGTAATTACAGATGCTAAATTCAAAACTTTTGGATGTGGTTCTGCTATTGCTTCTTCATCTTTAGCTACAGAATGGTTAAAAGGCAAATCTATCGACGAGGCTTTAGCTATCGACAATATGGATTTGGTAGAAGAATTGGCTTTACCTCCAGTGAAAATCCACTGCTCGGTATTGGCTGAAGATGCAATCAAATCTGCCATTAACGATTACCGCGTTAAAAATGGTTTGGAAGCATTAGAATTACCAAAATCACACCACTAGGAAATTTTAGATTTGACAAATTACGATTGACGATTTGCCAAGTCTATAAATGAAAACTGATTTATGATTAACCGATTAAAAAATCTAAAATCGTAAATCTAAAACCGTAAATATCATGATTACTATAACAGATAAGGCTAAAGATAAGATAGACCACCTGATGCAAGATTCGGAATTGGGTTCTGATTACTTTTTACGTGTTTCGGTAAAAGGTGGCGGTTGTTCTGGTTTATCATACAATCTTGATTTTGATAACGAAGAGAAAACTGGCGACCAATTTTTTGAAGATCGCGGGATTAGAATAGCCTTGGACATGAAGTCGTTTTTATACCTTGCTGGTACTGAACTTGATTTCTCTGATGGCTTAAACGGTAAAGGCTTTAACTTTGTCAATCCTAATGCGAGCAGAACCTGCGGTTGCGGGGAAAGTTTCTCTGTTTAAGTTTTTAAAACATATTAGTAAAAAGGCATTGCTGTTGAGCAATGCCTTTTTTGTTTATTAATATCCTAGTGATAAAGCTGCAAAATCAAATGAAATCCGATTAATGGCCATGCTTGGTATAGAAATTGAGCTAATCTGATTAAAAAGCCCTAGCCCATGATTTTACAAGCGATACAATCCAAGAATTTTGACGAAGCAAAACAAAACCTAAAAACTGGAGAAAAACTAGACCCTTCAGTAAACATCTACACCAAAAGCCAGATTTTTGACATTCTACTTAAAGAAAAACAATTCGAAATCTTGCAACTGCTCATCAAAGACAAAACCATCGAAATAGATATTTATGAGCTAGATAATTTCAACAATACTATTTTCAACAGGATTTTATACAGCCTAAACACTGATGATGATTCGTTGGCTTTTCTAGACGATTTCTTTCCAGAAGTTGACAATATCAACGACGAGGTTGCAGGAAAAACATTACTGGCCTATTTTTTTGAAAAAGAAGCGCCATTGGCATTTATATCCCGATTAGTTGATGCAGGGGCGGCAATCAATTTTAAAAACAATGCTGAAGAAACCTACCTGCATCAGATAGCAAAAACATATACTAGAAATCCTGAATTACTGATTAGCTACCTCGAATTCTTGATAGATCAAGGTCTGGATGTAAATACTGGAAATATCGTTCAGAAAACACCATTGCACTTAGCGATAGAATTAAACAGGAAAGAATTTATTACTCCTCTATTAAAAGCGGGTGCAGATCCTAGTCAAGAGAGCAAAGAAGGAAAAAACAGCTTCTATTTAGCTGTTGCCGAAAAGCTCGACCCAGAAATGTATCAGTTACTGAAAGAATATGCGAGTCCAGATTTTGACGCCCTAACTAAAGATCAAGTCAGTCTCTTTTTCGAATATGTTCGGATTAGTTATAGTGGCAGCGAGAGAGAACTCCAATTGTTAACTGAACTTTTAAAAGATGGGGCAGACTTATATCAAATCAATTCGTATTACGGCAGAGAAACTACGCCAATAGATTTGTTAGCGGAGAAAAAATCTGAAATGCTTCAAACGGTGCTCAATCATGGCAACATCGACATCAACAGACAAGATGACGAAGGTAATACGCTGCTACATAAAGTTTGTGCGTACAATGTGAACTACGAAGCAGAAAAAGCAAAAGAAACCTATAGAAAGGTCAAATTACTACTGGAACATGGCGCAGATAAGAATATTACCAACAACAAAGATCAAACTGCTTTAGCATTAGCTAGCGATGATAACCTAAAAATCAAAACGGTTGAGTTGTTGATGAAATAATTTTTGGTTCATTTGCTCATTGGTTCATTAGTTTTCGTGCATTACCGATCATTTTACAATTCAATATTTAATCATTTACTCATTTAATATTTCTCCCTTATGTCGATGTCATTTATAATTGCCTGCGAATCAGGAAAACGAAAAATAGCTGAATTATTGCTTGCCAACGGAGAAGCAGATCCAAAATATACCGATGAGAAAGGAAGAACCGCACTTCACTACGCTGCGCATCATGGCTTTTTAGATTTGGTAAAAATATTGCTCGATAAAGGTGCCGAAATCAATTATGAAGATCAAGCTGGAGAAACACCTTTATATTTTGCATTGCTGCAAAAACAGAAGCAGACGGCTTTGTACCTTTTGGAAAATGGCGCAAGCACAGCCATTAGGGATCATAAAGGCAATAGCTTACTTCATTTAGCGGCTATTTACGGGCAAGTAGAAATTTTAGATAAATTATTAACTACCGACTTATCAGTAGATAATGGCAACAACCTTTCAGAGACCGCTTTACTTTTAGCCGCAGGTAATCGAAATCGTCAAGTTATAGAAATACTGCTGGCCAAAGGTGCTGATGTCAATACTACCGACAAGCAGGGCAATTCGCCTTTGTTAATTGCCGTAGCTTCGAAAAATCCACCAATAGTTGAACTCTTGCTCCAAAACGGTGCCGATATTAACCATAGCAATCACAATGGAGAAAACGCCCTCCTATTGGCTTGCTATGATACCAATAGGATGATGATTAAACTTTTGGTAGAAAATGGTGCAGACGTGATGACGACGAATAAAAACGGGCTGTCGCCGATTTGGTATGCTTGCGCTCACAATCAGAAAGAAATTGTAGAACTTTTCTTAGATAACGGGGTTGATGTGAATTATGCCAAGCCCATCATTCCTTCAGACCACTCGATGTCATCATACCTTGATTGGGTAGAAACCGCTACCAATTTAAGCAACGACGCAAGTTTTACGCTGAATAACACTTACAGTTATGGTGGTGAAAGTTTAATGCATGTAGCTGCAAAAAGTGGCCATATCAGCATGATTAAATTGCTACTCAACAAAGGAGCCAATATCAATGTACAGGACGAGAGTGGAAATACACCACTGCATTATGCTGCAGCCAATGGTAAAAAAGATATGGCAGCGTTGTTATTGGAAAACCAAGCCGATCCCACAACCGTGAATACGAAAGAGCAAAAAGCCATTGATTACGCCAATATCAAAGGCCTTAATGAAATTACCGAATTGCTACTTAAGTATGGTCCTGCCAGTACTGCAGCTAACACACCAAGTGCTACCCCTGCGGCAACCCAAACGACCAATACGGTTGACAAAAAACAAGCGTTATTGGATTTAAAAGAATTACTAGACGCTGGAATTTTAACGCAGGAAGAGTTTAATTCAGAAAAAACAAAAATCCTTCAAGGAAGCTAAATATTATTAACAAAGTCCCGTAGGTACGGGACTTTGTTATGATTAATTCGACTCAAACACCTTATTACCGAAAATATCTACTTTATAAATTCCAATCTTTCTGCCATTTCCATCTTCTACTACTTCGTTACCCCATGCATCCTTCTTATAAACTCTAAGTACTTGTCCCGAATCATCTTCCAAGACATCGTTACCAGAGTCATCTTTCCTGAAATTCCCAATCCTGTTTCCCCTCCCATCCTCTGCAATGAGATTACCAAAAGCATCTTTTTTCCTAACCAGCTCTACTGGTCCATAACGTCCATTAACAATGTCTTTTTTATTTTTTTTAAACGCCTCGTCTTCCCGATCTTCAACCACAGTATTTCCAAAGATATCTTTTTTAAAAACCTTCTTGTCACCCCGTCCATCTTCCACTACATCATTCCCAAAAATATCTTTACTAAATTTACTGACTAACCTTCCCCTATCATCCTCAACGATGGTATTGCCAAAAATATCCTTCTTAACTTTCGCTAACACATTACCACGCTCATCTTCTATCACCATATTTCCAAAAATATCCTTCTTTTGTACCAATTTAGTTCTGCCTGAACCGTCTTCAACAATATCGTTCCCGAAAATATCCTTCTTGATTTTACCAAGAACGTTTCCTCGTCCATCTTCTATCACCGTATTTCCAAAAATATCTTTCTTATAAATGCGTTCTCCTGATTTATTTTCTGTTTTTAAGACGCTGCCAACGTATATATTCTGGGCAAAAGCTAAATTGAAACAAAGCGTTAAAATACCAATCAACAACATTGTATTAAATGTCATTTGCATCTGCCCCATCAAATGGGGAGATACCTCCATTTTGTAATTTTTCATAATTCAAGTTTTTATTTGTGTGTACCTCAAGTTAATCATTTATGAAACAATTACCTACCACATCATTCATGTATCAATTATATTATTAAACCATATATCTCATTTTTTACCAACAATCATCAATTCATTTTGTATTATTAGTTACAATGCTTTATCATTGTCGGTTAAAACCCACCAAACAGTAAATGTAACATGGTAACATTCAACGAATTTTCTACCGTACCCTCGCTATTACGCAATGTTGTGCAGCATATACACACCCCTGAAACCACCTTTTTAATTCATAAAAAAGGCGCCGAATGGGAAGAGATATCCTTCAAAGAAACTTTGGCAAAGGCTGATGCCGTTGCTGCCTTCTTCCTAGAAAAAGGTATTGCTAAGGGCGATAGACTTGGATTGATGATAGAAAATTCGCCTGAGTACGTTTTTTACGACCAAGGAATACAACAAATTGGTGTAATCAATGTTTCTATTTACCCTACCCTTTCCGAGCAGGAAGTTGCCTATATTATTAATGATTCTGGCATTAAGGCAATTTTGGTTGGAAATCCGTTCTTATTTAGAAAAATCTTGAAAGTTTCTGAGAACTGTAAAGAGCTAAAATATATTATTCCCGCTTTTGCGGATTTTGGAAAAATTGCAATTCCTGAAGGCCTGAACATTAAAGTGATCGATTATCAGGATATTTTAAGCAGACCTGTGAGCGAAGTCGAAAAAGCGACTATCGACCAAATGCGTAGCGAAGTAAAACCCATGGATGTTTCTTCGTTGATCTACACTTCGGGCACTACGGGCACACCAAAAGGTGTAATGCTTACCCATAATAACTTTGTAGAGAATGTGAAAGTATGTTTGGAGCAAATCCCTGTGATTGATGAAACCGAGACTTTTCTTTCCTTCTTACCTTTATCTCACGTATTTGAACGCACCGCTACTTATCACGTTTGTTGTGCACAAGGTTGTAAAATTGCTTTTGCTCAAAGCTTAGAGTTATTGGCCAAAAATATGGGCGAAGTAAGGCCAACGGTAATGAACTGTGTGCCTCGCTTACTAGAACGTATCCACGACAAAGCCATTAAATCTGGCACCGCAGCTGGAGGCTTAAAAGCAAAGATATTCACTTGGGCCTTAGAAACCGGAAGTGCCTACAGAGAGAAAAAAGAAGCGGGTAAAAACCCAGGATTGATATTGAGCGGCAAAAAAGCATTGGCAGAAAAACTGGTTTTCAGTAAGATTAAAGAGAAAACTGGTGGACGTTTAAAGTTCATGATTTCTGGTGGGGCCGCCCTGCCTAAAAATGTTGGCGAATTTTTTGGCAACTTAGGCATTAAGATATTGGAAGGCTTTGGCTTAACGGAAACCTCGCCGGTAATGGCCGTAACCGAATATCACCGACAAGTATATGGTACTGTTGGTCGTGTAATTCCTGGCATTGAAATAGGCATACAAAATGTAGATACTAAGCAGATGTTGAGTATCCAAACCCACGATACTTTTAATGAAGAGTTTGAGTGCGAAGAAGGCGAAATTATTGTTCGCGGTCATTGCGTAATGAAAGGCTATTTTAACAAACCTGCAGAAACTGCAGAGGCTATTGACAAGGATAACTGGTTCCATACGGGCGATATTGGCCGTTTCTACAAAGGCAACCTGCAAATTACGGATAGGTTGAAAAACATGATCGTAAATGCTTACGGTAAAAATGTATACCCTACTCCTGTAGAAAACATTTACTTAAAAAGCCCTAAGATTGACCAATTGTTTTTAATTGGCGATAAACGAGAATACATTACCGCGATCCTTATTCCCAACAAGGAAACTTTACAGGAAACTTTTAATTTGAAAGAAGAGTTTTTCCAACGTGAAGGTGATTTTATTGATGAACCTGAGATCAACGAGTGGATGGAAAAGGATATCAAAAAAATCAGCAATGAGTTAGCGAAATTTGAACGTATCAAGCACTTCAAAATCAAGCGTAATCCATTTAGCATTGATGAAGGTGAAATTACCCCAACACTAAAGGTTAAGCGACGTATAGTGGAAAAGAAGTATGCTCCAGCTATTGCTGAGATGTATGCAAAAGATAGTGCTGAAGCGGAGTAGTTTAAGAATTCTTTAGATTCTTCGCTACGCTCTGAATGACAAAAGAACAAAGCTGCTGCTTAATTAGCGATTATACAAATACAAAAGATTAAAAGCCGACTTTTTGTCATTCCGACAATTGGAGGAATCTCTAGTCAGTGCTTCATAATGTATAGCCCTGAAGATTTACTTCGTAGCTGCTTCGCGGTATCCGCTACGGTCGATATGACGGTGCCAGTTAAATAGCAAAGACTTTTGTTATTTAAACGGGATAGTAGCGGAAATCCTTTTGCTTTCTTGTCATTCTGAACGCTAGTGAAGAATCTGTAAGTTATTGCACCTAACAAGTAGATTCCTAGTTCTTCTGAATGACAGGCATACAAACAAAAAGATTGTAGCGGATAGCCCGACGGACATTAATTTTAGCACTAAAACTGCTTTACAAATAAAAAAGCCGGACATCGTAAATGACGCCCGGCCTCGGTATTTCTCAAAACTTAATTGCTTGATTTCTTAGTATCATCATTGTTGATACTACGCTCGCTCTTTTTGATTGATCCTTCGAACTTTCCAAATTTCCAGTTTAAACCGATGTTTACACGTCTGAAAATGTTTTCACGGATACGCTCTTGGGTAAAGGTGTCTCCTTCTGTATAGTTCCTATATGCTCTATATTGTTGGAAAGGGTTAGCCACCATAGCAGAAAAAGTCAATTTGTCTTTAATAATGTCTTTGCTACCGCTGAAACCGATGTAGTAGTAATCATTTGATTTTCCTTGCAGCATCACATTTGGTGCACCATAATTCACAGATACACTGGCTTTCCAAGTATGTTCAAATTTGTAGCTGGTGTTAAAGTTCACATATCCCGTGATACCATCATTTTTGATGAACTTCTCATTAACAACACCTTCTAATTGTAAGTAATTCAGGTTTCCGCTTAAGTTTAAATTCCATTTGGCAGTGATAGGATAGTTAAAGTTAATGTTGGTACCTAGCAAGCTTTCTTTACCAATGTTTTGTGAGGTTACCCTAGTGATATTTTCTGCTGGTATAAACTCAAATACTCTTTGCTGTGTGTTGTTGGCAAAATTGTAGGTCAAGCTTACATTGAGTGAACCTTTTTTGAAATTGCTATAGGTTACCTCAAAATTATTACTCAGCACTGCCTTTAAATCTGGATTACCAAAATATTCAAAACCTGGTCTTGATTTGTCTACGAAAGGAGTAAGATCCCAAATACCTGGTCGTTGGATACGTTGGGTATAACCAACACTAAAGCTCTGGCTATTTTTCAAATTCTTGTTAAAGGAAACAGATGGGATAAGGTTAAAATAATCCGTTTTTACTTTTGAACCTTTGCTCTCGAAATTACCCGTTACATAAGTCCCTTCTAAACGAGCACCAGCTTTAAATGTCCAATCTTTCACCTTCAACGTATAGGTATTATAAACACCGTAAATGTCTTGATCGTTGTCGTATTTATTCGTTTGGTCTGGATCAATTACATACCTATTTTGGGCAGCATTAAAATTTAAAAACTGGAAATTACTTTTGCCACTTCTCAAAATTGCTTTCACCCCTGCTTCTACTGTCACTACTTTAAATGGGTTAATATAATCTAACTGTGCGGTTTGCTCCACTGACTTGCTGGTGTTGTCCTGCTTATAATCAATTCCCTCAAATTCAACACCTTTTGAGAAACGCACATCGTTAAGTTGTGGTTCTGAACTATCGAAAAGCTTGTATGAAAAGGTTAATAGGTGTTCTTTTTTATCCTTGAAACCGCGTTGATAGTTGAAAGTATAATCGGTACCACCCCACTCATATCTAGTTCTGCTGTCCATATTATAAGACCGTGCTTTAGTATCAACAACCTCGAATTGTTGATTTAAATCTTGTTGATTGTAACCGCCGTAGGGATTAATATCTGCAGTAATGAGGTTTAATGAGTCGATTTCGTAGCTTAATTCGCCACCGCCCCAAGCCCAAAAGTTATCTATTTTTTGAAGTCCTTCAGAATAAAGACGAGTACCTGCTGCAGGCCCTCTTCCATCTCTACGATCGATGTTTCTAATACCTTTTACTTGCCACACACCTGTTCCTCCGTAAGCATTTAAACCAAAATTTCCTTGTTTTATGGTGAAGTTTGCATTGCCACTAGGACCACCAGGAAATTGGTTACGTACGTTTACATTTCCGTTGTAGCCATTATCTGTCTTTTTAGAAGTGATAATGTTAATTAAACCAGCCAAACCTTCACTTTCATATTTAGAAGGTGGCGTAGTAATTACTTCAATTTTTTGCACGCCATTTGCAGGCATGCTTCTTAAATATTCTTTTGGATCCCTGGTTAATATCCCTGATGGCTTACCATTGATAAGGATACGGTAATTACCTGTTCCTTTTAGCTTTACGTTATCATCAGCATCTACAGACAATAATGGCACTTTGCGCATCATATCCAACACGGTAAGCACCTTGCTTTCCGGATCAGCCTGGGTATCGTAAACAATACGATCTGGTTCTTGCTTAATAATGGGTTTACTGCCTACGATAGAAACTTCATTTAAATCGTTCCCTTGTGGCTTCATTAGAATTTTCCCTAAGTCGGTTTCATTAGCAACCTTTAGGGTCATTTGTTTTGACTTGTAACCTAGTGAACCTACAATTAAGGTGTACGGTCCTGGATTTACCCCCGCAAAAGAAAATTTTCCTTGTTCATCGGAAATAACACTTTTGATTACTACTGAATCTTTTTTTAACGCAATAGTAAAATATTCTCCAGGTTTTTGAGTAAGGCTATCAATAACAACACCTTTTAGATGTACTGTTTTCTCTTGTGCCTTTAGGTTGATCGCGGTAAAGAAGATGCAAAGCATCAAACTACATAAAAATAAAAAGGATCTGCTCATTTGTGTGTGTTTTTGTTTGGTCAGCAAAAAAATTTGCATCATTTACCCCATCAGACGTAAAAGATTTCTCAACGTTGCACCATTTTTAAAAGAAATTCTGAAACTCACTCAAATTCAACCCAATAAATTATCTGTAAGCATTAATTTTTTTAAGCCTGTTGTTTTCTTAATTTAGCGGGAGATATGCTACAAAAACTTTCTATACGCAATTACGCTTTAATTGATACTCTAGAAATTGATTTCGACCGAGGATTAAACATCATTACGGGTGAAACTGGTGCTGGTAAATCGATCATTTTAGGGGCTTTATCACTTATTTTAGGTCAAAGGGCAGAAAGTAAATACTTTTTTAACCAAGATAAAAAGTGTGTCATTGAAGGAAGTTTTTTTCTGGCAGACGAGCAACTGAAATCACTGTTTGAAAATAATGATGTAGATTTTCAACAGGAAACTACCTTACGTAGAGAAATTGCCATTGATGGTAAATCCAGAGCATTTATAAATGACACCCCCGTAAATTTAGGAACATTAAAGCTCATTGGCGAAAATCTGATTGCTATTCACTCTCAACATGCCACGCTAGAAATCAGCAATGCCGACTTTCAGTTGTTGATTTTGGATGTATTAGCCAACCATCAGCCATTGCTTAAAAATTATAAAGACGGTTTTAGGCAACTGAAACAAACTGAAAAACAACTTGCTTTATTAACCGAACAAACTGATGAGGCTAAAAAGAAGCAAGATTACGAACAGTTTTTATTTAACGAACTGGAAGAAGCAGCGTTAAAGGAAGATGAGCAAGAGCATTTGGAGCAGGAACTGGAAAAGCTCACCCACGCGGAGAGTATCAAACGTTCTTTAATTGCAAGTGCTAGTTTGATCAGCGAAAGCGAGACTGCTGCGATCAACCTCGTAAAAGAAGCCAGTTTACAATTAAATACTGTAGAGAAATTCGATCCGGCGATTGCAGAAATCAATGAAAGGTTAAAATCTACTTTGATTGAGTTAAGGGATATTGCTAGTGAAATTAGCGGCATAGAAGAAAACACGGAGCATAATGCTGCCCGTATGGAGACTATACAGGAAAGATTAGACTTGTTTTATACTTTGCAGCAAAAACACCGAGTAAGCAGTAATACCGAATTATTAGCAATACAAGAGCAACTTTCGCAAAACCTAAATGCCCTACTCAACAGCGATGAGCAACTAGAAAAACTTCAGAAAGAAATTGATGCGCTAAATAAACATTTACTTCAACAAGCAAAGGATTTAGATAGCAACAGAAGAAAAGCCATCATCATCGCAGAAAAAGAAGTTGGTGCTGCATTAAAGCAAATGAATATGTCAAATGCTTCGATCAGTTTTAACCTAACCGAACAAGTTCAGCTCAATAATAACGGTATTAATGAGGTGCAGTTATTATTCACGGCCAATGCTGGCCAACAAGCTGCGCCTGTTGGCAAAGTAGCATCAGGGGGTGAGCTTTCAAGGTTAATGCTGGCCATTAAGGCTTTATTGGCCAAACATACGGCCTTACCTACCCTCATTTTTGATGAAATTGACACTGGGATTTCTGGTGAGACGGCTTTACGTGTTGGCGAGGTGATTGATGCTTTGGCTAAGAATATGCAAATATTAGCCATTACCCACCTTCCGCAAATTGCATCAAAAGGTAATTCGCATTATTTCGTTTACAAGCATGAGAAAGCTGATAAAACGACCACAGGTATCAAAAAGCTTAAAACAGAGGAACGAGTGAACGCTATTGCTGAAATGCTAAGCGGTAAAAACCCGGGCGCTTCGGCATTGCAAAATGCTAAAGAGCTGCTTGGTTAAAGAAGTTTTGCAACATATTTAATAAACTACGAATTTTTCGTAAAAAACTTTCTTTCAAAACTAACCATTTAGTTAATTTAGTGGTATGAGATTGAAATCCTACTTTGTTTTTTTATTGATCTTTTTCCAATTGTCGGTTTTTGCGCAAGAAAATTTTAGCGTCAGCGGAACCGTACGAGACGAAAAAGAAACCATTCCCGGCGCAGCCATTTACTTAAGCGGCACAAAAATATCTACCATTACCAACACCGAGGGAAAGTTTACGATTTCTAAATTACCTGCAGGAAACTACGATGTATTAGTGCAAGTAGTTGGTTATTTGCCCTATTCGAAAAGCTTAGTCATTTCCGACAAATCCGTAAACATGGATGTGTTATTGACTTCCAATCCTGTAATGCTACAGGAAGTAGTAATTAAGCCCGATCCAAATCGACTAGTTTATTTCAACTTGTTTAAAGAGTTTTTTATTGGCAGAACACCAAATGCCCAAGATTGTAAGATACTGAATAGCGATGTACTACTTATTGATTACGACAAGCAACGAAGAGTACTATCTGTAAGTAGCAACGATTTTCTTATTATCGAAAACAAGGCATTAGGTTATAGAATTAAATACATGCTCCAAAATTTTGAATATGATTACAGAACCCGCATTGTTTATTTTGCTGGATTTCCATTTTTTGAGGAAATGAAAGGTTCCAAATCAAAAATCAACCGATGGAATAAAAAACGTAACACGGCCTACTATGGTTCTTCACAACATTTCTTTCAGTCTTTATATGAAGGGAATACAGAAAAAGAAGGCTTTGTAATACACAAACTAGGAACTATCGGCAATAAAAACAGGCTGCCAGATAGCGTTATTAATGCAAATATCAAAAGACTTTCTGCTGGCTCAAGGGCCATCAACCTATTAACTTTCAACAAGGATGATTCGTTAAATTTTTGGTTAAAGGAACGTAGCAAACCCAAAGCCATGGCAGTTTTGAATAAGGCCAAAGTACTTACCGACACTTTAGTAAAAACCTACAACCAAGACGTTAAGTATATTAATTTTACTGATGAACTTTTTGTAATGTATACTAAGGAAAAGGAAACAGAAGAGTATAGTTATCTGGGATTTCAGGTAAGCAGAGCTCCAGATATGGGAAACTATCAAGTATCGCTCATCAATTTAGTTGCCCCTCCAATGCTATTTTATAAAAATGGAAGTATTGCTAACCCTAGAAGTTCCTTGTACAAAGGTTTTTGGGCCTACGAGAAAATGGCCGACGCCGTGCCTATTGAGTTTAAACCCATTGAAATAAAATAATCAACAAATTAGCATCATCATTTAAAATTACTAAAAATTTTAGTAATTTTAAATGATGAAAACAGCACCAGAAAATATAAATGACTATCTCAGTGGAAGGGGTGCGCAATTAAATACGGATAATAAATATCTAAAAAATAGCATTACCAAAGAACATATTGAAGGAATTGATGATTGGGAAATTACGAACGAAAAAACTTCCTTCATTATTGGAAACGCCAAAAGCATCGTCAATAGAGTAGAGAGTCCCGATGTGAATATGCTATATTCGCTCAATCCTTACCAAGGTTGCGAACATGGCTGTATTTATTGTTACGCTAGAAACTCTCATGAGTATTGGGGCTTTAGCGCAGGATTGGACTTTGAAAGAAAAATTATTGTGAAACAAGATGCTCCAGAACTTTTTAAGAAGTTTCTGGAAAAGAAAAACTGGCAGGCCTCCCCTATCACTATCTCGGGAAACACCGATTGCTATCAACCTTGTGAACGAAAATACAAGTTAACTAGGCAATTGCTGCAAATTGCACTGGAATATAAACAGCCTATTTTCATGATTACCAAAAATGCACTCATCCTGCGTGATTTGGATATTTTGCAAGAGTTGGCCAAACATCAATTGGTAAGCGTATTTGTTTCCATCACCAGCTTAGATGAAAACCTTCGACAAAAGCTGGAACCTAGAACCACTACTGCTAAACAACGTTTAAAAGTAATTGAGCAATTGAGCTTAGCCAATTTACCCATGGGTGTAATGGCAGCTCCTATGATTCCTGGTTTAAACAACCATGAAATCCCAGCCATCTTAAAAGCCAGTGCCAATGCTGGTGCGGTATCTGCTGGCTATACGGTAGTAAGATTAAATGGCTCAATCAGCAAGATATTTGAAGATTGGCTTTCCAAAAATTTCCCTGATAGATTTGAAAAAGTTTGGCATCAAATTCAAGATTGCCATGACGGGAATGTAAACGATAGCCGCTTTGGCACCAGAATGCGTGGAGAAGGGAATTTTGCACAGCTTATGAGCAACACCTTTAAGCTACATTGCAAAATCAATAAACTCAACCTAAAAAGAATTGAACTTGATAGCTCACAGTTTAAAGTGCCAAAAGCACAGATGAGCTTGTTTTAATAGAAACAAAAAAGCCCCGTACCTACGGGGCTTTTCTTATCCTACTCTACACTTCCTTCTTCTTTCTTTTTCTTTTTGCTTGGACCTTTAGGTGCTACTACAATTTCTTCTTTTTCTTTATTATAGTTTACCTCTAAGGTGTCACCTTCGTGAACTTCTCCTTTTAGGATTTCCTCTGCAATCGGATCTTCCAAGTATTTTTGGATGGCACGTTTCAATGGACGGGCTCCAAAATTACTATCAAAGCCTTTCTCCGCAATAAAATCTTTTGCTTCGTCAGTAAGCTTAATTTTATAGCCCAAAGTTTCTACTCTTCCAAATAAGGCTCTCAACTCAATATCAATAATTTTGAAGATTTCTTCTTTACCAAGAGAGTTGAAAACTACCACATCATCAATCCTGTTCAAAAACTCAGGAGCAAAAGCACGCTTAAGTGCATTTTCAATTACTCCACGGCTATGTGCATCATTTTGATTGATCTTGGCTGCAGTAGAGAAACCAACACCAGCACCAAAATCTTTCAATTGGCGTGCGCCAATGTTCGAGGTCATGATAATGATCGTATTTCTAAAATCTACTTTTCTACCCAAACTATCGGTTAACTGGCCTTCATCCAATACTTGTAATAAGATATTAAACACATCAGGATGCGCTTTTTCAATCTCATCCAAAAGGATTACCGCATAAGGTTTGCGACGTACTTTTTCAGTCAACTGTCCACCTTCTTCGTAACCCACATATCCTGGAGGCGCTCCCACTAAACGAGATACTGCAAATTTCTCCATGTATTCGCTCATGTCTATTTGAATTAGAGAATCCTCCGCATCAAACATGAAACGAGCCAACTCTTTAGCTAATTCGGTTTTACCTACACCTGTTGGGCCTAGGAAAATGAACGAACCAATTGGTTTTTTTGGATCTTTCAGTCCTGCTCTGGTACGTTGAATAGCCTTGGTTAGTTTCTTAATCGCATCATCCTGACCAATAATTTTATCAGCAATGGTGTCGTACATATTCAATAGTTTATTACTATCTGTTTGTCCAACACGTTGCAAAGGAATACCAGTCATCATTGAAACTACCTCAGCCACGTTGTCTTCAGAAACTTCATAACGTTTAGTTTTAGTCTCTGCTTCCCACTCCGCCTTAGCTTTGTCCAATTCCTCTAGCAAATTCTTTTCGGTATCACGTAGTTTAGCAGCCTCTTCATATTTTTGGCTTTTCACTACACGATTTTTCTCCAATTTAATATCCTCTATTTTACTCTCAATAGCAATGATATTATCAGGAACATGAATATTGGTCAAGTGAACACGTGAACCAGCTTCATCCAAAGCATCAATGGCTTTATCCGGTAAAAACCTGTCGGTAATATATCTCGAAGTTAAAGAAACACAGGCATTAATCGCCTCTTCTGTATAAGTTACACCGTGGTGCTCTTCATATTTTTCTTTGATACGATTTAAGATTTCTATCGTTTCGTCCGGAGAAGCAGGCTCAATCATCACTTTTTGGAAACGACGATCCAAAGCACCATCTTTCTCAATGTACTGACGATACTCATCTAAAGTAGTGGCTCCAATACATTGTATTTCGCCTCTGGCCAATGCAGGCTTAAACATGTTCGAAGCATCTAAAGAGCCCGAAGCACCGCCAGCACCAACAATGGTATGAATCTCATCAATGAACAAAATCACATCGGTAGATTTTTCCAATTCGTTCATCACCGCTTTCATGCGTTCTTCAAACTGGCCACGATATTTTGTACCTGCAACCAAAGATGCTAAGTCTAATGTGACTACACGTTTGCCAAACAACACCCTCGAAACCTTACGTTGTACTATACGCAATGCCAAACCTTCGGCAATGGCACTTTTACCAACACCCGGCTCACCAATTAAAATGGGGTTGTTTTTCTTTCTACGCGACAAAATTTGCGAAACACGCTCAATTTCTTTCTCACGACCTACAATTGGGTCTAATCTACCTTCTTCAGCAGCACGCGTCAAATCTCTTCCGAAATTATCCAGTACTGGAGTTTTCGATTTAATATCCGAAACCTTTTTAGGAGCAGTAAAACTTTCCTCCTCCTGATAATCATCATCGCCTCCAGCGGTACCACCACCTTGCGCTTCGTCCTTAAATCCGTTTTTATTAACTTCTACTTCTTGTTTAAACGTTTCGTAGTTAATACCGTATTGCAATAAAATCTGCGAAGCAATATTGTCATCATCTCTTAAAATAGACAACAGCAAATGCTCGGTTCCAATTAAATCACTTTTAAATATCTTAGCCTCTAAATAGGTAATCTTCAAAACTTTTTCAGCTTGTTTGGTTAAAGGAATATTACCCAAATTAACCGTAACGCTCGAAGTTCCTCTAACGGCTTCTTCAATAGATCGGCGAAGTTTCAAAGTATCCACTCCTAAAGATTTTAAGATCTTTATGGCCATACCATCTCCTTCGCGAATAAGGCCCAACAACAAGTGCTCTGCGCCTATATAATCGTGTCCTAACCTCAGGGCTTCCTCCCTGCTGAAAGAAATCACGTCTTTAACCTGTGGTGAAAATTTAGCTTCCATAATCTGTATGTTATCGGGGACGACACTAAACTATAAATTTGTTTTATAAATACGGCGTCTCGATTTTTATATTTTATCAACAATTACGCCATATTGGTGGATTAAGCCACCACCATGCTTTCATATACAACAACATTATCAATCAAATATGTTGTGGACACTGGTTTTGTTACCCTATTTCAATGAGATTTTTACAATCATACATACGAAAAAGAGCCAATTGTCGGTTTTTTGTAAGCTTTTAAACAACAATATTTACTGACAAAAGTTACAAAATCTAGTTGACAAGTAGAATTTTTGTCAGCCTTATTGATCATTTGTAAAGCAATTTCTGATTCATCATCAACGCAAGCCCCGCTATCCTTCCAAGTCCTCGCTCATTTCATTTCGCTGCGGGCTTTCCATCTTATCGGGTTTATCGAACCAAAGCCTGTATTTCTATCTTCGTTTTCCTACCGCCAAAGCTTTTTAAGTTTTCGGAAATTAACGTTAATACTAATCTTCAAAAGTAGCATCAACATTAAGTACAAATCCCTGCAAAACATGTGAATTTACTTCTTCGCTTAGCGTAAACAACTTAGACGGCTCATATTTACCAGCATCATTCAAAGTATATTTCAAAATGGTTTGATCACTTAAACTTACTATCCAGTATTCAGTCACCCCAAATTCTTCATACACCTTATACTTATACAAAAGTTCTTTCTTATTGTTTCCAGGAGATAAAATCTCTATCACTAAATCTGGCGCACCTAAACAGCCTCTGTCATCTAACCTACTCTTATCGCAAATCACACAAAGATCTGGCTGAAGAACGGTATAGATATCTTTATCCGCTTTACTTTTCTTCGGAAAACGCACATCAAAAGGAGCAGTATAAACATCACAAGACTTTCCTTTCAAAAAACTAGCAAATGCATAAGCTATATTCATTGATACCTTCTGATGAAATCTAGAAGGTGCGGGACTCATCTTATGAATTTTCCCATTGATCAATTCTAGTCGCTCGTCAAAAAGCCAGTTTAAATAGTGCGCATAGCTATAGGTTAATGATTCATCTAACTCGTTAAGCGAATAAACCTTATCATCAGGCTCTGGATATGTTTTTATAGGTGTCATACCCAAATATAACAAATTGAATGAAGGAGCTAAAATTTCATTCGCTGAATACGAACTGCATTTAAAATGGCCAAAAAGGCAACACCAACATCAGCAAAAACCGCTTCCCACATGGTTGCCAAGCCACCAGCACCTAAAATAAGCACAATGGCTTTCACACCAAATGCTAAGCTTATGTTCTGATATACAATTTTCTTGGTAGCACGGCCAATTTGAATAGCAACGGCAATTTTGCTCGGCATGTCATTTTGAATCACCACATCGGCAGTTTCTATGGCTACGTCGCTTCCTAAAGCGCCCATAGCCATACCTACATCACTCAATGCCAACACTGGCGCATCATTAATCCCATCGCCCACAAAGGCCACTACCCTACTGGCATCTTTCTTAATCGATTCCAGTTTTTCTACTTTACCCTCTGGCAACAAATCACCATATGCTTGATCTACCCCCAGTTCATCTGCCACCTTTTTGGTAATTGCTGCTTTATCACCACTAAGCATCACTATTTTATCAACTCCTGCGGCATGTAAAGCAATAATTGCTTGTTTTGCATCGGGTTTAATTTCATCGGCTATGCTTACAAAACCTGCATATTTGCCATTTACCGTCAATAAAACAGTGGTTTCCACTTTTTGGTCCAAGTCTTCGGGATAAGCTATTTCAAACTGTTTTAGCAATTTGCCATTACCCGCCATAACCGCAGTCCCATTTACAGTTGCAGTTAAACCATGGCCTGCAATCTCCTTCACCTCTTCTACGGGCAATAGCTCCTTAAGATTAGCATGGGCAACAACCGCTTTTGCAATTGGGTGCGTTGATTGACTTTCAAGACTAGCCAAATAGGCCAAAAAATCTGCTTCCGGTATTTCAGCTTGTATTTCATTAACCTTGAAAACACCCTGAGTTAAAGTTCCAGTTTTATCCATCACTACGGTATTCACTTTGGTAATCAAATCCAAATAGTTAGACCCCTTAAACAAAATACCATTGCCCGAAGCCGCTCCAATACCACCAAAATAGCCCAAAGGAATAGAAATTACCAGCGCACAAGGACAGGAAATCACTAAGAAAACCAAGGCCCTGTACAACCAATCATTAAATTGATAATTGGCCACAAAAAAATAGGGTACAAATACCAATGCCACCGCTAAGAAAAATACAATTGGCGTATAAATCTTAGCAAATCGGCGGATCAACAGCTCTGTTTTTGCTTTCTTGGCACTTGCATTTTGAACTAGGTCTAAAATCCTTGAAAGTGCGCTATCCTCAAAACGTTTGGTAACCTTTAAGCTCACCACACCATCTAAATTTAGCATTCCCGCCAATACTGTTTCCCCTTTTCTAATAGTATCTGGTTTGCTTTCCCCCGTTAGTGCCGCGGTGTTAAAACTGGCATTGTCACTTAACAATTCACCATCTAATGCCGATTTTTCCCCTGCCTTTAATTGCAAGGTTTCCCCAATTTCTACTTCTTGGGGTTTTACTGTTTGGTATTCTCCATTTCTGTATACCATTGCCGTATCCGGGCGCACATCCATTAAAGACTTAATATTATTTTTAGCCTTGTTTACCGCTGCGTCCTGAAAAAGCTCTCCTATGCTATAGAATAACATTACAGCTACTGCTTCCGGATATTCGCCTAAAGCCAGTGCTCCTATAGTTGCTAGTGCCATTAAAAGAAATTCCGTAAAAATATCTCCTTTAGCAATAGTTGCGAATGCTTCCTTAATAACTGGCCATGCAACCAGGAAATAGGCTATTAAATACCAAGTTAACCTGAGATAGCCCGTAAAAAAAGAAAATGATAGCTGATCGAATACAATAGCCGTTAGCAATAATGCCAAACAAATGACAACAGGCAAATAGGTCTTAAAAGAAGAATAATCACCATGGCTATGATCGTGGTCGTGGTCATTATGATTTTGATGTTTTTCATGGCGCTGATGTCCGCAGCAACCATCCTCGTTATGATTTTGATGTGGTGCCATAATTTATTATTTAGAATTATTCAAAACTACACTTTTCACCGACTAATCAATCTTATTTATGTCACATTATTTTTAGCGCCTATACAATAAAAAGTGTTAAACTATGTTAAATGTATTAGATAAGTATCCCGACATGAAGTCTTTCAGATTATCTTACATTGCTAATGAGCTACTCCGTAAAATAGGGCTAGCAAAACTTTATTACTGGTTTAATAAGTAATATTTCTATTAACAATACCAATCACATTTTCATTTTCATTAATTTTCATCCTTTAAATTTACAACATTAATGAGTGTCATATCTTTTTACACCATTTTTCATGAAATTGGTGATAGCACTTATTACTAACTTATCACAAAAAGAGATGAATATTAATCAGTTTAAAACTTTTTTTGCTGCACTTGGCGTTGTTACCGTCGGTGTTGCAAATGCCCAAACTCCTATCAAGAAGTTTATTGATCCGGCAAACATGGATTTAAATGTGAAGCCAGGAGATGACTTTTATCAGTATGCTAGTGGTACCTGGGTAAAACACAATCCTGTTCCTGCAAAAGAAACTCGCTGGGGTTCTTTCAACGAACTACGCGACTTCAACGTAAACGCCGTTAGAAGTTTGGTAGAAGCTGCAGCTGCCGACAAATCTGCTCCTGCGGGTTCGGTAACTAAACGTGTTGGCGATTTTTATGCTGCCGCAATGGACAGCGTAACCATTGAGAAATTAGGTTACACACCAATTAAAGCCGATTTGGAAAAAGTGAAACAAATTAACACACTTCAAGATGTGTTGAATTTCACAACCTACATGCGTACCAACGGACTTGGTGGAGCGCTTTACGGTTTTGGGGTTGGTCAGGACAGAAAGAATGTAAACAAATACATGGTTAATATTTCGCAAGGCGGAACCACTCTTGGCGATAGAGACTATTATTTGAAAGATGACAGCCGTAGTGTAAAAATAAGAGAAGCTTATGAAACCTACATGACCACATTGTTTAACCTTGTTGGTTATACCGAAGCTGTTGCTCAACAAAAAGCAAAAACGGTTTTAGCAATTGAAAAAACGTTAGCAGAAGCTCAAATGAGCCGTTTAGAAATGCGTGACCCCTATAAAACCTACAACAAGCTAACCGTTGCAGATTTCAACAAAATCATTCCAAACATTAACTGGAATAATACTTTAACACAATTAAAAGTGACTGGTCAAGATACTGTATTGGTAAATTCACCAGCATTTTTCAAATCGTTAAACAATTTATTAACTTCTACTTCGGTTGCTGATTGGAAAACTTATTTAGAGTGGAACATTTTAAAAGGTTCTGCGGGTAGCTTAAGTTCTCCTTTTGTGAAAGCAAACTTTGCCTTTACACAAGCGCAAACTGGACAAAAAGTTCAAACGCCACGTTGGCAACGCATGTCGTCGTTAACCGATGGTGTATTAGGTGATTTATTAGGCCAGTTATATGTAGCTAAATATTTCAAACCAGCAGCAAAAGCTCGTATGGACGAAATGATTGCCAATCTTCGCAAGGCTTTCGAAATCCGCATCAAAGGTTTAGAGTGGATGAGCGATGAAACCAAGCAAAAAGCTTTGGCTAAACTTCACGCTTTTAGACCAAAAGTTGGTTACACCACTAAATGGAGGAACTACGATGGTTTAGTAATCAGCAGAACTACCTACTTCCAAAACTTACGCAACGCAAGCAAATGGGCTTACAGCGAAAACATTGGTCAATTAGGTAAACCTGTAGACAGAGAGCGTTTTGGCATGACTCCTCCAACGGTAAATGCTTACTACAGCCCAACCTTGAATGAAATTGTGTTCCCTGCTGGTATTTTACAATTCCCTTTCTTCCACCCAGATGCTGACGATGCGATTAACTACGGCGGTATTGGTGCGGTTATTGGTCACGAAATGAGCCACGGTTTTGACGATACTGGTAGCCAGTACGACAAAGATGGTAACTTGAAAAACTGGTGGACTGATGAAGACAGAGCTAAATTTAACGCCAAAACAAAATTATTAGGCGAGCAATTTGACAAATACACTGTTTTAGACACGATACACGTAAATGGTAAATTCACCATGGGAGAAAACATTGGCGACTTAGGTGGACTAAACGCTGCTTATACCGCTTTTAAAATGACTAAGCAAGGTCAAAGCAACGAGAAAATTGATGGATTTACTCCTGACCAACGTTTCTTCTTGGCTTGGGCACAAGTTTGGAGAGGTAATGTATTACCTGAAACAGCTGCACAGTTGATTAAAACGGATACGCACTCTCCAGGTCCTTACAGAACTATCGGTGCCCCGGTAAACATGGATGCTTGGTACAAAGCATTTGATGTACAACCTGGCGACAAACTTTACAAAAAACCAGAGGACAGAATTAAACTTTGGTAATCGATTAATTCGATAATTTGACCATTAGCCAATTCAAAAATGATAGAATTAGCTAATGGTCTTTTTTTTTATCCCATTAGCTCATCATCCAATCAGCTAATTATTTCATCCATTATATTTCGCCTGTATTTTCTTAGGCAGCTTACTTAACACCAACTCTCTAGAACGCTCAATACGTTGTTTCAATTCCTGAATACCGAACACATCTAACGCATCTACAAAAACCCATTGCTTTCTGGCAAAATGCGGTGCTTGCTTTACCCCATCTCTGGCGGCCAGTTCTTCAAATTCCTCGGGAGTACATTTCATGCAAAATCCGTGGGTATCCAAATCCACCAGCACAAATATTTTCTCTTCAATCATAAAACAAAGGTGTTCCCATTTCATACCTTCCGTGGTTCCTGGCAAACCCAGACAGTACTCTCTAAAACTTTCGATATCCATAGGCTAAAGATAAAGGAACAAGAATAAAAGAACAAAGACTTTAGCTTGCTAATTATTAGAAAAGCAAAGACAAGACAACTGTTAATCGTCATTCCCGCTTTTCGCTAAAATCTTTTTGTCAACCTTATTGCTGTCATTCCAAGGCACGAGGAATCTCTTTCTGAACAGTTTACTTACAGATCCTTCTCCCGAAACTTCGGGAGAAGGATGACACAAAACAAAAAGTATTTCCGCTACAATCGGGTTTACCAAGCAAGTGTATTGCATAGGTTTAAGCAATTTAAACCCGATTGTAGCGGCATCCTTGGAGCAAAGCGGAAAGACATACCGTAAAGCCTGCCTGCGGTAGGCAGGCGGGGCTAAAGGAGCCAAAAGCAACGAAGCGCTTTTCCAAAATCCAATCACAAACAATGTAGCAATACGGCAATTTAAGCTTAATTTTGCCTCATGAACATCCTTACCCAAACTGCCGACGGCTCTAATACTTTGTTTAACGAAGAAATTGGCGAACATTACCATTCGTCACATGGCGCACTACAAGAAAGCAAACACGTATTTATTGAGGCGGGTTTAAAACACGGACTAGAAAAATCAGGTGCCGACGAAATCAGTATTTTAGAAGTAGGCTTCGGTACTGGATTGAATTTTTTGTTGAGCTATGCGCATTGCGAAAACTTGAATAAAAACCTTAATTATTATTCGATTGAGGCTTTTCCATTATCTCAAGAAGTAATTGCCTCTACCGCATACCAAAAATATGTGCCTCAAAATATTTGGGATTCGTTTATCACAAAATATGAGAACTCCATTAACAATGAGGTTAAGGTTTCTGAAAATTGCAGTTTGGAAATCAGCCATACCACTTTACAAAACTTCGCCAGTAAGGAGCAGTTTGATGTGATTTATTATGATGCTTTTTCGGTAAGACACCAGCCCGAATTATGGACCAATGAGATCATTGCCCACGCTTGTAGCTTCCTGAAAAATGGGGGTATTTTTGTAACCTACGCCATTACAGGCAACCTCAAAAGGGCAGTTAAAGCTTGTGGTTTCGAAATCGAAAAGCTTCCTGGCGCACCTGGAAAAAGAGAAATGTTGAGGGCTTGTAAAACCATTTAGGCAAATAACTGTCTAAAGTGTAGATTTTTTTGTAATTTATTCCTGTTAAATAAACCCTATGCAAATACAACTACCATTTATCGTTAGGCTTACCCTCGCTCTTCTTTCCATTTTGATGCTGGGCTACTTGGCTATTCTTGGAAAAAGCCTGCTATCGCCACTTTTATTTGCATTGTTATTGGCATTTTTAATGCTGCCTTTGGCTAGTTTTTTAGAAACCAAACTACGTTTAAAGAGAAGCTTAGCTACTATACTCACCGTGATTATTATGCTGGGCGTATTATATGGCATTGGCCATTTTTTCGCCATGCAACTGAGCGAGCTATGGAGCGATTGGCCTTTGTTGGAGAAACAAGTGACCAATTCTTTTCACGAACTACAGCATTGGATCTCCAAAACATTCCACGTTAATATTAGCAAACAGGAAACTTATTTAGCCGACAGCGCCGAAAAAGCGCTTGCCACCAGCGCTACAGTAATTGGCACTACACTCATCACCCTATCTTCGAGCTTGTTATTTGTAGCCTTCACTTTATTGTTCACCTTTTTTCTGCTCAATTACAGACGTCTTCTATATAAATTCCTTACTTCTGTTTTTGTAGAAGACCACAGGACCAAAGTAATTGAAACCGTTAATGAGATACAGCATATCATTAAAAAATACATCACGGGTTTGTTCATCCAAATGATTATCGTAAGCATACTCATGGTGCTTACCCTTTCCATTTTAGATGTAAAATATGCCATCCTTTTAGGCTTGGTTGCAGGTATTTTCAATATCATCCCCTACTTGGGAATTTCTGTTGCCTTAATCATTAGCGTACTTATTACGTTTGCAACGGCTGGTGCTACCAAAGCTTTATTTGTATTACTGGCTTATGCAGGTGTACACGCTATTGATGGCAATATCTTAATGCCTTTAATTGTGGGCTCTAAAGTTAAGATTAATGCGCTAATGGCCTTTATTGGTATTGTGGTTGGTGAAATGCTGTGGGGAATATCAGGCATGTTTCTTTGCATGCCCTATTTAGCCATGCTCAAAATTATCTTCCAAAAAGTAGATAATTTACAGGCTTGGTCTATTTTACTGGGAGAAGAACAAAAAATAGTGGTTAAGAAAAAGCGGGCTTCATTTTTTGCTAAAAAGAAGAAAATTGAAGCAGATGAATAGCCCCAACAAACAATCTTCAAAATCTACCCACATTCTTAGTACTTCGGCCAATTTATTGGGTTTCTGCTTTGTAGTACTCACTTCAACTAAAATCAATAAACTTGACCAAGCGAGTTTTATTGATGAAGGTGCGGCTTTGGCCGTCATGTGTTTCATGAGCAGCTGCTTGTTATCATTTTTAGCCATTAGAAGTAAAAACGAAATCCGTTCGGTTAAATTGGAAAAACTGGCCGATGTTTTATTTCTTTGTGGACTGGTTACCCTCTCGCTAACTACCATTTTAATTACATTCAATATCATATAAAATATGCCTGCAAATATTCCTCCTTTAAGCTCTTCAACTCCAGATGGTGCTTTTTTAAGACTACTAAACGTACTAGATACTTTACGTACACAGTGTCCGTGGGATAAAAAGCAAACGATGGAAACCTTGAGGCACTTAACCATTGAGGAAACCTACGAACTTTCTGACGCCATTTTAGAAGGCGACATGCAGGAAATCAAAAAAGAGCTGGGCGATGTGATGATGCACCTGGTTTTTTATGCCAGAATTGCCGACGAACAAAGTGAATTTAACATTACTGATGTGCTTAATGGCGTTTGTGACAAATTGATTAGCAGACACCCGCATATTTACGGAGATGTAGAAGCTGACACGGAGGAACAAGTGAAACAAAACTGGGAAAAACTGAAGCTAAAAGAAGGTAACAAATCGGTTTTGGCTGGAGTACCTACCTCTTTGCCAGCTTTGGTAAAAGCCAGTCGCATCCAAGAAAAAGCCAGAGGTGTTGGTTTTGATTGGGAAGAAAAACAACAGGTTTGGGAGAAAGTAGAAGAGGAACTTCAAGAATTTAAAGATGAGTTTAACATTGCTGATGGCAGGGAAATAAATGTGGAAAAAGCCGAAGGGGAATTTGGTGATTTACTTTTCTCCTTAGTGAACTACGCTCGTTTTATTGACATTAACCCAGAAAATGCTTTAGAGAAAACAAACAAAAAGTTCATTAAACGTTTTCAATATCTGGAAGAAAAAGCCAAAGCAAGTGGAAAAGCACTACAAGACATGACCTTGGCTGAGATGGATGTGTATTGGAATGAAGCGAAGAAATTGTAATATTTTCTTTTAACCACCTAAGACATTTAAGAACATTTTAGTTGCATGTAACCAAACTTAGATGAACTAAGGTGTCTAAGGTGTTAATTTAATTTGAACCATCTAAGACATTTAAGAGCATTTTAGTTTTTTAAACCATTACGAAGGCAAACCACTAAATCAGCTGACCATTTTAATTTTTCTTCATACCTTAATGTTTCCTAAATAATCAAGTATGGAAAAACACACCAAAGTTGACGGATACATTTCCTCTTTCCCTGAAGCAACTCAAAAGATATTACAACAATTAAGGGAAGACTTACAGCGAATGGTTCCGGAAGCCAAACAAAAAATAGGCTATGGCATCCCAACCTTAACCCTAAACGGGAACCTTATTCATTTTGCTGGCTACAAAAATCACATCGGCCTTTACCCTGGAAGTAAAGCCATTGAAGTTTTTGCAGATCAACTAAAAGGTTATCACACTTCAAAAGGAACGGTGCAATTCCCTATAGACCAACCGTTACCCATGACTTTGATTAAAGAATTAGTAGATTTCTGTGTGGTTCAGAATTTAGCGAAGAAGAAATAAGCTGGTTAATCGTAGAATTGTTTAACTGGTTAACTGGCCATTGCTAACTGTGAACTAATCCTCCTCAAAGAAAGTATCCAATAAATCATCCGTTTCGCGACGGTCTCTTTTTGTTGGTCGTCCAGTACCTCTATCTCTTTTTAAGGTAGGTGCATGAAATACTGATTTAAAGGCATGGGTTTCTTCTACCGGCGTTAAATCTTTGTATTTAGTTGCTGCAATTTTAGCATCAGTACGGTTGTAAGAAAAATCAACCACCTCAAGCACTTTTCGCTCAAGACCCTTACTAATTTGGTATACATCGCCAATTTTCACAATAGCCGATGGCTTGATGTTCTGCCCCTTAAGCTTTACACGCCCGGCTTTACATGCGTCGGTTGCCAAACTTCTGGTTTTAAAAATACGAATGGCCCAAAGGTATTTATCTACACGTAGTTTCTCTGCTTCTCCCATAATTCAAAATTAAACAATATTAGATATTAGACGTTAGTATTTATCAAATAGAGATGAATTCTGGCGAAGATTTTAGTCATCCACTTTTAACTTTTAACACACATCCTTTAACTTTTAACTTATAAAGACTTATTTTGCATAAATTTTAAAATACAATGATTGCTGAACTAAAAAAGAAAATAGAAGAAGCTTGGGAAGACAGAAGCTTATTACAATACAAAGAATACTCTGAAGCCATTGAAACCGTAATACAACAACTTAACAGTGGTGAAATTAGAGTGGCTGAGCCAGTTTTAAATGGCTGGGGCATTAACGAATGGGTAAAAAAAGCGGTGATCCTTTATTTTCCAATCAAGCAAATGGGAGAATCCAAAGCTGGTCCTTTTGTTTTTCACGATAAAATGGATTTGAAAACCGACTATAAAGAAAAAGGTGTACGTGTAGTGCCTATGGCAAGCGCCCGTTATGGTGCTTTCTTGGCTCCAGGCGTAATCATGATGCCTTCTTATGTAAATATCGGTGCTTATGTTGACGAAGGTACCATGGTAGATACTTGGGCAACGGTAGGTTCATGTGCTCAAATTGGCAAACGTGTTCATTTAAGTGGCGGCGTAGGTATTGGCGGTGTTTTAGAGCCTGTACAAGCTGCTCCCGTAATCATTGAAGACGACTGTTTCTTGGGTTCAAGAGCCATTGTTGTGGAAGGTGTACGTGTAGAGAAAGAAGCTGTACTAGGTGCTAACGTAGTATTAACAGCTTCTACTAAAATTATCGACGTTACTGGTCCAGAGCCTGTAGAATACAAAGGTATTGTACCTGCTCGTTCAGTAGTGATCCCTGGCTCATATACCAAGAAATTCCCTGCTGGCGAATATCAAGTACCATGTGCCATCATTATTGGAAAACGTAAAGAATCTACAGATAAGAAAACTTCTCTTAACGATGCATTGAGAGAAAATAATGTAGCTGTTTAAGCGGAAAGACTAAAGCGAAAAGCTTAAAGCAAATAAAAAGCCGAAAGAATATAGTGCAGATTGCTCTTTAGTCTTTCGGCTTTGTTCTTTTGACCTCTACCGTCCAGAATGCGGAGGGTATTGTGCTAAAATTTCTTTCACCCCTTCGTTAATCCGCTCTTCTCTATTCTTAAAGTTATCCAAATTAAATCCATCGCCGCGGCCATGCCAAACATGCATTTTGGTTTTTGGGTCTAAGAAATCGATGATGAACAATCCTTCTTGGTAGCGGTCAACGCTACGCATTCCACCACCCCAAAATGGCCCCCAGCCCCAACCCCAGCCTCCTCGCCATCCCCACGGGCTATAAAAACCATTATCGTACACATCTGTACGTTCACGTTTCATCACCACCAAGTTGACGAATAAATCTGGATTAGCAGCCTTAGTAAAGCCTTTAGCCTGCATCTCAGTATCAACCGCAGCCATCATTCGCTTTTTATCTAAGCCGTTCACCTCCAACTTTTCCAATCCCTTTTCGTAAAAGTTATAGGTTTTGTAGTTTTTAAAATCCACGTCTTTATCAAAATCTGACGCAACGCGTAAACTTCCACAGGCGGATAGCAGTACAGCGACCACCAAAAAACCACCTAATTTTTTTAATGAGTTCATAACATTTGTGTGTTTCGTTATACATCCATTTATCATTATAAATTTAACGATAACTTTTTGGCTTTTATATAGGTGTAACACATCTGTACGTCAAATGTTGAGGTAAAAAATGTAATAAATTAGGTAAATAAGCTTGATTTGTAATGCTTAACTTTGCTAAATGGCAATGAGAGAAGAAATCAACAAAGCATTAGAAGTACTTAAAAATGGCGGTGTAATTCTTTATCCTACGGATACCGTTTGGGGATTGGGCTGCGACGCTACCAACGAAGAAGCAGTTGCGAAGGTTAACGAAATTAAAGGTAGACCCGCTGAAAAAAGTTTAATTGTATTACTGGATACCGACAACAAACTGCAAAGCTACATAAACGAAGTCCCCGAAGTAGCTTATGACTTAATTGAATATGCCGAAAAACCACTAACGGTTGTGTTTTCAAATGCCAAGAACTTAGCTAGTAATGTAATTAATGCCGATGGTAGCGTAGGTATTAGGATTCCCAAGCATGGGTTTTGCCAACAGTTGATTCAACGCTTTCGCAAACCCATTGTATCTACCTCTGCCAATATTAGCGGACAGGCTACCGCCCGCTTCTTCGACGAAATAAGTGAAGAAATCAAAGATGCCGTAGATTATATCGTGGATTTAGAACAGGAAAACAGAACACCTAAACAACCTTCTACCATTGTTAAATTAGGTCCTAGCGGACAATTTGAGTTCATCAGGAAATAAATTTCAAACACATCAAACACCTCTTCAATTATTTTTATCATTGCTCTAAAAGTCCCCTTTAGGGGAATTAGTGGTTTTTCTTACCTTTGCAATCAATATGCAAATCAATCAACAGACTGGCAATACCAACTTTCCATTGAGCAAGATGGAAGCTCCCATATTTAAAGTATTAGCCGAAACTGCCGAAAAAACCAACACAGAAATCTACGTTATTGGCGGATTTGTACGCGACCTTTATTTAGACCGTCCTTCCAAAGATATTGATGTAGTGGTGCTAGGCAACGGAATTGCATTTGCTGAAAAAGTGGGGCAAAAGTTGAAAACCAACGTAGCCGTTTTCAAGAATTTTGGCACCGCCATGTTGAAACATTCAGATTTGGAGGTGGAATTTGTAGGCGCACGTAAAGAAAGTTACCGTGCAAATTCACGTAAACCAATTGTAGAAGATGGCACTTTAGAGGACGACCAACTGCGTAGGGACTTTACGATTAACGCCTTAGCAATTTCCTTAAACCAACCTACTTTTGGCCAAATAGTTGATCCTTTTAATGGCCTGATAGATTTGGAAGACAAGCTCATCCGCACACCATTGGATCCTGTAGTGACCTTTTCCGATGACCCACTGCGAATGATGCGTGCCATCCGCTTTGCTTCCCAACTTAATTTCAAAATAGACCAAGCGGCCGTTGATGCCATCAAATCGCAAAAAGAACGCATAAAAATCGTTTCGAAGGAGCGCATCAGCGACGAACTGAACAAAATCATTCTTTCTAAAAAACCATCTATTGGCTTCAATTACCTATTTGATACTGGATTGTTGGAGCTGATATTCCCTCAAATGGCCAAGCTATACGGCGTGGATGTGATTAAGGGTCGAGCACATAAAGACAACTTTTACCATACATTAGAGGTTTTAGATAATATTTGCCAAACCACAGATGACCTTTGGCTACGTTGGGCCGCTATTCTTCACGACATAGCTAAACCAGCAACCAAACGTTTTGAAGAAGGTCATGGATGGACTTTCCACGGACACGAAGATAAAGGCGCCCGTATGGTTCCCCAAATTTTTGCACAGCTCAAACTTCCTTTGAACGAAAAAATGAAATTTGTGCAGAAACTGGTGCAATTACATTTACGTCCTATTGTTTTGGCTCAGGATATTGTGACCGACTCTGCTGTAAGACGTTTATTGTTTGAAGCAGGTGAAGATATTGATAGTTTGATGCTGCTCTGCAATGCTGATATCACCACTAAAAACGAGTACAAAATCAAGAAATACCGAAACAACTTCGAACTTGTAAAGCAAAAACTGAAAGATGTAGAAGAAAGGGACCAACTACGCAACTGGCAACCTCCTATTTCGGGAAATGATATCATGGAAACTTTCGGGCTTTCTGCAGGAAAGGAAGTAGGAATTTTAAAAAATGCGATCCGTGAAGCAATTTTAGAGGGCGATATTGCCAATAATTACGAAGAAGCTTTTAACTATATGCTCCAAAAGGCCAAAGAGTTAGGATTGAACCGCGTTTGATTTACAATTTAAGATTTTTCAAAACACCATTTAACAATTAGCGTTATACATCGGAGAACCAGTTTTCAGACTTCCTGACTTCGAAGTTTTTTTATATTTTTACCCCCACAATAAAGCAGTATATAGGACATGGCCATTTATAGATTTAGAGTTTCTTTCGAAGATTACGACGATATCACACGTGAGATTGATATCAAAAGCAACCAAACTTTCGAAGATTTACATAGAGCTATACACCGCAGCACTGGATACAATGCCGATAAATCTTCGTCATTTTACGTAAGCACTGATAACTGGATTAAGGGTGAAGAAATTGCCATACTTCCTACTCAACGTAAAATTGATAACGGCGTAACTTTGATGGAAAAATCGAAGTTAAGCAGCTTTATCGAAGACCCACATCAAAAATTCTATTATATCTACAATTTTGAAAGGCCGTACGATTTCCATGTAGAGCTGATCAAAATTATATTGGACAACGACCCTAAAATTGAATATCCTTATTTGGTAAAAAGCGTTGGGGAAGCTCCAAAAATTATCGATAAAACTAATATCGATAGCGTTGTAGCAAGCAGTTCTGCTGTGGACAACGACTTTGACTTCTTAAATGAGATGGACTTTGTACCAGAAGATACCGATGAACTAGAAGCCATGGGAGGCAGAGGAATCAATGCTCAAGAAGAGGAAAATGACGAGGAAGAGGATGAGCAAGAAGACGAATTTGGCGATGGTGAAGAGGATTACGGCAACGATGATTACGGCAACGATAAAGACGATTACTAATCCCTAGCCCCTAAAAAGGGAATAAAACCATAGAACAATATAACAATCCAACCAAACTATGGTTCAGAAAACTTTAATCGTTATTGTTGGGCCAACGGCAATTGGGAAAACCTCATTGGCTATTGAGCTGGCCAAGCATTACCAAACTGAAATTCTTTCTGCCGATTCTAGACAGTTTTTCAAGGAAATGAGTATTGGAACTGCTAAACCTTCGGCAGAAGAACTGGCGGCAGCTCCCCATCATTTCATCAATTCGCATAGCATTAACCAATTTTTTAGCACTGGCGATTTTGAAGTGCAAGCCCTGGCTTTAATCGAGGAACTATTTACCAAGCATGATGTATTGGTGATGGTTGGCGGTTCTGGTTTATACATTAATGCGGTTTGCAATGGCTTGGATGAGATGCCCGAAATTGACCTTGACATCCGGGAAAAGCTTAACCAGCAATTTGCCGATGAAGGAATTGAAACCATTAGAAAGCAATTGGCAGCCCTTGACCCTGAATATTTTGCAAAAGTAGACCAAAGCAATCCGCAACGAATGATTCGTGGCTTGGAAGTGGTCTTGTCAACAGGGCAAAAATTAAGTTCATTTCTTACTTCCAACAAAAAAGAACGTCCTTTCAACATCATTAAAATAGGATTGAATACTGATCGGGAAAAGCTTTACCATCAAATCAACCATCGGGTAGATCTGATGATGCAAGAAGGTTTACTGGAGGAGGTAAAATCTCTTGAACCTTACAAGGAACTTAATGCACTAAAAACGGTTGGCTACGCTGAAATTTTCGACTATCTGGATGGAAATATTGACTTGGCTACTGCCGTTGATAAGATTAAACAAAACACCCGTCGATTTGCGAAAAGGCAGTTAACCTGGTTTAGGAAAGATGAAAACACCACTTGGTTTGAACCTAATCAAAGCGAAGAGGTACTTGATTTTGTCAATCGAAGTTTGTAAAACACACTACAATATTTTACCATTCCTAACATTCCCCTTCTATAGAACGGTATCCAATGGGCGGAGTGTTATCAATTAACTTCTATACATTTCTTAACATACATCAAAAACTTTGACCCTATATTGAAGTTATCTTTGTAGCAAAGAAAGGAAATTTATGGAATTAGGTATTGGAATGTTTGGCGATTTACAAATTAACGCCAACGGTCAAGCACAACCAGCACAACAACGTTTACAAGAAATTATTGAGGAAATTAAGCTCATGGACCAAGTGGGTTTGGATTTTTATGGGATTGGAGAACATCACCGACCAGATTATGCCGTATCCACTCCTGAAATCATCCTCGCTGCTGCAGCTACAGTTACTAAGAATATCAAGTTAGGAAGTGCTGTTTCAGTACTGAGTTCATCGGACCCCGTAAAACTTTATCAGAGCTTTGCTACGGTAGATTTGATTTCAAATGGCAGGGCCGAGTTAATGGCTGGGCGTGGTAGTTTTATCGAATCATTCCCATTGTTTGGCTACAACCTTGCCGATTATGACGAACTTTTTGAGGAGAAATTGAATCTTTTGGTAAAAATCAACCAACAGGAAACCATTTCATGGAAAGGAAAGTTCAGACCAGAGCTAAAAGAACAACAGGTTTTACCACGTGCGGTAAATAACCACTTAAATATTTGGGTAGCTGTTGGTGGCACTCCAAATTCTGTAGTACGTGCAGGAAAGCTTGGCTTACCAGTAATGTTTGCTATTATTGGAGGTAATCCAGCGCAGTTTCAACCTTTGTTTGAATATTATAAACAAGCCTACGAAGATAGCGGACACGACATGAGCAACTTTAAAGTAGGCGTACACATGCATTCGTTTTTTGGAGAGGAAAGCCAAGCTACAGCAGACTATTATTATCCTGTTTACTCAGCACAAATGGACAGAATTGGCAAGTCAAGAGGATGGCCTCCATTTCAACGTGGACAATTTGATTTTGGACGTTCAAAACATGGTGCTTTGATTATTGGGGATGCTAATGAAGCAGCAGAGAAAATCCTACAAATGCAAGAGCTATTTGGCTTAACTCGTTTTTCGGCACATATGGATGTAGGTGCCCCTTCACACGAACATATGATGAAATCCATCGAGATTTTTGGCGATAAGATAGCGCCACAAGTGAGGAAAGCCTTAGGAAAATAAAAATATGACGCCGTCATTTCAAGCGAAACATAGTGTAGCCGAGAATTCTTTGAATTAGTTAATTACATTTAAAAGATTTCTCTCCCGAAGAATCGGAACTGCGCTCCAGTCGAAATGACGGTGTCATATTAAGACAATTCGTTAACTTATCGTTAGGTCTTATTTCATTACCTTTACCACTATATGAACAATCATTTAGTTATTGCTGTTGGAGCAGCTTTTGGAATTTTAGCGATTATTTTTGGCGCTTTCGGTGCTCACGCTTTAAAGAAAGTTTTATCTGCCGAGAAATTGGCTTCTTTTGAAGTTGGCGTAAGGTATCAAATCTATAGCGCCCTGTTTCTGCTGGTGCTAGGTTATAACGCCAATTTAGAGCTAAGCTCTATTAAATGGGCTTTCTATTTAGTAACCATTGGCACCGTCCTTTTTTCTTTTAGCATTTATCTTTTGTCGCTATCGGAATATCTAAAAAAGAGCTTTAAATTTTTAGGACCAATTACACCGCTAGGTGGTTTATTGATGATTATTGGCTGGAGCTGTTTGTTATGCTCGGTTCTTTAGCGGTTTCCTTAGCATTACTTTGAGTTTCTAAACCCGATAGCAGCGGAAATACTTTTTGTGAGTAGGATAAAACCTCATAGGTTTGATAAGCATGGTGCAAAGGGAAACCTATGAGGTTTTGAGCAAGGGCTGCAAAAAGATTGAAGCGTATAGCGGGACTATCGAAAATAGTAGCAACTATTTGCTTTTCAAATCAATTAAGAAGTCTTACAAAGCAGCTTTTACCAAATAAGGTAATATCTCTTTCTGGAAAGTGACGAAGTTTTTGCGGACATCTGAATCGCTTACTGAGGTAAACGCAAACGAAAACACGATGCTTTTGCTGGCTTTCAACAAAAATGCTAGTCCACCACGACGAGCGGGATTGTTTTTAAAGTGATCAAGTTCCAGATAAGCAGATAATAACAAAGCCTCCAACTGGTCGGAAAGATGCTTTAAAAATTCTTGTGAATTGGCATTTTCACGAACAAAATCCCAGCCTATGAACTCATTACAAGCCGTAAAAGACAGTCGACAGGTTTTCATTACCAATGCCTTTAAATGTTCTTCTTCGCTGGCAAATTGCGCCTTATTGGACAAAATACCATGCAGATTAACATCTAGATAGTCCATCAAAATAAAATCGAGGATTTGCTCCTTACTTTCGAAATACTTATAGATGGTAGCCTTAGCAATACGTGCCTTTTTAGCAATTTCGTTCACACTTGTTTTGTGATAACCGTATTTCCTAAACAGCTCCTTTGCGGCCCTAAGTATACTTTCTTTTATTTTCGCTGGCTCCATTAATTTCTTACTAATATTTGTTGCCCCGCTATATTGAGTGCATATCTTTTTAAAGCTCTTTTTGCGGGTGCTTTTTGCGGACTACCATCGAGTAATGAAAACTTGCCACCAGAACATGGGTCTAGGGCAAGAAATACGCCGCCATCTTCTGGTGTGACCGCACAAGCCTTTTCAGGATTAACGGTACTGCATCTGTCAAAAGCGACATAATCATTGGTAGATATCCTAACTATAATTAAGCCTGCTACTCCCTGATTGGGCACTAATAGTATTCCATTAGTAGCTCTAATACTAAACTCTGCAACGGTAATACTATAATTTACTGGATAATCTGGGATATAGTTTTCTTCTTTTCCGCATGACGCGAATAGTAAAAAAACAATGGCTATAGCGGCTATTTTTTTCATTTTATATCAGGGCTGATTGGTATTGTTTCAAGAAACGAACATCGTTTTCTGAGAACAAGCGCAAATCTTTGATTTCGAATTTGAGGTTGGCGATACGCTCTATCCCCATACCAAAAGCAAAACCGCTGTATTTCTTACTGTCGATACCGCAATTTTCCAACACATTTGGATCAACCATACCACAGCCCAAAATTTCTACCCAACCACTGCCTTTACACATATTGCAGCCTGCACCTTTACAAATACTACAAGAGATATCCATTTCGGCAGATGGCTCCGTGAAAGGGAAATAAGATGGACGGAAACGCACTTTGGTACCTTCGCCGTAAAGCTCTTGTACAAAGTAGAAAAGTGTTTGCTTCAAATCTGCAAAAGAAACCTTCTCATCTACATACAAGCCTTCTACTTGGTGGAAAAAACAATGTGCCCTAGCTGAAATCGCTTCGTTACGGTAAACACGACCTGGCATTAAAGCTCTAAATGGTGGCTGACCTGCTTCCATCATCCTTACTTGTACAGATGAAGTATGGGTACGAAGCGCAATATCTCCATTTTCACCTCCTTTTTTAATGAAGAAGGTATCTTGCATATCTCTCGCAGGATGTTCTTCAGGGAAGTTAAGGGCCGAAAAATTATGCCAATCATCTTCAATTTCTGGACCTTCGGCAACGCTGAAGCCTAGCTTATTGAAAATTTCGATGATTTCTCTACGTACAATGGCCAATGGATGACGCGTACCTACCTCAAAACCTTCTCCAGGCAAAGTCAAATCAAGTTGATTGCTTTCCGAAGTATCTTGTGATGCCGAAATCGTTTCGTTCAACGTTTGAAATTTAGCTTCCGCCAATTGCTTGAACTCATTCAACACCTTTCCCAAGGTTCTTTTTTCTTCAGGAGAAACGGCTTTAAATTCATCAAATAAATCTTTGATAATACCTTTAGTTCCCAGAAAACGTATTCTGAACTGTTCTAGCTCTGCAGCATTAGCGGTAGAAAACGCATTGATTTCGTTAGTGTATTGCGTTATTTGGTCTTGTAACATGCGCCAAATATACAGGATTTTCTCCTATATATTTGTCAAGGCGAGTTCAAAAACAAAGTTAAATGGCTATTACAGCCATAAAATGAACCCAATCCTATAACATATCTATTACAAATTAGCGTTTAGGTAAGCCAATAGCTCCACAAACACCAATTGAATATTTCCTGTTTTGGTAAAATTGTGATCTGCCCCGGCAATTTGTACAAATTTATTGGGCACGCTAAACTGATTTAATTTTGCCGTAAACGCATCAAAAGTAGCCCTACCCTGCTTTGGCAAATCTCCTACAGCATTGTTTTCAGGAAAAATGGTTAAGGTTGGTATTTTTTGATTTGAATTAGCGACATAAAGCGGACTAATGGCTTTATAATACTGTTCATTAGCCACACTCACTTCAAATCCCGTGTATCGATAACCCATTTCTAAAATATAGGATGGCAGCAAATTAAAAGAAGGAATATCGGTAAAGGTTTGGTCCAATGCTCCTGCCAAATTTACTGCCACTTTTACTTTATTGGTGTTTTTGCTACCGTAGCTGTACAACAAACCTAAGGTTGCACCAGCACTGTGCCCCGCAACGGCAATTCTGCTTTTACTCACCTGCCATTCATCCGCATGGGCAATGGCATAATCAACAGCCGCACTTACATCATCAACCTGATGTTGAATAAGTACCGCACTTTGCTTGTGCGTTACGGGATTAGTTTGCAAGCCGCTGCCATCTACCAAACGATAGTTGATATTGACTACGGCAAAATTTCTCCTGGCCAATTCTTCTACTATGCTCGTATATTCACTTTTATCGCCACCAATAAAACTACCTCCGTGTACAAATACGACCACTTTGGTTTCTGAATTTCTGTTAGCAGGCAAATAAACATCCATATTTTGCAAAGCGTTACTGCCATAACTCACATTCAGTTTTGTTTCAGCTTTTAACGATGGGCTGCTTGATTTTTTACAAGCAATAATAGATATGGACAATACGATAAAGCAAAAGCTTTTCAGGAAAATTTTCATGTGTTAATCTAATTTTTAATGACACCCAACTCCTTGCCTACTTTGGTAAAAGCAGCAATGGCTTTATCTAAATGATGCTGTTCATGCGCAGCAGAAAGCTGTACCCTGATACGAGCCTTACCTTGCGGCACCACTGGATAAAAGAAACCAATTACATAAATTCCTTCTTCCAACATTTTAGCCGCAAACTCTTGTGCTACTTTAGCGTCGTACAACATTACTGGAACAATAGGATGAAAACCTGGCTTAATATCAAAACCAGCCTCTGTCATTTTCTCTCTAAAATATTTGGTATTGTACTCCAATTTATCACGCAAAGTGGTGGTTTCGCTCAACATATCCAATACTGCTACCGATGCACCAGCAATAGAAGGAGCCAAAGTATTTGAAAACAAGTACGGACGTGAACGCTGACGCAACATATCTACAATTTCTTTACGACCAGAGGTAAATCCACCAGAAGCGCCACCCAAAGCCTTACCTAGCGTACCAGTAATGATATCAATACGGCCCATTACATCAAAATGCTCATGCGTACCTCTACCTGTTTTACCAATAAAACCAGAGCAATGCGATTCGTCAATCATCACCAAAGCCTCGTATTTATCTGCCAAGTCACAAATTTTATCTAAAGGTGCTACAGAACCATCCATAGAGAAAGCACCATCGGTCACAATCATTCTGTGGCGACAGTCTTTTGCGGCAATTAACTGCTTTTCTAAATCTTCCATGTCGCAGTTTTTATAGCGGAAACGTTGTGCTTTACATAAACGCACCCCATCAATGATAGAAGCATGGTTAAGTTCATCAGAAATAATGGCATCTTCTGAACCCAACAATGGTTCAAAAACACCACCATTGGCATCAAAAGCAGCTGCATACAAAATAGTATCTTCTGTTCCTAAGAATGCTGAAATCTTTTTTTCTAATTCTTTATGGATATCTTGTGTACCGCAAATAAATCTTACAGACGACATTCCGTAACCATATTTATCGATGGCTTCTTTAGCTGCGTCAATCACTTTTGGGTGGGATGACAAGCCTAAATAATTATTTGCACAAAAGTTAATCACCTCATCACCAGTGCTTACTTTGATATCTGCACCCTGTGGCGTAACAATGATTCTCTCTTTTTTATATAGCCCTGCTTGTTCAATTTCAGCAAGCTCTTTTTGTAAAACGGGTTGTAGGGTTTTATACATGGTCTTATTTTAATAGATTTAACAACAAATATAGTATTTTGGTTGTTGTGCAACCTTAAGAAACATTACATCGTCTTTGAATAAAAACTAAAAACGCATGAACCTAAACAAAAAACTTCTACTCCTATTTAGCTTAGTTACTTTATCGTTGACAGCTTTGGCACAACAATTTGAAGTCAAAGGAAAAATAACCGACAGTGATGGACAGCCCATTCCATTTGTTTCTGTTTTTATCAAAGGAACAACCAAAGGGGTTTCTGCAAACGCAGAGGGAAGTTACAGCATTAATGTGGACAGAGGTTTAGTAACATTGACTTTCACCATAGTAGGTTTTAAACCTGCTACGCAAAGTATCGATGTTTTTAGCAACACCACCTTAAACCAAACCTTACAAACGGAACAATTTACTTTAAATAGTGTAGTCATAAAAGCCAATGGCGAAGACCCTGCCTACCGCATTGTAAGAAATGCCATCAAAAACAGAAAAACTTATTTGGAAGAAGTTTTTGCTTATAGCAGTGATGTGTACATTAAAGGGATGCAAAAATTGGTGGGTGCTCCTAAAAAGTTTTTCGGAAGAGATATCCAGAAAACATTGAATTTGGATACGAACAGAAATGGCATTTTATACCTTTCTGAATCTCAATCAAAGTTTTCATACATGAAACCTGATAGAATTAAGGAAGAAATGATTTCTTCAAAAATCTCTGGCAGAAACAACGCTTTCAGCTTCAACAAGGCATCCGACATGAGGATCAACTTTTACGAAAATTTGCTCCTTGAAAATAGCGGATTAAGTGCTAGAAGCTTTGTTTCTCCAATTGCCGACAATGCGATGTTTTACTACAAATACAAGTTGCTAGGAAAAACAGAAGAGAATGGTTTGACGATTAATAAAATTGAGGTAAGCCCACGCCGTAAAAACGATCCTGTTTTTAGAGGCATTATTTACATTGCCGACGACACTTGGCGTTTAATGGGCACCGACCTTAACTTAACCAAAGATGCTGGGGTTAACTTGATAGACACCTTAAACATTGCACAACATTTTATCAAGATCGATAAATATTATATGCCAGGCAATTTAAGGTTCCAGTTTAACGGTAATGTTTTTGGCTTCAAGTTCCAAGGCTATTTCATTAGCTTTTACAGCAACTACAACATTAACCCTAAATTTGAAAAAGGCTATTTCACTCCCGAAATCTTAAAAATCACCAAAGCGGTAAACAAAAAAGACTCGGCATATTGGGCAAACAACAGACCTATTCCGCTTACCGAAGAAGAGCGTAAGGACTATATCAAAAAGGATAGCATCGCCCTGCGAATGCAAAGTAAAACTTATCTCGATTCCGTAGAAAAAGCCAATAACAATTTCACTTTAGGCAAAATATTCATCACCACTTATCAAATTAACGACAGGTACAATAAACGTTATTACACCTTTGACCCACTAATACAATCGGTATTTTACAACACCGTAGAAGGTTTTGCGATTAAATATGGCGTAACGTATCGTAAACAATACGAGAACAATAAATATCTTTTCATCAGACCTCAAGCCAGGTATGGTTTTGCCAATAAACGTTTTACCGCTAATGTGAATGCTTATTACTATTACGATCCTACCAAACGTGCCGGTATTAGCTTAGGTTTTGGTAATGAAATAGCCGATTTAAACAACTATGGCACCATGTCTCCTTTGTCAAACACGTTGAATACTTTGCTCTTCGAAAGAAACTATCCTAAGTTTTATAAAAGAGATTTTGTAACCATAGGTACGCAAAGGGAATTGGCTACTGGCTTGCAAGCTGCACTGTCAGTAGATTACTCCAACAACCATGCACTTACGAATAGCACCTTATATAAATTTAGAGACTATAAGGACAGAGCATTTACTTCAAACAATCCATTAAACCCAACTGATGACTCTCCTTTCTTTCCTGATTATAAATCTACTTCGGTTACTGCAAGTTTAACTTATACGATCGGACAAAAATACATTACCCGTCCTGATGCAAAAATCTATACCGAGGCAAAATATCCTAGATTGAACTTAAGGTACAAAAAAGGACTTGATGGCGTTTTTGGTGGACAAACTGATTACGACTTGATTACTTTTGAAGCATACCAAGAACGTATTGGCTTAGGCTTATTTGGTTACACTTCATTTGTGGTAGGGGCGGGAAAGTTCCTAAACAGCAACAAGTTGTTTTATCCAGAATTTAAGCATTTTAGAGGTAACAACGCTATGTTCTTCCCTCCTAACCTTAGAAAATTTAGGTTCTTGGATTTTTACCAGTACAGCACCAATCAACATTATTTTGAAGCTCATTTGGAGCATAATTTCTCTGGTTTTATCCTCAACAAAATCCCATTATTGAGAAAATTAAAACTTGAAGAAGTAGTGGGTATCAACTACCTTACTCAACCAGAAAAGAAAAATTACACAGAATATTATTTCGGTATACAACGTTTAGTTTTCGGAATCAGTTATGGTTTTGCCTTTGATAATGGCAGAAGAACTGACCAAGGCTTTAGGTTTTCTTACAATTTTTAGGTCAAACTGCATTTTTAATGACCAAAACGTCAAGTTAACAAAAGCTTTTTGTTAACTTGACGTTATCAATTTAATCTCAAAAGAGAGTTTTTTTTTAAATGATAGGCTACCTCCGCTGCTGTATTTTGTGTTTGCTCAATTTTGTGGCCTTCGCTGTGTCGGCACAGCATTATGTACTCACGGGAAAAGTAACCGAAATTAAGGGTTCAAATGTGCCTTTTGTTTCTGTTTACGTAGATAATACTACGCAGGGCACTTCTTCCAATATCGATGGCCAGTACAAACTTACTTTACCTGCAGGAAAAGTAGAATTGCTATTTACCGCAGTGGGTTACGAAGATCGTAGGGTTACCGTAATCATGAAAGAAAACATCACTTTGGACATTGTGCTTGCTCCAAAAATCTTCTTGCTGAACGATGTCATTATCAAATCAAAAACAGAAGATTTGGCCAATGAAATGATTAAGAAAGTAATCGCCAAACGAAAAACTTATCTTAACGAAATTGATGCTTTTTCTACAGAGGTTTACACCAAGGCCATGCAGAAATTGGTAAGTGCCCCCAAACGATTCTTTGGAAGGAACGTGGCCACCATTTTAGACTTAGATAGCAACCGTCAAGGTATTATCTATCTTTCGGAAACAGAATCGAAATTGGATTTCAAACAACAAAACAAGGTAAAGGAAGTGATGATTTCCTCCAAAATTGCTGGTGACAATAACGGATTTAGCTTTAACAAAGCTTCCGATCTCATTGTCAATTTTTACAACAATGTATTATTTGAAGACAAACTCTCGGTGAGAGGTTTTGTATCACCTGTGGCAGACAATGCTTTTTCTTATTACAAATACAAGTTTTTAGGCAATAGTGAAGAGAATGGAAAAACCATCAGTAAAATACAAGTGATTCCTAAGCGTAGCAGCTTACCTGTTTTTTCGGGTGTTATCTATATCGTTAAAGATAGTTGGCGAATTAACGCTGTAAACTTATTTGTAACCAAAGAAAACGGCATTGAACTGATAGACACCCTTACGGTAAAACAGCAATTGGTAGAAATTGGTGATGTTTACGTACCCCAATCTATACAGTTTAGCATTGCTGGGAAAATACTGGGCTTTAAGTTTACAGGTTATGTAATGGGGGTATATAAAAATTATAACATCCAACCCAATTTCAATAAAAACTTTTTTACTAAAGAAATTTTAAGGGTAGAGAGGAGCTCAAACCAAAAAGACCCACTTTATTGGGAAAAACACCGCTCGGTACCCCTTACACTTGAAGAACATAACAATTACGTACGAAAAGATAGCATTAGCGCATTAAAGGCTTCACAAAAATACCTCGACTCGGTTGATCGCATCAAAAACCGATTCAATATGGCGCAAATATTGGTAACCCCTTACGTTTACTACCGCAGCTACAATAAGAAAAGTATTACCTACGACCCTTTGGCCACCAGCGTATTTTACAATACCATTGAAGGTTTGGCGCTGAAATATGCGGTAAACCTGCGCCAGGGATTTGAGGATGGTCGTTTCTATTCGATTAGACCTGAAGCTCGTTACGGATTTGCCAACGAACGTTTTAATGCCAATATCAAAGCTAAATATTTATACGACCCTATTAGGAACGCAACCATATCAGTAGGTTTTGGTTCAGAAGTGGCCAATTTAAATTCACTGGTGCAAACTAACTTACTCCGCAACAGCATCAATGCCTTACTATTTGGGAAAAACGTAGCCAAATTTTACGAGCGAAGATTCTTGAATATTGAAGCATCCAGAGAATTTGCCCCAAGCTTTGAGCTTAAAATAAGTGCAGATTACGCCAAGCGCATTTCGCTTTCAAATAGCAATTTCAAAAGTTTACGCAATAACACCAGGTTTACCTCCAATAATCCATTTACCCCTGATGACGAGAACAACTTACTATTCCCAGAGCATAAAGCATTAGTGGTTAGCGGCACTTTAGCCTACACCGTGGCCCAAAAATATATTACCCGTCCCGATGGTCGTTTTTATATGGAAAGTGACTATCCACGTATCGAGTTCAATTATAAACGAGGAATAAGGGGCGTATTTGGCTCTAGCGTTGATTACGATTTCATTTCGGTAGAGATTTATCAGAAGAAACTACATTTCGGCATGCTAGGCAAATCTTCTATCCTATTGGGTGCAGGCAAATTTTTAACTACAAAAAACTTAAATTATCCAGATTGGAAACACTTTAGGGCCAACCAATCGATGGTATTCGATCCGGATGAACGTAACTTCCAATTCTTGGATTTTTATATTTTCAATACCACTAAACAGTATTTCGAAGCGCACTTTCAACACAATTTTGGTTCATTTTTCTTGAGTAAAATTCCTCTACTAAAAAAATTAAAACTAGAAGAGATTATCGGTGGAGCATACCTATCTTCGCCAGAAAAAAGAAACTATAATGAGTTTTATTTCGGCATAAAACGATTGAATTTCAGGATCCACTATGGTTATGCCTACGACAGGGATGAATTGATAAAAAAAGGGTTTAAGTTTTCTTACGGGTTTAATTTGTAGGGCTAGCCCTTCTTTCCGACCCTTTGCGATAACTTCCAAAAACCTTTGCGGTAAATTTCAAAATTTGATCTTTTCAATTTCTGAATGGAAAAAAAATAACCGCTAAGAAAGGAAGAGTTACGCAAAGAACGCAAAGCGATATCTGTGCATTTGTGGCCAATCACGATTTTATGACGAAAATCATCTTTGCCAAAAAATAAATTAGACTTATCTTTGCATCGCCTTAAACGCCGTTTGCAGCGGTATCAATGGAAATGATGAAATACAACACCTTACTTTATTACTGCTATTCGCCGATAGCAGAGGCAGAACAGTTTGCTGCTGACCATCTTCAATTTTGCAAATCATTAGGTTTAGTTGGCCGTATTATCGTGGCCGACGAAGGTTTAAACGGAACCGTATCAGGTACCGAAGAAGCTTGTAAAGCTTACATGGAACATATACACGCCGATGAACGTTTTGCCAAAACTGAATTTAAAATTGATGAAGTTGACCAACCTTCTTTCATTAAAATGCACTGTCGCTACAAAGCGGAAATTGTACACTCGGGCTTACGTGATGCAAGTATCATTGACCCTAACAAACAAACTGGAAAGCACCTAGAGCCTACAGAATTTAGCGAAATGATGCACGATGAGGATGTAATTGTGCTTGACGTAAGGTCAAATTACGAACATAACTTGGGTAAATTTAAAAATGCCATTACCCTAGACATTGATAATTTCAGAGATTTCCCTGAACAAATTGAAGCGCTAGCGCAATATAAAGACAAAAAAGTACTGACTTACTGCACAGGTGGTATCAAATGTGAAAAAGCCTCAGCATTATTACTGCATCATGGTTTTAACGATGTTTATCAACTACATGGCGGAATCATTAAATATGGCAAAGAAGCTGGCGGTAAAGATTTTGAAGGCAAATGCTATGTATTTGATAACCGTATTGCCGTAGATGTAAACTCCGTGAATCCTACAGTAGTAAGCAAATGTCTAAACTGTGGTACTACTACCTCTAAAATGATCAATTGTGCTAATCCCGAATGTAATGAGCACTTTACACAATGTGATACTTGTGGTGAAGAACTACAAGGGTGCTGCTCGGTAGCTTGTAGCGAACATCCACGCAAGCGCCCTTACGATGGCACAGGCTATTATGTGAAAGTTCCGCAACCTGTAGCGATAAAAGACTAAAAGATAAAAAAGGCTGTCCAAATTAGGACGGCCTTTTTTATAATTAGGCTATAAACCTCGTAGATTTTAAAAACCTTCGAGGTTTCTTAGTAAGACTTACGAAGTTTCAGAGACTTCTTAAATCTATAATTACTCCTAAACAACGATGTTTCCTTTTATTTTTTTTATTTTGTAATTATTGCAGTATCAACCCCTTTCGTATGAAGTTTAGCTTATCAAGAATTCCCTTTCTTTTTATCCTTTATTTTTTTAGCCTTAAGCAACTAGCCGCTAACGATATTCCCAGAATTGGCGTTCCATACGTGCAAAACTTCCATAAATCATTATATGCCGCTGGCAACCAAAATTGGTCTATAGCCAAAAATCAAAAAGGGGTAATGTATTTTGGAAACTCAGGCGGTTTATTAAGTTACAATGGCAAGTATTGGGAAAAACATGAACTGCCTAACAAACAAATTGTAAGGTCCGTAGCGATAAGCAATGATGGGCTTATTTATACCGGAGGCTTTGGCGAATTTGGATTTTGGGACTATCAAGATAAAAAACTTCATTATACTTCGCTTACTAAATTACTTCCTAAAACTGCCAAGCTTACTGGCGAAGTATGGAAAATATATGCGCTTGGCAAAAAAATATACTTCCAAACGTTTTCACACATTTTTGTCTACGAAAACAAAAAAATAACGGTGATTAAGCCCGCCAACAACTTACTTTTTCTACACAAGGTAAATGATAGGCTATTTGCAGAAGTGATTGAAAAAGGTCTTTTTGAACTTAAGGATAAACAGTTAATTAAATTAGAAGGCAGTGAAATATTAGGTAACACGGGTGTTTTATCAATTCTTCCATACAAAAACAACCAATTTCTAATAGGTACCAGTAAAAACGGACTATTCATTTATGATGGAAAAACCTTTAGTCCGTTTACCAACCAAGCCAATCAGTTTTTAAAAACCTATCAGCTCAATAACGGTGCAAGGGTACTTAATAATTATTATGCCTTTGGTACTATTCTAAATGGCGTTATCATTATCGATTCCAATGGCAATGTGGTACAAACCATCAATAAAACCAGCGGACTACAAAACAATACCGTACTCAGTATTTATAATGACAATGAAAACAACCTTTGGGTTGGACTAGATAATGGTATTGATCGTATTGAATTAAACTCTCCCCTATCCTTCTATTTTGATAAAACTGGAAAATTTGGAACCGTTTATTCTAGCTTGATCTTTGGAAACAAAATCTACCTAGGAACCAATCAGGGTCTGTTTTACGGCAATTGGAGCAATAATGCGGCTGGGAATTTCGATTTCAAGCTAATCCCAAACTCGCAGGGACAGGTATGGGATTTAAGCCGTATAGACAATCAACTCATCTGTGGACATAACAATGGAACCTTTTCGATTGTTGGCGATAGAATTGAAAAAATCTCCAATATTAACGGAGGTTGGACCCTAAAGAAACTCAACAGTAATCCAAATTACCTCATTCAGGGAACCTATACAGGTTTGAGCATTTATGTCAAAAATGCTAGTGGCAATTGGAGTTTTAGTCATCGAATTGAGGGCTTTGGCGAACCTTCTCGTTACGTAGAGCAAGACCATAAAGGGAACATCTGGGTAAGTCATGCCTATCAAGGGCTTTATCGCATCAATGTAAGCGAAGACCTTAAAAAAACGGTCAAAATAAAATATTACGATGATAAAAATGGGCTGCCGAGTAGTTTTAACATCAATGCCTTCAATTTAGAGAACAGAGTAGTTTTCTCTTCCGATTCTGGCTTCTATGTATACGACGACATCAACGACCGCTTTAATAAATACCATGCCTTGAACAACAAGCTAGGCAACTTCAGCACTTCCAATAAAATTATCAAAGCAAGTAACGGCAAGTACTGGTTCATCAATCACGGGCGCATGAGTTTGGCTAATTTTAATGAGCCTGGAAAAATTGTCATCGACTCAAACCGCTTTAACATTCTTGATGGCCGCATGGTTCAATACTATGAGAACATCAGCCAAATAAGCAACAACATTTATTTAATAAGTGTGGATGATGGTTTTGCTATTTATAATGATGCCTTAGCAGCAACCATTAAAGCATCTACCAAATTACCGCAAGTACTCATTGGCAAAATTGATGACATTACTGACAAATACAGCATCATTGCCGAAAGTGTAAATAGTGAAGAAGAGATCGAAATTCCTTTTTCTAGGAATAGCATTCGTATCTCTTTTGCCCTTCCATACTACCGCCTGTCCAAAATCAAGTTTCAATATTACCTAGAGGGATTTTCGAAACAATGGTCGGAATGGAGTCCTGCTACACAAAAAGATTTTACCAATTTGAGCAACGGCACCTACATTTTTAAAGTACGTGCAAAAATAGATGAACATGCCATCAGCGAAATCAGTTCTGTTAAAATTGTGATTCTTGCCCCTTGGTACGCCAGCAACTGGGCTTGGGCCTTTTATTTCATCTGCATTATCATTGGTCTTATTGTAGGTAAAAAAGTATACGAGGCAAAGCTTAAAAAAGATCAACAGAAGATAGCCGACAAACTTCAGCAAGAGCAAGAAGACTATCTGAAAAAAGAAGCGGAAGCAACCGAAAAGCAGATTGCCAAATTACAAACCGATAAACTACAGGCCGAGTTAGCGGGCAAGAGCCGCGAACTAGCTAATTCTGCCATGAGCTTGGTGTACAAAAATGAGCTGCTGCAGAAGATTAGTCAGGAGCTTTACAAGCTTAAAGATAACAAAGATCAAAAGCCACAAGACGACCAATTGCGTAAAATTCAAAAAATCATCGATGATGGGATGAATGACGAGCGTGATTGGAATTTGTTTGAAAACAGTTTCAATGAAGCCCATGAAAGTTTCTTCAAAAAATTAAAAGCTAATCATCCAGACTTGGTTCCAAACGATCTCAAACTTTGTGCATACCTACGCATGAACATGAGCAGCAAAGAGATGGCATCACTGCTAAATATCTCTGTTAGGGGCGTAGAAATACGTCGGTATCGTTTGCGTAAAAAACTGGCGGTACCCCATGATAAGAACCTCACCGAGTTTCTCATTGAACTTTAATACTACATCATTACCTCTCATATCACATTTTTGTGTGATTTAAAAATACGCCAACAGACTCTTTTTGTAGTAGTACCATTTTCTTAATCAAACAAACAAAAACCGCTGTTTAAACAACAAAAACAGCGGTACAAGCTAAGCTTGAGATAACACAATCACCATACTTGATGTAGTAATGTGCAAGTATTTTTTGTTGTTCATACCAAACAAAAGTTCAACATTCGTGTAGTCAAAACTGGAGTAGCACCACAAAATGTCTCCACTGACTGTGTGTTCAAATAATCAAATATTAAATCAACGGTATGAAAAAAATCTTTACAGAACTCTCTGTTTTAGCTTGTTTTTGTTTGCTTTTATTATCAGACGTTGCCTTTGCCCAAAACGTTACAGTTAAGGGTGTGGTAAAAGACGACCAAAATCTTCCGATCCCTTCGGTAAGTATCATGATCAAAGGCACCACTAACGGCGTACAAACAGATGCAAGCGGAAGTTACACCATTAGCGCACCAGCAAACGCTACATTGGTATTTTCCTTCATTGGCTTTGCCAATCAAGAAATCCCTGTGAACAACAGGACCACAATTAACATTACCTTACTACCATCGGCTAATGATTTACAGCAAGTAGTGGTAGTAGGTTATGGTACTCAAAGAAAAAGAGACTTAACGGGTTCCATTGCAAGCGTTAAGGGTGAAGAAATCGAAAAAATGACAGTTACTAATCCGGTAAGTGCATTACAAGGGAAAGTACCTGGCTTAACGGTTATCAATTCGGGTACACCTGGGGGTTCTCCAACCGTTAGAATTAGAGGTATTGCCAGTCCAAACGGCGCCGACCCTCTTTACGTTGTTGATGGTATTTTACAAGAAAACATCGACTACCTTAATCCTAACGATATTGAAACCATTGACCTTTTAAAAGATGCTTCATCAACAGCCATCTTTGGTTTAAGAGGTGCCAATGGTGTAATTGCCATTACTACCAAAAGAGCCGCCAAAGGAAAAACAACCGTAACTTTCCAAAGCACGGTGGGTGTACAACATGTAGACAAGCTAATTGAAGTAGCAGATGCTAAGGGCTTTACAAATCTTTATACCGCAGCCCTAGCTGGCACTCCCAACTCAACTGCTTTTGATTTCAGAAACTATACAGGCAATACCAACTGGCAAAAAGAAATATTAAGAGATGCTTACATTAATACAAATTCTCTAACGATTTCTAATTCTTCAGAAAAAAGCTCTACACTTATTAATGTAGGCTATAATGATCAAGATGGGGTAATCAAATATGGCAATTTCAAAAAATATATTGCTAGGTTATACCAAGAAAACAATGTTACTAAAAACATTAAAATTGGTGGCGACATTACCGGTTATCATTTTAGGAACTCTCCTTCTACCGTGAACTTAAACTCTGGAACTTGGGCAGCCCCTATCGTTCCTGTAATGAATGAAAATGGCCTGTATAATGCAATGCCTTCTTTCCAAAGAGCGCAAGTAGGCAATCCGGTTTATGCAATAGATAGAATGCGAGACAAAGCCATTAACCGTGGTTACAGAGTTACTGGTAGTTTATTTGCAGAAATTAAGTTTCTAAAAGATTTCACTTGGAAATCTACTGTCTCTACAGATTTACGTTTCAACAGTGTTAGAAGCTACAATCCTCTTCCTTACCCTATTGTTTACATTGGAGAAGGCACCAATCCAACTACGGTATTCCAAGATCCTACAGCAAGAACCACGGTTAACCAAAGTTCTTTTGAAAGAAGAATGTTCCAACAAGATCATACTTTAACGTTCAACAAAACCATTAAAGAAGATCACAAAATTACTGCGATGGCTGGTTTCACAACTTGGAACTTGTCTAATACAGCATTATCTGGTTCAAGAACCGATTCAACTTTGGTAGTTCCTAACAATCCAGATTTCTGGTATTTAAATTCCATTGGATTAAACAACATCTTATCCAACGGCGGTAGTGGTGAACTTGAAACTCAAGTGGGCGTATTCGGACGTTTGAGCTACTCTTATAAAGACAAATATCTGCTTAATGCAACCATAAGAAGAGATGCAAGCTCTAAAGTAGCACCTCAAAACAGATGGGGTACCTTTGGCAGTGTTGGTTTAGGCTGGGTATTGAGTGAAGAAGATTTCTTTGGCAAAGTTAAAGGCATCGATTTCTTAAAGCTACGTGCTGCCTGGGGAAGACTTGGCAATATTAATACTTTTGCAAGCAATGCCTTCCAAGCAGGTTTATCAACAGGAGATGGTGCAGTATTTGGTGATTATGTTTATCCGTCTATTAAACCAGCTTATATTCCAGACCCTAATTTACGCTGGGAAATTGTTCAAGGATTGGACTTTGGTTTAGACGTTAGAGCATTAAACAACAAGCTTAGTTTAGAAGTAAATTACTACGATAAAGACACTAAAAACTTATTTGTCCCTGTGATATTACAAGGTCAAAACATCGACTATTATACCAACTTAGGTACCGTTTCAAACAAAGGAACTGAAGTAAACATAGGCTGGAGTGATAAAATAGGAAATGATTTCACCTACAGCATCGGCGGGAACTTCTCTTACGTAAAAAACAGAGTAGAATCTATTGGTAATGGAGTTAACTATCAAAGATTAGGAAATGGTGGGATTAATGTTACCGAAACAGGAAAACCTATTGCTTCTTTCTTTGGCTACAGACAAGTTGGAATTTACCAAACTACTGCTGATTTAGACAGAATGCCTGCATTTTCTACTTCATTACCTGGAGATATTGCATATGCCGACATCAATGGTGATGGTGTAATTACTCCTGCAGATAGAACGTATTTGGGAACACCATTTCCTCCTTACTCATACGGACTTAACATTTCAGTAGCTTACAAGGGATTTGATGCAAGTATCGATGGTCAAGGTGTTGCCGGCAACAAAATTTGGTTACAAAGACGTACAGCAAATTTCGCTCCGCTAAACTATGAAGCCAACAGATTAAATGCATGGACTGGCGCTGGCACTAGCAACATTGAACCTATCATTGTTTCTAGAAGCAACAACTTGTTATTTAGCACTTATTTTTTAGAGGATGGCGATTATTTCAGATTGCGTAACGTTCAAATTGGTTATACTATACCGAAAACTGTATTGGCCAAAGTTGGTATCCAAAAATTAAGAGTTTACGTAAGTGGACAAAACATTAGAACTTGGAGCAAAGTAAGTGGATATACTCCTGAGGTTCCAATTGGCAGTGTGTTATCTGCTGGAGCTGATAATGGTGTTTATCCAATCCCGGCAATCTATTCTTTTGGCTTAAACCTAACATTCTAGTAAAAAACCTTTTAAACAGAAGAAATGAAAACTTACAATATAAAACAAACTGTAGCACTTCTATTTTTAATTAGCTGTGCATTTTATAATTCAGGTTGTAAAAAATTCCTAGATACAAATAAACAAGGAGAATACACGGTAGACAACTATCCTTTCCCTGGAGGTTCAGGCCCTTATGATCAATATCTATTTGGTGCATATAATGACCTCAGGTCTTATGATGTGCATTGTACAGGCTTCTTTTTAGCTACCAGCGTGAGAAGCGATGACGCAGATAAAGGAAGTACTGCAACGGATGGTGGAGACAATGCTAACTCGCTGGATTTTTTCCCTGCAGCTTCAAACAATGGTATTCTTAACGGAATGTGGACAGGTTACTATTCGATGATTGCGAAATGTAATACTGCCTTAAACGAAATCGAAACCAATACTTCGGTAGTTGCTACCGATGCACAAAAAAATATCGCTCGTGGAGAAGCCAGATTCCTTCGTGCCTATGCGTATTTTAATATGGTTAGATTTTTTGGCCGAATTCCCTTGATAGATAAGGTCCTTACGCCTAGTCAACCGGGTGCGGCACAAGTAACTCCTGCTCAAATTTATCCATTTATTGAAGCCGATTTGCAATATGCGGCAACCAATCTTCCTCTTAATTGGGATGCAAAATTTGTGGGACGTTTAACCAAAGGTGCTGCAAATGGCTTATTAGCTAAAGTATATTTAACTCAACAAAAATGGGGTGCCGCAATGAGCACAGCTAATTTAGTGATGACTTCTGGCCAGTATGACCTGTCTACTCCTTATACCAGAATTTTCGGAGAAAGTGGAGAAAACAGTAAAGAATCGGTTTTTGAGGTACAAGCTACTGCGTCTGCTACAGTACCTACCGCTAATGGTGCTGAGTTTACACAATGGCAAGGGGTTAGAGATGGGGGCGTATGGAATTTAGGTTATGGCTGGAATGTTCCTAATACCAATCTAGAAGCCGCATACGAACCGAATGATCCTCGTAAAGCCAGAACTTTTTTATATAGAAGTACCGCTACCACTACGTATAGAACCGTTTATGACGAGGTAACCCCTAGCACATGGGTTAATCCCATCTATAACCATAAAGTATATACCAATCCAGCATTTAGGGCATTGTATAACAACAGAGCAGGAAGATGGATGAACATTCGTATTTTACGTTATGCAGATGTGGTATTAATGTATGCAGAAGCTGCTAACGAAGTAGGTGGCACTGCTAACTTTACCGCTGCAACAAATGCACTAAACAGCATTAGAGCGAGAGCAAGAACTGGCGCCCCAGCAGGTACACTTCCTGACATCACATTTGTAGATCAAAACCAACTTAGAGAAGCAATCCGCCACGAAAGAAGAATAGAGTTGGCGATGGAACATGACCGTTTCTTTGATTTAGTAAGATGGGGCATCTCGGGAACAGTATTACCAGCAGCCGGAAGACCTAATTTCAACGCTGCTCGCGACAATATCTTACCTATCCCCCAAACTCAAATCGATTTAAGTAAAGAGCCTTATAAGCTTACACAAAATCCGTTCTATAATTAATCTTAAATAGATCAATCCATGAAATTATTAAATAATCATATCAAATGGCTTTTCACTTTAGCAGCAATCTCAATGTCGATCACTGCGTGTAAGAAAAGTGACAACCCTAATGACTTGCCTGAGGTTAGTCCGAACGATTACGCTGGCAAAATTGACGGGTATGACAGCTCCGATCAAATTTTCCCACAAAATTTAGTGGCGTACTGGTCTTTTGACGACACCAAAAATGAGCTAAAGTCTAACTCGGCTCCTACTCAAACTGCAGGTGATGCCTTTGTTACTGGCATGAAAGGCAAAGCAATTAAATTAACCGCAGGTTATCTTTATTATGCAAAACAGTTCGATGCATTTAAAACAGATAATCTAAAAAGTTTCACCATTAGTACTTGGGTGCAAATTGCCAATAACGGTTCAAAAAGAACCATGTTGCTACAATTGGCCCGTCCTGGAATTTTCGATGGAAATTTCGACTTTAGGTTAAATACCCAAAGCACTTCTACTACTTTCTTAGGTATCGGCCCAAGATTTTCTGCAGTGGTAGGTTCACAGGATAATCTAAATGCAACATTGTCTCCAGCTTTTGGTGCCAGTGTTTGGACACATATCCTATTAACTTATGATGGTACTACAGGTATTTTCAAAATGTGGGCAAATGGTGTAGATGTTGGGTCTTACAACAATAGAGGTACAGGAAATAATTTGTTTAAAGCTTATGAACCTACCGAATTTATTATTGGAGGAAATTACAATACCATTGGCAAACCCGTTAACGCTGATGTGAGTTATGCAGCCATGACTGGAAGTGTGGATGAATTGAGAATATTCAACAGAGTATTACCTGATGCTCATATCAAAGCACTTTACAACCTGGGTAAAGCAGGTAAATAATAATTAAAATACATAAAGGCACAGTGTTCTGCTGTGCCTTTTTCTTGAAACCCCTTTATAAACCTTTTTGTTGTGAATCATCTTAGAACGTTACCCTTTATCCATCGATTTTTTTATTTGTGTTTAGGCATCTCAGTTCTGCTTTCCTGCAAAAAAAGCAATACAAGCAAACCCACAAATACTGATACTTCTTTACATTTCACAGTAAATGGAGTCAGTAATGGTAGCTTAAAATACACCAACCTACCCCTTAAACCAATCATTAAATTTACTTTTACCGAAGCCATCAATACCACTACAGTAAATAGCGGCATTTTGTTAAAAGATGCTTTAGGAACAAATTTACCAATTACCGTTACCTATGAAGACGGCAATAAAATTGCAAATGTAACACCTCAAAACAATCTCTCTTCGTTTAGCAGTTATGAACTTGCTGTGAACGACCAACTCAAATCAGCTGGCGGTGGCCGACTGATCAATCCCGTGAACATTACCCTCATCTCAGGCTTAGATGATACCGATAAATTTCCAAGGATAAGTGACGATGAGTTGCTTACCCTTGTTCAAAAACAAACCTTTAAATACTTCTGGGATTTTGCCCATCCCGCTAGTGGCATGGCCAGGGAAAGAAACACCTCAGGGAACACCGTTACCTCTGGAGGATCTGGTTTTGGTGTAATGGCCCTCATTACTGGCATTCACCGTAATTTTATCAGCAGAGCCGATGGACTAGCCAGAACACAGCAAATCGTCAACTTCTTAAAAACAGCTGATCGTTTTCATGGTGCCTATTCCCACTGGATAGACGGCAATACCGGAAAAGCCATCGCATTTAGTACCAAAGACAATGGGGGCGATTTAGTGGAAACTTCCCTATTAATGGCTGGCCTTTTAACCGCACGTCAATATTTTGATGGAGCTAACACTGCCGAGACCAACTTAAGAAACGACATCACCGCCCTATACAACCAAGTAGAATGGGATTGGTACCGAAATGGCAGCAACTCACTATTTTGGCATTGGAGCCCCAACTACAATTGGGACATGAACCTTAAAATACAAGGTTGGAATGAATGTTTAATCACTTATGTACTTGCGGCCTCATCCCCTACACACAATATCCCGAAAAATGTTTACGATGAAGGTTGGGCCAAAAATGGTGCCATGAAAAACGGCAGCACCTATTACGGCGTACAACTCCCCTTAGGCAGTGCAAATGGCGGTCCTTTATTCCTTTCACAATACTCTTTCCTTGGCATTAACCCTAATGGATTAAGTGATATTTATGCCAATTACGAAACGCAGAACAAGGCACACGCCATGATTAACTACAATTACTGCGTGGCCAATCCAGCAAACAACAATGGCTATGGCGCAAATTGTTGGGGGCTAACGGCTAGTGATATTCCTAATGGATACACGGCTAGCTCACCCACTAACGATAGAGGAGTGATTGCACCTACCGCAGCGTTGGCTTCATTTCCATATACCCCAACACAATCTATGGCGGCCCTTAAGTTCTTTTATTATAAATTGGGCGATAAGCTTTGGAAAGAATATGGCTTTATTGATGCCTTTAACCTTAACGATCCTTGGTTTGCCAGCTCATTTTTAGCCATCGACCAAGGTCCAATCATCATTATGATTGAGAACCATCGAAGCAAATTATTATGGAACCTTTTCATGAGTGCTCCAGAAATTAAAACAGGAATGAAATCGCTCGGTTTTTCGAGCCCAAACCTATAAACACACACACAAATGAAATTAAAGTACTTTATTCCCATCATTGCCCTTTTAGGTAGCTGCTCGGTTAGTAAGACCAGCAATCAAAGTAAAAAACTTACCGACGATGAATTGCTCACCGTAGTGCAAAAACAAACCTACAAGTATTTTTACGAAGGTGCCGAACCTGTTTCTGGCCTTTCCAGAGAACGCTATCATAGCGATAATATCTATCCGCAAAATGATAAAGATGTGATTGCTACGGGTGCTAGCGGCTTTGGCATTATGGGTACCATTGTGGCCATTGAGCGTAAGTTCATTACTCGCGAACAAGGTTATGCCCATCTTAAAAAAGGACTTGATTTTTTGGCAAAAGCCGATAGATTTCATGGCGTTTGGCCACACTGGATGCTGCCAAGCGGTAAAGCAAAAGCCTTTGGCAAAAACGATGATGCTGGCGATTTGGTAGAAACCTCATTTTTAGCACAGGCATTGGTTTGTGTACGTCAATATTATGCCAACGGAAACGAACAAGAAAAGGCCTTAGCTCAAAAAGCTGATGAACTTTGGAAAGGCATCGACTGGAATTTCTACAGAAAAAATAATGAAAACGTATTGTACTGGCATTGGTCGCCAAACTCTGGTTGGAAAATGAACTTTGCCATTACAGGTTATAACGAATGTTTAATTACCTACATCATGGCGGCTTGCTCCCCTACTCATGGCGTGCCCCCAGAAGTTTATCACCAAGGCTGGGCAAAAAGCGGAGCCATTAACACCAATATTTCCCTTTACGGACATCCTGTAAAATTAAAACACAATGTAGTAGGCGAAAGTGTTGGCCCACTTTTTTGGGCACATTATTCTTATCTAGGCTTAAATCCAAAAGGTTTAAAAGACAAATACGCCGATTATTGGGAAGAAAACAAAAGCCACACCCTTATCAACTACGAATATGCCATTGCCAACCCAAAAGGCTTTAAAGGTTATGGCAAAAACTCGTGGGGCTTAACGGCCAGCTATTCTGTAAAAGGTTATGCTGCACACATGCCCAATGAAGATTTTGGGGTAATAAGTCCAACGGCAGCACTTTCTTCTTATCCTTATGCGCCAAAGGAAAGCATGCAGGTGATGAGACATTTATATGAAGATATGAAAGACAAAGTTTGGGGCGAATTTGGATTTTACGACGCCTACAGCGAAACCGCTAACTGGTACCCAAAAAGATATATCGGCATTGACCAAGGTCCAATTGTAGTGATGATAGAAAATGGCCGTACAGGCTTATTATGGAAACTTTTCATGAGTGCCCCAGAGATACAAACAGGATTAACTAAACTAGGTTTTACCTATTCAAAATAGAGATTATAGCATGAAGAAAATCATTATAGCATTTGCCGCAGCCTTAGCGTTACCTGCTTTTGCACAAAAAGCAAAAACAGTTGTTACCGAGAAACAGAAAATGGATGCTTTTGTCAAAAACCTCATGGCTAAAATGACGGTGGATGAAAAAATTGGCCAATTGAACCTTGTTACCGGAGGCGAAGCAACCACGGGAGCAGCAGTAAGTACTGGCGTAGAATCAAAAATCGCCAAAGGAAATGTTGGGGGTATTTTTAGCTTAACTACTCCTCAAAAAATCCGCAAGGCACAAGAAATCGCGATGCGTAGCCGACTAAAAATCCCTTTGATTTTTGGACAAGATGTGATACATGGTTATAAAACAACCTTTCCTATCCCATTGGCTTTAGCAGCCAGCTGGGACATGTCCTTAATCGAAAAAACAGCGAGAGTGGCGGCTACAGAAGCCACTGCAGATGGCTTAAACTGGACCTTTTCTCCAATGGTGGATTTGTCTCGCGACCCACGTTGGGGCCGTGTGGCCGAAGGAAATGGAGAAGATCCGTTCTTAAGTTCCGCTATTGCCAAAGCCATGGTGAAAGGTTATCAAGGCAATGACCTCAAAGCGGTAAACACCATGATGGCCTGTGTAAAGCATTTGGCTTTATATGGTGCTTCTGAAGGTGGTAGAGATTACAACACCACCGATATGAGCCTGGACAGGATGTACAACGAGTATCTTCCGCCATACAAAGCTGCGATAGATGCTGGTGCAGGAAGCGTAATGGTTTCGTTTAACGACATTAACGGCGTACCTGCTACGGCCAACAAATGGTTATTAACAGATTTGCTTAGAAAACAATGGGGTTTTACAGGCTTTGTTGCTTCAGATTATACCGGGGTGAGTGAATTAGTACCACACGGTTTGGGCGATTTAAAACAAGTATCGGGCTTAGCCCTAAAAGCAGGAACAGACATGGATATGGTGAGCGAGGGTTTTTTAACCACTCTTGCTCAATCATTAAAAGAAGGTAAAGTAACCATCGCTCAAATCAACAACGCTTGTCGTTTAATTCTAGAAGCAAAATACAAATTGGGTTTATTTGATGACCCATTTAAATATTGTAGCGAAGAAAGAGCTGCCAAAGAAATTTTAACTGCTGATAACTTAAAGTTTGCCCGTGAAACGGCTACCAAAACGTTTGTGTTGTTAAAAAATGAAAACCAAACCCTTCCATTGCAGAAAAAAGGTACCATTGCCTTAGTAGGTCCCTTGGCTAACACCAGATCAAACATGCCGGGTACTTGGAGCGTAAATGCCGACTTTGCCCGTATTCCTACCCTACTGGAAGGTTTAACAACAGTAGCTGGCAAAGACGTGAAAATATTGCATGCTCTAGGTTCTAACCTTATCGGCGACCCCAACCAACAAATTTGGGGCACTGCCCATGGACGTGATATTCCAAGAGATAACCGACCTGAAAGTGAAATTATTGCCGAAGCCGTAAAAATCGCCGAAAAGGCTGATGTAGTAGTAGCGGCTTTAGGTGAAGCTTCTGAAATGAGCGGCGAAAGCTCAAGTCGCACCGATATTGGCATTCCTGATACACAAAGAAGATTATTGGCTGCTTTATTACAAACTGGCAAGCCTGTAGTATTGGTGCTATTCGCAGGTAGACCAATGACCTTAACTTGGGAACAGCAAAATGTACCCGCTATTTTAAACGTTTGGTTTGGTGGCGTAGAAGCAGCCCATGCCATTAGCGACGTATTGTTTGGCGACGCAAATCCTTCTGGAAAAATCACCATGACTTTCCCTCAAAACGTTGGTCAAATACCACTTTATTATGCACATAAAATGACTGGTCGTCCGCTAGGGAACAATAAATGGTTCACCCGTTTTCTTTCTAACTATTTAGACGTGAGCAATGAGCCCTTATACCCTTTTGGTTATGGTTTAAGCTATACCACCTTTAACTATGGTGATATTAAAATCAGTAATAATAGCTTTAAACCTGGGCAAAAAATAACCGTAAGCACTACCCTAACCAATAGTGGTAAGCGTACGGGAGAGGAAGTAGTACAACTTTACATCCGCGATTTGGTTGGTACCAGCACAAGACCAGTGAAAGAATTGAAAGGCTTTCAAAAAATTAGCCTTCAACCTGGCGAAACCAAAAATGTAAGTTTTACCATTTCAGAGGAAATGCTTAGATTTTACAATAACGAGCTTAAATTTGTTTCAGAAGCAGGAGATTTTAAAGCCTTTATTGGCACCAACTCCAGAGATGTTAAAGAGGTTGATTTTAAATTAGTGAAGTAATTTGCATATTTAAAAAGTCCCGTCATTTCGACGATAGGAGAATTTTATTCAAATCAAGTAATAAATGAACTAATTATGAAAAGACTTTCTATATTAAGTTTTCTACTACTGCTCACTATCGCCACATTTGCGCAAGACCTTTCTTTATACAAAAAAGAAACTTTTGTAGCCAATGGCGACACCTTGAAATACCGCATACTTTACCCTAAAAATTTCGATAGCCAGAAAAAATATCCTGTGATCCTTTTCTTGCATGGACGTGGCGAAAGTGGTAACGACAATGAAAAACAATTAGCCAATGGCGGCAAGCTCTTTTTAAACGAAAACTTCAGGAATAGCCAAGAGGTAATTACCATTTTTCCGCAATGCGCTTCCAACAGCTACTGGGCCAATGTAGAAATTGACACCGTAAACACTAAGCGTTTCTTCACTTTTGTAAAAGGTGGTCAAGCTACCAAAGCCATGAACTTGGTACTTCAGTTTACCGACAGCTACTTTAAAAACAACTTTGTTGATCCCAACAAAATTTATGTAGGGGGGCTATCTATGGGCGGCATGGGAACCTTTGAAATCTTAAGAAGAAAACCCAACACTTTTGCGGCAGCATTTGCCATTTGTGGTGGCGATAATGTACTGAATGCAAAAAAATACAAGCATGTACCGCTATGGATTTTCCACGGTGGTTTAGATGATGTAGTTACTCCACAATTTTCTTATGGTGTTTATCGCGAACTCAGGAAATTGGGGAATACCCCAAAGTTTACCGTTTATCTAAAAGCTAACCATAATAGTTGGGACAGTGCTTTTGCCGAACCAGATTTATTGCCCTGGTTGCTTTCGCACAAAAAATAAGCTAGTTTCGTAAAAAATTAGACCATGGATTTACCTAATATTTTTACCAAAGAAGTAGCAGAAGGTGTGATTGAAAGAATCAACAAATTAACACCAAATTCACAACCTTTATGGGGCAAAATGAGCGTTGCGCAGATGTTGGCACATTGTTGTGTCGCTTATGAAATGGTGTACACCGATAAACATCCAAAACCCGGTTTCTTTATGAGTTTCATCTTGAAATCTTTTGTAAAGAAAATGGTCGTTTCAGACAAGTCATATCCTAAAAGTTCCAAAACAGCACCCGCATTCATCATTAATGACGAGAAAGATTTTGAAGCAGAAAAGAAACGCTTGATTGATTACATTAGAGAAACCCAAGTATTGGGTGCTTATATCTTTGATGGTAAAGTTTCTCATTCATTTGGCCCTTTAAGCGATAATGAATGGAATAACATGTTCTACAAGCACCTAGATCATCACCTTAAACAATTTGGGGTGTAAGAAATCTCAAAGATTTAATCCTAAAAAACTTTGCTTCAAAAATAAAAAAGCCTCGCAAATTGCGAGGCTTAAATTTTACAGCTTAGCTTATTCGGCCATGTTATGATAAACCGCTTGAACGTCATCATCCTCTTCAAGCTTGTCGATTAGCTTTAATACATCTGCTGCCTGTTCTTCGGTTACTTCGTGATGAGACAAAGCAATACGCTCCAATTTAGAGCTCTTCAACTCAAGGCCTTTCTCTTCCAATGCCTTTTGTAGGGAGCCAAAGTTCTCAAATGCGCCTTGCGCTACTACAATGTCATTTCCTTCTTCATCAGCCTCTACATAAAGTTCTTCCAAACCTGCATCAATCAATTCAAACTCTAATTCTTCCAAATCTAGATCTTCAGTAGGTGCAAATCTGAAAATAGATTTTCTGTTGAAAACAAAATCCAAGGAACCTGTTTTACCTAAAGAGCCATTGGTTTTATTAAAATAGCTACGTACGTTAGCCACGGTACGGTTAGTGTTATCAGTTGCCGTTTCAATTAATACTGCAACTCCGTGTGGTGCATACCCTTCGTAAACAATTTCCTCGTAGTTAGCCATAGACTTATCAGAAGCACGCTTAATTGCCGCATCTACCCTATCTTTAGGCATGTTTACCGCTTTGGCATTTTGTATAGCCGTACGTAAACGAGAGTTGGTTTCTGGATGTGGACCACCATCTTTAACAGCAATTACAATATCTTTACCAATACGAGTAAATTGAACCGCCATTTTGGCCCAACGTTTAAATTTTCTTTCTTTTCTAAATTCGAATGCTCTTCCCATTATTTTAGTACTTAGTGGTTAGTAGTTAGTAGTTAGTTTTTAGGGACCAGTAGTTAGACAAAAGCTTTATGCCTTACACCCTAAATCTTATACCTTACACCCTATACCTTAGTTATTTTTTTAAGTTCGTCAACATATCGGCGGTCATTTTAGCCAAGTCAAACTCTGGCTTCCAGCCCCATTCCTTTTGCGCATAGCTATCATCAATTGATTTTGGCCAGCTATCCGCTATTTGTTGCCTTGGATCGTGTTCGGCATAAGTTAGCTTAAAGTCAGGGATATGCTTTCTAATTTCAGCCGCCAAAACTTCAGGTGTAAAACTCACTCCTGCAAAGTTATAGCTAGAACGGATACTTAGTTGTTCAGCAGGCGCATCCATTAATTCAATGGTACCTCTAATGGCATCGTCCATGTACATCATGGGTAGCTCAGTTTCTGCAGACAAAAACGAGGCATAACTTCCTTTTTTCAATGCTTCATGGAAAATGTGCACTGCATAATCGGTAGTACCACCACCTGGTGCCGCTTTCCAACTAATTAACCCCGGATAACGGATGCTTCTCACATCCAATCCATATTTTTGGTGATAATATTCGCACCAACGTTCGCCCGCCAATTTACTAATGCCGTAAATGGTATTGGGATCCATAGTACAATATTGTGGCGTTTGCTCTTTTGGCGAGTTAGGTCCAAATACAGCTATAGAACTTGGCCAGTAAACCTTTGCGGTTTTATATGCCAAGGCAAAATCCAACACATTCAACAAACCATTCATGTTCAGGTCCCAAGCCAACTTTGGATTTTGCTCGCCCGTTGCCGAAAGCAAAGCTGCCAACAAATAAACCTGTGTAGGTTGGTATTTCTCAAAAATTGCTTTTAAAATATCTTTATCCAGCACGTTCACAAACTCGAACGGTCCAGCATTTTTGATTTCATAATCCGGGCGACGGATATCACAAGCAATCACATTATTACTTCCGTAGCCAGCACGCAATGCGGTCACTAACTCGGTGCCTATCTGCCCATTTGAGCCTAAAACTAATATCTTATCTTTCATGAATAAACTGAAGTTTGACAAAGGTAAAAAAATGGCTCAAAAGCAAATCAAAAAAATGAGCGGAGTTCTTTTCTTACCAACCATGTCTCTGCTTAGTCTATACAAATTACCATCGATTTGCTAACTTAGCAATAACCAAAAATATAATCCTTATGAATAAATTATTATTAACAGTCATTACGGCATCAGTACTGTTGTCCTGTAAAGAAAAAGTAAAAGAAGAGCCCATCGTGTTAAAATATCCCGAAACAAAAAAAGTCGACACTGTTGACACCTACTTTGGAACGAAAGTAAACGACCCTTATCGCTGGTTGGAAGATGATAAATCTGCCGAAACCGCCGCTTGGGTAAAAGCCGAAAATGAAGTAACCTTTGGCTACCTGGAAAAAATCCCCTTCCGCAAAGAAATGAAAGACCGCTTGGAAAAGCTTTGGAATTACGAAAAGATTTCTGCGCCTTCACAAGAGGGAAACTACACCTACTACTTTAAGAATAATGGTTTGCAAAATCAATCGGTAATGTACCGTAAAGATAAAGATGGCAAAGAAGAAGTATTTCTTGACCCCAACACCTTCTCCAAAGATGGCACCACTTCCCTATCTACCGTTGAATTTTCTAAGGACGGTTCTTTGGTGGCCTATGCTATTTCAGAAGCAGGTAGCGACTGGAACAAAATCATCATTATGGATGCCGTGAACAAGAAAAAATTGGAGGCGGAATTAGTAGACGTTAAATTTAGTGGCATTGCCTGGATTGGCAACAAAGGTTTTTACTATTCGAGCTACGACAAACCAAAAGGAAGTCAGCTTTCGGCTAAAACCGACCAACATAAATTATATTTCCATCAATTAGGTACTGCTCAAAAAGACGACAAGGTGATATTTGGGCAAAATGAGAAACGGAGATACGTAGGTGCAAGTGTAACCGAGGATGACAGATATTTGGTGATTTCTGCTTCAAACTCTACGTCTGGCAACGAGCTATATTTTAAAGACCTTAATACTCCAGATAGCAAGATTGTGAACATCCTAGATAATTTTGATAGTGATAGCTATATCTTGGATAACGTGGGCACCAAACTTTATATCGTGACCAACCTAAAAGCACCTAATCAAAAAATAGTAACCGTTGATGCTGCTAATCCAAAATCAGCCAATTGGAAAGACTTCATTCCTGAAACAGAAAATGTGCTTTCGGTATCTACTGGCTCAGGCTATATTTTTGCCAATTACATGAAAGATGCTGTTTCGCAGGTAAAACAATATGACTACGAAGGCAAAATGCTTCGCGAAATCACATTACCGGGACTTGGCACCGCAGGAGGTTTTGGTGGAAAAAGAGCCGACAAAGCTATATATTATTCCTTCACCAATTACATCACTCCAGGCACCATCTACTCCTTTGAACCAAAAGAGGGAAAGTCTGCAGAATATCAAAAACCAAAAGTAGATTTTAATGGAGCTGATTATGAAAGCAAACAGGTTTTTTACACCTCCAAAGATGGCACCAAAGTACCGATGATCATTACCTATAAAAAAGGATTAAAGTTAGACGGGAACAACCCTACCATTCTTTACGGATACGGAGGCTTTAACGTAAGCCTTACTCCGGCATTTAGTATTTCTAACGCAGTTTGGTTAGAGCAAGGCGGTGTTTATGCTGTACCTAATTTACGTGGTGGTGGCGAGTACGGCAAAAAATGGCACGACGACGGTACCCAAATGAAAAAACAGCATGTATTTGACGATTTCATCGCTGCCGCAGAATACCTCATCGCACAGAAATACACTTCATCCGATTATCTAGCAATCCGTGGCGGTTCTAATGGTGGACTTTTAGTGGGCGCTACCATGACCCAAAGACCAGAACTAATGAAAGTGGCACTTCCAGCCGTAGGTGTTTTAGACATGCTACGTTACCACACTTTTACTGCTGGTGCGGGATGGGCTTATGATTACGGTACCGCTCAAGACTCCAAAGCCATGTTCGAATATCTTCAAAAATATTCCCCAGTACACAACGTAAAGGAAGGAACCAGTTATCCAGCTACTTTGATTACTACTGGCGACCACGATGATAGAGTAGTTCCAGCACATAGCTTTAAGTTTGCGGCTGAACTACAGGCCAAACAAAAAGGCAATAACCCAGTACTCATTCGCATTGAAACCAATGCAGGACATGGTGCAGGAAAACCAGTTTCCAAAACCATTGAAGAGGCCGCGGACATTCTTTCGTTTACCTTGTTTAACATGGGGGTTAGAGAGTTGAAGTAAAGGCACTTTAGAAGAATCTTCAAAGGGTATAAGAAATTCTTATACCCTTTTTATTTTCACTCACATTATATTTCAATATATTACGAATACATTAATTTTAGTTATCTTAATAACCAAATATGTTACGATTTGTTTCTTTTAAACTTAAAAACCTACGATAACTAAAAAAAATAATTATTTATATTCCAAATGAATCAAAAACAAACATCCGGCTGATCCAATCTTGCAATTGGCCTGATAAAATCAGGCAATTTGTTGCCAATATTGTACCAAATTCGTAACAGATATTGACTTACTAATTTTTAATGACTATTATTACCTAAATTTATATAGTGTAAAAAACACACTTAGAACCAATATATAGACCACTTATATGGACAGAAGAGAAGCACTCAGAAGCGTAGCCATTTTGTTAGGAACGGCCATTTCTGCTGGAACAACAGACATCTTGTTCAGTAGTTACACCTTACCTGAAAACGAAAGAAACGCAGTTACTTTTAATGCAACGCAAATCAAAACCCTTGCCGAAATTGCTGACGTCATCATTCCTACTACCAAATCCTCAGCGGGAGCCAAAGCAGCAGGAGTGGGCAAATTTATCCCAATGATGATCAATGATTGTTTTCCTGCGAAACAACAGCAATCTTTCTACAAAGGATTAGCAGAATTTGAAGCCCGTACGAAAAAACAGTATGGTAAAAGTTTTGACTTAATTCCATTGGCAGAGCGTAAGAAAATGCTTACCGTATTGAGACAGGAAACCTTAGACCAAAGAACAAACAAACTTCCTGAAAAGGTTGATATCGCCTATTTCTTTACCACTGTGAGAGACCTTACTTCCTTAGGATATTTCTCATCGGAAATTGGCTGCACCAAAGCCCGCGAGTATGTACAAATACCAGGCAGCTATGATGGTGCTTATCCACTTAAGCCAGGACAAAAATCTTGGGCAACCTAAACAACCTCTTTTTCCCTAAACAAAACACAAACAAAATGAACTTAAATATAAATCTAAAAGCCGAAAACACTTATGATGCCATTGTAGTTGGTTCGGGCATTAGTGGTGGTTGGGCTGCCAAGGAACTTACCGAGAAGGGCTTAAAAGTATTGTTGCTCGAAAGAGGAATGAACATTGAGCATATCAAAGATTATGATTCGGCCATGAAAGATCCTTGGGATATCAAACACGCAGGTAGGTTAACCGAAGAAATGAAGAGAACCCATCCCGTGCAAAAAAGAGATTATCCTTATAACGAAGCCACCGAAAAATGGTGGGTAAACGACTTGGAATGTCCTTATACCGAAGTTAAAAGATTTGACTGGTACAGAGGTTTCCATGTAGGTGGAAAATCCTTGATGTGGGGCCGTCAAAGCTACCGTTTGGGCGACCTTAATTTTTCTGAAAATGCTAAAGATGGCTTCGGAAACGATTGGCCAATCAGATATAAAGACCTTGCTCCTTGGTATGACTATACCGAGAAATTTGCAGGCATTAGTGGCCAAAATGAAGGTTTACATGAAGTACTACCTGATGGCCATTTTCTTCCACCAATGGAATTAAACGTGGTAGAAAAATCGGTAAGAGAAAGTATTAAACAAAAATGGGGTAACGAAAGACTTTTAACCATTGGTCGTACGGCTAATTTAACGGTACCTCACAACGGTCGCGGCAGTTGCCAATACCGTAATTTATGTGCCCGTGGCTGTCCATTTGGTGCTTATTTCAGTACCCAGTCTTCTACCCTACCAGCGGCCATGGAAACTGGTAATCTTACCTTAAGACCATATTCTATTGTTAACCATATCATTTACGATAAGGATACCAAAAAAGCCAAAGGCGTAATGGTAATTGATGCCTTGACCAACAAAACGATGGAATTTTATTCGAAAATCGTTTTTGTAAACGGTTCAACTTTGGGTACAACTTTCATCCTATTAAACTCTACTTCGGAGGCACATCCAAATGGATTGGGCAATGCAAGCGGCCAGTTGGGACATAACTTAATGGATCACCATTTCCGCTGCGGTGCCAATGGTGATTTTGATGGTTTCGACAAGTATTACACTTATGGTCGACGTGCCAATGGCATCTATATTCCTCGTTTCAGAAACGTTGGAAAAGATAAACGAGATTACCTACGTGGCTTTGGCTATCAAGGTAGTGCTTCAAGACAAAACTGGCAAAACGATATTGCCGAGCTATCTTTTGGAGCGGACTTTAAAGACAAAATGACCAAACCAGGTAAGTGGAGAATGGGCTTGGGAGGTTTTGGAGAGATGTTGCCTTATTACGAAAACCGTGTATATATCGATCAAACAAAAAAAGACAAATGGGGACAACCTGTATTGGCTATCGATTGCGAATACAAAGAAAACGAGAAGAAAATGCGTGAGGATATGATGAACGATGCAGCCGAAATGCTGGAAGCAGCGGGTGCTAAAAATATCAAAACGTACGACAACGATTGTTATCCAGGCATGGCCATTCACGAAATGGGTACTGCTAGAATGGGTAAAGACCCTAAAACTTCGGTATTGAATGAGTGGAACCAAGTGCACGAAGTGAAAAACGTTTTTGTAACTGATGGTGCTTCAATGCCATCTATCGGTTGCCAAAACCCTTCACTAACTTTTATGGCCTTAACCGCCCGCGCTGCTGACCACGCTGTAAATGAATTGAAAAAAGGAAACCTGTAAAAAAGCGAAAAGCAGAAAGCTTAAAGCTTAAAGCAATCACAACATGCGCTTTAAGCTTTGGACTTTAAGCTTTGGACTTTAAGCTAAATTATGAGACAAAAAATAAGAATGGGCATGATTGGCGGTGGTAAAGATGCATTCATCGGAGCTGTTCACCGCATTGCCGCCAATATGGATGGATTGATTGAACTTTGCTGTGGTGCATTAAGCATCCATCCAGAAACTGCTATAGAATCAGGAAAAATGTTGTTTCTTCCAGAAGACAGAATTTACCTGAGCTACGAAGAAATGATCAAAAAAGAAAGTGAACTTCCAGTAAATGAAAGGATTCACTTTGTAACAATAGTAACCCCCAATTTTGCCCACTTCGCTCCTGCAATGATGGCTTTAGAGCATGGTTTTAATGTAGTGATAGAAAAACCAATGACTTTAACTTTAGAAGAAGCTAAACAGCTGCAACAAAAAGTGGAAGAAACTGGGCTTACCTTATGCCTTACGCACACCTATTCGGGCTATCCAATGGTGAAACAAGCCAAAGAGATGGTTAAAGATGGTGTTTTAGGAAAAATCAGAAAAATTATTGTAGAGTATCCTCAAGGTTGGTTGAGTACTTTGAGCGAAAGAGAAGGCAATGCACAGGCTGCTTGGCGAACCGATCCTAAAAAATCGGGCAAAAGTGGCTGCATTGGCGACATTGGTACCCATGCTGGCCATTTGGCAGAGTATATTTCAGGTTTAAAAATTACCCAAATATGTGCTGATTTAAACATTGTAGTAGAAGGTAGAACCATTGATGATGATGGCAACATTCTATTGAAATTTGATAATGGTGCCAATGGTGTTTTAATTGCTTCTCAAATTGCCGCTGGCGAAGAGAATGCGCTTAACATCAGAATTTATGGCGAAAAGGGTGGATTAGAATGGTTTCAGCACGAGCCAAATACCTTATTGGTAAAATGGTTAAATAAACCTACAGAAATTTACAGAGCTGGAAGTGGCTATTTAGGCGATTTCGCTAAGCATAATACCAGAACTCCAGGAGGCCACCCAGAAGGGTTATTAGAAGCTTTTGCGAACATCTACAGAAATTTCGCTTTAACCTTAGATGCCAAATTGAATAATGAGACCCCTACCCCTCAGATGTTGGATTTCCCTAACGTTAATGATGGCGTAAGAGGCATGGCACTTATAGAAAATGCCGTAGCTTCAAGTGCATCGGAACAAAAATGGCACAATTTTATAGTTTAGTAACAGCATGACAACAATACAAGGACCTGCAGTATTTTTAGCACAGTTTATCAGCGACGAAGCACCTTTCAACTCGCTTGATTCCATTTGTAAATGGGCAGCAGATTTAGGTTTCAAAGGTATTCAAATGCCTACGCTTGACCCGCGATTCATCGATTTAAAGTTAGCAGCCGAAAGCAAAACCTATGCAGATGAATTAACTGGAAAAGTAGCTGCTCATGGCTTAAAAATCACCGAGCTTTCTACCCACTTACAAGGTCAGCTGGTGGCCGTTCATCCCGCTTATAACGAGCTGTTTGATGCCTTTGCAGCACCTGAAGTAAAAAACAACCCAAAAGCACGTACCGAGTGGGCAATCCAACAGTTGAAGTATGCGGCAAAAGCATCACAAAATTTAGGACTTAATGCTCATGCTACTTTTAGCGGTTCGTTGTTGTGGCAATTTTTTCACCCTTGGCCTCAGCGTCCGGAAGGTTTGGTTGACGAAGCATTTACAGAGTTGGGCAAACGTTGGCTACCTATTTTAAATGCCTTTGATGAAGCCGGAGTAGATGTTTGTTATGAAATTCACCCGGGAGAAGATTTGTTTGATGGCGTTACATATGAAATGTTTTTAGATAAAGTGAACCAACATCCTAGAGCTTGCTTGCTGTACGATCCATCGCACTTTGTGCTACAACAGTTAGATTATATTCAATACATCGATCTTTACCACGAAAGGATCAAAGCTTTTCACGTAAAAGATGCAGAGTTTAATCCAACGGGAAGACAAGGAACTTTTGGAGGCTATCAAAGCTGGGCCAACCGAGCGGGCCGTTACCGTTCACCAGGCAATGGTCAGGTAGATTTTAAAACCATTTTCAGTAAACTGGCGCAGTACGACTTTAAAGGCTGGGCCGTTATGGAATGGGAATGCTGCATTAAAAACCAAGAAGATGGTGCACGTGAAGGTGCCGAATTTATCAAGAAAAACATCATTAACGTTACTCAAAAAGCATTTGATGACTTTGCTGCTGCGGGAAGCGATGCAGCTTTTAATAAAAAAATATTAGGCATTTAAGCTTTATATTTTTGACTTTTAACTTAATTAATACCCCCTAATACAAAACACAACATGAAACGAACTTTTTTAATTCTCGGAGCTACGGTACTTTTTATGGCTTCATTTACGAGCGCACCTAAGGAAAACGAACCTGCAGTAACCATTAACACTAACCTTGCCCCAAAAATTGCAACTATGCAAATGAGTGGTGGCGAACTATTGATCAACAAATCTGACTGTATTGGCTGTCACCACAAAATCAACAAACTGATTGGACCAGCTTATACTGAGATCGCTAAAAAATATCCTAACAACGAAAAGAACGTCACTTATTTAGCAGATAAAATCATTAAGGGAGGTTCAGGTGTTTGGGGCAAAATTCCAATGACACCACATCCAAAAATTTCGCAAAGCGATGCCAAATTAATGGCCAAATACATTTTATCTTTAAAAAAGTAAAAGGCTTTAGGTAATATGTTCTAAGTTTTACCTGCTATTAGGTTTACAACTAAGAACAACCTAATGAACGAGTGAACCAATGAACCAACCAAAACCAAAATATATGAACCAAGATAACAACCAAAGCAGGCGTAATTTCCTAAAAATGGGAGCTGTTGCCACTGCTGCATTCACCATTGTACCACGTCATGTGTTGGGAGGGAGAGGCTTTTTAGCACCTAGTGATAGGCTTATTGTTGCAGGCGTTGGCGTTGGTGGTAAAGGAGATAGTGATTTACGTTTGATACATGAAAGTGGGAAAGCAGAAATTGCTTATTTATGTGATGTAGATACCCGTAGGGCTGCAAATAGTGTAAAGCGTTTCCCTAAAGCCAAATTTTACAAAGATTGGCGTGAAATGTATGATAAAGAGCACAAAAATTTTGATGCCGTTGTCGTATCAACCCCTGACCATAACCATGCCATACAAACTTTGGCGGCCATGCAATTACGTAAACACGTATATGTGCAAAAACCGTTAACCCACGACATTTACGAAGCCCGCATATTAACCGCTGCGGCAAAACGATACAAAGTGGTAACCCAAATGGGTAACCAAGGTGCCAGTAATGATGGTCCTCGCCTATTACGCGAATGGTATGATGCTGGTTTAATTGGAGATGTGCACACCATTTATGCTTGGACAGATAGACCTGTTTGGCCTCAAGGTATTCCATGGTCGAAAAACAAAGCCGAAATTCCTAAAGAATTGGATTGGGATTTATGGTTAGGAACCGCTCCTTCTAAAGATTACGTAGAGAAGCTAGTGCCATTTAATTGGCGTGGCTGGTGGGATTACGGAACTGGTGCATTGGGCGATATGGGTTGTCACTTGTTGGAAACTCCTTTTAGTGTATTGAATTTGAAATATGCCACGGAAGTGGAAGCTAGTGTAGGTTCTGTTTATGTGGATGAGTTTAAACGTGGGTATTTCCCAGAAAGCTGTCCTCCTTCAAGCCACGTCACTTTAAAATTCCCTAAAACCGATAAAACACAAGGTGATGTTACCGTACATTGGATGGATGGTGGTATTCAGCCTACCCGACCTGATGAACTGGGTGCTGATGAAATGTTTGGAGATGGCGGCAACGGCACGCTATTTATTGGTACCAAAGGCAAAATGATGTCTAACACTTATGGTGACAAGGCAAGGTTATTGCCGCTTTCTAAAAATGAGAATTTGAATGTAGCGCAAAAATTTGCTCGTGTACCCAACCAAGCCAATGGGCACTACGGACAATGGGTTGAAGGTTGTATTGCTGGCTATGGCAAAAAAGAATTGAGTTCTCCTTTCGAAATTGCAGGTCCGTTAACGGAGTGTTTGTTGATGGCCAACTTAGCCATTAGAGCTGCTGACGTTCAAAGAATAAACGATAAAGGCAAAGTGAGTTTCCCTGGTAGATATAGGAAATTATTGTGGGATAACGACCAAATGAAAGTAACCAACTTCGACGATGTCAATCAATTTGTGAAGAGAGATTATCGTGAAGGTTGGAAATTAGGAGAAAAGTAAACAATAAACTTAAACACCCCGCCTTTCAGGCACCCCTCTGGAAGAGGGGAATGGCGTGGTGAAATTCCCCTCTTCCAGAGGGGTGGTCGAAGACCGGGGTGTTTAATTCAAATATTATTCAATGAAAAAAATATTAATAGCAGCCTTTATGGTAGCTACAATTAGTGCAAAAGCACAAAAAACTAAAGGTTTCACCTCAATTTTCGATGGCAAAACCACCAAAGGGTGGCACACCTATGGGAAAGATTTTGCTGGCAAGGGTTGGAACGCCGAAGATGGCGTGTTACACTTTGATCCTAAGTTGAAAAACAAAGACGGTGGCGATTTGGTAACCGATAAAGAGTATGGCAACTTTCATTTAAAACTAGAGTGGAAAGTAGCGCCAAAAGCCAATAGCGGTATCATCTTTTTTGTACATGAAGATCCTGCAAAATACAAACAAACTTATTTAACAGGGCCTGAAATGCAGGTGATTGATAACGATGGTCATGCTGATGGAAAGATTACTAAACACCGTGCTGGTGATTTGTACGACATGGTCCAAAGCAAAACTGAACCTGTTAAAGCGGTTGGTGAATGGAACTTAGCCGAAATCATTAGCAAAAATGGTAAACTAACCCTTAAATTAAACGGCAAAAAAGTAGTAGAAACCACCATGTGGGATGAGAACTGGAAAAGCCTAATTGCGGGAAGCAAATTTGCAAAATGGGAAGGTTTTGGCACCTACAAAACTGGCAAAATTGCTTTACAAGACCATGGCGATGAAGTTTGGTTCCGCAACATTGAAATTAAAGAACTATAACAGGGATTAGGAACTAGTGGCAAGGTATTAGCACTATACAACTAACCAACAAAAAACTAAAAAACCAAAAACTAAACATGAACTCAACAACACGCTTCAAGCTATCCTTTATGATGTTCCTCGAATTTTTCATTTGGGGTGGATGGTTTGTAACCTTAGGAACTTTCTTGGACAAGAACCTAAGTGCTTCGGGACCAGAAATTGGTTCTGTATTTTCTACACAATCTTGGGGAGCTATTATTGCCCCTTTTATCATCGGGTTAATCGCCGATAGATATTTTAATGCAGAAAAAATATTAGGTATTCTACATATTGCTGGTGCCGTTTTAATGTACCAAATGTATAATGCTACTGACATCAGCGTATTTTATCCTTATGTTTTTGTTTATATGGTGCTTTATATGCCAACTTTAGCATTGGTCAATTCAGTTTCCTTCAACCAAATGGGCGATCCCGAAAAAGAGTTCTCCAACATTAGAATTTGGGGTACCATTGGCTGGATTTTAGCAGGTGTGTTGATCAGTTATTTCTTCCACTGGGATTCTCAAGAAGCTACTGCTAACGGTGCGCTTAAAAACACTTTCCTAATGTCGGCTGTGGCTTCGTTATCGCTGGGTATCTTCAGCTTCTTGCTACCTAAAACTCCTCCTAAAAACAAATCAACAGAAAAAATAAAGGTATCTGAAATATTAGGTTTAGATGCTTTAAAGTTATTGAAGGACAAGAACTTCCTTATTTTCTTTATCTCTTCTATTTTAATCTGTATTCCTTTGGCTTTTTACTATCAGAACGCCAACTTATTCCTTTCTAAAATTGGAATGGATAATCCGACAGGTAAAATGACAATTGGCCAAGTATCAGAAGTATTATTCCTACTGGCTATTCCAGTTTTCTTTAAAAAATTCGGTTTCAAAAAGACCATTTTGGTGGGCATGTTGGCTTGGACAGTACGCTACTTGTTATTCGCTTTTGGAAATGCTGGAGAATTGAGTTTCATGCTGCTTTTAGGAATTGCTTTACATGGTATTTGCTATGACTTTTTCTTTGTATCTGGGCAGATTTATACCAACTCCAAAGCTGGCGATAAATTCAAAAGCTCAGCCCAAGGCTTAATCACCCTAGCTACTTATGGTGTGGGTATGCTTATTGGCTTTATTGTAGCTGGACAAATTACCGAAATGTACAAAGTAAATGGCATTGAAGACTGGAAAATGATTTGGAGCATCCCAGCAGGCATAGCTTTTGTAGTATTCCTGCTATTCAGTTTATTATTTAACGACAAGACAAAAACAGAATCTAACTAATCATGACTACGAGAAGAAACTTTTTAAAAGAAACTGGATTACTTGCTGCAAGTTTTGCCCTGGCGCCTGCATTAAGCCGTGCTTTTGTTCCCGCCCAACATCCTGTGGGTATTCAACTATATAGCTTGCGAGAAATCATTGGCAAAGATGTTAAAGGAGTAATTGAAAAAGTAGCCAAAGCAGGTTTTAAGGAAGTTGAAACTTACGGCTACGCACCCAAAGGAAGCTTTTGGGGTCTAAGTCCCAAAGAGTTTAAGGCTTTGTTAGATGCCAATGGATTGAAGTCACCTAGCGGGCATTTTAGTGTTGAAAATTATATTTCAACAGGCAACTTAGACGATATTAAATCTTATATAGAAGCTTCAAATATTTTAGGTGCTAAATACGTGGTAGCACCTTGGCTCGGAGAAAATTTAAGGAAAAGTGCCGACGATTACAAAAGGACGGCCGAGCGCCTAAACATAGCTGGCGAACTTTGTATCAAGTCTGGTCTTAACATGGGCTATCATAACCACGGCTTCGAATTTGATAAGTTTGGGGATAAAACTGGCTTAGATATTTTATTGACAGGTACCGATCCTAATTTGGTTGATTTTGAATTGGATTTATATTGGGCTGTTTTTGCAGGTCACGATCCAGTAGAACTATTTAAAAAATATCCACGCAGGTTTAAAATGTGGCACGTAAAGGATATGGATAAAGAGAAGAAAAACTGGAATACGGAGATTGGCAAAGGCAGTATCGATTTTAAACCAATATTTGCTAAGGCCTCACTTTCAGGCGTTAAACATATTTATCTGGAACAGGAAACCAATTACAAACCTGACCATATTGGTTCGATTACGACAAGTATCGATTTTATCAAAGGTTCTTTGTTGAAATAAAATTTTTAACCTGCTTGTCATTCCGAGCTTAACGACGAATCTAATTAATTACAAACCTCATAGGTTTAAAAAACCTATGAGGTTTCACAACAATTGCTAAGTCAAGCCTATCCAAGTCGTTAAATACCCTACCCATTCTTTAATCAGCAACTCCCAGCCAAGAATGGCGCTACCCTGTGGCACCAAATAATCTTCAAAAGAATTTTTTTCGCTTAACGAATTGGTTGGATAAAAATCGATATTCTTAAAACCTTGTTTTTCGGCCAATAATTTAGTTCTTGGGATATGCCAAGCGCTGGTAATGACCAATATTTTTGGATCAGCTTTGTGAAGCCTCTTCAATATCTCGGCAGCATATTTAAAGTTTTCCTTCGTATTTCTGCTTTCTTTCTCAATAATCACTGTACTATCAGGAATCTTCAGCGCCTTTAAATAGGCTGCAGTATACAAAGCCTCTGGAGGACCTTCTTCTAAAAGACTACCACTGCCCCCACTCATTAAAATACGGTCTATTTTTCCTTCTTGGTACAATCGCAATGTTTGCGTTAAGCGATCCCCAGCAAACTGCGCCTTTAAAGCATTGGTTTCTAAATTATAGCTAGAAAAACCTCCCAACAACAATCCTACATCATAATGGGTTAATACGGGTTGCTTGGCCTCGTACCAATAAGCTACCTTACCTAGGATAAATTTATTGGAGAAAAAATACAACAGCACCACAGCAAGTACCAACATCTTCCGCTTACGACGTTTATTTTTTGAGAACAAAGCATACAGCGCAGCAGCCATTACCCAAACTAACGGACGAATGAGAAACAGTAAAAATTTAGACAAGAAAAAAGCCATTATTTAGTTTAATTTAGACGCTAACACACAAGTTTGCTTAAAGCTATCGGTACTGCCTTTAATGGTAAAGATATCTACCTTAATCACGTACAAGCCCACTTTGCATAATTGTCCGCCATCATTTAAACCATCCCAGGTAACGGTACCCTGCGTAGAAAAAGTAATATTCCTAGCCAAGCGACGAACCAAAATGCCTTTGTCTGTGTAAATGTTAATCGTTGCTAGATTTCCATTTTCCTTAAAACGATAATCGATTTGTAACAAGTCTTCAAAACCGTCATTATCTGGAGAAAAAGTCTTGTTGGCAACAACTACAGTATTTTTCACGCTGATATCTTCACCCTGAGAGTTTTTATCGGTAGGTGTTGCAAAACCAACAGAAGCCGCAGCCGATTGCAGATTACCTGCTTCATTGCCACTTTTGGTGAAGGAAACTCGCTCCAACGAAACGCCTTTTACATCTTTGAGCAGAGCATGATGCATTTTTTCAGTATAGTCAAACTGGTCTATAGCATCATCTCCTTTCCAAATGGCTACAGTTCCTTTATCATTATTGTAAGCCGGCATACTCGCCATCTGTACCATTTGATTAGGATATTTAACTTGATAGTGTTGCTGCACCACTGACGGATTTGCGGTAAGTACCCAGTAAGTTTTGGGCTGGATATAAAGTGGTACGGTACTAATTGTTCTCTTTGTACTTCCTGTACCTGATGATGAAGGATTTGAAAGCGTTAAATCCTTCAAATCAAGCAAATGATCTGTATTATTATAAATTTCCACAAAATCAAACCCACCAGTTTTAGGGTTGAATAAAATTTCTGTAATCAAGATATCGCTGGGCATAATTTCCTTAGCAAGGAATATTTTTGCCGTGTTATTGGCAGGATTAATAACAGCTCCACCGCAACTCAATAAATTACTAACTGTCAATAAACTTTCAACTCCCCTCACTATAGGTATTGCAAAAGTTAAAACAACACTTTTATTAGCTGCAGATGCAGGCACTGCAGACTGTGCCACACCAATGCCATTATTGATTGCATAGTTACTGGCCAAACTTAATGAGCCTACTTGGATGGCTTTATCAAAATCAACCCTAACTGTAGTGGTACTGGTAATTTCTATGCCTATCAATTTAGGCGCCACCACGTCTAATTCAGCATAAACGGAGTTTTGAGCACCAGGAGTACCGCCAATGGACGCTGTACTGGCAATCCAATTTGGAGCCCCAGGGCATCCGCTTTTATAATTAATCAGCTCCAAAGCATAACCCGTTTTTTTGCTATTGTCCTGATACCACGTATCCACATAAGAAACCGCATCAATAACGGTGCTGTTATCTGGCAACATCAAAGTCAAATCATCCTTATCATTATTTAAAGTTGGCCATGAAGATAATCCTAATGTTTTCCCATAAACTTTAAAAGCATCCACATCGGCATTCGCACAAAGAATACGATAGGCTTTTGGAGCTAGTGTATCCGCAGGGATAGAAACCCCAGAAGAAGTAGCGTCTTTATATCTCCATCCAGTAATGATGATGTATTTATCAGTCGTATTATAAATCTCAATATATTCCTTGTTCAATGCTAGAGCTGTAGATATAGGCGCAGCCATAATTTCATTGATGATCACATCGCCTTTTTGGGCAGTATAAGGTTCCACATACATAAACGATTTGGCCATCGGTATTACCATAATGTTTCCCTTGGCATCCGCAACATTACTTACCGTTAAGGTATAATTTCCCGATACAAAATTGTTGGCATAGGTAAGGTTCACTACGTTATTTGTACTACCCATCACCGCAGTAAGTGGACTTCCTGCACCATTGGAAAGCGAGTAGTTGGCAATAGTTTGCGCTGAAGCTGTACCTAATGGTTCATCAAAAGTTACCTCTAACGTTTTGGTATCCAAAGATCTTAATGCCGTTACTTTTGGTGGTGTCACATCTGGAATTAGCTCAGCAATGTTAAAATCGTCAAAAATAAACTGGTTAAATCTCGAACCTGTAGTATACCTGCAATTCACCCCAAAATGTGTAGTTGCGGTGTAATTGTTATCAGTGACTGTTCCTTCTAAGGTATAATTTGTACCGCCATTCACGTCAGAATACAACTCCCATTTCCCATTATCATCACGGGTAATTCTAATTCTAGCGGTTACTAGGTTTGTGTTTCCTCTGGGTTTTGCAGCACCAGTGATAATTTGCGAAGTACTCGTCCCGTTCTGTCTGTACAAATGAAAACCATCTGTAGGACCGGTTTCTCCCACCTGAAAAAAGTAGCCTTGCAGTGCTCCACTTAAATCAGCTTGGTTGGAAACCAAATAAACTCTTGGAAAATTTGCAGTAGTTGGATCAAAGTTTAATTGAAAGAAAAACTCCCAAATTGCATTTTTAGCCAAGGCGTTTGGGGTAGAAAGGTAAAAATTTTGCGACCCCGAGTTCAGACCGTTGGATTGTAACTGTCCATTTGCGTTAATGATAAAGTAATTCGTGTTCCCTCCCCAAGCAGGATTATTGGTGAAATCTCCATCAGTAAAATTGTCATTCAGCTGAGCAAAAGTAAGTTTAGTGCATAATAACAGTAAAAAGAGTAAAGTTTTTCTCATATTTGGGAATTGAACATTTTTAATTTTAAATATAATACAAATAATCAAGAAAAAAATGAAAGTTGCAGTTGTAGGTGCCACCGGATTGGTAGGTACCGTTATGTTAAAAGTATTGGAAGAAAGAAATTTCCCGTTGACCGAATTAATCCCAGTAGCATCTGAAAAGAGCGTTGGTAAGTTAATTAAGTTTAAGGGTAAGGAATATCCAATTGTTAGCATTGATACTGCTATTAGTCTTCGTCCTGATATCGCTATCTTTTCAGCAGGTGGCAGTACTTCTTTAGAAGTAGCTCCTCGTTTTGCTGAAGTTGGCACTACCGTAATTGATAATTCTTCCGCTTGGAGAATGGATCCTACCAAAAAATTGGTGGTACCAGAAGTAAATGCACACGTATTGACCAAAGAAGACAAAATTATTGCCAACCCTAACTGTTCTACCATCCAAATGGTGGTTGCTTTGCAACCATTGCACAAAAAATACAAAATCAAACGTGTAGTAGTTTCTACTTATCAATCGGTAACTGGAACTGGTGTAAAAGCAGTAGATCAGTTAATGAATGAGCGTAAAGGCATTGATGGGCCTAAAGCTTACCCATACGAAATTGACTTGAACGTATTACCACATATCGATGTTTTCACTGATAATGGTTACACCAAAGAAGAAATGAAAATGGTGAAAGAAACCAATAAAATTATGGGTGATGACAGCATTCGCGTTACGGCTACTACCGTTCGTATCCCGGTAATGGGTGGTCACTCTGAATCGGTAAACGTTGAATTTGAAAACGATTTCGACTTAGCTGATGTTCGTCGTATCCTAGAAGAAGCTCCAGGCTTAATTGTAGTTGACGATGTGGCTAATTTAAAATATCCTATGCCTAAAGATGCTCATGAAAAAGATGAGGTATTTGTAGGTCGTTTACGCAGAGACGAATCACACGATAAAGCATTAAACATGTGGATTGTTGCTGATAACTTACGTAAAGGTGCTGCGACAAACACGGTACAAATTGCAGAATATTTAATAGACAACAAACTTGTATAATTCAACTAAAAAATAATCAGAAAAGTGATGTGAATACATCACTTTTTTTGTGAATAAACTTTTTCCAACTCCATATTAAGATGTTTAAAAAAATCATCTCGTTTACTTTAGCTTCTCTACTCTTTGCAAGTTTTGCCTTGGCTCAAGACAGTTTAATTACAGTATTAGCTAAAAACAACCAAACAAGCTTCATTAAAGAAGCCAATTACTTTAAAGGCTTAGGCTGGGATAAAATACTAGAACAAGCCAAAAAAAGCAACAATGTGATGGTTGGCGAAGATCATTTCACGAATGAAATTCCATTTTTTGTTTCAAAGATCGCTGAGCAAATTAAGTTCGATAATTTTTTCTGCGAAATTGATCCATTTACCGCCCATATTTTTGAACAGAAGGTTAAAACACTTTCGGCAGATGCCTTAAAAAAATATACAGCCGATTACGGAAATACATTCTCTTTCTATGCTTTTGAATCGGAATTTGATCTTCTTAAACAATTGATAAAAAACAACACCAATATCCGTGGTACCGATCAAATTTTATTGGTTGCCGATCGCTTAATCTGCAACGAGCTGATGCAAACCACTAAAAACAAAAGGGCAAAAGCAATCTACGAGGTGATTAGAGACCAATCAAAAAATCATTTTGCTGCTTTTTTAAAAGACCAAAAAAATCCGTTCTATTTGCTCACAGATGATTTCGAAAAGAATATCACGGAACTCTCTACCTTACCATTAAGCCCTAAAGAGAAAAAAATAATCACAGCATTAAAACTAACGGCTAAAATTTACAAGTCGCAAAACCATCATTTAAGAATTCAATTGATGAAAAACCAATTAATGGAGAACTACAATGATTGGGTGAACAAGAAAAATCTTTATAAATACGGGGCTAACCATGCTGCCAAAGGAGAAAGCTTGTTGGAGATATTTGATATTGGCAACTTAGTCAACAATATAGCCGACAGTCAATTCTCCAACTCTATGCATATCGTCATTGTTGGAAAATCAGGGCTACAGGCTTCTCCTTTCCAAGGATTCCCTGCAGAGAAGGTAAATGAAAATGCTGGCTTTTTAAAATCCTTAAAGCCATTTTTAAAATTAGTACAGCACAATGAATGGCAATGCTTTGATATGTTGCCGATAAGAGAGGCGATCAGCAGTGGAAAAATTAAAGTGACTGATGTGAAACTATTGCGTGTAATTAAAGGCTTTGATTTGTTAGTGGTAATACCAGAAGTGACTGCAGCACAATTCCCAAAATCATAAAAGCCAATTTTGACAGTTATATTTCCAAACATATTTGTTAAGAAAATCCATACGATGAAAAGAATTGTTCTGAGTTTATTCATTATTCCACAGCTACTACAGGCCCAAACCACTGCTCAAAAGCTAGAAAAAGCCTATCAAATTTTAGTAAACGATGAACAAGCGAAATATGCTACAACATCGCTTTGCGTTTTGGATGCCAACACAGGAAAAGTAATTTTTGCCGATAAAGAAAATGTAGGTTTAGCCACAGCATCTACCTTAAAAACCATTACCTCGGCAACTGCATTTTACACTCTTGGAAAAGATTTCCGTTACGAAACTAAACTTTCCTATACTGGAACCATCAATGCTGAAGGTGTCCTTCAAGGCAATATCATCATCACCGGCTCTGGAGACCCAACCTTAGGTTCATGGCGTTATGAGCAGACCAAAGAAAACAACATTCTTACCCAATGGGTAGCCGCTATTAAAGCAGCAGGCATCAAAAAAATTGAAGGCAGTGTAATTAGCGATGATAGTGCTTTTGGCACCTCAACCATTCCCACGGGCTGGATCTGGCAAGATATTGGCAACTATTACGGCGCTGGTGGAGCGTCCATCTGTTGGCGTGAAAACCAATTTGATGTCCACTTAAAACCTGGCGCTAGTACTGGCAGTAATGTAGAAATCGTAAAAACAGTTCCACAAACGCCATATATTCAATTGGTAAACGAACTGAAGACTGGTGCTAGCGGCACAGGCGATAACGCATACGGCTTTTTAGCCCCTTACACCAACATCGGTTATCTACGTGGTACCTGGGGAATAGGCATTAAAAAAACGGGCATTTCACTGTCCTTACCAGATGCTGCTTTTGATGCTGCCTATCGCTTACAAGATACGCTTAAGCGTTTGAATATTCCATGTAGCAGCCAACCCAGCTCTACCCGTTTGTTAGCGTTGGAAAGTAAAACGATTGCTAGTGAGCAAAAGCCTTTGTTGAATATTTTTTCTCCTACTTTAAGCCAGATGGTGTATTGGTTCCAGAAGAAAAGCATCAACCTATATGGCGAGCAACTGCTAAAAACCATTGCCTTTAAACAAGGAAAAGAAGCGAGTACCAGAAATGGCGCCAAAGCAGTGATTGATTTTTGGGCTGGTCGAGGAATCGACAAAAACGCCTTGAACATGATTGATGGCAGCGGTCTTTCTCCTGGTGATAGGGTAACTACCATGACCATGGCTTCTATCCTATTTCAAGCCCAAAAAGAACCATGGTTTAACGATTATCTCGCTTCTTTCCCAGAATATAACGGCATGAATATTAAAAGCGGAAACATTAATGATATAACGGCCTATGCTGGTTATTATACTGCCAAGAACGGCAACAAGTACATTGCGGTGATCAATATCAATAATTACAGTGGATCTGGAATTAGTAGAAAATTGTTTCAGGTACTGGATGCTTTAAAATAGTTAGAAACCACCTTAGACACCTTAGTTCATCTAAGTTTTAGAATTGTCAGCTAAGGTTCTCTTAGGTGGTTAATTTAAAATATTAAGAAACTAAGTCGTAAAAACTTAATATCTCTTAATGCCTTAATGGTTCAAAACTAAAATGTCTTGGGTGGTTTTACCACAGTTTTTAATTTTTTTTAATAAATTGCCATTTCACGCAAACCAATCAAAAATGAAATTATTACTATCGTCAATGCTGTTATCCGTTTCGCTAAGTGCTATTGCACAAAGCACGGTGGTAGCTACTGATGGCATGGTATTTAACCAAACCGCCAACCATGCCCACAGCGAGATTTCCATTATCCCAGAGCCCGTAACTGTTATTAAGCAAGAAGGTCATTTTATTTTACCTCAAAGCATCCTCATACATGCTCCAAAGTCTACAGAACTCAAACAATCCATTACCTTTCTACAAGAACGATTGGGAGTTCCTACTGGATATTTTGTGAGCTCCACCGCAGCAGCAAGTACCTCAGCAAATATCAAATTAGTACTTAACGATAAAAATGATGCCTTAATTGGTGCAGAAGGTTACCATTTACAAGTAAGCCCTCAACAAATTACCATTACCGCCAACAAACCTGCGGGTATTTTTTATGGCGTACAAACCTTAATCCAACTATTGCCTAAAGAAATAGAAAGCAAGGAAGAAGTAAAAGAAATTAAATGGCAAATCCCTTGTATCAACATTACCGACTACCCTCGTTTGGGCTGGAGAGGATTGATGTTTGACGTAGCTAGACACTTTTTCACTAAGGAAGAAGTGAAGCAGTACATTGATGCCATGGTTCGCTACAAATACAACATTTTACACCTTCACTTAACTGATGATGAAGGTTGGAGAATAGAAATAAAAGGCTATCCTAAACTTACCGAAGTAGGTGCCTGGAACGTAAAGCGTGTGGGTACTTTTGGAAATTTTATTCCACCAAAACCTGATGAGCCCCGCAACTATGGTGGTTTCTATACCCTAGAAGACCTTAAAGAACTGGTAGCCTATGCCAAAGATAGGTTTGTGAACATTTTACCGGAAGTAGATGTTCCTGGACACAGCTTAGCAGCCATTGCCTCTTATCCAGAACTTTCCTGTACCCCCGAAGCAGTAAACTACAAGGTACGTAGTGGCGAACGCATTATGGACTGGAGTCGCGGTGCTCCGCCGTTGGCGATGGTTGACAATACCCTTTGCCCAGCTAACGAAAAGGTTTATGAGTTTTTAGATACCGTAGTAGCCCAAGTAGCCAAAATTTTCCCATTCGAATACATGCACATGGGTGGTGATGAGGCTCCTCACAATTACTGGGAGAAAAACCCTCAAATTGCAGAGTTGATGAAACGCGAAAACCTTAAAACCATGGCACAAGTACAGGGTTATTTTGAGCGCAGGTTGGAGAAAATTGTAGCCAAACATGGCAAACGTTTTATGGCCTGGGACGAAGTATTAGAAGGTGGCGTATCTCAAAGTACTTCCGTAATGAGCTGGAGAGATATGAAATACGGCGTAGAGGCTGCTAAGAACAAACACGAAGTGGTGATGAGTCCTACACAATATGCCTACCTAGATTACATGCAAGCCGACGAAATCACAGAAGCTAAAGTTTACAAAGGTTTAAGGTTAAGCAGAACATACGAATTTGACCCCGTTCCAGAAGGTGTTGACCCGAAATACATTAAAGGTGGCCAGGGCAATTTATGGACTGAGCAGGTTTACAATATCCGCCAAGCAGAATACATGACTTGGCCACGAGGTTTTGCTTTAGCAGAAAGTGTGTGGAGCCCAAAGGAAAAGAAAAACTGGAAAAATTTCTTTAGCCGTACAGAACAGCACTTTGAGCGTTTAGATATTGCAGAAACCAAATATGCGCCTAGTGTTTACGATCCTATTTTTAACGTAAAACGTACGGCCGATGGTAAGCTTTTAGTAACGTTAAGTACTGAAGTAGAAGACTTGGATATCTATTACAGTTTTGATAATTCTTTCCCCGATCAGTTTTACCCTAAATACACCGAGCCTTTAGTGGTTCCTATTGACGCGAACACTTTAAGGGTAATTACTTATCGTGGCAAAAAACCTATTGGCCGCATGATGAACATGCCAATAGATGAACTCAACAAAAGAGCACCAATCAAAAAATAAGCAAGCAAGGCACAGGGATCAATTTCTTTGTGCCTTGTTTTTAAGGGGTAAAAATTACGAGTGTAACAATGTAAAACTTACTGTTTCTAATAGCTAGCACCTAAACAAACACCCATGGACAAATCCACTGCCAAGCAAAACAGCAACCTCATCCTGTTCCTATTTGTTGTAGTTAAAATAGTCCTGCAATACTTGGTGGTTAATTCGGTATACGAACTTCAACGAGACGAGTATCTCCATTTAGACCAAGCACAGCACCTCGCTTGGGGTTTCCATTCTGTTCCACCCGTTACTTCTGCCATTTCGTGGATCATACTTCAATTAGGGAATAGTGTGTTTTGGGTGAAATTTTTCCCCGCACTTTTTGGAGCCTTAACCATTGTCGTGGTATGGAAAACAGTAGAAAGCCTCAAAGGCAATCTGTTTGCTTGCATTTTGGCCGCTACGGGTCTGCTATTGTCGGTATTGGTACGCATCAACATCCTATACCAACCAAATTCTTTGGATATCCTTAGCTGGGCACTCATTTATTTTACCCTTATCCGATTTATACAAACCAACCATCAAAAATGGCTGTATTGGATGGCGGTGAGCTTTGTGCTTGGCTTTTTGAATAAATACAATATTGCATTTTGTGCATTAGGTGTATTGCTAGCATTGCCTTTAACCGGTCAACGACGCTTGTTTGCCAACCCGCATTTTTACTATGCGGGTATCCTTGCTTTAATACTCATTGCGCCCAATTTGATTTGGCAGTATCAAAATGATTTCCCTGTTTTTTCGCACATGAAAGAACTGGCCGAAACGCAATTGGTACACGTAAAACGGATGAGCTTTGTGAAAGAACAATTCTTCTTTTTTATAGGTTCGCTCCCAATTTTAATTGCAGCCTTTATTTCCTTCTTTACTTTTCCAACTTTTAAACCCTATCGATTATTCTTTTGGGCTTTCGTATTTACGATAGCAATTTTCATCTTTTTAAAAGCAAAAGACTATTACGCCATTGGTTTATATCCAATCTTTTTTGCCTTTGGAGCTATTTATTTATCGCAACTAACGCAAAGCGGATGGAAATTTTACCTACGCTATCTACTGTTCGCCATCATGTTATTTTTCTGTTATGCGATGGTGAAAATTTCACTCCCTATTTTCACGCCCGAGAAATACGTAGAAGCAGCGGAACAAAAACTTCCTTTTAGTGAACATACTTGGGAGGATGGCAAAAAATACCCAATTTCACAGGATTTTGCGGATATGCTGGGCTGGAAAGAATTGGCTTCGAAGGTAGATTCCATTTATGAAAGATTGCCCAATAAAAACAGTATCTTCATTTTATGTGATAATTATGGGCAGGCTGGAGCCATTAACTACTACACCAAACATAAAGAAGTAAAAGCGGATGCCTTTATTCCTGATTATATCAAATGGTTGAATTTAGATAGAGAAATTGAAACGGTGATTAGAATCAAAAATGCTTCGAACACCGATTTTACTAGGGACCGCCACCTTTTCCGAAACGTAGTGGTACTGGATAAGATCAATAATCGCTTTGCTAGGGAGAACGGCACGCAAATTATCTTGCTAAGTCAACCCAATGTTGATATTGATAGTTTATTGAGAAAAGAACGGGCTGCAGGGAATCTTCAATAATTCCATCTCATCAATCACCCTGCCATAAGGTTGTCAGTCTAGTACTTCTACTTTGTTGGAAAATTGATCGCAAAATGGAAAAACTAGATTTAAGCAAAAAGTACAAAACCTACTTCAGTGCTTCCCAAACCCCAGAAATTGTAGACATTGAAGCAGCACAATTTCTTTCTATCACTGGAAAAGGCGACCCTTCAGGGCAAGCTTTCCTCGAGAAAATACAAGCCTTATATTCCACCGCCTATACCCTCAAATTCAGGTATAAATTGGCTAATAAAGATTTTGTAGTCTCCAAACTAGAAGCTTTATGGTGGTTTGATGAAAGCAAATTTGCAGGCATATCTATGGACGAAGCACCGCAAAAAATAGACAGAAGTGAGTGGGAATATCGCCTACTGATCAGGATGCCTGACTACGTGAATGACCAAGAAGTAAGCAAAGCTAAGGAAGCAGCATTCGACAAAAAAAAGTGGCCCCTGATTAAGGAATTGGAGCTTGTCCAGACGACAGAAGGAAAATGCGTACAGATGTTACACCTGGGGCCCTTCGCCAATGAACCCGAAACCTTGGCTATTATGGCTAAATTTATAACTGAAAAAGGGTTTTCCAAAAATGGGCATCACCATGAAATCTATTTATCAGACTTTAACAAAACGACTCCAGATAAATTAAAAACCATTTTAAGAGAACCCGTACGCTAGCTGATTTTGCCCCCTCATCCCTCGCATTTTTTTTACTACTTTTAGGCATTAGAAAATCAACATGCAAAAACTACTCACTATTGTATTGGCGGCATTCACCATCAGCGCCAGTGCCCAAAATCAAAAAACTGAATATTTTAAACTTACCAGAGCAGGTTTTAATGAGAAAAATGCTTACGCTACAACTGCTTTTGTAGAACAGTTTTTCCGTCTTCCCGGTAATAAAGGTTTCGATGAAAGTATTTATAAAGTAGAAGAAATCCTTAAAAAAGCTGGCTATGTAAAGCAGAAAGAGAACGAATTTGAAGCACCACTTACCTATCGCATCGAAAAAAGACCGATGAAACGTGATGCTTGGGAACCTGTAGATGCCAATATCAGCATAGTGGGCGAAAGTACCCCTCTGCAATCTTTCAAAACCAACAGGAATATGATTCCTATCTACTGTCCTTCTACCCCCGAGGGAGGTGTCACTGCCGAAGTGGTTTATGTAAACAAAGCCACCAAGGAAGATTTACAAGACAAGGATCTTAAAGGAAAAATTGTATTTGGTGATATCTCCACACAACGATTAATTGGATTAGCCGCTAAAGCTGGAGCTGTAGGAGCCATTGGTTTTTCATTGCCAGACTACAACCAACCTACCAAACACACTACTTCTATTCAATTTAGTGGTATGCAGCCTAACGCGGGCATTTGGGCACTATTCCTATCTTATGCCTCGAAAGAAAAATTAAAAGCAGCTTGCGAAAAAGGGAAAATAACTTTAAAGGTGAACATTACCACCAAGAGCTACGCTGCAGAAGAACTCACCATTGTTGCCAATGTAAAGGGTAGCATGAAACCTAACGAACGCTTTGTTTATAGTGCACACGTACAGGAACCTGGTGCTAACGACAATGCTTCGGGTGTAGGTACTTTAGCTGAAATGGCTCGTTTAACGGCTCAATTGGTAAAGGGCGGCAAGCTAAAGCCTCAACGCACCTTAACCTTTTTGTGGGGCGACGAGATTACTTCGACCAGAAGATATATTGTGGAAGACAGCACCCGTGCCAAAGGCATTTTATGGGGCATGAGCTTGGATATGGTTGGTGAAGACACCAAGAAAACAGGAGGAACTTTTCTATTGGAAAAAATGCCAGATCCATCAGCAATCTGGACCCGCGGCAAAGATAAGCACTCTGAATGGGGTGCTGGTGATGTGAAAGAAAAAGACCTTTTCCCACACTACTTTAACGATTTTGTATTCGACATCTGCAAGGAACAAGGTAAACATGCTAATTGGACCGTAAACTTCAATCCTTTTGAAGGTGGAAGTGACCACACTCCTTTTTTACAGAACAAAATACCCGGGCTTTTAATGTGGCACTTTACCGATGTATTTTATCATACGGATAACGATAGAATAGATAAAGTTTCTGCAATAACCATGAAAAATGTAGGCATTAGCGCACTAACGGTTGCCTATACTTTAATCAGTGCTGATGAAAATACGGCTTCGGCTACCGTGACTCAGATTAAGGAAGATGCCTTGGCTCGTTTAAAAACAGAGTTTGACTTGAGCAAAGCGGCTATCGCTAGCGGCAAATCAGCCAAAGACGAAAAACACATTATTGAAGTTTGGGGCAAATGGTATATCGATGCCTTAGCAACCATTGGTAAAATGGCCGTCGATCCTAAAACTACCCGTGTAGGCTCAACCATCAAAGTGGCTACTTTAGCAGTAGAAAAACAAACACAAGATTACATTAATGCGTTATAATTGATTTAATTTCTGGTTTCGAGAATGGTTCGGAACCAGAAATTAATTTATACAAACAAAATCCTGAAGGTAGTTCCTACCCCTAAGGTACTCTCCACTTCTATCTTGTCCCCCATTGCTTCTATTTGATTCTTGGTAATAAAAAGCCCAAAACCACGGGCATCATTATTCCCATGAAAAGTTTGGTTCAGTCCAAAAAGCTTTTCCCCATTTTTAGAAAGGTCAATACCTACGCCATTATCACTAATGCTCAAGATATAACCACTTCCATTTGGTTCACAGCTAATTTTTATCACAGGCTTTCGCAACGCATGACTATAACGTAAAGCATTAGAAATCAAATTAAGCAATACACTTTCCAGATAAGCCCTATTAAAATAAACAAAAACATCTTCCGACACTTCGTTAATTACTTCCGCTTGTTTACTTAAAATCTGAGCTTCTTGGGTTTGTATGGCATTGTTCACATACTCCAACAAGTTAAGTGGCTCCCGCACCATATTAATGGAAGTATGAATATTTACAATGTTATTAAGGTTGTATAAAGTATCGTTTAAGTTCACCACTACCTTGCGTAAAAGACTGATCATTTCGCTACGTTCCTCATCCGTTTCGGCATTGCTAATCAAAGCCGTAATTCCATCAATGTTGCTAGCATGTGAGCGCAGGTTGTGGGATACGATATAAGAAAAATTGAGCAAACGTTTATTTTGTTCATTAACCAGTTCATAAGATTGATGAAGGGTTTCTTCTGCTTCTTTAATAGCAGTAATATCCATCATAATTCCTCTTATTTTCTCCGGATTTTCTAAACTAGGCTCAATCGTGAAACTATCTCTTATCCAAATAATAGAGCCATCCTTTGCTTCTATACGATATTCATAGGCATGATGTTTTCTAATCAACAGCTCGTTATCAAGATATTCCCTTACCCTTTCTATATCTTCATGATAGATTTTTTTGAGAAAAAAACCAAGCTCCGAAGCCCATTCTTCTTGAGTATAACCTAATATATCGTATACTTTACTACTCACAAAAGTATTGGCAAAATCATCTTTAATGGAAGCTTCCCAAACAATTCCTTCGATAGAGTTGATCAACTCTTCAATATGCTTCTGTGAGGCAATAATCTGCTCCTCATAAGCCACCTGTTTGGTAATGTCATCTACAATAATGATATGGTTGCTAGGTGCTTCTCCCTCATTCCACAACGGACTCACAATGGCATTGGCCCAAATCACCTCTCCATTTTTGTTCACATATCTACGTACTGATGAAAACTCTCGGATTTCATTTTTCAGCAAGCGTTTGAAGTCTCTTGCATCACCTGCCAAATCCTCTCCATGAATTAAGGTCTTGATTTTTTTATGAGTGAGTTCGTTACTAGAATAACCAATTAAATCACACAAAAAAGCGTTTGCTTCCAAAAATTCGCCCGTAATGGAATTTACCCTTCCAATACCAATGGCCGCATTATCAAAAATGGTTTTATACTTGCTTTCAGCAGCTGCCAACAGATCATTTTGCTCATTGAGCGTTCCATATAACTGTCCTTGTTTATTCAACAATCTAAGTAAAAGATAGCTGGATAAAATAGACAGTAAAACACCAAAAATGACCAAAGAGCCCAATTGATAATCCGCATAAACTGCCCTAACGTCCGTGAGGTAAATTTTCCAATCGCCCTCATCAAAAGTTTTGGTTTTAAAAGTATTGCTGTTAAAGCTTTTGTTTCCTGGCAGAAAAAACTCTTCTTCGTTAGTTATCGGATTAACTTTAGAGAACTGAAATTTATAAAACTCATGACTGCTGTTATCAATGCCTGCGGCTTTCAGTAGTTCATCAAGCTTGATGACGATCGCCGAAAAGCCCCAAAACTTCTTGCCAATATATATAGGTAAGCGTCCAACAACCCCTTTTCCTCCTTGTACCAAATTAATTGGCCCTTGATAATACATTTTACGAAGCTCAATAGCTTTTCGAGCGGCCATAGCATTTTGTTTATTGACCTTGAATAAATCGAGGTCTAAAGCCTGTTCATTGCCTTTTAAAGGATATGTGTATTTAATGACGCCTTTGGGCACTAATTGCACCGCCTGCAAATAAGGATTACCTTTAATGATTTCGGCAGCAATCTCTTCAAAGTTGCTGGGATCACCATTTTGATTAATGGTAAGCGCTAAAGTTAGAGTGATGTTTTGGCTATTTTTCAACAACTGCTCCAAACGGAGCTCAACGCTTTCTAGCATCACGCTGATTTCCTTTTCACGATTTTCCTTTACAATAAGGTAGCGTTGATGAGCTATCAACGATATGATAGCAATAAGCAAAATAAAAAAAAGCGCCGCGGTAAGCTTTGGATTTAAAATAAACCAATTAGTCTTTACGGGCTTCTTGGAGCGAATAGTCATTTAGGCGGCCATTTGTGGGTTAGTCGGACAAACTTAAAATGTTTAAGGTCAAAATAATCTGACCTTGGTCATTTATGCCAAAATAAGATTAAGAAATGACTAATTGAAATAAGAAGAAAAATTTATGAAGTGTTCGTTTTTTTAGATTGTACAAAAATAAAAAAGGGCTTTCAGCCCTTCTCTATTTTATAATTTCTTTAATAAATTCTGCGCTTGTTCATAGCGTGAAGCGTCTTTTGGAATTTTTTCCAGCCAAAATTTACAATCAGTCCTTTTATCTTCCTTAAGGTAGCTCATGGCGATGGCATAAACAGCATCATACTTATAAACAGATTGCCCATTAAACAACTCTTCTAGTAACAATCTGCCTTTGGCCACTTCACTCGTTTCCATTAAGGCTACTCCGTAATAGTAACTGACCATCGCGTTTTGAGCATCGGCAGCGTGTAATTTTGTTAAAACAGCTTTCGCTTCCACATATTTTTGTTCATTAAATAGCCCTGCTGCATTATCTAAATCAGTTTTCTCGGCACCTCGCTCGGCAACGGTCATTTGAGGTACCGCATTAAATTCTTTATACAGATTGCTCCTCCATGGCTCCCAAATTAGCATACCCAACACCAATACTGCGGCCACGCCAGATACCCACCTGAAGTATGGATTAAATTTCACCACTTTGGGTTGTTCAGCAACAAAGTATTCCTTGTTTAAAGTCTTAATCGTTTCTACCAAAGTATTCCTATTGCTATCATTGGCCAGCTCCATTTGCAAACTGCTATGAATATCATAGTAATCAGCCAAGTGCTGTTTCAACTCTTCATCATGCGACAATAGATTTTCAAACGCTAAACGCTCTTCCTCATTCAAATCGCCTTCCACATACTGGGCAGTCCATAAAATTTTGTCCTCAGTCATTTTTTCTATCGATTAATTTAACCAAGCTTGCCATACATTCCGATTTTTTCTTTCTCAAATAACCATAAGTAACGCCTAAAGTTTCAGCTACTTTTTCTTGTGCTTCACCTTTCATACTCCATCTGATAATTTCCTTACAACGCTCGCCAAGTTGTTCAAAAGCTTTTAAAAATAAACTGGCCTGTTCTTTTTGCAGTTCCAAAGCTTCAGCCTGTTCAAATGTATCCTCGCCAATATGTAATAAATCGTCTTCGTTTTTTGTTACCTGGCTTATCGATCTTTTTTTCAATTCGTTAAGCCACTTTCGCTTACACACCAATAATAAAAAAGGTTCAAAAGGGCAAGTTAGCTGCAAATTTTTATACTTCGCCTGATTGTAAATATCCACCAAAGCTTCCTGAAAAATATCCGCAGCATCATCGGCACTGCCATTATTAAATAAAACGAACGACTTAACCTTTCCCGCACATTTCTTATAAATTTCATTTACCAAAGCCACTTCATTATTTAAAAGTGCAACAAGGTAACGTTGGTCTTCATGTACTTTTTTGGCCATTGATCATTGATTTATGCTAAAAGTATCATTTATTAAGGAAAGTAAAAAGGATTTTAACCGATCAGAAAAGCAATACCACTATACCGTACCATCGTTCGTCCCACTTTCGCTCATAGTCCTCGTACTTTCGCTACGCTCAGTCCTGCGGGCTAATCCGCTCAATTGGGTTTAGTTTACTCAAACCTCTGCAATTAAACCAACATATTGACTCTGCTAGTGCCTGTTCATAAAGAAAAAATAACCACATAGGCACATAGATACAATACAACTAAGCACGCTCCTTTGCAACTTCTTTCTTAATTCGCGTTAAATTTTAATCAAAGCGTTTAAAATTTTCTAAAATCATAGGGGTAACATTTTTTAATTGTGCTTGATATATCTCCAAACGGCGATTGCTGAAAAGCCAAAACAGAGTAAGCAGCACTAAATTTTAGAAACGATGAAAACTCTAAACTTAAAAAATACGCTATCTATCATTGCCTTAGCTTTATTGGTTACGGCATTATTCCAAGCTTGCAAAAAAGATAGAACCCAAAGAAATTCGGCCTATAGCGCCGCAGAATTTACGGCTATTTTTGGTCCACAAGCACAACGTTTACAAATTAATGCCAACACGGCTAACACCTTTATTTTAAAAGGCGGCACAAAAGTTACCATTCCAGCAAACGCCTTTAAATTAAATGGGAATACGGTAACGGGCAGCGTAGTCATTACCGCAGCTGAATTTTTAAAGCGTAGCGACATTATTTTTAGCGGTACCAACACCAATCACATTAGTGGCGCACCTTTAGAGTCAGATGGTTTTATTTACCTCAATGCCTCAGTGAACGGTACCAATGTAGATAAGGCCCTTAGTGCGAACATTGATATTGCCATAGCCACCAATAACACCCGTGCAACTCAGATTTGGGAAGGTGTAGAAAAGGTAGACAATGCTAATCAAATGGCTTGGCAAGCCCCCGCACAAAATCCTAATGGCGCAGCTGGCGGTGGCGTACGTGAGAGTCTTCCCGTAGCAGGCTTTTATAACTTTCAAATGGGCAATTTAGGCTGGATCAACTGTGATGTTTTTTATGCCTATACCAATCCAAAAACGACCACTAGGGTAACCATAGCTAACAACCCTGGTAGCTTTGCCACCTTTATGGGCTACACCGGCGAAACTTTTGTTTTCTTCTGTGCCAAAGGCAGTAAAGTGGTAGCCCAATTATATACGCCAGATGGCACTAACGGTGTGAAAAGCTATACCAATATGATGCCAGTTGGCGTAGAAGGGAAATACATTTCTTTTTCTATCAAAAACGGCAAGTATTATTATGCTGATTTGACCACCACCATTACTGCTAACCAAAATATTAGCTTAACCTTAACAGAAACTACTGAGGCAGCTATACAACAGGCCATTGATGCCCTAAACAATTACTAAAGTTTTTACCCCAATAAATTGACTTTAAAAGCGCTTCGCAAATCGGCAGTGATGGTACACCACCATCATTGCTGGTAGCGAGGCAATTGCATTTAAAGCAAATGAAGATCATCACAAAACAAGCTTACTTATCCATCAAAATTATTCCCTATATTTAATCAACCATGAGAAAATTATTGACGTTTTTCTTGCTCTACTTTTACGGCACCACTGTAAATGCACAAACGGCTCAAGTATTGCCAAGCGATACTGTACCTGCTATTATCCATTACAAAACAGAAAATGGCATTACAAAATTCAGTAGCGAATTGAGGCCTTTACGACCTATCGCTGGAGCCCCTGCCCCATTTTACACTTACTTCTGGGAATTTGGAGATGGAGGTTTTAGCTTCGAAGAAAGCCCCTCCCATGTATTACGCTACGACTCCATCATGGTACGTTTATTTGCCACCAACAATTACGACGATGGCAAGCGCCCTCCTACCCGACCAAAACCAATTATCAGGCCTCCCGGACCAAAACCTGCCGTAGCCAAGCCCATGCTTGCCTCTAATGATGGATATAATCTTTTTAAGATGGGTGGGAATATTGAAATGAAGACAAACTGTATGCCCAAGCCTGGAGACGATATGATGTTGGTGCTGGGCTATAGGAATAAGGTAGAAAACGGACAAAACAACCTTAACGGAACGCTGGCCATTTTGTACAATGATGTAGAGTTTAATCAAAACAATTTTGATTTGGCAGAAGCAAGAACCTACCATAATGAGAAAAAATCAGACCTTAAAACACTTTTAAATACCGCTTTCCTGAAAAATAAAAATCAGGAGCCTGTTTATTACGCTTCTTCAGAAAAGCATTTCAATTTATCTCCTGCCGAAAAAGTATTGTTGAAGGACCAAGCCAAAGCTTTTAAAAGTCAACAAAGCTGGAAATTTGAAAACCTACAGCAAAACGAAGAACGTTTTGTTTTCATGCATTTTAAAACCACCCCTGAAATGCTTAAGGACACCAATGCGGTGGTACGCATTGCTGGGGCATTCATTCCGGATAATCCTTTGGTGGAAACCGAATTTTTCACTTTGGAATTGCAAATTGTGGCTTCCCACGACCCTAATAAAATGGTACTGCGCAAAAGCAGGATGAATTACCGTTTTACGGGAAAAAATAGAGAACTCACCTACAAAGTGCGTTTTCAAAATACAGGAAAAGGACCCGCAAAAAAAATTAATGTAGGTGTAAATATTTCTGAGGTTTTTGACCCTACCACACTAAAAGTGGTAAAAACAAAACCCGAAGTGGCCAACTGCGACTCAGCTTATGCCAATCAAAGTTGCTTAAAAACCTCTTTCAGTGCAGATAGTGTTCATTTTGTATTTACCAATATCTATTTGCCTGGTATGCAGCAAAAGGGTGTAAAAGATGCCGACTCGACCCAAGGCTTTGTAGAGTACAAGATTAAATTTAAAGAGAAGCCACCCAAATTACCTATCAAAAGCGGTGCCGCCATTGTGTTTGACAAAAACGAGCCAATTTATACCAACCGAGCGGTAGGTCGCTTTAAAATGGGACTTTCTCCTGGCATCATTGCAGGCTATGGTTTCCCTTTTGAAACAGATAATGGCAACTACCTCAATGGGAAAAACTTTGTATTAGGTGCCAGTTTATCACCTTATGCTTCCCATCGCTATTACTGGCAAGTTGAACTCTATTTCAATTCATTCAAAGAGAATACTTACCAAGTACCTATTGCTACCGAAATTAGAAAAGACACCCTAATGAATGGTATCGCTTACCAAATTTTAGATAAAAAACATTATCAAACCACCAAGGTGAGTACCATCAACGCTGTTCCACTACAAATGAGGTACAATATCAACAAATACCTTGGAGCTGGGGCTGGTGCATTGGTAGCCCTCGATCTTTATCATAGAACTTCTGATGAACTGCGCTATCGTTTAAGAACCCAAAATGCGCAAGGCGTACCTATTGAAGTAGACCATAACCGTGATTTAGGCCGAATAAGCGAGAATTTTTCAGATTTAAGAGTATCCCTTTTTGCGGATATCCAATTGGGATTGGTAAGGGTTGGTCCTGCTTTGGGCTTTAGATATATCTTTGATCCCAAAACCAATAACAACCGAATGAGTACCTATGTGACCTGGAAGTTTTAGTTCTATCCCGTCATCTCGACCGCAGCGGAGAGATCTGTGAATTTTGCACCATATTTTTAAAAACCCTGTGGTTGGTGTTATCACCAATCCACTATCAATGAATACCGTCTAAATTAACAATTGCACATCCAAAGATCTAACTTCGTTGATTTTCAATTCTCCATAAAGTCGAGATGACAAAATGCGTATCCAACAGCAAGAAAATTGAAGTGACGCTTTTTAGGAGCATTTTGCTATTTTAGCTACATGCGCCAATTCATCAAACATCTGTGCCTAGTATGCTTGCTATTGCAAACCAGTATACTTTTTGCGCAAAGCGATGATTTGAAAAATAAGCTTAACGGCCTCAAAAGTCAAAATGATCTTAGCAATTGGATTTACGAACAGCTTGATGAGGCAAATGCCAATCCTGGAAAAGCCGTTATCAGCCTTAAAAAAGCACAAAAAGAACGTTGGCGAAGCACAAAAACTCCTGATGAACATTTTGCTTGGTTAAACCTGCTCAGTACCTTAGGGTATTACGAACTGCTTGATGGAAATATTTTAGGTTCCACTAATACCTACGAAAATGCACTTCGCTTTTTTCAGCAACATCAAATTTTAAGTTACGATATTGTAGAGTACACATTAAAGCCCTTGAGCAATAATTACACACGTCTTGGCGATTACGAACGTGCCTTATACCTCCAGAAACAGAGCCTTGATTTTCGTGAAGAACCCAGTAAAATGGCCAATATATATTGCAACATGGCCATTTCCTACCGTTCAATGTCTCGCCTGACCGATGCGCACAAGGCGATTCAAAGTGGATTTGATTTAAAACCCGACAGTAAAACACGAATTATGCTCAACAATGTGCTGGCCGATGTTTTATATGATGAGGGCAATTACAGCAAAGCTGCTTTCGTCATTCAGCAAAATATCAAAGCACAAGCCGCTACAGATCATGAAAGTGCTTACTGGTTAATGGGAACCTATACCACAGCTGGCAATGTCCAACTAGAGCTTAAACAATATGTAAAAAGCAGAGAATTTTACCAGAAGGCTTTAGCACTTATTAATAAATACTATTCTTACGGCCGACTACGTGAAAAAGCTAATCTTTTTACACAATTAGCCAAAACCTTTTTAGCAACCAAACAACCCAAGGAAGCCATTGCCTATAGCCATCAGTCATTAAGTACGTTGGGCATTATGCAAAATAAAACCATCATTAATCAAAAAATATTTGGTGATTATAAAGTGGTGGATGCTTTTATGCAAATGGCAAAGGCTCAATTGATGCTGGGGCAACCAGAACAAGCACTTTCCAACATTAATTTGAGTTTATTGGCTGCCGATAAAATTAGAAATGAGTTTGGAGCAGATATTACTAAAGAACGGTTACAAAAGAGCCTGAAACAAATTGCGGAGCAGGGCATTGCCATTAACTATCTGCTATTTGAAAAAAGCAGCAACCAGAAATACCTACAGCAAATTCTGGCACTAGCCGAACAGAGTAAAGCCCGTACCCTATTGGAGCAGATGGAACGTAACCGAAATGCCACGTCCAAAAATGTAAAAGCAGATAGCTTGTTCATGAAAAAACAAACTTTGGAGCGAGCCATCATCTATCACGAAAAACAGGAAATAGAGCAAAAAACAGCCAAACTAAAAGAGACCATTGCAGGCCTCAAGTTTCAATTGGCGTTAATCAACAAACAAATTGCTAAAAAATATCAGCAAGACAGTCCTCACACTACCGATGAAATTAATTTAGCCAACTTCCCTAAACATCGCTTTATAGAGTACTTTTTGGGAGAAGAACATATCTACGTCATCAATATTAACCGCCAAAAAATTGAAAGTGTGGCGAAGTTGGGAAATGCACCATCGATCAAAGAACATATCAAGTCTTTCGTAGAAACCTATTTTCAGCATGGCCCTACTGAAATGTCCAATGCCCCACAATCATTTTATGCGGCCTCCTACCAAATTTACCAATTGATACTTGCTCCTTTAACAATAAAACCACAAGAAACCATCACCATTATTCCTGATGGTATTTTGGGATACCTTTCTTTTGATGGACTGATTACGAGAGAAAAGTATATTGAAAATCTGTCTGCCTGGCCTTTTTTCATTAAAGAGCACCTTGCCAGTTATGCATTTTCATTAAAAACCTTGCAACTGGAAAGGCAAAGAAATAATAGTCAAGGCTTCGCAGGATTGTTTATTACCCATACCCTTGGAAAAAATGCCCCCTTACTCGCGGTTGAAAAAGAGTCAGATGAAATCAAGAAAAATGTAAGCGGTGTTTTTTTATATAACGAAAAGGTAAACGCCAAAAGTTTTGAGCAACAATTTGAGCAGCGCAACATCTTGCATATCGGCACCCATGCCTACCTTTCCGGACCAAACCAAGAACCCACACTTGATTTTGAACGAGAAAAATTGTACTTGTTTGAACTTTCAGCTAAGCAACAAGCACCATCATTAGTAGTATTAAGTGCTTGTCGCACCGCAGACGGCATTTTAGCCGATGGAGAAGGAATTATCAGTCTTTCTCGTGGTTTTAATGCTATTGGCACCTCTGCAACCATCGCGGGACTGTGGAATGTGAACGACAATGCCGTGGCCTATATCACTCAGCATTTTTACCAGTCGCTATTAGAAGGGAATACCAGTGCCCAAGCACTTAGGGATGCTAAACTAGCATGGATTAAAGATCCTCAAACTTCTGGAGCTTTATTGCTTCCTTATTATTGGGACAGCTTAGTTTATATGGGAAAAAACCAAACATTCGACTTAGAAAAACCATTTTTCAGTCCATGGATGTTATGGTCAATTGGTGGACTGATCGCCATCATCATATTAGGTTTTGCATTGCGGATTTTAATTCACAGAACAAAAAGCGCTACTTAACCCTTGCGAAATAAATACGTTGAGGGTATTCGCCAAAAGTAAAATGCACTACTTCACAAAGCCAAATTTTCAAATCAACTTTCTCATGCTGATACGTTTCCAAAAAGTAGTTGGCACCCCCACCCAAGTTTTCTTCACCCAAACGGATCAAGGTTAAAAATGCCGCCTCTTCAAAAGGTTCATTGGCAATGTCTAATTTAATTTCAGTGGCTCCATTGCTCAACAGATCAAGCCACTTATCAGCACCTTGAATCATTTGCAGGTCTTCGACATCGCCATTCCACTCTGGTAAATCTACAAACCATTCGGCTTTGTCTGTTTTATTAAACCTTAAATTTCGTTTCAATATTGATTTGATTTTTTAGCTCTTTAAAGACCTCTAAGAGGTCAAATATTTATAAAAACACTTATCACCTATGATACGACTCCTACGGAGTCACATTCTATCACACGCATTTTTCTATAGATATTGAAATCCTTCGGATTTTCCATTAGATAAAACGTAGTCATCCTCATACCTGCTCGGTAGCATATTTCCCTATCCCCGAGGGGTGACCAACGGGCGGGGTATTTTAGAGCCCATTATCTCATTCTTTACAACAAATAACAGCGGTTAAACAAACGTACCTAACATAACCCCAAAACTTAAATCTAGCTTTTTAATGACTAAGAGGTCAAATGTCTATAAAAACAACCTATCCTCTACGATACGACTCCCACGGAGCCTCATACTATCACACACTTTTTTCTATAAATATTGAAATCCTTCGGATTTTCCCATTAGATAAAACCGTAGTCATCCTCATACCTGCTCGGTAGCATATTTCCCTATCCCCGAGGGGTGACCAACGGGCGGGGTGTTTTTAAAACGATCCCTTATCATCAAACTCGATTTACTTAACCGTCCTTTTAAAAATACTCACAGCCAAAGGTGGTAAATCAACAACAATAGATTGCTTTTGATGCTGGTGAGTAATATTTTCTGTGGTTTTTACCTCTGCATTCAACTTACCACTGCCATAAAATTCTTCAGAATCCGAATTAAAAACTTCCTTCCACTTTCCTTTCACAGGAATACCAATACGGTAGTTCTGTCTAAAAACTGGGGTAAGGTTAAGCACCACTACCAAAGTATCCTTGGCTTTGTTCGATCTTCTCTGGTAAACATAAATGGACTGGTCCACATCATCAGCTTCCTGCCATTCAAAGCCTTCGTACGAAAAATTGAAATGATATAAAGCCGCTTCAGAACGATATAATTCATTCAATTTCTTCACCAGATGTTGCATTCCTTTATGAGGTGCATATTGTAGCAAGTCCCAGTTCAACGACTCGAAACAGTTCCATTCGGAAGTTTGGGCAAATTCGCCACCCATAAACAACAATTTTGTACCAGGATGCGTGAACATATAGGCATACAAAGCCCTTAAATTGGCAAACTTTTGCCATTCATCGCCAGGCATTTTATAAATCATCGGCGACTTACCGTGTACCACTTCATCATGCGAAAGCGGCAGCATAAAATTTTCGGTAAAGGCATAGGTTAAGCTAAACGTAAGCTGATGATGGTGATGTTTTCTGCTCAGCGGATCCAATTTGAAATATTTCAAAGTATCATTCATCCAACCCATCATCCATTTCATGCCAAAGCCCAAACCTCCAGCAAATACTGGACGGGTTACTCCATCGTAAGTACTGCTTTCTTCGGCAATGGTTTGTATACCTTTAAAGTTTCCGTAAACGGCTTCGTTCATATCCTTAAGAAACTTTACCGCCCCTAAATTCTCCGTACCACCATATTCGTTAGTGCCATATTCCCCTTCTTCCCTACTAAAATCGAAATACAACATGGAAGCTACGGCATCAACCCTTAAACCGTCCAAATGATATTTATCTAGCCAAAACATAGCGTTACTAATGAGGAAAGACCTAACCTCGTTTCTATCGTAGTTAAAGATGTACGATTTCCAATCGGGATGAAAACCTTTACGCATATCCGAGTGCTCGTACAAATGCGTACCGTCAAAATGGTACAATCCATTACTATCACCAGGAAAATGTGATGGTACCCAGTCCAAAATAACGGCAATATTATTTTTGTGCAGTTCCTCAATCAGGAACATTAAATCTTGTGGCGATCCATGACGGGAACTTGCCGCATAATAACCTGTCACCTGATAGCCCCACGAAGGATAGTAGGGATATTCCATCACGGGCAGAAGCTCCACATGGGTAAATCCCATTTGCAGCACATAAGGGACCAAAGCCGCGGCAATCTCTCCATAACTCAATACCCTTTCAGAATCTGCAGGATCACGTTGCCACGACCCCAAATGCACTTCATAAACAGAAATAGGCTGGTCTAAGGCATTCTTCTTTTCCCTTTTGTTCATCCATGCCTTATCCTTCCAAGTGTAATCAGTATCCCAAACAATGGAAGCTTTATGTGGTGGATGTTCGGCATGTAAAGCATAAGGATCGCTTTTTTCTACTTCAGCGCCATCAAATCCCTTCACCAAATATTTATAGACTTCGCCTTTTTTTAAATGAGGGATAAACCCTTCCCAAATACCCGATTCGTCCCAACGATTAAAAAGCAAATGACTTTCGCGGTTCCAACCATTAAAATTGGCCATTACATGCACCTTTTGTGCATTTGGCGCCCAAACGGCAAAGTACACCCCATCAACCCCGTTAACGGTGCAAAGGTGTGCTCCCATTTTTTCGTATAACTTAAAATGCTTGCCCAAAAGAAATAGCGAAACATCAAAATCAGTTAAGAGACTGTGCTGCCAAACTGCAGATTGATATTTTTCAAATGCATTTTCTACAGATTGAACTGCTTTACTTTTTGTTTCTAGGTTAGACTGTTTCTTTTTTGGCATATTATAAAGCTATCAATTTAAGGTGAGATTAAATGAAATGAACAGGTAAATAACCATGTAAAATTAGGTCGTCTGTATTGTTGATGTCATAGTTACTCCCATTATGAATAAGTACTATTCTTGATGATACCTCAAGAATTTGCTGATAATCGTGATCGGTCACTATAAAGCCCTTTTCTGGTAAAAGTTCCCGAATGTGCTGTTTAAGTTGTTCAGAAATTAAAGGCGCTAATTGAGAGAAAGGCTCATCCAGTAAAATATATTTGGCATCACTATAAATCATCAACAACGCTTCCGCCAATCTTCTGTGCCCTCCCGACAAATCACCTATGTTCATTTTCAAGTTTTCTTTAAACAAATCAATAGCAAGTAGCTTCCTTTTATACTTTTTGACATACAGGTTTACCAAAAGTTCCAAGCTCAGGTATTTTGGTAAAAAATAACCTTGTGGCAAATAGGCCACTTTATGCGTTAAATAACCTTTTTGTACAAGCTCGCCATCAATCCTAATGAATTTATAATTAGGCTTAATGCTTCCAAAAATAATCTTCAACAAGGTCGATTTACCGCTTCCATTACGGCCAAGCACCCCTACCACTTCTCCCACGCTACATTTGATGTACACGTTATTTAACACGCTATGCGTGCCAAAACTATGGGCCACACTATCTACATGAAGTTCTGCCATAGCCAACAAAAAATTAATAACGAGGTAAATAGGAAAGCATCGAGCAAAAAGAAAAAGCCTAAAACCCTCCTATAGCTCATGTTCAGATTATAATAATAGAAAATCCGATAGCCAAAGAAGAGCTTCTCTATGGCCACAGTAGTGGCATACCCCAACAATTTAAAGGCGATGGCAAGGTTATAGAGATTTACCTTGTCAAAACCTTTTAAATAAAATAAATTGAGGAAAAATAGGCTTAAAGCAAAGTTTAAAACAAAAACTAATTTGAAATGATGCAAATACAGAATTTTCAGCTTTTGATACATCTCAAACGATTTAACTTTTATCAAGCAAAACCATGAGGTTTTTGAAACCCCATGGTTTAACCTTTAAATTATCCTTTAATGATCTTAATTTTTGAGAAGTTTTTATTCGATTTAAACCTCAATATTCCGCGGTCATTCACTACAAAATCGGTTACTTCTCTATCATCAACCCAAACCTTAGCTACGTTAAATGGCAAGGCAATCACACGAAAATCGTAGAGTTCATAATTTGGCGTATATAAACCATCAATGGTCTGTTCGATAGTAAAACTGCTGTCGTTTCCTTTGGTACTAAACTTCTTCTCCAAATAAATATCCTGCTCATAAGCAAAAGTATCGCCGTGGTCTTCATACATGAACGAGTTTACTTCATAATCTGAATAATAAACGTTCAACCAAACCTCATCTATCGTTTTCTCCCCAACGTACTGCATTACAGGATACTCTGGCATTACCGTTCCTGCCCTTACAAACAAAGGCATGGTATCTAACGGTGTATCTACTACGTACTCGCTACCACCTTCCAATAATTCAAGCGTCCAATAGTTAAACCATTTGCCTTTTGGTAAGTAAATACGACGAGAAGTAGCACCTTGTTCCAACACTGGACAAACCAAAATCTTATCTCCAAAAGTAAATTCATCCTGACGGAAGTGGTTAGATAAAATTTCTTGCTCCAACATCGCCAAAGGCCTCAAAATCGGGAAACCATATCGGTGATGCTCCCAAAATACCGAATAGATGTACGGCATCAATTTGTAACGCAGCTCAATAAACTTACGGTTTACGCTGGTAAAAGGTTCTCCAAAACTCCAAGGCTCACGCTCGCGAGTATCACCTGCCGAGTGGGCACGCATAAACGGCGAAAAAACACCTAATTGAATCCAACGGGTAAACAATTCGCCATCAGGCTCGCCACTAAAACCACCAATATCAGTACCGCAAAACGGCACACCAGAAATAGACATGCGTTGACATTGGATATTGGCAATTTTAAGGTGTTCCCAAGTAGCCACGTTATCTCCCGTCCAAACCGAAGCATAACGCTGCATGCCTGAATAACCAGCTCTGGTAATGGTAAACGGACGTTTATTGCGTTGTAATTTCTTTAAACCCTCATAAGTAGAACGCACCATTTGCATACCATAAACATTGTGTGCCTTACGGTGCGAACCTCTGTAACCATCGTAGTTATGTCTTACATCATTTGGAAAAGTGCCCGAGCCAAACACTGCTGGTTCATTCATATCGTTCCAAAATCCAGCCACGCCCATATCTACCAACTCTTTATACAAACCTCCCCACCATTCTCTCACCTCTGGATTGGTAAAATCGGGGAATTGACAACGGCCTGGCCACACATGACCTTCCATAAAGTAATCATCACTTCGGCGACAGAAATAATTCTTTTCTTTCCCTTCCTTAAACACCCAATAATTATCGTCTACTTTAATCCCTGGGTCAATCATTACCACGGTTTTCATGCCCACATTGGCCAAATCCTTGATCATTTTCTTAGGATCTGGAAAGTATTTTTTATTCCAGGTAAAGCAGCGGTAACCATCCATATAGTCAATGTCCAAATAAATGGCATCACACGGAATTTGTTGCGACCTAAAACCGTCTACAATTTCACGCACCTTGCTTTCTGGATAATAGCTCCAACGACATTGATGATAACCAATAGCCCATTGAGGCGGCATTTGATGTGTTCCAGTTAACGATTGGTAGCGTTTCACCACATCCATCATGTGCGGACCGTGGATATAATAGTATTGCAATTCACCGCCATCAGCCCAAAAACTAGTTTTAGAATTGTCTTCCCTTCCAAAATCAAAATAAGACTTAAAAGTATTATCGAAGAAAATGCCGTAAGTTTCGCCTTGATTAATCCCTAGGTAAAATGGAATGGTACGGTACAAAGGATCCTGATCCCAACCATAAGAATAAGCATCGGTATTCCAGTTCACAAACTTTCTACCACGCAGGTTCAAATTACCCGATTTATCACCCAAACCAAAGAAATTCTCCTCTGGATGGCATTGCTTGGTCGCAAAAACATAATAGCCACCAAACTCTACGTTTTCTTCCCAGTGCATTGGCGAAGCATCGCTACTAGTTACAATTCCTGTGATGTTATCTATAAACGAGACCAGGAAATCAGCTTTGCTTACCCTACAGGTAATGGTATTCGTTTCAATCAAATAGGCATCAGGAGTATCCTGCAATCTAAAAGTGGTTACTTTCTGATCTACCTGCTCCACAGCATAAGAAAAATCGGCCAGGAAAACACCATGTGGCGCCAAACGAACCCTAATCGTCTCATCGCTTACCACCCTAACTTCTACTACGGCCTCACCGTCAGAAAAATAAAACTTGTTACCTTCCTTTTTAACGCTTTTAACCGAAGTGAGGTACTGTTTTACGATGGGTTGTAAATCAGTGACAGGGTTGTTTAAATGTTGTACGGTTTCTTCTTCTAACTGTCCGTTATGGTTGATTTCCGAAATTTCAAAGTCCTTATTTAAATCTTCTTCCATATTGTTTTGCTCGTTACGCCTGTTATCATTTCAAACAGTTGGCATTGCTCTAAAAAATTGTTCTCTCGAGATGTTGATAGATATTGTAAATATAAAATAATTACTTTTTAAGCCAAATAATACTGTGTTAAGTTTACACCAAGTAGCCGTAAAAACATCATGTATTACCGCATAGCTAACACCAAACAAAAGAAAAAGTTGAAATCAACTGGTTTTTATTTTTTGAAAAGCAATTGGTTGCTGCTATCCACGGGAAGTCCCGCTGTACGCTTCAATCTTTTTGTTGCAACTCCTGTCAATCTGAGCTTGTCGAAGGATCTGTTTCATCGCAAATACGCTTCGATAAACTCAGCGTGACAGCTAAGGAAAGGTAGTGACAACAAAAAGTATTTCCCGCTTCCATCGGGTTTAGATGGCAATACCCGTGCAAAAAATCAATGCCTTAAAAAAGGTAAATTGCAAGCCGTTGCCTTTTTGCAGTAGCAATTACTTTACATATCAATAGGTAATGATTTGACCACTTATTTTATTTTTGTAACATACACAGCAAAGCTTATGATTTCCATTCAATCAGTTTCTCATCAATACACCTCGGGGCACAATCTGCAATTTGCAGATTGGCAGGTGAACAATGGTGAGCAATGGCTTCTTTTAGGCCAATCGGGAAGTGGCAAAACCACCCTCCTACATATTTTAACAGGTTTGCTTAAGCCCTCCAATGGCACGGTAAAAATTGGCGAAACTGATCTTTATTCACTTTCTTCAAAAAAGCTAGATGCCTTTAGAGGCCAACAAATTGGCATTGTGTTTCAAAAACCACACCTCATTAAAAGCTTAAACATTACCGAAAATCTATTGCTTGCCCAAAGTTTTGCAGGCTTAGCCAACAATAAGAAACGGGTAGAAGAAGTATTGGACTCCTTGAATATGTTAGCCAAGAAAAATGCTTATCCACAGGAGTTAAGCCAAGGACAGTTACAACGGGTGACCATTGCTCGTGCAGTAATTAACAAACCGACCTTACTAATTGCCGATGAGCCTACCTCTAGTTTGGACGACCAAAATGCCGAAGCGGTATTGGCCTTATTGAAAGAACAATCAGCATTGAACCAAGCGACTTTGGTAGTGGCCACACACGATAAAAGAGTTAAAGATGCGTTTACCCTTACCTATACTTTATCATGAGCCCATTTAAAATTAGCTGGAAAAACATTTGGTCGAAACCATTAAATGCAGCACTCAATATTTTGCTCATTGCTTTTGGTACAGGAATTTTAACGGTACTGTTGTTAGCATCTACCCAAATTGAAGATAAATTAGCAAAAAACTCAAAAGACATTGACCTTGTAGTTGGTGCAAAAGGCAGCCCATTACAATTGATTTTGAGCAGCATCTATTACATTGATTTCCCTACGGGCAACATCCCAATGAATGAGGCAAAAAAGCTCATGCGTAATCCCTTTGTAAAACGGGCGGTACCTTTGGCCTTGGGCGACAATTACAATGGTGTGCGCATTGTAGGAACCGATAGTAATTACATCAGCCTTTATGGCTTAAAAGTACAAAGTGGAACCTTTTGGAAAGCCGATTTGGAAGCCACCATTGGCGCTAACGTGGCAAAAGAGCAAAACTTAAAAGTAGGTGATACTTTTTTTGGTGGCCATGGCTTAACCGAAATGAAGGACGAACACAAAGACCATGCTTACAAAGTGGTGGGTATTTTGGCACCGCAGCAAAATGTTACCGATAATTTAATTTTAACGGCTATAGGTAGCGTTTGGAAAATGCATGGCGATGAAGGTGAAGCCCATGAAGAAGGTCATGACCATGCCGCAGAAGCTGACCACAGCCACGATGAAGACAGAGAGTTTACCTCTTTGTTAATTCAATATCGCTCGCCGATGGCAGTGGCCATGTTTCCACAAATGGTAAATCAAACTACCAATATGCAAGCCGCCAGTCCAGCTCAGGAAAGCACCAGACTGTTTTCTTTAATTGGAGTTGGGGTAGATACTTTACAATGGTTTGCCGTGTTAATTATGCTTATTGCTGCCATTAGTGTATTTGTGAATTTATACAACTCACTAAAAGAAAGAAGTTATGATTTGGCCATTATGCGAACCTTGGGGGCCTCAAAAGGCAAACTTTTTTCGTTAATCATATTAGAAGGATTAATTTTGACGCTAATAGGCACGGTAATTGGAATAGCATTAGGGCATGGCATTTTACAACTGATCAGTAACTACCAAGAAAGTAGTCAAGCAAAAATGAATGGTTTGATTTTTATTAAGGAAGAATTTTATTTACTAGCAGCAGGCTTAGCCATCGGCATTGTTGCAGCAGTTATTCCAGCAGTACAGGCCTACCGCTCGAACATATCGAAAATTTTAGCAAAGAATTAATATATAAACAACATCGTCATTGCGAGGAACGCATTAAACAAAACACACAACATGAAAAAATTAGGTTTTATATTTTTATTATTTATCGGATTTGCCTTTAATGCGAAAGCGCAACACGATCCAAGCGATCAAATTGTTTCGGCAAACTGGGATGTGATTGGCGATGTAGAATTTAAAATGGCCAAAGACGATAGCGAAATGTACGCCATCTTCAATAACGACATTAAAAAAAGAGCTGGTAAACCTTTTGAATTGGAAGGTTATATTGTTCCTATTAAAGATGGAATGAAGCAAACCAAATTCATGCTATCTACATTACCAATTAACCAATGTTTTTATTGTGGTAAAAATGGAGTGCCGATCATGGTAGAGGTACAATTAACAGAACCTACCAAATTCACTTATCAAACCATTAAAGTACGAGGTACCTTAAAGTTGAGCACCGCCAATGCACTGGATGCCTCTCCTATTGCTTTGATTAACGGTAAAGTGGTGAAGTAAACTTTTCACGTCATTGCGAGGAAAGCGTAGCGCCCAGACCGCGCAACAACTACACAGTAAAATCTAACTTCTAGGACACAGCTTTTCCGAATAAAAACCAAGGCCAAAGATCTCTCAACAAGGTCGAGATGACGAACCTGACTACATAAAAAAATCCCTAAGCATTTTGCTTAGGGATTTTTTGTTTTTGTCATTCCGAGGAACGAGGAATCTCTAATTCGAACGATTCTTCATTACATTAAACAACAAAAATATCAACTAGTGACCTGAGTGACCATCAGCACCATGAGCGTGTCCATGAGCCAATTCATCAGCAGTTGCTTCTCTTACTGTTAAAATTTTACCAGCAAAAATTAAGTTTTTACCAGCCATTGGGTGGTTTAAATCTACAGATACAATTTCCTCACCTACTGCAGTTACCCCAGCACGGAATTGATTTCCTTGGTTATCTTGCAAAGGAATTACATCACCTACATTTGGCAATTCAGCACCACCTTCTTTAAACATGCCTACAGGCAAATCAACATGAGCTCCTGGATCAATTTCACCGTAACCATCAGCTGGCTCAAGTTCAAAACTATATTCATCACCAACAGATAAACCTGTTAAGTGCTCTTCAAATTTAGGCAACATCATTCCCACACCGTACAAAAATACAAGTGGATTTTCTTCAGTAGCTTTTTCTACAAAAACTTGGTTACCCTCTGGAGTAGTGGTATGTAGCTCGTAAGTAAGAGAAACTACCGTGTTAGAAGTGATTTTCATTCTTTCTATTTAATTGTTTTATGATTTGATGAACGTTTGCTGCTTCATCTTTTATTTTATATGCTTAAGCGCCTCATCAATAGTGCCTACAGGCAGCTGACAGGTTTTGTTTCGGCAAATATAGATTTTTGTTTGCTCGCTTTGCTTATGTTTTAACAAAGGCAGTGTACTTTTTGTTCCTGCCAAAGTAATTTTATTAGGGATATACTGTTGGTTAAACGCCTCTTTTACCAATTTAAAATCAGGACCAGCAATGGCAATTTCATTGATTCCGTACACCTCATTAAGCAATTGTATGCACCAGTTAGAATAGGCCGAACCATAAGATTTGATGCGAGGCAATACGGCTTTTAGCATTGTTGATGCCCTTTCCAAATAACTTTCCTCATCAAAGAACAATCCTAACTTTTGGAGATTTTGTGCCATTACCGAATTGGAAGCAGGTATCACATTATCCATCACTTCATGCTTGCGGGCAATTAAACTCTCGCCTTGGTTAGAAGTATAGTAGAACATGGCGTTGTTTTCATCCGTGAAATTGGCCAGCACATATGCTGTAAGGTCTTTTGCTTCGTTTAACCAAGCTTCATTAAAATCTACTTCGTAAAGCGCAATTAAGGCTTCAATTAAAAATGCATAATCATCCAAAAAACCTTGAATGGTTGCTTTGCCATTTTTATAATTGCGATATAAGCCACCGTCTTCAGCCATTAAGTTATTCAAAATGAAACCGGCGGCGTTCTTAGCTTTTTCATAATAAAGCTCATTGTTTAGCACTTGTGCAGCATCGGCCAAACCTTTTATCATTTGAGCATTCCAGGCCGTCAAACATTTATCGTCCAACCCAGGTTTGATTCTTTCATTTCTAACGGCTAGTAATTTAGCTTTTGCTTGGGCAATAATCGTTTCAAAATCGGCTTTGCTTAGACTATATTTTGCTATCAAATCTTCATCTAATACGGTTCTTCTCAAAATATTGGTATGCTCTTCTTCCCAATTTCCCGTATCGGTTACATTAAAGTATTCGGCCAAAAACTGATGATGTTCCCCAACCAATTCGTCAAATTCAGCTTTACTCCACACATAGAACTTACCTTCCACACCTTCACTGTCTGCATCCAACGCCGAGTAGAACAGACCATTTTCCGCAGTCATTTCTCTATCTACCCAGTCAATGGTTTCTTTAACCACTTCGGCAAAAGGTTCATATTTTAAACATTGATAGGCTTCAGCATATAAACTTACTAATTGTGCATTATCATAAAGCATTTTCTCGAAATGAGGAACATGCCAATGTCCATCTACCGAATATCTGGCAAAACCGCCACCAATCTGATCGTAAATACCACCTAAGGACATGGCGTCCAAAGTTCGCATTACGGCCATCATTACAGATTGTTCATCTCTCAGAAAGGCATACCGCAATAAAAATGACCAGTTGTTAGGCAAGGGAAATTTAGGCGACCTGTTATAACCACCTTCTGAAATGTCAAAATTCCTTTTCCAAGGCTCCACAATTTCAATCAGTTGCTCCTCTTTAAAGGTGAGCAATTCGTTCCTATCTTCAATCAGCTCTGCTTGTTGTAAACCTTCTGTTAATCGCTCTGCGTATTTGACAGCCTTTGCAGGCTCCGTTTGCCACAAATTAGCAAGGTTAAGCAAAATATTGATCCAATCTGCTTTTCGGAAATAAGTCCCACCATAAATAGGTCGCTGATCTGGCAAGCAAATGGCATTTAAAGGCCAACCGCCATTGCCATTCATCAATTGCACGGCAAGCATATATATCTGGTCAATATCAGGTCGCTCTTCCCTATCTACCTTAATACACACAAAATGTTTGTTCATCACTTCGGCCACCTCATGGTTTTCGAAACTTTCACGTTCCATTACATGACACCAATGGCATGCCGAATATCCCACACTCACAATAATGAGTTTATTTTCGTCCTTTGCCTTTTTAAGCGAGGCTTCATTCCACTCGTACCACGCTACCGGATTATGTGCGTGTTGCAACAAATAGGGCGATGACGCATGGATTAAACTATTAGGTTCTTGCATTGCATAAAGGTACGGGCTTTGATTGGCTTGTTTAAAAAATTGCTGTAAATTTATCAACCTATTTACATGAACATGCTTGTCGTGTTCAATGAACTTTAAAGCGAACATGAAAATTACCCATACCGAAATCTATCGTTTCAGCATTCCAATGGAACCTTTTGTAATTGCCACTGGCACCATGCATTTTGCACAAAATGTACTGGTCAGAATTTTTACTGATGCAGGTATACATGGTAATGGTGAATGTTCTGCTTTTCCAATGATTGTTGGTGAAACACAAGACACCTGCTTGGCAATGGCAAAAGACTTTGCCCAAATTTTAAAAGGAAAAGACCCTTTAGATATTCCAGCTAGGATGGATGATTTGCTGGGCTATGCAGCACATAATCCCACCATTAAAAGTGCATTTGACATGGCACTGTTTGATATTGCAGCGAAAAATGCCAGCCAACCTCTTTATCAGTTTTTGGGTGGACACAAACGCAGCATCGAAACAGATATGACTTTGGGCATTGATACTGCTGAGAACATGGCAGTAAAAGCGGTAGAGCATCAAAAAAATGGCTGTAGGATTATCAAAATTAAACTGGGCAAAAAGGTACATGAAGACATTGAAAGAGTTGCCGCTATTAGAAAAGCAGTTGGTAACGAGGTAACCTTACGACTGGATGCCAACCAAGGCTGGAGCTTTGACGATGCCCTATTTGCCCTTACCGAACTAGACAAATACAACATAGAGTTTTGCGAACAGCCCATGCGTACCTGGTATGATGATCGCTTACCCGAGTTAAACGTCAACTCCCCTATCCAACTCATGGCCGATGAGAGTTGTTATAACCACCATGACGCCAGAAAATTGATCAATGCACAGGCAACCACCTTTCTGAATATCAAATTCGCCAAGTCGGGCGGTATTTTAGAAGCTCAAAAAATACATGAAGTAGCCTTACAAAATGGTGTAAAATGCATGATTGGCAGCATGCTGGAAAGCAGACTGGCCCTAACCGCTAATTTACATTTTGCTCTCGCCAGCCCTAACGTAGTTTATTTTGATTTAGACACCTGTTTATTAGGACACTTGGTTGATCCGGTAGTTGGCGGACTTAGCTACGAAGGTTTTATGCTAGCAGTACCGGACACCCCTGGCATTGGAGCAGAAGCAGATGAGTTTTTCCTGGAAAAATGCGAAAGTTGGACTGTTTAGTGCAACAATAAGAAGCGGCTTTGTTAAATTAAAACACCAACCACACCTCAAATAACAACTTAATTTTAACAAAGCCTTAACAATCTACGAAGCATTTCGGAGTTTCGTCGAAAAAAATCGGGAGTTCGTCGAAAGTAGTGAAGTTGCATGCAACGTTTTATCATGACTTGCGTCTTAATTACAAAAAACACAAATCAATTATGAAACAAAGAACAACTTCGCTATTTGCTATCGGGATTTTAGCTTTAGCCATCAGCACCACAACTGTTAACGCTACAGAAGTAGTAAACCCTACTACAACTATCTATAAAAATAACGACCAACAAACGCCTAAGAAATTGATCATTTCTGGAAATGTAGAAGTTACCCTTGTACAAGATCGCGACAGCAAAAAATTATATACGAACGAGGGCACCGCAAAAGCCAGAGTTTACACTAGCGATGATGCTATCGAAGTTTCTACCAAGAAAACCTCAGAAACCGCTAAAATTACCCTTTATGTTGGCGATGTATATAGAATTAACATCTCTGGCAATGCAGTGGTAAAGACCAAAAATACCCTTAATGCACAGCATCTACAGGTTATCATACAAGATGATGCTAAAGCTGAAATCAGTTCTAAAACAGAAAGCATTTATACCAAATTAAGCAACGAAAGTTCTTTAAAATTAAATGGCAGCACCGACTTTCATTCCGTATCTACTAACGAGCTAGCTACCTTAAACACTAATAACTTTAAAGCGAGCAAAACCGAAGTAGAAAAAAGAAACAGCGCTGATTTCGCAAAAAGCAAATAATTTCAGCAATTGATTAAGACGAGCGTTGTGCCTCCAGGGTGCAGCGCTTTTTTTATGCAACAATAAATGATATATTAGCGCCAAACGATTTTTAAAATGAAAAACATCACCGACAGGCACGAATATATCCTCAAAAAACTGAAAGAAGATGGTAAGGTTAGCATTATTGAGCTGATTGACCTGATGAAAGTTTCTGGTGTGACCATCAGAAAGGATTTGAAAATGTTGGAAGATAAAAACCTCCTTTTTAGGACAAGAGGTGGTGGTTCTATTAAAAATCCCTATGCAAGTGAAAGAAGCATTTATGAGAAAGAACTTATTAATGCCGACGAAAAACAACGCATTGCCAAAGCGGCATTAAAGCTCATTAAAAATACCGATTCAATTACCATAGGTTCTGGCTCTACTGTTTTTGAGGTGGCCAGATTCCTAAATCCTTCGGAGCATATTACGGTAATTACACCTGCTTTAAAGGTAGGCTTGGAATTATGCAATAGGAACAATGTGGAAGTACTACAATTGGGTGGCATGATCAGATCTAACTCCTCTTCGGTGGCTGGTAATTTTGCCGAGAAAATATTGGAAGAGATTTCTTGCGGTATTGTTTTTTTAGGTGTAGATGGAATTGATCTTGATTTTGGTTTCTCGATCACCAACTTAGCTGAAGCTGCTTTAGACCAAAAGATGATCGAAACCGCCCAAACAGTAGTTATTTTAGCCGATAGCACTAAATTTGACAAAAGAGGTTTAGGTAAAGTATGTACTTTTGAGCAAGTATCGTACATCATTACCGATGATAAAGTTCCAGAAATAGTAGTACAACAATTGGAAGAAAAAGGAGTGAAAGTCATCATCGCATAACTTTCATCCCTTATATTTTAGCCCTACAGTTTCGCTTTACCCAAATACTTATGTTGTGGAGTATTTTTAGGCACACTATTTTTAATGGCTTCTGCTACTTCAACAGGTAAATCCGATTCTAAAATATCTGCACCGCCTTTAAAAACCTCTACATAAGCTTTGGCTCTTTCTTGTGGCGTGGCCAGCTTATCGTAGGTTGGTGCCGAGGAAATCATCACCATCACACCCTTTTCCTGTAAAAGCTTCATTAATTCTCTATTTTCAGGAGTGTATTCTGGACCAATGTAGGCAATAATACTTCCCCATGGAATACCTGCTTTTACATACTCATCATAAGCTTTTTTAGTTTTGATATGTACAGAAAGTATCCAATTTGGATTTTGATCTAAGTAGAATTTAGCTTGCTTAGCATTATGAACGGTCAACATTACGGCTTCGTTGTTACATTCTTTCAAAATACGAGCAGTCATTTCCAACGGCACGTCTTTCTTATCTAAATTCATTACCGTTCTGCCTTTACTCCACAAAATAGCTTCTTTTAGTGTAGGAATCTTGCAGTCAGTCACATTTCCTTCTGGATCTCTTAACCTCAACTTTTGAATTTCCGCATAAGTATAGTCCGATAGCTTTCCAGTACCATTGGTCGTTCTCTCCAGCGTTGCATCATGCATTAAAACAGCCACGCTATCCTTGGTCAATCGAGGATCAATTTCAAAAAATGACGGCATGTATTTAAGGGTATTGGCAAAAGTTTCCATGGAGTTTTCTGGAAATCCTTTAGTCATTCCACCGCGATGGCCACTAATGATTGGAAAATTGTTTGCCCCATGTTTAAAAAAAGCTTTAAGCTCCTGAACATTTTTAAATTTCAAAACATTGATTTCACTCTTTTGGGCCAAGGTAGCCAATGGAAACAATGCTAATATGAAAAGCTGCTTTTTGAAAAAGGATTTGATCGTCATACTTTATGGTTTATAAAATTGCTTTGCCTTTATCACAACAAAGAACCAATTTAAACAAATTAAAACTTTTTTAAACAAAAAAATAAACAAAAAGAAAAAAACATCCTCAACAATGACCTTATTTAATAAATTTACTTTTGCTACTCTTTATAGGCATCAAATCTTGAATAGCTTCATAAGCTTCCAACGCCCTATCACTTAAAAGAATATCGGCCCCTTCCTCGATAGTCTTTCGATAAGATTTCACTCTGATTTCTTTGTCTTTCTCTTTCTCCATCACCTTTGCCGTATACACAAAAACCATCATCCCTTTAGCGTGCACCAAATCGTAAAACGCCTTCTTTTTAGGCTGACCAAAATAAGCGACCATATTTTCATTTGGGACACCTGTAGCCTCATAAGCCTTTAGCTTCTCTTCGTTACTTACAAAAATCTCAAACATCAGATTTTTATCTTTTCCATGATAAAATGCAGCCTCAGCAGGTTCATAAGCCGAAATCAACACACTACTTTCAGCATTGTTTCTTTTAAGGATCTGATACAGTTGTTCCAAAGGCACGTCTTTTTTATCAATCATTAAAATGGTTTTACCCTTTGCCCATTGCAATATTTCATCCAACGTATGAAGACCATATTTGGTTGGCTTTCCATCCTTATCCTTAAGCTTGAATTGCTTTATTTCTTCCCAAGTGTAATCAGACAGCTTACCCTTGCCAGTGGTGGTTCGCTCAAGCGTTGCATCGTGTAAAACAACCGCTACACTATCCTTAGTGAGCCTAGGATCAATCTCAAAAAACGCTGGAATCTTAGAAAGCACATACTCCAAACCTACAATTGAATTCTCGGGATAAAGCTCTTGTGCTCCGCCACGATGCCCACATATCAATGGAATGCGGTCTGGTGTATATTTGAAAAATGCCTTTAATTCTTTTGTTGAAGTAATCGAAAAGGTATTCAGTTTTTTAACTTGCGCCCCCGCTGGAGAAACGAACAGCACGACAAACAGCCAAAAAACCATTCCAATATTTTTACTTTTAGCCATTACAGGTTAGTTGTAAAGTGGCACCGAAAAGTTACTATCCTCATCAGCCTCTTCCAAAATCCTATCTTTTTGAGGAATAAAAGTTCTTACGCTCAAGATTTGTTTGCTTTGGTTAAACTTCATTAAACGTAAAATTCCATTGCCGCCATTACGATCTTTATCGGTAAATTCTGGATTTCTTCTCCCTTGGTAATCGGTCAATAAAACTTTAATGGTACGCCCTTCAAACTTCACTTCCCTCATGGCCTCCCCACTAACGTGTCCGCAAAGCATCATGAATACATTTGGCGAATGCTTAAACTTATTAATGATGCGATTTCCTTGTTTGGTAAAATTACCAGACTTAGGCGCCACACCAACTCCAGCTCTAAAATTACTGCCACTAGTGGTATCGGGTCTAAGGATATTATGACTTACCACAATTGCTTTTCTATCCGCATGCTTAGCCAATACATCTGCGCCCCAATTATGCACCTTCTCTTCTAAAGCGGCGTCATAAAACTCTTTCTTATTAGGATCGTTAAAAATTAAGTATAGCACAATGAATTTTTCACCATTCGCTTCGAAAAGATCGTAGTGATTATCGTTAGTGTCTGAGTTATTGTAAGCACCGCCATAATACGGCCTGCCTTCAAAATGCTTACGCCCAAAGTATTTGGTATAGCCAATTTTACTTCCATTTGGATCACCATTTGGCCTTACGTCATGGTTACCTACCGCTACGCCATAAGGAATCCCGTAAGGCATTCCAGGTAAAGGTTTCTCTAAACGATACATGGCATCTTTTGCCCTGTCCCATTGCTCCGGCAATTTATCACCTTGATCGGTAATGTCTCCCACATGCACCACATAAGCTATTTTCTCCTTTTCAGCATTAGCGGTAATCCAATCTATTTGGCTATAGAACATGTTCATGTTTCCACCATATCGTTCGCCAGTATAGTATTGCGTATCGGCCAAAACCGCAATATTGAAATACTTCTCGTCTTCAGTTTGCGCAGCAACAACAGCGGCATTTTTCTGAAAGACATCAAAGTGGTTGGCACCAAGACCAAGTAGAAACAAACACAAGAAAGAATAAAGAACAAATATCCTTTTCTTATGAACAGCTGCAGAAAAAACAGAATAAGCAATCATTTGAAACAAATTAAAAGTTATTTGGAAAGTTAACAAAATACATTTTGATGAAAAAATTAATTTCGATATTGGATAACATCGTTCAAAAAGCAAAGAAAAAAGTCATTTCAAGGTAGAAATTCTGCTTTTCCGATGGCTCTTTGAGAAAATCCAATGGATAAAGTTTCGAAACTAACCACGAAATTATCCTAACGAGATAAAGGCAACATTAACAAATCATCAAGATTATCCTCCAAAAAACCTACGCCAATCAAAAAAGCCTTCCCGCATGTTAGCAGGAAGGCTTTTTTGATCTACAGAAAAAAATAAGTTTTATTTACTTAGTTCTGCATAATATTTATGGAACAAAGGTAATGTTTCAATCCCTTTATAGTAATTGTAGATATCGTATTTCTCATTTGGCGAGTGTAGCGCATCGCTATCTAATCCAAAACCAAACAATACAGATTTAATGCCTAGTACATTCTCAAACAAAGCCACAATTGGAATACTACCACCACCACGAGTAGGAATGGCCTTTTTGCCAAAGCTATCTTCAATGGCTTTTTCAGCAGCACGATAAGCTACGCTATCCGTTGGGGTAACCACCGGCTCGCCTCCATGATGTGGCGTAACCGTAACTTTTACTCCTTTTGGCGCAATCTTTTCGAAATGCTTAGCAAAAATCTCACTGATTTCATCTGAATTTTGGTTAGGTACCAAACGCATAGAAATCTTTGCGTTTGCTTTACTTGGCAATACGGTTTTTGCACCTTCGCCAATGTAACCACTCCAAATACCATTTACCTCTAAAGTTGGTCTAGTACCAGTACGCTCTAAAGTCGAGTAACCTTTTTCGCCCCACTCTGCATCAATATCTAAATCTTTCTTGTACTCTTCTAAATCAAACGGCGCAGAGTTTAATGCCTGTTTCTCCGCATCAGTTAACTCGACTACTTTATCATAAAACTCAGGAATAGTGATATGGTTATTTTCATCATGTAAAGAAGCAATCATTTTGCAAAGAATAGTTGCTGGATTTGCTACTGCACCACCATACACTCCAGAGTGTAAATCTCTGTTAGGACCAACCACTTCTACTTCCATGTAAGCCAAACCTCTTAAACCTGTTTCGATAGATGGGTTTTCCATGCTAATCATTGAAGTATCAGAAATCAACACTACGTCCGCTTTTAAACGTTCTGTATTGGCTTTAACAAAGATACCCAAGTTAGCAGAACCCACTTCCTCTTCACCTTCAATCATGAATTTAACGTTACAAGCCAAAGTGTTGGTCTGCATCATCAGTTCAAAAGCTTTAACGTGCATGTAAAACTGTCCCTTATCATCGCAAGCACCACGTGCGTAAATTTTACCATCACGTACGGTAGGCTCAAAAGGAGGAGTTTCCCAAAGCTCCAATGGATCCGGAGGTTGTACATCATAGTGACCGTAAATTAAAACAGTTGGCAAACTAGCATCTACAATCTTCTCACCATATACGATAGGATATCCAGCAGTCTCACAAATCTCCACCTTATCAGCACCGGCATCTTTCAATTTTTGAGCAACGAAATCAGCGGTTTTTAATACATCTCCTTTATATTTTGGGTCTGCACTTACCGAAGGGAAACGCAACAACTCAAAAAGCTCGTCTAAAAAACGTTGCTTATTATCTTCTACATATTTCTTTATTTCTTGCATAAGATTTATATTTTGGGACAAATATAGGTATTTTGGCAAGAGCAAAAGACTATAAACGCCGACAAAAAATTGTCAGATTGTAGTGATAAGCGAGTGTTTTTGCTATTTTTATTGAAAAATAATTTTCACTTTCTGATATTTCTCCAATGAAAAAGCTGTCTATTTTTTTGCTACTATTCGGTACTGTAATTTTATGCGCTTCCTGGGGCTTTTTTGCGCATAAGCGGATTAACCAACTGGCCATATTCACTCTTCCAGAAGGCATGATTGGTTTCTACAAAAACAACCATAAGTACATCACTGAGCATGCTATTGATCCAGACAAAAGAAGGTATGCAGATACAGCTGAAGCACCAAGACATTACTTAGACGTAGAAAATTACGAAGAGCATATAGACAGCATTCCCGAAAAATGGAACGATGCCGTAAACAAATATGGCGCAAAGAAAATTGCCAGCGATGGCATGGTTCCGTGGCAAATACAACGTACATACAACAACTTAGTAAGAGCTTTTAAAGAACGTGACTCTTTAAAAATATTAAGATATTCGGCAGATTTGGGACACTACGTTGCAGATGCACATGTGCCATTGCACACCACTAACAACCACAACGGCCAGCTTACCAACCAAACTGGCATCCATGGTTTTTGGGAAAGCCGTATTCCCGAGCTATTTGCCAAAGATTATAACCTTTTGGTAGGTAAGGCCACCTACATCGAAAATCCTTTAAAGGAGGCATGGAAAATTGTTAAAAAAGCCCACACCATGGTGGATACCGTATTAACTTTTGAAGCAAAACTGAATGCCTCTTTCCCTGCCGACCAGAAATACGATTTTTCGATGAGGGGCAAAAACGTGATGAAGCAATACTCTGTGGCTTATACCAAAGCCTATCAGGATATGATGAAAGGAATGGTGGAGCGTCAAATGCGTTCTTCGATCATCAAAGTGGGCTGCTTTTGGTTTTCAGCCTGGGTTGACGCCGGACAGCCGGACTTAAGGAATATGATTAGAATTGAGGCTTCTATTGAAGATAAACAGCAAGCCGAAAAAGCCGACAAAAAATATCAGGAAGGGAAAATTATCGGAAGGGAATTTTAGTTTTCTTTACCGAAACCTCAATACGTCATTTCAATGGCCTGCTCCGATTCTTCGGAGAGAAAACATGACAAAAATAACTGAAAATCAACGGAGTAAAATCTATAACTAGGGATAAAATTTTCTTAAAACATTTAGTTAGATTTCTCCTATCGTCGAAATGACGGGGTGAGTTAGAAATAATAGCAGCAAACCTACGAGGTTTATAGTATTATATCAAACTTTAAAAATCGAAGTTCTTTCCAACAAAAAAGCCCCGTATGTGCGGGGCTTTTTTGTTAAATCGTTTCGCTATCTTCTACTTTTTCCTTCTTTTTAAAAAGAGATTTAAGTCCTGCTATAACAACTGGAGCAAAGGTTCCCACGGCAATAATCACAATGATTACCTCAAAGTTCTTCTCCACAAAAGGAATTTTACCTAGTAAATAACCTGCAAAGGAAAGACTGAAAATCCAGGCCACTCCTCCAATAATATTATAAGCGGTAAACTTACCAAAAGACATTTTCGCAGCACCAGCCACAAAAGGCGCTACCGTTCTGAAAATAGGCAAAAACCTACTAAATACAATGGCTTTAGAACCGTGTTTTTCGAAATATTCGTGCGATTGGTGATAGTATTTGAGTTTTAAAATTTTATTCTCTTCTTTAAAAACTTTTACGCCGAAAAACCTTCCCAAACGATAGTTAAGGGAATTTCCCAAAATTGCGGCAGCAGTTAAAATAAAGCACATGAACCAAATGTTCAAGCCTGTATCACCACCGGCAATAAGTGCTCCAACGGCAAACAACATCGAATCGCCAGGCAAAAAAGGTGTAACTACAAATCCTGTTTCAGCAAAAATGATGATGAACAAGATCAGGTAAGTCCAAGTCCTGTAATTTTGAATGATGGTTACTAAAGTATCTTTAGTATCGGTAAGTAGCTTAATTAATAAATCTAGTATTTCCAATGTCGTTAAATTTTTCCGCTAAAATAAACAATATGCCTTGCAAAAAAACACCTATTTACGATTATGACATTTTTGCAAGACGACAGATAATCGTCTTATAAGTAGATAATTAACATAAAAAAAGCTTAAAGTAGATACTCTAAGCTTTTTTAGGTTTAGCAAACGCTAGTTATTTTTTAGTGTTTAGTAGCTGCTGTTTAACATTACAGGCATTACCAACATCAGTACATCTTCGTTCTCGTCGTTAGTTTGAGGAATCAACAAACCTGCTCTGTTTGGTGTAGAAAGTTCTAAAGTTACTTCCTCTCCACTTAGGTTGTTCAACATCTCGATCAAGAAACGAGCATTGAAGCCAATTTCCAAATCTTCGCCATCATATTGGCAGCTCAAACGCTCATGAGCTTCGTTAGCAAAATCTAAATCTTCTGAAGATATATTCAACTCGCTACCGTTGATTTTCAAACGTACCTGGTGCGTAGTTTTGTTTGCAAAAATAACTACCCTACGTAGCGTATTTAAAAACAAAGCTCTATCAATTACCAATTTATTAGGGTTGTTTGCAGGAATTACCGCTTCGTAATCAGGATAACGCTCATCAATTAAGCGACAAATTAAGTTGATGTTTTCAAACTTAAAGAAAGCACTTGTGGCGTTATAATCTACCGAAACATTTACATCGCTATTTGGCAAAGCAGCTTTCAACAAAGTCAAGGCTTTCTTTGGCAAAATAAAAGATGAAGCTTTATCAGCTTTGGTATCATTTCTTCTGTAACGAACTAATTTATGAGCATCAGTGGCTACAAAAGTGATGTTTTGAGGAGATAGTTGACAAAAAACGCCTGTCATTGCCGGACGAAGTTCATCGTTACTTACTGCGAAAATAGTTTTGGTAATGGCTTCGCTCAATACCGATGCTGGCAGGTTTACCGAAGAGGCGTTGTCAACCACTGGAATTTTAGGGAAATCGTCACCGTTTTCACCACTCAATTTATATTTTCCGTCACCAGCACTAATTTCGATGGCGAAAGTATTATCATCTACATGGAAGGTAATTGGCTGATCAGGCAAAGTCTTCAACGTGTCTAGCAAAATTCTTGACGGTACGGCAACCTTTCCTTCTTCTTTTGATTCAACAGGCAAAGCAGTAGTCATACTGGTTTGCAAGTCGGTAGCAGAAATGGTCAAATTTCCTTCTTTAATCTCAAACAGGAAATTCTCTAGGATAGGCAATACTGTGCTGCTGCTCGAAGCACCATTAACCGTTTGTAAATGTTTTAATAATGTCGACGTAGATACTATAAATCTCATAGTTTGTTATATATAGATTCAAAAGTATGAAATTTTACCTTGCATACTTGTGTTTACGATAATAATGTTGAAAAATTGCGAAACATATCAACACTAAAATTGGCACTATGGTATTCACCAGCTGCCATTTTGTTTTTTCCGTGCGTAAAAGCGTCTTATCCAATGGTCTTACGGTGATTTCCTTGTTACGAAGGGCAATCAGATTATCTTCATTGGTAAAATAATCTACAATATTTAACAACAATGCTTTGTTCCCATAATTTTGCTGAGTGTACCTGTCAAAGCCCAACGGGAAAGGAGAACCATCACCAGAAACCTGATTGATGAAAACATCACCATCCCCTATCACAATCATTTTTGTGGACTTGCTTTGGGCTGGAACATCATAAGGTTCGGTAATACCTTTAGGTACCGGACGATTTAGAAAAACTGATTTAAAACTTCCTTCCAACAACACCCCAACACTTTTTGGTGTATTGGTAAACTCCTTTTGGGTAGGCTCTTGTTCTACCATCTGTAGGTTAAACAATTTGGGCGAAGTGTAAACTTTATTGTAAGGCGAAGTAGAGAGAATAATATGCTTGCTTACGTTTTTAGTGCCAATGGTATCTACCGTGCTGGCAAATTCTGCCTTTACGTTATCCAAATTTTTCACCACACTATTACTGGTATCAGGCAATAAAATGGGATAATACAACCAAGGTGCCATCTGGATATCTCCGCGTGGGCCACCTGACATGGCTACTGGGATTTCGGCACAGTTTACATCTGCAATGATGTCATAGTTTACCCTAGCACCATATTCAAACAGCATATCGTCTAAGTTGAGCGTATTGTTGCCCGCCATAAACGACCTGCCACTGCGCAAACTATCTAAGGTCATCCGCACTTGATCAATGGACCACAATACCTGTCCGCCTTTCATTACAAAATAGTTGATTTTATATTTCTGGGCTTCCGTAAAAGCATTTAAAGGCTTGGCAACCACTAACATTTTCAAGCTATCTAACCCCTGCTTGGTAATAGAATCCAAATTCACACGGCCTACTACATAGCTGTCAGAAAGCGTGCTAATGGCATCATACAAATAACGATTATCTGGCTCTCCATTTCCTTCCGTAAAACCTACCCTTGGATTGTAGCCTGTAATTACCTTTTTCAACGAAGAAGTAAATACGTATTCGAGGTTTTTAATGGAATTGTTAATGCTCTGATCGTAGTTAGACGCCTCTCCTCCTAAATTCTGCAACAGCTTTACGGGCATACGTTTGCCATTACTTTCAATCATGGCCATTGGATACACCAATTTCTCAGAGAAACCCGCATCCGTTTTGATATTGATGTTGGTAGGCTTAATTCCCTGCTCGAACAGTCGTTGAATGACTGTATCCTGCTCCGCAGCCGAAAGTCCAGAAAGCGGATCGATAAAAACCACTTTAAAGTTTCCTTTGGAATAGGCCCTGTAGTCAGCGAGCAAATCTTTAGTGGCATTGCGCAAACGCTTAAATGCCCCAGGCATGTCTCCATCCAAATAAATGGTGACCACTACTTCATGCTTGTTTTCCTTTAGAATTTCTTTGGTTTTTTGGGTCAACGTGAAACGTTTCTCCTTCGTAAAATCGATACGGGTATAGGCAAATTGTGCCAATACATTCACCACTATCAATGCCAATACAAATAGCACTGGTTTTAAGATTTTGCTTTTCTTTGTTCCTTGCTCCTTAATCCTTGTTCCTTGTTCCTTGCTCCTTGTTCCTTGACCTACCATTTTCTACCTCCAATCACTAGATGGGTTAAACCAAAAAACAAGGCAACAAAAGAAATGAAATAAACCAAATCCCTGGTATCTAATACACCCCTACTGATGGACTGATAATGTTCGGCAATCCCTAAATTGGCCAATTGGCCTTCGAAGCTTTGAAAAGCCGAAATTTTACTGATGGAATCGAAACCGCTATAAGCGAAAAAGCACAAAAAAACAGAGACGGCAAAGGCTATGACCTGATTTTTGGTGAAAGAAGAGGCAAACACACCGATGGCGGTGAAAGCACTTCCCAACAAAAACAAACCAATGTACGAACCAATAATTGCACCGGTATCCAAATTTCCTTTAGGCAAACCCAATTGTGATAAGCTATAACAGTAAATTAAAGTAGGTAACAAAGCAAATAACACCAAAACCAAACAAGCCAAATATTTTGCACTGATGATTTGTAAATTGGTTAAAGGCCGAGTAGCCAACAGCACATAAGTTCCTTCTTTTCTTTCCTCAGCAAACGAACGCATGGTGATGGCCGAGATTAGGAACATAAACAAATAAGGAACTAAACCAAAAAAGCCATCCATTTCGGCGTAGCCATATTCCAAGATAGAAGTATCTGGGAAAAACCAGAACATTAAACCACAGGCCAATAAAAATATGCCGATGGTAATGTAGGCCATTAAGGAATTGAGGAAACTAAATAACTCTCTTTTGAATACTGCTAGCATGCCCTTGGATTGTGACGCCGAAGTTATGCAATATCTATTAAAACAAAAAAGCCCGAGCAAAATTGCTAGGGCCCTTTGATTTATGTCGTTTGCTTAGAACATGAAACCTAAACCAACAGAAAATACTTTATTTTTTAGTTTACCGTCATTGCTATTTTCTACACTTGTCAAACCTAATCCATAGCCTGCGTGCAAGTTTAGACCATTGTTCAATTTGTATCCGCCTAAAAAGTTCAAACCAAATTCCATTCTCTTGTTCTGACCTTCAGCAGAACCAAATTCTGCATCTTCTTTCATACTTCCTGCTTTCATATTAGCAGACAAAGCGTAAGCAGCATAAGGTCCAGCTCCAATAAAAAACTTCCCTGATCCAGCATTAAAATTAGCCAACACGTTTAAAGGAAGTTCTAAATAAGAAAAATTAAAAGTAATTTTATCAGCACCTTCAAACATTGAAGGATCAATTCCTGCTTCATCCAGCGCTTCGCTGAAGTCAAACTTTCCACCTTTTCCAATATAAGTTAACCCTGGTTGGAAAGAAAAAATAGGTGAAATACTAATATCTGCTACAGCACCTACATAAAAAGAAGTTTTAGATGAAGTACTAACAGACATACCCATGGCAGAAGCCGTTTGGCTAGGTAGAGCTAAACCTGCTTTAACTCCGAAAGAAACTGGTTTGTCTTGAGCGCTTGCTGCAACATTTAAACCTGCTGCTAACGTTAATAATAGAAGGATTTTTTTCATTTTGATTTTTTTGATTATTTGATTGTTAATTAATGAATTACAAAACTAATAATTTAGTCAATAAAAAACCCCAACAATGTGGGGTTTTTATTTTTTTGTTTTTAGACTGTATTCTCACTTATAAAAAATGGATTACAGCTATAATTTTCTATTCAATTATAGACCAAATGCATAAGCTGCACGTAAGCCTATGAATGATAAAGTACCGTTGTTAGACCAGCTTTCGTAACGTACACCAAAATCTAAGCTAGATTTATCAGCTAATGAGAATGAAGCACCTAAACCTGGAGCATAAGTAAAAGCAGTACCAGCACCTGATTCAGTACCAAAAGTAGCACCTAATTCAGCAGCACCATAAAAGTTACCACCAAAATAGTATTTACCACCTGCTTTAACTGGAACATAACCAGCACTAGTTTTCCATCCAAGTGCCTCGTAAGCTTTTTTAGTATCGCCAGTTAACATATTTGACAAATAACCACCAGAAAGCGTAATGTTAAACGATTTTGCTACTGGGTGCTCATATTGTAATGAACCACCAACAATTAAATTGTCTTTTGAGTTATCACCTGTAGGGAAACCAAATTCAGCACCTACGCTTAATTTTTTAACAGCACCTTCAGTTTGTGCATTAGCAGCTAGACCTAATCCAGCTACAAGGGCCAATGATAATAATAGTTTTTTCATACTTCTTAATCGTAATTTAAATTTGTGTATTAATTAATAATTGCCTCAATAGACACAACAACTAAGCCAATAGTTACAACAATATCTCAAAAAAATTACAAACAATTGAAAAACAAGCTATTATTTTTAATAATCTCTTAATTACAAACCAAACACATAACCTAACTTTAATCCAACAAAGCCGAAACTTGTAGCTTTTAAATTAGCATTACTGCTGTAGCTGGAGTTAGCCCAAGACTCATATCTTAAACCAAAATCTAATTTATTATTGGCGCTTCCAGTTCTAAAACGGGTACCAAAACCTGGCGACCAGATGAATGATGTTTTGGAGAAACCACTTCTATAAAAGGCTGCCCCTGCTTGTGCTTCTACATAAAAATCGGGCGTTGGATAGTATTTGAAACCTAGTTTAGCAGGAATGGCTTCAATATTGGGCACCCTACTCCCAAAATACTTTTTACCAATAAAGAGATTATAGCCCCCACTAGCCGTAACAGCATGCTTATCCGTAATTTCATATTCGGCTTTTAATGAGCCTCCAAAACCAATTCCGCTAATGCTCGAAGCATTACCTGTAGGAAAGTTAATTTCAGGAAATAGGCCTAAGCTAACTTGCTGAGATTGTGCTTTAAACACTAATGAAAGGCTAATTAAAAATATGAACGCAAAAACTTTCTTGATCATGTTGTTGATAGGGTTAGCTGTTTAAATATCTGTTCCAAAGTTTTGTTTTGATGGGCTTTCTTTAGTTCATCAATACTCGAATTGGCCACCAAAACACCTTTGTTAATGATAATTACATCATCACAAAGGGCCTCCACTTCCTGCATGATATGTGTAGAGATAATAACCGTTCGGTCTTTTCCCAGATTTTTGATCAAAGTCCTGATATCCGACAGTTGATTGGGATCTAAACCCGAAGTGGGCTCATCCAAAATAAGCACTTGCGGCTGATGGATAATGGCCTGTGCCAAACCCACTCTTTGTTTGTAGCCCTTGGACAGCATTCCGATTTTTTTATGCTGTTCTTGTGTTAAGCCTACTTGCTGTATCACCTCTTCTACCCTTTTGGAGATATTGCTTAGTCCGTAGGTTTGCGCCACGAAGCTCAAAAACTCACGCACATACATATCCATATATAAGGGTGTATTTTCAGGAAGGTAGCCAATTTGCTTTTTTGCCTCCAAAGGTTCAACCTGTACGTCCTTACCTTCAACTTCGGCTTTGCCTGAAGTGGGTTGCAGATAACCCGTTAACATTTTCATGGTAGTGGATTTACCCGCTCCATTAGGTCCCAAGAAACCTAATATACGCCCTGGTTTTGCTTCAAAGCTAATTTGATTTACCGCTTTTTGTTCGCCATAGTGCTTGGCCAATTCTTTTACAACTACGCTCAACTTATTTGGTGTTTATATACTTAAGTTTTAATTGTTTTTCATTTCTGTAGGCATCCAATTGTTCACCAGCCAATGCCAACTCATCAGTAGAAAGCACATCGGCACCATTAGTTACCAAACGATGAAAGACTTTTTTCTCTTTGTTCGCTTTTGCACTTCTATCCAAGTTACCCATGGTTCCCAAAATAGTATTGATGCCTTTGGCATGCAAATATTGATAAAGGCTTTGATCTGGCTCAGCAACCCCTACAAAGGCAATGATTTTTTCATTGGGTACGCCCATTTTATTTAAACGTTCCAAATCTTCGGGACTTTTTACGGTAGCAGAAATCATTAGGTCAGGAGCCAGTTGATGCACTTCAGCCGCTTGGTTAGCATTATAGGTAATGATAATGGAATTAGTTTCTGATTTGGTTTTACGAACCGCAGCGATAATCTTTTTGTAGGGCACTCCCCGCTTGATATCGATGGTAAACAGCACTTTGTTTTTGCCCCAGCGAAGCACTTCTTCCAGGGTTGGGATTTTGAACTTGGTCAATTGACCTTCATCGTCCTTAAGGTTAAGTTTTTTGAGTTCGGCATAAGTTTGGTCGCCTATTAAACCTTTTCCGTTGGAGGTTCTATCTAAACGATCGTCATGCATAATCACTAGGGCTGAGTCTTTACTTAGCGCTACATCAAACTCGATGATTACGGGTTGATAAGTGGTCGCATTTTCAAATGTTTCGATCGCATTTTCCGGGAAGCCAGGCATAGGTCCTCCACGATGCGCACTTAACAAAGGATATGCTGCCGTCTTCCTATTTAGAAAGTTATGAAATTCTTGAGGGGTTTTAAAAGAAATGTAATGATGCTGCTTTGGAGCAATACAAGCAAAGCTCAACAAGGCAACAGCTAGAAATAACATTGGTATTTTTCTCACCTGATTATTTTTTGATTGTACAAATTTAGGCTTTTGCACGGAATTAACTTATGCTTCCCCATGACTAGGCTTTACCTTTTGAGGAAATTCCAAACGGAATCGCCTTCCTTTTCCTTTTTATCATTAAGAAGGCCAGCCACAATTTGATCTAACAGTTCTTCATTTTCACTTACTAATTTATCTCCCAGTGATACGATTTTTTGAATGTTAGAAACAGAGGCGGCATCCATGGCTGGATCAATAGAAGAGAGATTGTTGGGCTCTATCCTGATATAATTCTTTGATTTTTTTACTGACCGGAACAATTGTCTTAAAAAATAGTCGGTACTTTCTGCAGAACTACTACTCATGATATCAACCAATGCCGGACCTATAGAAATAGCTTTCTTCTTCTTAAAATCTTCGTAATTGTAAGATATTTTAGATAAACCGGTGCCAAGTGACAATGTCCAAATGTCATCTATTTTGTAAGTATTATAACTTTTGATGACTTCCAGCATGGCTGATAATGCCGGATTATGGGCAAATACGCCGCCATCAACCAAAGGATAACGCGTTTTTGCGAGGGAGAAAATTTCGGCTACAGAAAAATAAGTAGGTGCGGCCGAAGTGGCTCGGCATACATCTTTGATATAAAAATCTCGTGACTCACCATGCGATATCGCTTTTTGCTGCCTAAAAAGATGGTTTTTTCGCAACTCAATATTATAGGCCGTAATGATGCATGGCCTGGTTAACTCACTTAGTTTACGGTTACCAAAGTAGCTTTTTAAAACTTTCTCTAAAATGGTATCGTCATATAGTTCACTGAGCAAGCCGAACTTACTTAAAAAACGCCGCCACTTACTTGCGGTAAAGATCTCCACGCCATGATCAAGATAAATATTCAATGCTTGTTTGGCGGTATATTTTTGCTTAGTAGGTTCTTCGTCGTCAGGGCATAATAAAATGGACAATAAAATCCCTCCTGTACTGGTTCCTGCAAAGAAATCGAAATAGTCTGTTAAATGGGCATCAGGATTATTGGTTTCCCGTTGAATTTTCTCTTCCAAGGCTACCAAAATCATCCCTGGAATAATCCCACGAATACCACCACCATCTATTGAAAGGATTCTTTTCATGATTTATATTGGTTTGTAGATGACCGAAAATAGCGAAAAAATCTACAGTTTTCTCATCACAAAAGCTATTTAAGTACGGCTATAGCTTATTTTGAAACTGCTAAGACAATTAGGTTTTATGTCTTTCATTTCGCCAAAAGAGGTGTTGCAAGTACTATAAACCTGAACGTAGCGGAAAGCCCACAGGAAGCGTTAGCGAACGAGGACTTGCAGCGTAGTGCAGGGCTTTCGCAGCCGAAGAGTGATAGAATTGCTTTTCAGAACATTTTTAAAGCACTTATCTTATAAATTTAACTTATAACTTTTAACTTTGGCTCACTATGGCTCAGAAAAATAACGACGAAATTTTTAAGAATGTAATCTCTCATGCCAAGGAATATGGTTTTGTGTTCCAAAGCAGCGAAATATATGATGGTTTAAGTGCGGTTTACGACTATGGACAGTTGGGTGCCGAGCTTAAAAACAACCTAAAAACTTATTGGTGGAAAGCAATGGTGCAAATGCACGAGAACATTGTGGGTATTGATGCCGCCATTTTTATGCATCCGAAAGTTTGGAAGGCAAGTGGGCACGTGGATGGTTTTAATGATCCGATGATTGACAACAAGGATAGCAAAAAACGCTACCGTGCGGACCAGTTATTGGAAGATAAAATTGCCAAGTATGAAAAAGATGGCAAAACAGAGAAGGCAGCAAAACTACAAGCTGACATGGACGATGCTTTGAAAGCGGAAGACTTGCCACGCTTGAAAGTTTTGATTGAGGAGCACGAAATTGCTTGCCCAGTGAGCGGCACCAGAAATTGGACCGATGTACGTCAATTTAACTTGATGTTTAGCACTCAGTTTGGTGCAATGGCCGAAGGAAGTGACGTGGTTTATTTACGTCCGGAAACAGCACAAGGTATTTTTGTGAACTTTTTGAATGTGCAAAAAACAGGAAGGATGAAAATTCCTTTTGGTATTGCGCAAATTGGTAAGGCTTTTAGAAACGAGGTAATTGCCCGTCAGTTCATTATGCGTATGCGTGAGTTTGAACAGATGGAAATGCAGTTTTTTGTTCGCCCAGGTGAAGATAAAAAGTGGTTTGAATATTGGAAAGAGGCTCGTTTGAAATGGCATAAAGCTATTGGTACAGCTCCTGAAAAATATCGTTACCATGATCACGTGAAGTTGGCGCACTATGCTAATGCTGCTACCGACATTGAATTTGAATTCCCATTTGGTTTTAAAGAAGTGGAAGGTATCCACAGCAGAACTGATTTTGACTTGTCGCAACATCAAGAGTACAGCGGTAAAAAAATGCAGTATTTTGATGCGGAGCTTGATGAAAATGGAAAGCCATATGGCAACTATGTTCCTTACGTCATTGAAACTTCGATTGGTTTGGACAGGATGTTCTTGTTAACGATGATCAATGCTTTGGAAGAGGAGGATTTAAGCACTCCAGAAAAACAAGACAGCAGAACGTTGTTACGTTTACATCCTGCATTGGCACCTATTAAAGCGGCTATTTTCCCGTTAACCAAGAAAGACGGCTTGCCAGAAAAAGCTCGTGAGATTATGGATCATTTGAAATTTGATTTCAACTGCATATACGAAGAGAAAGATGCCATTGGTAAACGTTACCGTAGACAAGATGCTATTGGTACGCCTTTCTGCATTACGGTTGATCACCAAACTTTAGAAGATAATACAGTGACCATCCGTCACCGCGATACGATGGAGCAACAACGTATTGAAATTAAGGATTTGCACTGGACCATTGAAAGCAAGGTAAGCTGGAGAAGCTTGTTGAGCCATTCATAATATTTTAAAGCCCCGAAAGTTTCGGGGCTTTTTTATGCCTAATTATTTAGATGAATTTAAAAGAACATTACCTTAAGCTTTATACCGAAACGTTAAGTAAAATTAAAGCAGACGAATACGAAATTGACCCTTTAATTGATGCCAACAATGATTTTCGTTTCGGAGTAACTTTGTTGATCAGACCCGACGAAAAAACTAAAACCAATATACAACGCTTTATAAGTGAAGTAAAACAGGTATTGCCCAATCAATACTATTACCAAAATTCGGATATACATATTACCGTCATGTCTATCATTTCTTGTTATGAAGGGTTTAAATTGGAAAGCATTAACACTGAAGATTACATCAAGATCATTAGCGATGTTTTAAATCACAGAAAAAGTTTCAACATTCATCTTAGCGGAATTACCGCATCCCCATCGTGTATTTTACTACAGGGCTTTTTTGAAGAACACACCCTAACAGAAATTAGAGATCAGCTTAGAGTTAGCTTTAGAGCGAGCACCCTTCAACAAACTTTAGATCAGCGTTATTCAATACAAGCAGCGCATGCCACTATTATTAGATTTAGGGAAAAATTGGTAAATAAGGATGCTTTTTTAAGCATTATCGAAAAATATAAGGATTTTGATTTTGGAACTTTCGAAGTTAAAAACATAGAACTCGTTTACAACGACTGGTACCAAAGGGCACAGTTTGTAAAGAAATTGCACAACTTTGAATTAGCCCCTAAATAATACTATCAATGGCTTCTTCAGTTCTAGCAATTACAGCTTTATCTCCGTTGATGATAATTGGTCTTTGTATTAAAATTGGATTTTCATGTAATGCTTTAATCCATTCTTCATCTGACAGGTTTTCATCCTTGAATTGCTCAAGATAAATCTTTTCCGTTTTACGCACAATATCCAACGGCTTTAAGTTTAGTTTTACCAAAACCGCTTCTAAGTCTGCAATACTAGGTACGGTTTCTAAATAATTAATCACCTCAAAGGCTTCTCCACTTTGTGTAATTTCTTTTAAAGCAGCATTACTTTTGCTGCACTTGCTGTTGTGATAAATGATAATACTCATTACTTTTTACTTAAGTACCAGTCGTGCTTTTCTAGTTTCGTAATTTCTGGCTGTCCCACTTGTGTTAAAATTCTACGTGCCCCTACCAAGGTTTTGGTTTGGTATTCGTCATAGTTGGCAGCTGTAGGTAAAATGCTGCTAATTTTCACCATCCCTGCCGATTGGATAAACTCGCCGTTGCCCATATAAATGGCAGTATGGCTTACCCTTCCATTATTGACGCCCCTACGTTTAGCGGCCGAAAAGAACATCAAGTCTCCAGGCTTTAGGTTTTTAAGACACTTTTCAACGCTGATGGAATCGTTTTCCAATACATCAAGCTTCTCTCCTACTAAAGCTTGCTGGGAGGCATCACGAGGAATAACCACACCATTTAAAAAATAAGCCGTTTTGGTAAAGCCACTACAATCCACACCTTTAATAGAGGTACCACCCCATAGGTATGGCACGCCAATTAGGGTTTGAGCTGTTTTCAAAATCGCAGCGGCATTGGGCAGCGGTCTTTTTAACCAAGTGGTATAATCGGCAGTTTGATTAGCGGGAATGTAGGCTTCTCTTCCATCGGGAAAAGCAACTTTAACAAATCCGTTTTCTTGGCCCAAAAGTTTTAAGATATTGCCTGCAACCAAATCTGAAACCCTCGCAGCGGTAGCATCAGGCTTTGCAAAGGCATGGCCATAGTCATTTACATACACAATTTTCGTTGCATTTTGCCATGCTTTAAAGTTGGTTTGGTTCATTGCTGCAATTGAACCTCCATCGGTCCAAGCCAAATAGCCATCAGGCGATTTCACCAAATAAAATCCACCTTGTTTTTTTAGGATTTGTATGGGGGTGCCCAACAGGGTTTGGGTCATGAGTTCAGCTCCATGGAAAGGTTGGCTACGGTTATTGGCTACAGAAATGGTAGTTACTCCGTAAACCATATCATTCAATTGCTTGGCAGGAAGTACCGCAGCGGATAGTTTCAATTTAATATTTTCTGGAAATGATTTTTCAAAGGCTTGCACTGCTTGCTCCGAAGTACTTTCTACAAAAACGGAATCAGCTTTGAAACGCACATTGAAATAAACAGATCTCTTATCTGGTGCATATTTTTTCTGTATGGAATTGGCAATGGTACGGTAAGCGGCAGTATCAATTTGCGCAAAAGCCGAAAGACTAAAAAGGCTACAAGCTAAAAAGAAAAAACATCTGTTCATTTTTGTTTATTAATGATATGGGTTGTGCATAACGAAGTTACGATATATCGCGAACGAGACGTTGCTTATTTGGTAAATAGTTAGTTAGGTTTTGATTTTAAGATATTTTAGTTTTTTGAACCACCTTAGACATTTGAGAACATTTTAGTTTTAGATATGCTTAGATGAACTAAGGTGTCTTAGGTGGTTTATTTTTTAAGCAATTTAGTTTTTGAACCATTAAGGAACATTAAGTTTTATCAGTGTGTCCTTAATTATCTTCATTTCTTAATGTTTTAATTTATCAGCCACATGCTAATTTTGAACCACCTCAAACAGTTAAGAACATTTTAGTCGCATATCCAAGCTGAGATGAACTAAGGTGTCTAAGGTCTTTATTTAACCTATATTGACTTTACCACCGAACAATTTAGCCCATCCCGGGTTTAAGGGTAGAGCTTTCTTGCTGCTAAAATTATTTTGTATATATTTAAAAACATCCAAATCCGTACATCAATTAATTGAACAACATGCTTAAAAAATTACCTCTTCCTCTTTGGACGATTGCTTTGCCCATTTTAGCATGGGTTGCCTATTTTTTACCATTGCAGAACGCTGGCGGTATTGGCACCACTTTACTGGTTATCTTTTTGATTGGTAGTGTGCTTGCTGCCGTTCATCATGCAGAGGTGGTTGCACATAAAGTTGGAGAGCCTTTTGGCACACTACTGTTAGCACTGGCTGTTACTACCATTGAAGTTGCACTCATTGTTTCGTTGATGCTTACTGGAGGTCCTGGCACCGAAGAACTTGCTCGAGATACCGTTTTTGCAGCGGTAATGATTATTCTCACAGGTATGATTGGAATTTGCCTGTTAGTAGGCGGCGTAAAATTTAAGCAGCAGCGATTCAGTTTAGATGGTGTAAAAGCAGCTCTGGTGGCATTGACAGCTATTTTGGTGCTTTCTTTGATTTTACCTAATTACACCACAAGCACAAAAGGTCCCTCTTATACCAACGCCCAATTAATATTTGTAGCGATCATTTCTTTAATTCTATACGGTGCTTTTGTATTGGTACAAGCGGTCCGACATCGAGATTTCTTTTTACCTCCTGATAACGACGGCAATGAAGAAGTTCATGCAGCCCCTCCAACAAAGGCGGTGGCGTTTAGCAGCGGATTGTTATTATTAGTGTGCCTGGGCATTGTGGTTTTATTAGCAAAGAGCTTAGCTCCCGACATTGAAAATGCCGTGATTAATGCTGGAGCTCCCAAATCTTTAGTGGGGGTAATCATTGCTGGAGTGGTTTTATTACCCGAAGGATTGGCCGCTTACCGTGCAGCTAGAAAAAACCGATTGCAAACCAGCTTAAACTTAGCCCTAGGTTCTGCCCTAGCCAGTATTGGCTTAACTATTCCTGCAGTGGCCATAGTATCCATTATTACTGGGATGACGATTACTTTGGGGATTGACACCAAATCAATGGTACTGCTTTTACTTTCTCAGTTTACCATTATGCTATCGCTAGGTTCTGGACGTACCAACATATTGCAGGGTGTTGTTTTACTCACCATTTTTGCAGCCTATCTGTTTACTATTGTAGCACCTTAAACAACTCCTCTTAACCAAATTAGCAATCAACAAATCTCATTTTAATGTAGTCTATTCGTTAGGAAGCAATATCATTTTGCAAAAAGTTGTATTATTAGCTACTTTTACAACTTATATGTTTTAACATAACATCGCCACTCAAACCAAGGCTGTTATCGCATCGACATAATTGCATCAATGAACCAACTTCACAAGCGTCAATATTCTATCTACCTCTTACTAGTTTATCAATTTGCCTTGCTGCTTATACTTTATGCGATATGCAGGTTAGGCTTTTTTTTAGTCAACAAAACGCTTTTTGAACATTTAAGTTTCGGAGAAATTGCCTTTACTTTTTTAGGTGGTATCAAGTTTGATATCGTAGCATTGCTGTACATCAATTCCTTGTATATTATTCTTCAGGCGCTGCCTTTCCCTTTTAAATACAGAAAGGGCTATCAGCAGTTTACCAAATGGCTATTCATCATTACGAACAGCATTGGTTTCTTAGCTAATTTTATTGATTTCGCTTATTATAAGTTTACACTGAAGAGAACAACTGGCAGTGTTTTTTCGCAATTTAGCCACGAAAAAAACAAACTTAAACTTACGGTTGATTTCCTATTGGAATACTGGCACCTGCTTATTATTTTGATCTTGTTTATTGCTGCTTTTGCCAAACTTAGCCAACTGTTTGCTACCCATAAAAAGGTTCGTTTTAGCTGGAAAACTTATATAGCCCAAACATTAGCATTCTTGCTCATTATTTTCTTATTTATAGGAGGTGTAAGAGGTGGTTGGCGCCACAGCACTCGCCCCATTACCTTGAGCAATGCAGGTGATTATGTGAAATCACCGGGTGATATGAGCTTAGTGCTCAATACACCTTTCAGTATCATGAAAACCTTAAAATCGCCAAAACTTAAAAAGGTAGATTATTTTGATGAGCAGGCATTAGTCAAACTTTATAATCCTATTCACAAACCTAGTAGCGACACTACGTCTTTCAAAAAACTCAATGTGGTTTTCTTAATTATCGAAAGCTTAGGTAAAGAACATATCGGGGCGCTCAATAAAGACCAACTCAATGGCACTTACAAAGGTTACACGCCTTTTATTGACAGCTTGGTTGAGCAAAGTTTTACTTCAAGTGTTACCTATGCTAACGGACGCAAGTCTATTGATGCGCTACCTTCTGTAATTTCGGGCATTCCGTCTATCCGTGAGCCTTTTGTACTTTCACCCTATTCCAGTAATAACACTACCAGTATTGCCAAACTTTTGGGAGATGAAGGCTACTATACCGCTTTCTTTCACGGTGCACCTAATGGTTCGATGGGGTTTTCGGCCTATACTAATTTAGCGGGCATTAGGCACTACTATGGCAAAAACGAGTACAATAACGATGCAGACTTCGACAACATTTGGGGGATTTGGGACGAGCCATTTATGCAGTATATGGCCAAAACCATCAATACCTTTAAACAACCTTTTTTCACAACATTTTTTTCAGTTTCTTCGCATCATCCTTATAAGGTTCCCGAAAAATATCAAGGTAAATTTCCAAAGGGCACTTTGCAAATCCACGAGCCTTTAGGGTATACTGACATGGCGATCCGCAAGTTTTTTGATGCAGCTAAGAAAATGCCTTGGTACAAAAATACTTTATTTGTACTTTGTGCAGACCATGCCACAATGTCGTACCTACCCGACTATCAAAATGTTCCTGGCTTTTTTTCTATTCCTATTTTGTTTTATTACCCAGGCGGCGAACTTAAAGGGAAGACCAATAAAATCATCCAACAGATTGATATTATGCCTACCGTACTAAACTATATGCATTATAAAAAACCTTATTTTGCATTTGGTTTTGATGCCCTAGATAATAAAACCACTAATTTTGCAGTTAACAACAACGACGGAAATTTCAACTTGTACGAAGGTGATTACCTTTTAGTGAATGATGGCACAAAATCTATTGCTTTGTTTAACCTAAAAACGGATAGAAATACCAGTAAAAACCTAATAGATCAATTACCAGAGGTTAAAGCAAAAATGGAAGAAAAGCTAAAAGCGTTTATACAACAATACAATAATAGAATGATCAATAACCAATTAACCTATAAAAAGGAATGAGGAAATTAGCACTCCAAATCATCGACTTTTTCTATCCTCCTTTTAAAAGATGGTTTTCAATTGGTACCTTTCGATACCTGGTTAGTGGTGGTGTAACGGCTTCATCAGGCATTATAGCCTATTTTGTAATTTACAATTACATTTTGCACCAACAGGATGTCCACGTGTCGGGCTATCTAGTTACCGCACCAATTGCAGCATTGGCACTAGAGTCCATATTTACTTTTTTAGTGGGCTTTATGCTGAATAAATACTTGGTGTTTACCCAATCAAATTTAAAGGGCCGCATACAGCTTTTTAGATATGGCACGGTGGTATGCACCAATATCCTGCTTAACTATGCACTAATGAAAATTTTAGTGGAAGGCTTTCAATTCTATCCATCCATTTCTAAAGCTTTCATCACTATTTTGTTGGCGGTATTTAGCTACTTTTCACAAAAGCACTTCTCTTTTAGGGTAAAAAAGACCAAAGACTGACAAGCTTTCTCCATCAAAACGGTTTGTTTTCTTGCATTCCTAGCTTAAATCAGGTATTTTAGCCCAATTAAGAAAATGTGAAAAAATGAGCGATTTTAACGACTTTAATAACGAACAAGTTGCCAAATTGCCTAGGCATTTAAGGCAATTCATTGTGGAGCAAAATTACGAGAAATATACGCCAATTGACCAAGCGGTATGGCGTTATGTAATGCGCCAAAACTATAGTTATCTAAAGCACGTAGCTTATTATCCATACATTAAAGGTTTACAAAGAGCGGGTTTAAGCATTGAGGAAATTCCCAATCTACAAACCATGAACGACAATTTGGGCAAAATTGGTTGGGGAGCGGTAACGGTTGATGGTTTTATTCCCCCTGCAGCTTTTATGGAATACCAAGCCTATAGGGTATTGGTGATTGCGGCCGATATTCGTCAGATCAATAATATTGAATATACCCCTGCACCGGATATTATCCATGAAAGTGCTGGCCATGCCCCTATTATTGCCGATACGGACTATAATAATTACCTCAGCTATTTTGGCTCTATTGGTGCAAAGGCGATGTTTTCGAGCAAGGACTTTGAACTTTACGAAGCAATACGCAAACTTTCTATTTTAAAAGAGGCCAAAGATGTAGATGAAGCCGAAATTGCCAAAGCAGAGAAGGAATTGAAATATATCTCCGAGAATATGGGTGAACCCTCTGAAATGGCATTGCTAGGCCGCTTACACTGGTGGACCGTTGAGTATGGTTTGATTGGCACCTTAGAAAATCCGAAAATTTACGGTGCAGGGCTGCTTTCGTCAATTGGTGAAAGTGCAACTTGTATGGATCCAAAAATCAAAAAGCTTTGGTATAATTTGGATACGGTTAACTATTCATACGATATTACGCAAGAGCAGCCGCAACTTTTTGTAACACCTACTTTCCAAAACTTAATTGATGTATTGGAAGCTTTTGCAAATACCATGGCCTTTAGACGTGGTGGTGCAGAAAGCATTTTAAAAGCAATTGAATGTAAAAACCCAAGTACTGCGGTTTATAGTTCGGGTTTACAAGTAACAGGCGTATTTACCGATGTGGGCATTAACGCCAATGATGAACTTACTTTTATAAGAACTACAGGGCAATCTGCTTTAGCCTTTGAGGGTAAAGAACTACCAGGACATAGCAAAGATTATCATAAAGATGGGTTTTCATCGCCTGTGGGCAAATTAAAAGATACCACAAAGCCTTTAGAAGACCATAATTTAGAAGAATTATCGCAGCTTGGCATCAAGGTTGGCCAGTTGGTACGTTTAACCTTTGAAAGTGATATTGAAGTAAACGGAAAGATCAAGGAAATCATTAGCAAAGGCGAAAAAACAATTTTAATTGCTTTTGAAGAATGTACCGTAAGAGAAGGCAACGGCAATATCTTGTTTCAACCTGAGTGGGGAACTTACGACATGGCCATAGGCGAAAAAATTGTTTCAGTATTTAACGGTGCGGCAGATAAAGATGCTTACGAAGAATTGACTCATATAAGTGAACAGCTTACCCATAAATTGGTTTGTGATGAGACAACCAAGCACCTGCATCACCTTTACCAACAAGTAAGGGACATTAGGGAAACTGGCGAAGGACAAGAGAAGCTGGGAGAGATTTTTAAAGAACTTAAAACCTCATACCGTTACGATTGGCTTTGTTCTTTACAGATTTTAGAAATACTACATCACAAAGGTACCAACCCGTCTCTAGAAAATGAAGTAAGAATTTATTTGGAGATGAAAGCCGCTAACGAAAAAGAATTCACCAAATTGATTAACGATGGTTTTCATGTGATTGCTAATCCAGTAACCCAGTTAATCACGGTAGAGGATTAAAATAGATTTTATTAAACTTACGAAGTTTTAAAACGGCGAAGCCCTCAACTTTACCTTTGAAAACAATAAGGAATATAAAGTTAAACTTCGTAAGTTTCTATAAAGGTTGTCATTTCGAGCCCAAGCGAGAAATCTCATGCATATCGTTAGATTTCTCACTATGTTCGAAATGACGACAATATTATTAATTGTTCTTCTTCACATACTTCGTTAAGATCACAATCATTTGCTCATTGATTTTTCCTTCAATCTGCTCATGGTTATCATGCACCAACCTGATACGCTTTACTACTGTCCCTTTAGGTGCACTAAAGTTTGTTCCCTTTACATCCAAGGCTTGCGTTAACACTACGGTATCACCATTTTCAAGTATGTTGCCAAAAGCATCTTGATGAACATCAGCTACTTCTAAGCCGCTCAAAGCCCATTGGATAGTATCCTCATCTAAATCAACCATACTAAGCACACCACTTGCCCAATCTTCGTCCTTATATCGTTGTAAAATACGATAGCTCAATGCCTGCACGCTAGGTTCAGGATTCCAAATGCTCCCTTCTACTACACGCCAATAAAAACTTTGATCTACCGCATCGATTTTTTCTAAGCAATCGTTACATAAGCCTACTTGATTTTCGATAGCGTCATCTTTCTTTGGGCTCACCGTATAGGCGTTTACCGCTTCGGTCTTGCTACACAATTCACATAAACCTTCGCTACGCTCTTTAATTTTCTCTAACATCATTCTTCAATTATGCGGCAAAGGTACTCAATTAATCAAATAGGAATGGTTTTATGTCCATCGTCACATTTTGAGCGCTTAAACTTCCCAAATTCTTATCTTTGCCACAATTGTAAAAATCCAATATCCATGAATATCATTATTACGGGAGCCAGCAGTGGCATCGGCTTCGAGGCAGCATTAGAGTTAAGTTTAGATACGAAGAATAAAGTGGTATGTATTGCTCGCTCTGCGGATAAATTGCGTAAGCTTCATGAAATTGCCAAAAGCATTACTCCCGAATGCACCTTGCTTCCCGTAGCTTTTGATTTGGTGAATGATGACTACAATGCCTTGATCCCTTTCATTAAAGAAAGGTTGGGAACGGTAGATATCTTGATCAACAATGCTGGCTCACTGATCAATAAACCATTGCTAGAAACTACAGAAAATGATTTGGCAGCCATGCTGGAACATAACGTAATCAGTCACTTTAAAATGACCCGTTACATGCTACAGTTTATGGAAAACGGCGGTCATATTGTAAATATTGGCAGCATGGGAGGCTTTCAGGGCAGCATAAAATTCCCAGGACTAGCAGCTTACTCAGCAAGTAAAGCAGCGTTACACACCTTAACAGAATGCATGGCACAAGAGCTGGTTCAAACGGGTATTAAAATCAATTGCTTAGCACTTGGTTCAGCACAAACCGAAATGTTAGAAGCCGCATTTCCGGGTTACGAAAGTCCAGTAATGGCTTTTGAAATGGGCAAGTATGTAGCCGATTTTGCCAGAACTGGTCATAAGTTTTTTAATGGAAAAGTATTGCCTGTTGCGGTAACCACACCATAAATCAACATTGCTCTCATGAAAATACCATTCAAGATCAGTATAGTAATCTTAATTTTTTGCCTTGGGGTTAGCAATACAAATAGCCAAATTCCAAAATCGACAAATTTTTATCACTCCATTAAAAATTATAACCTAGGTAAATTATGGCGAAGTGATAGTATAAAAGTTGAGGGTAATGGTGATAAATTTCCATTTCCAGAGCCGCTAGGATATATCGGAGATAACTACCAAAGATTTTACATCCACTATATAACTGTTTCAAAAAATAAAGAAAACCCTTATCAGTATCAAGTTGACGGCAAAACTAGGGTTAAAGATAATATTTGTAGGTTCAGCGGTACAATTACGATAGAAAAAGCAGTTCTTTACAAAGAAAGTGATGACTCAAATTACAAACAAGGGACTGTTACTTGTAGAGTTGTATTTCATGAAGATAGCAGCCAAATATCCTCAGGTATAATCAAAGGAACCTTGATCAGTAATTTCCAGCTCGACAAAAAAGGAAAACTTTCTTACGACGCACTCATGTTTGTAGCAGATGGCTATAACAATAACCAATGCAGGGCTATTTGGACAAGCTACAAAACAAACAAAAGCAAAAAATGTAATTGGGGCGATTTTAGAATGCCAGACAGTAAAGCATTAGACGCCGGTGCTGGCGATGTGACCATTGATAAAAAGTTTATTAATAACGGTTGGAAAAATTTTGTAGACGTGTATACGGCTAGTCCGTCAGTAGCGGAAAAGGCTTTGAAGATAGAAGAAAGCAAATGGTGGCTACTAACCAATTAAAAAACAACAAATTAAATAACAAGTTTTCCACATTTCTTGGTGGTATAAATGTTGTTCGTTAAGTTTGAAAACAAACATGAAGAAAATCCTAATCACTATCCTACTGCTCGGCGTATTTGCAATCAACAGCAAAGCACAAGATAATGTGTCGTTAACGATGCAATATCAACGGATGATGGAAAAGGTGATTAGTCGCATCCCAGAAGTTGCTAATAACACTTCAAACAAGATCATGGACTTTGCCAAGTCTCTTATAGGCACCAGATATCGTTATGCATCTAGCAATCCAGAAATTGGTTTTGATTGTTCAGGTTTCGTAACCTATGTCTATAAACAATTTGGGTTTAATGGTGCACGTTCTTCTGCTGATTTTGCTAAAAAAGGAAAGGCCATCAAACTAGCTGATGCAAAAGTAGGCGATATCCTAGTATTTACAGGTTCTAATGCCAGAGTACGTAGACCAGGTCATGTAGGTATTGTTTATTCAAAAGATGAAGAAGGAAATATCAAGTTTATCCATTCTTCTTCTGGAAAAGCAAAAGGTGTAACCATCACCGATTTAGAAGGCTACTACAAAAACCGTTTCCTAAAAGCGGTTACCGTAATGGAATAAAACCCCACGCTTATGGCAGAGCTTAAAACCAAGGCCAATAACAACAGTGTTTCCGAGTTTATCAACGCCTTAACTGACGAAAGAAAGCGTCATGATAGTTTTACGCTATGCGAAATCATGGAAGAAATTTGTCAGGCCAAACCGAAAATGTGGGGCGATGCCATCATTGGTTTTGGCGACAAAGACCTTGTTTATCCAGATGGCAGACGCATTGATTGGATGGTAATGGCTTTTTCTCCCCGTAAACAAAACCTTACCTTGTATCTAGAAGGAGGCTCTACACATCCACTTTTAAGCAAATTGGGCAAACATAAAACCAGCAAAGCCTGCTTATATATCAAGGCTTTAAAAGATGTGGATTTGGATATTCTGAAGCAGATTATCACTGATGCAAACGTTTAAAGCAGCAACACTTTCAAAGCGTCCGATACTTTTCCGTAAGCAATCAACTCCTTAGCAAATTCGTGTAGTTCTCGTTCTCTGTTATTGGCATCGCCAATAGTAGCATCCATAATATCTTTCACATTAGTATTCCAATGCATTTCCGAAATTTCCTGGTCACTTGGCAGATGCTCTTCATTACCTAGCAAACCCAAATCGTTACCAGTAAGTACTTTTGATTGGCGTACCGAAATGGGCAAAGCATTTACGCCTATCCCAAGTGTAGTGAGCGGTTTAGGCACCGTAAACAAACTTTCTGGCGTTACACGACTGTACCAATTTCCTCCTAAACGAGCCACCAAATCTATTTTTTGTTGGTCAATCTTACCTTCTGTATCTAAAATTTCTTCTTTGATATGGATGAGCTTAATCTCTGCCAAAATTAAATTTCCTGCGCCATGTTGATCGCCCAACGGAATGATTTGATTAACCACACACTCTAATTGAACAGGAGCTTCGGCTACTCTTGGCGGTTTCACCAAATGCGAATTTTCCATGGTAAATCCAGCTTTTTCAAACTCATTAACCTCTTTTCCGTACTCAGTACTCGACAAACTGGTTTGCTGTACCATGGCATAATTCACAATATTGATGACGCACTCCCCTACCTCCTTCACATTCTCCAAAGTATGCTTGGTGGTATTGTCCCTCACTCTTCTGGCTGGCGAAAAAATACAAATAGGCGGGTTAGTGCTAAACATATTGAAGAAGCTAAAAGGACTAAGGTTAATGTTCCCTTCAGCATCGATGGTAGAGGCTAAACAAATTGGTCGCGGAGCAATGGCGTACTGCAAATAGTTTTGCAATTGCACAGGGGTTAAATCATCGCATTTAAGTGTCAGCATGGTATTATTTGTTGGAAGGTTGGAAAAGGGTTGTAAGGTTGAAAAGTTATTTTTTCTTGATTCCTTTGTTGTCATTCCGACGTTAGGAGGAATCTACTACTAGGTACTTAACTAAAGATCCTTCGCTACCCTCTGGATGACAGAAAACAAAAAGTATTTACACTTCTGTCGGGTTTAAAATAGAAAGGCTTACCAATGTAAACTAAACCTGACAGAAGCGAGCATCCCAATGTCATCCAAAGCGCAGCGAAGGATATTGGGATAAAGCGGATGGCAGGACTTTCGTTTCCGATAAACTTTTAGCCCTGCTTTCCTCTTCCTAATTATTTCTTTAAAGCCAGAATCGAAAAATCGGTATCTACTTTTTTAATGGTATTGCTCAAAGCACCCAAACCTGCTATTTCCATTTCAACATGATCGCCTGCTTGCAGCCATTGTACTTGGTAATTAGGATCGTTTAATAAACCTGTACCGTTAAGTTCCAAGAAACAGCCTGTCCCTACTGTTCCAGAACCGATTACATCACCTGGCAAAATATCAACGCCATAAGCGCAACGCTCAATAATTTCTGCAAAAGTCCAATCCATATCCGCCATGTTTCCGCTAGAAACTTCAATTCCGTTTACCTTACAGGTCATTTTCAAGTTGTAGTTATTACCTACATGGTTTTCCTTAGCGGCTACTTTAAATTGCTCCAACTCATCTGGTGTAACTAACCATGGGCCTATTACGGTCGAAAAATCTTTTCCCTTTGCTGGACCTAAGTTCAACAACATCTCTTCCATTTGTAAAGTACGGGCACTCATGTCGTTCATGATGGTGTAACCAGCAATGTATTCATCAGCTTCAGCAGCTTTAATGTTACGACCTTTTTTTCCAATCACTACAGCAACTTCCAATTCAAAATCAAGTTTTTGGAAATGATCTGGCATACATTCAATTTCACCTGGACCTTGAATGGCATTATGATTAGTAAAATAAAAAATCGGGTATTGATCAAACTCAGCAATCATATCTACTTTACGGTTCCTACGAGCCGCCGCTACATGTTGTCTAAATGCATAACCATCCCTGCAGGAAGTTGGGTGCGGCACTGGTGCCAAAAGTTCATAAAAAACTTCCTCTTTTGGCGACAGGTTCCCGTCCAAAATATCCTTATTGATTTTTTTTGCCCTTTCCATCAGTGGCTCGCCACCTTCTAAAAAAGCATTCATTTGATCTGGAATTAGCTTATCGCAAGAATTAAGGTTATAGATATGTCCGTTGGCATAAATTCCTAAATGCTCCTTGTCTTCAGTTTTATAGGATACGAGTTTCATTGATATAAATATTTTTTGTTAGTGGTGTAGTTTCCACATCCAATGGAACAACAATGCAAATTGGAGATGGTTTATATTGGATTTGTGGTCAAAGCTATGAAAGCAATATGTGTTTTGCAAAATACATTACGTTTTATTCAAAAAAACAACAGATACACAAATGGTTAGCATCTCTCAGCCAAATTAACATTAAAATAAATATTTGTTCATCTACTGCTAAATAATAGCCGAACAAAATTTATTAAATTTGATATGCTTTACAAAAACACTAACTTCGTTGAATAATGCAACAAAAGATAACATATTACAATTTGCACGCCGCCGAAGTTTTTGCTGCGTACAGGTCAGATATGCTCTCTAAATTAATTTTCGCACAATACTCTTTATAAAACCCTTTTTGGGAACGCCTTAAACATCTTTAAGCGTACGCTTTCTAAACGTTTTTATTTTTTATTCGTTATATATTAATTCTAACCAAATTAACCTTATAATATGCCTATTTATCACACTTTAGGGAGTATTCCTCCTAAAAGACATACAGTTTTCCGTAAGCCAAATGGCGATTTATACGCTGAAGAACTGGTTTCAACCGAAGGTTTTTCGAGTCTGTATTCTTTAGTTTACCATTGCCACCCTCCAACCATTGTAAAATCCATTGGGGAACCCTACAATGTTGAACCTAAAATTGCTCGGGAAAAACATTTACGCCACACCAGCTTAATTGGCTTTAATGTGAAACCTGAAGATGATTATTTAAAAAGTCGCAAACCTGTTTTGGTCAACAGCGATTTACATATTTCATTAGCCGCTCCTAAAAAATCTATGACTGATTATTTTTACAAAAACAGTCAGGCCGATGAAGTGATTTTTATACATGAAGGTTCAGGAAGATTAAAAACTGGCTTTGGGGAGATTTCTTTTGAATACGGTGATTATCTCGTAATTCCACGAGGCACTATTTACCAAATGGAATTTAACGACGAGAATAATCGACTTTTTATTGTAGAAAGTTTTAGTCCCATTCGCACACCAAAAAGATACCGTAATGCTTTTGGTCAATTAGAAGAGCATTCACCATTTTGCGAAAGAGACATTAAAAGACCAGAAAACCTACAAACTTTTGACGAGTTTGGCGATTTTAAGGTATTGATTAAGAAACAGGGGATTATGTACCCTTATACTTATGGTACTCATCCATTTGATTTTGTAGGCTGGGACGGTTTCCATTACCCATGGGCATTTTCAATCCATAACTTTGAGCCCATTACCGGCCGTTTACACCAACCACCTCCCGTACATCAAACCTTCGAAGGACATAACTTCGTGATTTGTTCCTTCGTACCACGTAAATACGATTACCATCCATTAGCCATCCCTGCGCCTTATAACCATAGCAATGTGGATAGTGATGAGGTTTTGTATTATGTAGATGGCGATTTTATGAGCCGTAAAAGCGTAGTGAAAGGCCAGATTACTCTGCATCCAGGAGGCATCCCTCACGGACCACACCCTGGCACGGTTGAAAAATCAATTGGAAAAGAAAAAACAGAAGAACTTGCCGTAATGATTGACCCTTTTAGGCCTTTGATGTTAACGGAAGATGCTTTAGCTATTGAGGACGAAAGTTATCACAAAAGCTGGCAAATTAACGTGGAATAGCGAAAGCGTTGAGCGATAAGCGTCACCATACGCTGAACGCTATCCACAAAACAAATAAAATAATACAACCATTTAACATTCATACAAAATGTCGACACAAACATTTGCAGAGAAAATAGCGAAAGCACAAGATTTCCTTCCTATTAACGGAACAGATTATATAGAATTTTATGTAGGTAACGCCAAACAGGCCGCACACTATTACAAAACAGCCTTTGGTTTTCAGTCTTTGGCTTACGCCGGACCAGAAACAGGCGTGAAAGATAGGGCATCTTACGTATTACAACAAGGAAAAATCCGTTTGATTTTAACCACTGCATTAAAATCTGATAGTCCTATCTCAGAGCACGTGAAAAAACATGGTGATGGTGTGAAAATATTGGCCCTTTGGGTTGATGACGCCTACAGTGCTTTTGAAGAAACGACCAAACGTGGTGGCAAACCTTATTTAGAGCCTCAAACGCTTACTGACGAGCATGGTGAAATTCGCATGTCGGGAATTTACACCTATGGGGAAACGATTCACATGTTTATTGAGCGCAAGAACTACAATGGTGTTTTTATGCCGGGTTATCGTAAATGGGAAAGTGAATACAACCCTGAAGATGCTGGCTTACTTTACATTGACCACTGTGTAGGTAACGTAGGTTGGAACCGCATGAACGAAACCGTAAAATGGTACGAAGAAGTGATGGGCTTTGTAAACATTTTAACCTTTGACGATAAACAAATCAACACTGAATACTCTGCCTTGATGAGCAAGGTAATGAGCAATGGTAACGGTTACTCTAAATTTCCAATCAACGAACCTGCAGAAGGTAAAAAGAAATCTCAGATTGAGGAATATCTGGAGTTTTACGAAGGCGAAGGAGTGCAACATATTGCTGTAGCGACCAAAGACATCGTAACAACGGTAAAAACGCTTAAGGCCCGCGGGGTAGAATTTTTAAGCGCACCTCCACAAGCCTATTACGACATGATGGGCGAGCGTGTGGGAGAAATTGATGAAGAAATTGCACCGCTAAAGGAACTCGGCATTTTAGTAGACAGAGACGAAGAAGGTTATTTATTACAGATTTTCACCAAACCTGTAGAAGACCGTCCAACTTTATTTTTTGAAATTATTGAGCGTAAAGGAGCCCAAAGTTTTGGCGCCGGTAACTTTAAAGCATTGTTTGAAAGTATTGAAAGGGAACAGGCTTTAAGAGGTAATTTGTAAAACCACTAGCCCCGTCATTTCGGCTGAAGCGTAGCGTAATGGAGAAATCTTTGAAAGGGATTAAAGCAAATTCAAAGATTTCTCGGCTACGCTCGAAATGACGAAGCTAACGAATCTTAGCAGTGTCCCAGCAAATAATACAACACCACAAAAATCACCACGGTTGACAAACAACCACCACCTAGTTTCCAGGCACCCCAGCCGGCAAATATTGTTCTAAAAAAGTTATTCATATCTATTTTGATTGATGAATTAGAATAACCAAAAACTAACTAACAATGTTTTTACAGCAGTTATAAATCCCTATTGCAGTGCGTTTTATTGTTAAAAGGAAGAATAACAAACATCCATTAGGCATATTTTGTTATTTTTGAAATTCACTAATGGGAAAAACAGCAACTATTAAGAAATCAAAGCTTTTACTTTTTGCCTATCATCTACAAAAAGCATTTGCATTATACCAAAAAAACGACCCCTTGCGTTTAGCTGGCGCTACCGCTTTCTTTGCTAATTTTGCTATCCCCCCTATTTTACTCATCCTCATTAGGTTATTTGGTTTTTTTGTAGATAGGAAACTACTTGCTACTCGTTTGTTTGAACGTATTTCGGAAATTTTAATTCCCAGTAGTACCGAACAAATTAGAGAAACGCTGAGAAACATCCGTGGTGTTGACCATAATTGGTGGGCTACCATCCTTACTTTTGTGTTTTTCATTTTTGTAGCTACCACCCTGTTCAATGTCATCAAAAACTCGGTAGAACAGATTTGGAACATTGGCCAGGATGCCAAAATGGGTTTTCTGTTTACGTTGAAAATCCGTGGCCGCTCCATGATGATTATCTTATTGGCAGGTATTTTGTTTTTTATAGGTTTAGTGACTGATAGTATACAGGCTTATGTGACAACCTACCTTAATAGCACTTCGCCCAATTTTGGCAAATGGCTCCTGTGGGTGCTCAACCAAACTATCTTTACCCTTATTGTAACGGTTTGGTTTACCATTTTATTCAGGTTTTTAACCAATGCCAGACCGAGCTGGAAAATAGCTTTACAGGGCGGACTTTTAACGGGTATACTGTTTAACTTAGGTAAATACGTTTTGCGAATTATGCTACCACTAAGTAATATCGAAAATATATATGGCGCATCTGGTTCAATTGTACTCGTGATGCTATTTGTTTTCTACTCCTCATTGATTTTCTATTTCGGTGCTTGTTTCATTAAGGTAATTAGTGAAAAACAACACAAAGTTATACGACCGCTTAAGGGTGCACACACCTACGAGCTGATTGAAAAAAGCTGATCATAAAAAAAGTCCCGAATGCTCGGGACTTTTTTTGAATATATCATTTCTTTAGCCTGAACTAAAATAGTCTTAGCCCTAAGCCGAAGGTGAACAAATTTAATTTGGTATCAGGATAGCCTGCCGAATTCAACTTAGATAAACCTAATTCATATCTCAAATCAACGTTCAGCTTGCCTACATCTAAGCCTGCTCCAAACTGCCATGCAAATGCTTGTCCTTTGAAATCGCCGCTGAATATATTTGAAGCTGCTTGATTGAAACTTTGGTCATCACTTAAAATAAAAGAAGCTACAGGCCCAGTGTTCAACCTGATTCCAATACCTGCTGCGCCAATTTTAGTTCCTACCAATACAGGTACATCTAAACTGGTGAATTTCACTTTACTTTCTAATCCACTGTTTTTTAGGGTGGTGTTTTTGCCAGAGATATATAACTCTGGTTGTAAATGTATACCGGCGGCACCAATACGTGTCCAGATTCCAGCATAGTAACCTGCTCTATTATCGCTACCAAAAGTATTTTCTGTACTAAACTTAGACAAGTTCAAACCACCTTTTAATCCCATCTGAAATGAAGGAAGTACTTGGCCAAACGCAAAAAATGAGCAGCAAACAAAAAGGGCCGCCAGTGTAATTTTTTTCATAAATTTTATTTAAATCGTTTAAAGTACAGTCTTTGCAGCAAAAATCTTTCCAGCTTTCTTTTCCTTTTTGATGATTGCGTTAAAACCTGATGAGGCAAATATACAATGTCAGGTACATTTATCTTTTAATTTCAAGAAACTTTAGGAGCAACTTTCTCAAATCCCTGCATTTCAAAAACAGCTAATTTATCCAGCAAGTTAAAATGTAAAGTTCCAAAAAAATTGAAAATACCGTCCTCATTTTTGCCTTCAATACAAACCGTTTCCTTTAACACCTGACTATTTTGGTTAGCTCCGGAGAAAAGCAAAGCTTCGTCTTGGATGATGACGTTTTTTGCTTCGATTGCAAAATCATTTAAAAGGGCTAAAAAAGCCTTACCATTCAACAATAGTTCTTTAATATTCATAACCCAAAAATTTAATGTGAAGACTATTTTAAATTTAAACAAAATTATCGTTAAATAGTTCTAATTTTTGTCATAAAAATGAGCTAAGATTCTGATTATTTGACCAATCCAATTTTACTAATTCCAAAAACACTCATCAATGCACAAGTCTTGCAGATTCCCGACGGGGAAAAGACCCTTGTTAAATAAACCCGACAGTAGCGAACACATAGCCCAAGTTTACGCAGGGCGAAGTAAAGCGGATGGCGGGGCTATATTTGCCATGAGCACTGTAGTCGATTTTCTAAAATTTATATTAAGTAAGAAGGGAGCAAGGGCTATCGCTAAATCCTGATTTTGTAGCAATTGCGTAACATAATGCACTCAAATGGAAAAAATATTTGTTTAGCTGATACAAATCTATACCTTAGTTTCGTAAAAATTCTTTAAGTGTTACACCCATAAATTACTCAAAATGAAGTGGTCGCATTTATTTCAGATTGCTTCGCTAGTATTAAAACCAAATTATATAGCATGAAAATAACAGTAGTAGGTGCTGGTGCTGTTGGCGCCACCTGTGCAGATAACATTGCACGGAAAGAATTAGCAGAGGAACTAGTTTTATTAGATATTAAAGAAGGTTTTGCAGAAGGTAAAGCCATTGACATGATGCAAACGGCAACATTGCTGGGTTTTGACACCAAAATTAAAGGTGTAACCAATGATTATAGCCAAACAGCTGGTTCAGCGGTAGCCGTAATTACATCTGGTTTGCCTCGTAAACCTGGAATGACCCGCGAAGAGCTGATTGGCATTAATGCGGGCATTGTAAAAGGCGTAGCTGAGAACATCCTGAAGTATTCTCCAGACGCAATTATCATTGTGATTAGCAACCCAATGGACACCATGACTTATTTGGCACTTAAATCATTGGGACTACCTAAAAACAGAATTATTGGTATGGGCGGTACTTTGGACAGCTCACGTTTTAAATATTATTTGAGCCAAGCGCTTAACTGCAACCCTAACGATTTGCAAGGTTTTGTAGTGGGCGGTCACGGCGATACAACCATGATTCCTTTAACCAGATATGCCACTTACCAAAGCTTACCGGTAACCGATTTATTGGACGAGGCCACTTTGGAAAAAGTAGCGGCTGATACTATGGTTGGTGGTGCTACGCTAACTGGCTTATTGGGCACTTCGGCCTGGTATGCACCTGGCGCTGCTGGTGCGGCATTGGTAGAAGCCATTGTAAGGGACGAAAAGAAACTATTCACTTGCTGCGTTGCACTTGAAGGCGAGTACGGGCAGAATGATATTTGCTTGGGCGTGCCAGTGATTATTGGGAAAAATGGTTGGGAAAAAATCATCGACTATAAATTAAACGAAAAGGAACAAACAGCTTTTAACAAAAGTGCTGACGCTGTGCGTAACATGAACAGTGTGCTAGCCGAAATGAAGTTAGTTTAACTGGTTAATTGTAAAACTGGTTAACCGTGGCATTGCGATTAACCTACTAAACAATTAACCGATTAACCTGTAATAATGAAGACAATTTCAGTTCCTTTAATTTTAGTGAACTTACAAGACAACGGTTTCCACATTTTAGTGGAAATTGTTGTTTTTGGGGAGAAACGATTTGCCGTGGTTGATACTGGGGCTTCACGCTCAGTTTTTGACAAAGGCCTAGTAGAAAAACACATACCGCATTTGCAAGAAAACGAAGAGCAACAAGCGGCCACCATCTTTAGCAGCGCTACCACTTTGGTAGGCACCATTCCCCTACTGCAAATAGGGAAGTTAAAATTGCCCGACTATGAAACGGTAGCGATTGATCTGCAAAGTGTTTCGGACACCTATATTCAAATGGGGCAACCCTCTATTGCTGGAATTATTGGGGGTGATATTTTAATGCAATTTAACTGCAAAATAGATTACCAGAAAAGGATATTGAGGTTTTATAAAGATTAAAAAATTACGGTCTAAAAGGGCAAACGAGGAAACCCAATGTACCTTAATTTCTTAATAGTTTAACACAAATTAATGATGCAAAAAACAATCCTATTCGTGATGCTGAATTTGATTTCCGCATTAGGGTTCTCCCAAGGAATAAAAATCATAGACAAACCCATCACGTACGATTCTACTCGAATTAGGCTATCTATTGAATATTTGAAAGAAAGGCACGGCATTATTCAAAAAACGCCAACCATACAACCTAAAATGATTGTATTGCATTGGACAGCGGCTAAAACTTTTTCTTCTACTTTTAATGCTTTTAATTCCGCTAAACTTCCCAATGGGGATAGAAAAGATATTGCCAAGGTAAGTAGTCTTAATACTTCATCTCAGTACATGATTGACAGGGATGGCACCATTTATAAGCTTATGCCTGATAATTATCTTGCCCGTCATGTAATTGGTTTAAACTATTGTGCCATAGGAGTAGAAAATGTAGGCAGCGCTGATTTTCCGCTAACGGATGCCCAATTAAAAGCCAACGAGGAATTGATACGATATCTTGCCAAGAAATACAAAATCGAATACCTGATTGGGCATTACGAATACACAAAGTTTAAAGGAACTTCTTTATGGAAGGAAACCAACCCCAATTATCAAACCGGCAAAAATGATCCAGGGGTAGATTTTATGCTAAAAGTTAGAACAAACGTTAAAGATTTGAATTTAAAAGGTGCTCCTACGAAGTAAAAACCTAGTAGGTAATTATTTATAAAATTCATTAACTTTAAACTAAATCAAACAAAATAAAAGCATGAAATTTTTAAAAATCTTCTTGGTAGTAGTCATTGTGCTGATTGCCATTTTTTTCATTGGAGGCTTGTTTCTTCCTAAAACCTATTCGGTAAGCAGATCGATTGATATTGCTGCAAAAGACACCGTGGTGTACAAAAACATTGCTGATTTCAACAACTTCCTGCAATGGAACCCTTGGTACAAAATGGAACCAACGGCCAAAACCACCATTAGCGGTACGCCAGAGCAACCAGACCATTTATATCAATGGGTAGGTAAAGAAACTGGTGAGGGTCAAATGAAAATTACTTCGGTAAAACCTGTAGAAGAAGTTAAAATAGAATTGAAATTCATCAAGCCATTTGAAAGTATTGCCAACACACAATTTAACCTAAGCAAGAATGCCGACTCAACGACTAAGGTAACTTGGACCATGGGCGGAGAGAACAATATCATTAGCAAATGGATGTGTGTTTTTGTAAGCATGGATTCGATGATTGGTAAGGACTTTGAAGATGGCTTAAAGTCATTAAAAGAAAAATCAGAAAAGAAATAGTCTTATATTTTATAAATGATATATGCCCTGCTCTCATAAAGCGGGGCTTTTTTATTTATCTAAGTTTAAAACCTTTTACTCTTTATCCTGTTAGTTAATGAACGGTAAAATTTCTGCCGATTTTCAAATAATATTTTTTTATCTGCTTTTTTTTAAACTATTTGCCCTTGATGAATTTATTACTAGTTGAAGATGAACCTAATGTAGTATCAGTAGTGGTACGGGGTTTGTCTGCCGAAGGATTTAATGTGAGTGTGGCTCCCGATGGGAATACAGGAGAAAAGATGGCCTTGACCAATCATTTTGACCTCATCATTCTTGACATTATGCTGCCAGGCATTAATGGACTAGAGCTTTGTAAAATCATCAAAAAAGAAAAACCCAATGTGCCCATTATTATGCTTACGGCCCTGGGCAGCACCGAAAATGTAGTGGCTGGCCTTGATAATGGTGCCGATGATTATTTGATTAAACCTTTTAAGTTTGCAGAACTTTTTGCCCGTATCAGGATGCTCCTACGAAGGTACAATGGTTCAGTAAATCCAGATCAAGTGATTAACATTAGTGACCTACAAATTAACCTTACTGCCAAAAATGTAAAACGTGGGGATCAAGAAATCACCTTGACGGCAACAGAGTACAGGCTACTTGAATTTTTAGCAAAAAACAAATCGAAAATTCTTTCCAGAATTGACATTTTAGAAAATGTTTGGGATATAGATTTTAACTTAGGCACCAATGTAGTGGATGTTTATGTGAATTATCTCCGCAAAAAAATAGACAAAAATAGTAATCAAAAACTAATACATACCGCTGTTGGGCTAGGCTATGTATTGAAAGAAGCCTAATGCAAATAGCCAAAAAAATCACTTTACTCTTTGCCATTCTATCCGCCGTTATCATTTCCTTGTTAAGTGGCTTTGTTTGGTATTTCTCCAATGAATTTGCTTTTGAAGACTTTTACAAACGTTTAGAAGCAAGGGTAAATATTGCCGCCCAAATTAAGCTGGTGGAAGATGAAAACAACGACGCTTATTCTAAAATGCGTAGCCAGTACTTGGAGCGCTTGCCTTCTGAAAAAGAATATGTGATTAAAGCTGATACCAATACACATCCAACTATTAATACGGATGATGTGCTGCCCAAAAGCTTTTACGACCGTATTAAAGATGGAAAAATGGCCCGTTATCGCAAAGAAAACCATTTTTATGCGGGCAAATATTTTGAAATTAACCGGCAAGGATATATTGTAATTATCGCAGCTAATGACCCTTTTGGCTTTCGAGAACTTAAAGACCTCCAAAAGATCCTTATCGCTGGCTTTTTTCTTTCCATCATCCTCTCCTTCATTGTAGGCTGGAAATTTTCGAACTATACACTTGATCCACTCCGGAACATTATCAAGAGCATGAAGAAAATCAAAGCTGAGAATTTACACTTACGTTTAGATGTGAAGAGCTATGGCGGCGATGAAATGTCGGAATTGGCGCAAACCTTCAACAATATGCTTAATAGGCTCGAAACAGCTTTTGAAACACAAAACAACTTCATTAGCAATGCTTCGCACGAGTTAAGAACCCCCCTCACCATCATCAGCGGCGAAGTAGAATTGGCCATGGATGCCGAGATGGGTTCCAAAGAGCATATACAGGCTCTGGGCAAAATCAAAAGTGAAGCGGACAGATTAGAGCATATCCTAACCAGCTTGTTGGGATTAGCACAATCAGGATTTAATGGAAAAGTGCAACCTCGCGAAGAAGTAAGAATTGACGAGCTACTTTGGGAAATTAAAGATGCCGTTTATCAGGTACACCCCGAAAGCAAAATAGAGTTGGACTTAAGTAAGTTACCGGAAGATGAAGCGGCCGTAACCTTAAAAGCCAATAAAAATTTACTGAAACTGGCCGTCACTAACATTGTAAGTAACGCTTGCAAATATTCAGATTTTAAACCTGTAAACGTAAAGCTCGAAAGCAACAACAATTTACTATCCATCGCCGTAGTTGATCAAGGAATTGGTATTCCTCAGGATGATATCCAACACATTTTTGAACCTTTCTTTAGAGCTTCTAATACCAATAACTTTAAAGGTTATGGCATAGGTCTGCCCTTATCACTAAACATCATCAGGTTGCATCGTGGTAGTATAGGTATTAAAACACAGGAAGGATTGGGAACCGAAATTAAGGTGATGCTCCCCATAAATTAAAATTCTAATCTCATTCTAATCTCGCTCTTAAACGGCTATAATTTCTCTGCCCTAATATTGTATTAAATATTTATTTATTCATTTAACAATAAGGGTTATGAAAAGAGTATTAGTTCCAACAGATTTTAATGTAGAAAGTACCAAAATAATTGACGCCATTGCATTACACCAAGGGTTAGAAGAAGTAACCGTTATCTTTTTACACGCTTTCAAATTATCAGATTCCATTACAGATATGCTAATGTTGAGTAGAAGAAGCCGCGACTATGAACATATCAGTGATGAATTCAGCAAAAAAATAGAGGCTTATACTGCCAAGTATCAAAACAAGGTTAAAGGCATTGGTGTAGAATTCTTTTACGGAAGTACTGCCGCTGCTTTTAGAAACCTTATCGAGGGTTTGCAAATAGACCTTGTGGTGTATCCTCAACGCTACAATTTCGCTCCACTTAATAAATACAGTATCGACCCTAAGTATTTAACAGCCCGCTGTGGTTGCCAAGTACTGGAACTTGATACTGATGTAATTGCCAAAGAGCAAGAGCTTTTCGAAACCAAAATGCAACCAGAGAAAGTTGCCAAAACGATTAGCGCTTAGGCTCATATTATTAACATTTAAAACCCAATATCATGCTGTTACGAAAAAACATACCTATTACCTACATATTTGGGAAAATTAAACAAGAGCTAATTTTCGTTATACTATATTCAGTAGCAGTGGTAGTACTTTATCACAACTTCCACGTTACACGTATATCCATCCCCATTGCAGTACCTGCATTATTGGGTACCATTATCTCATTGCTATTAGCATTTAGGTCTAATCAGGCCTACGACAGATGGTGGGAAGCCAGAATTTTGTGGGGTGCTATTGTAAACGATTCGAGATCGTTGGCTAGACAAATCATGTCTTTTGTGGATAGTCCTTACGCTTCAGAAGAAGTGGATGCTTTTAAAAATAGATTCATTAAACGACAAATTGCATGGTGCTATGCTTTGAGCCAATCTCTAAGAGGTTATAGTTCTTCTAAAGGTTTAGAGCGTTATTTGAGTACCGAAGAGTTCGCTTATATTAAGAGACAGAACAATGTCACTATGGCTTTATTAGAACTGCATGCCATGGACTTAAAAAAGGCTTTACAGGAAGGCTGGATCAATAAATATCAGCAAATTGAGATAGATAAGACACTAAATGCACTTTGTAACCATATGGGTGGATGTGAGCGTATCAAGAAAACCATTTTTCCGGTCACTTACAGCAAGTACATCCACATGTCGATCTTTCTATTTATCATGATGCTACCTTTTGGCCTGATCGAATATTTTGGTTTTATGGAAATTCCAGTGGTAATTTCTATTTCAGTGTTCTTTTTATTGGTAGAAAAAATGGCGGTGCACCTACAGGATCCATTTGAGAATAAGCCTACCGATACACCTACCACTACTATTTGTAGAACGATAGAAAAAGACCTTTGCCAAATGCTAGATGACCATAAACTTTTCGAAGACAAGGCCCATGTAGATATGGCTCCAGTTGGATCCTATTATATCCTATAGAAAAGTTTTTCTTAATGTTTGTTTTTTATCAAATCAGAAAGCCCTCCGAAGCGTAATGCTGGAGGGCTTATTTTTTGTCGAAGCTTTTTTACAGTTACAACTAGACTGTTTATTAAGCCAAAAGCCTCCGTTAACTTTCAAATGAAAAACCCTCCTCTACATTGTGCAGAGAAGGGTTTAATTTTATATTTGGTCTTAAAAAGAGAGACTAAGCGTCAATTTTTGCGTATTTAGCATTACGTTCAATGAACTCTCTACGTGGTGCAACCTCATCACCCATTAACATTGAGAAAGTATGGTCACATTCTGCAGCATTTTCAATAGTCGCTTGCATTAGGGTACGACGAGCAGGATCTAAGGTCGTTTCCCATAATTGCTCTGCGTTCATCTCTCCCAAACCTTTATAACGTTGTACGTGTACGCTATCTTCTTTACCAGCACCTTTTAAACGTTGGATAGCGGCATCGCGTTGGGCGTCGTTCCAAGCATATTCAAAATCTTTACCTTTCTTCACTTGATAAAGTGGTGGCGCAGCAATGTAAACGTAACCTGCCTCAATTAAAGGCTTCATATAACGGAAGAAGAATGTTAAGATCAACGTTGTAATGTGCGACCCGTCGATATCGGCATCCGTCATGATTACGATTTTGTGATAACGTAATTTGGTTAAGTTTAAAGCCTTGTCGTCTTCCTCTGTACCAATGCTTACCCCTAACGCGGTAAACATGTTCTTGATCTCGTCATTTTCGTAAATCTTGTGCTCCATAGCTTTCTCCACGTTCAAGATTTTACCTTTTAAAGGAAGAATAGCTTGATAGTTACGATCTCGACCTTGCTTGGCGGTACCACCCGCCGAGTCACCCTCAACCAGGAAGATTTCGCATTTTTCTGGATCACTGTCAGAGCAATCGGCTAATTTACCTGGCAAGCCAGAACCGCCCATCACACTCTTACGCTGAACCATTTCGCGTGCTTTACGAGCAGCCGCTCTTGCAGTAGCAGCTAAAATCACCTTGTTGATGATCATTTTAGCTTCCTTCGGATTTTCCTCCAAGTAGTAACCCAGAGCTTCACCTACAGCTACATCAACCGCACCCATTACCTCACTGTTACCCAACTTGGTTTTGGTCTGTCCCTCAAATTGAGGTTCTGCAACTTTCACAGAAACTACCGCGGTCAAACCTTCTCTAAAGTCATCACCGGTAATTTCCATTTTAAGGTTCTTTAACAAACCAGACTTATCAGCATAAGCTTTTAAAGTACGTGTTAAACCACGGCGGAAACCAGCAATGTGCGTACCACCTTCGTGTGTATTGATGTTATTTACATAAGAGTGAACGTTCTCCGAATAGCTATCATTGTATTGGAAAGCTAACTCTACCGGAATGCCATTTTTAATCCCTTCTACATAGATCGGCTCTGGCAAAAATGATGCACGTGTGCCATCTAAAAAGGCAACAAACTCTTTCAAACCACCATCAGAATGGAAAACCTCTTGAAAGAAAGTACCATCTTCTAAAACCTCACGCTCATCAGTTAGGGTTAACTTAATTCCTTTGTTCAAGAAAGCAAGTTCACGTAAACGCGCAGCTAAAGTATCATATTTGTACTCTGTAGTTTGAGTAAAAATGGTTGGATCTGGACTAAAAGTTACAATTGTACCTCTTTTGTCGGTTGTGCCAACTTCTTTTACATCATATTGAGGAACACCAATTTGATACTCCTGCATCCAGATTTTGCCTTCACGATGCACTTCTGCTTTTAAATGGGTAGACAATGCGTTAACGCAACTTACCCCCACACCGTGTAAACCACCAGAAACCTTATAGGTATCTTTATCGAATTTACCACCTGCGTGCAAAACGGTCATTACGATTTCTAATGCCGATTTATTTTCTTTTGTATTGATACCGGTTGGAATACCACGACCGTTATCTTCAACCCTGATAGAGTTACCTTCTAAAATATTTACATAGATCGTATCTGCATGACCAGCCAAAGCTTCGTCAATAGAGTTATCTACAACTTCATAAACCAAATGGTGCAAACCTTTAACTCCGGTATCACCGATATACATCGAAGGGCGCTTACGAACAGCTTCTAAACCCTCTAAAACCTGTATATTATCGGCTGAATAATTTGAGTTTGGATTTTTTTCTTCGCTCATATTTTATGTTCAAAATTAAGAATCAAAAATACGCAATTTTTATGGATTTCAGGGTATTGTGGATAACTATTCGAGTGTTAAAATCATCTAAAAAGTGTCACAATTTCATCGACTTAGAAAAGCGTTTTCCCTATTTTGAAAAAGCACATCTTAAGAAACTAAATGGTTTAATAAGCACCTACTTTTAGGATGTTCGGATTTGATTTTTATATTTGCTAAAATTTAGAAGGACAGAATGAAACTAAACACAGTAAAATTTAGCGGATTAGCTACTGCAATTGCCATCGTTTCTGTGATGAGCGCTTGCGGAAACAAAGAGACAAAAACTGAAAGCACTACTGCTAAAAGCACCGTAAGCGTAGATGCTAACAAGGATAAAATTGTATTTGTAGATTCGGATTCGTTATTGAACCAATACGAATACTTCAAAGTATTGAAAACCAAAATGGAAGCAAAAGGAAAAGCTGCCGATGCAGATCTTAAAGCAAAAGGACAAGCTTTCCAACGCGACATGCAACAATACCAATCGCAAGCTAACAGCATGACTGCTGAGCAAAGAGCTGCTACAGAAGAAAGGTTAGGCCGTAAACAACAAGAATTACAAGCTTACCAACAAAATGCTGGTGCTGCTTTCCAAAACGAGCAAGCAAAAGAGCAGGAAGCGCTTTACAACAAAGTAGCTGATTTCCTTAAAACCTACGCAAAAGAAAAAGGCTACAAAATGGTATTGAAATACCAAAAAGGTATGGGCGATATTCTTTTTGCCGATGAAAGCTTAGATGTAACTAGCGAAGTGATCAAAGGCTTAAACGAAGCTTACGTTAAAGAGAAGAAATAAACTTCTAAAGAAAACAGAAAAGGCTAAGATGTACATCTTAGCCTTTTCTGTTTAGAGCCAATTTTGATTATTTATCGGCATTTTTTGCCATTTCTATCATGATATCTAATTCTTTAACGGTAGCGTTTGCATTAGCAGATCCTCCGACTTTTTTAAAGCGTATATTTCCATTTGCATCCACGATAAATTTGGTTGGGATACCGTCAACCTTATAATCGCTCACTACGTCAAATTTGCTTGGATCTTTTGCATTTTTGCTATCGAGCAGGATGTTAAAAGTGTAAGGTGTAGTGGCCAACCAATCTTTCACTACTTTTTCTCTATTCTCCTCATTTTGCCAGGTATTTACAAACAAAAATTCAACTTTATCATCGGCTTTATACTTATCTACCGCTTTTTGCATTCCTGGAAAAGAAGCTATGCATGGGCCACACCAAGTTGCCCAATAATCTACCACAACCACTTTTCCTTTCAATCTGTCTAACGAAACCATCTCTCCTTTTAAATTAGCTAACGTAAATTTTGGCGCAGGCATATTGATCATTTCTTTCGCAAACTTAGCTCTTTCCTTCTCCAAAGCTATTTTTTCTAAAGCTGCGTAATACGTATCAAAAGGTTCTTTACCTGTATACGCAGACTGCAGATCCAACTTCATTTGATCGGTACCTTTACCATCTTTTATGAATCGTTCAGCATAGGTCACCGCCTTATCCTTTTGACCTGCCTTAGTCAAGAAAGTAACGTATCTTTCATTCATTGAAGCGTTCACAAAATTGTTTTTATTTACTGCTATTTCTTGATGTTTTAACGCTTCTACATAATTTCCACTGTGGCTTAATAGCAACGCGTAAGTATCTACAAAATTGGCATAACTGGCATCTAGGCTTTTTAAATAATCTTCCTTAGAACTATAAAACTCCGGTGTAGGGTCATTTTTAGCCGCCTCAATTAAATCGAGTGACTTTTTAGAAATTTTAGTAGCAAATGCAACGTTTTCGTTTTTTTCAGCTCCGGCCCAAGCATAACTATTGTACAAAGAGGCTAAAGATGTTTTGCTTTTAACTTTATTACTGTATTCTTCAAATTTTTCATTGTTCTTGATAGCCGAATAAGCACCTGCTATAACCGAATATAGGTTAGACAATTTCATCTCATCCGCCTTTTTACTTTCTTCGAGCCCAAAATCTTTGATGATATTCTTTAGAAGCTCCTCTTTTTTTGATAGATCTTTTTCTTTGTTAAAAGCATTAAAAGCTAAACTATAGGCATAATTCCCTTTGGGAAATTTTGCTTTTATCAAATTATTAACCGAATCTGCAGAATTCTTTTGTTTAATTACGTTATAGATACCCGCAATTCTTGAGTAATCAGCTTCTTTTTTATCAGCCATGGCATTGGCCCTAGCGATTTCTTTAAGTGCCAATTTTTCTCCAGCTGCCTTATCTATGCCATAGTGTAAACTGATATAGGAAACAGCATAGGTTGTCCTTAACTTTGGATCTAAAGCAAATGCTTTATCAAAAGAGCTTAAAGCTTTGGCTTTATCTATGTCAGCACCTCCAAAGTACTTACCCATTCCGTTAAAAAATTGCGCTTCCCAGTAATAAGCCATCGCAGTTGGCTTAGCTCCTTGATTAAAAATAGTATAGTAACCTTTGGGATTTTCGTCTTTGGTATTGTCTACCCTAAACGAATAAATAGCAAAAGAGGTACTGTCTACAGGTGTGAACTTACCTTCATAAATATTCCCAACTTTTTCGAGTGATACGCTAAAGCTTTTCTGTTTAGTATTTACGAACGTGTAAACATTGCATTTTACATCTGTTAATTTTTCCAAAGGACCGCCTGATGGATCATACTTAAAGGAAAGTAGCTTTCCTGCTTCAGGATTAGGCGACGAAAAAGTAATCGTTTGTGCATTTACCTGCAAAATGGCCAAAGCGAGGGTCAGACCAGAAATTAGTTTCTTCATGATGGCTAGGTTTATTTTTAGGTTAATTATTCAATTACATACAAAACACTCAATTTTAACCAATTACAATTCAAAAACAATCAGCTTAAATTAACTAAATTTATAGTTTTTAATTTTAAAAAGCAAATTTCATTGAATCTTTATCTCCACAACTCCTTCTCTGACCTTACCAATAAACGAACTTTTCAACACCCTACTGTAACATTATTCAACTTCCAGCTTTCTAAACTATTGTAAAACATTGTAGCCATGGACAACTATCAGCAACAAATAGCCTTAGAACTTCAATTCTGGAAATTAGAAGTGATGAAAAAGCCATCGCTAATGGGGAATATTGCCACTAAAGTTCAAGGTAAAATTAACAGCTATATTCCTCAGAAAATTCATAATGCAATCACCAAAGCGATTAAGCAAATGGTTAAAGCCGTGCTTTTTGGCTCGGAGATTACGAGTTCCGATTCTGCTCCCGCAGAAATGAGCTTAATACATAGAGAAGCTTTAGTAAAGGCAAAGATTGACAGCTATTGTAAAACTGGAGCGGCTGAAGGCGGGGTTACTGGAGCAGGGGGATTTTTAATGAGCATGGCCGATTTCCCCATATTAATTGCCATCAAAATTAAATTACTGTACGAAATAGCGGCACTTTACGGCCATGATGCCAGTGATTTTAGGGAACGTTTGTACATTCTACATATTTTCCAGTTGGCCTTTTCGAGTAAAAAAGGCGCTCAAAAAGTACTTGCACAAATGGAGAACTGGAACGAAAAGCTCTTCTTACTCCCTGAAAATGGCGATCAGTTTGATTGGCAGACTTTCCAACAGGAGTACCGTGATTATATTGACCTGGCTAAATTGGCACAACTACTTCCTGTAGTAGGCGCTGTCGTTGGCGCAGTTGCTAATTATCAGCTCATTAAAAAACTAGGAAAAACGGCGATGATGAGTTATCGGATGCGGAAGTTGATGTGAGAATTTGATAATGGGATAATGTAATGATTTAGCACTGAGCTTCGTTTTAGCATATGAAGTTTTTGATTAAAATGATTTGTATTTATGGATTTGCCTACAAACAAGCATCCTTAAACCAATCTAACTTTCTAAACCAAAGCCTAAGAAATGCTCAAAATATCATCAACCGCCTTATTTTTATTAATCACTATCCAAAGCTGGGCTCAAGAGCTTTCCTTGAATGATCAAATTTTAGATTCTTTAAATGCTAAAATTGCCTTGTTAGAGGGTAAATACAAAAAAAGCACACCTCAAATCATCAAATCATTTCCTCAAACCACAGCTAGTTATTTTGAGCTGATCATACAAAATCCAAAGACATTTATCATCGCTCTTGAGAAAGCCAAGAATTTCGAAGAATTGGCGGAAGCGTTTCCAAACCTTATCATTGATAAAGATCTATTGATTATCAAAAGCATTTATCGAGATTATAACAAAGCACTCAAAATTGACATTAATAGCTTTGGCATTGGAAATAGCGGAGATCATAGAATAACACTTAAATATTCAGATTCCTTAAATAATGATGATTTACGCTATTTCTACACTAGCTATACTTACGAGGGAAAAACTACGATAAGTGGATTTTACCTACAAACAAAATTTAAGGTTAATGAAATACCCACTAAATATGCAGACTTTGTAAACTACAACGATATATTAATTGAGCCTGAAAAACCAATCTTTTTACCCAAACCAAAAAGCCAATTAGAGCAATTAAAGCTTAAAAAAAACATACTAGATTCTCTAAATAATTACTTTGACCACCAAACCAACAAACCTAAATACGTTTATGGATCTGATGAAAATCTTTGGCGTCAAAATATGGAAAAATGGGAAAGACAATCTCAAAAATTCGCAGATAGCTTATATCTAAAAGACGCAAAATTCAAGAAACTACTAAACAGCGCATTATCGTACGCAGAGAAAAATTCCGTATCAAATGAAGGCTTAGAGAAACTTGCGATTCAGATATTCCCCAAACAAAGAAGCTTAAACTTACTAAGGCAGCAGCAAATGATTGGTACCTGCAGTTTTGATGACAGGCCATTAGACCAGCTAAAGAACATAGCGCTTCTGGCTGCAGAAACTTCAAATTGGAGTTTATACATTAAAGCAACGCTAAATGTACTTAACGACCATGTCTCGAGAGTTGCCAATAGCAGTATGGCTGCAGAAAATAGAAAAACCTACGTTGAGGATTTAGCACGGCTGAATGTAAACATCAATAATTTACTTATAGGCTCCAACCTGCGAATTGCAGACACCAACAAGACACATTACTTTTCTGATGGTTTAAAGGTTGCACAGGCTTACGCAAATTTAGACAAGCAAAAGCAAAAAGAATTTGAACAAGCTGTTGAGGACATTATTAAAGCTCCAAACTTTGATTCCTTTAATAAACTTCATTTCTACAACACGCTTTTAAACTACAAGTATTTTATAAAAGATAGTTTAAGAGTTGCTGAACTCAATCATAAAATAAAAAAGCTAATCCCATTTCTTCCTGAGGAGATAAAATCGAGGATAGAAAACCCAAATAAGTTGTTAACTGATATGCTTCATCGGGAAGAGAACCTTTTGTCGAAGTTTGATATTCTTTCTTCAACCATAGGTGATATTTATTCTTACAATTATGGAGGTAAATGTTGGAAAGCTAGATTGACGGAAAAAAATACATCCCAAAAAATCGTGTATGATTTAACCATGCCTATAGGGGAAAAATTGACGCCACTAAACAATTTCATGATCAAAATGGATAGCCTAAAAATTGCAGTAAATCAAAGTCCTTTTTTACAGAAGCAATTAAATAAAAACTCAAAAAACAGACTTCACATTGAATTTACAGATGACAAATCATTTACCAATCACAATAACAACACTACCCAATCAGTGCCCACCGAATTGTTAGCTAAACTAGATTTTGAAAATGCCATTTCTACTTATATTGATTTTTCTGACCGTACCTATGTTCGATATTTCCTACTGAAAAACAATACCGTTTTAGCGATAACGCCATCCAAGAACATAAGTGGAAGAGAGAAATGTCAGTTATTTGATAAAAATGGCAAATTATTGTATTAAAGCCCGAATATTTAGCACAGTGCTCAGTTAATTACGCTATTTAGTGCAATAACTTTGTTTATTAAACCCGATTGAAGCGGAAATACTTTTACCCCGCCGTCACTGAAGGGAATTTAGGGGTAAAAGATTGCAGAGAAAAGCGGGGCTACAATTGCCAACAACTACCAGCTTTGTTTTTCAAAAAGCCCCTTTAACCTTAAACCTTTCAGCTTCCACCTTTTTTAACTACCTTTGCGGCTTATTTTTTAGCAACATGATTTCAGTTTCAAACCTATCGTTACGTTACGGAAAACGTACACTATTTGAGGACGTTAACCTAAAATTCACACATGGCAATTGCTATGGGGTAATTGGTGCAAATGGCGCAGGTAAGTCTACCTTTATGAAGATTTTATCTGGCGATGTACAACAAACCAGCGGCACGGTAGCTTTTACTCCAGGCGAACGTATGGCGGTACTTAAGCAAAACCATTACGAGTTTGACGAGTTTCCGGTAATTGAAACGGTAATGATGGGGCACAAACAATTGTACGACATCATGAAGGAAAAAGATGCCATCTATATGAAGGAAGATTTTACCGAAAAAGATGGTGAACGTGCTGGAGAATTGGAAAATCTTTTTGCTGAAATGGACGGCTGGAACATGGAAAGCAATGCCGCAACCATGTTGAGCAACTTGGGTATCAAGGAAGAATTTCACCACAAACTTTTGAAAGAATTAGATGGTAACCAAAAAGTACGTGTGTTATTGGCACAGGCTTTATTTGGCAATCCTGATATTTTATTGCTGGATGAGCCTACCAACGATTTGGACATTGACACCATTGCTTGGTTAGAGAATTTCCTAGCCGATTATCAAAACATTGTATTGGTAGTAAGTCACGATAGGCACTTTTTAGATGCGGTTTGTACGCACATTGTAGATATTGATTTCAGCAAAATGAATATCTATAGCGGTAACTATAGCTTCTGGTACGAAAGTAGCCAATTAGCGTTGAAACAACGTTCAGACCAAAACAAGAAATTAGAAGATAAGGTAAAAGAATTACAGGAATTTATCCGCAGGTTTAGCGCAAACGCCTCTAAATCTAAGCAAGCAACTTCACGTAAAAAAGCTTTGGATAAAATTGATATCTCTGAGATCAAAGCATCTAGCCGTAAATATCCCGCCATTATGTTCAACAACAATGGTGCCCGTGAAGCTGGAGATCAAATTTTACAGTTAGAGAAATTAAGCAAAACCATTAACGGGGAAGTCATGTTCAAAGACATCAGTTTCATGGTTAATAAGGGTGATAAAATTGCGATTCTTTCTCAAAACAGTTTAGCTACTGCAGCTTTTTATGAGGTGTTAAACGGTAACGACAAAGATTACACGGGCGAATTTAAGTTTGGGGTAACCATCAGTATTGCTGACATTCCTAACGATAATACCGAGTTTTTCGCTAACAAAGATGAAAATTTAGTAGACTGGTTACGTGAATACTCCGGAACTGACGCTGATGAGCAATTTGTACGCAGTTTCTTAGGCCGTATGTTATTCTCAGGCGAGGAAGTAATGAAAAACGTGAAAGTACTTTCTGGAGGCGAGAAAATGCGTTGTATGTTCTCTAGAATGATGTTACAACAAGCAAACTTCTTGTTGTTCGACGAACCAACCAACCACTTGGATTTGGAATCAATCACCGCATTAAACAACGGTATGAAAGATTTCAAAGGTACCATGTTGTTTACTTCTCGAGATCACGCCTTAACCGAATCAGTGGCTAATCGTATTATTGAAATTACTCCAAAAGGGATGATTGATAAGTTAATGACTTATGATGAGTACATCAACAGTGGCGATGTAGCAAAGTTGAGAGAGGAAATGTATAAATAACTCTCAATTATTAGAATTACGTTTTTCGATTTATCCTTGTTCGAGCGTATTCGAAATAATGGAGACACATAAAAAAGCCCCGCACTTGCGGGGCTTTTTCGTTTGCTTGGTTGTAAATATTTATGGGTTAAATGCTAACGATACGTAGTACATTGCACCAACCTCTGGGTTACCATAAGAAGTGAAGTAATATTTGTTCAAGATGTTTGAACCACCAATTTTAATTACCGAGTTCACAGAAGGAACTTTCAAATTCACCTGAGCATCTACCGTACCAAATGCCGGTACTTCGCCACCTGCAAATGAAGAGAACCAGATGAACTTATCTTGCCAACGATAGTTCACGTTGAAACCAAAGTTTTTAAATAATTCGCGGTTACTTAAACCAATATTATAACGAATTTCTGGCGTATTGAAATCGTTATTATAATCAGCAGGCAAATCATTTAACTTATTATAAGAAACGTTACCTGACACAGTATACTTGCCAAGGATATAATCTAAACCTACCGCACCACCATAAGTAGTAACCTTACCTTTAGCGTTTACAGGCACGCCAAATTTTACATATTGTGGATTAGCGTCCGGACCATGATCTTGATACACATTTACAGCAGTAATAAAGTTTTTATATTGATTATAGAAACCATATATATCTAATAAGAAATTAGAGCCTAATAAACCTTTATAACCTAACTCGTAAGCGGTAACACTTTCTGGACGAACACCTGCGGGATCAAATGTATACTGCACTAGTGGCCCTGTTCCCGCAACCGCTTGTCTGAAACTTGCTTCGGTATAAGGCTTGTTGGTTAACAAACTATATTTATTAAGGAATGACGGTAAACCACCTATTAAACGCTGACTACCTCCTCCCACTGATAAATCGATATACTGATTTTGTGTTGTTGGATTACGGAAACCTGTTTGGAAAGACATTCTTATATTAGAATTTTTAGCCACTGTAAATACGCCGGTTACACGTGGAGTAAAACGACCTTCAAAGTTCTGACTTTTATCATAGCGACCTGCTACGGTTAGTTTAAACACTTCGCCAAACTTCCTACCTAATTGTCCAAAGGCTGCATACTCATCAATATTTATCTCTCTATTCAAATCATCAAAAATAGTACCTCCAGAGTTTAAAGCAAACCTACGAGCTGATGCACCAATTTGAAGCTCAATTTCATTATTGAACATTCTCGACAAATTGTACATCCCCTCATAATGATACAGATTTGATTTATCGTTGAATTTGGCACCATAAACACCGGCGTTCATATTGGTCTGACTGATATAGGTATTTTTAATCTCATTGGCATAGTTAGCATACTGAGTAGAACCAGGAAGTACTCTTCCTGCATCTGCCGCACTACGAGCAGCAGCATGTGCTTGCGCATCAGTTACAGCTGGATTAGATGCTCTAGCACCTATATAAGTTCCAACATATTGAGGGAACCAAGCAGTTGAAGCTTTAGTTTTTTCATTGATATAGCTACCTAAAATAGAGGAAATATAAGAATCACCAGAACGTTCTTGGGTAGTATAAGCTCTTACATAAAAATCTTCGCCTTTAAGTTCCAATTTATATAATCCAATATTGAAATTACGTAGTGAATATCTATCAGAACCCGTGTAAACAGAGGTACCTGTACCCCAATTAGCCAAAGCCGTTAATTGAACTGTATTACTCAGATTGTAGTACAAACCTCCAGACATTTTTAAAGATTTAGTATTATAATCAACCAAATCAACTTCATTATATCCAGTTCTAGATACATTTTGATTAGGCAATAAACCTGGTGTATTTAATCCTAAATAAAAAGGGCGGGTAGTTGCATTTGTACTTAAAAATCCATTCAATGCTGCCAATTGCGCTGGCACAGCTTTAAACGCAGCAATTTGCGCCGCAGTAGGAACTGTTGTACCAGGTATACCAAGCGCAGCTTTTACGAAACCAGAAGTACCTGCATTCAGCACAGAATTTGCTACAGACCTCATATTCTGACTAACTTCATCACCGTAAACGTTTACGCCATCATAATTTGGATCCGACTGACGATTTCCAGATTTCGGCATGTTAGCAGCTCTATCAAAGTTTGAATAGTTAGTACCATACCAGTCTCTAGCTTGCAAGAATGAGAAAGCAAATTTAGCACCGAACTTATTATTCCAAGATTTAGCCATACGCATATCAAATTGTTTAAATTCTTGCGCAGACGTATTATTATCGTTAACATGGTTTACCCCCGTTTTCAACTGAAAACTAGCTCCTTGATATTTAAATGGATCTTTAGAAGTCATTAACAAAGTACCACTAATACCACCCGCACCATATAATGCAGACGAAGCTCCTGGCAATAACTCCACATTATCAACATCAAGTTCCGTAATACCTACAATATTACCCACAGAAAAGTTCAAACCTGGTGCTTGATTGTCCATTCCATCAATTAACTGATTGAAACGAGTGTTACCATTGGCATTGAAACCACGAGTATTGTACGACCTAAAAGTTAAACTTTGAGTACTCATCTCAACTCCTTTAATGTTTTGGATAGCATCATAAAAGGATGGCGCCGCAATTTCCTTAATCTGCGCTGCACCCATGCGCTCAATAGTTACCGGCGATTCTAAAATACGCTCTGGCGTTCTCGAGGCAGAAACCACCACCTCTTGACCTAAAATAGCTCCAGATTCCAATTCAAAACTCAAATTAGTAGCAGAGCTTGTAATCTCTCTTTCCACTGTATTGAAACCTACAAACGATACAGAAAGTGTAAAAGGAGGCTTTTCTGTAGTAGTGAAAGAAAATTTACCATTTTGGTCGGTAGAAGAACCTATCGTTTTTCCCTTCACTGTTACACTTACACCTGGAATCGGCTCTTTAGTTAGTTTATCGGTTACAGTACCGCTAACTACAATACTCTGCGCAATGGCCGCGAACCCTGTCCACAGCAAAACACAAAGCACAAGAAATACTTTAGTAATAGTTTTGTTCATACGTCTGTAGTTTATATTGTTTATTTTAACATAAACTTAATACATTTTTTGGTACTTACAAATTTTTATTCTGCCATAACCAAAGCATTAATTAAAATTAGATTGTCCTTCATTTCATTTTTATAATTAAATTGGCTTCGGCCTAAAAGCAAACCAAAAACAAGATCCAACACCGATGAACAGAGTTAAAGCGCTGATATGCATTCTTATTCCTATTCTATTGGGATATTCCTTAAATACGAAATTTGGTGACCTTCCCCCTATCTTAAAGTTCTTAAACCCATTTACGGGATTTTGGCAAAATGCGGAAGGAATGTCGCCATCCAAAAACAAAAAAATTGTACTGAAAAATGCTAAAGACAAAATAGAAATTGCTTTTGACGACCGCATGATTCCACATGTGTTTGCTCAAAACGATCACGATTTGTATTACGCACAAGGTTATGTGACCGCCATGCATCGGCTTTGGCAAATGGATTTTCAAACTCGTTTTGCAGCGGGAAGGATATCAGAAGTAGTAGGTGCGAAAGCCATTGAAGTGGATAAATACCAAAGACGAATGGGCATGGTATACGGCGCAGAAAATTCCCTAGAAGGGATGATGGCTGATCCACATGCTAAGGAAATGCTTTTAGCCTATACCCAAGGGATTAACGATTACATTAAATCACTGAACCGTTGCAACCTGCCTGTAGAATATAAATTATTGGATTTTAAACCTGAGCAGTGGACACCTATAAAATGTGCTTTACTACTCAAGCAAATGTCTGCTGTATTGGCCATGGGATCTGACGAGTTTTACATGACCAACATCCTTAAAAAATATGGGCCAGCAATTACGAAAGATTTATTCCCAGACTATCCCTTTAAGGAAGATCCGATTATTCCAGTAGGCACTAAATGGGACTTTACTCCCCTACCTATTCCGGCTACTCCTAAATCTTTTACCGATATGATGAGCACTAACATTGCCACCAAACAGAAAGAGGAAGGTATTGGAAGCAATAACTGGGCAGTATCGGGCGTAAAAACGGCTTCTGGTTTTCCTATTTTAGCCAATGATCCTCACTTAGATTTAACCCTACCTTCTATTTGGTATCAAATACAGTTACATGCACCTGGCGTAAATGCTTATGGCGTTTCTCTTCCGGGCGCTCCAGGAATTATCATCGGTTTTAACCAAAACATTGCTTGGGGCGTAACCAATGTAGCAGCTGATGTACTTGACTTTTATCAAATCAAATTTAAGGATGATAAACATCAGAGCTATTGGTACAATAACAAGTGGCAAGACATTAAGCCTCGCTATGAAAAAATCAGAATAAAAGGTGCGGTTGATATTGTAGACACCGTACTTTATACACATCATGGCCCTGTGGTTTATTTCCAAAAGCCTAATTACAGTAGAGCAGCCAATGTGCCCACAGGCCATGCCTTACGCTGGATCGCTCACGACAAATCAAACGAATTAAAAGCCTTTTACCTGTTGAATAGAGGGAAGAATTATAACGATTATCGCAAAGCCTTACCTTATTTCACTGCTCCCGCACAGAACTTTATTTTTGCTAGCGTAGATAACGATATTGCCATTACACCTAATGGTAAATTTCCATTGAAATGGAAGAACCAAGGAAAGTTTATTCTTGATGGTACTGACCCTAGCAACGATTGGCAAGGTTGGATTCCTGCAGCTCAAAACCCAACCGTTAAAAATCCACCACGAAACTTTGTGAGTTCTGCTAACCAGTCATCAACTGACCCAAGCTACCCTTATTATATCAATTGGGAGTTCTCGCCTTATGAAAGAGGTAAGCGGATTAACGACAAGCTAAAAGCGATGGAAAAAATCACAGCCGACAGCATGCGCAACCTGCAAATGGACTCTTATAGCATTATGGCTGAAAACCTAGTACCTTACTTGCTTCCATTAGTAAATACGGCTAACTTAAACGCTACCCAAAAAGAAGCGTTTAATCTCACTTCAAAATGGAATAAGTATTTTGACGCAAAATCTGTTGCGGCCAGTGTTTTTGATTTATGGACAAAAAGACTATCTATCGAAATTTGGGATGACGAGTTTAATGACAAGCAAAATCCTATGCGTTATCCTTCTCGCGACAGAACCATTGAGTTGATACAAAAAGACCCTAATGCTAAATGGTTCGACAATGTGAACACTGCTAAAAAAGAAACCTTATTGGATTTAGTGAATAGTTCATTCAAATATGCGTGCGATAGCTTGGAAAGAAAATATGGCACAATAGGTGAACATTGGCAATGGGCAAACGTAAAAAACACCAATGTGCCTCACTTGGCCAAAATACCTGGCTTTGGTTCTAAGAAACTGCTGATCGGCGGTTCAAAAAGCACGGTAAATGCTTTAAGCGAAAGCAACGGACCTTCATGGAGAATGGTAATAGAATTGGGTAAAACACCTAAGGGACATGGTGTTTATCCAGGTGGACAATCAGGTAATCCAGGCAGCCCTTTTTATGACAATATGATTGACACTTGGGCCGAAGGCAAATTGTACGATCTCTTCTTTATGCAGTCTCCAGACGACAAATCAGGAAAAATTATCTCACGTTATAAAATTTCAAAAAAATAAAATGGTCTTCATCGTTATTCTCATCATATCATTTGCCTTGCAATCATTTTTCCCTTGGTGGGTAGTGATTGTAGCCTCATTTGCTACCTGTGGCATTATTGGAAAAACAGGAAAAATTTCATTCTGGCAACCATTTTTGGCTATCGTAGTTCTTTGGACTGGCATGGCCCTCTATAAAAGTATGCCCAACCACCATTTATTGGCCTCGAGGGTGGCCGAAATGTTCGGGCTAAAAGTATGGCCAGCAATTTTAGCAGTTACCGCTATTATTGGTGGATTGGCAGCTGGTATTAGTGGTTTATGTGGTTATTACTTCAGAAAATCAACGATTACCTCAAAAGCTAAATCGTAATCAGCCAAAACTTTGTATTTTTGCCCAGTGAATTTAAGTCCTGGGCATTTTTTTTCGATCAGCAACGAGCAAGATTTCAATGAATCGGCTTTAGCTGTATTTAGGCATCAAGCAATTAATTGCGAAATTTATCGTCAATATATTTCACATCTTGGTGTTAATCCGCAAGAGGTAAAGTATTACCAAAACATTCCCTTTTTGCCCATTAGTTTCTTCAAGTCTCATGCGGTAGTTTCTTCGGCTGCGCCTGTTGAAATTACGTTTAGCAGTTCCGGCACTACTGGTCAGATAACAAGCAAGCACTTGGTGCAAGAAGTATCCATATACGAAAAAAGCTATAACAAAGCCTTCGAGCTTTTTTACGGCAAACCTAGCGAATATTGCATTTTGGCCCTTCTACCCTCGTATCTAGAAAGGGACGGCTCGTCTTTAATCTACATGGTTGATGACCTGCTTAAACAAAGTATTCACCCATTAAGTGGCTATTTCCTACATAATCACCAAGAGCTATTTGAAACATTGAATAAGCTCAAAGCAGATGGGCAAAAAACACTCTTAATTGGTGTTACCTATGCCCTTTTAGATTTTACGGAGCAATACCAAATTGAATTTCCCGAACTAATTGTGATGGAAACAGGTGGTATGAAAGGCAAAAGAAAGGAAATGGTTAGAGCTGAGCTTCATCACTTACTTTGCGACGCTTTTGGGGTTAAACACATCCACAGTGAATATGGCATGACCGAATTGTTATCTCAGGCATACTCTAAAGGAAATGGCATTTTCGAATGTCCTCCGTGGATGAAAATATTATTGAGAGATACTTCTGATCCATTGAGTATTCTCTCCCAAGCCAATACCACTGGCGGGGTCAATGTGATTGATTTGGCCAATATCAACTCCTGCTCATTTATTGCCACTCAGGACCTTGGCAAAACACATGGAGAAAATAGTTTCGAAATTATGGGTAGGTTCGACAATGCAGACATTAGAGGTTGTAACTTATTAGTGCAATAAAAAGGCCGTATCAATTGATACAGCCTTTTTATTTTATGCAGCAAAGTTTATTTTGCAATAATCAAGAAATAGTTTTTCTTTCCTTTTTGTACTACCAGAAACTCATCGTTAATTAAATCAGAGCTTGAAAAAGTAGTATTTAAATCTGCTACTTTATTTTTATTAATGCTTAATCCACCACCTTGCACCGTTTTCTTTACTTCTCCTTTGGAAGGAAAAACGGTTGTTTTTTCTGCTAGCAAAGATGGCGTATCAATACCATCTATCAAATCAGCTTTTGCAATATCAAATTGAGGGATACCTTCAAAAATATCCAACACCTCAGCAGAAGATAGTCCTTTTAAAAATTCTAAAGAACCATTTCCAAACAAAAACTCGGAAGTTTTAATCGCAGTTTCTAAAGCCTCGGCAGAATGAGTTCTAATCGTAATATCTTCCGCCAATGCTTTTTGCAAAATACGTAAGTGTGGCGCTTCATCATGTTGCTTTTCTAAAGCCTCAATTTCCTCTTTACCTTTTAACGTAAAAATTCTAATCCAAGCTTTTACATCACTATCTGATGAATTTAACCAGAACTGGTAGTATTTATAAGGCGAAGTTTTAGCAGGATCTAACCAAATGGCACCACTTTCAGTTTTACCAAATTTGGTTCCGTCAGCTTTTTTAATCAACTGGGTAGTTAAGGCGTAAGCAGTTCCCTGATCTTTCCTTCTGATCAATTCTGTACCCGTAACAATATTTCCCCACTGATCAGAACCACCCATTTGTAAAATGCAATTATGATGTTTCCACAAATAATAAAAATCGTAACCTTGAACCAGTTGATAACTAAACTCAGTAAATGACATCCCATTATCTCCCTCCAAGCGTTTTTTTACGCTGTCCTTTGCCATCATGTAGTTCACAGTAATGTGCTTACCTACCTCACGGATGAAATCTAGAAAATTAAAGTTTTTGAACCAATCTGCATTGTTAACCATTACAGCTCCATTACCCGCATCTTCAAACTTCAGGAATTTAGCCAGTTGCTTTTTCATCCCCTCCAGATTATGGGCAACCATCTCTTCTGTTTGTAGATTACGTTCATCAGATTTTCCAGACGGATCACCCACCATACCGGTTGCACCACCAACCAAAGCAACTGGTTTATGTCCTGCTCTTTGGAAATGGATCAAGGTCATGATTTGGGTCAAATGCCCTACATGCAAAGAATCAGCCGTTGGGTCAAAACCAATATAACCAGCACACATGCCTTCATTCAGTTTCTGCTCAGTGTCGGGCATAATATCATGCAACATGCCTCTCCAACGTAATTCTTCTACAAAATTTATCATCTTTTTTAACGAATTTAGGGCACAAAGATAACAATTAGCTGATTAACTAATTAGCCAATCAGCTAATGATTTGGGGCTTTTAGGTTATATTTACGAAATGAACTTCCTTTCGCATTTTTACTTCGACAGAAATACGCCAAACGCCAACGTCGTTTTAGGCACTATTTTACCCGATCTTTTGAAAAATGCCAATAAAAGTTGGAATGTTCACCCAGAGAAACACCCTGAATTATTTGAAAAAGATGGCTTAAACTCTTTGTTGCAAGGCTGGAAACGACATCTTCAGGTGGACCTCTTATTCCATTCATCAGATTTTTTCAATACCAAAACACAAGAACTTAAACAGCTGCTCATCCCGATCCTAAAGGACACTCCAGTACGTCCATCTTTTTTAGCACATATCGGAGTAGAATTGCTTTTGGACCATTTGCTCGTAGAACATCAAAAAATAGCAATCAACACGTTTTATGATCATCTAGAAGCGGTGGAGGAAGAAGACTTAACAAAGTTCCTAAAAAAGAGTAATATTGATGATATTGAACTTTTCTTCAAATTCTTTAACAGTTTTAAGTCAAGCAGGTACTTGCTAAGCTATCAAAAACTGGAGAATATCAGCTATGCCCTACAACGCATCTGCATGCGCTTATGGGAACGTCCTTTCACCGAAAAAACTACCCAGCAACTCACCACTATATTGGAATTTTACAAAAACCAATTGGAAGTAGATTTTATGATTATATTTGAGGAAATTGAAAACCGGTTAACATAACCATGCGCAAGTATCAGCTACTCATTATTTTAGCTTTTTTTACGGTTTCCGCCAACGCTCAAAGGAAATACAGCAACGAATTTTTGAACATTGGCGTAGGCTCCACCGCCTTCGGTTTATCTGGCTCAGTAGTAGCTAGCGTAAACGATGTTACCGCAGGTTATTGGAATCCTGCTGGCCTTGCTCGTATGGAAACACCCCGTCAGGTAAGCTTTATGCATTCCGAATATTTTGCAGGCATTGCCAAATACGACTATGGCTCTTTTGCAACCTCGGTGCAAGACAATACCGCAGTAATTGGTGCTTCTATTTTACGTTTTGGGGTTGATGATATTCCTGATACCTCTGAACTCATTGATGCCGATGGTAACATCAACTATGATAGGGTGAAGAAATTTTCTGCTGCCGATTATGCTTTTATTTTCTCTTATGCCAGAAAAAAAGGCAAAAAAGGTATTGGTAACGAAGATGGACTAAGCTACGGTGCCAATGTGAAAGTGATCCATCGTTTGGTAGGTGAGTATGGTAAATCATGGGGTTTTGGATTAGACGCTGGCGTACAATACAAAAAAGGAAAATGGATTTTTGCCGCAGTAGGAAAAGACATCACTTCTACTTTTAACTCTTGGAGCTACAACGCCGATAAACTTTCTACCGTATATGCCACCACAGGAAACGACATTCCTAAAAGCTCTACCGAAACCACGAATCCTCGTATCGTATTAGGCGTTGCTTATGCCACACCATTGAGTGAAAAATTCAATATCATGGCCGAAACCAATGTGAATTTAACCACCGATGGTAAAAGAAACGTTTTGGTAAGCGCCGATCCTGTAAGTGCTGATCCAACTGTTGGTCTTTCCGTTGATTTCAAAAAAACCATCTTCCTCCGTGGCGGGTTAGGTAACATCCAAAAATCAACCGACTTTACCGGGAAACAAATTTATACCTATCAGCCAAACATGGGCGTAGGCATCAAAATCAAGAATTTTTCTTTAGACTACGCCTTAACCAACGTGGGCAACAGCTCCGATGCACTTTATAGCAATGTGTTTTCTATTAGGTTAGATTTCGAGAAAAAATAATTTCATTTATTCTTCGTCTAAAGACCTTTTCGAAGCTCTTCATTTTCCTTGAGTTAAATATTTAAACCGCAATCCCGTACATACGGGATAAAGAAGTCGCAAAGAACGCTAAGCAATAACAAACTAAGTTTCTTCTTCGATCTGAAAATAAAACAACTTTTCAATGACAACGGAATTAGCCTTCTCTTCTAAATTTGTCTTAAACCTTTAATCATGATGAAAGCAGTAGGATTTAAAACTTCCCTCCCCATATCAGAAACCAATAGTTTTATTGAGTTTGAAACTGAAAAACCCAGCCCAAAAGGACATGAATTACTTGTTAAAATTAAGGCTATTGCCGTTAACCCTGTAGATTTCAAAATCAGACAAAATTCAGCGAAAGACACCTTACTAGAGCAGCCAAAAATTATCGGCTGGGATGCTTGTGGCGTGATAGAAGCAGTAGGAGAAAACGTTACACTTTTTAAGGTAGGCGATGAAGTGTATTATGCTGGCGATATTACCAAGCAAGGTTGCAATGCCGAATTTCAAGTAATTGACGAACGTATTGTAGGTAAAAAACCCAAAAGTTTAAGTGATGAAGCAGCAGCAACAATTCCACTTACGGCGCTTACTGCCTGGGAAATTTTATTCGATAGAATTCGTATCAGTAGTGAAAAAGATAAAAATAAAACCCTGTTGATTATAGGCGGCGCCGGCGGCGTAGGCTCCATTGCCATACAACTAGCCAAAAAAATTGCCAACCTAAAAGTCATAGCTACCGCTTCAAGACCCGAAACTATCGAATGGTGTAAGCAAATGGGTGCAGATGTAGTAGTCAACCATAAAAACTTAGCAGATGAGGTTAGAAATGCTGGATTTCAATTTGTAGACTTCATTGTAGACTTTGTAGACACCAATAGCTATTGGGATGCCATGGCCGAGCTGATCAAGCCGCAAGGCCATATTGCTTCCATTACCGGTAGCGCTACTCCTTTAGCCCTTAATAAACTAAAAACAAAGAGTGCAAGCTTTTCCTGGGAGTTCATGTATACCCGATCAACCTTTCAAACAGAAGACATGATTGAACAGCATCACATTCTAAATAAAGTGGCTGATTTATTAGACGAGGGAATTATTGTAAATACGCTTACACAAACCCTTCACGGACTTTCGGCAGAAAGCTTGAAACAAGCACACCAGCAGTTAGAATCGGGAACAACCATTGGGAAATTGGCCATTAAGTACTAAATGATGATTAATTACGACCAAAAAACATTCAGACCAATTAGCAATACTGAAAACGGCGAAACTTCTAACGAAACGGTTTTTGTTTACAGACAAGTTGGTAACATCCTTACTTCGGCTTATTGCGGAGGTAAGATTGTTAGCGGACATTTAATTGGCTTAGTTGACGACCAAGGTAACATCGATATGCGTTATCATCAAATTAACAGCCAAGGAGAATTAATGACTGGACAATGCCAATCAACACCAGAAATATTGCCTGATGGAAGAATTAGGCTGCATGAAACTTGGGAATGGACTTCCGGTGATTGTTCCAAAGGACAATCGATCATTGAAGAAACAGTTGCCTAAGAAAAAGAATGATTAAAGCTCCGAGCACTTTGGGCACAAACCTGAAAGCGTGAAATTTACTTCCTTAACTTGATATTTGTTGGGCAATTTAAACGAAGGAATGACATCTTCCAAACAAGTAACGGACTTACACTTTTCACAGCTAAAATGCAAGTGGTTATGATGGTGCTGGGTCTCACAATCGTGGCACTCAGCATATTTAATGACCCCATCTACATTTACAATCCTATGAACGGACCCTTCATCAACCAAACGGTCCAACACTCTATAAATGGTTACTCGGTCACATAAATCGTTCAGTTCATGCTGTATTTCCGCATGCGACAAGGCCACTTCAGAATTGCTGATGAGTTTTTTGATTTCTGTTTTTGCGATGGTATTCCTTGTAATCTTCATTTTATAAAAAGCTGATACAAATATACGAAATATTGGCCATCAACTTATTGATAGACCAATCTAACACTTCAGCAAGAATCCTAGAATAAGTTCTTAATGATTTGCTCGGTAGTTAGGCCTTCTGCTTCCGCTCTGTAATTACGTACAATTCTATGGCGCAAAATAGCCTCTGCTACCGCCTGTACATCCTCGATATCAGGAGCATATTTCCCAGAGATTGCGGCATGGCACTTAGCTCCTAAAACCAAGAACTGCGATGCCCTTGGTCCAGCACCCCACGAAATAAAATTATTGATTTCAGCAGTAGCAAATTCGCTATTAGGGCGAGTTTTAGCAACCAACTTTACGGCATATTCCAATACATTATCTGTCACTGGAATATTTCTGATCAACTTTTGGAAATATTGAATTTCGCTGGCATTAATGATTTTTTGTAAATCAACAGTTCGATTACTCGTGGTATTTTTTACAATGGTTAACTCATCAGCAAATGCTGGATAATCTAGCGAAATATTAAACATGAAACGATCCAACTGCGCTTCTGGCAATGGATAAGTACCTTCTTGTTCAATTGGGTTTTGAGTAGCCAATACAAAAAATGGCTGAGGCAGGCCATGGGTAACGCCCGCAGCGGTTACCGCCTTTTCCTGCATCGCTTCTAACAATGCGGCCTGTGTTTTTGGTGGCGTACGGTTAATCTCATCCGCCAAAATAATATTCGAGAAAATTGGGCCTTTAATGAATTTAAAGTGCCTATCCTCGCCTAAAATCTCTGCCCCGATAATATCGCTAGGCATCAAATCAGGTGTAAACTGAATACGGTTAAAATCAAGGTCTAATACATTTGCAACAGTTTGTACCAAAAGCGTTTTGGCCAATCCGGGCACACCTACTAACAAACAATGCCCATTGCTAAAAATAGCAATGAGCACTGATTTTACAATTTCATCTTGTCCAATGACAACTTTACCTATTTCGGCTTGTATATTCTTGAACGATTGATGCAGGGCATCAACAGCTTCTACCTCGTTTTTAAACTGCATTGGCTATTTACTGTCTTTATCTTTCTTTAACCACATTTTTAGCTCGTCACAAGTGGCAAACTCATCATCAACCTTAATGTAAGTAGTTTCTCTTCTTTTTTCAAACCATTCACTAATTTTCTTACTCTTCTTCTCCCCTTCGGCCTGTTCTTTAAATTTAGGGTAATCCTGTTCTAAACTTGCTTTATGTGGAGGTATTTTCGATTTAAGGAAGAAAATCTTGTAACCTTCTTTACCACTTTGAGGATCGCTAAATTTTACTGGCTGCGAAACGCTTCCAACTTTCATGGTATCAATCACCACGAATACTGCTGGATCTAATTTTTCAATAGGAACAAACGTTGTTCTAGCAGTTTGGTTATCTGCATAAAGCATCATACCACCATTATATTGCGTTTCTTTATTATCAGAGTAAAGAGATGCGGCAGCAGCAAATGGCATTTTTTTACCGATAATATCTTGGTAAATACTATCTGCTTTCAGTTTAGTACGATCCAAACTTTGTGGTGTACTTTGCGGACGTATCAAGATATGTCTCACATGCGCCTGCTCCCCTCTACGTTCTATCACCTGCACGATATGGTAACCATATTCCGTTTCAAAAACAGGCGACATCTCTCCCGCCTTAAGTTTAAAAGCCCAAGCGGTAAATTCCTTTACCATGGTTTGTCTATCAATAAAACCATAATCACCACCTTCTGATGCCGAACCTGGATCTTCAGAATATGACTTAGCTAAGAAACCAAAATCTTCACCACTTTTTACACGTAAACGGAGCGCTTCCAGTTTATCATAATACTTTTGCTTTTCAGCTTTGGTCAATTTAGGTTGCAAAACAATTTCACCCACTTCTACCTCAGCACCAATATCAGGCAAACTATCTTTAGGATAGCTATCGAAATATTTTTTAACTTCCAAAGGAGTTACACTTGTATTTTCGGTAATTTTCGCCTGCATTTTTTGGGCAATCAAACCTTCCTTAATATCTGGGCGCATTTCATCTTTATATTGCAATAAAGATTTTTGTAAGAATTGCTCTAAACGCTCTTGTCCCCCCATACGTTGAACTTGATAACGCATTTTTCTATCCAATTCATCGTCAACCTGACTTTCTTCAACTACGATGGAGTCAATTTCAGCCTGTTGCTTTAAAAGTTTTTGGATGAGCATTTGTTGTAGGAAATAGCATTTAGCTCTTGGATCTGCAGGATTCCCTTGATTTAAATAAATCGCATATTGTTGGTTGAGGTCAGAAAGTAAGATGATATTGCTACCTACTACCGCTACCACTTTATCCAAATTAGGATTTGTATTTTGTTGTGCCTTAACATTCAAAAACAAGCACATTAAAAGGCCTGCCATTGATAAAAATCTCTTCATTAGTATGTTAAATTCTGTTGTATAATTTACAAAGTTAAAATTATTGAGCGTAGTCTGTTAACAAAGCCATTATTGCTTCGTCAATTTTTTAAGCTCCGATTGGTTCACCTTAATTTTATATTTTGACCTTAAGCTGCTAATCCAATCATTTTCCAATTGTTGCTGGTAATCACCGATCACCTGTCCTCTTACTTCACTAAACTGCTTGCCATCATATTTTTTGGCATTAGTAGTAAAATAAGTTTTAATCTGCTCTTCATCATCTTGCGCTTTCGACCATATCTTCTGCTCACAAACATTGAACATCAGCACGCCTTCCCTATATTCATTCATGATGTAAGCATACTCTGGTGAACTTACAGGGACTTTATTTTGGGATTTCAAAGCCTCTTCGTAGCCAGCAATTTCTTGCTTATAAGCTTCGTCTGTATCTAAACCCAATGCCCTAGCTTCCGCAACCTTCAATTTAAAATTCACATACAGCTCCAAATAAGCAGCTAAATCTTTATAATCTAGTTGACGTTCACCAGCATGATTTTTTTTGTAAACCCATAAAAATTCTTTGCTGTTTATTGGATTTCCATTGATTGATGCTACATTTTGGGCATACAATAGATTTCCGGCAACAGTAAAAATTAGAGCTAAGCAGGCTTTTTTCACAAAAGATGCGTTTTTAATTATTGGATAAAAGTAACAATTTAAGGTGCTATAATAAGATATTTAACTAATTTTAACAGAAATTTTTCCATAAAAATGAATAGCAGCCAACTTATTAATAACGCAGAAGCTTTACGTTTATTTTTTACCGAGGATGTTTACTTGGCTGGTGATATGGCAACGATGGAAAATCAGTCGGCGGAACCTGCAAAAGAGGCCCCTGCAGTGGAACAGCCTATTGTTGAAGTACCCAAATTGGAAGAACCAGCACCAAGTTATGGTCAAGTTTTCGATTTCAAATATTTGGGTAAAAACGAGAAAAAGATTTTAATTCTTGTAAACGACACTGAGAACCCAGTAAGCACGCCACAAGGCACTGAGCTACTGAGAAAACTGGTACTTTCCATTAACCTTAAAAATGCTGATTTTGCATTAGTCAATTACTCGGCCTACACTACTGCTAAATTTGAGCACTTGAGTACATTTTTTTCATGTAAGTTCCTCCTGTCTTTTGGGGTATCATCAAATGCGTTGGGCCTTGCCGAACATCAATTACACCAATTACATGTACTCCAAAACATCAATATGATTTTCACCCATAACCTTCACGCTCTAGATGCGGATATGGCATCAAAGAAAACACTTTGGGGAACATTAAAAAATTTGAATATATGATCAAAAAACTGGTTTTCGCAACCAACAACACTCATAAAACAGAAGAAGTTGCCAATATCCTAGCTCCTGAATATCAAGTACTGAATTTAAAAGACATCAATTGCTTGGTAGATATCCCAGAAACAGGAGATACTTTTGCCGAAAATGCTACTTTGAAAAGCACCTATGTGTACCAAAACTATCAATTAGATTGCTTTGCAGATGATAGTGGCCTGGAAGTAGAGGCTTTAAATAACGAGCCTGGAATTTTCTCCGCAAGATATAGCGGTGTAAAAGATGATGCGACCAACTTGCAGCTATTATTAAAAAACTTAGAAGGCGAAAGTAATCGAAAAGCGAGGTTTAAAACAGTTATTTCCCTACTTAAAAATGGAGAGAACCATTTATTTGAAGGAGTGATTGAAGGTACTATCAGAAAAGAACCTAGTGGAACAAAAGGCTTCGGCTACGACCCCATTTTCCAACCAGATGGTTACGACGTTACCTTTGCGGAAATGGAAATGTCTGAAAAGAACAAAATAAGCCATAGGGCTTTGGCTATGCAGAAGCTGATAGATTTTCTAAAGGAAAACAATAGCTAAGCATTTAAAATACTGGTCCTCATTATGACCAAAAAAGAAGTCCCACAGTTTAAACTGTGGGACTTCTTTTTAAGCAACATGATTACTTTTTACTTTTATCAATTGCTCGGTTAACCACATCTTGTATACGCGGACGGATATTTAACTTCCCTAACATTTCGCTTACCGTTGGATTTACGCGATTAGTTAAAATAATGTAAACCATGTTACGAGATGGATCTACCCAAACTCCAATTCCAGTATAGCCAGTATGTCCAAAAGTTTGCGGTGAAGCCAACTCAGAAGGATATTTTTTGCTCAAATCTGGATCCCATCTATCAAAGCCTAAACCTCTTCTACTCACATCAGATTGCTTGCTAGTAAACATTTCTACCGTTTGCGGCGTGAAATATTGTTCTCCACCATAAGTTCCCTTGTTTAACAACATTTGGTTGTAAATGGCCAAATCATTAGCGGTACCAAATAAACCTGCATGCCCGGCCACACCTCCTTTTAAGGCCGCACCTTGATCGTGTACATAGCCTTCCAGCAAGGTTTTTCTAAATACTTTATCATCTTCCGTAGGCACAATTCTATCCTTAGAAAATCTATTTCTTGGCAAATACCCCGCAGTTTGCATTCCCAATGGGATATAAAAATTTTGTTGTACATATTGGTCTTCTGGCATTTCAGAAATATGCTCCACAATATCCTGCATCACATACATACTGATATCGCTATAAACATAACTGCCCCTTGTTTTAATTGGAGAGTTCAGCATTTTTGGCCACATGAAATCATTAAAGAAGCCCTTTTTGATATAATAATTGTCGGCTACTTTGGTTGGATAAGCAGCTGAAGAATCTCTGCTGTAATCACCTTCCTTTACAAAATTATGAAACGGGATATAAGGAATAAATCCTGCTTGATGCAACATTACCTCTCTCACGTTAATTCCATTCATTGGTGTATTACGGGCCTTTGCAATATAATAGCCTACATTTGTATCCAATTTCAGCTTCTTTTGTTCTACCAAACGCATCACACTTGGTGTAGTTGCAGTTGTTTTGGTTACTGAAGCCAAATCAAAAATATCCGTCACTTTATCGGCAATTTGATTATCATAAGTATGGTAACCAAAAGCTTTATTATAAATCACTTTTCCATCTTTTGCCACTAGTACCACCATACCCGGAGAAGCTTTTTTTACAATTCCATCATTTACAATATCATCGATTTCTTTTAAGTCGTTACTGTTCACCCCTGCATCTTCGGGCACCGTATATTTCAAACGTGTAGCTTGGGTAAGATAACCCGTTCCCTGTACATATTTAGTGGAATAGGTTTTATCCAACATTTGAGTGGCTCCAATGCCTCCAAATATAAACTGCGGAGCTACCAAAGCAGCTTCTTCATTATCCTCAGAACTCCAAACCAAGGGCTCATTCAACTGATCGAATGAAGTCAGGGCATTTCCATTGCCAAACAAAGCCACCACTACTTCCTTGCTTTTAGCCAAATTGCCAATGAAACTGATATACTTTGCATTTTTGGCCATGTCACTGTTTAAGGCCACAATAACAGTATTATAGAACTTCACATCATCTTCCAAATCATTTAAAGTGGCAGAATCTATGTATTTAGTAGCACTTAGACTGCTCACTGGAGCATATTTATTTAAAAGGCTATCGAAACCGATTTGATAAGAATAACCTAAACCGATGGATACTATTTTCTTATCGGCCAGTCCAACTACTGGGATAAAATTTTGATAATTGTTAAGCAATACCGTATGCTTTACCACATCGTTCATTTTGTTTAAACGATTTTGGTTTTGTTTATGATCTTGGGCGCAGGCAGTAAAGGAAACAACAGCAGTTAAACAAATGGCAATTACGCCCAACAGGTTATTTTTTCTCATAAACTTTTTCTCCGTTAATGTATGTTCTAATGACTTTATTTTCTAAAATTTGTTTTGCATTTGCTTTCAATAGGTCGTTTTCCATCAGCACAAAGTCGGCGAATTTACCAACTTCCAAACTACCTTTTTCTTTTTCTTCAAAGTTTGATTTGGCAGCCCATATGGTCATTCCACGTAGTGTTTCTTCTGGTGTTAGGGCATTCTCCACCTGAAATCCAGTGGCTGGCCAACCCGCAGCATCTTTTCTTACCGTTGCGGCATAGAAAGTAAACATGGGATTAATTTGCTCTACAGGAAAATCGGTTCCTAAAGGAAGCCAACCATTCTGTTGCAGCAATTGTTTGTAAGCGTACGCACCTTTTATTCGATCTTTCCCTAATCTATCTTGTGCCCAATACATATCAGAAGTAGCATGGGTAGGTTGTACCGATGGCACAATCTTCGCTTTTCCAAACAATTCAAAATCCTCGGGAGCCACTACCTGGGCATGCTCTATTCGCCAGCGTTTATCGTTATTAGGTCCTAAAACCTTATTGTATATTTTAAGAATGGCCCGATTTGCCGAATCGCCAATGGCATGCGTGCACATTTGGAAATTATGCTCATTTATCTTTTTCGCTACTTTTTCGAAATGAGCCAAATCGCTCAACAAAAATCCTTTTTTATTGGGCATGTCGCTATAAGGATGCAACAGGCAAGCACCTCTAGACCCCAAAGCGCCATCTCCATACACTTTAAATGACCTTACATTTAACCGATCTGTTTTAATGGCACCACGCTTAATGAGATAGTCATAGTTTTTTTCATTATCCGAAAGCATGACATAGAAACGCATTTTTAAATCGCTATTTTTTTGCAGCTGCTCAATGCCTTCTACAGCATCATAATCCAAGCCGCAATCATCAATAGTGGTTAATCCTACAGCAAAACAATTGCTTTGTGCTTGCAAAAGCAATGATTTCATCTGTACTTCGGTCAACGCAGGGACTTTACTGTTCACCAAATCAACGGCGTTGTCAATCAACAATCCTGTAATTTTACCATCCTTCTCAACAATCTCCCCTCCTGTTAGTTCATAAGCTTTTGTAATTGCAGCAGCTTCAAGTGCCTTTTGGTTGGCAATAGCTGCATGGCCGTCAATTCGAGTGAGCAAAACCGGTCGATCAGGAAAAAGTTCATCTAATTTATCTTTAGTAGGAAATTGTTTTCCAGGCCAATCATTTTGATCCCAGCCCCTACCAGTTAACCAACCTTCTTTGTGCGTTCTTGCAAATTCCTGCAATCTGGTCAATACCTCTTCCCATGATTTTGCTTCCGTTAAATTGGCGTTATTCAAGCTTTGAGCGTAACCAAAAAAGTGAGCATGCGCATCTATAAAACCTGGATAAATGGTTTTTCCTTCACCGTCTAACATTTCTTTGGCAGGATATTGGGTCTTAATTTCTTCCGATTTTCCCAAGGCCAGAATCTTGCCATCCTTAATGGCCATGGCCTCTACCACCTCAAATCCTTCGTTTACGGTATAAATACGGGCGTTATAAACGACCAAGTCGGCCTTTTGATTATTACAGGACATCAAAAACAATGCGACGGCCACAAACATTGCAGTGGTGATTTTTCTCATGCAAGATAATTTTGGTTTTCATTTTAAAGATAGGAAAGTTTAAGATAAGCAGCCCCATTTTTTCCATCCATCGGGGAAAAAAAACCTCATCAACAACGAGCTAAAATCGCAAAAACCTGCTTTAAACCATTTAAATGTATTTTCTAATTACGGCATATTTTTAGCATTAATGGGTATATCAACACACAGACATTTTCATCTGCTTATGCATGACCCTTGTCTACTAACAAATCTTTAGCACTCCCCTTCTACCTATGGAAAACTTAACATTCACAATGTAAAAACTTGTTTTTAAATTATATAAATTGCAGCTTCAATCAATACCTTATTTTTTATAATGCCCGTCCTCAACAAACATGTCTTTTTACTTGCCTGTTGCTCCTTGGGATTTCTGCTATTTTTTAATTCCTGCGGCAGACCTTCGCCTATGGAAACGGCCACTAATTTCATGGGCCACAAAGGTAGTGGCAACAATAATTACAATGACTTTTTGATAGAGAACACCCTTCCTGCAGTGCAAAATGCTGCTGGCAAATTAGATGGTGTTGAACTGGACATACAAATGAGTCTTGATGGTACGCCTTGGGTTTGGCACAATAGTGATTTGAGCGGGTTTGTTTGCAATAGTTCTTCTCAGGGTATTATTCCAGAAATGAGAGATGTGGACATTGAAAAAATCAAAATTTGCCATAAAAGTAAAACCGACCGGATTTATAAGCTTTCTGAAATTGTAGATTGGAACAATAATACTGGTACAGGCTTATATCTCTCATTAGACATTAAAATATCATTTAGTGCAAGCACTTTCAGTTTACATGGAGATAGAAACGGCTACTTAACCCAACTGGCTGCAAGCTTAGCACAAGTGTTCCAAAATTACAGGTTTATTGATAGAACCATGGTGGAGGTAGACAGCCAGCTATTTTGCACTCGGCTAAAATCTAATAATGCGACCATGGGAATTACCACTTGCTTTATGAGGTACGAGCCAATGCCCGACAAAATAAACAATGCCCTTAGGTTAGGTTATGATGGTTTAAGTTGCAATTACACCGATCCTACGGTAACCAAAGAAACGGTTGCCGCTGCGCAAAAAGCCGGCTTAAAAGTGCAATTATGGACACCTTATTACAGAGACGAGCTCAGGATTGCCTTCGCCATGAATCCAGATTTTATCCAAACCGATAATATTTATGCGAAACAAGCATTGAATGTTAGGTAATCCCTGCTAATCTATCTTCTACAAATACAAAAGGTAATAAGCTTCTAATTCCTTCTACTTTCATAATCTGGCCATTTAAGCAATAGAAGATTACAGTAATCGGCGATTTCTGTTTTTGTTCGAATTCAGCCATTACCTGTAAACAAGCTCCGCAAGAAGTCACTGGATTTTTAATTTCAAAATTCTCGGTGAATGCAGTAATGGCCATGGCTTTCACTACTGCGTTTGGTTTTGAAGAGCCAATAGCAAAAAGTGCTACTCTCTCGGCGCATAAACCGGAAGGATAAGCCACATTTTCTTGGTTACTTCCCAAAACAATTTCTCCGTCTGCCAATTGTATTGCTGTGCCTACTTTAAACTTTGAGTAAGGAGAATATGATGTCTTTAATGCGTCTTCTGCCCTCATACACAAAAGTTTGTCCTCCACAGAAAGCTCATTGATATGTTCGTAGGTTTGGTAGCTGATATTGAAATTATGTACATTCATAAATTAAACATACAAATTAGAATTAATAATTGAATGTAGTGTGTCAAACTTTATGGGAGTAGTTTTGTTTGCTTAAAGTGGCCAAAAGCCATTTTAGAATAAATAACTATATTGAACCATCAAAAAGACAACTACTCTTGAACAAGTACTTTAGAAAAGGCCTTAAAATCATTTTGTGGATTATTGCCAGTATTATTCTACTGATAGTACTTATTGCGCTTTCTTTAAATATTCCAGCGGTACAAAATTTTGTGAAGGACAAGGCCATTGGCTACCTAAAAAACAAAACCAAAACCGAGGTAAGACTAGAAAGCATCAAAATTGCACTTCCTAAAGATGTTGTACTGAACAAGTTTTACATCGAAGACCTTAACAAGGACACCCTTCTTTACGCTGAAAAATTACAGGTAGACATTAGTCTTTTTAAGCTGCTAAAAAACACAGTAGAAATCAATTACCTTGAACTTAAAAATATCAGAGCTAACGTAAAAAGGGTTCATCCTGATACCACTTTCAACTTTTCTTTTTTGGTGGATGCCTTTATGAGCGACCAAAAGAAACCAGATGAAAAAATAGAGAAAGACACCACTTCTACACTAAAATTCTCGGTAGATAAAGTCCGTTTTGAAGATATTGGCCTCACCTACAGAGATGATGTGGCTGGCAACAACGTAAAATTCTATTTAGGCAAACTCGAAACAAAAATCAAAGATTTTGACTTGGCCAATCAGAAGTATGTTATCAAAAGCTTTACGGTAAATAACACCTCTTTGGTTTACCTACAACAAAAACCTTTAACACAATTGGTGCAACACCTTACCAATAGTGTAGATAGCGCACAAAAAGAACAAGGTAAACTGCCTACCATAGAGGTGCAAAAATTCGAGTTCAATAATGTAAAGGTTAATTACGACGACCAGTTGACCACCACCAATGCCATCGCAAATGTCAACAAGCTTGCTTTCGACAATTTAAAGGTTGATTTAACCAATGGTCATTACATTACCGACAATGCAGAATTGGCCAATTCCTTCGTTAAATTTGCCTTTAAACCCGCTCCTAGCAACGATTTGAGCAAGGTTAAAGATACGGTCGTGGCCGAAGAATCGACTTTGGCATTGGCCATCAAAAAAATAAACCTGATCAACAATCAATTGCAGTTCGATAATTTAGGGGCCAAACCGCTTAAGAAAGGAATTGACTTCAATCACTTGAACATTAAAGGCCTTAATTTAGGTGCTGAAGATGTGAATTATAGCAGCAAGGGCATCACTGCCAAAGTAAAAAATGGTTCACTAAGTGATCAAAGTGGCTTTGTGCTAAATACCTTAAGAGGCAATGCCATTTACAACGATAAGCAAATCAAACTAGACAATTTCGTACTGAAAACACCCAATACCAGTATCGAAAATGCAACAGACCTTAGCTTTACTTCTTTGGATGATTTGACTAAAAACCCAGAACGTGTAAAATTAAAAATCGACCTCAAAAACACCACCATCGGATTAAAGGACGCTACCTTTTTCAGTGATGCGTTACCACAGCAATACGTTAATCAGAAAATTAAGGTAAATGCAAAAGTTAACGGGTACTTAAATAGCCTTAATATTCCGCAGCTACAAATTAGTGGCTTAAGCAATACCCAAATTGATGTGAGCGGGAAAGCCAACAATGTAACCGATATCAACAAGGCTTACCTTGATCTCAACATTAAAAAAGTACACATCACCAAAGGTGATATTTTGGCGGTTGCGCCTAAAACATCTATACCACCAAGTATTCAACTACCCAATGTGATTGATGCCAATGGCAAATTCAAAGGTTCAATGACTGATTTTAGCACCAATTTGAATGTCAGATCTGATATGGGCGGAGCTGTTTTAGCGGCAACGATGAGCGGTCCAAAAGGCAGAGAAAAATATAAGGCTGATGTAAGCTTGAACAATTTCAATGTAGGCCGATTATTGAAGCAAGAGCCTACTTTGGGCAAAATTTCAGCCAAAGCAGCCGTAGTTGGTACAGGCTTAGATTCAAAAAAAATCAATGCACAGTTTAATGCCACGGTGCTAAGTGCCTATTACAATAAATACAACTATCGCAATTTGAAACTATCGGGCAAATATGCCAACCAAAATGTATCTGTTAAAGGAAACATGCCTGATAGCAACGTGAATGTGGAGCTAAGCGCCAACGCCAACTTAGCAGGCAAATATCCAGCGGTTAAAGCAAATGTGGCCCTAAAACAAATCGATTTACAAAAACTGAACTTTAGTAAAACCGAATTTAGATTTGCTGGAAATATTAAAGCGGACATTAAAACTGCAGATGTCGACTATTTGAACGGCGATGTATTTGCAACAGGCTTACAGTTGGTAAAAGAAGGCAAAAAGTTTAATGTAGATACTATTCAGTTAAACGCAGTTTCAACCGCTACCGAAAATAAATTGGTGCTCAAATCAGAGCTACTTAGCGCAAGGGTAGATGGAAAATATCAATTGAGCAAGGTTGGAAGTGCCATCATCAACCAAATCAACAAATATTATCAGTTTGGAGAGGTTACCAAAATCCCGCCGCAACGTATCCATTTTACAGCAAACATTTACAATCCTAAATTCTTACAGGATTTCGTACCGTCCCTCACCACTTTTGCCCCTTCCAAAATCAATGGTTTAATTGATACGGAGAAAGACAGCTTATTGATGAATGCGGTATTCCCGAAAATCACCTATAACAACATCAATTTAGATAGCATTAAATTAAATGTAGGAAACGAAGGTGAAAAACTTAATTATCGCTTATTTGTCAATAGCATTACCAATCCATCTATTGCATTATTCAACACGGAAGTTTCTGGTTCTGCAGCAGAAAATAAATTGGACTTAAACGTCTTTTTAAGAGACAGGCAACGCAAAGACAAATATGTAATCGCGGGTATTTTCCAATCCACAAACAAAGATTTCCGTTTCAATTTAGATCCGAATAAGTTATTACTAGATTACGAAAAATGGACAGTAGCCCCAGAAAACTACATCCAATTTGGAGAATCGGGCATTTTGGCGCATCAGTTCAATATCAGTCAAGGTTCACAATTGCTGAGTGTTAACAGTACGTCCGATACTCCAAACTCACCGTTAAAAGTAGAATTTAAAGATTTTCAGATTGAGACTCTTACCAAATTTGCCGAAACCGATACCACTTTAGTTGGCGGGGCCATCAATGGAACGGTAGACGTGAAAGACTTGGTTTCAAATCCCAAATTCGAAGCCGATATCACCATCTCCAAACTACGTTATCAAAAAGATGAATTGGGTGATTTAAAAGCCATCGTTAACAACAACACCGAAAATGCTTTCGAGGTTGACGTGAGTTTAAAAGGCGTACACGAGCTTTCGGCCAAGGGATTTTATTATACCGCGCCCCAAAGCAATTTGGACTTGAATATCGACATCAATAAAATTGATTTACGACAAATAGAAAGTGTAAGTCTTGGGCAAATTAAACAAGGAAAAGGAACCATTACGGGTCAGTTTACGGTAAAAGGCGAGCTTAGCAAACCGCAAATCTTAGGAGCTTTAAAGTTTAATGATGCTGGCTTTAGGGTAGCTTACATCAACTCCTATTTTACCATGCCTACCCAAGAGATTGCTTTCAACAATGAAGGTATCCGTTTCAATAACTTTACTTTGGTTGATTCGTTGGGTAAAAAAGCGACCGTTAACGGAATGGTGTATACGAGCGATTTCAGCAATGTACGCTTTGGGCTAGATATCAAAACAGACAATTTTAGAGCCATCAATTCAACAGCTCAAGATAACGATATGATTTACGGAACGGTGTTCTTGAGCAGCAACATCCGTGTACGTGGCGATTTGAACCAGCCTGATGTAAACATGAACATCACCGTTGAAAAAGGCACCAAGTTTTATTATGCCATGCCTGTGGATGATCCTTCGGTGATTGACCAAGAAGGCATTGTACAATTCATCGATGCCGATGCACCGCCTTTTAACGGGCAAAAGGATTTAAAAGCCGACAGTGTGAGTAAATCGCCAATTAAGGGAATTAACCTAGTTGCCGATATCAATATTGATCCAGAGGCAGAACTGAATGTGGTGGTTGATCCTGCCAATGGCGACATGCTAACGGTTAGAGGTGATGCCGATTTAAATGCCACGATGGATCCTAGTGGTAAAATCAGCATGACAGGCCGCTATGAAATTGTAGACGGTTCTTACAGTCTATCCGTAGGTCCATTGGGTAAAAAACCTTTCAAATTGGTTAAAGGAAGTACCATGATTTGGACTGGCGAGCCTACCGAAGCGAATATCAATTTAACAGCACTTTACGAAGTAAATGCAGCACCTATTGATTTGCTTAACCAACCAGATTTGGTGCAGGCAAAAACCAAATTACCATTTCAGGTTTATTTATACATGAAAGGCGAATTGCTAAAACCAATTATCTCGTTTAAGATCGATTTACCTGAAAATGAGCGGGGCACCGAAATTGGAAGTTTAGCTTATACCAAGTTACAAAGTGTAAATCGTGATGAGAACGAGTTGAACAAACAGGTTTTTGCTTTGTTAGCTTTGGAAAGATTTATTGCCAATAATCCTTTCCAAAGTTTAGCAGGTGGCGGTGGAGGTATATCTACCCTAGCCCGCTCAAGCGTAAGTAAATTATTGACCGAGCAATTGAACAACCTTGCTTCTGATTTGATACAAGGGGTAGATGTGAATTTCGGAATTAACTCTTCTGAAGATTACTCTACCGGTAGTTTAGAGCAAAAAACGGATTTAGAAGTAGGCTTATCTAAAAAACTGTTGAACGATCGACTCACCGTAACTGTGGGGAGTTCCTTTGCACTGGAAGGCCCACAAAATGCCAATCAAAGTGCCACCAATATTGCGGGTAATGTAAATGTAGAATATGCCCTATCCAGAGATGGACGCTATCGTTTAAGGGCTTACCGACGCAACCAAAACGAAAGTGTAATTGAGGGACAAATTATAGAAACAGGCTTAGGTTTTACCCTCGTAGTAGATTATAACAGGTTCAGAGAAATATTCCAAAAACGTAGAAACAGAAATAGAAATGAAGCAGAGCAAAAACCAAAAAATGAAAAAGCTAATTAAAATAAGTGCTTTCATGTTGGCTTGTTTTCTGCTAGCCAATTGTAGCAATACCCGGTTTCTTAAGCCTGGGCAAAATCTTTATACTGGAGCCGAAATAAAAATTAACCCCGACTCATCGTCTAAAATAGCCAATGAAAAACAGGTGAAAAATACTTTGGAGGATAAAACACGACCTCGCCCAAACAAATCCATTTTAGGGTTAAAACCAAAACTGTATATCTATAACCTTGCAGGTGAACCTAAAAAGCCTAAAGGTTTTAAACACTGGCTACGCACTAAAGTAGGTGAACCGCCCGTATTAATGAGCGAAGTAAAGCTAAAATACAATAGTGATGTATTGAAAAGTTTTCTGATTAGCCAAGGTTATTTACAGGCCGAAGTGAGGGGCGATACTGTGATCAAAAGAAGAAGAGGGAAAGCCATTTATACCGCTTCAACAGGTACTCGATATAAAATCAATGAGATTACTTTTCCGCCTGACACTGGTGATTTAACTCACAACATCAACCAAAACAAAGGCAAAACCTTATTAAAACGTGGTGATTTTTATGATTTGGACACCTACAAAAATGAACGTATCCGAATTGATAATGACCTGAAAGAAAGTGGCTACTTCTATTTTAGCCCCGAGCATTTGATTTTACAGGTAGACAGTACCATTGGCAATCACTTGGTGAACATCAATGTACGTATTAAAACCATTGCTCCTGATGCGGCACTGAAACCTTACACCGTGAGGAATATCAACATTTACCCAAGTTACAGTTTACGAAGAGATAGTGTTTTACGGCGGTTACAACCCTTAAAATACAATGATTTCAATATCTACGACAATCGCAACACTTACAAACCTAGGGTTTTTGACAGACTAGTTTTCTTTAAAAAAGGAGAAAGATACAACCGTAAAGACCATAACCAATCCTTAAACAGGATGGTGAATTTAAATGCTTTTCAAGACGTAAGGGCAGAATTTTTACCGATAGACAGTTTCAAAAACAATCAGCTCGATCTAAACATTTATCTCACGCCATTAAAGAAAAACTCGTTGACCTTTTCGGTCACAGGAACCCAAAAGTCAAATAACTTTATCGGGTCTGAGCTGAAAATTACACAAACTACCCGCAATATTTTCAGGGGAGCTGAACAGTTGGATGTAAGTGCTAGCGGCGGCTTTGAAACCCAATACAGCGGGCAGGCCAAGGGCATTAACTCCTATTCGCTAACGGGCGAAGTTAAACTTACACTTCCTCGTTTTATTGTGCCTTTTTACAAACCACGAAGCACCAATGCATTTACACCAAAAACCATTGTTTCGTTGGGTTATCAGCTGTTGAGTAGAGATACCGTTTACAAACTGAACTCTTTCAAAGCACAGTACGGTTACAATTGGAAAGAAAACCAGTTTAAAGAGCACAATTTTTTCCCAGCATCTATCAACTTGGTCACTTCAAATAAAGATGTCAATTCCCCCGCCTATCAACAGCTTATTCTGCAAAACCCAGGTTTGCAATACACCTTAGAAAACCAGTTCATCATTGGTAGTAATTATAACTTTACCTACACCAACCAGATGCAGGAAAAACGTCGCCATAACTTATATTTCTTTGGAGGTTTGGAAACCAGCGGAAATGTTTGGGGGCTTTTTGCGAGTAAAGATCCAAAGGGTGGTCGTACGATACTCAATACGACGTTATCCCAGTTTGTGAGGATAGAAACAGACTTAAGAAGTTATTACAAGATTAATCCGGGTGTGATTTGGGCCAACCGCTTAAATTTAGGCTATGGCTATGCATATGGCGGCAGTAGCTCCCTCCCATTTGTACGTCAGTTTTTTGCTGGTGGCACCAACGACATTAGGGCTTTCAGAGCCAGATCGCTAGGGCCAGGAACCTACCAAGTACAAAACAACAACACTGGCTTTGCCGATCAAGGTGGTGATGTTAAAATGATGCTCAATTCGGAATTAAGATTTAAAATTGTGAGTATTCTTCATGGTGCCGCTTTTGTGGATGCTGGTAATATTTGGCTGCGTAAAGGCGATGAAAGACCAGGTTCAGCATTCAAATTGAAAGACGCTTTGGATGAACTTGCCGTAGGTACAGGTGTTGGTTTAAGGGTTGATGCTACTATCTTTGTGATCCGCCTAGATGGTGCTTTTCCTATTCGCAAACCATATTTACCTAAAGGACAACGTTGGGTGATAGATGAAATAGACTTTGGAAGCAAAGTCTGGAGAAGAGATAATCTTGTTTTAAACATTGGCATCGGATATCCGTTTTAACAACATGAAAAGAATTCCTAGAAAGATAAAATCGTTATTTGTAAACACCTACCACTTATTTATTGCGGCAGGCAAGGGTTTTATGGAAGACCGCGTGATGAAGCTTAGTGCCGCTTTGGCTTACTATACCATCTTTTCACTCACGCCTTTAATCATTATCGTGATTTCCTCCGCATCTATCTTTTTGGGAGATAATATGGACCCCAACACCAAATTATTTGGGGAAATTAGCGAACTGATTGGCAACAGTGCAGCCAACCAGCTAAGAACTTTTGTGAATAACGCCAATCTATCTGGGCGAAGTACAATAGGCTTGATTATAGGTATTTCCACGCTGATTATTGGTTCCACGGCTATTTTCATTGAAATACAAGACAGCATCAACCTTATTTGGAAAGTAAAAGCAGTTCCTAAAAAAGGCTGGAAAAAACTCATCACCAACAGGTTATTATCTTTCTCCCTAATTGCCTCGCTAGGTTTTTTATTGTTGGTATCCTTAGTGGTGAACAGCGTGGTAGTGGGTATTGGAGGTAAACTAGATAGCTATGCGGCTAAAATTGGTATTGAAGAAGTATCGGGATGGTTAATGCTGATCGTTACCAATGCCTTAACCCTAGCCGTAGTAACTTCCATTTTCGCCATTATTTTTAAGGTGTTGCCAGATGTAAATTTAAAATGGAAGCCAGCGTTGATTGGTGCACTATTTACCGCCCTACTTTTCAGTCTAGGCAAATATGTTATTGGCATTTATATCGAAAAAGGCAATCCTGGTTCAGCCTTTGGAGCGGCGAGTTCCATTATTGTAATTTTGGTTTGGATTTATTACACCGCCATTATCTTATATTTTGGTGCCGAATTTACCCAAGCTTATGCAGAGAAATTTGATACAGGTATTACTCCTTCTAAATATGCAGTACATTTGAAAACCATTGTGGTAGAAAAAGAGGTGGACAAACTACCACCGCAACATCCAGAAGATACTGTTAAGGCAAATAAAGAAATATAAGTTTAACCTCCGACTTTATTCCCCTCTCTTAGAGGGGTGCCCAACGGGCGGGGTGTTCAATAAATAGTCTTACAATCCAGATCTACGCTACAATATAACTCACAATTTTGGCAATCAGTTCCTTTTCCGAATAAGGCTTCAGGACCAAATCGTTCATGCCCGCAGCCAGATATCTATCTCTGTCGTCTTCCAAAACATTAGCGGTTACACCAAGTACCGGCACTTTTGATTTTGTTTTATCCTTATCAGCCCTGATCATACGAGTAAGTTCAACCCCGCCCATAATCGGCATTTGCACATCGGTAAGTATTAGGTCGTAATTATTCTTGGTAAAAAGCTGAAATGCCTCTGAACCATCATACGCAGTATCGGTAATCACACTATATTTTTTAATGACCGTTTGAGCCAGCAATACGTTCATTTTATTATCATCAACCAATAAAATTCTCTTTCCTGCTAAATGATCAATATCAGTAATGACCAAACTTTTTTGTTTACTGGCCACATCATCACAAAGCTCATAAGGAATTTCAAAAGTAAAGTTCGATCCCTTCTCCATTACACTGGTTAAACTTATTTTACCTTTTTGTAATTCTACGATGCGCTTACAAATAGCCAAACCTAAACCGGTTCCTTTCTGTGTATTTTTAGTGGTGGAGTAATTTACTTGCGAAAACTCATCGAAAATAACGGCGGCATCCTTATCTTCAATACCCACGCCAGTATCAATCACCTGTATTTTCAAAGTCCCTATCTTTTTAGATACGGCTATCATATCCGCTTTAAGCGTTACAGAACCTTTATCCGTAAATTTAATAGCATTGCTCAACAAGTTCATGACCACCTGTTTCAACCGCAGTGAGTCGCCTATAATGGTTAGTCCGGCATTAAAGGCTATCTGTTTTTCAAATTTCAATCCTTTTCTCGAAGCTTGAATAGCAATGCTATTAAATACCTCGTTAATGGCATCCGCTGGAGCAAAGGCTACCTTATCGAAATTGATTTTACCTACCTCATATTTAGAAAAATCGAGGATATCATTCACTAAATCTAGCAGTAACTCCGAAGAGGTTTTAATGGCTTCTACTTGTTCTTTTTGTTGCGAAGAAAGATTATCCTGGCTCAATTGCTCCGAAAAACCAATTACTGAATTAAGCGGTGTACGGATTTCATGACTCATATTGGCCAAAAATCTGCTTTTGGACTGGGCATATTGAGAAACTCTCTGACCATAATCAATCAGTTGACCTTCATTACGGTAAATTTTCCAAAGGTTAAACAAGATAATGGTTACCAAAGCTAACAGCAAGCCAAATATGACGAAGTAAATTTTATCGATACTCTTAAAAGTGTTGTCCAAATCATACTGGATACTCTTTTTAGTTTGCGAGGTAAAGTCCATTTCAGAACTTTTAAAGTTTTGAAGCAAGAATACGATCTCGTTAATGATACGGGAATTGATACGTAAAATGCCTATTTCATTATCCTTTAATATTTTGTTTGCTGCATACAGATTTCTAAAATAGGTATTGATATTCTTAATCTGCATTTTATTGTAGTTCTTGCTCGACAAAGAAGTATCTAAAGTGATTTCCTTTTTCACCAAAACAGCATTGGTATCTACCTTTCCTTTTTTCTTTGAAAAGGCATCTGCAATCCTGCCAAACAAACCCTTTTCTTTCACTTCAACTTTGGGTTTTATCGTATCGATGACTACCATCGTTTTAAACCTTCCCTGCGTGATTTCCATCCCCCTAGTGAAAGTTCGCTGTTTAAGCGTATCAATATTGGCATTAATTAAGAACAAGCTATCGGTAAGCTGTTTAAGCTTTAAATACACTTGCATTTTGGCTTTTTTCTGCGTCACCAAACCTTTCACATTTTTAGAGTAGACAGTGGTGTTTTCGCGGAATTGCAGTGTATCTAGAATTTTAGAAACGCGACCAATTTCGCCGGAGAACAGCTTCATATAAGCGCTATTTCCCGTGGCTTCAAATAACCTGCAATTGTTATCAGCCTTATATAAAAGCAATACACAAGTGTCTAGTTGCGAATAGTCACTTTCGATGTTATTGAGTTGATTTACATGCTCAGAAAGTAAGTGAATACGGTTGCTACGGGTATAAAAAAAAATTGCCGAAATAAAAAGTACCAGTAATAAAATTACAATAAGCCCATAGCGAGAAGCACTTTTTTTGGTGTTGATAGTCATACGTTGCGTTAATGCGGATCGTCTAAAATGCAAAATGCCACATAAAGGCAAATATCATGCCCTAAATAATGCTGCTTCTACATTTTAAAAGCAAAGCATTTTAGCACTTCAAACGAAAGCCATAATTCACTGAAAACATTAATATTACGCCGTTATGCTACTTCTAAATCTTCTACATCCTTTTCTTCAGCGTCTACTTCATCTTTTTCAATACGTAGATTTCTAATGATATGTTGTTGCCTATCGGGAGTATTTTTCCCCATATAGTATTCCAATAAACTTTTAATCGTTTGTTCTTTTAAAATAACAGGATCCAAACGAATATCATTTCCTATAAACAATCCAAATTCGTCCGGAGAAATCTCTCCCAAACCTTTAAAGCGAGTAATTTCCGGCTTACCTCCCAATTTTGCGATAGCATTTTTACGTTCTTCATCGCTATAGCAATAAATCGTTTCTTTTTTATTCCTCACCCTAAAAAGTGGCGTTTGAAGAATATAAACGTGCCCAGCTTTTACCAAATCAGGGAAAAATTGCAGGAAGAAAGTCATCATCAACAAACGAATGTGCATCCCATCCACATCGGCATCAGTAGCAATTACAATATTGTTGTAGTGCAAACCTTCCAAACCATCTTCAATATTTAAAGCATGTTGTAAAAGGTTAAATTCCTCATTTTCGTAAACCACTTTTTTGGTTAATTCATAACAATTAAGAGGCTTACCTTTCAAACTAAAAACAGCTTGTGTTTCTACATCTCTTGATTTAGTGATTGAACCAGAAGCCGAATCACCCTCAGTAATGAACAAGGTCGTTTCATATCTTCTTTCGTGATTGGTATTAAAATGTACCTTACAATCCCTTAGCTTTTTATTGTGCAAGGATGCTTTTTTGGCTCTATCGTTGGCTAACTTTTTAATGCCTGCGATATCTTTACGTTCACGTTCCGACTGCTTGATACGTGTTTCGATGGCATCTGCTACGTCTTTATGCTTGTGCAGGTAATCATCTAATTCCTTTTTCAGGAAATCATTGATGAACGTACGAACGGTTTGTCCTTCTGGGGCTATTCTTTCAGAACCTAATTTGGTTTTGGTTTGCGATTCGAAAACTGGTTCCTGAACCCTAATGGCAATCGCTGCAATAATGGATGCTCTAATATCCGAAGCATCATAATCTTTATTGTAATACTCTCTAACGGTTTTAACTACCGCTTCTCTAAATGCCGCTTGGTGCGTACCACCCTGGGTAGTGTACTGTCCGTTCACAAAAGAGTGGTAATCTTCTCCATATTGCTGACCGTGGGTCATCGCTACTTCAATATCATGCCCTTTCAGGTGAATAATTGGATAACGGATTTCTTCAGGCTTGTTTTCCCTCGAAAGCAAATCGTACAAACCTCTTTCCGAGAAATATTTTTGGTTGTTGAAATTAATAGTTAATCCAGTGTTCAGGAAAACATAATTCCAGATCATGGTTTCTACGAAATCGGGAATGTAGCGGTAGTTCCTGAAGATGGTTTCGTCAGGATAAAAAGTAATTGAAGTACCATTACGCTGCGTAGTTTCAATTTCTGGATGCTCTAATGTGACCAATCCTTTGCTAAACTCTACTCGCTTTGTTTTACCATCGCGGTAACTTTGCACCACAAAAATAGTAGAAAGTGCATTTACCGCCTTAGTACCTACCCCGTTCATCCCTACTGATTTTTGGAAAGCATTACTGTCGTACTTACCTCCAGTATTCATTTTAGAAACACAGTCGATTACCTTTCCCAAAGGAATACCACGACCGTAATCCCTGATGATTACTTTATGTTCATGCAAACTAATATCAATAGTTTTTCCAGCACCCATCATGAATTCGTCGATAGAGTTATCGATGATCTCCTTTAACAATACATAAATACCGTCGTCTTGTGCTGAGCCGTCACCCAGTTTCCCGATATACATACCGGGACGTCTGCGGATGTGCTCTTGCCAATCTAAGGACTTAATACTGTCTTCGTTATAGATAGGTTCTGCCATAATACTGTTGTTTTACTTGTGGATTGCTTCGAAAATAAAATAAGCCATACAAATTTAATCAATTTCGACTGTTTTTGCTGGCTAGATTTCCACATTTAAACAATCCACTGACCTTTTGGTATTTTTTTAATAACGGAATTGTAAGGTGATTTTTAATTGTTAAATTGTGCTTTGAAAACCGCTTGCCTACTAAACTCGTCATGCTGAATTTATTTCAGGATGACGAAATAACATAAGGTACAGCACCACAACCTCAACCAACAAACTAAACTATTTAAATGAATCCTGAAAAGAAACAACTCTCACTTTTCGACCTTTCTATGATTGTAGTAAGCCTAGTGATAGGCATGGGTATTTTTAGAACGCCTGTAAATGTTGCCGCTAAGGCCCAAATCCCAGAGCTTTTTTTCTTGGCTTGGATTATAGGAGGTTTCGTAGCGCTTTGCGGTGCATTAACCTATGCCGAAATTGGTTCTCGTTATCCTGTTACAGGAGGTTATTACAAAATTTTTTCGGTGTGCTACCACCCTTCCATTGCCTTTGCCATTAACTGTATTATTGTGGTAAGTAATGCGGCTTCGGTAGCAGGGGTTTCCTTAATTGGTGCCGAATATTTGAACAAAGCACTTTTCCCCGTAGAGATGCAAACCAACGACCATCGCATCCTCATTGGATTGGTGAGCATCATTATTTTTTACACCATTAACCTATTGGGATTGAGAACCAGCTCCAGAACCCAGAATGTGCTTACGATGATTAAGCTAGTAATGGTAATTACCTTAATTTGCGCCATTTTCTTCGGCGGCCAAACACAACAACTGCCCTCTGTTTTTAATACCACAAATGGCTTACCTGCTACTTGGAGCGATTACGGAAAGGCACTTGGCATTTGTTTAATTGCCGTTTCGTTTAGTTTTGGGGGCTACCAGCAAACCATCAACTTTGGAGGTGAGGCCAAAGAAGCAAAAAAGGTAATTCCTCGTTCAATTTTAGTTGGTTTGGGCATTATCATTACGCTTTACATGGCCATTAACTACGCTTATGTAAAAGTGATTGGCTTTGAACAGCTGAAATCGGCACAAAGTATTGCCGCCATTCTTGCAGGGCAGATTTTTGGTCCAACAGGTTTTACCATCCTTTCAGTATTGATATTCCTATCGGTACTGGGCTATGTAAACGTGAATTTATTAAGCAACCCAAGAGCCATGTATGCCATGGGCGAAGAAAAGGCATTACCGCAAATATTCACTAAAAAAACAAAGAAAAATGATGTGATGGTAGTCAGCCTTACGGTGTTCACCATCTTGTCCATCATTACCTTATTTTACGCCAAAACCTTCGACAAAATTTTAAACTATACCATTTTTATGGATGGTGCAGGTATGATTTTCTCAGCTGCCACTATTTTCTATTTACGTAAAAAAACAGCTCATTTGGATAAGAACACCATTTATACCATGAAGCTTTATCCTGTAATGCCAATCATTTTTATTGCAGCATATTTGTTTGTGGCCATCAGTATTTATAATGATGATTCGGAAGCGGCATTAAATGGCATTTATATTTTCCTTGGTTTTGTAGCTATCTATTTCATCAACAAATTTTTAAACAGAAATAAAGCTGCATAACGCTATTCACACCCAAACTTTTTACTTTAAACTTTTAACTTAAAAAAGTGGATATCTCTTACATATTAAACGAACTGGGCGAAGAAAGGGAAAATTACTTCAATGCAATTGCCCCGCCCATTATCCAAACCAGTAATTTTAAATTCAACACGGTTGATGATTTTAGAAGAGCTTTGGCAGATGAATATCAGGGCAATCTTTACTCAAGGGGTTTTAACCCAACTATCGATATTTTAAGGAAGAAACTTGCCGCTTTAGATGGTGCTGAAGATGCATTAGTTTTTGGTAGTGGAATAGCCGCAGTAACCATTCCTGTTTTGGCTTTACTAAGTGCTGGTGATGAAGTGGTGTGCGTAGAAAACCCCTACAGTTGGACCATCAAGTTGTTTAACGACTTTCTCCCAAAATTTGGCATAAAAACCGCTTTTGTAGATGGAAGCGATACCTCAGCAATTGAAGCGGCCATTACTCCACAAACCAAACTGATCTATCTAGAATCACCCAATACTTTCAGTTTCGATGTACAAGACTTGGAAGCTATTGCCGCCTTAGCAAAAGCTAAAGGAATTATCACGATGATTGACAATAGCTACTGCTCGCCGCTTTATCAACAGCCAATTGCTTATGGTATTGACTTGGTAGCACAGTCGGCCACTAAATACCTGGCCGGGCATAGCGATGTGATGGCTGGCGTAGTTACAGGTAAACAAGAATTGATCAAGCGAATTTTCGAGAAAGAGTATATGAATATTGGAGCCTCCTTAGCTCCGCAAAACGCTTGGTTATTGTTGCGTAGTTTACGTACTTTGCCCATCCGCTTAGAAAAGATTACAGCTAACGCCAATAAAGTAATCAATTATTTGGAACAGCATCCAAAAGTAGGAGCCGTACTCCATCCATTTAGCAAAAACAACAAACAGCTAGATTTGGCAAAAAAACAAATGAAAGCCTGCGGTGGCCTGTTTAGCATTACCCTCAAAAATCCTAGCTTAGAAAAGATAGAAGCCTTTTGCAATAGCTTAAAGCATATCTTAATGGCCGTATCATGGGGTGGTTACGAAAGTTTAATTATTCCTGCTTGTGCAGGCATTAACAAAGCTGACTTTGATGTGAATCATCCAAGACATGCTTTAATTAGGGTTTATGTTGGCTTAGAAGAACCTGAGTATTTGATTAAGGATTTGGAACAGGCTTTGGAATTCATCTGATGTGCTACTGCATAAAGTCAACGACATGTATAACTTTTTGTGTAGTTTTATTACTCACATAAATGAATTGGAGGCAATTAACTAAATGTAAAAACACGTATTCAAACCTAAATCAGACAATGAAAATAACTCGGATCTTATTGTTTTTGGGGATATACTTGCTCTATTCACCTTTATCATTTAGTCAGACAGAAAACAAATTAATTACAGGAGTGAATTACCGAGGAGTAATATTTCACAAAGACATTAAGTTGACACCTGAAGACACAGTTACGAGATGGACACCATCAGATATCGAAATTGAAGAGCTTGAGAAAAACTTAATCTCTTTCATAAGTAAGCAGAAGAAGGTTAATCAAGTGGGAAATTATCCTATAATTTCAAAAAATTTAGATAAGTACATAAGACAATATGCTGGATACATTTCTTCAAAAGGAGAAAAAATTATTTATGTTAATTGTTTTTGGTACGAACAAAATGACCCTTTCTCCAAAGGGTGGGAAAAAAAGCTTATTCAAGTTTTTGATGGCGGCAGTTATTATTGGCAAATACATTTCAATGTTCTCAAGAAAAAGTTTAGCGGATATTCTGTGAATGGAATTGCGTAATTAATTACCGCTAACAACAGTTTAAGTTAAGCCTCTGGCGAAGAAAGAACACCATAATTTGAAGCTATTTAGTTTACGTTCTCTACTACCTAATCTATCCGCTAAACAATTTCAAAATGGATTATAAAAATTACTTAGACGAATTTCAACAGGTGGCTAGTCGTCTCGACGAGAAGCAACTTCACAAAAAGGAAATTGAAGTTGCAGTAGGTGTAGTTTTAAATTCCGTTTTTTTAAAGCTTTACAAAAAAACCTGGGTAAGTTCGCCGCAAGATCCATTGACAGCGACCTCAAGAATATTCTTCTCTATTTGGATGAACGATTCAACAATAAAAGAACAAAAAATATACTATAACATCCATGCCCTGAAACTACGAGAACTAAAAGGTTATGCGATACAGAGCAGAAAATTTTCAGATGCCTTTAGACAATCTTTTAAAGATGTTGAGCATAAATGGCAAAATGTAAGTGTAGACTTTGGACCGTTAACCTTAATGGAAGGATGGATAAAAATTGATTTGAAGAACTTTCAAGACGATATCCTTAAACTTGCGAACAACTTCTTAGAAATAGACCATTTGATTGACGATACGCTCACCAAATTTAAATAGGTAAATAGTTTAAACACACTTACGAAGTTTTTTAAATTTCACAAGTCTAATGGAAGTGCATACCTGCCAAGCAGGAAAAATGCTTTTTCTACTACCCCTGTCATCCAGAGCATAGCGAAGGATCTCCTCGGATGTAGCATTGAAGAGGTAGATTCCTCGTTCCTCGGAATGACAATAAAACCTATCAAATAAATTTTACCTACCTTTGCATTTCGAAGCAGAATTTCTTTAATCATTTAAAGCAACTCAAAAGTTAGTCCTTCAACAAATGATTGTTCTAGCTTCTTCGTAAGTAAACCTCCCTTAGGGCTGTTTTACTTTTTACTTTTTACTTTTTACTTTTTACTTTTTACTTTTTACTTTTTACTTAAAAAAAGATGTTGTTTTCACAATTAAGGCTTATTGAGCCTATATTAAAAGCTGTTGAGTCCGAGGGATATCAAAATCCAACTCCTATACAGCAAAAAGCTATCCCTAGTATTTTAAAACTAAAAGATTTACTGGGCTGTGCACAAACAGGCACAGGAAAAACGGCTGCTTTCGCCATTCCTATGTTGCAGATTTTGCACATGAGGCACTTAAAGACCAACAAAAAAGCCATCAAGGCCTTGGTTTTAACGCCTACCAGAGAGTTAGCCATTCAGATACAAGAGAGTTTTAGTGTTTATGGCAAAAATTTACCCGTTAAAAATGCCGTAATCTTTGGCGGTGTAGGTCAACAACCACAAGTTGATGCGTTGAAAAAAGGCGTGGATGTTTTGGTAGCTACCCCTGGAAGATTATTGGATTTAATGGGCCAAGGTCATATTAATCTCAGTGAGCTGGAAATTTTTGTATTGGACGAGGCCGACCGTATGCTGGATATGGGTTTCATCAACGATGTAAAAAAGGTAGTTGGCAAATTACCTCAAAAAAGACAAACCCTATTCTTCTCGGCTACCATGCCGCCTGAGATAGAAAAGTTGGCCAATACCATTTTAAAAGACCCAGTTACGGTAGAGGTTACGCCTGTTTCTTCTACTGCTGATACCATCAATCAATCGGTTTATTTTGTAGATAAGCCAGATAAAAGAAAGCTTTTAAAACACCTGCTTGATGACCTTAAAATTAATCACACCTTGATTTTTACCCGGACTAAACACGGTGCTGATAGAATTGCAAGAGACTTGGTTAAAGATGGCATTAAAGCCGCCGCTATTCATGGCGACAAATCTCAAGGAGCCAGACAACGTGCCTTAACGGAGTTTAAAGACAGAACTTTGAGGGTGTTGGTAGCCACAGATATTGCGGCTAGGGGAATCGATATTGATGACCTGACGTATGTTTTCAACTATGATTTGCCTAATGTGCCAGAAACTTATGTACACCGAATTGGTCGTACAGGTAGAGCTGGTGCAAATGGGAATGCCATTTCTTTTGTGGATGCAGAAGAAAATGAATACCTGATTTCCATCCACAAACTGATAAAAAAGGTAATTCCCATCGTGGAAGACCATCCTTATCCTTTAAGTTGGAAAAGTATGTTAGCAGGCAAGGAGGTACAACGAAAACCTCAAAAAGATTCCAAAGGAAATAAAGAGAGTGCTCATAGCAAGAAGAAGAAATTCCACAAGAGCAGAAGATAATTCGAGAAAGCCTATTAATTAACGTTAATAGGCTTTTTGCTACCCGTTAAGTCTACTTTATACCAGTTTCCTTTCTCAAATAAAGCACCTTCATGATGACCTTCGTGTTGGTTAACATCAATGCCCAATATTTTGCCTCCATAGTAAAATCCAACATTTGATTTGGTGATAGTATGGCCAACTATAATTCGCTTTACTTGATATTGGGCCAAGGTTTGGTCTACAATACTTGCTTCAAGTGCTGGCTCTTTAAAATAACCTCTGAACCAAAATAAGCCCACAGTACTGTTAAAAATCTTAAGAATTTTATCGTCTTTAACAGTGTTCTTCAAATCCTTCCAACCAATATAAGGTTTTGAAACAGCGTTGATTTGTTCCACCGTTAATTTTAAATCGTTAATTTCTGGAGAAATGCCACCATGTAAGCATAAGTTATCGCCAATTTTTTCAATCAGGTTTTTACTTCTTAACCACCTCCCTAGTTCCGTATTTTCATCATAAAGTTCCATATAGGATTGGCCCATGGCTTCAGCTGCTGCCAAATACTTTTTATCTAAATATTTGAGATTGCCTGCTAAGTTCATGATATCGTGGTTCCCTAATATGGTATGTACGTAGCCTCCTTTTGCTTTGGCTGCTTCTTCTAATTTATACAACAACCATAACGTAGCGGGTACATCTTTACCCCTATCGAACAGATCACCACAAATGACTAAATGGCCTTTGCCAAAAATCCATTCGTATTTTTTATTGATGACTTTATTGGCTAATAACAGGTTTCTTAGCGCATCAAATTCTCCCTCAATGTCTGACAAGAATAGTAGTTTATCGGGTTGCGCCCATACACTCGGTTCATTTTCTAAGGAAGATCTTAGCTTTACCTCAAAATTTTTCTCTGGGGCATTGGAGAACTTCACCTTTACCGCAAGATTTTTCTTCTCTATTAAATCGTAAGATTTCTCAGTAGCCGATGCCTTTTGTGGCGAATGAATCACTTCCTTTACTAAAATTTGGTCGCCTTTGTAAAGCAGATAAGGTCCATCAAAAACATTATTAGCTAAGGTATCTTGTGCACTTACCTTAACCATTGAAAACAGTAGGATAGCAAATGACAACAAAGTTGGGGTAAATCTAATCACGGCTAACAAAAATGGGGTACTATACTTTTCTTAATTTAATGATACGCAACCAATGCATCACCTTCATCATTGGATAGGTTGGATCAAATTCCCACCAGCGGGTTGCAAAGTTTGGCGAGTTTGGCCTTTTGTGGTGGTTGTTCTGAAATAGCTCTCCCATCAATAGAAAATCCCAAGGTAAAGAGTTTTTACTGTGATCGTCGTTATCATGATTAGAGTAACCATATTTATGTCCGCACCAATTTACAATTGCACCATGAATAGGGCCCATTAAAAAATGGATAGGCAATAGTAAAAACATCCACCACGAGGTAGCAAAAGTTACATAAAACCAAATGTAGAATAAACCACATGCGATACGCCAAAACCATGAATCGCCTATCCTATCTATCAATGGCCATTCCGGATAATTACCTCTAAAAGCTGGCTCTGGTTCTATTTTATGCAATAGATAAGCCAGATACATATTTTTAGTAGCGATCATCATTCCAAAAACATCCTTAAAGAAATGTGGTGAATGTGGGTCTTTTTCCGTGTCGCTGTAGGCATGGTGCATACGGTGCAAAATAGCATAGGCCCTAGGATTTAGAAAAGAAGAACCTTGTGAAATCAGCAATAGCAGGTAGAAAAAACGTTCCCAAAATTTATTCATCTTAAACATTTTATGAGATGAATAACGGTGAAGGAAGAAAGTTTGGCTAAACAATGATAAGAACCAATGTGCCAAAAAGAAATACAAAATAATCATACAAAAGGGCAAGAATGGTCTTTCTTGCCATAAATTTTAATTTAATTAATAATCGGAAAGATTATCTCCCGAAATCGTCTTGAACACGTACAATATCGTCTTCATCTGAAGGGTTGCTGGCATCCGTGTGTTGCCATATTTCAGCCACTACGCCCCAATCATCTAGGCCAATCAAACGGTGGCGTTCACCTTGATGCAACTTAATTTGGTGATTTGGTGAATAGGTTTTCAGTTCTCCCTCTTCATCAGTCTCGCTGGTTTTAATCCCAACGGTACCTGTTACTACCTGCCAAATTTCGGCTCTACGGTGATGGTATTGCCAAGATAATCTAGCATTTGGTGCTACAATTAAAATCTTAGGACTTAGTTTACCGCCTATTTTTAAAGTAGCGATATCTAATCCATCAAAATAAGTATCGGCAAATTGTTGCGCTTGAGCTTCATCAATGACAAAGAAACCACCCCAAGGTCTAGTCTCGTCTCTATTCACAACATTAAACCCTTCAAGTTTTAAACGCTGCGCTACGCTATCAAAAATATCTCGCTTTTGAGTATCCATAAAGGTCAAAAATAACAGTTAAAAACTAAAACACACATAATGTCAGCTAGTTTTAACAAATAACCTAAAATTTAGTTGCGAGAGAAAGCTTTTTTTGTTTGCCATTTACCAATGGCTACAAAGGCAAAAAACAACATCACGAATAGCAGGGTAACGAATATACAATTCAAAATAACTTGTCGCAATCCCAATTTGGCCATATTTAAAAATGGATAGGGATAAAAATTAGCATAACTACCTCTAACCAGTACAAAACAAATATAAACTAATGGGAAGGCTAACCATCCCCAGATATTCCCCCATCTTAATGGCTGCTTTGGCACAAAATAAACCCAGTAAACGAGAAATAAAAGAGGTACAATTACGTGCATTAATTCGTTCAATACAGCCGACCAACCACTTACTACAGATAAAGATCTTAAAACCGTGTTGTAAACTAATGCCACCACAGTGATATAAACCGTGATAGCCGTAATCACGCTTGGCCTTTTAAAGAAAATACCAAAAGCAGTTTTTGGGATTAAAAATATAGCGGCTGCACATACGGCGACCAACAAATTACTATCTATGGTAAAGTAGCTAAAAAACCTGATCAACAATTCGCTGCCAGTATTTGCTCCTTTTTTGATGTGCAAATAAAATTGAAAAACAAGGGCAAACCAAGCTGCGATGCTTAGTAGGCCTAGATATACTTTCTCTGTTTTATCTTTCATGATTTCCCATAAAAAAGCCACTTACTGGTGGCAAGTGGCTATTATGTTTAAGCTTGGGCTGTTGGGCCTCCAAATCCCATTGGATATGGCGTTTCGTCCTGCGTTTTGATACGCCCGTGTGCTGCTTCAAACTTTTCGATGTTATCCTGCATGGCATGCATTAGGCGTTTAGCATGCTCTGGAGTTAAAATAATCCTCGATTTAACTTTCGCTTTAGGAATGCCTGGCATTACCCTGATAAAATCTAATACAAACTCAGTATTAGAGTGCGTAATGATGGCCAAGTTTGAAAAAATACCTTCGGCTATCTCTTCCGACAATTCTATATTTAATTGATTTTCGTTCTGTTGTTGTTCCATAATAACAAAGCTAATACTTTAATTTAAAAGTGCTAAGCTTCTTAAAAAATGTTTATCACCTGTGTGCCTATATCAAATATATTCAAATCATTCTGAGCGTTCCTATATCGTCATCTCGACGACCGAAGAAGAGGAGATCTAACAACTTTATCATATATTTCAAGACCTCGAAGAGGTCAAATATCTATAACATCACCGATTAACATTGATCCGACTCTGTAGGAGTCGTATACCATTATGTACGTTTGTGCTATAATTATTGAAATCCTTCGGATTTTTATTCAAACCCTCCTGAGTGCCCCTAACACATCATCTCGAATTAACCCACAAAAAAATCCCTAGCGAAAACGCTAGGGATTTATATTTACCTATGCTTTTCAGCATTGCTGCTATTAAGCTTCTACTTCTTCTTGTTTTGAAGCTAATAATTTGTCGTACTCTTCTTGAGAACCTACAATGATACGCTCGTAGCCACGTACACCAGTACCTGAAGGAATCAAGTGACCAACAATTACGTTTTCTTTCAAGCCTAACATTTTGTCTTTCTTACCTGCAATTGCAGCTTCGTTCAACACTTTTGTAGTTTCCTGGAATGATGCCGCAGAAATGAACGACTTAGTACCTAATGAAGCACGAGTGATACCTTGTAGTACTGAACTAGCAGTAGCTGGTTTAGCATCTCTTACTTCGATCTGAGCTAAATCTTGACGTTTCAATTGAGAATTTTCGTCTCTTAATTTACGTAAAGAAATAATCTGACCTGGTTTTACGGTAGTCGAATCACCCGCTTCAACAACAACTTTCTTATCGAAAATTTCGTCATTCTCGATCATGAAGTCCCAACGATCCACAGAGTCATTTTCTAAGAAACGGGTATCTCCCGGATCTTCGATATGTACCTTTTGCATCATTTGGTGTACAATCACCTCGAAGTGCTTATCGTTGATTTTCACCCCTTGTAAACGGTAAACCTCTTGGATACCATTCACCAAGTACTCTTGTACCGCTGCTGGACCTTTGATTGCCAAGATATCCGCTGGAGAGATAGAACCATCTGACAATGGCATACCTGCTTTCACGAAGTCATTATCTTGTACCAAGATGTGTTTAGACAATGGAACAAGGTATTTCTTAACCTCACCATCTCTAGACTCAATAGTCATCTCACGGTTACCACGTTTGATACCACCTAAAGTTACCACACCATCAATCTCAGTAACAACTGCTGGATTTGAAGGGTTACGAGCCTCGAATAACTCAGTTACACGAGGTAAACCACCTGTGATATCTCGGGTTTTACCAGTAGCACGAGGGATTTTAACCAATACTTGTCCGCTTTGTACTGCATCTCCATCATCAACGGCAATGTGTGCACCTACCGGAATGTTATAAGTTCTAATCAACTCGCCTTTTTTATCCAATACCTTGATTGCAGGGTTTTTGGTTTTATCACGAGTATCAATAATTACTTTTTCACGGTGACCGGTTTGCTCATCAGACTCTTCACGGAAAGTTACACCTTCAATGATCGCATCAAATTCGATTTTACCTCCAAATTCTGAGATAATAACCGCGTTATATGGATCCCAAGAAACAATTTTATCGCCTTTAGCAACTTTATCACCTTCTTTTACATATAAGAATGCACCATAAGGGATGTTGTTGTTAACGATAACTTTGTTAGTTCCTGGCTCAACAATTCTAAACTCACCTGAACGACCTAATACGATATCGACTACACCTTCTTCGGTAGTAGTTTGTACTGTACGCAAGTTCTCAAACTCAATAACACCATCAAACTTAGCGTTGATTTGAGATTCGTTGGCAATGTTAGATGCCGTACCACCCACGTGGAAAGTACGAAGTGTTAACTGTGTACCTGGCTCACCGATTGACTGTGCGGCAATTACCCCTACAGCTTCACCTCTTTGAACACGTTTACCAGACGCTAAGTTACGTCCGTAACACAATGCACAAACACCACGTTTGTTCTCACAAGTTAATACCGAACGAATTTCGACACCTTCTAATGGAGATTCTTCGATTGCTTTAGCAATATCCTCGTTGATATCTTCACCTGCACCTACCAATAACTCACCATTTAATGGGTTATACACATCATGTAATGAGGTACGTCCCAAGATACGTTCGTATAAAGGCTCTACAATATCTTCATTATCTTTCAATGCTGTAGTGTACATACCTCTTAAAGTACCACAATCTACATCATTTACAATCATATCTTGCGCTACGTCATGCAAACGACGAGTTAAGTAACCCGCATCCGCCGTTTTTAACGCCGTATCCGCCAAACCTTTACGAGCACCGTGGGTAGAGATAAAGTACTCTAATACCGATAAACCTTCTTTAAAGTTAGATAAGATCGGGTTTTCGATAATCTCACCACCAGAACCTGATTTTTGAGGTTTAGCCATCAAGCCCCTCATCCCCGCCAACTGACGAATTTGCTCTTTAGAACCACGGGCTCCAGAGTCAAGCATCATGTAAACAGAGTTGAAACCTTGGTTATCTGACGACAACTGGTTCATTACAAACGTTGTTAAACGGTTGTTGATACGAGTCCAGATATCGATAATTTGGTTGTAACGCTCGTTGTTGGTAATGAAACCCATGTTATAGTTGTTTCTTACCTCTTCAACTTCGTTAGCAGCTTGTTCTAATAAAGTATGTTTCTCCACTGGAATGTTTACGTCTTGTAAGTTGAACGATAAACCTCCGCGGAATGCACTTTGGAAACCTAATTCTTTGATATCATCTAAGAACCTAGCAGAACGAGCCATACCAGTCATTTTCACTACTTCACCAATGATATCTCTTAAAGATTTTTTAGTTAATAGCTCGTTGATATAACCAACTTCTTCTGGTACCATTTGGTTAAATAACACACGGCCAACTGTAGTTTCAATTAACTTGTTTACAATAGAACCATCTGCTTCTCTAACATTAGCTTTTACTTTAATCCAAGCATGCAAGTCTACTCTTTTCTCATTGTAGGCAATAATTACCTCTTCTGCAGAGTAGAAATTCATATCCTGACCTTTAACTACTCTCTTCTCATCAGTTCTGCGGCCTTTAGTAATGTAATAAAGACCCAAAACCATATCCTGAGAAGGTACGGTAATAGGTGTACCGTTAGCAGGGTTAAGGATATTGTGTGCAGCCAACATCAATACTTGGGCTTCCAAAATTGCAGCATTACCTAAAGGTAAGTGAACTGCCATCTGGTCACCATCAAAATCGGCGTTGAATGCGGTACACACTAATGGGTGTAATTGGATAGCTTTACCCTCTACTAATTTAGGTTGGAAAGACTGAATACCTAATCTGTGTAGCGTAGGTGCACGGTTTAACAACACTGGATGTCCTTTTAATACATTTTCAAGGATATCCCAAACTAGTGGATCTTTTCTATCAACAATTTTTTTAGCTGATTTTACTGTTTTTACAACACCACGCTCAATCATCTTACGAATAATGAACGGTTTGTAAAGTTCGGCAGCCATATCTTTTGGTAAACCGCATTCGTGTAATTTAAGGTTTGGACCTACAACAATTACCGAACGAGCAGAATAATCCACACGTTTACCCAATAAGTTTTGACGGAAACGACCTTGTTTACCTTTCAAGATATCTGAAAGTGATTTCAAGGCACGGTTACCTTCAGTTTTAACAGCGTTTACTTTACGCGAGTTATCGAACAACGAGTCTACAGCTTCCTGTAACATACGTTTTTCGTTACGTAAAATAACTTCTGGTGCTTTAATCTCGATCAAACGTTTTAAACGGTTGTTACGGATAATTACACGACGATATAAATCGTTCAAATCTGAAGTTGCGAAACGACCACCTTCCAATGGAACTAATGGACGTAATTCTGGCGGAATAACAGGAACAATCTTGATGATCATCCACTCAGGGTTATTCTCAATATTTGCTCTAGAACCACGGAAAGCCTCAACTACTTGAAGACGTTTTAACGCTTCATTTTTACGTTGCTGAGAAGTTTCGTTAGCAGCTTGGTGACGCAAGTTATAAGATAAGCTATCTAAATCAATGCGTTTCAATAAATCTTCTAATGCCTCTGCACCCATTTTGGCTACAAATTTATTAGGATCTTTATCGTCTAAGTATTGGTTCTCTTTAGGTAATTTATCTAAAATATCAAGGTACTCTTCTTCAGTTAAGAAATCCATGAACTGGATACCTTGCTCAGCCATTAAACCAGCTTGGATTACTACATAACGCTCATAGTAAATGATCAAGTCTAATTTTTTGGTTGGCAAACCTAAAAGATAACCGATTTTATTAGGCAAAGAACGGAAATACCAGATATGCGCTACAGGAACTACCAAATTGATATGTCCCATACGCTCTCTACGTACTTTCTTTTCAGTTACCTCAACACCACAACGGTCGCAAACAATCCCTTTGTAACGGATACGTTTGTATTTACCGCAATGACATTCGTAATCTTTTACCGGACCAAAAATACGCTCGCAGAACAAACCATCACGTTCTGGTTTGTAAGTACGGTAGTTAATGGTTTCTGGCTTTAAAACTTCACCGCTTGAACGCTCCAAGATATTCTCTGGAGAAGCCAAACTAATAGTAATGGAAGTGAAGTTACTTTTTAATTTATTATCCTTTTTGTAAGACATACTTATGTAAGGTTAAAGCGGAAAGCTTAAAGACCAAAGCTGCTTTGAGCTTTAGTCTTTAGTCTTTCAGCTTATTTAATCTAATGTAATATCTAAACCTAAGCCGCGTAGCTCGTGTACCAATACGTTGAACGATTCTGGTACGCCTGGAGTTGGTAGGTTTTCGCCTTTAACAATGGCTTCGTAGGTTTTAGCTCTTCCAATAACATCATCAGACTTCACAGTCAAGATCTCTTGAAGGATATTAGCAGCACCAAATGCCTCTAATGCCCAAACCTCCATCTCACCAAAACGCTGACCACCGAACTGAGCTTTACCACCCAATGGTTGTTGTGTAATTAATGAGTATGGTCCGATAGAACGGGCGTGCATCTTATCATCAACCATGTGACCTAATTTCAGCATATAAATAATACCTACTGTGGTCGGTTGGTCAAATTTCTCGCCTGTTAAACCATTGTTTAAGTAAGTTCTACCAGAAGCTGGCAAACCTGCTTTAGCAATCCATTCTTCTACCTCATCGCTCTTAGCACCGTCAAAAATTGGAGTAGCGAATTTCACGCCCAATTCTTTACCTGCCCAAGCCAATACGGTTTCGTAGATCTGGCCCAAGTTCATACGTGAAGGTACACCTAGTGGGTTCAACACAATATCAACCGGAGTTCCATCGTCTAAGAAAGGCATATCTTCATCACGTACAATACGGGCAACAATACCCTTATTACCGTGACGACCGGCCATCTTATCACCTACTTTTAGTTTACGTTTTTTAGCTACATAAACTTTAGCCATTTGAACAATTCCTGATGGAAGCTCGTCTCCAACGCTAATGGCAAATTTATCACGTTTGTAAGCACCTAGTTCTTCGTTTACACGGATACCGTAGTTGTGCAACAACATTTTAATTTGCTCATTTTTGTCGTCATCAGTAGTCCATTTGTACGGATTGATGTGAGCATATTCTAAATCAGCTAACATTTTTTGAGTAAACTTAGCGCCTTTAGCGATTAAAAGTTCTTTGTAAACATTGTAAACGCCTTGTGAGGTTTTACCATTTACTATTTGGAACAATTTATCTACTAATTCGTTTTTAAGGTTCTCAGTAGCGATATTATATTTCTTGTCTAACTTCTCAATTGCCGATTTTTCTTCAGCTTTTGTAGTTTTCTTAGCTCTAGAGAATAACTTAGTATCGATAACTACACCTTTAATTGATGGTGGAGTTTTCAACGAAGCATCTTTTACGTCGCCAGCTTTATCACCAAAGATGGCACGAAGTAATTTCTCTTCCGGTGAAGGATCAGACTCTCCTTTTGGTGTAATTTTACCAATCAGGATGTCTCCTTCTTTCACTTCTGCACCAATACGGATGATACCATTTTCATCCAAGTCTTTAGTAGCCTCTTCAGAAACGTTAGGAATATCTGGAGTTAACTCCTCTTCACCACGCTTAGTATCACGCACTTCTAGTTCAAACTCTTCGATGTGCAATGAAGTAAAGATGTCTTCTCTAACAATACGCTCGTTAATTACAATCGCATCCTCAAAGTTATATCCTTGCCAAGGCATGAAAGCTACTTTTAAGTTTCTTCCTAGTGCCAATTCACCATCTTGAGTAGCATAACCTTCGCAAAGTACTTGTCCTTTGGTAACTTTTTGACCTTTCTTA